>Ga0181527_1000001_pt1 | contig 615755 bp, 534 predicted proteins | sample PEATcosm2014_Bin_30_FD_119762 | JGI IMG/M metagenome (GOLD analysis project Ga0181527, IMG submission 119762) | Peatland microbial communities from MTU Mesocosm Facility, Houghton, MI, USA - PEATcosm2014_Bin06_60_metaG | ecosystem: Environmental > Terrestrial > Soil > Wetlands > Peat | place...
ACCAGTTCGAGGAAGCCGATCGCTATGCGATCGATCTCTACGGCGCGGTTCAGGACGCCTATTTGCAAACCCGCGCGGACAAGGTCAAGAAGCTCCACCAGGAACAGTGGTAAGCCGCTCCGGAGGTGAACGGCTCAGCTCACGGGCTTCAACCTACGATACGCATGAGCGTTGCAGCGTTGGCGACGGCATATCCGCCGGCATCGTTGTTGAAATAGGCATAGACGTCGCGGCCTTTCTCGAGAAAAGCCTTCATATGGGCGCCCCATTGCTTGAGTTCGCCTTCCGAGTAGGACGAGGCGAAAAGGGCCTTGGGACCGTGGAAGCGGAAGTAAACGAACGGCGCGGTAGCAATCACGCCGGGAACGGGATAGCGGCTGGAATGAGACAGCACAAGAGCCACGTTATGATCGCTGAGCACCGCGACCACCTCCTTGCTGAAGCATGACTCGTGTCTGAATTCCATCGCGAGCCGGATCGGAGGCCGCGAAGCGCTGTAGCCGAGAAACTTTTCCACCAGCTTCAGATTCTGCGGTGTCGCGTGAAAGCTCGGCGGAAGCTGAAGCAGAATGGGGCCGAGCTTTTCCCCGAGGGCCGCGGCTCGCCGGACGAACTCGGTCCATTCTCCGCTCACCGCCTTGAGCCGCTTGATGTGCGTGATCAGGCGCGACGCCTTGAGCGCGAAAATGAAACCTTCGGGCGTCTGGCTGTGCCAGTTCTCGTAGGTCGTCAAGCGCGGCAGATGATAGAAGGAGTAATTGACCTCGGTGGTTTTGAAATGCTCTGCGTAGCAGGAAAGCCACTGTCGAGACGGAAGATCCTCGGGATAGAAACCGCCGCGCCAGCCGGAGTAATTCCAGCCTGAAGTGCCTACGAAGAATCGAGCCATCTGCTTGCGGAGCCTGCCGCCCCGGATCAAATCACGGCTTCCGTCTGGCCGGCTTCGCCTTCGCTCTGGCCTTGGCCTTGCGCGGGACTACTTTGGATTTCACCGCCGCGACCGCCTTGCGCGCCTTCCCGCGAGCCCGGCGTGCAACCGGCCGGCGTTTCTTTTTGCCCTGGGCCAGCTCGAGCAGAGTCTTGCCGGAGCGCCTCGATTTCTCGCGCGCGCGCACGATCTTTTGAACAGTCTCTTCAGGCAGCACCTCGACAATCACCGCAAGCCCGTCGCGATCGCTGACATGTGGGAGGAGTCGGCGGACGAGTTCAAGGCCGTATCCCGCCTGCTCCGGAGTGATTTCTTCAGCCTCCGCCAATTCCGCCAGCTCCTGAACGGCCTCGAGCGCAGCGTCGTGCTCGGCGCCAAGCCTCTCGACGTAGTCGGCTCCATAGATCTCGGCGAGCGCCGGGTAGAGAACCTGCTCCTCGTAATGAAAGTGCGGACCGGCATGCGCCGCCATCTCGCCAACTCCCTGTCGAACCGCCTCGACGTCATTGGCCTCGATGGCGTCCATCAGGCCGAGCAGCATGTCGCGCATCTGGCGGTGCTCTTCGCGAAAGTCTTCTGTGAATTGATTCGCCAACATTTGTTTCCTCCCGGATTTACAGCGCCAACCTGTTCCGGCTGCGCTGCAAGTCTGCAATCTGTTTCGTCTCCAGGATCTCAACCCAATGCAGCGCCCGCAGAAGGTGAGCGAATCGCTTTCCATGGGGACCAACTGGGATTGGGCTGATTATTGCACTTCTTGTGCGAATTGTGCGACGCAAAAGATTACGCGGTTAGCAAGATGGATAATTTGACTCTTCTGTTCGTCGGCGACGTGATGATTGGTCGGGGGGTCAACGCGGTCCTGCGCGACGAGAGTGCGGATTACCCGTGGGGGAACACGCTTTCAATATTTCGCAGCGCCGGCCTGAGGATCGCCAACCTGGAATGCACGATCTCCGACCGCGGTTCACCGTGGCCGGAAAAGGAATTCCACTTCCGCTCGGATGCCAGCAATATCGCGGTACTTAAGGCTGCCGGCATCGACGCGGTCTCGCTCGCAAACAACCACTCGCTCGACTTCGGCGTTGATGCGCTTGCAGACACACTCGCGCTGCTCGACCACGCGGGTATCGCGCATGCGGGCGCCGGTCCGGACCTGGCGGCGGCGTTCACTCCGGGGACATTGACAGCAGGAGGCGCAAAAACCGCGCTCGTCTCCTTCACCGACGACCGGCCGGATTGGGAAGCCGGAGAGAATCGGCCAGGAATCGCCTATGTGCCGGTCGATTTCGAGGAAGATCGCGCCACCCGGCTCTTCGATACGATCCGAATTGCCCGGCGGGCGGCCGATATTGTAATCGTCGCGGCGCACTGGGGACCGAACTGGGGCTACGCGCCGCCACCACGACATAGACCTTTTGCGCATCGCATGATCGATCTTGGCGCCGACGTCGTGTTCGGGCATTCCGGCCATGTCTTTCGCGGTATCGAAATATATCGCGATCGCCCGATTATGTACTGCACCGGAAACTTCATCGATGACTACGCAGTTGACGAAGACGAACGCAACGACGAGTCGTTCATATTCGTCGTGGAAATTGACGGCGCGCGGATTCGGCGGCTTCGCCTTTACCCCACCACAATAGATAACTGCCAGGCGCGAATGGCTGAGGATCCACACGCGGAGCGCATCGCGCTGAAAATGGCGCGTCTATCCTCGAAGCTTGGCGCCTCCGCGCGATGGGACAAGCGCGAGCACCAGCTCGAGATCGCGATTGGGTAAAAAACGGTTCGAGCCGGAACAGAAAAGCGAAGACTAGTAGAGCAGATAGCGCGCGCGGATGATGCGAAAATTCTCCAGCTCCGGTTGCCATCCCGCGACGATCTGTTTGGGATCCACGCCCGACTTGATTTCCTCGAGCGTTCGACGCGAACCAACCATCGAGAGCGTCGCGTCGATCTTGAAATCATTCGGATACAAACGATGCAGCGCGGTAATCAGCTCGATTCCGAGCGCCGGCGAATCAAGCGCGAGGCGGTCGTCGAGAGAAATCCGTACTCCGTGGCAGCTCTGGCCTGCGTAGACGTCGGCGGAGGGCGTGAAATCGGCCGCCTCAAAGCGAACGCCGGGAATCTTTCGATCGTCCAGGTAGGAGAGCAGCGCCGCAGGATCGACCCACGGCGCTCCCACCAGTTCGAATGGAGTATCCGTCCCGCGCCCGACGCTCACATTGGCGCCCTCGACCATCGCAACGCCCGGATACAGCGTCGCTTCAGCGAGCGTTCGCAGGTTCGGCGAGGGTGGCATCCATCGCAGCCCCGTTTGATCGAACCATTGGGAACGCGCATAGCCGCGCATCTTGATCACGTGCAGGCGCGCGCCGATGTGGTTTTCGCCATTGAACATCCCGGCAAGCTCGCCGGCCGTCATGCCGTGGCGCGCCGGCAGCGGGAAATATCCGGTGAACGATTTCAAATCGGCGTCCATGATCGGGCCTTGCACGACGGCGGACGAAATCGGATTCGGACGATCCAGCACATAAAAGTCGATGCCGCGGCGCGCCGCTTCTTCCATCGCATAGGCCATCGTCGTGACGTAGGTGTAGAAGCGCGCGCCCGAGTCCTGAACGTCGAACACCACCGCGTCGACGCCGTCGAGCATCGCGGCGCTCGGCCGCCGCGTCTCTCCGTAGAGGCTGAAGAAGCGCAGACCGGTGACGGGCTCGACGCCTGGCGCGACGCTCTCATCGACATCGCCGTGCAGGCCGTGCTCGGGACTGAAGATCGCGCGCAGCGTCAGTCCGCGCGCATGTGAAAGCGCTTCGATATCGCGGGTCCCGGCGAGAGTGACGCCGGTCTGATTGGTGATCAATCCGACGCGCGCGCCTTTGAGTTGCGCGAATCCGTCACCCGCCAATACGTCGGCGCCGCTCAGAACCGTTGCGTGAGCGGAAGTGCTTTTCGCCAACGCGCAGAAGGATTTCAAGCAAGGCCGGCATTCCACGATGCGATCCTCAGACAGGGAGCCGAGGCGATCCGAAATCAGCGCGAGAATTTCGCGCCGCAACGGGCCCGCATCGCCCGCGCCGCCGGGATAGGTGCGGTTGGTCAAGACGATCGCATAGGTGGAAGACACGGGATCGATCCACAGCATCGTCCCGGTGAATCCGAAATGACCGTACGAGCCGGCCGGCAACAGCTGCTCGCGATTCGCGCACAGCGGCGCCCCGAGATCCCATCCCAGCCCGCGCAGATGGCTCGCATCAACCGCGCCGGCCGGTGATTGGGGAATCGTCATTTCGTCGATTGAACGCGCAGAGAGAATCGTGACCGCGCCCGCGCGCCCGCCGTCGAGCAGCATCCTTGCGAAGATCGCCAGGTCGGCGGCGGTGGAGAACAGTCCGGCATGCCCCGCGAGGCCTCCCATTCGAGCGGCGGTCGGATCGTGAACCTCGCCGATGCGCAACTTGCCGTCGATGTATTCGGTTGGCGCAATACGGTTGAGTTTCCGCGCCGGCGGGCGGAAACCAGTGTCAGCCATTTTTAGTGGCGTGAAAATATTGATGCGGCAATAGTCGTCGAGCGGAAGTTTCGAGACGCGCCGAACCACCTCGCCGAGCGCCTCGAAATTGATGTCGCTGTACTCGTAGTGCGTTCCCGGAGGATAAAGCGGCTTCGCATCCGCGATCATCTTCACCGCGGTCCAGTAGCCGGTCCATTTGCGGCGCAGGTCCAAATCCGGCGCCAGGCCGGAATAATGCGTCATCAACTGGCGAATCGTGATGCGCGCCTTGCCGTTGCGAGCGAAGGCGGGCCAGTAAGCCGCGACCGGCGCGTCGAGGTCGATGATTCCGCGCTCGCGAAGCTGCATTATCGCGACCGCGGTGGCGACGGGTTTGGTCAGCGAGGCGAGATCGAAAATTGTGTCGGGAGTCATCGCGACTCGCCGGGGCTCAAGCGCGCGGTATCCGAAAGCGCGGCGAAAAACGACCTGGTTACCCTGCCCGATCTCGACGACGGCGCCGTGGATTCTTCCCGCTTCGATCTCGGACTGGACGATTGCGCCGATTTGATCCAGGTCCGCTTCGCGCAAGCGCGGGGACCAGCCGCCGTCAGCAGGTGCTGATGTTGCAAGGATCGCGGCGAGCAACTGGAACGCGAGTGCCGCGACGAGACGGTGCGAGAAAGACGCCGCCGGGTTCCTCATTGCGGTTATTGTACCACGTCTGGAACATCGTGCTTGCAGGCCGCACCCTCCACGTTCAGCCCGGCGCCGGTGTACTGGTTGCGCGGGTTCCATAGCATCCAGCCGTCGGAGCCAAACTTTTCGGCGGCCGAAATTTGCTGCCTGATCTGCGTGCCAGTGAACTCTCGATGGTCGAAGGCGTAATCGCGAAATGCCTGTAGCCACGGGCGAAACCGAATCGAGGGGATTCCACGCTCGCGCGCGTTTTGCAGCGAGAGGAAGACGATCTCATACGGATACGCGACTGGATTGCGATAGCCGGGAATGCCGAACTGGAAGCACGACGGGTACAGCATCGGCGAGATGTAATCGACGATGGGCGCGAGTTCATCGAGCCGCTGCCCGATATGGGTGTCGTCGAGATTCCAGGTCACGTATCCAAAAATGTCGGCGGCGAGAAACACATTGTAGGCAGTGAGGCGCTGCCGCGCTTGCGCCAGAAAGCCGGCGATCGCTCCGAGGCGGCTCTTCATGTCGGTTGGCTTGGAGAACTTCAGCCCCGGCGCGTCGGGAAAGCGCACATAGTCAAACTGGATTTCGTCGAAGCCAAGGCGCGCCGCCTCGAGCGCGATCGAGATATTGTAGTCCCACACCTCGGGGTTGAACGGATCGGTCCACGCCAGGTGTTCGCGATCCCTGAAGATTGCGCCACCGGCGCGCTTCACCGCCAAATCGGGCCGCGCAGTCGCGAGCGGATCGTCCTTGAAGACCACAATTCGTGCGATAGCGTAAATGTTATCGTGATGGAGCCGGTCGATCATTTCCTTCGCATCGCGCATCGTCGTGAGCTGGTTCGAATGCGCCTGCTCGGCGAGCGGAAGCGCGGTTTTGAATGCGATCATCCCGCGATCGCCTTTGACATCGATCACCACGGCATTAAGCTCGGTTTTTTCGATGAGCCCGAGCGCCGCCTCGCGCAACTTCGTGCTGCCGATTCCGTAAAATGAAAGATAAAGCGCCTTCGGCATCAGCGGCGCGAGCGCAATCGGTCCGGAACGGTCTTTCAACTCGCCGATGGAAATCGATTTCCGCTGATGGCCGTATGCTCTTAAACCGATAGCGTCGGCGTGGCCGCTGATTTGGAACTTGCCGTCGTGATCGGTTCGAACCACGACCTCGCCGAGCGTCACGATCGCATCCTCCACCGGCCTCCCGGTCGAGCTATCGATGACGGTCCCGGTGTAAGCCATCGCCGGCAGGGGCCTGAGCAAGGACGCGAGAACGAACAAAGACAGCGCGAAAATTATCGGCCTCGACATCAACTATCACCTATCACCGATTGGTTGTTGGCGTGCGGGCCGGCAGCAGGCTCCCAAATCTTTGCCCGAGGTCGCCGTCGGTAACGATGAAGCGCGGGAGCGCCATAACGTTGTCGCCGCGCGAGACCTTGCGTCGTTCGATGCTGAATGCGGCGACGTACCCGGATTTTGTGGCGGCGGCAATCAGCTCATCGTCGTAGATACCGAACGGCCAGGCCAGCATCGTCACGTGGCCGCCGAGCCGCCGTTCGAGGACCTGTCGCGATTTGTCGAGCTGGCTATCCACCAATTTCCGGTAATCCTCGGCGGAGAGCCGGCGCTTCTCGATGTGAAAATTGGGATGCCAGTACGTGTGCGATTCCACCGAAAAGAGTCCGGTGGCTTTCAGTTCCGCGAGCTCTTCCCATGTCATCGCATACGATGCATTCGAAATCGCAGATGGATAAATGAACAGCGTCACCGGGATTCGATAGCGCTCGACAATCGGCGCCATGTCGGTGAACACGCTGCGATGGCCGTCATCGGCGGCGATCGCAACGGCGCGCGGCGGCAACTCGCCGTGACCCGCGGCGAAATTCACTACATCGCGAAGCGGCACGATATTGTAGCCGTTGTCATGGAGATACTTGAGCTGCGATGCGAAGACCGCGGTGGTGACCGTCATGCTGTCGGCAACCACCGGGCCAAACCGATGGTAAACAAGAATCGTCGCGGACGTTGCGCTCTCTGGCGCGGGCCCCGCGATCGCGATCGGCGTTATCGCACTGAGGAACAGCGCCAGAAGTGTAACGACCAGATCGAAGCACCGCCCCTTGTTCATAATACTCGCACTTTTGGCGAACCGGTCGACTGTCCCTGTCCCGCTACAAGCTCTCGGCGGCCACAATGCTCAGAAGATCGTTGCAGCCGTCCTCGATCATCGAGGCGCGGGCGTCGCGCATCAGCTTCTCGATCGGGTACTCTTTGGAGAGCCCGTTGCCCCCGAAGATCTGCAGGGCGCTGCTCGCCACCTCGAAGGCTGTGTTCGTCGCCGTGACCTTCGACGCGACCGCCAGGTGCAGCTTCGGCGGCGTGTTGAGCGCGTTGTAGAGCGTCACTTGCCGGCTGAGCGCCCGGGCCGCCTGGACCTTCCGGAACATCTCGAACAGCCGCAACTTCACGCTCTGGTGCTGGAAGATCGGCACTCCCCCCTGCACGCGCTGCTTCGCGTAGTCGATGGCCAGATCCAGCGCGGCCTGCGCCACGCCGACGAAGGTCGAGCCCATCCCGCCGTTGGCCATGCTCAGGATCATCTCGGTCGCGAACCCGTACGCATCCGGCGGGATCACCATGTAGTCGGCAGGGATGCGCACGTGGTCGAAGAAGATCTCTCCCTGATTCAGCGAGCGCTGTCCGATCTTGTTCAGCGGCTTGCCCTTCGACACGCCGGGGACATCGAGCGGCACGACGAACCCGCCGTCGGCGCGTTTCCCGTCACCCATGTCCACCGCGCAGAACATCGCGGCGGCCTGAGCGATGGTTCCGTTCGAGACCCAGGCCGACTTCTGCCCGCTCAGCACGAAGGAGTCGCCGTCCTTGCGCGCGATGCAGTTGGGTCGGCCCGGCGCCTCAACGCCCGGCCTGTTCATGTAATAGATCAAATCGCTGCCATGGTCCGGCTCGGTACCTGCCCAGCAGCCGATGCAGTCTTCGGAGCTGAAGCGCTCGACCACCTCGGGCTTGGTGGACATCTGGGCCATCATCCGCGGGAAGCCGGAAACGCCCAAGGCGATCGCCAGCCCCGAATCACCCCAGCCCATCTCTTCGCCGATGATGCAACGCAGTTTCGCCTGCTGTGCGGGCGTCAAGCCGCTGTTGGGAGCCGCGAGATCTGCGATGCCCAGCGCGCGATGTTTCTTGAACACCTCCCAGAGGATGGAATCCTTGGCGATAACGTCCTTGGGGTCCGCCATCGCGTCGAGCTTAGCGCCCGCGGGTCGCATGACCTCCTCGGCAAATCTGTGAACCATATCCCGAACGGATCGCTCTGCCTCCGTCAGATCTGCTTCGTAGTCGATTCTGGCCATAGTAACCTCCCAAGCTGACCGCGCCTGTCGGTCGCGATGTTCACACTCACCTTAGTATGGTCGGAGCGTTTTCCTGAAACGCCGTAGTTACGCGTTGAGATCGCCAGCTAGCGGACGAGGATCGTTACGCACATCGAGGCCGCTTCCCTGCCCACGACTCCGCCCCCGTTGTGTGCCAGGGCCACCCTTGCGCCCTGGACCTGTCGCTTGCCGCATCGGCCTTGCAGTTGCTCGGCGAGCTCGACGATCTGGGCGACTCCGGTGGCGCCCACCGGGTGTCCCTTGCGCAGCAGGCCGCCGGAGGTGTTCACCGGCAGGCGGCCTCCGAGCTTGGTCATGCCTTCGTCGATCAGCTTGCCCCCGCCGCCCTTCTGACACAGACCGAGCGACTCGTAGGCGGTGATCTCGGCGATGGCCGAGGCATCGTGGACTTCCACGACTCCCAGATCCTTGGGACCCAGGCTTGCCTCCTCGTAGGCTTCACTCGCGCAAAGCGTGGACGAGTCCAACGCCCCTGCTTCATGGTCCCACCCGGAATGCAGGACGCTGGCAGCCACGCGCACCGGGCTCTCCAGGCCTAGCTGGCGCGCCTTGCGCTCGCTCACTAACACAACCGCGGCTGCGCCGTCGCCGATCGGAGAGCACATCGGCCGGGTCAGCGGCTCGTCGATCATGGGCGCGGCGAGCACCTGCTCGACCGTCATCACTTCACGGAACTGGGCCCGCGGATTAAGGCTGCCGTGAATGGAGTTCTTGGCCGAGACCCCGGCAAGTTGCTCCACGGTCGTCCCGTATTGGCGCATATGAGCTCGCGCCACGCTCGCGTAGAAGTCCATGGCGACGGAACGCTTCTTATCCGTGCCGCCGTCCTTGGATGCAGCTGCGCCTGCCGAGGCGTCCGCATGAAAGCGGGCCAAAGCCGACTCCAGCTCCTCGACGTCCATCCCGCCGGCCAGCGCCGCGAAGGTCCGTGCCTTGTCCGGATGGTAGAGCTTCTCCACACCGAGAGCGAGCACCACGTCGTAGCATCCGGTCGTGACCATCGTGCAAGCCTGCTGGAAGGCGGTCGAGCCGCTTCCGCAGGCATTATCGATGTTGATGACGGGGATGCGTCCGATGCCCATCGAACGCAGGATCACCTGACCGCGGACGCACTCTTGCCCGGTGATGAGACCGGCCATCGCGTTGCCGACGTAGGCCGCCTCTAGATCTGCGGCCTTGAGACCGCAATCTTCGAGCGCTGCCGCAACGGCCTCCGTACCCAAGGCCTTGAGCCCGGTCTCCATGTGCTTTCCGAACCGGGTCATGCCGACGCCAGCCACGATCGCTTTCATTCGCATAGTCTCCTCCTAATACACGTCGCTCACCGGGCGGTCCATCTCGCCCTCGAAGAGATTACGGTCGTTGACCCCCGCTACGCCCGTGCATGGAATCAACGCACCAAAACAAGGCACACGACGAATGCCAGCCCGATCGCCGGCAAGGCCACCGCAACGGCGATTTTGACGCCCCGCCTGATCGCTTCGACGCGGTTAGCCTTCCCGGTCGAGGCGGCCGCACTTATGGTATCCGCGAAGATGACTGCTACTCCGGTGAACAGAAGGCTGGTTCCAATTGAGCTAACTGCTCTTGCCGAAGGCTTTCTCGCGGTAGGCACGTGCCGCCGCAAGCGACTCCTCGTCGGCTGATGCGCCGAGCAGGACGTCGCCGTCCGCAAATGCGGTCGTTCCTGCGCTCATCGCGCGCACGACCGAATTGACGTGTTCTTTTGTGATCGCCACCGGCACTGAAGGCTTGGCAACTAACTCGCGCGCAAGCTGCTCGACCTCGCTCTTGAGTTGCGCCGCCGGCACGACTCGGTTGAGAAACCCGATCGATTTCGCCTCCGCCGGTGTGAACCGCCGGCACGTCATTACCAGCTCCTTGGTTAGCGCCGGACCGAGCTCGCGCACCAGGCGCGGGATTCCGCCCCACGCAAGCGGGATGCCCAGGTCGATCTCCGGGATGAAGAAAACCGCATCGTCGGCTGCCACCCGGAGATCGCATACGGCCATCAGGACCACGCCGCCTCCGACAGCGTAGCCGTGAACCTGCGCGATCGTTACGGCCCGCATCTGTTCGAGCGCATCTGCCGCGCGCAATCCGTATTGGCCGACCTCGCGCCTGAACAGCCAGCTGCTATCGGCGGGCGCGCCCAGTGGCGAATCCTTGAGATCGGCGCCCGCGCAAAAGGCCCGGCCTTCGCCGCGGACAATCACAACGCGCAGCTCGCGATGGCCGTCGAACCATCGCGCCGCTTCGGCCAGCTCTTGCAGCATCGTAGGACCGACGGCATTGAGCCGTTCGGGCCTGTTGAGCGTAAGCCTGCCGAGAGCATCCTCGACCTCGACTCTGATCGTTTGAAATTCGCGCGTGTCCTTCATGATGATTCACCCCGGAGCGCTAGAAGCTCTCGAATACTTTCGCGCAGTTCGCACAAACATTAGCGACGCGCCCTGCGAGCGGACCTTCAGTTACCTGATTGGAGATGGAATTCGTATCTTACCCGACAAGGCGCTGCCAGCGCGGAGGAAGTTATGACGACGGCAATCGTATGCACTGCGTTGCTTGAGCTCCTACGGTTTATCCTCGGGCTAAACGTGTCGAGGCGTCGCGGAAGCGGCGCGGCAGCTTGGACGTAATATCACGAGTTTCCCGCATTTCCGTGCGGGCGGTTGTGGTATTGAGGAACCACAGCCCCTGTGCTCGGCATTCACGGAAAGGGCCTCACCGATCCTCTTCGGCCAGACGGGCGGCTTCAGCAGCGGCTGGAGGGTCCGGCCGGTCTCGACATGGATTTCGCGCCACACGACAGCCGCATCTGCCGACCGCTTGTCATTACCGAAAATTCGATCTGTGTGACAGGGCCTCAAGCCTCCAAAAATCCCTCCAGCCTCTGGCGAATGATCGTCTTAGCCTCGGCCATAATGCGGTCGATCAGTTCTTGGCATGACGGTATGTCGTGAATGAGGCCGGCAACCATGCCGCAGGACCAGGCGCCCGCATTCGTATCACCTTCGGTCATGACGCGGGGATAAACGCCGCCAACCTCCATGATGATATCTTCGAATTTCAGGTTGGCGCCCAATGACCGTTCTTTCGCAAGAATGCGATCCACCGCCGGATTTGCCAGCACCCGCTCCGTATTTCGCAATGGGCGCATGATCAGCCGGGTATCGAGTTCCGAAGCCGCGAGAATGGCCTTTTTGACGTTCTCGTGAACCGGGGCCTCCTTGGTGGCAATGAAGCGGGTGCCCATGTTCATTCCATCAGCGCCCAGTGCCAGAGAGGCCACCAACGATCGGGCATCTGCCATACCGCCAGATGCAACAAAAGGGATCTTCAATTCCTCTGCGGCGCGCGGCAGCAGGATCATATTTGGGATGTCGTCTTCGCCGGGATGCCCGCCGCATTCAAAGCCATCGACGCTCACCGCATCGCATCCAATCGCTTCCGCCTTCAGCGCGTGGCGCACAGAAGTGCATTTGTGGATGACCTTGACACCGGCTTCCTTGAGCGCGGGCAGCCATCGCTGCGGATTATTGCCCGCGGTTTCAACGATTCTCACGCCGCCATCGATGATGGCCTTCACATAACCCGGATAATCCGGCTGACTAATGATGGGCAGGAACGTCAGGTTCACGCCGAATGGCTTGTTGGTCATCTTGCGACAGCGCGCAATTTCGCGTGCCAAATCGGCAGGCGTTGGCTGGGTCAGGGCGGTGATGATTCCAAGCCCGCCCGCATTCGAGACGGCTGCCGCCAGTTCGGCAAGGCCGACAAAATGCATGCCCCCCTGGATGATCGGATGCTTGATACCGAAGAGTTCTGTAATGCGCGTCTTCATTGGCCTTTGTCCTTCTCAACAAGGAAATAAAATTGGTCCGGGATTTCCGTTTTGAAATCCCGATTCAACGTCGCACAGGCACGCGGCAGTTCGCAAACGCGAATTTCCCGCCCGGACTTCGAGTCCAAGGGTTTTCCAGCGCGCCGCGAGCGACCAGCTCCGCGTCGCGTTGGCATTAAAGACCTGAACCGCTTCAAAGCCTCTTTCACCCAATGGTTTATTCTGCGAAAAATCCGGGTAGATGTTAGCTCGGAGCCAGAATGGAAGAAGACAAATCGAACTTTATGAGCTGTACCTTCGAGGCTGACGAGCCTCTTTTAGTAACTGCCGAACGGATCGCGAGCTTTTGCGCCTCGGTCGGCGACGACAACCCTCTCTACCTCGATGCGGCGGCGGCAAAAGCGGGCCCGTACGGCGGCATCATCGCGCCGCCCGCCTTCGTGGGCTCCTTCAGTTACGCTGACAATGTCTTCGAACAGATCCCGGCGTTCAGTCATGGCGGCCTCATGGCCGGCATCGATATCGAGCTCGACGCCCCGATTCGCCCAGGCGATTCGATCCGGGTGTCGTCCAAGGTGAAGGAGACTTACGAAAAGACCGGCCGTACCGGAACAATGATATTTGTCGTGGTACGCTCGACGCTTACCAATCATAGGGGCGAGGTCGTTGCGCGCGTCGACCATCGTATGATGAATCGCGTGTGAGAGGAGTCACTACTCAGAGCAATCAACCGCAAGCCCTCTGCCGTCCACTCAACCGGGGTAACTCCGATGAGACAATTTCGGATATAAGAATTATTTGGTGAGGGAACATGCGGACGGTCATCAAGAACGCCAACTATTTCGACACGACGAGCCTTTCGTTCGCCGGCGACTCCACGATTGTCATCGAAGATGGAATAATCGTCTCAGTCGGCGAAACCGCAATTGGTTCAGCGGACGCAGTAATCGATGCCGCCAATCAATTTGTTTTGCCCGGCCTGATCGACGCCCACGTCCACTTCAGACTCGCAACGTTGAATTTCCACAGGCTTGCAGAGCTGAGCGAGGTGGAGTTCGGGATCATGATGGCACGGCTTGCCACAGAGACGGTGCATCGGGGCTTTACGACGGTGCGCGATCTTTGCGGTGAAGTCGATTCCCTGATGCGGGCGATCAGGACCGGCCTTGTCGTGGGGCCCAGGATAGTGCGTGCGGGTCTTTCCCTTACCCAAACCGGCGGCCATGGAGATGCGCAGTCCGGAAGGCGTCTCGTACCCGAGTGCGCCTGTTCGATGCGGCACAACAGTTTCGGGATCGTCGCCGACGGGGTGGAAGCTGTCCGCAAGGCGGCGCGACATGTTCTGCGAGAAGGCTCCGACTTCATAAAGATCCACGTCTCCGGCGGGGTAGCTTCACCGAGCGATCCGCTGGAGGCGATTCAGTATACGCCGGAGGAAGTTGCGACGATCGTGCGCGAGGCGAACAACCGGCATACCTATGTCGCCGCGCATGCCTATTCGCCGGAATCGATCACGATGGCGGTCGAAAACGGGGTGCATTCGATCGAGCACGGGAATCTGATTGATGCAAAGGCAGCCGCAGCGTTGGTGAGCCACGGCGCTGTTTTGGTTCCGACATTGGTTACATATTTCGGAATGAGCGAAGTTGGCGCTCAGCTCGGGCTGCCCGCGGCGAATGTGCTGAAGAATCAGAAGGTGCTCGAAGCGGGACTTGCGTCTCTGGAAATTGCCAAGTCGGCCGGCGTGACCATGGGGTTCGGCACCGATTTGATCGGTGAAATACAGAACTTGCAAAACCGTGAATTCGCCATTCGCTCAGAGGTGCAGAGCGCGCACGAAATTTTGCATGCGATCTACGTCGTTAATCCGAAACTCTGCCGGCTTGAGGGTAAGATCGGGGTGATCAAGTCAGGCGCGTTTGCTGACTTTGTCATCAGCAAGGTTAATCCGCTTGACGATATCAAGGTGCTCGCCGATCCGGGAAAAAATTTCAGCGCAATCATCAAGGGTGGCGTTCGAATTTTATAACGATCTGAGTGCAATTGTCGTTTCCGACCAACTGCGGAGAAAGAAGGTTTTGTGCATATCGAACCACTCACGTTCGGCCTCTCGCTCCCTGTGGCTGCTAAAGACTCCGAATGAGCCGAAAAGGCTAGTGTTTTGAGATGGGCCGCCAAGGAACAGACCGTTCACCAATTCGGACAGGACCAAGTTTTGAGAAATGACAGGCGTTGCTGAGCGAGAACGGCGCCGCGCCGGCGGCGGCGCATCCGTCATGTCGGGACCGACATCCTGAGGGCGTGTGCGGGTTGATCGGGAAGCGGCGCTGGAAGGCGGACGATCAGATCATCGCCACTCTGGCGCCATTTCAGGCGCTCATCGCTGCCGAGCAAGCGCACCTCGACGCCGGCCGCCGCGCCCAAGCTCCGAATCCGAACCTCGACCTCCTGGGGGGTGTCCAGCAGTATCGCGTACAGCATGTTTTCCTTGCGCGTGAAGCGGACCGGGACCCCGGCCGAGGTCATTGACTCGGCGCGGCTCCAGGGACGGGTGCCCCAGATGGCCTCGCCGTTGACGTCCAGCCAGGCGCCGAGCCCAAGCAGGCATTTGCGCTGTAGCTCGTGAATGCTGCCGTCCGCCCGTGGGCCAACGTTGAGCAAGAGGTTGCCGTTCTTGCTCACGATGTCGACCAACATACGGATGACCGCCGCAGCTGAGGGTGCTGGTGCAGTTTGGAGCCAGACCCTCTTGACTCGCCGGGGGATCATTCACTTGGCGCGAAGCCGAGGCGTCGGCTATGTTAGTCCCGTTTCGGGGATTATCTCTGCCTCGGAATCGGAGGCGTCACGTGACAACCTGTGTGGCAGTGATCTGCGATAACGCGAGGGCGATTGCGTTAGCAGCGGATAGGATGGTCGGGGGCAGCGTAATCGAAAGTCCAATCGGGCAAAAAATCTTCACGCTCCACAAGAATTGGCGCGTGCTAATTTCTGGCGACGATGCGGATACGGCATTCCCCGTAATCGAGCGAGCGACAAATGTGTTGCGGCGAAGCAGGCTGCCGAGTACGGCAGATGTCGCGACAGTGTTGAGCAATGCTTACAAACAGGAACGCTTGGACGAAGCTGTTACGCGCTACATCACCCCACGAGGCCTTACGCTTAGGCAGTTCATTGACCAAGGGAAACGGCTACTCAACAAAGTGGACTTCCAATTTTTCGGCGACCAACTATACAAATTTGATTTTGAAATAGACCTGCTTGTAGCGGGATTTGACCAACACCAAAAAGCACGTTTGTTCAGTCTCAGTTCGCGCGGTATTACAAGAAGACGCGAAGGATTCTTTGCAGTCGGCAGCGGTGCTGATGTTGCGGATTTCATCATGAATGTCCGTCAAGTAACACCGAAGTTGTCTGTACGCGAGGGTGTCTATTATGCGCTTGAAGCGAAGTACTACGGAGAATTGGCACCTGGCGTAAGTGAAGCTACAGATTTATATCTATTCCGGTTCGGCAAGTCGGACATCGAAATCAGCGAAGACACGATAGACGATATTTTGGTTAATAAAATTGCGACTAAGGTAGAGCCTCAAGACTTGAGGCCAACACACATCAATCTGTTGAACTCACTCAAGGAACTCAAGGGATTTCCGCCGATCACCAATCCGCAGAAGAAGAAGTCTTCTCAAACTTCCAAAGCCAAGAAAGCTTAAGCCGCTCGTTTCGTAATGACTAGTTTCTCAAACGGCAAGCGCGGCGATTTCCTCAATCGACCAAAGATGATCGGTGATTCCTGCTTCCATCGCGGGCGAGCATCGGAGTGTCTGACAGATTCGCGCGAAATTATAGTGCATGAAATGCAGGGCAACCGCGTGACGGTGATTTTCCAGCTTTTTGGAATGGGCGTTGGTCAGTCGCGTAAAGCGGCGCATCCCCATTCGCATAGCCAGATTTTGCCGCTCGACAAAACTTGTGCTGATATGTGCCGGATCGGGGTTGCCGTGGATCACCATGCGCTCCGTGCCGATACAGACTGCCGGGCTGTAACGCTTTTCGGCTTCTGGCGGAGAGCCGTACACTTTAATGAGCATGGCGTAATCGATGGACGTGCCGAACGCGCCGTCCACCGCGTCCAAATAGGCTTTGTGGCCGTCCGTCGTCAATTGCACGCGGTTCGCGAGCCTGCTTGCCAAATCGCGCATGAACACCCAAGCCGCTTCCGTATCGCGCGTGCCGACATGCCAGCACGGGATCAGCTTGCAATCCGCGCAAATCGCCGTCCACGTCCAAATATCGCCAAAGCCGAGTTTGCCGCGCATTTTCTGCGGCACATTCTTTTGCTTGGCGTAGATGAAATCCCAAATCTCATCACACTCGATCCGGCGGCAATGGAGTCCGCGCAAGTGTTCATCTTGGTATTGCTGGCAGGCCGTCGCCACGTCCGCCAGCAACTTGAGCACGGTATGTTTGGCCGTGTCCGTGATCCGGCAGGTGCCGTTCACGGAATTGCCTTCAACCAGACAAGCAATGATTTTTGTGCGCCGCTCTAGGCTCAATCTGTTCATAATGCACAATATACATGAGCGGTCGCGTAGAGTCAAGAGACAATAAAACGGAGTGCCAGCACATGATTAGTGATCGCGATCTGATCATCGGTTTGTATGAAGCCCTAGGCAGACTCGCAAAGCGGCTGACTGGCGATAGCATCGGAATCAGGATCGTAGATTCCGAAACCGGCAGGCGAGCGCGGATGAAAACGCCTAGTCGGTATTCTTATTGGATTAGCGATGTCGAGGCCGTTTCTTCGCGCGTGCCGCAGCCATCCTCAGACGGTAGGCGGCTCGTTGCTGCTGCTCCTGACGCTGCCAAGGGGTTAGTGGAAGAGACTCGACTTCATCGGGATCAACGGCGTCGAACGCTTCCATCGCGGCAAGCTGCGCAGTCTTCCACGCGCGCAACGCTTCCAAGAAAACGTCGTAAGTAACCCAATCATCGGGACTCAGAATGTGTAGAGCGGACTAGTTGAATGCTTGTGGTTCAGATTGGTGTTCCGTGTCTTCTGGCAGAATCAACCAATCCCAATGAAACGTCAATTGACTGAGATTTTTGATCTGGTCAGTTAGGGTTTCGAGCGCGTCTTGCGCCTCGATCAACGCTCGCAGTTTTTCTGCGTAAATGCTCTTTGGACTCGGCATATTTTCAGATTACTTCTGTTTGCGGAGTTCGTCGATTTTCTTTCCCAGTTCGTCAAATTGGTTGTTGATTCCTTGCCCTAAGCCGAGCACGACTTTCGCCACGCGATAGCCGACGTACCAGACGACCGCGATTGTCACGACGAAACCGCAGAACGTGAGGGCGTAAAGGTCCACGATGGTTACGCCTCTATCGCTGCTAGTGCTTGTCTTTGCGGTATTTCCGCCAGCGCGCGTTCACGGCCTTGCGCGCGATTGCCGTGCGCTTGGCTTTCGATAATTTCGTCTTCCGCGCGATCCCGCCCTTCAACCCGCCCAATCGTCCAAGCGCGACAGCGGCGGGATTCTTGGCGCGCGCTTCCGGCTCCGGCTCAACAGGCTGGCCGGTTGCCATCTTGACGACCATTGCGGCGTGTTCGTTAAAATCGCGGGGCATACGCGAGCGCTTCTGCATACCCTAAGTATCGCACGGTTTCCGGTTAGTTCAAGGCCGCTCAGATTTCAAACTGCACCAGTATCCAGCTGAGAGGTAGCTATCTTCGTCGTCGGCCTGGTTGTAACCGAAGGAGCTGCTGATTCCGCGACAGGTTTCCCATTTCTCTGCCTGGATCTCGTCAAAGGAGGTGTACTCGGGCGTGACGAAGTCGTAATGAATGCCGGGTGGTTGCAGGCCCGGCCGTCGCGGCGGGGTGAATCGTGTGGCGAAGCGATCGTTGATCACGCCGTCCTGGACACGATTGTAGTAGTAGGAAAAGAGCTCCAGCGTGTTCGCACCGGGCGGATACATGATGTCGCCCCACATCACCGACGGCCGATAACGATCGATAAGCTCGCGCCAGTGCGCGTCCGCGTATTCGACGTACTCCGGTCCGTCGAGGATCGTGGAGTAGATCTTCTCGGGCGCGTCGATGCGTTGCGGATTAAGCAGCCAGTCCATACCTCCGCTGTAGTAGAGCCCGGCGCGCAGACCCCGCGCCCGCGCCGCCGCTACCAACTCACCCACGAGATCGCGGCTCGATTGGTATCCCGGGTGCGCCAGATTGCCGATCTGACTCGGCCATAGCAGATAGCCGTCGGTGTGCTTGGCTGTCAGCACGACGTAGCCTGCCCCCGCCTTGTGAAACAACTGCGCCCAGTCGTCCGGCACCCACTTCCGCGCCTCGCTCTCAAAGATAGGCTGGAAGTCTTCGTAGACGAAGTGCTTGCCGAAGGTGCGGTCGTGGTACGCGCGAGTGGGCCCGTCGTCGAACTTCAAGCTGTTGAGATACCACTCAGCGTAAGGGTTCTCGCGGAAGTACGCGTCGAAGCCGCGCTCGGCGATGATGCTATAAGGATCCTTTCGAGAGGCCGCCCAACCCGGTACGGAGTACAGGCCCCAGTGCACGAAGATCCCGAGCTTCGCGTTCTGATACCAGTCCGGCAGCGGATGTCGCCGGACCGATTCGAGCGTCGGTTCGTAATGCTGCGGCTCCGGTGCCATAGGCACGCAGCCTCTCACCATGGCGCCGGGAGGTTCAAGTCCGCACGGCGCTGGCTGAGCCAGGTCGGAATGGCGCGAGAGATCGGAAATCGGGGGGCGATTCTCCCCTGGATCCTTACGCCACTTCGAACAGGCCGGCCGCGCCCATTCCGCCGCCGACGCACATCGTGATCACCACGTATTTCACTCCGCGCCGCTTGCCCTCGATGAGCGCGTGCCCAGTCATCCGCGAGCCGCTCATCCCGTAGGGATGACCGATCGAAATCGCGCCACCGTTGACGTTCAGCCGCTCGTCCGGGATGCCCAGCCGGTCGCGGCAATATATGACCTGGCACGCAAACGCTTCGTTGAGTTCCCAGAGCCCGATGTCGTCCATCTTGAGGCCGTTACGCTCCAGCAGCTTGGGCACCGCGAATACCGGCCCGATACCCATCTCGTCGGGTTCGCATCCCGCCGCCGCCATCCCGCGATAGATGCCGAGCGGATGCAGCCCGCGCTGCTCAGCCTGCGCGCGTTCCATCAACACGCAGACCGAGGCGCCGTCGGAGAGCTGGCTTGCGTTGCCCGCGGTGGTGAATCCGCCAGGACCCTTTACCGGCGGCAGCGAGAGGAGCCCTTCCAGAGTGGTGCCGGGGCGGTTGCATTCGTCGCGCTCGAGCGTGACCTGCTGGTGCGTGGTCTCGCCGGTCTTCTTGTCATCGAAGCGCTTGGTAACGGTGGTGGTGACGATCTCGCCGTTGAAACGTCCGGCCTCCTGCGCGGCGAAGGTTCGCTGCTGACTCTGGAAAGAATACTGGTCCTGAGCTTCGCGGGAGATCTTGTAGCGCTTCGAGACGACCTCCGCGGTATCGATCATCGCCATGTACACCGCCGGCGCGTTCTTGAGGACCAGTGGATCGCCCTGGCGGTATGCGTTCATGTGCGCATTTTGCACCAGGCTGATCGACTCGACTCCGCCCGCGACCACCGTCTGCATGCCATCAACCATGATCTGCTTCGCCGCCATCGAGATGCTCATCAGGCCCGACGAGCACTGCCTGTCCACGGTCTGGCCTGCGACACTTACCGGGAGCCCGGCGGCGATTGCGCACTGGCGCGCGACGTTGAATCCCTGGCTTCCCTGCTGGAGCGCAGCGCCCATGATCAGGTCATCGACTTCGCCCGGTTCGACGCGCGCGCGTTTGAGCGCCTCGCGAATAATCGGGGCGGCCATCGACGGCGACTCGATATCATTGAACGCGCCGCGATACGCTTTGCCGATCGGCGTGCGGGCGGTGGATACGATGACGGCTTCTCTCATAAAGAACTCCTTGCTTTCCGCGCGCACTCACCGTGATCGCGCCGGACATGATTATTGTTGGCCTGCATACTGTCGCCTCTCGCCGGTGTTCGCAACTCTTCCAAACTACTTTCGCACTGGCTTGATTGCGAAGAAAGGTCCGCCACTACTGTGTTGGCCGTCTGTCCAGTGCGGGGATGTAACGCGACATGGTGGCTTGGGAGACGCTGGCCCCCTCATCTAGTCCTGTTGGGCCCAGTTCAAGCGATTGACGGCTGAGCAGGTTGCTACGATCGGTTCAGTGCTCAGGCGCAGCCTTGGGCGATCACAGCCCGCCCTGAACAGCAGTTCTCCTTCGGATGACGCTCGGCGCGCCGCCGCCAGATTCCGACAAGCGGCTTCGAAAATCGCATGCGAATTCGTGTGTCGTGACACGCCCAGTCTCAGACGCTTTCGAAGACCCGCACCCAGTCTTCCAGCGCGGACTCATGTCCGGGCACGAGTTGAACGACGAATTGATCATAGCCACCTTCGCCGAGCGCGCGGATCCGATCGCGCAGTTCGGGCGCGGTCGCGGTAAAAGTAGTTGCCGCGATAAATTCCGGGGAAAGGAATTTCTCCTCTTCCGGCCGCACGCCGAGTAAATGCATAGTGTGCATCTGCAGGTAGCGCGCATCGGCCGGCCGATAGGTAGCGTGCTGCTTGCGATAACTCTCGAGCACCGGCTGAATTTCGGCTGGCAGATTCAGGCCGAGCGTGGATTCGACCAGTCCATGCAGAAAAACCGCGGACATCGGACCCGCCTGAGCCTTGGCTCGCGCGCTCGCCGCAGATTCTTCTTCGCCCAGCACGCAACCAAGCGCGAACACCGTTCGGTAGAGACTCCTGGGAGCGCGCCCAAGAGCCTCGCACGATTTCGCGAGCTCGCCGGCTTCGTAAATCGCACGCGGTACCGAAGGGGAAAACGTCATCCATCCGTCTGCGATCTCGGCGGTGAGTTTGCGCGCCTTGGGCGCGAAAGCCGAAATATGCAGCGGAATCCGATCGGTAATATTGATAAAACCCTCCGGATTCAGAAAACGGATCTTGCGGCGTGCACCCTCGCACTCCCATTCGACCGTGTTGCCGGACAACAACTCGCGAACGACGCGGATATACTCACGCATCTCTGCAAGCCGCATCGGCCCCAGCCCCATCGTGTTGCGCGCAGTGAAACCGGTACCCACACCAAAAATAATCCGGCCCGGCGCGAGCTTGTTGAGCGACGCGAGTCCATTGGCCGCGACCGGCGCGATGCGGTTGGTTGGCACCATGACTCCCATGCCGAGCTTTATTCGGGAGGTTTTGTCCGCTGCGAGAGCCATCGCGACGAAAATGTCCGGGGACAACATCTGGGTGTCGTAGAACCATGCGTGTGAGAGACCAAGCTCCTCGGCGCGCTTGACGGTTTTCCACGAATCGAGCATCGAGGGTAACGCAATTCCAAAATCCATGGTCGTTCTCTTGGATTCGCTGACTTGTGACTTATGCCCCGCAATCTAAACAGCTTGCTTCAACTATCGTCATGCCGCTCGACGAAAATCCACAGTAGGGAAAGACGTTGCTTAAGTCATGCGTTGCGGACCATCAAGCCTCCATCGACCGGAATAATCGCCCCGGTGATGTACGAAGCGGCCGGAAGGCAGAGGCTGAACGTGATGTGCGCGACTTCTTCCGGATAGCCGTAGCGCCTCAACGCGGTCCGGCGTTTGGCAAAAATCGTCTTGTGCTCTTCGGGAATCGCGTCAGTCAGGGCGGTGCGGATGGGTCCGGGGCAGACGCAATTGACGGTGATTCCTTCGGGGCCGAGATCAACCGCCAGCGCACGCGTTAGCCCGATGATACCGGTCTTGGCGACCGCGTAAGGACTGTCGCCGGGAGTCGCGCCGAGGCCCTCCGTCGATGCGATATTTACGATTCGAGCGGCGTCGGACTTGCGCAGATGCACGAGCGCGGCGCGGACCACCCGCTGTTGCGCGGTCAACAAACCGGCGATGGTGCGGTCCCAGATGCGGTCGTAATCGTCGCTGTCGAGGGGAGAGACGCCGCCGAAACCGGCGTTGTTGATGAGGATGTCGAGCCGGCCGAAATGAGCGGCGACGTCGGCAACGACGCGCTTGATCTCGGCCGCATCGGATACGTCGAGGCGCCATCCGTGCGCGGCTCCGCCGGCGGCCGCGATCTCCTCGACGACGCGCGCCACGCCGGCTTCGTTGATGTCGGTAATCGCGACGAGTGCGCCTTCGTCCGCAAACAGATGAGCGGTGGCGCGGCCCATCCCGCTGGCAGCGCCGGTGATCAGCACGGCGCGCCCCTTGACCGAGCGATCGAGTCTTTTCACTGGATCCATTTCAATTCTCCCTGTCGAGCGAACGAAGGTGACGATTGCCGAGCTATCACACCCGGTGTTAGTTGGGATAGCTGAAGGCCGGTCTTACTCAAGACGAACGGGGGAAAAATTATCCGATGGCGAACGGCGAACATGAACGCGACGCGTGGCTCGCGCAAGTCAGTGAGGCTGCGCTCGAGCCGGAACTGCCGATAGTCGATCCTCATCATCACCTGTGGGACCATCCCGGCAGCCGCTACATGCTCGATGAGATAGTCCGTGACACGGCGTCGGGGCATCGCGTGCTCGCGACGGTGTTCGTCGAATGCATGTCGATGTATCGCGCGGACGGCCCGGAGCCGATGCGGCCGGTTGGTGAGACCGAGTTCGTCAACGGCATCGCGGCCCAAAGCGCGAGCGGGCAATATGGCGAAACGCGGGTCGCGGCGGGAATTGTGGGCTTTGCGGATTTGAGGTTGGGAGCCGCGGTCGAACCGGTATTGCAGGCGCATATCGCCGCGGCGCCGGCGCGTTTTCGTGGCATCCGGCACGCGGGGGGCTTCGACGCGAGTCCAGAGGTGAGGAATTCGCATACCAACCCGCCCGCGGATTTGTACGAATCGGCGCGCTTTCGCGAAGGCTTCGCCAAATTGCGTGGCTTAGGTCTCAGCTTCGAGGCGTGGCAGTACCATCCGCAGATGCCGGCGGTGACCGAACTGGCGCGAGCGTTCCCGGATACGACGATCGTGCTCGATCACTTCGGCGGTCCGCTGGGAATCGGACCTTACGAAGGCCGGCGCGCAGAAATATTCGGCGAATGGAAGAAGAACCTCGCGGAACTCGCGCGATGCCCAAATGTCGTGGCCAAGCTCGGTGGAATCAACATGCCGGTGAATGGATTCGGGTGGCATCGGCGGCCCTCGCCGCCGACCTCGGACGAACTGGTGGCGGCGACGCGGGACTACTATCTCCACACCATTGATCAGTTTGGGCCGCGACGATGCATGTTCGAGAGCAACTTCCCGGTGGACCGGGTTTCATGCTCGTACGTCGTGCTCTGGAACGCATTCAAGAAGATCGCGGCGGGTTTCACCAGGGACGAAAAAACACAGCTATTCCAGCGCACCGCGTCGGAGGTCTATCGCTTGACGCTCACGCCCAAGGTACCCAGCTAAGCGCTGGCGCAAGGCTCGCCCTTATGCGGAGTAGCGATCGCTGTCTACTTCGTAGCAAGTATCAGCGGTGAGGGAGACGGTGCCGGGATTGTCCTGACACTGCGGAATCCCGCTTCTTTCAACCATGTACGGTATTCACGCATCGTGAAAACGTCCGCGCCGGGCGTCGCGCGAATCAGCATGTTGAGCCCGAACAGCATAGGTATCATCGGCCCGGTCCGTTCGTCATTCGGGATGAAATCCGCGATTAGAAGCTGACCCTTGTCCTTGAGGGCGGCCGCGGTTTTCCCAATCAGCTTGCGCCCCCACTCGGCGCCCTCGCCATGGATGATGTGGCCGAAGATCGCAAGGTCGTACTTATCGCGGCCGAAATCCACCTCGCGAAGATTCCCTTCGACGTAGTCGTAGCGATCGCCAACGCCGTAGCGCGCTGCGTACTCGCGGGTTATGGCGGTGACTGCCGGGAAATCCACCACGGTCACGCGCGCCTTTGGGCTGGCTTGTGCAAAGGGAAGCGACCATGCTCCCGAGCCGGCCGCGACGTCCAGGATCGCTGAAATCTTCCTTACCCGCGCTGCTCCGATCGCCGCTACCGCCGCCTTGGCCGGTACGTAGCTCATCGGAAATATCACCCGCACCAGCATCGTGAAAAACTGGACCGCCGCATCGGCTCCGGGCGGCGCGAGCGGCCGCCCGGAACGGACGACGTCTGCCAGTTGCGAAAAGGCCATCACGCCGCCCTTGACGAACTGTGCCCCGCCTTCGAAGTAGAGGTCGCTCCCGCGCGCCAGGAAGGTTGCCGAGACCGGCTCCAGCGAATACCTGTCTCCCTTGCGGCGGAGGTACTTGAGCGCCACCAAGGTGTCCAGCAGACGGCGCATCGCGCTGGAGTCCGCTTTGGCCGCCGCTGCGATTTCGGCGGCGGTGCGCTTGCCGTCGGCAATCAGCGTGAACACGTCCAGCTCCAGCCCTGCCGCGACCGTCAGTGACTTCCAGGTGTCGTAGATGTCGTTGGTCAGCGGAATTGGTGACGTAGTCCTGATCTTCATCTTCGCCATGGGGGATTTCCTCCGAGATAAGGCTCGCATCGACGCCACGCGGGCTGCAAGCGGCCAGAGTTGGCGCAGGCACCTGCAATCGCCACCCTGCGGAGATCATCTCGCGCTGGAGACCAGGCCGGACGCTTTCTCGACCTGGGGGGCGAGATTGCTTGCGCGCTCCAAACACTCGTGTCGGCTGTGTCTCCCAGGTTCTTGAAAGCGGCTGGCCAATGCAGATGCCGGCGTATTTAGGAAAAAGTGGAGAATTGCGGAATTCAATGAAATGAACCGATGAAACGCTCGAGCTTAAGCATGCCGGCCACGCTACGGCGGCTCATCCCAAATCTCTAGACTTTTGGGCGCATTTGGAGTTTTTAGTATCCACACCTATACCGTTTGCCGACGGCTACGTGTTGCTTGCCGCCGCCGCCGGCGAGGAATCGCAGCAATCCGCGCGTCTACATGGAAGCGGCATTCGGGAAGAAGTGACTCGCAACCGCACGGGAATCGCGATGTCCGAGGAGCGCTTTCGATGAGCGAAGAAAGGATCGACAGCGTCCGTCTTCAGAATCTGTCCTACGGCTATCGCCAGTCGGCGACATTGGTCGCGGCAATCGAGGTCGACCTATTCACGAAAATCGCCCAAGGCGCGCGAACCGTCGAGCAGGTTGCGTCGAGTCTCGATATCGCGCCCATCAACGCCGAGCGGATGCTGGTGGCTTGCACGGCGCTCGGGCTGGTCGTGAAAAACGGCGCCGGGTACGCCAACGCGCCCGACGTCGAGCGCTTCCTGGTCAAGGGCGCCAGGAATTACGCGGGCCCATGGCTGACCACGATGGGACGAAGCGATTACGCTGGCTGGAACAAGCTCGCGGAGTTTCTCCGGCGTAAGGAACCGCCGCGCATCCTCGGAACCTACGAGAATTTCACGGTCGAGGACGCGCGCAAGCTCCATCGCGCGACTTTCAGTATCGGGATGGGCGCGGGACGGCGCTTCGCCCGACAGGTCGATTTGTCGAAGCGAAGCATGATCCTCGACCTCGGCGGCGGCTCCGGATGCTACTGTATCGCGGCGGCTGAGAAGTATCCGCAGATCAAAGCCGTCGTGTTCGATCTTCCGAGCGTCGCCGTGGTCGCAAACGAGTATATCGCGCAGTGCGGATTCTCCGGCCGGATCAATGCGGTCGGCGGCGATTTCACAAAGGATCCGTTTCCGGCCGGCGCCGATGCCGTGATCATGGCGAGCAATCTGCCCCAGTACAGCGCGGACATCATCCGCGCCGTCGTCCGCAAGGCGTTCGAGGCGCTCAAGCCGGGCGGCGAGATGCACCTCATCGGCGAGATGCTGAACGACGCAAAGACCGGACCGCTCGGGCCCGCGCTGTGGGGACTGAACGAGGCTATCTACCAAAGCACCGGCGTGGCGCATTCGGAGGCCGAGGTGACGGGCTACCTGAAGGATGCCGGGTTCGTCGAGGTGAGCGCGAACGAGTTCATCCCAGGTTCGCTTACGCGCGTGACCGGCCTGAAGCCGGAGGCTTGAGAACGCCGATGTTTCATACCGTCCTGTGCGACTTGCTGGGCATCCGCTACCCGATAATCCAGGGCGCGATGCAGGGTGCGGGAGGACCCCGTCTCGTTGCGGCGGTCAGCGAAGCGGGCGGACTCGGCGTCCTGCCGACCTTCGGCGGCACCGAAAAGGAGTTGCGCGACGATATCGAGAATACTCGCGCTCTCACCCAGCGCCCCTTCGCGGTAAATATCACGCCGATTGGACGCGCCTTTACCGAGTCGCGCGCCGCGATCTGCATCGAGATGAGAATACCGATCGTCACGACTGGGCGCGGCGATCCGGGCAGCAACGTCGTACAACAGCTCAAGCAGGCCGGAACGATCGTGCTGCCGGTCGTCCCGTCGGTCCGCCACGCGCTTCGGGTCGAGGCCGAGGGCGCCGACGCGATAATCGCTTCGGGGATGGAAGCGGGCGGGCACGTCGGACGCGTCTCCACAATGCCGCTCGTGCCGCAGGTGGCCGACGCGGTGAAGGTGCCGGTGGTCGCCGCCGGCGGAATCGGCGACGGGCGCGGCTTGATGGCGGCGCTCGCGCTGGGCGCGTGCGGGATTCAGCTTGGCACCCGCTTTATTGCCACGGTTGAAAGCGAGGCTGCCGACTGGGTGAAACAGCGGCTGCTTGAGACCGAGGAGACCGGGACGATGGTGTCTTCGCTGCTGACCGGAAAGCCGGTCAGGGCGTTTGCCACCCGTATTCTGCGCGAGTACGAACAGGCGCTGACGCGGGCCGGTTCGACGCAAGAGCGGGCGAGCCTGAGCGCGCAATATCTGAAGGAGCTTCGCAGCGCGCCGGTCGAAGAGCGCACGACGGCGGCGGGCGAAATTGCCGGAATGATCCGCGATATCCGCACCGTGCGCGAGATTATCGAGGGGATTATCAAAGACGCCGCGGCGCTCGCGGAAAAGCTCTATCGGGTAAGCCGCGAAGACGCGCGCCAATGACCGTTCAACGACCAGCTGTCGCAACGACCCGGAGATTACCTGTGGTTCGTCAAAACCTAATCCGCGCTGGCGCGCCCGGATTGAGTTTTAAGAAGCCATAGGACCAATTTACGATGACTCGCCGGCGCCGACAACGGAACTCGCTACCGGAGATCGACTTTGTGGCGGTAAAGAATTACCGGCGTGCCCCAGCTGAAAGCGAAAGCAAAAATGAAATAGACAATGTTGAAGATCATCTCGCTCTGCGAAGCCGGCGGTGGATTCCTGGCCGAAAAAAGCACCAGGTTGAGCGTGACGTAGATCGCATACGCGTAGCCGAGGTACATCGCATAGCGGCGCATCCGCCAGATCCCGGCCGCATAAATCAACAGAACAATTCCCAGCAGCGGCCCAAGGATCGCATCCGGTGTGCCGCTCAGCCGTTGGCCAAAAAAGACCAGGCCCGTGGTCGGACCCTCGAGATGAAGCGGCTTCAGGATGTCGGTTGATGCAAGAATTGCGAACAGGACCGCCAAGGTTGTCAGCATTCCGCCACGCTTGAAATCAGCCATCGCATGACCCTCCGCGGGTATCCATCTAATATCTTCCAGGCAGTAGCGATAGCCCCGGCCAACCCGGTACGCACTCCAGCACGGATGCATTTTATTCGGGCCTAACAGCGCTCCAAACACGGGCTGAATTGCGCCCTTCTAATCCTGAAGGTTCTCGCCGGTTCGAATCCGCCTCTCTCAGCAAGCAGGCGCGAACTCGGTCGGTGTCAATGCTCCGAGGCTGGAATGGAGGCGTAGGTGATTGTAGTCGTGACGACGCGCCTCGATGGTCGCGCGCGCTTCGGCAAGCGTGAGGAAGACGTGCTCGTTGAGGCATTCGTCACCCCGGAAGCTGTCCAGCTGGCGACGTTGACGGATTTGCAGCCTTGCCCTAGGCTGCGCTGCGTGAGTTTTCCGCAATTCGCCTGGGCATGTGGCGAAGAAGGGTCGGACCCTATCGTCTCCCACAATGGCGAGCTCGTTCGGGTGGACGAGTTCGCACTCAGCCGCCATCTCGAGAATCAAGACGCCGACCTTGCCGCAATCGCAGGACTAGGAATCCGCGTGTGGCGTTACGGGATGCCGTGGCGGCTAACCGAGCGCCAACCGGGCATTTACGACTGGACACTCTGGGACCGGGCACTGGCGGCGTGCGAGCGGCACGGTCTGGAGCCGGTGGTTGATTTATGCCATTTCGGCCTCCCGGACCATTACCCCGGCTTCTGCGATCCGGCGTGGGTGGACGGCTTTACCCGCTACGTCGAGGCGTTTCTTTCCCGCTACCGCTCGCCGCGCTGGTTCACGCCGATCAACGAGCCATTTATCACTGGTCTCAATTGTGGCCTGCAAGGCGCATGGAACGATCGGCGCCGGTCGCGTGCGGACTTCGCCAACGCTCTGTGCCACGTGGTTCTGGCCAATCTCGAGGCAAACGCGCGGATTCGCGCCGATCGCGGCGGATGGTGGATAGGCGCAGAGGGCTTTGTCTGCGCGATCGCCGCGGATGCTGAACACACCGGGGATGCGGCGCGAATCGAAGCAACCGCGTGGGCGGTATGGGATCTTCATTTCGGAAGAGATCTGCCTTCGATAATCGCCGGCGATTTTTCGATGGTGGATCCCGGCGTTCGCAGCCGTATCGATTCGCTGGCCACGACGGCAAACACGATCGCCGGCCACGATTTTTATCCCACTTCGGCTTTGCTGGTCGGCGCAAGCGCCCAGGATTGGACGATCGAACGGCGCATCGACGCATACGAGGATTGCGCGCGACGATGGCATCGGCGTTACGGTGTTGATTTCTGGGTAGCGGAAACCTCGAACCTCGGCCTCGCCGTCAGCCAGCAAGAGACGTGGCTCTCCGCACTTGCGGCTCGACTGCGCAAGATGCGTGGCGAGGGTCTCCCGGTGCGAGGGCTATGCTGGTATAGCCGCGGCGATCAATACGATTGGGATTCCGGATTGACCGTCCCGGTGGGCAAGGTAACCGAGGTCGGATTGTTCACCGCGGATCGCCGAGCACGCGCAGTCGCTAACCTGATGCGCGAGCTTGCCGCCAGCCACGCTGAGATCTAACGCGTGCGCTGTCGCTAACCAGGTTTTGAGCAGCGACAAGTCGGCTCGATTCATCGGATAGAGCATTTGGCCTCGGCGCCGGCGCAAATGATCGCGCGGGGCCGTTGTTTGGTGTAAAGCAATTTTGCGAGACTGTAAATCGGCTCGTCCGGAGCGCACCGGCATTCGCCGGCGAGGTTGGATTATATGTCGCTCAACGTCTATGCGTTCACGTGCGGATGGTTGACCGTTCCTGCCGCACTCCTCCTGGCCGGCGAAAAGGGAAGCCTCACGGTGCCCGTGCCTGCGTATCTGATCGAGCATCCCAAGGGGCGCGTGATCTTCGACAGCGGCCTCCACGTCGAGACGCAAACCGATCCGAATCGGCGCCTGGGGCGGCTCGCCCCCTATCACACAGTAGGATTCAAACCCGGCGAGGAGATCGCCGCGCGCCTCGAGTCCCTCGACGTGGCGCCCTCCAGGATCGATTTCATCATCAACTCGCATCTCCATTTTGATCACTGCGGCGGCAACCAGCAATTGCCGAACGCAACCTTGCTGATTCAGCGCCGCGAGTGGGAGGCCGGCCACAACGCCGAGCTGGTCGAACGCGTCTATTACGATCCGCACGACTACGACCACGGGCATCGCGTGAAAATGATCGACGGCGAGCACGACGTATTCGGCGACGGCTCGGTGGTGTGCATACCCACTCCGGGCCATACTCCCGGTCATCAGTCTCTGCGAGTCCGAATCGGCGCCGATGAAGTCGTGATGACGGGCGACGCCTGCTACCTGCGCCGCACGCTCGATAATTTCCATCTACCGACCGCGATGTACGATCGCGAGCAGATGCTCGAGTCGATACGCCGCCTGCGCGCGCTCCGCGACGCTGGCGCTATGATCATCACCGGACACGATCCTGACCTGTGGAAGACTATCCCGCAGGCGCCCGACCGGCTCGCAGCAGTGCGACCGGCGGCTACGGCCTGAACCAGGTATCGATCGGAGAAAGGCTATGGGCACCCGCCTCAAGGACAGAGTGTCTATCGTGACCGGCGCCGGCACCTCCGGCGAGGGCATGGGCAACGGCAAGGCCGCCGCGATGCTGTTCGCGCGCGAAGGCGCGCCAATCGTCGCGGGGGACTACGCGGCTGGAGACCGAGGGCCCTCTGGCCGTTATTTGGCATTCCAGCTTCCGGTCTTCGCCCGGTTCGAGACGCAGCACGAACACCGCGCGCTGCTCATCGATCTCGTTGGGAGCGCAATCAAAGCGAATCTCGGTCGAACGCTCGGCGTCGTCGAGACCCCGGTAACGAAGCTCGACCCGGCTGCCGTCGACGGAGGAACTCAGCATCTGACCGCGACCCACGCGGCGAAGGCCGCGTACTTCAAACACATCGGCGAAATCGACCCCGTAGAAGAAATCGATCTCGATTTCCACCGCCGCGCGGACGTAGTTGCGTAACGTCAACCGATGGTACAGCGCGGCGGCGTCGAGGACCCATCCGCGATCCACTCTGATCGAGTTGCGTGGCAACCAGTTCGTACTTCGCCGCTGGCCCAGATCAGCGTTGGTCAGTGTGGCGCGGAACTGCGCGCGATCGTCGCTCAGATACGAGTTCAAAAAGTAAGGCTTAGCCCCTCCGATCAGAATCTCGAAGCGGCTCAGATACCGTGTATCGCAGTTGAAAAATCCGAGTGCCTCGAGCGGGGAATCTATGATGTCGCCGGCCGTCTCGAAGACCGCGAAACTTCGCCCGTTTGCGAGCACCTGGCTCGCACGGCGCGAGGCGAGCACGTAGTAGTCGGAGCCGACTTTAACGACGGCCGGCGCTGCTCGAAGTGCGGGACAGAAAGAGTCCCACTCCGATACAGAGAACCTCACATGACGGCGCACCGGCCGTGGCGCAACCTTTGATGAGCAGGAGCTGGTACGAATCAGGCGGCGAGACGTTCGTAGCGATGGCGCAGTCCACCGGCTTGCGGGTCGGAGTCCATATTATCCGCACGCACACACCGAGCTTCGCGCCAATGCTCAGCGACCGCGTAGCGGTGGTTCGCAGGCCAATGTTTCCATCGGGAGTACGAGAATCTCTGTGCCGGTCGTGGGATCTCCGTTCAGTGGTTCGGCGACATAGAAGGCATCTTCCGCCAGCGCGATGCCTCCGACACCGAAGGCGCCTGGATCGAACGGGCTGGCGCAGCTACGGACGAGGATGCCGTTCGTTGTGATTTCGCGAATCTTGTTGTCGAAGTGATCGATGTCCCACAGGTCTCCGCTGTCCGGGTCGAACACAAGACCGGCAGGACGGCTGCCGGAATCGAAAGCCGCAATTGTCCTCCCAAGTAAATCGGTAACCAGAATCTGACCGGAGTCATCGTCGCCAATGAATAAGCTGGTCCCATCGAAAGCGATGGATCCGCCGCGAAAAGGTAGCGCGAACGAATTATTGAACTCTCCGCTCGTGCCGATCTCGCTGACAAACCTGCCGATATCACTCGCGAATAAATGACCGGATCCGAAGGTCACGTTGGTCGGGTTGCCGCCCAAGGGGATGGAGCTGAGAACGGTTCCAGTGTGAGGATCCAGCTCGAAGACCTCTCTGGCGCCCGAATCGTGTGAGAGGTAAAGGCTTGTCCCGTCGAAGGTCATGCCGGTCGGAAAAGGGACGCTGGGCAGACTGAATGTCTGCTGTGCAGCCGCCGGGCCGGGCGATAAAAACAGACCGATAGACACGCTCACAATGAACAGTCGGGCTCCTGCAAGGATTTTCATTGTGATTGCATCTCAAGAAAGGATTCAGTTCGTCCTAATCGACCGACCACCTATACCTTAGATCGATCCAGCCCCGAGCGAAAGGCGATTGCCTGGTAAAGCGTGAGGCCGGTTTTGCCGGTCCCCCAAGGGCGCCGGAAATCGAACTAGCGGACATTTCGAAGCGCGGGCGCTATCCGGGCGGGGGTTTATATCGGTCGAAGGGGTATGGCTACCAAAAACTCAAAAAGCGACGAAAAGTCTGGAGTTTTGAGAATTACCGCCGTAGTGTCGCCGGCATGGATAGTTCCGCCGGACCTGCGAGCCAGCCAGACAAGATCGGCGAATCTGTGGTGAATCGAGCTGACTTATCGTCTCTCAAAAACCTGGTTTGCGCCGCAGCGGCCGCCCGTCAGAACCAGTTCATCAGGCTTCTCAGGCTATGCGAGGCCGTTTAGATTTGCGAATGAATTCGGGCCGGATCAAGTCTTGAGAAGCGACACGGCATACCGGCCGTGGCGCAACCTTTGATGAGCAGGAGCTGGGACGAATCAGGCGGCGAGACGTTCGTAGCGATGACGCAGTCCACCGGCTTGCGGGTCGGAGTCCATATTATCCGCACGCACACACCGAGCTTCGCGCCAATGCTCAGCGCCCGCATTCTGATACTCTAAGTGACGGGGCGACGCACGAACGCGGTGCTTTGCTGTTCGGTGTTCACCCAATCGCGTGCGCCTGTTTCCGTTTGCGCAGTTTTTCTCGCATCAGTCAGCCCGTGGCCGGGTCATCCGGATCGAGAGGCAAGCTTTTTTGAACTTCGTATTTTTTCGCGCGCTTAAAGGACCGGCCGCCTCTTTCGCGCATATCGACGAGCCGATCCGTGCGGAACTGTTCAGCGTCGAGCGCCTGGAACAGCATGGCGAGACTCTCGCCGCTGCGCAGCGCGTCACCGACCATCCCGGCCGCGGACGGCCGATGGCGGCGCGCGTGCGCGACAACGGGCGGGTATTGCTCGCGGCGTATCGCGGTATCGCGGGCGCAATCCGCGAGGAACGCGCGATCACCCCGGCCGCCGAGTGGCTGGTGGATAACTTTCATGTGGTCGAAGAGCAGATTCGCGAAATTCGCGATGACCTCCCGCGCGGATTCTATCGGCAACTGCCCAAGCTCGCCGACGGCCCGCTGGAAGGCTACCCGCGCGTCTTCGGGATTGCGTGGGCCTACGTCGCGCATACCGACAGCCACTTCGATCCGCAGACGCTCACCAGGTTCGTGCAGGCTTACCAGCGCGTCCAGCCGCTGACCATCGGCGAGCTATGGGCGGTCGCGATTACGCTTCGGACCGTTCTGGTCGAAAACCTGCGGCGCCTGGCTGAGCAGATGGGCCACAGCCGCGCGCATCGCCAGCATGCCGACCTGCTGGCAAACCGGCTGCTGGGCGTCAACGGCCTCGAGGCGGAGCCGGCCGACGCCGTGCTCAAGGATTTGGACAAATCGCCGGTGGCGCCGGCCTTCGCGGTGGAGATGGTTCAGCGGCTGCGCGATCAGGATCCCAAGGTGACGCCGGCGCTGCGGTGGCTGGACAATCGGCTGGCCGCCGATGGAACCACGGCGGACGAGATCGTCCGTCAAGTGCATCTCGAGCAGGGCGCGATGAACGTTACCGTCCGTAACGTGATCACGAGCATGCGCCTGCTGTCGGCGCTTGACTGGGCGGATTTTTTCGAGAGTGTGAGCACGGTCGATGCGGTCCTGCGCGCCGCCAGCGACTTTGCCGCGATGGACTTTGCCACGCGCGATCGCTACCGGCACGCGATCGAAGAACTTGCGCGAGGTTCGGGGCACACCGAAATCGAGGTTGCTCAAAGCGCGATTGATTCGGCCCGCGGCGCTGCCTCCGAAGTGCCTGACGGCAACGGCGTGAGCGTGCGCCGCCGGCACCATCCGGGCTACTACCTGATTTCAGAGGGGCGTCACCTTCTGGAAGAGCAACTTGGTTTTCGTGCCCCGGTTCGCGACTGGATGGCCCGGGCCAACGCGGCCGCCGGAATCGCGGGCTACCTGGGCACGATCGCGGCGGTCACCGGGGTCATCGTCGCGGCCGCGATGCTTGCGATTGCGGACGCGCAAATCGGTGGATGGACCCGGTGGATTCTCGCGATGCTCGCGATAATCCCCGCGATGGACGCGGCGGTGGCGCTCGTCAATCGTGCCGTCACGACTTTCATCGGCCCCGCTATCATTCCCGCGCTCGAGCTCCGCGACGGCGTGCCGGCGAGCCTGCGCACGATGGTCGTGATGCCGACTTTGTTGACCACGCGCGCCGAGATCGACGAGCAGATCGAGCGTCTCGAGGTTCATTACCTGGCGAGTTCGGACGCCGAGCTGTACTTCGCGATCCTCTCGGACTGGACCGACTCCGCGACCGAAACCACGCCCGGCGACGACGACCTGCTCGGCGCGGCCACCGCGGGGATAGCGCGCCTGAACCAGCGCCATGGACCGGGGCCGGGCGGCAGCCGATTTCGATTGCTCCATCGCCGGCGCATCTGGGACGAAGCCGAAGGCGTGTGGATGGGGTGGGAGCGCAAGCGCGGCAAGCTGCACGAACTGAATCGGCTCCTGCGCGGCGCGACCGATACGACGTTTGCCGCGTCCGATGGACACCCGCCGGCGGTTCCCGGGGACGTGCGCTACGTGATCACGCTCGACGCCGACACCCGGCTCCCGCGCGGCGCTGCCAGGCGGATGGTCGGCAAAATGGCGCATCCGCTCAACGCTCCACGATTCGACAATCAATGCGGGCGGGTGGTCGAAGGTCACGGGGTTCTGCAGCCGCGAATCACGGCTTCATTGCCGACCCGCCGCGAGGGATCGGTTTTCCAGCGCGTCTTCTCCAGCACCAGGGGCATGGATCCGTACGCATTCGCAGTATCCGACGTTTACCAGGATCTTCTGGATGAGGGCTCTTACAGCGGCAAAGGGATTTACGACGTGGACATGTTTGAAGCGGCGCTGGCGGGGCGCGTCCCGGACAATACGCTTCTGAGCCACGATCTTTTCGAAGGAACTTTCGCCCGCTCGGGATTGGTGTCTGACATCGAACTGGTCGAGGAGTTTCCATCGCGCTACGACGTTGCCGCCGCCAGACAGCATCGATGGACCCGCGGAGACTGGCAATTGATCCCGTGGCTTCTCGGCCGCGGGCACGGTTCCAACACCGGCACGGCAACGACGAGCCCGCGCGACCGCCGATCATCGATCCCGCCGCTCGGGCGCTGGAAAATGATCGACAACCTGCGCCGCACGTTGTCGGCGCCGACGGCGTTGCTGGCATTGATGGCGGGATGGCGGCTTCCGGAAGTCGCGGCTGCGGTTTGGACCGGGTTCATTGTCGCGACGATCGCGGCTGCGCCGATGCTCCCGTTCCTGACCGGAATCATCCCGCGCCGGCGCGATATCTCCAAGCGCAGCCATATCCGCGCGGTCGCCACCGATCTCGCAGTCGGGCTATCGCAGCTCGCGATGATGCTGACCTTGCTCGCGCATCAGGCGTGGCTGATGGGCGACGCAATTTCGCGGACGCTCTACCGTTTGTACGTGAGTCATCGGCTGATGCTCGAGTGGACGACTGCGGCGCAGGCCAAGCTCACGCGCCGCCTCGACGTTCGCGGCTTTTACGCCATGATGGCCGGCGGCGCGGTGCTCGGCGCCGCCGCGGCAATCTTCGCCGCATCGGCAGGCCGGGGCGGCGGATTAATCGCGGCGCCCTTCGCGCTTCTCTGGATGCTGTCGCCAGTGGTCGCGCGATGGGCAAGTCTTCCCCCGCCAATCGAGGGCGCCAAGCCGCTCTCGCTCGCCGACACCATGGCGCTTCGACTGAGCGCGCGGCGCACGTGGCGCTTTTTCGAGAAGTTCGTGACCGCGGAAGACAACATGCTCCCGCCCGACAATTTTCAGGAAGAGCCCAAGCCCGCACTGGCTCATCGGACTTCGCCCACCAACCTTGGACTGTATTTGCTCTCGGTCGTCGCGGCTCACGATTTCGGCTGGATCGGAACGCATGAAACCGCCGAGCGGCTCGGTGCGACGCTCGACACGATGAAGCGCCTGGAGCAGTTCCGCGGCCACTTCTACAACTGGTACGCCACGCGCGACCTGCGACCGCTGGACCCCAGGTACGTATCGTCGGTGGACAGCGGCAATCTCGCGGGCCATCTGATCGCGCTGGGCAACGCGTGCCGCGAGATGATCTCGCGGCCGGTTTTGGACAAACAATGGCTAAAAGGAATCGAAGACTCGCTCGCGCTCATTCGCGAGTCGCTTGGCCCGCTGGCCGCGGACCGGCGAAGCCTCACGGTCACTCCAAGGCAGCTTGAGGAAGCGCTCGACGCGATTGCGCCGCTGATCCAGTCGGATCCGCGAAACGTGGTGGAACTCACCGCGTGGTTGGCGGAACTCGAGATTCAGAGCGATTCGATCAGCGACATTGCGCGCGCGTTGACGCTGGAGCGCGCCGACTCCGCCGCCGCCGACGTGCTCGCATGGGCTGAAGCGCTCCGAGCATGCATCCGCAGTCATCGGCGCGACATCAATTTGCTCAAGCCGTGGTCAACTCGCGGCGCTCGCGACGCGGCTTTCTACGACTCCGCAACCGAGCTCGATTCGATACCGGCTTTGGGCGATCTGCCGGACCTATATAATGAGGCGATTGGACAGCCCGGCTCAGCGGCCAATCACGAAGCGATGGCGCGCGCGCGCGATGCGGCCAAATCGCTGGAGCGGCGGCTGACCGAACTCGCCGCAACCGCGGGCAGGATGCTCGACGCGATGAAGTTTGACTTCCTGTTCGATCCCGCGCGCCTATTGCTGTCCATTGGCTACCGGGTCACGGACGGGAGCCTCGATTCCAACTGCTACGACTTGCTTGCCTCCGAGGCGCGGCTGGCGAGTTTTGTCGCGATCGCAAAGGGGGAAGTGCCGGTCAGGCATTGGTTCCGCCTGGGGCGCGCCATGACGCCGGTCGATCGCGGCTCGGCGCTGATTTCATGGTCGGGGTCGATGTTCGAGTACCTGATGCCGTCGCTGGTGATGCGCGCGCCGGGCGGGAGCCTGCTCGAGCAAACCAATCGGCTGGTTGTTCGCCGGCAGATAAAGTACGGCGCCGAGCTTGGGATGCCGTGGGGTATCTCGGAATCCGCTTACAACGCGCGCGACCTCGAGCTCACCTATCAGTACTCGAATTTCGGGGTGCCTGGACTGGGGCTAAAGCGGGGGCTTAGCGAGAACGCGGTGATAGCACCCTACGCGACGGCGCTGGCGGCGATGGTGGATCCGGCGGCCGCGGCGCAGAACTTCTCGCGGCTGTTAATCGCCGGCGGGCTTGGGCATTTCGGCTGGTACGAGGCGCTGGACTACACGCCGTCGCGCGTTCCCGAGGGCGAGAGCGTCGCCATCGTGCGTGCGTACATGGCGCATCATCAGGGGATGACGCTGGTGGCGCTCGCCGATGCGCTGAACAGCGGCGCGATGCGCGCGCGGTTTCACGCCGAACCCATGATCCAGGCAACTGAGCTGCTGCTGCAGGAGCGAACGCCGCGCGACGTCGCGGTGGCGCGCCCGCGCGCCGAAGAGGTCAAGGCGGAAGCCAACGTCCGCGAGAGCACCGCGCCGACGATTCGCCGGTTCCATTCGCCGCACGATCTGATCCCGCGCACGCATCTGTTATCCAACGGCAAGTACACCGTGATGATCACCGCGGCCGGCTCGGGCTTCAGCCGCTGGCGCGACATGGCGGTCACGCGATGGCATGAGGACGTGACCTGCGATTCGTGGGGGACCTATGTCTTCATCCGCGATGTGAACAGCGGCAAGGTCTGGTCGGCGGGTTTTCAACCAGCCGGGGTCGAGGCGGACAGCTACGAAGTCGAGTTCTCCGAGGATCGCGCGGAAATCGTGCGCCGCGACGGCAGCATGACGACCACGCTCGAAGTTGCAGTGTCGCCCGAAGATGACGCCGAAGTGCGGCGCGTGTCGATTTCGAATCTCGGCAATCGCGTCCGCGAGGTTGAGCTGACCTCGTACGCCGAAATCGTGCTGGCGCCCCAGGCGTCGGACACTGCGCATCCGGCCTTCTCCAAGATGTTCGTGCAGACGGAGTTCGATGCCGAGGTCGGCGCGCTGCTGGCGACACGGCGACTGCGCTCGCCCACCGATGCGCCGGTCTGGGCGGCGCATCTGGCGGTGGCCGAAGGAGAGTCCGTAGGCGAGATACAGTTCGAGACCGACCGCGCGCGCTTTCTTGGGCGCGGTCGGGATGTCCGCGATGCAATTTCGGTGATCGACGGGCGGCCGCTCTCGGATACGGTGGGCACCGTTCTCGATCCGATCTTCAGCGTTCGCCGGCGGCTGCGAATACAGCCAGGAGCGACGGCACGCGTCGCGTTCTGGACCATCGTCGCGCCGACGCGGGCCGAAGCGCTCGATCTGGTGGACAAGCATCACGATTCGACCGCATTCGAGCGCGCGGTGACGCTGGCGTGGACGCAGGCGCAAGTGCAACTGCATCACCTGCGGGTAAACGCCGACGAAGCGCATCTTTTTCAGCGTATCGCCAATCGCGTGCTCTACTCGGATCCAACCTTGCGGCCGTCGTCCGACCTGCTCAAGCGCGGCGCGGGCGGACAATCGAAGCTGTGGCCCAGCGGGATTTCCGGCGACCTGCCAATCGTGCTGGTTCGGATCGACGAGCTGGGGGATTTGGAGATCGTGCGCGAGCTGGTGCGAGCCCATGAATATTGGCGGATGAAGCGGCTCGGCGTCGATTTGGTGATTCTGAACGAGCGGCCCCCGTCATACGATCAAGAGCTGCAAATCGCGCTCGAGGCGATGGTTCGGTCTAATCCGGCGCGGTCGCCTTCCGACGGGCAAGGTGCATACGGAAACGTGTTCGTGCTGCGCTCCGATCTGGTTTCGGTCGAGCTGCGAAACGTTCTGCAAACTGTGGCGCGAGCGGTGTTGCTGAGCCGGCGCGGGACGTTGTCCGAGCAAGTCAAACGGCTGGAGATGTTTGAGCCGGCGGCAGCCCCGCCACCGCGGCGAATCCCCGCGACAGACCGGCGGGAGATCTCGACGCCGCGGCGCGAGCTTGAATTTTTCAACGGCCTGGGCGGCTTTGCGGCGGACGGCCATGAATACGTGACGATTCTGGGCTCGGGACAATGGACGCCGGCGCCGTGGATCAACGTGATCGCAAATCGCTGGTTCGGCTTCCAGGTCTCGGTCGAGGGCGCTGGCTATACCTGGGCCATCAACAGTCAGCAGCATCAGATTACAGAATGGTCAAACGACCCGGTGAGCGACCGTCCCGGCGAGGTGATCTACGTTCACGACCTGGATACTGATGATCTCTGGGGACCGACCGCGATCCCGATTCGCGAGGATGTCGCGCCGTACGTCGTTCGCCACGGCCAGGGCTACAGCGTCTTCGAGCACACCGCGCACGGAATTTCACTCGAGTTGACGCAGTACGTGCCGGTGGACGACTCGATCAAGATTTCGCGGCTGAAGATTCGAAATCTCTCGGCGCGCGCGCGGCGTTTGTCGATCACCGCGTACGTGGAATGGGTGCTCGGCACTTCGCGCGGCGCATCCGCCCCATTCATCATGACCGAGATCGAGCCCGAAACTCACGCGGTACTCGCGCGCAACCCGTTCAGCAACGAATACGGAAGTCGAATCGCATTCGCAGACCTGGGCGGCCAGCAACTGTCATGGACGGCGGACCGAACCGAGTTTCTCGGCCGCAACGGCACGCTGGACAATCCCGCGGCGCTCGCGGAGGGCAAGCCCCTGTACGCCAGAGCCGGAGCCGCGATCGATCCGTGCGCGGCGCTGCAAACGACCCTGTCGCTCAGGCCGAACGCCGTGACCGGGGTCGTTTTTTTCCTCGGCGAGGCGGAAAACAGGGCGGAGGCGATTTCCTCGATTAAAAAATATCGCGCCGCGGACCTCGATTCGGTTTTGGCGGCCGTCACGCATCGATGGGACGACTTGCTGGACACGGTTCAGGTAAAGACTCCGGACCGTGCGATGGACGTCATCCTCAATCGATGGCTGCTGTATCAGACCCTGGCGTGCCGCGTCTGGGCTCGATCGGCCTTCTACCAGGCGGGAGGCGCGTACGGCTTTCGCGATCAGCTGCAGGACGTGATGGCGTTGACGGTGGCGCATCCCGCGACGGCGCGGGAGCAACTGATCCGCGCAGCGGCGCGCCAGTTTGTCGCCGGCGACGTGCAACATTGGTGGCTTCCACCAGCGGGCCAGGGAGTCCGCACGCGCATCGCCGACGATCGCGTCTGGCTGCCGTTCGCAGTGGCTCATTATATAGAGGTGACGGGCGAGCTGGGCATTCTCGAGGAAACGGTCCCATTTCTTGACGGTCCGGAGCTGCAGGCCGGCGAGGATGAATCGTTCTTTCAGCCTGCGGTCTCCGAGCAGCGCGGCACGATCTTTGAGCACTGCGCGCGGGCGCTCGACCATAGCCTCGCGGTCGGCATCCACGGAATTCCGCTGTTCGGGTCGGGCGACTGGAACGATGGCATGAACCACGTCGGCGAGGCGGGCAAGGGCGAGAGTACCTGGCTCGGGTGGTTCCTCTACACCACGCTGCTGGCGTTTGCGCCGTTGGCGGATAGCCGCGGCGAGAATGCGCGCGCTTCGACGTGGCGGCGTCACGCAAATTCGCTTGCGGGGTCGCTGGAACGCGAGGGATGGGACGGCAACTGGTATAGGCGTGGTTACTTCGATGACGGGACACCGCTCGGCTCGGCCGGCAATATCGAATGCCGAATCGATTCGATCGCGCAGTCGTGGAGCGTAATCTCAGGCGCCGCGAATCCGGTCCGTGCTGCGGCCGCAATGGCGGCGGTTGACGAATACCTGGTTCGCCGCGAAGAGGGCCTGGTGCTGCTTTTCACCCCGCCGTTCGATCACACTCCGCTGGACCCCGGATATATCAAGGGCTATCCGCCCGGCATCAGGGAGAACGGCGGCCAATACACACACGGCGCGCTGTGGTCCGTGATTGCGTTTGCGATGCTGGGCGAGGGAGACAAGGCCGGCGAACTGTTCTCTTTGCTGAACCCGATCAATCATGCGAACACGCGCGCCGGGATCCATCGCTACAAAGTCGAGCCGTACGTCGCGTGCGCCGACGTGTACTCCATGCCGCCGCACGTCGGGCGGGGAGGATGGACCTGGTATACGGGCGCGGCGGGATGGATGTATCGGGCGGGTCTCGAGTGGATATTGGGCTTTCGTCTCCGCGGCAAGACGCTGATGATCGATCCGTGCATCCCGGGCAAGTGGCCGGGATTCGAGATAGTGTACCGCTACGGCTCGGCTCGCTATGAAATCGCGGTCGAAAACCCGCGCGGCGTTAGTCGCGGAGTGACTAGCGTGGAACTCGACGGCAAGGCGCTCGACGGGCGCCCGGCGCAAATCGCCCTCGCTGATGACAGCATCACCCATCGAGTGCGGATTGTACTTGGCTGATTGTGCGATGACCGGCGATAGTACAATGAGTAATAGAAGTATATTCAGTTAGTTCGTTCCCCTGAGAACCGCATTCACCTTACTAGTATTAATTGATTTGACATTTCGAATTAGTAAGTATATTATCACTTAGTCGGAATCGATATAGGATTCGAGTCCGGCCCTGATCCAGCCCCAACAGTGGTCTTTCTGCTCGCCTTTGACCACGTTCCGCTAGACCAACTCATATTTCCTTCCTCCAAGGCTTGAGTGGAACTCAAATGGCACAATCCGGTCTTGCTTAATTTCGGAACAAATTCGTCACGTTAACAATAGCTGGCGCGGCGCTGATCGCAGTTGCGGGATGCTACGGCCAGCCGCTGAGCACCCGCGAAAAAGGGACTCTGGCTGGCGCGGCAATCGCCGGAGTTGTCGGTGCAGGCACTGGAATGGCTATTGGCAACAGTCTTCAAAACAACGAGAACCGTGAACGGTATGCCGATTAGCCACTCGTCGAAAACTGGAGGAGTAAAAGCTCTATGAAACGACAAATCAAGAAGATCATCACGCTGTCCGGTGTGATTCTGGCGCTCGCGATCGCAGCGCCGGCGTTCGCGCAATACGGTCCCGGCTACGCCGGCGAAGGCTACTACGGAGGACCGGGAGAAGCCGGATGGGGCGCATACGACAATAATCACGCCTGGCACGGCGCCCGATGGTGGCATCAGCACGACATCATGTGGTTTTACGCCAATCATCCGGAATGGGCCGTGATGGAGGCGCTGTGGCTTACCCAAGATGGTGACTACGACAACAACGGCAACTGGTACGATGCCTACTGGTGGCATCAGCACGACCCTGACTTCTTTTACGCCAATCATCCGAATTGGATATCGTGGAATTCGCAATGGCTTAGCGAGGACGGCGCCTACGACGCCCAGCACAACTGGCATTATGGCCAATGGTGGTACAACCAGAACCCGAGTTGGGTTTCCGCCAACCATCCCAACTGGATTAGCCAACACCAAAACTGGGTGAGCCACACTGAGCCGCAAGACCATCGGGCCGTGATGCGGACCCAGAACGAGGGAACTCAGCGGAGCCAGGCGAATCGCCAGCAGCAGGCCTCGAACCAGCAGCATCAGGTGAATCAGCCAAAGGTGGCGACCGATCAAAGGAACCAGGCGAATCGCCAGCAGCAAGCGTCGCGCGAACAACAGGTACAGCAGAAGCAGGCACAGGTCCAGCAGAGGGACCGTCAGCAGCAGGCCACGCATCAACAGCAGCAGGCCCCACGCAACGAGCAGCAAGCTTCTCGCCACGAGCAGCAAGCGACTCATCAGCAGCAAGAGCGTCCGCAGCAGGCGACTCATCAACAGCAGGAGCGCCCGCAGCAAGCCTCTCATCAAGAGAAGCCGGCGGCTCACCAGCAGCAGTCGACTCGCCAGCGGCCTGAAGAGAACAAGCAAGCGAATGCGGGTCACGAGAACGGGCACGAAGCGAAAAACTAATCGCGGGCGCGATACGGCCTGAACAGGCGTATCGCTTCCTATGGCCAGATCGAATGGCCCCGCCGGTCCTTATGACGGCGGGGCCGCTTCATGTTAACTACAAATAGACGATCGCCGACGCGGACGTCGGTCCAGTCGTCGCGCCAACTGGCCGCAGCGACCTGAGTGTGGCGAATTGCTAATTCCGGTAGAATCAGCAATTCGACACCCACGCACAGGGGGCCGCTTCCATCCCAGCGTTGGACCTTACCCATCCCGTCTAGGGGTCGTCGCGAAATTCGCATTTTGGAAATCACTGCAGCCGACCGCGCGTTCCGCGCAGTAGGCCTCGAAGGGTCCGGCCGGCCTCACCCAGAACCACCGCGCGGCGCAGATCGAGAATTGCTTGAAGGGCCGGGCGGCTCGGTGCGGGAGGCCCCACCAGCGGCGATTTCCGTGCTTGTGCAAACCCATTGACACTATGAGATTTTCAGACGTTTGGGTTTTTTGACCATACGGGATTTTCAGGACAGGACAGGATCATCCCATTGGGCGAACGCCATATTCTGAGAATCCTGACCTCGTGGATGACGCACTACAACCGGGCCAGACCACACTCCTCATTGGGACCCGGCATTTCGAATCCTCGCTCAGGGCTGCCGGCGAATCTGCAACGCCATCGGCATCGATTCGATCGGCCCATTTCAATTGTCGTTCGCTCGGTCCTGGGCGGACTTCACAACGAATACGATGCCGTCGCACGCGCTGTTTAAGTGTCGGGTTGTTTTTGCGGAGCATACCGCGCGCCTCTGGCATGGGTGGCCCTTCAGTCGCCCAGCCAACCTAACAGCGCCAGTGCAAACCATCGCATCGTCCGGACAACGATGCCGTAGGAGGCGGCTCCGGCGGAACGCAGGTCATAGAAGACCGTAGCGGACCACGGCGGCGACTCGGGCAGAGTTAATCTCGCAACGGCAGCCGGGTAGGTATCCATCATCAGATATGCGCGCAACGCGCCATTGACGCTGCCGGGAGGGAAGTCGACTGCAACCGATTCGATGCTTCCGGCGGCCGATACCGTTTGCGTCGTCTGCTCGGCGTAGTCCAGCGGCAAGGGGCGTCCCGTGCGCGCATCGACGAGCAGGATGCCAAGGTTGTGAGAGCCAACTTTGAAGGGCGAGCCGTGAATCGTCGCGATGACCGAGGTCGCGGTAACACCAAATCTTACGTCCTTCACGCCGGAGGGTGGAGCGCCGCTGTCGCCGCCATAAGGCCGCAGTTCGGCGGCACCTACGACGTCGAGCAGGTCGGTACTCGGATTGCAATAGCCCAAGCGCTGTAAGAACTCACCATAGAAGTCGATCTTCCCGCAGACGGTTTTCGCGTTGATGGCGGCATGGTCGCGCGCGGTGCCGTTGGAATCGACGCGGGCGGCCACGCGGAAGAACTCGAACGGCAACGGAAAGTTATTAAACTCGATAGTGAATCCGGCTTCATTACGCAGCGTGAGCGCATCGCCTTCGAGATCAACTTCGACCGGAAAGCGAACGCGCGAATCCGGATCGACCGTGGCGCGATTCCCGGCGTCGGCCACGCGCCCACCGACAACCCAGCCTACGGCGCGCCGGTCGCCACCTTCGACCAGGCCAATGAGATAATGAATCGAATCAAATCCAATCTGATTGTAACTCGGCAGAATCGTCGGCAACGGAGCCGCCAGACGATAGAGCTCCCACCCTCCTGCCGGGTCACCAGGGTATTTTGGCACGGTCAATCGAATTCCGGAGGCGGGGTGCGGTCGCAGTTGAAACTGAAATGTTTGATCGAGCCGTCCTGCCGGCGTGCCGCCGACAAATCGCGCTGCGTCGCGCGCGAAGCCGGTGAAATACCGCCCTTCAAGCCGCACCGCGAGCGCGCTTCCAGCGGCGCCGCCGAAGGTGGCTTTCGGAACCACAGTTACAAACCGTCGATCACCAGAGACATCGGCATCCGCCTCCACCGACGGGTCGAGGGTTACGTGAATGCTATCGGAATCGAGCAGGGCCAACTGCGTAATACCGTGTCGGCGAACGTTCAGCGAGAATGTCAGCGGCTGATTCGATTCGATCGCTTGCGGCGGCTCCTCCAGTTGATTGCCGAAGGAAGTCGTGTACACGAAGGACGCGGCGTCGGACGGCAAAGCCTCGCCACGAGTAACACAGCGCGGATCGGCCGGGGCAGAACGGCGCAAGCAGTAGTCATACGGAATGCTAAATACGCCGCCATTCTCGCCGCCGATTACGATGGCGTCGTTGCCAAGCGCCGGCGACGAGTTCAGATCGGCGCGTGGGTCGTCGATGAGCCGCATCGCCCAACGCAGTGTGCCGTCCGGATTCAATACAAACAGCTTGCCTTCGCCGGACCCCACGTAGATGTTGCCGTCTCCGTCGATCGCCGGCGACGAGCGAATGGGAGCGCGGGTGTCGAACGTCCAGCGAACGCCGCCATCGTCGGGACGCAGCGCGTAGATCGTGCCGTCGGCACCCGGCTCAATGATGGTTCCATCGCGCGCCTCGGCGGCGCTGGCATAGACGTGATCGCGCAGGCCGGTCTGCCAGAGCTCACGTCCGCTCGCCGGATCATATGCGCGCACGAAACCGTCGAACGCGCCCGCCACCGCCATGCGGCGCGAGCCGGCAGTGGTCAGCAGCGGACTAGCAACCACGGAACCGTGCGCCTGGGCTCCCCAGCGCCGCTTGCCGGTGGCTGCATCGAGCGCGAAGGTGTTGCGCAGGAAGGGAAAGTTGTTTCCGATCAGCAGCGCGTTCGAGGCTGGGTCGAACGCCGGCGATGACCAGGTCTGGTCCCAGGTGCGCGAACACCACAGCGGTTGACCGTTGGTCCGCGCCACCGCATATGTACAGAAATTATCGTTGGGAGCGTAGATGGCGCCGTCCGATCCGATGGCGACATTGCCTTCGAACCAGCGGATAAACGCCCTGTTGACCGCCGGCGGGTCGGCAAGAAACGTCCACTTTAGCTTCCCGGTGTTGCGCTCCAGAGCGTAAAGCCGCCCGTCGCCGGAGCCAAAGATCACGCGCCCTTGATCGTCAAGGAGCGCCGCCGAATCGATAATTCCACCGACCATAAGTTTCCAGCGCGCGTGCCCGTTGCGATTAATGGAGTAGAAGTATTGGTCGGCCGAGCCGATGTAGATCGTACCGTCGCCGTCAATCACCGGCGAACTGAAAACTCCGTTGCCAGTCTGAAAAACCCAGGGGCTGCTGCCGGAGTCCGTGGGCAGAACGGGACTGCGTCCGCTCTGTTGGGCATCACGACGGAACTTCGGCCAGGGACTCGCCGCGTCCAATGGGACCACATATGTGGAATTTGGAGTCTGAGCCGTTGCCGTCACTTGGGCGGCCGCCATGCTCCAAGGGCCGAGGAGCAATATGACCGCGGCAATACTCGCCGCGAGCCCTTCTTGCATCATGTGTCGGCTGTGTCTTTTCAAAACCTAAACCCGGACGTATTGATGATGCAGCCCGCCAAGGATTGGAATAGCTGCGATGCGGCCGATCTTCTGCTGCCCGCGAAAATCCGGAGCATCTTTATCCAGTGAGAGATGCGGCCGGACATTGTTGTAATAAGAAGCGTAAGCCTTCAGGACAGCGCGCAGGTGCGCTTCGCCGAACACGACGAGGTGGTCGAGTGATTCGCGACGTATCGATCCGGTGAGCCGCTCAACGTGGTCGTTCTGCCACGGCGAGCGTGGCGCCGTAGGACGATCTCGGATCCCCATTGGACGAATCCGGCGGGTGTACACTGGACCGAATGCGCCGTCAATGTTTTCGGCCTCGAGTCGCGCCCGAGACATCAGGTGGGACCGCGCGACGAGCAGAAGCTTGATCAGAAACTCGACCATTGGCGTCCCAGTATCACAGCCTGACCCGCCCGTCACCCCGAATTAGGTTTTCGGTATCGACAACCGCATCAGCGCGTCCAGCGCGATCGGCGAGTGCGCCAGTGTGCGTTTCATGTTGGTCACGCGCCCGTGCGTCAGGCGCTGGCGTTGCAACTCCTCGCGCGCGGCCGGTTCGGCCTGGGCTCCTGCAATCGGCGCTACGCGGCTCGTGTAGTCCTCCGCAAGGTCGCGGCGCTCTTCACGCAGTCACAATCCTCAATTTCGCATCAGCATCATCGTGTCTCAGCCACCGGTCAACCGAGATTTTTCATTCCTGTTCGAAACATCCCCGGTCTGTTCCGCATGATTGCGCATCTACCGGCCGACCGTCAGGTCCCACCGGGCGCTGCGTCCTCAGGCACGTGTAGCACGCCGTCGAGTTGTCGGGCTTGAAAATTCGCTCGCCGTCGGGCGTGCGGTAGTACGCGGTCTTGGTGCGCAGATGAGCGCAGAATCTGGCGGACGCCGTGGGCATGTCAGGAGGCCTCCAGGCCGGCGGCGCTAATGATCGCCCGGCGCACGATCACCTTCGCCATCACCACCTTGTACGCGTTGTCGGACATCGGCTGCGCGCCTTTCAGCGCGGCTTTGGCCGCGGCGCGAGCGCTTGACTCGTCGAGCGGTCCGCCGTTGAGCACGGCTTCCGCTTCGTGCGATCGCCACGGCACCGGCGCCACCGCGCCCATCACCACGCGCGCATCGTGGACAGTCTTCGCACCGGGCGCGCGATCGAGGGCGATCGCGACGCTGACCAGCGGCCAATCGAAGCTCTGCTTCTCCCGCGCCTCCAGGTAATGGCTGCTCACGCTCGCAGACGGCGCAGGCACGATCACTTCGGTGATTATTTCGCCGGGCTTGAGAGAATTTTCGCGCTTCGGATCGACAGTGGGAAGCGTGAAGAATTTTTCGAGCTCGATAGTGCGCTTGCCAACCGGGCCGACGATCGTCGCGCTCGCGCGCATCGCGATCAACGCGGGCGCAAGATTCGACGGATGCACGATGAACGCCGGATCGCCGCCCAAAATCGCGTGGTAACGATTGAGGCCGCCGAATGCGTAGCACTTGTTGCCGCTCTTCTTCAGGCAATTCACGTCGGGATTGCGAAAATACCAGCATCGCGGGCGTTGCAGGAGATTCCCGCCGACCGTGGCAAGATTGCGAATCTGCGGCGTGGCCGTCTCGCTCGCCGCTTCGGCAATCGCGGTGAATCGGGCGCGGATTGCCCGATTCTCGGCGACTTCGCTCAGCTTCGCCGTCGCACCGAGGCGAAGTTCTCCCGACGGCCGCACCTCGATTCCACCGAGTTCCTTCAGCCCCTTCAAATTCACCAGTGCGGTTGGAGATACGATGCCTTGCTTCAACAGATCGACGACATCGACGCCGCCCGCGAATGCTACGTGGCCGTCCTGGGCCAGCAGTCGTGACGCGCTTGCCAGATCGGCGGGCGTGATCACCTCGAATCGGTTCATCGCAATTCCAATTCCTTCACGCGCGTCTTCAGAGCCGCCAGCACGCGATCGGGCGTGATCGGAAGCGAACGCACCGGCACACCGATCGCGTCGTACACCGCGCACGCGACCGCGGCCGCGCTCGCTACGTGCGACACCTCACCGAGTCCCATCGCGCCAGTGTTGGTGATGCCGTTGGCGACTTCGAAAAACGTCACGTCGATCCGCGGGACGTCGAGCGAGCCGGGAAGCTTGTAGTCGTCCATCGTGGGATTCACCATGATGCCGAGCTGCGGATCCATCCGGCGATCCTCGAACAGCGCGAACCCGATTCCCATCAGGATCCCGCCGTTGACCTGGCTGCGCGCCGTCAGCGGATCGATAATCCGCCCTGCGTCGTGGACCGCGACGACCTGCGTCACGCGGACGATTCCGGTTTCGGTATCGACCTCGACTTCAGCGAACTGACATCCCGCCTGATCGGTCCGAAAGCCTTCATAGTTGGGCACGCGCTCGCCCTGCGCGGAAATCGAATCGCCGGGGATTCGCTTGCATACGTCGGTGAACGCCAGCGCGCGCGCGGGGCTGGTACGCACCCGAATCGTTTCGTCTGCCGCCTCGAGGTCGTCGGGCTCGGCGCCAAGTATCGGCGCCGCGATCCGAAACAGCTTGTGCTTGAGATGCGCCGCGGCCTGGCGCACCGCGGGCGTGTTCGAGGGCGCGCTCAGGCTGCCGCCGCTGGGTACTGAAAAAAGAAATCGCGTGTCGCCGATTTCGGGCTTCACCCGATCCACCGGCAGGCCGAGTTCCTCGGCCGCGACGATCGCGAGAATCGTGCGCGTGCCGGTGCCGATGTCCTGGGTGCCGACGCGGATCTCGACGCTGCCGTCGCGATGCGCGATCGCCTGCGCCTCCGGACCCGACACTCCGACCGCGTGCCACTCGGCGGACGCGACGCCGACTCCGCGCTTGACGGCGCCGCTGGATTTCGGCGACGAATTTTTATCGGCCCATCCGAACGTGCGCTCGCCGATATCGTATTCGGCCGCGCGGACCGGGTTGTCGCTGTTGCGGCGGCGGAACTCGAGCCTGTCGATTCCCGCCTTGCGCGCCAGCTCGTCCATCGCGAGTTCCAGCGCGAAGCATCCCTGCGGCCAGCCGGGCGCACGCATCGGAGACGCGGGACCGGCGTTCGTATAGATGTTGCGTTCGTCGGTCCGGATATTGGCGCATCGATAGATCGACTTGAACGGCTCCGCGCTGCCCGAACCGCCGCCGATCCCGCCGCTTCCACGTTGCACAAGATCGATGGCGGTCAACTTTCCGTCGCGATCGGCGCCCAGCCTGACCTTCTGCTCCGAGTTCGGACGGTTACCCGTCGAACGATGCTCGTCGCCACGGGGGAGTATCACCTTGACCGGCACACCGGCCGCCTTGGCCAGCCGCGCGGCGACAATCATTTCCGGGGTTGCGCCGAATTTCGAGCCGAAGCCGCCGCCAAGAAATTCGCAGACCACGCGCACGTTGTCGGGTGGGAGACTGAAATACACCGCCAGATCGTCGCGTACCGAAAAAACGCCCTGCGTCGAGCACCAGACCGTCAGCTGGTCGCCCGCCGCGTTGAAGCTCGCGACCGCGCCGTGCGTCTCGAGGCAGACATGAGTCTGCACGGCCGTCGTGTAGGTAGCCTCGATCGTGTACGCCGCGGCCGCGAGTCCTCGTGCGACATCGCCGACGCTCGTAGTCGAGGCCCGGCCAGCGTTGGATCCAATACCGAAAACGCGCGTCGCGGAATCCGCCATTGCGGCGTCCATTTCAACCACGAACGGTATCTTTTCGTAATCGACCTTGATCAACTTGAGCGCGTCGGCGGCCAGCTCGGAACTGATGGCGGCGACGGCTGCGATTTCCTGGCCGGCGAAACGGATCTCGCGATCTTCAAGAGCAAGAACCGCGCGCACGCCATCGAGACGCTCGGCCGCGGACAGATCGGTACTGCGAATCCGCGCGTGCGGCCACGGACTACGCAGGATCGCGCCGTAAAGCATCCCGGGCAATTCGATATCGCAAGTGTAATGCGCAGCGCCCGTCGCTTTGAGCGGTCCGTCAACGCGCGGCGCGGGCTTGCCGACCACGGACAGGCGCTCGCCCCATTGCCACGGCGTCGGCTCGTCGTTGGGAATGACGACGGTGACGTCGCGCGTGTTGCCCTGAAAGCCGAGCTTGACCGTGACCCGCCGCGACATCAGGCGTCCTTCGCCGCGCGGACCGAACTCGCGGACTTGGCAGGTCCAGGCTTGACGGCTCTAAGAGCGGCCGCGAATACGTGCGGATAAGTGCCGCATCGGCAGATATTTCCGGCCGTTGCACGTTTGATTTCGTCAGTAGTAGCAGCCGGATTGCGCTCGAGCGCAGCCGCGACCGACATCACCATCCCCGGCGTGCAGAACCCGCATTGCAGCGCGTCGGTTTCGACGAATGCGGCCTGTACCGGATGCATATTCGACGGCGTGCCAAGACCTTCGATGGTGGTGATTTGGTGTCCACGCGCGTCGACAGCCAGCACCATGCACGACGTCACGGGTTTGCCGTCGAGATGCACGGTGCATGCCCCGCACGCGCCGCGATCGCAGGCGAGCTTCGTGCCTGTCAGTCCAAGGTGTTCCCGGAGCGCGCTTAGCAGGGCTACGCGCGGCTCGATCTCAAGGGTCGCGGGCTTGCCGTTGATGTTCAGTTCGATCGTCGTAGCTTCAGGCCCGAGCCTTTCTATGACACCGGCGGGTAGGCGCTTTTCATCGGCGGATGCCGGCTGCACGCGCACCAGGCCGGCTGCGGCAGCGACGGCGCCGGCGCCCTTGATGAACGATCGGCGGCTGATGCCGGGCGGTTTACGGGGCTTGCGGTCGTCTCGACTCATTTGGAAATTGCGGCGGCGGTGTCGCCAACAGGCTTTGCGCTAATGAAGATGGCAATCGCCGCACCGAAGAGAACCATCCCGACCGGAAGCGCAAATGCCGCGATTTTGATCGAGTAAACGCCCGCTGCCAGAAGCTTGTCAATGAACATTCCCACGTCGTAGCTGAAGTGGTCGATCAGCCATGCGTTGGCGGATGCGCCACGGGTGAATCTGAGGCGGGCAATTTCGGCGCCGACCCGCCCGGCGATCGGCAGCACCAGCGCACAAACGATTACCGCGGCTGTCATCGAGCGGTTCCTGAGCGCGCCGCCATTTACCAGCCGCGCGCCGATGCGAATTCCGATCAACATTCCGACCGCCGCCGCGGCGCACTCGACGATTGCAAACTCGTTGGAATTCCACCAGGCGCCGAACGGCGGATTGAGGTATCGCACTGCTATATGCGCGCCCGTGCCGTAGCTGAGCGTCGCGATAACGCCGAGCGCGATCGCAAGCGCGGTAAGCCGCCGCATCCAGGCGGGCGTTCGGCGCGGCGATTGTTTTCGTGGCATCTGCGGACCCTCAGCGAATGGACGTGACGATCGTGCCTGAGCCGCGCGTGAGTCCAATCGAGAGGTAGACAATTAGCAACACGATCGAGCCGACGGTCAGACCGACGCGGCGAAAGCGCGCCTGGAGGTCTGCGACCTGCGCGCTCGGACCCGCGGCCGAGATCCTCCAGATCTGCACGCCGATGCTTCCATATTGATAAAGCGCAAGCGCGACAACGACAACCACGAGGATCAATTTTATCGCAAGCAGAATCGAAACGCCGCCGATGAACAGCACGTTGAAGATTCCCGTCACAACCAGCGCGGCCAGCGAGGTAAGCACAATCGCGCCCAGCCGGCGAACGATTCGGCGGGCGACGCGCAGCCGCGCGGGCGGATCGAGTTCCGCGGCCAAAACGGGAGCCAGTGCGAAAGTGCTGAACAGCGAGCCGCCAAGCGCAACGATCAAGGCGACGATATGGATGAACAGCACGGCGAAGCGGAGACTAAGCATCAAGCACCGCTTTTATCGCTCCGAGTCGCCTTGGAGCAAACGTAATTTTGCGGCGCGCGGGTCGAGAACCTTACAAATCGCGGCGGTTGTCTCTACCAAAAATTCCATCTGAAGTGGGATTCGTGCGGCTGCCAGAACCGGTATCGAATCGACGCACCCAAGTGAGACGGGCTGCGATCTGAACCACAAGCGGCTCACCTGTCGTTTCTCAGCACTTGGTCCGGCCCGAATTCCTTCACAAATCTGAAGGGCCTCGCATAGCCTGAAGGGTGTGCTGAACTGGTTCCGACAGACGGCTGCCGCAGCGAAAACCAGGTTTTTGAGAAAGCGACAAGTCGGCTCGATTCACCAATGATTCGCCGATCTTGCCTGGCTGGCTAACAGGTCCTTCGGCTCTACCGATACCGGCGACGTAATGGCGGTGAATCTCAAAACTCTAGACTTTTCGCCGCTTTCGGAGTTTTCGTCAGGCACAGGCACCGGCGCGGTTCTCGACAGAGAGAATCGAGCATAAATCAGCTGCTGACGGCAGAATCTAAGCTTCTCCGGTGCGCTCAGGTCGAAGAAAATGCGCGAACGTGCGAACTATTTTTGAGTTTTCCGCAGAGAATGCGAAAATAGAGGACTGTGTGGCGGATGACGCAGTCTGATGCGAACCGCTCTCCCTCGTCAACCGGTTGACGGTTGACAAGGCGGTTGACACTTGAGCGGCGGTTGACAAGCGGCGGTTGACGCGTTGTGGTTGACGCGCAGGGCAGAGTATTTAAAACGCTGTTATTTCCCAGCAGGTCCGATGGACCGTTCGGTGCTGTATTAATTCGCGCTTGACTGTCTGAATTTGAAAACGCGAGGTGGCTTAAATTGGCGAATCGAAGGCATCTGACGGATTTTAGGGGTCAGCCCTTCTCTTATCGGTAGGTCGGTAATCCACTTTTCGATTGCTGCCCTCTCAAGACGGTAGTCGGCGCCGACCTTGAAAGCCGGAATTGGCCCCGGCGAATCAGTTTGTAGAGTGTGCTCGGCTGAACCTGTAAATACTGGGCTACTTCGTTAGTCGTCATGAGATCGCTGAGTATGGCATCGTGGCGGGGCTTCATGGACGATAGATTCCTCCGCTTTAATTCCTGAAAAGAAAGCGGCGACTCAACGGGGCCGTTCCTGATCGGCCTTTGCTATTGACAGGATTGAGGCACTCAGATGATTGTTCCGCCGTGGCAACAGAAGTGCTCAACGTTCTGAACTACGTAGTCGTCGCTTGCTCCGACCTTGCGACGACGCGTCGGTTCTACACCGATCGCCTCCGTCTTGCCGTGCCGTACGAGCGTGCCGACTGGATCGAGTTCAAACTTGAGAACGTGACCCTGGCTCTCCGCCCGCGCAGCGAGCCATTCTTTCTGCCCTCGAGATCCGATACCGCACGAACTGCCGCACAGTTGGCGTTCGGCGTGCCCTTCGTGGAAGTGGATCGCTGGTTCGAGAAGTTGTCTGGCTCAGGTGTCTCGGTATTAGATCCGCCACGCAATCAAAGCTGGGGACATCGTACTTTCTACTTTGCGGAACCGGAAGGAAATGTCGGGGAGATCTAAGCTGATCTAGAACCACCGGCTCATTGATCGACGATGACGCCGATTTTCTCTGGCGCTGACAAATTCGAGAGCAATGTGCCCGGCGCGGAGTGGCGAGCGTACCTTGTATGCTGCGAATCTGGAGTACCGAGACGATGGCAGGAGAAGTCCGCGTTGTGAAACTGCCACGAAACCAAATCGATAGAACGGCAGAGCTCCTCGCACGCGCCTTCCATGACCAGCCATCCGCTATTGGTGGAAAGCGCGCCTCGCACGATCGGAGGCAGCAACTATGACACTTCGTCCAGGAGAAGCACCTGGCCCGGCCATTGCGGTCTTTCCGTTCCTCAAGACGCGAGAAGCCGTCCGTCTAGGTAACTTCAACTTTCGCTCAACCGATGACACCGAGGGCCTCAGCGAGGAGGATTCAACTCGTGTGCGCGAGATCGCGGAAATGCTGTTTCTGCAGGACGATCTCCATATTCGGGCTTCTTCGTATGCGATGCTTCCGCCACTGGACTTGGACAGCAATGACCAATGCTTACGCGAGTTGCAACAGGTTCAATCAATTGTTGCGTATTGCTATAGTGCTCCGCGTCAAACATTCGGAGACATTTTTTTCCATTTTGAGCAAGCGAGTCTCGCGGTCTTCAGCCCCGAACCGGTTAGCATCTTTCTCGTTCGTCCGGAGCATGGTGTTGAGCCACTCGATAACAATTCACCGTTAGTTCCTGATGAGTGGCATCGGGTGCTCGGCTATCAGGGAAGGTACAATTTCCATCACCCCTTCTGGTTAGCGAAGGGTTCGCGGCTATACCCACCGGTCCCGCATATCGGATTGAACATCAGTCAAGACCTGGCTTGGGACCTCCGAAGATGCTTTACGGAGCCGTCGCGACACCATCTGCTGCCGGAATTGCTTCGGCAGCCAACAACGGCGACTGGGGAACGGATTCTGACGGCGATCACTTGGTACAATCGTGCGAACGCGCTCTCGAATGACGAAGCGAGTTCGATTCTGGATCTTGCCGTGGGTTTCGAGACGCTCCTCGCGTTGCCGAACGACGCCAAGACGAATCGTTTCATCGACGCTGTTTCGTTGCTGCTTGGGCGCGCCTCTCGCCTAGATATTTGGGCTGAACAGTTTTATGACGTCCGTTCCGAGGTCGCACACGAAGGAAAGACGTTGCGCTTCCGCTTCATGCCGACCCCGAAGAATAAGTCGAGCGGAAGCACTCTATATCAGTCTCTTCTGACCTACGGCAGACAGATATTCCAACTCTGCGTCGCAACGTTGCTATTTGGCGACTACCAGGCAAGGAACGCGGGTTTGCCGGACATACTGGTGACTAATCAGGAGCGGTTCGAGTCAATCTGTAAGATTCTTGACGATGAACGTTTGCCGATCACGGACCGTTTTGAAGCTGTAGACGCGACCCTCGCTCTCGTGAGCGAATTCCGTTACGTCCAGGAAACAGGACTCTCTGTTGCTACGATGATAGGGGCTCTGCAGCGCTCCGCGAAGAAGTTACTGCTGTGCGATCGCTCGTTGGAACTACCCTTTGAGCGTCTGATTGAAGACCTCGCCAACGCGAAAGCGTCTGCTGATTGCTATGAAGGGCTTGCGGCATTGCACGCATTAAACGAGCTGAAGACCGTGCCAACAGAAGATCGCTCACCACGAAACTTAACTCTCCGGCTGGCCGAAGTCGTTTGGCACTACACTTTCATGCATTATTTCTGGCTGAAGGAACAGCGGGCCAGAGAAGCCAATGATAAGGAAACGCCTTAGATCAGGCCTCGGGCGAGTTGCACTGCGAGCCTATTCGACGAAATTCGAAGTGCCTGCCGAGACGTTGCAGAAGCGGCGACCTTCGTCCGGATCGACCACGCGAGACTTCGCGAATACGCCGGTGCGTTGTCTTCCGTCGAACTCATGTCGCCTAAGCTCGATCCGAGCGCGCACCTTCTCGGTCGCGGCGAACATATGCTGGCGTTTATCGTGATGCTCGACACTATCAATTTGCGTCTGGATGGTTTCCACATCTGCGGAAGCGTCCCCGCAAGTCGGGTTACTTCACGGTTGCATCATCGCTTCGCGACGCGTTCAGCGCCGGAAGAATCTTCTCGGCTGAACGCCTGGCCGCGATCTCCAAGGCCATCTCGGACATCCCGCGGCCGTGAGCCTGTGTGTGGCGAATTGCTGATTCTGCGGAAATCAGTAATTCGCCACACACAGGTTTGAGACTCTCTCTCGTACGTCAACTAATAAGCGTACACAGTGTTGCCGCGGTTCGGAGTTCGAAGAATCCCTATTGATTGTTTAAGACACTTCCAGTAGATCTGAGGGGCGAGAAACGAGCCCGAGTCCGGTCCGCGACAGCTTTTGTCCGCGTCCGCGCTTCGGGCTCTTTTTTTTCGCTCACGAAAAAGAACGTACAGAGAAGGTGACAGATGAGGGGCCGAGACGAAAACCAGAGCAGAGCGTCGCGCATCGAAATCGTAGCCGTCGTTTCTGTTAATTTCGCTAGAGACGCTGCTTGAGAGCCTTGGAGCAAGACTGGACCGCGTCAATTGTTTTTACAAGCGAAGGAACAGGGTAGGAGGGTGAAATGCCAACCATCGAGTTAGAAGTGTCCGAGAGGATTGATCGGCACCTGGCGGCCGTTCGGCTGATGTCTTACATGGTCTTCCCGGATGACGCGAAGCTGCGCGCAGCCGACGAGATTACTCTCCGGGTGATTCTGGCCGATTGGTATTCTCGTACCTTTGCAGAGCAGGACAGAAGAGCGCAGGCACGGGTCGTACGCCAGATAGGTTCGAGACTGGGCGCGGATTTGCCGCGAGCGCTTGCAGACCCAGCCGGGTGGATGAGGAAACGGATCTTCGAGAAGTTCCTTAAACCGGCAGGGGGAATATTCGATGGTGCGGTCGCACTCACGAACTCGCCGTCTGTCGAGAAACTCGGCCGCCAATGGACAGAGCGCTGGTGGTCAATCGTTTACACCGGAAAATTGCTGGCTTTGATCGGGTCGATCCATCAGCATCATCCTCAAGTCGGAGCCAGCGTGAACAAGGCTATTCACATCCTGTGTAAGACCGAAGATGCCACGGGTATCCCCGGCTTTCCCCTGGTATGTGAGTCGAACCTCAAAAAAGCGTGGTCGAAGTTCAAGCCGGTCGCCCATCTATGCGGCGCATACGTCACCACCGAAACCCACTACTACGAAGAGCAACTCTCCCGGGACTTCTGGGAGTACTGGAAGGAGTCGCCGGCCTTCTATCAAGACAAGATGTTCGGAGCATTTTGTGTGCTTGCCAAGTCTGGAGAGAGGTTCGCAACTTCCTTCTTCCCGCGCGGTCAGCGAGAGCCCTTGATTCCGAAGGATGAGATCTTTGCGCTGCCCGATGAGATTTTTGAGCCAAGGCTTTCCCTCCCTTCATTTCGCGCGCTAACCGATGAAGAAGTCGCGGCTTTGAAGACTTACAGAGCTCCGAAACAGATCTTCTAGCAGCACGACGCTCGGACTGGGTCCTGATCGAAAGGACTAGTCCCCAGTTTCTTCACCCAATAGTCAACCGAAACGGTTCGCCGTAGGTTTCTGGTGCGGGCGAAGGACGCTCGCGCGCTGTGTAATTGGCTCGGCGACTGAACATAAGGAGAAAAGAATGACTGGCGAAACATTTCGATCCGGCTCGACCGAAGAAGCAGCACACACCACCAAAAACGTTTTCCGGGACCTCGTTGTATATGGTGACCCTGCGGTTCTGGATTCTGTGGTTCCCAGGATTGAAGCGGAGCTGGCCGACGGCTGGTATCGCGATCGGGAGCGCGAGGCGAGACAGTGGTGCCCACGCGGTCAATCGGTATTCTGCTTTGTGCGCGGATCACGCAGTGATTTTCCGGCGATCGCGCTGCTGATGCACGCCAAAGCGCGCAGTTTGAGCGTGACAAACATAGTGGCCGACGGGCGGGAGCTTTCCTGCTACGAATACAACGCAATCTTGGCCGAATTTTATTTGGAATTGCTGCATCCGGCAGCGTCGGAAGCCGGCTTGGCAATGGAACTGTCGCCGGACGAGCAAGGTCTGGAGGAGGTTTTCGGGTGGCGGGCGGCCGACCTTCTGAGAAGTTTTTCGCGCTGCGCAAACAAGTCGAGCACGCATCCAGCCGACCTTCGCCGTTGGATGGACTTTCTCGTTCATCTGTACAGCCAGCCCAATAGGAAATACGACTTCGATCTGCTCGCGACGTGGCTGATAGAAGACGGCTGGTCCGTAGAGAAAACTCACAAGTTCATTTCTCAATGCGAGTTCGCGAGAGACCTTCTGCGCGCGTACGATCAGAAGATTTCCTCGATAGATGACAGTGAACGAGCCACCAGCGATCAAGCCGAACAGGCGGGGCTGTAGGTTGTGAGAAGGAGAAGAAGCTGTGGAACACCCCTCGACTGTAGACGCTAACGGCAAGACAGGTTCTGCGACCGGTTCCCCGGAGCAGGTCAAAATCCAAGACCGGATCAGGGAACTGCGCAGGGTTAGGGCCCGCGACTTGCTGCCCAACCCCAGGAACTGGCGGCGGCACCCAAAGGCTCAGGCGGAGGCGCTGCGCGGACTTCTCGCCGAAATCGGCTATGCCGACGCACTACTTGCGCGGGAGCTGCCGGACGGGCAACTCGTGCTGATCGACGGCCATCTCCGGGCCGAAACCACGCCCGACGCCATCGTGCCGGTTTTGATTCTCGATGTTAGCGACGCTGAGGCCGACAAAATCCTGATGACGCTTGACCCGCTCGCGGCGCTGGCCGAACCGGACACCGAACGGATCAAAGCTCTTCTGCAGACAGTGCGGACGGACAGCCCGGCGGTGGAAGAGCTGCTAAGGCGCACAGCGGGTGACCAGGTGTGGCGGCTCATCCATCCGGAGGATTTCATCGAGCCTCCGGCGCAGATCGACAAGGCCGCCGAGCTGCAGAAGAAATGGGGCACGCAAAGCGGCCAGCTTTGGCGAATCGGCACACATCGGCTGCTGTGCGGCGACTCAACCAAGGCCGAGGACGTTGTCAGGTTGATGGCTGGCGAGCGGGCCGTTCTGTTCGCGACCGATCCGCCGTACGCGGTGGGTTACACGGGCTGTGCCCATCCTCAAAGCTGGGGGAACAAGGGCGCAGCGAACAGAAACAAGAATTGGACAGGGCAGTACCTCGAGGCGCCAAGCGCGGACGTTAAGGACAGCGAGGAGTCGGGCCTCGAGTTGTACCGGGGGTTCGTGGATATGGCGATCAAGCATGCGATCGTCCGCAACGCCGCCTGGTACTGCTGGCACGCGAGCAGGCGCCATTCGATGGTGGAGAGGGTTTGGGCCGAGTTCGGCGCCTTTGTGCATCAGCAATTGATTTGGGTCAAGACCCGGGCGGTACTGACCTACTCGCTGTATCTGTGGCAGCACGAGCCGTGCCTGTTCGGCTGGATCAGCGGTCAGAAGCCAAAGACATTCCGAACGGAGGTCGGCGAGCGCGCGGGCGAATTTCCGGCTACGGTCTGGGCAGTTCCGAGTTCCGAAACCGAAACCGACGCGCATCCGACATGCAAGCCATGCAAGCTCTTCACGCTGCCGATGCAGATGCACACCGAGGCCGGCGAGATTTGTTATGAGCCGTTCTCCGGGAGCGGATCGCAGTTGGTTGCGGCTGAACAAACTGGCCGCCGCTGCTACGCGATCGAAAAATCTGCCCCCTTCGTCGCGGTGGCGCTGGAGCGGATGGCCGCCTTGGGCCTCAAGCCGGAGGTAATCCGCGAGTGATGAAGCGCCAGCCGGATGGAACCTTTCGCAACGCCAGGCAGGCGAGCGTCCTCTCCCCCGTGGTGCTCAGGGCGCGCTGGGTCGAAGCCGAGGTGGGGAGCCTCAAGCGAATGGGGCTCGCTTTCGACGCGATCGCGGAGCAGGTCTCACGAGTGGGGAAACATCTGGCGCAACCGATAACTCCGCTCCCGCCGGGAGTGACATTTCCTCCGGACTACACGATCAGCAAGCAGGCCTGCCACAAGTCTTTCCGCAGATTGATCGCGCGCGAGCCGGCGCTTGCCGCCGATGAGTTTCGCAAGCTGGATTCCGCCCGGTGCGAGGAAATGTTTTTAAATCTGCAGCCCGGAATCCGGAAGGGCAACCCGCGGTCGGTCGAAGCGGGAGTCAAAGTGCTCCGCCACACCGCTCAAATCAATGGCTACGCCGCGGCGCAACGCCATGAACTGACCGGTAAAGATGGAAGTCCTTTAACGCTTGTACAACTGCTCGAAGCAGTAGGGACAATCGACGATGAAGAAGGAAAATGACAACGGACTGACACCCGAGCAGATCGCTATGTTCAAAAACGTGGTGCGCGATCCGGTCCTGTTCGCTAGCCACGTGCTGGGGCTTGACCTGTGGCCCCGCGAAGTGGAGATCCTCCGATCGATCAAGAATCAGCGCAGAACCGCGATTAAGGCCTGCCACGGAGTCGGCAAGACGTTCACCCTGGCGGTAGCCGCCCTATGGTGGCTTGCCCGCTACCACGAGGGCATCGTTCTGACGACTTCGTCCACCCAGCGGCAGGTGCGCACGCAGCTCTGGTTGGAGATCCACCGATTGGCCAAGGGCGCCAGGATTCCCTACCCCGAGCTCAAGGCGACCGAGCTCAAGTTCCGCGGCGAGAACAATTTCGCGATCGGATTCTCGACCAACCAGTCGGAGAACTTTCAGGGGTATCACGGGAAGTACGTCCTCATCATCGCCGACGAGGCGCCCGGGATCGAGTCTGGAATCTGGGACGCAGTGGCTGGAACGATGGCCGGAGGCGTGGTGCACATCGTGATGGCCGGGAATCCCACTGCCCCCTCAGGTGCCTTCTTTGACGCCTTCACCAGAGACCGCGGGCTCTGGAAATGCTACACAATAAGCGTCTTCGACTCGTCCAATCTGAAAGGCATCACATGCGAGCGGCTGCTGGAGATGGATCCCGCCGAGGGCGGTCCGCTCGACCAGAATCCGATACCCTATCTGGTCACGAAGCGCTGGGTTTATGACCAGTATCAGTCGTGGTGGCGCGGCGACGAGGCCAGCTCTCCACACTGGATGTCGCGGGTACTGGCGGAATTTCCGGCGCAAGCCGAGGACGCTCTGTTCCGGATGATCTGGCTTGAGAGGGCCAAGCAGCGCTCGATAGAAACTCCTGCCCCCAACGTTCCCACAAGTCTGCCGTTATTCGCTGGTGTCGACGTCGGCGGCGGAACTGCGGAAACCGTCATCTACGTGTGCGAGTTCAGGGAAGGCGGCATCAGGATTATCGGATTGGACGCATGGAGGGGACAGGATACTCGGGGGCAGGCGGTCAGATTCCTGAGCCAGTTTCGTTCGCGGCTCTGCCTGGTGAACGTTGACGCGATCGGCATCGGCCACAATTTCGCTCTGCACCTGCGCAGTGAGAGGTTTCCGGTAGAGATGGTGAATGTGTCGCTGCCCTGCCCGAGCAAGTCTAACCTCGGGGAGAACGACCCGGCAAAGCGCTTCGTCAACCAGAAGGCGTGTGCCTATCAGACGCTGGCGGACGCATTCGAGCGCGATCAGGTAGACGGATTGACGGACGAAGAAACTATCGGGCAGCTCGCCGGAATTCGGTGGGAGCTCGATTCACAGGGCCGGATCAAGATCGAATCGAAAGAGCGGGCGCGCGGGCGTGGCGAGCTCTCGCCAGATCGCGCTGAGGCGTTAATGCTGGCAGTGTGCAAGCCGCCGCCAAAATACGAGTACACCCCGGCACTTTCGCAACAGCGCGCGGGGGACCACTTAGACGGCGGTCCAGAACTTGATGACTTTATAAGCGATTTCGCACCCCGAGGAAGGCGCGAGTTTGGAATGCTCCCGCAGGGGGCATTGGCGCGGTACTTCCGCAGAAATCGCGGAGCCTGGTAAGGCGGGCGTCGATGCAGAAAAGAGGGAATCTCAGCTCGCTCGCGGCGCTTATTACCTGTGCGGTCGTTGCTCAGAGTTTCATGTGACGGCGGCGAATCTCCCGAGCAGACGGCGAACCGCATTGTGAGTGCCTAGAGTTTCGTTACGAATTTTAATACATGTATTGCAAGCCGTAACGAAATGAACATCCGCGTTCGCAGATGTAAGCACTGTGAAGAGCCCTTCGCGATCAACCGGCGCGGACGGCCTCGACTATACTGTCGGCCATCGCATCGCGTGCGCGCCCAGGAGAAACGGCGGGAGGCTGAAAGCAAGCTACCCTCGGAAAAAGAAGTCCGGCTGTTGACAGAATGCCTGACGAGGCTGGCACGCCAGCGTCGGAGATACTGGATGGTGCCGGAGAATTGGAAATGGGCGCTCCCTCCACCTTACGAGCGCGCCCGAGCAAAGGTTCGGTACGCCTTGGAGAAACTGGCACCCGAGGTCTTCGAGCGGCCCTCAGCCCCTGCTGAAATTGAACTGCGCGAATTCAACAAGACCTACCGCCAACTCGCGACGGAGCATCACCCAGATCATGGAGGAGCAACCCAAGTCATGCAGGCCCTCAACCAACTGCGGCAGGCCCTGCAGACCGACATAGAGCGAGGACACCCGCGAGCGTAGAGTTCGATCTCAAGCTCGCCCGTGATCGTTGGTAGGCGGGTCGCTCTACCGCGAAGCGGCATGAAGTACTCAGGGCCGACCAGGAAAAGTCGGTCGACAATCGCCTTGTCTTCGAGAGGCTGCGCTGTCGCGCGACCGCACCGCCGCGGGAGGGCGAAACAACCGGCGGATTCTACTTATGATTGGCTGGAAATCGGGGAGCAGGTCAACGCTTTTGTCGCACAGTGGAAGTTCACGTCCGGTTGATCTCGCCACAATGAGGAAATCCGGAGCGCAACTTTTACCTCGTCATTCCGTCTTAAGAGTCGAAGAGAGGTGGGGTGACGAAGACCAATCCTGAACAGGAACACTTGGCGGCCTTGGTACGCCGGGCTCAGGATGGGTCTGAAGCGGCTTTGGAGGGGCTCGTCTGCCGGTTCCAGGATAGAATCGCTGGGTTAGTCTACTCTTTGATCGGCAGAAGTGACGCCATTGAGGACGTCTGTCACAACGCGTTCCTTAAGATGATTTCAGGATTGCCCCGGCTCAGAGATGCGAACAGTTTCGAACCGTGGCTGTTCCGGATCGCGCGCAACGCCTGCAACGATCATTTTCGGAAGGAACGGGTACGGCGACTGTTTGTGCCGTTTGAGCTGAAGCACGAACAAGTGACGACGCCGGAACATCATGTGGACAGTCGCCTGGACGGCTTTCGAGTGGCGGTCGAGGGTTTGCCACGCGCGCAGAAGGAACTGATCCTTTTGCTCGCAGAAAACGACTGGTCTTACGAGCAGTTGGCCGAAATCACAAACAGTACCGTGAGCGCGGTGAAGTCACGGTTGTTCAGAGCGAGAGAATTTCTTCGAGGGAGGGAGACCGATGAAGACTAGCGCACGCTACATGCAGCATCTTCGACGTCAGGCTGGAAGTCGTCTGCCGCCGGATTTTGCGAGGCGGGTCGTAGAAGATGCCAAGCGGCGACGCCAAGCATTCGGACAGTTCAGATTGATGGTGATAACCGGCGCGCTATGTGTAGTGACGACGGTGTCTGTTCACTGGGTAAAGACCCGGTCTGCTGAGAAGCAGAATATCGCGGCGTGGACACAGGTAACTACGCAAATCCAGGCATTCGAGGAGGCAATATGAGGAACAACCTTCGGGTCATCCTGATAACTGTTGCTTTGTTTCTGTCGGGACTTCTGGTCGGAATCTGGACACAGGCTGTGCGGCCGCTACCTCCGCCACCATTTGGGCCGATGAGCGAATTCGGCGGGCAATCGCTTCCCGGGTTTCCAGGTCCCCCTCCGGGTCTTCCGCCGTGGATGCAGACTTCGCCCAATGAGCCGCCTCCCAGTCCGGAGGAGATTCGCAGAAGGATGGCGATCCTCGAACCGCAGTTCGAGGCTTTCCGAAAGAATGTCGATGCGATCGAGCAGCAATTCAAGAGTTCCTTTGAAGCGATACTCAATCCGGAACAGAGGCATAAGTTCGAAGTCATCAAGAATCGCCTCGCGAACCTTCCTGATCTATTGCCTGGCTGTGGTCCAATCATGGGTCCCGTCTTTGTGTCGATGGTTATCTACCGACCCTTGCTGGAACATTTCACCGAGGATCTCGGTCTCGATGACAAACAGCAGAAGCAACTCAAAGATCTACTGATCGATCGGCGGAACAAGTTAATCACCCTTGTTGACGAGACACCGCCGCCCAGCTTCAAACTCGAAAAAGTAATTGAGCCGTCCGGCGTCAAGCCACCTATACCGATGGCTTCGCCTTCACTTCGATAGCGCAGGTCTGACGGCGTTCAGACTCCATCCGAATCGACGCGCTTCGTTGCGAGGTGGCTTTTATCTGCCTTCCAAAACTCTCCGAGCGCTCGGCTACTCGAAGCGAAGAGCGTCGATGACGTTAAGTCTCGACGCCTTCAGAGCAGGGTAGTAGCCGAAGAAAACCCCGATGATGACGGAGAAGAGAAAGCCGACGGCGATCGCGGTGAATGAAATTGAGATTGGCCAGCCTGCGATAGCGGACGCAGCTAAGGAAATGCCTAGACCCGCGACGATTCCGACACCGCCTCCAATACTGCTGAGAGCAACTGCTTCGAGCAGAAATTGCGAAAGTATGTGGATTCGAGTGGCTCCGATTGCCATTCGAATGCCGATCTCGCGTGTGCGTTCGGTTATCGATACCAGCAATATGTTCATGATGCCGATACCTCCGACCGCAAGCGAAATCGCGGCTACCGAGGCGAGAAGCAAGGACAGCGCGTGAGTCGCGCCTTGCGCGACATTGATCAGGTCGTTGATGTTCCTGACCGTAAAGTCATCGGACTGATCCGGCGGCCGGCGATGACGACGGCGAAGAATCTGTCCTACTTCCGACATCGCCTGCCCGCTAAGTTCGGGGCTGCGGCTCTTTACAAAGATGGTTCCGACAACTCCGGCGATTTTCCGCCCTACGCCGAGAGGATTGGAGGATGCATTAAAAATGGGATTGCTGTTTGTCACTTGGGTGGTCGGCGTAGTCACGCCGATGATTCGATCCTGGGCGGTGTTGAAGGGCACCAGGACGATATCATCTTGATCCTGGCCGAATCCGGTGCGCCCTTTGGGCGTGAGCACTCCTATAACTTCGATCTGCACTCCGCCAATCCGGATCGTCGAGCCGATCGGATCCGCATCGTCGAAGAGTGTCTTCGCGACGGTTTGGCCGAGGATGCAGACACGTGCTCCGCCGAGGTCTTCCTGGGGCAAAAAGGTCCGTCCGATAGCGACCGACCAATCACGTACCGCCAGGTAGCTTGCGCTCACGCCTTCGACCGTGGTGTTCCAATTTCGGTCGCGATAGACGACCTGCGCTGCCTGTCGATTGCTGTAGGTGACGAACTCAACTGACGGAGCGTTCTCGGTTATGGCTTCGGCATCGTCCACGGTTAGTGTCGAGCGGCTCCCAAAGCCTCCGCTGGCTCCCGACGAGGTGGTAGCTCCCGGAAAGATGATCAGCAGGTTGGTACCCAGGCCCTCGATCTGTTGGCGGACATGCTGGCCCGCCTCCCGGCTGACCGTTACGGTCGCGATTAACGCCGCAACTCCGATCAGGATTCCGAGTACGGTAAGAGCCGATCGGAGCCGGTTGCGATTGATCGCTGTCCATGCGCTCCGCACCATCATCATCGCGAAGGCGCTGGTACGCACCGGCTCTTTCTGCGACCGAGGGCGCTGCCCGGAAATCGAGCGAGCGTGCTGTTCCCTGCCGATAACCAGGGAATAGGAAGACGCGGCGTAGTGGCGAGGGGAGTCAGTAAACCGGGTACGCTGATTCTGAACGTCTGAGACGACAACGCCGTCGCGCAGCGTGATAATCCGATCGGCGTAGGCGGCGATATCAGGTTCGTGCGTTACGAGAACGACCGTAAGTCCCTGTTCCTCGTTGAGTCTGCGGATAATCGCGATGATCTCCAGTGAGCTTTTCGAGTCGAGGTTTCCAGTCGGCTCGTCGGCGAGCAGGATGGCTGGATCGTTGACGAGTGCGCGCGCGATCGCGACCCGCTGTTGCTGCCCGCCGGACAGCTGGTTCGGATAATGTCGTGAACGGTCGCCGAGGCCGATGAGGCGCAGCATGTTTGCGGCGCGCTCCCCACCGTCGGAGGGCAGGCCCGAATAGGTCAACGGCAGCTCGACATTTTCCAGGGCGGTCGTCCTGGAAAGCAGGTTGTAGCTCTGAAACACGAAGCCCACCTTTAGACTTCGAACATGCGCGAGGGAAGGCTCGTCGAGTCCCCCCACGTCCGTGCCCTCCAGCCAATAGTATCCGGAGGTGGCTTGATCCAGACACCCCAAAAGATTTAGCAGGGTGGATTTTCCAGAACCTGATGCTCCCATAATCGCGACGAACTCGCCGCGCGCAATCGAGAGCGATACTTCGTTCAGAGCCACGACCGAGATCTCCCCCAAATCGTAACGCCTGGAGAGACCGGACAGTTCTATAACGGGATTGGCGACTTCGGTCACATCATTCCCGGTGGCCCAGGAGGCTGACTGGCGGAGCCCGTTGTGGACTGCGCGGCCGGTTCTACCAGGATGGTATCGCCGGGCTGAATGCGGTCGCTGATTATTTCCGCGAATTTGGCGTCACGAGCTCCGGTCTGTACCGGCAAGCGTTTTCGCGCCGACCCATCCAAAACCCAGAGAAAAGCCTGAAGATTCTCAGGCGCCGATCTCTCGCCGCTGTCTTGGGATGCGCCGACGGACTCGTACTTGATTGCCTGCAGCGGCGCGCGCAGTACGTTGGTGCGCTCCTGCGTGATGATTTTGACGTTTGCGGTCATACCGGGCGCCAACAGCATTTGCGAGTTTTCAGCTGTGACGACGACATCGTAGGTTACGACATTTTGTGTCGTACTCGGGTTTTGGCGGACTTGCCTGACCAGGCCTTCGAAGGTGCGGTCATAGGCGTCCACCGTGAACTTCGCCTTCTGTCCGGAGCGTACCTCTCCAATGTCGGCTTCGCTTACGTTGGAATCGACCTGCATCTTGGTCAAATCCTTCGCAATCAAGAAGAGCGTTGGAGTCTGAAGACTTGCTGCGACTGTCTGCCCGACATCCACCTCGCGCGCGATGACCGTGCCGCTGACCGGGGAAACGATGTCGGTGTACTTAAGATTCAGTTCCGCATCTCTCAAGTTTGCCTGCTGTTGTTGAATCGTCGCGCGGTCAAGCTCGATTTGCGCGGTCGCCTGCTCAGACGCGCTCTGAGCGCTGTCGAGCGCGTCTTGAGACACAGCCTTCTGTTTGAGGAGTTTGGCGTCTCGCTGGTACGCGACGCTTTTGTACTTCTGGTCCGCGACGTCTTTGTGGAGTTGCGCGGTGGCATTGGCCAGCGATGCCGCAGCCTCGTCGACTTTCACTTGAAAGGGACGCGGATCGATCTTGGCGATAAGCTGGCCCGCTTTAACCGAAGCGTTGTAGTCGGCAAAGATTGCGGTTATTGGACCAGACACGTAGGTGCCGACTTCGACCGTAATAACCGGATCGACGGTGCCGGTGGCGGTGACGACACGAACGATCGAACCTCTTGAGATTTTGGCGGCCACCCAATCCTGGGCGCCGGTGTTCTGATAGTGCCGTCGAATCATCACGGTCGATGCGATCGCTATCGCTGCGATGCCGAGCGCGACGAAGAGCAGTTTGCGCCGGGAGCACGATTTTTTGGAATTGATGACCATGCCGAGATGCGAGTTGTTTTCACGCGGCGCGCTTGCGCTGCCTTGCGACGGGATGCCTCCTCCGTTATGAACTATGTCGCCCTGGTCCATTTTCTCACCGCCTCCGGGCATAACGCGCTAATCATCCAGCACTTTGACTGCGGGCAAGGGTTGCTTCGCGTCGTACTGGAAGCCCTGCCATCCTCCACCCAAAGCTTTGTCCAGCGCTACCAGATCTTTCGACACCGCGGCCTGGCTGGTGGCCAGGTCGTTTTCAGACGTGAGCAAGGTGCGTTGCGCATCGAGGACATCAAGGAAATTCTTCAGACCACCCAGATAAAGCTCGGTCGAAAGATCGAGCGCCCGCTGACTCGCACTGACCTCCTCGAGCAGATACTGGTCTCGCTCGCGCTCGCGACTGAATGCGACGATTTCGTTCTCCACCTCTTCGAGCGCGTTCAGAATGGTCTGCTGATAGGTGATGAGGGCTTCATCTCTCTGTGCGTTAGCCTTGTCGATATTGGCGACTATCTTGCCGCCCTGAAATATCGGCCACGTGACGGTTGGTCCGAAAGTCCAGTAGAGACTTCCTTCGGAGAGAAGATTGCTTACGCTGATACTTTGCAATTGGGTGGCGCCGGTAAGAGAAAACTTGGGAAAAAGGTCTGCGGTGGCCACCCCGATGTTGGCGACTGTGGCAGCCAGCTTTTTTTCGTCGCGGCGTATATCGGGGCGCCGGCGCAAGAGTTCAGACGGCAGCCCGAGCGGCAATTCTGGCGGTGCGACCGGAATTGGCGCGGGAGAACTCAGTTCCTCCGAAAGAGCGTCTGGCTGCTCGCCCAGCAAAATACCAAGTCCGTGAATCGATTGGCGGCACGAGGTCTCCAACGTGGGAATCTGTGACGCGGTTGACGCGACCTGCGCCTCCTGTTGTGCGACGTCGAGGTCGCTCGCGAGGCCCCCTTCGTAGCGGGCGCGTGTCAGCTTCAGCGTGCCGGTTTGCGCAGCAAGATTGTTCTCGGTGACCTCCAGCTGCTTCTGATAGGAGCGTAAATCAATGTAGCCGCTCGCTACTTCGCCCAGCAGCGTCAGAAGCACATCGTTGCGATCGTAAATCGACGCCTCGAAACTCGCCTGGGCCGATTCAACGGAGCGCCGCGTTCCGCCAAACACGTCAATCTCCCAGCTGGCGTCGAAGCCCTGTTGGTAAAGATTCATGGGTTGATTTGAAATGACGGATACTGCCGAAAGCGAGGTGCTTCCGATCTGAGCCGAGTTCTGACTCTGCAAAGTTCGCGAGAAAGAGCTGGTCGCATCAAACTCGGGCCACAACGGTGCGGCCTCGATCCGCGTGGTCGCCCGTGCTTCATGAATCCGCGCTTCCGCCAACTGAAGATCGAGATTAGCCTTGATAGCGCGTTCCACGAGCGAACTAAGCTCGGGGTCTTTGAATACCAGCCACCACTGATCGAGGCCGGTTTGGCTGGGGCTGGTATTTTTGTTCGCGGCCGCTTCGCTCCACCCAGACTCCACTGGAATCTTTGGCTGCCGGTAGTTTGGCCCGACCGCGCAGCCCCAGAGGACGCCAAGGACGGCCAACAGAGGCCGTGCAACCGCTGGCGCCTGGAACCGATCAGGCACTCGCGTTCTGCGGCGGTGCGAGAAACTACAGTCTTTCTTTGGGCGATCGTTGTTCAAAGGTATTTGCCACGATTGCGCTCAAGTACTCGTCCGATTCGATCCCCGCCGTCTGTGCGGGTCTCTTTTCTTCGCTCGACCCGCTCGACCACTTCACTATTTCGCTGGCCAGGAAGCGCACGGGTCCGCTGACGCGAAAGCACGGCAACGCCCCGCGCTTCGCCATCCGATAAACCGATCTCCTGCTCATTCTCAAAAATGCTGCAACATCCTGCACCGTCCAGACCGAATGTGATGGTCGTAACCCGGGATTAGTCACGTTCCATCTCGATTGTTCTGGTAGTTGCCGCGGAACCCCATCTGTCGATGCTTCCCGAATCAGAATGCATGACGCTCCAAAGATGATTTAGTTGCGGTGCTGTGCGTGGACACCCGTAACCAAAAACTGGTCGGCGGCACTCGAATCTTTGCGGCGTTGATAAATCCTGTCACGACCGCCGAAGTTTAGTCCCACGACTCCCCCAAAAATTCCCCGCTCGGCCCTTGCAGGATGTTGCTGCGCAACTTTTTGAGATCGCGCCCGTCTCCCAACTTGAAGCGGTGAAGTGAAGTTGCGCCTTCGAACTTGCTTCGACCCAAGGCACCAAAGCGCCATTCAGCCGAAACCCTACGCGGAGATATTTTTAATGATGAGCCGTTTTTTGCGGGCGCTAGTCGCAGGCGTATTCCTCAGCTTGATGGCGTTTGGGTCCGAAGCTGCCGAAACTCCGCCGATCTCGCCCAACAATACAATTACGATGAACTTCCAAAACGTGGATATTCCCGTCCTGGCCAAGTTCATCAGTGCGATTACCGGCCGCAATTTCATCATCGATGAATCCGTGCGCGGCAAGGTCACCATCATCTCGCCGAGCAAGGTCACTCCCGAGCAGGCTTATTCAATCTTCCAGTCGGTGCTGCAGGTGAAGGGTTTCACGACCGTGCAAGCCGGCAAAGTGATCAAGATCGTTCCCGCCCGCAACGTCCGCTCGTCCGCGGAGCTTACCGCGTCGCAAACTCCCTCCCAAAGTACTGGTGACGAGTACGTCACCCGTATGGTGCGGCTTAAGAATATCGACGCCGCTTCCGTCATCGGCGTGATCCAGCCGATGGTCTCGCACGACGGTCTGATCGCGGCGTTTCCCAGCGACAACACCATCATCATCACCGACGACGCCTACAACGTGGAGCGACTGCTCCAGATAATCAGCAGCCTCGACGTGCGCGGCGAACAGGCGACGATTGTCGTCATTCCGCTCAAGCTTGCGTTTGCCGGTGAACTCGCGCCCGAGATCGATCAGCTGATGACCGCCAAGATGCAGGGCGCCGGCGCAAGCCCTCAGGGTGGGGTACGGCCTCAAATGGGCGTCGCGCCGTCGGCCACCGGCGGCACCGGGACGGGTTACAAGGTTATCCCCGACGAGCGCACCAATTGCCTTATCGTCATGGCGCCGCCGCTTCAGATGCGTGAGATCCAGGAAATAGTCTCTAAGCTCGACGTGAATCCGCCGATGGCCACCTCGCGAATCCACGTCTATCGGCTCAAGAACGCGCAGGCGATCGAGATGGTGCAGGTGCTCAGCAGCCTGCTCAACGGCGGCGGCAGCCCGAGCACTCTCTCGCCCACCACCGGCAAAGGATCGCTCGGCCGCGCGAGCTTCAACGGTAATGGCGGCAGCTCGGGCTTTGGCGGGATGAGCGGCTCGGGTGGCTCGGGTGGCATGAGTGGCATCAGCGGGATGTCCGGCAGCTCCAGCTTCGGTGGTTCCAGCGGCGGCGGCGGCTTCGGTGGCACCAACAGTTCCGGTGGCTTCGGCGGAATGCGCGGCGGCGGTTCGTCGAGCGCCGGTAGTAGTGGGTCGGCAACCGCCAGCAGTAACGGCAAGAGCATGGACTTCAGCTACCCGGTGAACATTGCCGCGGATCCCGCGACCAATGCGCTGGTGGTTACCGCGGCCCCGCAGGATTGGCAGACGCTGCGGCAAGTCATCGACGAGCTCGACGTGCCACGCGTGCAGGTGTTCATACAGGCAGTCATCGTCGAGATTTCCCAGCAGCATCAGCGAGAACTTGGCGTTCAATTCAACGCGGCCGCAGGTGGCGGAAGCGCGATCGGCGTCGGATCGCTGAACTTCGGCACTCTATCGAGCGCGCTGACCGATCCCCTGTCGCTGACCGGCCTTAGCTTCGGAATCGCATCTGGGAGCAAATGCACCGTGTCAACCTCTTCCAGTTCGAGCAGTTCGTCGAGCAGCTCGAGTACCGTGACAGTTCCATGTGACGCCGCATTAATTAATGCTCTCCAAGCAGATACACATTCGAATGTACTTTCCGCTCCGACTCTGCTGACAGCAGACAACGAAGAGGCGATGATCGTGGTCGGCGAGAACCTGCCTTTTGTTTCATCGGCAGCCGCCAATTCAGCGGTCTCGGGGCAAGTATTCAACTCGGTGGAGAGGCAGAACGTGGGCATCACACTCGACGTGGTTCCTCAAGTCACGTCAGGCGACTACGTGAAGATCGATATGTACGAGGAAGTGTCGAATGTCGTGAGCGGAACGGCGAACAATACCAACGGCCCCACCACGACTCTGCGGTCCGCGTCCACGACCATATATGTACAGGATCACCGCACTGCAGTGATTGGCGGATTGCTCTCGAGCGACGAAAGCAATACCAATCAAGGCATTCCGTTTCTGTCTGAAGTACCGGTGATTGGGAACCTGTTCTCGGACAAGTCAAAAGAAAAGGATAAGACAAATCTCATCGTATTCGTCACCCCGCACATCATTCGTAGCAAATCGGATCTCCGCTCACTCGCCCTAGATGAACGCCAGAAGCTCGTTAACTCGCTCGGCCGCAAAGAGATTCACGACATGCCCGCTTCGCAGATCCACGAGATCTATAAGCCCAGCTTTTCTATTCCCGTTCCGCCCGAGGCCGACTTGAACGCGCCGTACGGTACTCCCCCAAACTCAGTGCCGGAGGGCGGGGCCGCGGGACCGGGCGCTTCGCCTAGCGGTGATACGCCTTTCAACACGACCGAGATCCCGCCTTCGCAATGATGTTAGGCGGTAAGTATCCCCTAGAAGCAGGTACTAGACATTCCGCCGGTCAGACGAAGGAACTTTTTTGCCAGCCTTGAAATGGCAACGCAGCAACAGAAGGAACAATGAAGATGAAAACCCTACGCCATGCCACTGCGCTCGTGTTTGTCTGGTACGTTTTGATTAGTTGGAGCACCGGCTACTCTTCGTTCACTCAGGTTGGACCTTTTAAGACTCAATCCGATTGTAAAGCTTATAAGGCGAAGATTAGCAGTGGCGCCGACACCTCCAGTAGTGTTGTAACTTCGTGTTTCAGCACTGAGTAGTAGTGCGACTCACGACCGCTGGAACTTTCCGTGAGTGCGGGGATTCGTGGTGTCTCAGTCTGACATTATCTCCGTACTCGAACGAGTACGCGTTTCACTCCCTGCGAATGACTGACGCCCCTGTCGCCGAGCTCAGTTCGACCGGGCTCTCCAGCACCGTGGTCTGTTGTGCCTACTGAAAACTCCGAAAGCGCTGAAAAACCTAGAGTTTTGGAACGGGCCGCCGTAGTGTCGCAGGCATGCTTAAACTCGAGCGCGTCATCTCGGTTGTTGCCCGCCGATTCCGTAGTCGGGCGGTGGTGGAACTAGAGAACCTCGCGCTGCGTCATCAGCTGTACGTTCTTCGCCGCCAGCGGCCGGGTCGGCTCCGGCTGTTTACTTTCGACCGCTTGCTCTGGGTCTTGCTATACCGATTGTGGCCACGGTGTCTCGAGGTGATGGTGTTGGTCAAGCCGACAACGGTGATCCAATGGCACCGTCAGGGATTCCGTCTGTTTTGGCGTTGGCGCTCCAGATCCGGGCGGCCGTCAGTGGGGCGCGAGATTCGCGATCTGATTCGGCAGATGAGCAGCGCCAACCCGCTCTGGGGAGCGCCCCGGATCCACGGTGAGCTGCTGAAGCTCGGCATCGAGGTCAGCCAAGCGACCGTCGCGAAGTACATGGTGCGAAGACGAGGTGCGCCTTCCTCGACCTGGCGCAGCTTCCTGCGCAATCACGCCCAAGGCATCGCTGCGATCGACATGTTCGTTGTGGCGTCCGCGTCGTTTCGGCTGCTTTACGTGATGATCATTCTGGCCCACGATCGCAGGAAGCTCGTGAGCACCGCCGTTACCGAGCATCCGACCGCAGCTTGGCTCTCGCGGCAGGTGACCGAAGCCTTCCCGTGGGACAGCGCTCCGCGGTATCTGTTGCGTGACCGTGACGCATCGTATGGCTCGGACTTCCGCGGCCGGGTCGAAGCGATGGGCATCAGGGAGGTCATCACGGCCCCACGCTCACCTTGGCAGAACGCGTACGTCGAGCGGGTAATAGGATCGATTCGCCGCGAATGTCTCGATCACATCGTAATCTTCAACGAGCGCCATCTGCGCCGAGTTCTTTCCTCGTACGTCGACTATTACCAACGCACTCGCACGCATCTATCGCTCGACAAGGATTGTCCGGACCCGCGCCCAATCCAACCGCCCAGAATCGGAAGGGCCGTCGCCATACCGCAGGTCGGTGGCCTGCATCATCGCTACGAACGCCTCGCCGTCTGATTCGTCCCGGATTCCTGCTCACCAATGGTTGCGCGGCGGCCGGTACGCCGTCGCCTGAAGACTCGGTATCGGAGTGTTTTTCGATCTCGATCAGGGGTCGGCCGCTTGTGCTTCAGATCGCATCCCGTCTCACTTAAGCGCATCAATTCGATACTGATTCTCGCCGCCGCTCAAATTCCGGTTCAGATGGAATTTTTGGTAAGGACAGGCACCGGCTCGATCCTCGACAGAGAGAATCGAGCATAAATCAGCTGCTGACGGCCGAATCTAACCTTCTCCGGTGCCCTCAGGTCGAAGGAAATGCGCGAACATGCGCAGTATTTTCGAGTTTCCTGCAGAGAGCGCGAAAATCGCGGACTGCTTGGCGGATGGTGCAGTCCAATGCGAACCGCTCTCTGCGTCAAATTCCCTGATCATCAGGGAAAATATAGGGAAATTTCGCGCATTCGGGTAGTTTTACCGCTTCGCCTAGTCCTAAAGCCCCCGTTTCCATTGGTCTTTTTCCGGAAATTCCCTAGCGAACGGAACAGGGAATTTTGATCGAGCATCAGGAAAACCAACTTCCCTGATCCGCTTCCTATCAGGGAAATCCCCTGCTAATCAGAGCGGCCTCATCCCAGACATGGAGGCGTACAGGCCATGAACCCGCGGGAGCCCGAAACCAATTCTGAACACTCCCCTAGCAGCAACGAATCGCGGCGCGTCACTCGAAGCGAACTCTACGAAAAGGTCTGGTCAGCACCGATGGTCAAGATCGCCAAGGAATTTGGGATCTCGGACCGTGGCCTCGCGAAAACGTGTAAGCGGCTGGAGGTGCCCGTTCCGCCTCGCGGCTATTGGGCAAAGCTTCAAGCCGGCAAACGGGTGTCGAAGCTCCCCCTCCCGGCGGCCAAGCCGGCGACGACGACGACGGAAACCGTGATCCATCGAACCCCTCCATACAGACCCGGACCTCCTCCACGGGATCCTGAACTCCAGGCGAAAATAGACGCTGCGCTTTTATCGTGCGTACCGGTCAGGGTCCGAAAGAGCCTGTCCAATCCCCACTCCATCATTCGTGGGTGGATGGATGAGGATCGGCTCGCTCGGGAGCGGCCTCGTGAGAGCTTCTATACACCGGTCCACCTAGCAATCACTCGAACCCAGACCGCTCGGCGCCGTCTCAGAGTCCTGAATACGATTTTCCGTGAATTCGAGCGCATGGGCTCTAGCGTAAGGGCGCAGCGGATAGAGCGGGAACCGGTCATCGTCAAGAGCGCAACAGCGGAGTTGAAGTTCGTCCTATTCGAACCGATGCGGCGCATCCGCCTGCCGCTCACCGAAAAGGAAAAGCAGGACTATTGGAACGAAGGGCGCGAGTGGAAATATGAAAACCGCCTGTCTGGCGAACTAGCCCTCCGAATCGAATCGTATTTCGGTGGCGGAGCCAAGTCGGAATGGCGCGACAAACCGGAATTACCACTTGAGGGTCAGATTGACGAGGTGATGAAGGGACTGGTGACGGCAATGGTCCTGGTCGAGGACTTGGAGTGCCAACGCCGCGAAGAGCAAATGCGCAGCTGGAAGCTGGAGCAAGAGCGTGTCGAGCGCGAACGGCTTCGCCAAATCGAGGCCGCGAGATGGAAGCATCTGCTAGATCTTGCAGCCGCTTCGCGTCTGGCCGGGGAAGTCCGAGAATTTCTCGACAAGATGGAACGGAGAATCCAATCGGACCAGATTGATCCGAGTCTGTTCGAGAAGTTCGCCAAGTGGATCGGATGGGCTCGCACTACAGCCGATCAGATGGACCCCATGGTGCGGCCGCTTACTGAATTGTAGCGGAGCCCGAAGCCACTCATGCGGGCTCAGATGTGCGCTGAACCACCGGATTGAATGTCTTACGTTTGATAAGTCCGACGCCCGTTGTGTTACCCACCGGTATATCTAAGGCCGGTTACGCGCGAGCGGTCATCGTACCGTCGCGGAGATGCGGCACCTTGAGGTACCGCTCGGCATCAGCCTCAGCCTGTTTGCCCCTTATGCCCCTGCAATAATAGCAATTGGGGGACGGCGCATCGTTGATCACCAGGACTTTCGAAATATGAGCGCGGTACTCGAGAAGACGCGTCGGCGCGCGCATGCCCGTCGCCGCCACCATGAACTCGGTAGCAGCGAGCGCCGCTATCACGCCGTTTATCGGCGATACTGATGGGCCAGCTTCGCCCAATGCCAAGCGCGAAATTCCGTAGATTGCGTCCTCTTTCTCGCGCTCCTCTTCGGTTGCCAAATAGCGGCGCACCGATCTCTGATCGAGCACTCTCAGGCAGCTCACGCATCCTTTCCCATCGCTCGCTATGCATACGCGGCCTCCGTAGATACCAGGCTCGGGTACATCAGAAGCAAGATCGACATACGGTATAGCGTAAGCCGCACAAAGCTCGTTGAGAATGAATCGCGGGCCATCCTCATCGAGGCACCCAAATACCCAGTCGGCGTTCTTGATGACGTCAAACGCCTCGCTAGTCACCAGGCTCCTCTTGATTGGCACCGTGACGACTTCCGGATTGATCTCGCGGATCAGGCGTACCGCCAACTCCACCTTGGGGCTGCCCGGAACGGAATCGCTGCTGCGCGCACCCACGAATCGGTTGCGGTTCGTCTCATCAAGCTCCTGATCATCGACAAGCGCGGCCTCCCCAAGGCCGAGGAGAGCTATATGTTGAGCAAGGGAACTGCCGAGACCGCCGACACCTACGACTACGACTTTGGTCTGACGCAGCTTCCGCTGACCTTCCGCGCCGAACAACCTGATGCTGCGATCATAGCGTGCGGGAAAACCGCTCACTTCCAGCCCCTCAGCGAATTGTTCGTCGGCCTCAATAGGCGGTCGCCCGTGAGCAGGCCGTCGAGCTGACGCGGCGTTCGCGGATTGTCGAGCCACAACAGCGCATCGAAGCCCGCGGTGGCGACGACCAACGCGATATAAGGACGCTTGCGCAGCCGCCACCACATGTGCTGCACGGTATCCTTGAGTCCCGCGCGGTCCGATGGCGAAAATGCCGCGGGCCACGAGCCGAGGTGCGAGTGCATTTCGACGAGCGAGGCGCCAAGATCGTGCGCTCGTTTGATGAGCTTTGCCCGAGTGGTATCAGTCAGCTCCAGATAGTAGCCGTTCTGTGCTCCGAAATCGCCTGCGCCGAGCGGCGCCGCCTCGACCACCTCAAAGACAATTTGGCCCTCGGTGCTGCTGGGACGCGCAAACAAGAATGCTGCCTGCTCTCGGCCGTCGCTGGGCGGGAGCAAGTGAGCCATCAGATCGCCATAGAGGCCGTCATCCAATGCCAGCAGCGCTTTCATGTCCCCTCCTTGAATCGCTCTGCAAAGCCGCGGCACCACGCCAGCAGATTCGACCCCTTGCATACATCGTTCGTGGCCATCCAATTCTCAACCGACCAAGAAAAATGCATCCAATCGCCCGCGAAGGGTGGGGTCTTCGGCGGGCTGCCTGTATTTGCCGGCGCAGCTCCCTTGAAATTCATATTGGCTGGAGCGAGAAAGCCGTAGGGCGCGGTGCCGGGATGGGCGGCCGTGACAAGAAAGGCTATCGGGACTTCCGCGACTTCTCTTTCTCCAATCCGCCATCCTTGGGAAAGACGGTAACAGGGTAGTCTGAACCAGTCGTCCCCGGCCGCTTCCGCGTGATCCACCGCGCCATAGTGCTGGCGAAGCAGAGCCAGCTCCTGTTCGATGCGGGCGCGCATCAGCCCCGCTTCCAGCGGTGCTTCTTCCCGAACCCGTGCCCAGGCTTCACCTCGATGATCTGGCCCGGCGCAAGCGTGCGCTCATTATTGTCCTGGTCGACTTCGATCACTCCTTGAGAGACATCCCAGCCGCCCAGTGCCGCGATTTGCTCAGTGGTAATCGTGTCGTGATCCCAGGGGACTTCTTTCCCCTCGATATCCAGGAAGTACTTGGGCCCCTTCTGGACCGATGCGTCCGCCGGTACCTTGCTTGTCTCTGCGATCTCCATAGTTAACTCCATCGAAATACGTGTTCGCCGCATCCTGCCGGGGAATCCGGTTTCGTCGGCTGTATGCATAGTTTATCAGGCGCGCTAAATATGTCAAGCAGCAATCAAGCGCGCTTGATGTACTGAGCAATCGTGCTAAATTAGGCACGATGGCCACCTCGGCCAAAACAAGCAGCACAAGGAGGAGCGATGGCGGGTGACACAGAAGATCGCTTACGAGCCGAGGCTCTCGGCGCGTATCTGAAGAGCGTTCGGGCCGGAATCGGATTGTCGCTTCGAGATGTTGAGGAAGCGAGCGGCAAAGAGGTTTCGAATGCCTATCTCAGTCAGCTTGAAAACGGCAAAATAGTAAAGCCCTCCCCAAACATTCTCCACCGGCTGGCAGCCATCTACGAGGTTTCATACCCAAAACTGATGGAACGAGCAGGCTACGTCTCTCCCACAAAAGGGAGGCCGGAGGGCGCGCGCCACGGACGCGTGGCCACCTACTCGGTGAGCAATCTCACCGCCGACGAGGAAAGAGAGCTGCTGAAATATCTTGGTTACGTCCGTAGCATCAAGAGGAAGTCTTGAAGAAGCCGGACGACTCCAGCCTGGGTGCCGATCAATATGCAAGGGTTCGCGCCGAGGCTCGGCGCGCTCTTAAGCAGGCTGGCGCGTTCGGCCGCTTTCCGACGCCGGTAGATGATATCATGGACGCGGCCAAGGTTGAGGAGGTGTTCGAGAATGTCCTCGATGAGAGCTTCCTGGCCAAGATGCGGAAGAAGGCCGGGAAGGCGCTCAAATCCGCGCTGAGCAAGGTTCTCGGGCTTTTCGACGCCAACCAGCGCCTAGTCATTGTCGACCGGACGCTGTACGCCGTTAAGCAGACCTTCATCCGATTGCATGAGACCGGGCATGGATTCATGCGCTGGCAGCGAGACCTCTACGCCGTCGTGGAGGACTGCGAGCAGACGCTAGATCCAGAAGTGGCCGACCTCTTCGACCGCGAAGCGAATGTGTTCGCCTCGGAGGTTCTCTTTCAAATCGACTCTTTCAGTGAAGAAGCCGAAGGGCATACCTTCGGCATTCTCACCCCGGTTCGCATCGGCAAGAAATACGGGGCATCGATTTACGCTTCTGTGCGCCAATACGTCTCCAAAAATCACCGCGCTTGCGCTGTTCTGGTGTTGGACCCGCCCGTGATTGTGGATGGTGATGGCTTTCGCGCGAGCCTGCGACGCTTTGTTCCCTCGCCTCGCTTTACTGAGCTATTTGGAAGGCCGGAATGGCAGCCCTATTTCACACCCGATGACTCTATCGGGGCAATGGTGCCGCTAGGCTCTCGCAAAATGACCGGCAAAAGAACGCTCGCGCTGGTCGATCGTAATGGTGGTCGCCACGAATGTATAGCCGAAGCATTCACACAAAAGCACCAGGTGTTCGTGCTGATCCAGGCGGTACAAACGATGACAAAGTCCTTGATCGTTCTTCCCTAAGGAATGGCCAGGCCCAGTGATGCCAGGTCGACTCAGTCCTTTCGTCCTCATGTAAATCACGACCTCGATCAGAGCCTCAACTTCCACCGCTGGCGACTTGTGGACACAGTTGATTGTCGTTCATGATCGGTGCGACAGCAGGTTGGCATCGGCTTGGCGCCAAATGAAGTCCGACCGCTCCAGGGTTTCGTGAGAATATTTGCTGACCACTGTGGCGGGTGGACTTGAATTGCGCGGCTTGACGCCACAACCTGGATGCATGAGCCAAGAGAAAGACCCCGAGCCGACCCGGCGGGCTCGACGCCGACCGGCTGAGCAGCAAAACGACAGCCCGCCGGCCGGCTCAGGCCCATACCGGTTGGTGGTTAGCCTTCCGCCTTGGCGGACTCTGACGGCCAAGGACGCGCGTGAAATAGTCGGCGAGCTGCGTTCTCCGAACGATCCCGAAACCGGGAGGGAGCTTCTGTCCGGTCCAATCGCGCTCTCGCCCAGGGAGATTTTGATTCTCACTCGTGTGGATCAGCTCCAAGACGCGCTTAACAAACTCGATCGCATGGAGAAGCACTATTCGGAAGTCGCGAAGCTCGACGCGAGCGAAACACAGCGGCGGCTGACGGCGGCGTCAGCCGACGATCAAGGCGTGCTCGCCTACCGATATTCTCTGGCCGACGGTGCCGACCCTCGTCTCGCGATTGCCAAGCGGATATTGGCTCTGATTCCGATCGCGCGACGGCATCTACAGGAGAACAAGGCGGCGCTGGAGCTCACGGGGATATTTGGGCTTAACGAACGAGCCAACATGCTGCTAATCACCCCTCACCTCAGGCGCGGCCTGAACAATCTGGCGGCGGCGCGCGAAGGCGGGCGTCGGAAGAACGCAAGCAGCCGGGACTGGAGGGACGATCTCGCGCTGAAATTCAAAGAGGCCAAAGAGACCAATCCGAATCTGACCCGCCGGCAGTTTGTTGACAGCCTGCCTGTGCGGATCTCGGTGAGAACCCTGCAGAGGGGTTTGAAGGATCTGGCAAGCCGCTAGGCGATCCCTTCGCCCAGAGGGACAGTGCTCTCCACCCGTCCCTCTATCCATCGACAATCTCTCAGGCATAGGCGCAGCGGCGCCGTGTGGAGAGACGATTACTGATGAAGATCGTTGAAGCTGAGGGCTGGCGGGACAAAGCGACACCTTCCCCTAGCGCGGACGTACGACTGAAGAAGTCGGCGAATCCGAACGCCAGAAGCAAGCCAGACGGTCGTATCGCCATCGTCAATCGGCCGCCCGTGCACTTTCCCCTGCAATTGCAGCTTAAGTGCCGGCGGTCGACGGGAGCTAGACTCCTACGCGGCGTCAAATAGTGCATTTAGGCGTCATGGGCTGGAGGCGGAATGATGAAGGAGAGTCGCTCAGCGAGGCCATGTAACTCGACCGGGGGCGCGCGTCCCGCACTCAACAGCGGCCTTATCAGAATCGTTTTCCGTGCGATCGCGCTGCAGAGGAGGATCGGCTAATGCCTGCGCTGGTCGAACTTTTCCCCTACCAGCGCAAATGGCTGGCGGACAAGTCGCGATTCAAGATCGCGATGGTCGCGCGGCAGTGCGGCAAGAGCAAGTTCATGGCCGCACTGGAAGTGGTCGAAGACGTGCTCTACCACGAATCTCGTGGCGAGAAGGCGCGCTGGATCATCCTTTCGCGAGGGGAGCGACAAGCGCTGGAGATGATGGACGAAGGGATCAAGCCCTGGTGCGTGAGCTACGGCGCGGCGTGCGATGCGTCCGACTGTGATTTCAAGGGCGATTCCGGCATCGTCTACAAGGCGCATGAGGTCCAATTCGGACGCGGTTCGCGCATCACGGCCCTGCCGGCGAATCCCGACACCGCGCGGGGTTTCACGGCGAGCGTGGTGCTCGATGAGTTCGCGATTCATCAGGAATCCCGAAAGATCTGGGCGGCGCTATCCCCGACTGTTTCTCGGCCGGACCTCAAACTCCGGGTGCTCTCGACACCCAATGGCAAGGACAACAAGTTCTACGAGCTAATGACGGAGCAGAAATCGGTGTGGTCGCGCCACACGGTGGACATGTACGAGGCGGTTGCGCAGGGACTTGATCGCAACATCGAGGAACTGCGCGCGGCGATCGGCGACGATGACATCTGGGCCCAGGAATACGAGCTCAAGTGGCTCGACGAAGCATCAGCTTGGCTCACATACGAGCTGATCACCGCGTGCGAAGATACCGAGGCCGGCAAACCGGAAAACTACCGGGGAGGGTTCTGCTACATCGGTAACGACATCGCCGCGCGCAACGACCTCTGGGTGGCGTGGGTGCTCGAGGTGGTCGGCGATGTCCTGTGGACACGTGAGGTTCGCGTGCTCAAGCGCGCTACGTTCGCCGAGCAGGACGCGGTGATGGCGGAGTTGATGCAGCGCTATCGGGTGGCGCGTCTGTCGATGGATCAGACCGGGATGGGCGAGAAGCCTGTCGAGGACGCAAAGCGGCGCTACGTCGGAAGAGTCGAGGGCGTGCTGTTCACGCCGCCGGCGAAGCTCGCGGTCGCAACGCTCGGCAAGGCAGCCTTCGAGGAGCGCAAGGTGCGCATCCCGGCGGGTGATTCGATCCTGCGCGCTGATTTGCACAAGCCGAAGAAGGTAGTTGGACCGACGGGGATTCCGCGGCTCATCGCGGAGAGCGACAGCGCCGGCCACGCAGACCGTTTCTGGGCGGCGATGCTCGGAATCGCCGCCGCGGCTCCGAGCAAGTATCCGGAGCCAGATATTTTCTTTGGCGATGATGAGAACGACGACGAAAGCGAGGCATCACTGATCGCGCAGATGGTGAGGGCGGGGCGTAGGCGGGGGCAGTGAGACGAATCCTCAAACACGGAGAGCGAGCGCATCGTTTCAAGTCAAGGCCGCGGCGTTTGCCGTGTCGCCCGTCAGATCGCGCGGCGATTGACTCGCGAGCAAAAGTGCACGGGCAACGAGCTATTCCACTGCGAGAGAAATCCTAATCTATGTTCCCAACAAGTTTTCGGAGGTGGAAGCGAAAATGACGGATATTCGGCTAGCGAAACGACCCATCGCGGGCCCCAGCGGCAATCGCAGCGACCGCCTCACCATCGTCTATCAGCCGATCGCCGACCTCAAGCTTAACGAGCGAAACCCGCGGTTCCACAGCACGAAGCAGATCGGTCAGATCGCACGCAGCATTGAAGCCTTCGGCTTCGACGTGCCGGTCCTCATCGACACCAAGCGCCAGGTAATCGCAGGGCATGGGCGAATTCTGGCCTGCAAGCTCTTGGGCTGGACCGAGGTTCCAACCATCAGCCTCGAGCATCTGAGCGAGGCACAGGCCAAAGCATTCATGATCGCCGACAACCGGCTGACTGAGAACTCAGTGTGGGACGATCGTCTGCTGGCCGAGCAATTGAAGGAGCTGTCGGTGCTCGATCTCGACTTCAGCCTGGAGACGACCGGTTTCGACATGGGCGAGATCGATTTTCGAATTGAAGGTCTCGATGGTTCAGGGGAGGCCCATGACGTTGCCGACGACCTCTCGGCGGTGCCGACCGGACCTTCGGTGACGCGCTCCGGCGATCTCTGGTTGCTTGGCCAGCACAGAGTTCATTGTGCAAGCGCCCTCGATCCCGGCGCGTACGCGACACTCATGGGCAAGGAGCAGGCTGACCTGGTGTTTTGCGATCCGCCCTACAACGTGCGGATCGAAGGCAACGTAAGCGGGTCAGGCAAAGTGAAGCACCGCGAGTTTGCGATGGCGTCGGGCGAGATGAGCGAGGCCGAGTTCACGAACTTCTTGACTCGCGCGCTCTCGCTTCACGCGCGTCACGCCGCGGACGGTTCTCTGCAGTTTATCTGCATGGACTGGCGGCACATGGACGAACTGCTCTCGGCAGGCAGAACCGTCTACTCGGAACTCAAGAACCTTTGCGTCTGGGCCAAGAACAACGGCGGTATGGGTTCGCTCTATCGGAGCCAACACGAGCTGGTGTTCGTGTTCAAGCACGGCCGAAAGCCACACCGGAACAATGTGATGCTCGGAATGCATGGCAGGAACCGGAGCAACGTTTGGCACTATCCATGTGCGAGTTCATTCTCACGCTCGGGCGACGAAGGAAATCTGCTCGCCGCTCACCCGACCGTCAAACCGGTAGCGATGTTGGCCGATGCGATCATGGACGCGACCATGCGGGGCGACATCGTGCTGGACGGTTTTCTTGGGAGTGGGACCACAGTGATCGCCGCCGAGCGCACGGGTCGGCGCTGCTACGGACTTGAGCTGGATCCCCGATACGTCGATACGATCGTGCGCCGCTGGCAGACCCACACTCGCGACCAGGCGCGTCAAGCTGCGTCGGGTCGGTCATTCGCAGAACACGAGGCGGAGGAGGAGGTGACGGGTGGACAAGAAGAAAGGTGATTACGAGGTCGGCTACGGTCGGCCGCCACGCCGGACGCAGTTTAAGCAAGGGCAGTCGGGAAACCCCAGGGGGCGGCCTCGGGGGTCGAAGAATCTAGCGACCATCGTGAGGCAGGTGCTCGACGCGCGGGTGGCTGTGCGAGAGAACGGGCGCGTGCGGACCATCACCAAGCGCGAGGCGCTGTTTGCGCAGCTGGTGCACGAGGGTCTCGGCGGAAACATTCGCGCGATCGAACTCTTGTTCAAGATTCCCTGGATCCAGAAGGAGCTGCTCGATCTCGGAAGATCGCGCCAGCTGACTGCGGAAGCCTGGGACCAGATTGCACTTCTGGTCCGTGGCGATCTGAATCCGCAGAACGGCAGTTCAGCGGAACCGGCAGTCGCGCGCCGTCAACCCGATATTTCGGAGGTGGCGAGCCGGTTGGAGCAAGCGCTCAAGGTTCGACGCTGAGAAGTGAAGGGATTCTCCGGCTCTGCATCGTGACTAGCTGCCCGTCGTAAAGAGAGCAATGGAGTGACCGCTCGGGGAGAGGGCGGTGACACCGCGAAACAGCCGTCCACCGCGTTCTCGTTCTTCATGTGCATCATCGGCTAAGCTCTGTTGCAACAGACACGAATTTCAGCATGCAGAAGAAGCAAACCGGTCGCCGTAGAGGAAACGCGTTCTTTTCCAAGAGGGACTTTAACCTGCTGCTGAAACTTGCTCGCCACTGGGAAATCGAAGCGGACCGATGCGCGAAATCGCGAGCGTACTACGGAGCTTGCATCCTTGCCGCGGCCTCAATCGAGGCCATGCTGCTCGCAACGTGTGACCTCCTGCCAGATGAGGTGAGGGAGGCGGCCCCGAAGCTTAATCTAAGACTTCGAGGGTCGATCGGGCACCTCGGACTCGCTGAGTTGATTAAGATCGCAACGACGGCAGGATGGTTGGCGCCGGATCTGCAGGATAGTTCCAAACCCGACATCCAAGCGATCACCGATCTCGTCCGGAGGCTGCGGAACCTTTCTCATCCCGGCAGACATCTCCGCGAATTGAGACAGGTGCCGCTACCGCGCTCCGCCTTCCGAGTCGCTTGGTACGCGATCGATGCCGTGCGTGAGCGGCTGGCGAACAAGCTCGGTATTGAGCTACCCCCGATGTGAGACTTCGCGCCCGCAAAATATAAATGTAGGGAGGTGCCCCGTGGATGCCATTCTTCGCAGCGACCGCGTGGGCTGGCCGATGTTTGGTCTGCGGACAAAGGATTTCCCAGCGCAAGACCTCAAAATAGCCACCACAACAGAAGATGGAACCTTTGCTATCAAATTCGAAAAGCGCCATGCCGGAATGGAACGCTTGCCGATATTTTCTGGTCAGGCTCGTTGCACGCTGCCGAACCAGCCTGAGCCTGAAGATGTCAGTAATCTTATGCAAACGTCACCGGAATTCATGACCACACGGCTCAGCGAGGAAGAAGGTATCGGACAGAGAGCGAACCACTTTCTTTGCACGGTTGGTCACGCACTTGGGCGCGAGTATTACCTTGCCATTTCGAGACCATACCCTAAACAACATCCGCCGCTCTTTCAAAAAAGGCTGAAGTGCTGGTGTCGTGAGCCGGATCGACCAATGCCCGGTCAAGCAATTCAATGAGTGAGGCTTTTTTCGAGGGGCCCAAAATCGATGCAACGAGTGCCTTTCGGAGATAGCTCGCCGCTGATCGAAAAACGACTTCGCGATCCGGAAACTTTGCAGTCAGTTTTCGCTGTCGCTTCAGCGAGAGACGATCGCCATGAGCGAAAGAGTTGCGGGCATCGTAAGCGTATCCGAGTCGTTCAAAAACCTCCTGCGGATTCTCCCGCAAGTAAGATAGTGCTCTCGCAGCGCGGAGGCGACAACGGTACGCTACTTCTTGCTTCTCTTCTAGAAACAAAGCTTCGAGGCCCATAACCGCGTTGGCGACCCGTTCCTCGAAGCTGTCTCTGCGCAAAATCGCCGCACGATACCGTTCGTACGCGACCAGCAAGTAGTCTACGGTTCCGCTGGGTACCCGCTCAGACAGATAATGGGGTAGAGCGGGACCTAGCAGGGACCAGAATTTCTTCAGCCGCGGCTCGTCCTCTGCGTGGATCAAAGCAGTCAATGGTGGAACTGAATGGGTCCCCGGATAGTGAATCGGTTTGGACTTCGAGCCAAGGGAATACCAGTAAACACTGTAGTTCACGCTCGCAACCGCAAACAGTCTCAGCATCGTTACTAGCTTCGGCACCACTTCATGAATCTCGTTTGGAGAGCCTAAACACGATACTTCGCCGATGATTCCCGGATACGGAAACCCGACCGCTTCCGTTCCGCGCGAAAATATCGATACCTCCTTTTCAAGGTCGTCGCGACGTGTCTGCCGCAACAGGACACCTGGAAGCTGGACCTGTGGATTTTTGAGAAACATACCGGTGAGTTCCACTTTCGCGGCGCACTGGGCGGGGGTCGACAAAGTTGCATCAAGGAAACTGTTAACTTCTGAAAGTATCTCCTCCTCCGTGCGAAGGTCGCCTCCAATAATTTTCGGTGCGAGGATATACAATAGGTTCGAAGCGTGTGTCTCACCGCTAGCGCTGGATTCATTCACTCTCGCTAAAGCTTTAGCAGCCGAAGCGAACTCGACAGAACTTCGAACCTCCGCGGTCACAATGGTCCCGGCGTAAGTCCAGTCCTTTTTTGCGATGTGCCGGCCGGTCAATCCCCCTTTGGCTTCTACACCATCGTCGCCGTAGCTGAAGTCAGAAGTCACTTTGTGTTGGATGAACTGAGATACGCCCACGGGTAAATCGTTCTTAACCATGTGCTCGGCCACTGCAGCCTGTAGTTTGGCGATGAGCGGACTCAGCTCGGGTACTCTACATTCGATCATTGTGAAAGCTCCCACTTATGCATACACGCTTGTATCCAAGGATTGATAGATTATAGACGGTCTCTCAAGGCAGCTGCCATCGCCAGGCCACCGCGAGCCGATCGCGTACGCGCCGGAGCGCACCTCGCCAAAATACGCAATGTGCGGTTGCAATAAGGGCGGGCGCAGGCCGAGGTTCGGGTCAGCGTAGAGAGCATCCGAGCCCATACCAGACAGCAATCCTTCAACTTATCGCCGTCCTAGTTTTCGGATCTTGAGTCAAGGTGGAGCCCAACATGTGTCGATGGAAAAGTCTTGTCCTGAGCGGCAACTGCCGGTGGACTCATCACTGCTCGGTGTCGCTCGGTTCCACGATTTCATTGCTGAGCGACGCACACTTTTCAGCGACGAAATCCGGAGAATAGTGTGGAGCCATCCGCGCGTCGTAGTGCATCGGCCTACTTCATCAAGAAAGTCGTTGGCGCACTCGTAGGGCAGTTGGTTTTTGTTGTGGTTTCAAACCGCATTAGCCCACAGCCATTGGGCCGCGGAGCACGCGCGGCAGTGTAGAATACAGTCTTCGAGCTCCGAATCGCGTTTGTCAGTGAGCCTCGATTTGGACTCAAAGGCGGTGCTCTAGTTCGCGTTTGCAAAACGCCTGATATCGGTGCGAATCTGAATCAGGCTGTCAACATGAAAATTCTAGTTAATTTCGCGCGGTAAGCGGCACAACGGGCGGGCGATTGGGCGGCCCCGGTCTTCGACCGATGCCGGCCGGCGCATGCGAAAGCCGCGGGGGAAAGTGATGCGGCCGGAAGACACATCCAGGCGCCTTGAGGACTTACTGGGATATCCTAGAGAGGACCTGGATATCGAACTAAAGAGCTGGCTGGACCTCTCAGCAGAGGGCGACAAGGCTAATCTTGCCCAGGCGATCCTCGCTCTCGCCAATCACGGAGGCGGATACGTGCTCGTAGGATTCCAGGAGGCGGGAGGGCGCTGGCAGCCCGACGAACCTCGGCCCGCTCACTTAGATCGTTACAATCAGGATCTGATCAACGGCATTGTGAAGCGCTACGCCGAGCCTGCGTTTCACTGTGAAGTTCATCACGTTGAGCACCCAGAGTCAGGTGCTCCATTTCCGATAATTTTGGTGCCCGGAGGACATAAGGTTCCCATCCGCGCCAAACGAGACGGCCCCAACGGCAACCACGTCCGTATTGACACATATTACATCAGAGCACCGGGGCCGGAGAGCCGACCGATACAATCAGGCCGAGAATGGGACGATCTGATCCAACGCTGCATTCTGGCTGCGAGAGAAGGCCTTCTCGATAGTATCCGGACTATTCTGCTTGGACTTGGCCCAACAACCGCTCCTATGGCATTCGAAGATGAGCCCGGAAAGAAGCTCGATAATTGGCGTGAGGAGTCGACAAACCGGTGGAAGGAATTACTCGCTCGTCGACTCGCGGACGAGCAGCCATCGCGCTATTCGCATGGAGTGTGGACGGTCGCATACTCGGTAACCGGCGACTTCAAGCAAACCGAGCTGGATGAATTGCTTGAAGTCCTCAGGCAGGTAAAGGGCCGGGAAACCGGATGGCCGCCCTGGTGGGTACCCACCCGAAAAGGGATCGAGCCTTACCCTTACAACGGGGTTATCGAATGCTGGTTAGCTGAGGAAGGCGTCTTCGCCGGCCCTGCGCACTCCGACTTTTGGCGTGCGTCTCCGGCTGGGAACATGTTCTTGCTCAGAGGTTATCAAGAAGATGAACCGCATGAAGGGCACCGCCCGGGAACTGAGATTGAGGTTACGCTTCCTATATGGAGAGTTGGGGAATGTTTGCTCCACGCCCAACGATTGGCTGGCAAACTCGCGGGTGCGTCTTCTTCAGTCATTTTCCAGGTCGCGTGGGAAGGTCTGTCCAGCCGCGTGCTTGCTGTCTGGGACCCAATGAGAGCGCCGTTGTTCGACGAGTATCGGTCACGGCAAGGATCTGTTGCGTCGCGGGTCGTCCTGTCGGCCGACCGGATTTCCGAGACGTTGCCGGAGCTTGTTGCGATCTTGACAAAACCTCTGTACGAAGCCTTCGGGTTCTTCAAGCCCTCGCCCGCAATGATAGAGCAGGAACTTTCAAAGATGAGGCAGCGCGGGTAGCAGCCGCTTCTCAATACTTGGTCCGGCCTGAAGTCCTCCGCAAATCTAGACGGCCTCGCATAGCCTGAGGGACGTGGTGAATAGTTCCGATGGGCGGCCACCGCGGCGCAAACCAGGTTTTTGAGAAGAGACACGTCGGCTCGATGCGACAAAGATTTGCCGATCTTTCATGGCTGGCTAGCAGATCCTGTGGAACTACCCATGCTGGCGACATCGCGAAGGTGAATCTCAAAACCCTAGCCTTTTCGCCGCTTTCGGAGTTTTTGGCAGGCACAACCGTACATGGTTGAAAGAAGCGGGATTCTGCAGCGTCAGGACGATCCCGGCGCCGTCTCCATCGCCGCTGATGCTCGCTACAAAGTAGACCGCGATCGCGACTCCAAATGCGGTCGCGCCTTCCGCCGACGCCTACTGGCGATAGGCATTGGCGACCGCCGAATAGGCGTCATCGCCTGATCGGTTTACGACCCCGGCCAGAGCTGCCGTTTCGCGGCTTCGGAAGCGACCTCGAACAGAACAGTGCGCAGCCCGTCGCTGATCACATCTCCCGCTTTCTTCGCCAGCCTCTTGAATCGGGAAGCAGCCAGCGTCGTGCGCGGCGATTCGTGTACCAGGTCAGCGAAGGTCTCCTTCAGAGTTTCCTTGTCGCTTTCGTCCAGATTGTCGGCTTCGTCGGCCAACTGTTTCGCTACCCGGACCCGCTCTTCGGTCCACGGATACGGTTTACCGCACCCGTGGCAGAACGCAGCAGGCGTAAAACGGCTCACCATGGAGATGCCGCGTACGTGATACTCGCCACGGAGGGGGGTATTACAGGCCGAGCACTGGGTTATCGTTGGCTTTCCGCAATCGGCACAGAACTTCTTGTTGTGCGCTGGGTAGGCTTGAACATTTGCGTTGCTGACGTGGCCGTCCAGACAAACCTGCGCGACATCGTACCACGATTCCCCGTCCATACTTCCTCTCCATCGCGACACTGGCGTTTAACCTCGCATTTAGGAGACGCACCGTTGTGTTCCTCAAAACTTGATCCGTATGAATTCGTTGGTGGTTTCGATGGGCTGGCGATAGCCTGCGTTCATGGCGAAGCCGATAAGTGGAGCGCTCCCGGTCGCCCGAAGCGGCGAACTCCGAACGCCAAGTGCAGCTGGCGTCAATTACTCGAAGCAATCTTCGCCCGCGAGCGTACCCGCGCCTCAATCTGCCGGACCCGCTCGGCGCTGATCCCGAGGCGTTTCCCGATTTCCTGCAAGCTCAGCCCGGCGATCCTGAGTTCGGCAACCTGCCTTTGCCGCTTAGTGAGAGCTTGCAGCTCGAGGCGCGAAATCACCGCCCCGAACCTCGCGCATCGCTCCTTGAGCGATTGCTCCCGCGCGCTCATGGGCAATTCTTTGCCGGCCGATATCCGGCCGCTTCCGCGGCCTGAGCGTTGGGGAAGCTGGCCCGATTGTGCGGCGCGATTTTGTCGTAATAGGGACAGCCGGGCCACTCGTAAATCATGCTACGGCGGTTGCCAACGATCGGCCCGGCCGCTGCTCTCGGAGCTGCTTGCGCGGATGGAGAAGCACCTTCCGCCGAAATGGCCAGAGGCCGCGACTTGGCCGCATGGATGTTCCAGTTTCGCGTGTATTCAGCAGCAAGCGTTGGATCATGAATCACCAACAGGTTTTCCGCGTTCCTGTTCTCGGCCGACCAGGTGTAATTGAAGCTGCCGGTGATGACAGTCGCACCGTCGACGACCATGACCTTGTTGTGCATCAGACCCGGCACGGTATCCACGAGGACGGGTACGCCGGCGGAAACAAGGCGCCCCACGGCGTAAGTGTCGCTTCGATCTTCCTTAAGCTGGCTGCGATCCACGATGACGCGCACGTCAATGCCCCGGTGCTTCGCGTTGCCCAAGGCGCTCACGACCTCTCGCGACGTGAGTGCGTACATCTGGACGAGAACCGTCTTGCGTGCCTCGTCGATCGTTTGAACGACAGTGGCCAGCGGGTCGCAGCCGCCAGGAAGCGGCGGCGAGAAGCAGACCTCAATTTGCCCGGCCGATGCCGGGGCCGAGGCAAGCTGAGCGGCCAAAATGGCGACGAGAAGCAGCCACAAACTCCTTGTGAGAGAACGGCCTCGCATCGAAAGATCAGCCGAGCTTCTTCAGCCCTTTCTTTCTCCGTTCCGCCCACCGCTTCTTCATCATTAGGGACAACCGTTTTCTGCCTGCAGGTGTGAGGCCGCGCTTCTGCTTGTTCGAAACGGTCGAAGCGGAGCCGCTTCTCTTGCCAACGCCGCTCAACGAACCCACTTTTTGAAGCGCTTCAATCGCCCGATCGATCAGTTCTTTTTCCTTTCTGAGATCAGCCACTATTCTTTCAATGTCCAATATCCGCTCCTTTGGTCGGCCTGCACGATCTGTTTTACCAGTTATTAACCTAGTCTAGATCGCGTTTGTAATCGCGATAGCCTCATCAGTCGTAAGTCGTGCTGTCCTGCACTCAATTCAGATTATGAATTCCGTCCAACAGCAGGCGCGTCGCCCGGCAGTCGTCCTCATTGTAGTCGAGGATGCGCTGGCGTATGGCCGGATCGCCGGTCTTGATCCAGCGGTCGAACCATTCGATGGAAGCGGCGCCGGAAGGGTGCGTGTCGCGCCACTTAAATCCGAGATACGTCGCCAGCGTCTTGAGTGAAAAATCCCAGGTCGGCCACTCGGTCGCCTTCTTCACAACATCGTTGTAGAGATCGATCGCGTGCGATGGATCGAACAACTCTTCGATCTCTTCGCCGCTGCAAACGTCGGGATACTTCTCTTGCAGTTTGCGGTAAATGGTGCGCTCGTATTTTGAATAATAGTAGATGGCGCACGGGCGCTTGCTGCGCATGTAGTTCCATGCGTCGGCGAAGGCGGCTTTCTCCGATTCTGGCGTACATTCGTCAGCAAAGAACGCGACGAAAGTTTCGGTCGTGTTATTGCGATCTTTGCGTTCGACGAAGCCATGCAGGTAGCAAATGTCCCGCATAGGATCGACTTCGATGTCGAAAAATAGCTCGCGGTCATGAGCGGGGAACTGCACCGGGGCACGCAGAACCGGCTTTGCGTCCTTGGTGCTCAGCAACTTCGCGCGCGTATGAAATTTCGCGAGCGTGTCGGGTCCGATGCCGGGGAACACGGTCTTTTTGCCGTCGAGGAACGCGTCGGGATTACTTGCGGCGAATTCCCCAACCGTCAGCAGGCTGTTGATCATCACGTCGCGTTTCGAGCTTCCGAGTTCGGGAATCAGCGTGAGATCGTCAGTCGCCCTCAGCCGTTCGATGCAGGCTGAATACCAGTGGCAGAGCTTGCACGCGGCACTGTAGGCAGCGCGTGTATTGTTTCTGTCCGCGATGATGGCACGGGCTTTGCTGATACACTCCTGATAGTCCTGCCACAGTGTTCGCGGATTGCGCTTGCGATAGAGCGCGGTGAAGTCGTAGGGGACTTCCTTCCCGTGAATGTCCCAGACGAAAGCGCGGCGCCCGGCCGAGAGACCTTTGCGTTCCAGAATGTCGGTGTAGAGTGCGAGCTGCACCGCATAATGCAGCTTCGGCTTGGAGTCATCCTCAGGGCCTTCCTCACCGGCGCCAGATTTGATGTCGCCAGCGGCATAGCCGCCGGGCTCTTTGCGAAGCAGGTCGGGATCACCCAGCAATTCGGGCTCCTGAATGCGTCCGCCGTAGATGAACGGCTCGCCGCGCTGCATCGCCTCGAGCGTTAGGCGTTCCTTTTCTTCGCCGCTATAGGCGGAGAGGTCGAGGAACGGGAGGTCGAGGCCAGCAATCACCTCTCGCTCGTAGAGCAATCCTTTTTCCCAGAGCATTTTGACGAATGGGTTTGCCTCGTCCATCTTCGCTGGGTCGCCGTAGAGGTCCATGGTGATCCGGTGAGGGCAGATCACGAGGTCGTATAGCATCGACGCGGTGACGGGCGTTGGCATAGTTTAAGGTTCGTCTTGGTATCGTTTGTATAAGCCAAGGCTGTGGGGGTCAACCGGTGCGATCGCCTCGCTATTGCACAGCGCGAGAAAAGGCGCATCAATCTTGGGTCAGAGAAACTGATTCACAGGGACGAGTGAAATCAAGGTGACAGTCGCAGAGTTCAAGAAAAAGTGGGGGCGGTACCGGGGCAAGGAAATGTCCGCGTACCAGGGGCATTTTGACGACCTTTGCCGATTGCTCGGTCAGCCGACTCCGGCTGAGGCGGACCCGACAGGCAGTGATTCCTTCTGCTACCAAAAGCGCGTCATCAAAGACCTGGAGCTTTTCGGAACGCCGGATTCCGGCGATCCCACCGAACGCGGCTTTGCCGACGTGTGGAAGAAGGGCTGCTTTGGCTGGGAATACAAGGGCAAGAAAAAGGACCTCGACCAAGCCTACAAGCAGCTGCTGCGCTACCGCGAGGCTCTCCTCAATCCACCCTTGCTTGTCGTCTGCGATTTCGACCGCTACATCGTCAAAACCAACTTCAACGGTACGGTCCAAGAGACCCACGAGTTCACCAACGATGAGATCGACCAGCCGAAGAATTGGCAGATTCTCCGCGCGTTGTTCGATAACCCTGATTCCCTCAAGCCGCAGCGCACTACCGCCCAAGTCACCGAAACTCTCGCGCGCCAGATTGCCGAAGTCGCCCGCTCGCTTCAGAGTCGCGAAAGCACCGAAGTTGCAGACGCGAAAACCCGTGCCGAAGTCATCGTTGCAAAGAAGAAAAACCTTCGTATTGCGCGATTTCTCAATCGCATCGTCTTCTGCTTCTTCGCCGAAGATACGGGCCTGCTCCCCAAGAATCTGTTCAGCGGCATTCTCAAAGCCTCGCTCCACAATCCGGGAAACCTGACCGAGGTGGTGGAACGACTCTTTCACGTCATGGCAACAGGTGGGCTGTTTGGCGCTCAGCGAATCCGGCACTTCAACGGCCACCTCTTTGAGGAGTCCACCGTCTTTGAATTGACCGAAGACGAGATTGCCAAGCTCGCAGAAGCCGCCGAAGCGGATTGGCAATTCATTCAACCCAGCATCATGGGCAACCTATTCGAGCGGGGCTTGGACCCGGACCAGCGGGCACAGCTTGGTGCGCACTACACCAGCGAGGCAGACATTCTGACCCTGGTGGAGCCGGTCCTCATGGCGCCGCTCCGTCGTGAGTGGGCGCAAATCAAGAGCGAACTTGCCCGGGCGTTCAAGGACGGCAAGGGCTCCCTTGCTCAACGCAAACGCTTGGCTACATTCCTGACAAAGGTTGCGCACACCACCGTCCTGGACCCCGCTTGCGGCAGTGGCAATTTTCTTTATATATCGCTTCGTCTGCTCTTAGACCTCGAAAAAGAAGTCATTGCTTTTGGTACGCAGCTCGGCGTCCTCTTCGAGCCGACAGTTAGCGTTCATCAGCTCAAAGCGATTGAATTGAACGCTTACGCTTTCGAGTTAGCACAAGTCTCGGTGCAAATCGGTTTTCTGCATTGGCGACGCGACAACGGTTTTGACAACGAGCGCACGCCCGTTTTGCAGAACCTCGATGGCTTCCAGAACGAGGATGCGCTCCTGCTTCATCACTACCGCAAAGCGAAAACGCTTAAGGAGGCGCAAGCCAGAGAGCACGAAAAAGACAATGCGCTGAAATTCTACACCGAGCGTAAGTGGCCGGAAGCCGATGCCATCGTCGGCAATCCACCGTTTCTGGGCAACAAGCGAATGCGGTCGGAACTAGGCGACGCGTACACGAAGGCCGTGTTCGACACTTTCGGCGATCGCTTGCCTGCGACTTCAGATTTCTGCTGCTACTGGTTTGAGAAGGCTCGCCAGCTTATCGCTGAGGGGAAATGCAAACGGGCGGGCTTGCTCGCTACCACTGGCTCCAAGCAGGTCAGTTCACGGCGGGCTTTCGAGCGCATCAAGAGAACGGGCAAGATATTCTTTGCGGTCTCTGACCGAGAATGGTTCGACGCTGGCGTTGCGATTCGGATTTGTATGCTTGGCTTCGCCGGTCCTGACGCTGTTGACAAACCGACGCTCGACGGCAACGAAGTGGCCGAAATTCATGCCGACCTCGCCGCTGGGCTCGACACAACCGGCAAACGTGTCTTGAGGGGCAACAATCGTTTGTGCTTCATGGGAAGCACTAAGGTTGGTGACTTTGACATCGCAGAAGAGCAAGCCTTGACTTGGCTCGGCGAGGCAAATCCGAACGGCAAGCCGAACAGCGACGTTCTCAGACCGTTCCGAAATGGCAGCGATATCGTCCGGATTTGCTCTGGCCGCTGGGTGATCGACTTCGGAGTAACAATGCCGGAGCAAGAGGCTGCGCGCTACGAAAAGCCCTTCGGGTTTCTCCGTGCGCATGTTAAGCCCTTCCGCGACGCGAACAATCGAAAGCTCTATCGAGAGAAGTGGTGGATTCATGCGGAGCCTCGGCCCGGCTTTCGCGCAGCAGTAAACGGATTAGCTCGATACGTCGGCACTGCCCGCGTTGCTAAGCATCGTATTTTCGTCTGGCTCGACTCATCCATCTTGCCGGATTCAAAAGTTATCGCTATCGCGTTCGCTGACGATTTTCGTTTTGGTATCCTACAATCGAGGATTCACGAAGGTTGGACGCTTGCAACGTGTGGCTGGCATGGCAAGGGGAACGACGCGACTTACAATCCGACCGAGTGCTTTGAGACTTTTCCATTTCCCCGCCCGACGCCAGCGCAAGAGACCTCTATCGCCGACGCCGCGAAAGAGTTGAACGAACTGCGGGAACGCTGGCTGAATCCGCCCGAATGGGCGGTGGAACGCGTCCTGGAATTTCCCGGTACATTCAAAGGCCCGTGGACGCGCTATCTAGTTAATCCGGACAAAAACGGTGTCGGCACAGTGCGCTACCCGCGTCTGGAACCCCGCGACGCCGATTGTGCCACCAAGCTCAGGAAGCGAACGCTGACGAACCTCTACAACGAGCGCCCAGCTTGGCTGGACCTCGCCCACAAGAAGCTCGATTCCGCCGTTGCTGCCGCCTACGGCTGGCCCACCGATCTCACTGACGAGCAGATTCTGGAAAGGTTGCTCGCCCTGAACCTCCAACGCGCCGCCGAGGAGGAGAGTGCGGCCAAAGTCAAGAAACCCAAGGCATCTCGCGAAAGGCGAGAGGGCGAACTGATCTAGCGCTGGATCCCCATGGGCATGCAGCCTAGATTCGCCTTTCAGATAATCCAAATTCTTCGTTTCGTCTCTCATCGCGCTTGAGCCGAACTGACCATTTTAATTGGCTGTCGCTTCTCAAAACTTGGTCCGGCCCGAATTCCATCGTAAATCTAAACGGCCTCGCATAGCCTGAGGGGGCGTGATGAACTGGTTCTGACACAAAGCTGACACGGCACAAACCAGGATTTGAGAAGAGAGAAGTCGCCTCGATTCGCCAACGATTCGCCGGTCTTGTCTCGCTGGCTAGCAGGTCCTGTGGAACTGCCTATGCCGGCGACATCCTCAAACCTCCAGCCTTTCCACCACTTTCGGAGTTTTTGTTAGGCACAGGCCGCACCGCCTCGGACCGGTTCTGATACCCCAAAAGAATGCTTCAGTTAGCTCTAGTTACCTCGACAACTTGTGACTTCGCCTCCCCCTTCGGCCACCCGGGACGCTCCAGCTTCCCCTCCTTTAGTGTCGTCCTTGGACTAGCAACGGCCATTATCTCAAAATACTTGCCTACGTCGCTTCCCCCTGACCTTCCTATGTAAATCTGGACCTTCCACGTCCCATCTTCCTTCACTGTGACCGCTGGCTGAACCCAGAACTCCGACATCTCCATAGGATGCACGATTACCCACACTTCGGCGTTTGGGTCCGAGACCGTTCCTTCTACGAAGGGCCGCTCAACAACCGCTGCTCCAGGTTCCGGTTTGGTTATCCGAAGCCGTAACTGTCCTGCCGTTGCGTAACCAACGGTCAGAGCGGTGGTCACCAAGAGCGCCAGAAGCTCGCGAATCACGTTCCTGTGCGTCATGTCCTCCTCCTTCGTCGCTTTCTCGCTGTTCACAGTTTTCTTGAGGGCGGTTCTTCGACCGCGCGGCCGCTCCTTGTCTCTCCTGGCCCTCGGTACCGGAAGTACGGTATTAGAGTCAAAAGATAGACTATGAGGTAGGCGACTGCCGCGACCACCCCGATCCTCGTCCATCGAAAGGTCGCCTCCTCCAAGTCCTGTTGTCTGGGTGCTATACCTCTTTCCGCTTGGTAGTCAGTACGAGATGCTACGCGGGTCACGGTCACGCCTTCTGAGAAAATCGCGTCTCCCGGCACCACTAGAAGAGCACCGGACGACAGCACAGTTCTCGTAGCGAGCGCACGGATGAAAAATCTTTCGCCCCCACCGGCCGCAGCTTCTCCGAGAGTCACCGGCCCGACGAAAGAGTCACCAAGTACATCCACGTGGCCGTTCTCAACATAGTTTGTCTTGTTCGCGTACGGCATCACCACAAGGTAGTGATTCATGTTGGGGTATAAGGTCTTTCCGCGAACCATAAGATTCATCTCTACGACGCTGTCCTCCGTAGGATAAGTCACCCTAAATTCTTCTGCTTGATGATGGATTTCCGGCTCCGCGGCTACCCTATGCCCCGTCTTGGCTTCTTGCACGGGAGGTGGTCTTAGGTTCCAGAGATAAACTATAAGGTAGGCGACCGCCGCAAGCGCCCCAACCGTCGTCGCAATCGTCCCGATCCTCGTCCACCGAAAGGTCCGTTCCTCCAGGCCGGGATTTTCGTTTTGATTCTCCAATTGCAACTCCCCTACAGGCCGGATGGCCTTCCTCCGCAAGGCTTTAGCCGATTGCTGGTCGACGATCTATCCGGCAGGGCCGGGTGGACTGGAAAAGCCAGTTTCGCGTCTGGCGGGCACGCAACGCCCGAAAATGCCTGTCGCTTCTTAACACTTGGTCCGGCCCTAATTCCTTCGCAAATCTGAACCGCGTCGCCTAGCCTGAGGGGCGTGATGAGCTGGTTATGACGTACGACCGCCGCGGCAAAACCGCGGGTTTTGAGAAGAGACAAGTCGGCTCGATTCGCCAAACATTCGCGGATCTAGTTTGGCGGGCCGGTAGGTCCTGCGGAGCTATCCATGCCGGCGATATCACATCGGCAAATCTCGAAACTATAGACTTTTCACCCTTTCGGAGTTTTTGTTAGGCACAGGCGGCTGCGCCCGTACATTTTCATTGCCCATTGCCGGGCCCACTACGTGAGACCTGCGACGATCGTTCTGATCTACGGTTTAGTCTATTTTGCGGTTGCGGTAGTTTCGACAAAATGGACCCGTATGTCCACACGACGATTTCTTTGATTGTCCGGATGCTGTGAATCTTTTGGGTGAAGATCGCCGCCCCCGGCGGCCGCGAGCAATTTCACACGGTGGTCGAAGATATCCTGTGTCACACCCCTACCGGCATTGTCGATTATTTTCTGCTGCACACTCATCGCGCGCAGACTTGAGAGCAACAGATTCCAATGATCTGCGTTCAGCTCGGATTGCTTGAACGGCGCAAGCGACGAACAGTCGTCGGCGGGTACTCTATCAGCATACCCTTCAATCTCAACGCGCTGTAGCACCGAGGTCCGCTTCCACAACAACTCAGCAAAATCGTCAATGCGTTTCTTACCATTCTCGGTAAGCAACCAATCACATTTCTTGAAGAGGAGATCGCTGTTGAAGCTGACATTCACCTCCGCGAACTGTGGTTCCAGATCGCAGACGCCTGACCTTTGCAGAGCGTCTAGGTCGCTTAGGAAGCTCTCCACCGCGATAGGCCGCTCGTACGCGCCTATCTTCTTCGGCACTTTTGGCTGAGGAATTGTCAGCAGCACCAGAAGCAGGAAGGCAAGCATCACGTCCGCTACCACTACCCAGATCTCGCCGAATCCCCCGTCCACGTGTCGGCGCATGTCCCTACCTTAGTGCACGTCTGAGCCAAGCAAACAGTCCTCGCCGCGCTGGCTCAGCTATCTTTGGGGAACGCGTTTCCTCTCCAACGGAACCGGCTCGCTCATTGGCATCATCCAACTTTCCTGGCGCGTAGCGGGCTGCGCGCAACGAGTTCCGGTCGTTGTCCCGCTCTAATTCGGGGCGCGTGCCGCCAGATGAGTCGCGAACCTCGGCTGTAGTCACGTCAACTGCTGGCATCCCACTAGAGGACAAGGGCGGTAACGAGCCGTCGGGCTCGTCACGCTGCATAGGAGAGGATGATGGGCGTCCCTGATCGCCCACATGCGGCGCAGCTATCTGAGCGGCACGCGGCTTCTCCGTATAAGCGAGCGGCTTCTCCTCGTCGTGGAAGGGTAATTCCTCAGTCGGTGACCCGCCTGAACCCGCCTTGCCTGGTCCGGCCGTTCCGACCGACCGAGCGGTATCCAAATCATCCGTGAACCTTCTGATCTGTGCGCCCGTGCTCTGAGACTGAGCCGTCGTCGCGATCCATGCCGATGCTTTAGTGAGGTTCAGCGACACCTCCGCGAGTGAGTCGCGCATTTGGGAGAAGAGGGCGCCTTCTTCTCGCTGGAACATAGTTAGCCATTTGTCTAATGCGGTAGCGAGGTCAGTGGGCAACGGCGTTACAGCGTCCTTCAGCGCCGATGCCGCAAGCGTCACATTGCGCGCACTCGAGAACAATTCCTGCGCGCCCTTTGCGAGTTGCTTGAGATGCTCCTCCACCGCTTCGACAGTCTGGCCAGCCTTATCAAAAATTCCGGACTCCTGCTCCATTCGCTTCAGAACGCTTGCCTCCAGGCTTCCGAATTCTGACGCCATCGAGTTCAGCGAGGCTGCCAGTGCTTCACCCTGCCGTTCAACTTCCTCTCTCGCGCCCGCTAGCGTCTGCTCCATCCGTTCCACTCTTGAATTGTTATCTATAAGAGCGCCCTTGAGATCTCCCAATGTCCCCCCTAACGCTGCGGACACCTTGCCGAGATCCACTATCGAGGATTCGTAGTACGCCGAAGACTTTGCAATGGAGTTCGCTGAGGTCTTCATTGACCTTGCGCTACTAGCCAATTCCTTGAGCGTTTCTGGACCAATTCCGCTTAGAGCCTCACCGAGTTTTCCAACCGAGGCCTGAGCGGAAGATGCAAGACTCGAAAGGTGTCTCGCGGGTTCCACCAGCACCGACACCCATGCGTCTCTGACCGCGTCCAGCTTCCGCTTGAGCTCCTCGAGGACGACGTCTCCAATTTTCGTGAGTGGACGCGGCAGTGAGGGGACCAGCACTAAGCGGCCAACGTCCTCGACAGCGCTGAGCCAAGTCTCCTCGGCGCTTCTCAGCATGGGGACGGCTCCTAGCAAGATCATAGTGGCTCCAAGGATCCCAGCGAGGGTCGCCAAGAACGCGCCGCTCAACTCAGAGCTTATTGATATCGATGAGGCACCGCGTTGAATCGCGAGCAAAGGTCCCGCTAGACGAGCAAAACCCAGTACGGTCCCTGCCAAACCGAATAGAACCGCCACGGACGCGAGACTCCTAATCACTGCTTCGATCCGTTCCTCGGCATCAGCGACAAGATCAAAACCCGCTCGCCAAGTCGCCTCAGGTTCGCTGCTTCCCACTTGCCGGGCTTTGTTCAAGCGCCTCATCATCCGCCGAAACGAGACCAGGGTTACAGCGTTTTCGACTCGCTCCCAATTCGCTTCGCTATCAGCGGAAGGCTCAATTGATCTCAACCGATTGGACGCGCGCCGGAGCCGATAACATCGCAACAGAGACCAAACTAAGCCCGCGATCCCGACTTCGAGGGCTAGAATCGCCGCATATCTCGTTTCGCCCGGCGCGCTAAGGAACATTTCCCAGATGAAGTTCAAAGGAGAGTTTTATTTCGCATACTGGATAGTAAGAATCTCTGTCTCAGTTCGAGATTGAGGGCTGTAGTGGCTGGCAAGCTCTTCCCGTAGCAGACGGAGAAACATGTCCAGATTGACGGTCCGATCCAAGCTCTTCGGATCGCAATCGGTATCCGTAGACCACCCGGTCCATGGCTCTTCGCTGGAGCGTGCAACGTGCCAGAAGGAATTCACTAGCAGCGAACGCCCAGCTCGCGACCTACTGAGGTCGCCCTCATACTGCAGGCAAATGTCAAGGTAATGGCGGCGGACAGAGCTATGATCGTTCACATCGTGAACCTTTGACATCAGGCGGACCGATGGATCATTCAGAACGATCTGTTGCTCTACGTTGATAAGGGAACTCACGCCGGAGGTGGGTTCCACCACATCTACAGCAGGCAACGCAAATCCGAGGGTAGGTTTCGGTGAGGCCTTGAATCCCCACACCTCTGTAGGGTGCTGGCTCACAGTTACCCTACAGGTTCCGCCACCACTGTGCTCCACCTTACTCACAAGGTCTCCGTGGACGCACGCGGCATTATCACTAGGCATCAATTCCTCGGGCCGCACATCCGGATCTACTTCCCAGCCATTCCATCGCCCAGGAGCGGCTTCAATAGCCACGGCCGCGAGCTTCCGCGCAGACGCAAAATCCAGTAGCGCCTTAACCACTTTTCTGCCCTGGCTAAGCGACGGAGATCCGACCCAGACATAGAACGGATGAAGCGGAAATGGCCCTTTCAGGACCTGTCCGCGGTGACAGCCCGGCCCTGGCTCCTCAACGTAGTACGGTCCAGTGTATGGAAGACGCATACCTATGATCCAAAACCCGTTTCCGTGGCCAACGTACTCGGCAACACTGGCAGCTATACACGCGGCGTCCGAACCCGCTCCGCAGGAGAGCGCGGAGCTACCGCTTGGACCAAGGTTTTCTGGTTTCGACAGAGAAACAATTCCGTCGGTCAGGACAAGAATCTCTCCGGCGTTCCATTTCGTGGCGTCGCCGAGTGCGGCTTTCAGATTCGTCTCACGACCGTCGTACAACCTTGGATTTGCAAAGTCCTTAAACTGTGCGGCCTTCTGCAAGCTTCCGACGTTCTCGGCAACCTCTGCCAACTCGAAACGATTGATATCGGCTCCAACCAGCACGTATTTCAAGTTCTCTAGAAGCTGCCCAAACTCATTTGCCTTTACAAATCCGCGCATGCTCATAGACGTATCGAGGTAAACTCTGGCCCGATTGGTCGACCGACTGAGGGCCCAGGGCAGAGGAGCCTGCCAGGGCAGTCCCGAGTCTACACCCACGTCGGCTGTACGAGTGTCTGTCTGTGCGAAGAGCGAAACGGGCACCGTCGCGACCACTCCGAGCGCAACCGTAGCTAGCATCGCGTGTACGAATTTGACTCTCAAGTTCTCCCTCCAGCAGCTTCCCGACTGATCAGTCCTTTTTTCTTGACGCGCCACGGTTCCCCCCCTTGATCCCGGATCGCTTCGGCCAAGTCGATCACGTGTCGGCGCTGTAACACCCGTGTTCCGTCATATCCCCGGCATTCGAACCAATCCAATATCATTCCCGCCCCGATCACTGTATCGAGCGCAGGGAATACCGCGCCGCAATTCTCGTGCATTCTGCTCACCACTGCGATAAGCCAGGAGCCCTCACTTTGAAGAAGCGGTTCTGCCACGAAGCCACCGCAACTCGTTCTGATCCACTCTCCCAAGCCTGCAACTGACGCGATCGCGCTAGTTCTCCCACCCTCGTCCAGAAGCGCGAGGGCCCGCTCGCCTACGTCCGATGCCTTCGCAAACGATGTCGGGCCTGAGTCGAGCCCAGCCACCACCGAGCTCGATCGTGCAAGCCCCTTTATCTCCAGCGGTCCGTCACGCCCTGTCTCCTTTGAACTTTCCGGGTTCTCAGCGCCACTCGGCGTGAAAGCATAGCCACTTTTCTTGGTCTCTGTGGCCTGAGCAAGATCCTCCAGACGAAGGCGGTTCAGAAGATTTATGATTTCGTTCAGCTTATCGATCAGGACGTTGGCGTACTGTTCCAAGTACTGGATTACCGGATTCTCTCTCTCTTTTTGGACCGACTGATTTCGTTCGAGAGCGGCAGTGCCTCGGTTCAGACCTCGCTCGGCGGGCCGCCGCAAACAAGCGATCCACCAACCCAACAAAATGCCGATTGCTAAACTGACGACGCAGGATGCTCCGGCCAAGACGATTCCATAGCGAGCCAAATCCATGGGTTCCGTCACCCAACCACTAGAGCGGGAATTCGGTCCAAGCTCGGCGCCACACTTTACTGAGAAATTCCCCCAGCAGACTCACTTTTAGCCTGCCCTCCGGTGGCCAGGCATTCCCATAGCTAGTCTCGCCCCCCAGAATCAGGGCATCTTCGACCGTAGCCGCGTTTTGGGCTTTCCTATATGCTTCAGACCTCAGAAGCCAATTTCGTACGTCGGTCCTTCTGTCCTCCGGCACTTCCTGCCACAGATCCTCAAGCAGGGCTGCATACCCTGGATCGCCGGAAGCCCTCGGACGCGCTTCCTTTTTCAACTCCCGCAGCGGCGTCGTAGGCACCAGCGTGTTCCCGGCGTCGCTAATCTTCATCCCCAGAAATGTTTCGCGGACGGCCTGATCCTCCGATTCGTGAGCATAACTTTCGCGGGATTGAGTGTTTTCTCTTGTCTTCAGTTTCAACGCACCGAGTACGACCGCAGTTTTCGGATCAACCTCACCCGAAGGAATTTGCACGACGGGTTGCGCGATCTTCACTCCAGTACCCTCCTCAACGGCGGCGCATATCTTCTTCAGCCTGCGTTCCATGATCTCTCGCACATCGTGAGCTGGATCGCCTAGCCTGAGCAGCTCCCAGCCCTGCCCAAGCAGGTAGAATCCGATCGTAATACCAGACGGTGCTTTGGCCCCATCGGCCCGAAAGACGTGTGTGGAAATCACTCCTTCCAGAAGTCGCCTCACATACAGGGAGACCCCGGCGACCAGCCCCTCCCAACGCCATTTTCGATCCTGATTGGGAGCTTTACCGTCTTGAGCCGCCTTTGAATCTGCATTGTTCAGCTTGTCAAGCAGGCCTTCGATTTGACCTTCGTGCAAATCGCATTCAAGTTGCTCTAGCTCAAGCGCGGCCTGACCTCCCGACTTCATTTCTTTCGTCGGTTCCGGTAGCAGATATCGGCCGTAGGCTGTAACGATGGCACGCAAGAAATCGCGCCCCCCGTACACCAGTGAATCCGCGGCAACGACGGTTCCCGGCGGTAGTCCACACAGTTCCGATCCCGCCGGCCCAACCAGCACTGCGACATCGAGGGTCCCGCCCCCCAAATCAAGTGTGACTTCAAAAGTGCTGTTTGGCTTCTGCAGCGATGCGGCGCCGGCCTCCGATTCACTGAATAGACTCACAACCTCCGGTGCAGGGACAGTCAGCCCGGAATCGCAGAGAGTCCTTATAAGGTTCTTGATAATGTCGTCGTACATGACCCTCTTGTTCAAGCTTTCAGTCTCAAAGGCGAGAGGGTAGGTAGCTCTTAAAGACCATTGGTCGACACCTCTGCTGCATAACTCCCATAGCGCAGGGATCAGTAGGGCCTCAACGAGCTTCTCCACGCTCTGCTTCGTTCGTGGATGAGTCCAGTCCGACCATTTCAGGCCGACCTGGACGCGCGAGGCAGCTAGATCGCCGCCAGACTGCCGCAGAATTGCGATTCCCTCCTTGCGAGGCGGGATGCATGCCTTACCCCCCACATGTTCGCGGTCCGGTTCTGCTAGCAAAGCCGGAACAAAAGGCTGGCTACGTGTTTCCGGATACCACGAAAGTAAAACCGCTGCAGCCCGTTCCAACTCGCCACGTTCTCTGGGAGAATAGGTCACACGACATACGTGTTCCTGCAGCGCAATCTCTTCGATTCCAGATTGGAGGAACCGAGATGGTCGATCCGTTAATTTCCAGAGCACTGCCGAATTGCTGGTCCCGAAGTCGACCACTACATCCGCTCGTGCGCCGCTGCTGACAGGAATGGGCGCTCGACTTACCTTCATAAGACCCATTGCCCGGTACGTGCCTGTCGTCACTTCACCCAATTCGACGTACCGAACTTTGCTACCCTCAGTCCGGTAGAGTCCAAGCAGCATTCGCGGTTCCGATACGTCGTAGACTTTACTGCCCGACCGCTCGCTAACAATCTTGAAACGCAAACTCTCGGACCGCGGAGCCGAGGCAACTACGTAATCGATTCCCCACGTATCGGCTTCCCGAGGTGGCCAGACTAAAATAGTCGAAGATTCCCAAAAGCCAGAACGAGGCGCCGGCGCAAATTTCCGTTCGATCTCCCCAGAATAACCATTGAGCGAGATAACCCAACGCTGATTCTGAGCATCACGCTCACAGCTCTTCACAAGAAACGCATAGCTTGCCAGAACCGGGACATCTGCAGGCTCTGGCGAGGTTTTTCTCTCCAAACCGTCGGCTCCGACGCCCTTCGACGGCCATACGACCACCACTGGGTCTAGCAGCACTTGGTCCAGTCTGATCAGTTCCCCTTCCAACCTGATTCTCACCAGATTGAATGGGTGTTCGACAAAGCCATCCCCCATTTGCGAGGGTCCCGTACGATTCTTGGGAAATGCACTTTCCTCATTCCAGATATAGAGTTTTTCGCCGGCTCGATAACAGCCTAGGTCATCGTAGCTGACCGCATTGCCGGCACCGTTCATAGAGTTGATGAATTCAGCCGGATGTTTCGGACATCGGATCTCACATCCGGCGGCTGTAACTCGAATAGTTGTAGGAGTTCGCGAACCTCCCAACGGTTGATCGATCCAACGCGTACCTTCGCTCTGGCATTTTGGGCAATTCCAAGAGACCGAGCCGCTCCACCACTCCAGCTGCACTTGAGCGGTACCGGAATCGCCGATACTTATCGCCAGCTTGATCGTCGGTAGAGCATTGCCTCCAATACTTATCAACTCGCCTCTCCACGTCCCTAAGGCATTCGTAACATCACTCGGTCTTTCGGTGCTTCCCGTCAACTGTTTGATTAGCCTCTCCAAATAACCAGCTAGAGCTGCAGCTAGACTTGTATCCGCCACGTTGCCTGCACCGTCTATCAATGGCCGCGGCGATTTTGGCCCCACGGCATTACCCAGAGCGCGAAACAGGTCTTCCGGGGCAACAGTACCCGCCGGAAAAAATGGACAGCTTGCGGTGCTCCCCGCTACAGCGCGATACTTTTTCAACTCGGGAAGATTCGACTTCCAAAGCGTTATCTGGCGGTCAGGGTCGTGAGCCGGCCGGAGGAGCACTCTCGCGAGCCGGCTGAACCCTTCTGCACCCGCCCGCAACGCGACCTCTCCGCCCTCCATCAGCCGAAGGAACTGGAGTAACACCAGTGCGCGAAAAATCCTCGTTCCTTCTCTACCTAGGCCGCTCTTCTGATCCTCGAGTCGCCATTTCATGAAGTCCCGGGCCGCCCATGGCGACGGTATACCTTCTGCACTGAGCCGCTTGGGGGGGGCCAAATTTGCTCTGATATCTCCCTCATTCAGCTTGAAGACATCGCCGCTCTGCTGCCAATCGTTAGCACCCTCTTCGGCACGAGGGAGAAACAATATTCGCGTCATGTTCCGGTAGTACCCCCCTTTTTCACTAGCTCACTGACGAGATAGGACTTCAGCTCTGAGAACATGGCTGCCGCGACTAGGTCTCCAGTCTTGTGTGCAGTTTTGCCCTGAGCCTCAGAATCTCCGAGGTGCTGAAGAAACTTGCCGTCCCTAATCACGCGTGCGACCAGATTGTGCTTTTGCGTCGGAAGACCGGCCCGGCGTGCCGCGATCCTCCACCCCGTTTCGCCGCTCCACTCCGAAACGACAAAAGGCCCGCTGGTTCGGCCGCTGTATACCTCGCTGAACCACTCTATTACGCTTTTCTCCTGTGACCCCAGGCTGCGCAGCATCTTCTGAAATTCGCCTAGTTCGCTGCCGAGTCTCGCGGCGAGCCGCCAAACTTCCGATGGCACCGCAACATCCCGAGAATAGCGGCACTGCTCGTCAAGCGTCTCGCAGAACACCACTGCGATCGAAGCAGCTTGAAGCGCTTCCCGCAGTCGTACTCGTCTCTTCTCCTTCTTTTCGGTCAGCCCGGTTAGCGTAAGCCCGAGGGGATCTTCGTTGTCGTCAGATGCAAGAGCGTACACTCCTCTTTCTAGCATCTTACCCTGTGTCTCACTATCGGCCAGTAGCTCCGCTGATAACCACCCGCTCACTAGGTTTAGATAGTGAACCTCTTCAGGCTGATGATGAGGTCCGCTAGTTTTCCTGTCCGCAATGTCCTGCAGACCCATTAGAACCACCCGATCTCCGAGCCTTTCGAGTTGCGTGTCGTACTGCTTTACTAGGCAGGCAGAGTTGCGCTGCATCTCTTCAAACTCGATATCGCTTTGGTCCCTGCCTTCCTTGCCCGCGAGCCGAAACCACGGCAGCTGTACTACCAAAGAGATATTGACCTTTGGGGCGTCCGGTTTCCGAGCCTGCTTCCAATCCATTACTTCCCCAGCGAGGACGGGAAGCACACCAGGTCCAGTGCCGCCGGCCGTCCCACCGGCAAGGAGGACGAAGTGCTGTCCAGGAAGCTGCGTCTCGTCGTTCAGCCTCTCCTCAAACTCCCTCCAAGCTCCGATACTGACCGCGTCGGCGAACGCTATCGCGCCCACGCTTGGCTCACCGTGGAAACCGTCGATTATGGGCACCACCTGTTGGCTTTTGCTGATCAGCAGGTCGAGCAGATCGCTGGTCTCCGGGGCTAGAACATTCGACGAGCTGAACAAGCTGGCTACAGTCTCATTCTGGTAATTGCGGTCTATGACGCTTTGAAAACTGACTGGATTCCCGTTTCGCGTGATGCTCTCGAAGAACCTTCCCAGTTCGCGTAGGCGGTGCGAGCGAGTGTCCTTCTGTCCCTTCGTTGTATCCGGATCAAAGCTGTCCGAATCAAACACATACACTTTCGGAATCTCGAAGTTCGTGACGTGGCAGAGCCGCAAGCACGCAAGAGCGATTTCCTGCCCAGTGCCGCCGATAGCTGCCAGAATTCTGCTCATCACCTACCTCTGCGCGTTCAACCACAAACGACGACCCGCTCGCAATGCGAGAGTGCACAGAAGCACCCAGGTAGCCACCTCTATCGCTCTTGCATTCCAGAACTGTTCCGTGAACAAATTTCCAAAGGCGAAAATTGGACCCATTCCGAATTCTCCGGCGCTTCCAATCGCCTGCTTTGCGCAATCCGCCGCAACGTACGAGACCGCCCAAATCCCTAAAATCCCGATCGCGCCCCCGGACAAGACTGCAACCGTCCATCGCAACCAGTTCTGCCCGAGAAATGTTTGCCTCTGAATCAGAAGCCAAAACAACAGCAACGAAACCGCGGACCCCATCAACTCGACGAAGGTCAGAGGCATCGTGAGCGCATTACTGGCTTCTTGTCGTGCAGCCGGCAGGCATGGGCTGACTGATGAAACACTGGCGCTCAATACGACTCCAAGCGCCCCGACCAGAATCGCAAGTCCGAGTAAAATCGCGGTTAGGCCCTGATTTTCGTACAGACGGAAAAGTTTCAATGCCGTGAGCCCCCAGTTCGAACTTCAATGAACCATTTGGACCCCAGATACTCCCGTGAACTCCGCGCGTGATCTCATACCGCCCCATCTGCTGGGCTGCAAGCCCTGTTCACAACTGGCCTTACCCTGTCGCCGCAGCCCCATTCCACGCGCCCCCGGACCTGTTTGTAATCCGTTTGCTACCGAATTGCGACAGAGGCCCAATTGCAGGGAGCGAATCAGCTGAGACCGATGGAAACGCCCGATCCATGTCCTCGCTCGAGGACGCTGCCGGTTTCGTTCAGCCGCGCCCTAGAACGTAGCTCAAAACGAAAAAGGGCCGAGCCCATTCGAGCCCGGTCCCTCGTCTCACGTCGTGGCCAAACTACTTCTTGACCTTCGCCTTCCTCGCCCGTGCCGCCGACCCATAGCGTTTACTGAAACACCTGCGGCATCGGCGATCCCGCCGCTTGATGAAACTCGGAGCCAGGTCATCGCTCCCGCAATAGCGGCAAACCAGTTTGTTTGATTTCGACTTACTATCCATCTCCTTCCGGAGCGGCCGTGCGGACTCAGCCTTTTTCCGGGCAGCTTTCTTCGCGGCTGATTTTGAGGAGTGTCCGATCGGCTGATGCCCGCTTTCGTTGGCCAATTTCGCATGTTCCATTCGTCTGATTCTCCTTAAGCCGTAAAGGCTCGCCGGGATGTTCGCTCTGTTCCGTGCATGAAGCGAGTGATTCGGGGCGATTGGAAGGCGAATGGGACCCGCGAAATCGCAGCAGAGAAAACGAGGCCTGAATTCGGCCCGAGGGCGTAAAATCCCTAAACATTTCGCTGGCTTAGCCTATTCAAAACGACTGGACTTCCGGCGCGGGCTGAGCGCACATGGATACCGAAAGGAGGTCTCCATGACGCAGACCAGTTCGGCAGGCCGCGGCACAAGGCGGCACACCTACGGCGGCAATCCGGAGGATCTGGCGCGGGAAGTCGGGAGCCTTTCCACGCTCGGCTTGAAGGCGCTGAAGGATAAGTGGCGGACTCTCTACGACGCCGAGCCGCCGCGCCAAATCAGCCGGGCGTTCATGCTCCGGGCGATCGCTTACCGGATTCAGGAAAAATCGCTTGGAGGCATCAAACCGGCGACTCGCCGGCTACTGATGCAGTTCGCCCATGACAGCGCTGCCGCGCGTACACCGGTCGCGGCACCGTCACGCACCGTGCAGCCCGGCGCGGTGCTGGTGCGTGAATGGCGCGGTATCAGCCATCAGGTCAGCGTTCTCGAAAAGGGATTTCGTTTCCGAGGCAGACACTATCGTTCGCTCTCGGAAGTCGCGCGCGAAATTACCGGAACTCGGTGGTCGGGGCCGCTGTTCTTTGGCCTCAAGCGATCGCAAGAGGAGCTGCGCAATGGAACACACTAAGTCGCGAACGCGCCGCTGCGCAATCTACACCCGCAAAAGCTCAGAGGAGGGCCTTGAACAGGACTTCAATTCGCTGCACGCGCAACGCGAAGCGTGCGAGGCGTTTATCAAAAGTCAGACCGGCGAGGGCTGGCGGCTCGTCAAAACCGCCTACGATGATGGCGGCCTTTCGGGCGGCACAATGGAGCGCCCCGCCCTGCAGCACCTGCTGGAAGATATCCGGCGGAGACTCGTCGATGTGGTGGTCGTGTACAAAGTCGATCGCCTGACCCGCTCGCTCGCCGACTTCGCCAAGATGGTCGAGGTGTTCGACGCGCACGGCGTTTCGTTTGTCGCAGTCACCCAGCAATTCAACACGACAACCTCGATGGGCCGACTTACGCTCAACGTCCTGCTGTCCTTCGCGCAATTCGAGCGCGAGGTGACGGGCGAGCGGATCCGCGACAAGATCGCCGCCTCCAAGCGCAAGGGAATGTGGATGGGCGGGGTGACGCCGCTGGGCTATGACGTCCGCGATCACAAGCTGGTGGTCAACCCGGCTGAAGCCGCGAGGGTGAAACACATTTATGAACGATATCTCGAACTCGGTTCCGTCCGGCTCCTGAGGCGCGATTTGGAGCGCCGCAGGGTCATCTCCAAAGTCCGGGTGTCGAAAAACGGCGTGCGCTCGGGAGGCCGGCAATTTTCGCGCGGGGCTCTTTACGAGCTGCTGTCGAACCCGATCTACCTCGGCGAAATCCGTCACAAGAAGGAACGCCATCCGGGGCAGCACGAGCCGATAGTGGGCCGCGAGCTCTGGGAAAAGGTCCAGCGGCACCTGCGCGATCAGGCCGCCACGCATCGCCAACGCCCGACCAAGGCGCCGCCCAGCCCGCTTGCGGGGAAACTGTTCGACGAGAACGGCGAGCCCCTGTATGTGCAAGGCGCGGTAAAAGGCGCGCGCCACTATCGCTACTACGTCTCGCGCGGATTGGTCAGGGGGTCCGTACAAGATGACCAGCGCGGGTGGCGCGTAGCTGCGCCGGAGCTTGAGCGGGCCGTTAGTGCCGCGGTACGGCGCATTCTCAGCGATCAAGCGGCGATCGCCGGAGCGATTGAAGAACTCAACATCGATACGAGCCGATTGCCTTCGATATTCAAGGCCGCAGAAGCTTGGATTCAAAGCCTGCAGTACGAAACGGAAGCCTCACCCGCGCTTGTCCGGCTAATCGAATGCGTCGGACTCAAGCCGGACGGCATTCAAGTTTCGATCAAATTGCCGATCCCGGCGGGCGAAGAGCGCGATGCCGCGACCCCGAACGAACTTGCCCTCGCTCGATTCGTCCCGATGCGGATGAAGCGGCGCGGCGTTGAGATGCGGCTGATCATTGATGGTGACGCCGGACCGGCGGCCCGGATCGATCCATCACTGCTCAAGGCGATCGCCCGTGCGTATCGATGGTCCGACGATTTGGTTTCGGGCCGGGTGCGGTCGATCGGCGAGATCGCCAAGCGAGAACGGCTGACCGGCCGTTACGTGCGATGCGTGATGCGGCTGGCGTTTCTCGCGCCCAAGATCGTCGAGGCAATCGCCGAAGGGCGCCAGCCAGCGGACCTTACCACCGTAGCAATGACCCAAAGAATCGATCTGCCCCCGCTCTGGAGCGCGCAAGAGCGTGCTCTGGATGTTCGATAGCTCACGCCGGCCGAGCTGCTTCCACGGGCGCTAGCTGGGTGCGTCCTGGGTTTCCGCTAAATGTAGGCCGGCTCGCAGATGGAACCACCGAAATCGCGAACAGAGAATTTTGCGTCATTTCTGCCCTCAGCTGCGGCCGGTGGCATTCTCTGGTTCCACGACCGCGCGCGAATCGCGCCCCACGCGCCGATTTCACCACTTCTCCAAAAAGTATGGAAATATGTCAGACTGTTTGGCGGAGAGGGGGGGATTCGAACCCCCGAGACCCTTTCGAGTCTACACGCGTTCCAGGCGTGCGCCTTAAGCCGGGCTCGGCCACCTCTCCGCACGCGACCGCGATTATGCATCACGCCAACCCGCGGGGCCAGTTCATCAATTTAAGGGCCCACCCCGGCGGGCTCGCGCCGCCCGAACCGGTGAATTAAACCAGAACCGCCGCGACGGCGCGGTCGCAGTTGCCGGCCGCCTGCTTCCCTGATAATAACGAACGAATCTTCGTTTTTTATAGCGCCGCGATGAAAGAGAACCAGGCAAGCCGCACCGCCCGATCGATGGCAATGTTTCGCGCGCTCGAATCCGCCCGCCCGCCAAAGGAAAGGCTCTTCGCGGACGAATTCGCCGCGATGTTCCTCGGTCGGCCGATGCGCCTTGCAGCTCGGCTCGCGGAAAAGTCCGCCCCGGTGCGAACTGGCCTCATCGGATGGATCGATCGGCGCTGGCCCGGAGCGAGAGCCTCGGCGGTGGCGAGAACCTGCTTCATCGATCGCGCGCTCAGGCAGGCGCTGACGGCGGGGATAAAGCAGGTGGTAATCCTTGGAGCCGGCTACGACTCCCGCGCCTACCGTATCGAAGGAATTGAGCGCGCCAGGGTCTTCGAGGTGGATCGTGGCGAAACGCAGGCGATGAAGCGCCGCCTGCTTATGCAGCGCCTTTGCCCACTGCCGCCTCACGCCGTGTTCGTCGAGACGGATTTCATGAAACAGACGCTCGCCGGCGTTCTGACTTCGGCGGGGTTCGATTCGGAGCGCAAGGCCTTCTTCATCTGGGAGGGCGTTACCAACTATCTCGACGAACGAGCCGTGGACGCGACGCTGCGATTCGTCGGAGGCAATGCGCCTGGCAGCCGGATCGCGTTCACTTACACCCATCGCGGGCTGCTCGATGGCTCCGGCGCCTTCTCGGTGAGTCCCAACGTGATTCGACATTTGCAGCGCGCGGGGGAGCCATGGACGTTCGGCTTCTATCCCACAGAGGTTGCGTCGTACCTGTACGCGCGCGGGCTTGAGTTGAAGCAGGATCTCGGAGCGATCGAGTACGGCGCGCTATGCATGGGCGCGGGCAAAGACCAAATGAAGGGCTATGAATTCTACCACGTGGTAATAGCAGAGGTTCGCAAACGGGAGGGGACGAGTTGCCAAGGGTAAGTGAAGCTCATCGGGAAAATCGCCGGCGGCAGATTCTCGACGCGGCAATAGAGTGTTTCGCGCGCCACGGTTTTCAGCGCACGACCATGGAAGACATCATCCGGGAGGCGGGCCTAAGCGCGGGCGCAATATACAGCTACTTTCAGAGCAAAGACCAAATCATCGAGACGCTCGCCGACCGGCGCCATGAACGTGAGCAGCGAATGATCGAGGCGGCGCTGAATCAAGAGGAGTGGGCCGCATCTCTCCGCGAGCTGTTCAGAAGCTTCTCCGTCGAATTGCTTGGCGCATCGAGTGTTCGCAAGGAGCGGCGGCTCGGGATCCATCTATGGGCCGAGGCACTGTGCAATCGCAAGGTTCTCACGCTTACCCGGCGCGGGATCGATCAGCCGCTAAAGCTGTTATCCAATGCAATCGCGCAAGCTCAGCCCCGCGGGCAGTTGCCGGAAAGCCTGAATCCTGAGGCTGCGGCGCGTGTTCTGATTGCCATGTTTCATGGGCTGATCCTTCAGCAGGCGTGGGATGAACGGACCGACGTGGCCGAGTGCGCCAAAGCGGCGCTCGCGATGCTCAATGTTTTACTCGACGGGCATCAGACCGCCAATGATCTCAAAAGATATCATGCCGCAAAGGCACGAAGACCCTGGCTCAGGACGAATTCCCCCGGCGGCGGTGGAGGGAAGCCCGCCATTCGGAGCTGAACTGGCGACGAACCCCCGATTAGCGGCGCGGTTTGCGCGTATCGGCTCATCCGCGCTAAGCGTTAGACGGTCGTGACACGCTGGATGCTCCGCAATTTTCGGTTGCGTTTAGCAAAACCGCCGGGGGCCGCATGGCCGAACGCTGTGACGTAGCGATCGTTGGCGCCGGGCCGGGCGCTTCGATTGCCGCATACATACTCGCCAAAAGCGGGCTCGAAGTGATTATGTTCGAGCGCGGCGACTACCCGGGCTCCAAGGCGATGTTCGGTGGTGTGCTCTACACGACCGTGCTCGCCAAGTACTTCCCTGACTTTCCGGCAGCGGGCTGCGTCGAGCGCCACGTGATCGAAAAGCGCTTCTCGATGCTTTCCGAGAGCGACGAGCTTGCGCTCTCGTTCAAGTTCCTCGATTTCGAGCCTCCTTATTACAACCATTCGTTCACCGCCCTGCGCGCGATCTTCGACCGCTACCTCGCCAAGAAGGCGGAAGAGGCGGGCGCGGTGATTGTCACGCAGACGGTGGTCGACGAGGTGATCGCGAGCGAAGGCCGGGTGGTGGGAGTCCGCGCGCGGCGCGAGGGCGGCGAGGTGCTGGCCAACGTGGTGATCGCCGCCGACGGCGCGAATTCGCTGATCGCCCAGTCGGCGGGTCTTCGCGGCGAGCTTCCGCTCTCGGTGATTCTCGGGGTCAAAGAGGTGGTCTCGCTCCCGCGCGAAGTCATTGAGGATCGCTTTTCGCTGGAGGGAGATGAAGGCGCGGCGTACGAGTATCTCGGCGGCGGCGCGGTGCGGGGCGCGATGGGGGCGGGCTTCCTCTACACCAACCGCGACTCGATTTCCGTGGGCTACGGGATCCCGCTGGGCGCACTCAAAACGCTGGGCGTACAGCCCGGCGAGCTGCTCAACGAATTCAAGATGCATCCGATCGTGCGCCGCCTGCTGCGCGGGACCACGCCGGAGGAGTACTCGGCGCATCTGATTCCGGAGATGACGCCGCACGATCTGCCGCGTTTCGTCGGCGACGGGATTGTCGTAATCGGCGGCGCCGCCGGGCTGGTCAATGCGAACCCGTTATTCCACGAGGGCACCAACATGGCGATGGCCTCGGGGGTGATGGCGGCCGAGACGATTCTCCAGGCGCACAAGGCGGGCGACTACTCGGCCAAGGCGCTCGAGTCCTACCCGAGCCGGCTTCGCGAGAGCTTCGCATGGCAGGATTACGATCGCTATCAGGGGCTGACGCGGATGGCCGAGACCCATCCCCAGTTCTTCAACAAATACCCCTACGAATTCGTCAAGCTCGCGCGCAAGTTGTTTTCCGTGGCGCCCACCGACGACGGGATGCAGGTGCCCAAGCGCTCGCTCGAGCTGGCGGTCGCGGACCACGTGCTCGCCGAGTTCGGGCTGATGAGCTTCGGGCTCGACCTTCTCGACGCCGCCAAGGCGGCTATGTTCTAAGGAAGGAGACCGGGGAAGGAGAACTGGTTGCAATGGCAGCGGAAGTCAAAAGCCCATCCGGCATTGCGAAGCTCACCGGCTTGGCGGACTTTCTAGGCCCGCCCAAGTTGCTCGGCCGCGATGACAAACTCGCGACCCTGGTGATAAAGGTGGACGAGGGGAGTCCGCACCTGAAGATCATCGATCAGGGCGTCTGCCTCAAATGCCTCGAGAAACCCTGCACGGTGACTTGCCCGGTTGAAAACTACAAGGTCGAGGATAACGGTCACACGACGATATACTGGAGCAGTTGTATCGAGTGCGGCACCTGCCGGATCATCTGCCCGTTCCAGAACATCTCGTGGCGATATCCAAGTGGCGGATTCGGAATGACCTACCGCTACGGCTGAAGCGAGGAGATCGAAAGATGCGAATCAGATCGCGCGCCGGCAATTTCAATATGACGATCGAGGACGTCGCGGTTGAGAACGGCGAACTCGTGATGACCGGCAAGATGGGAGTGTGGTCGGCCAAGACCTTGCTCAGCGTCGATGAGCTGAGGGAAATGCTGGGCACAATGAAGGTCAGCGCCAAGGTGCTCGATTTCGCCGCGCTGTTCGCCTTTCGCTACCTGGCCGGCCTGGTCGAGGAAGATCGCCGCCGGCGCCTCGCGCCCATCGCGCAAAACGCGGCGCCCGCGCCCGCTCCGAAACCGTAGTAAAGCGCGCTCGCAAGCGCAGGAGGATATTGGCATGGCTGATGACATCAAACTGTCGGAACTCGAACAGGTCGATGAGGCGTTCAACTTCCCGCTCTTCGACGCCATCTTCAACCGCCGCTCGCGCCGCTTCGGCCTGGGCATGGAGATCAAGGAAGGCCCCAACAAGCACAAGTCGCTGCACGAACCGATGCCGCTCGATGAAGTCGAGGAAGCGCTCCTGATCGCCGCCGGCACCGGCGTCTCGGGCCTCAACCTGGCCGACATGCCGCACACGCCGCGCCCGGAAAAGCTCGACGGCGTCCAGAACTGGGACGGGATGTGCAACACGATGGTCGAGCACGTGGGGCGCACCTGGGCCAGCCCCTGCGGGAATCACGGCACCGAACTCTTTTATAGCAACGACGAGGGCGTCTACCTGATGAAGTTGCGCGACGTGCAGCCGGTCCATTTGCAGGACGTCGCCTCCAAGAGCGATCGCGATCGCCTGCTCGATTTCGTGCGCAATAACCGGGTCAAGCTGTTCGACGGCCGGCTCGATGTCCCGCGCAATACCGGCGCGATCATGTCGTTCAATATGTGGAACGCGAACATGCCCGGCACCACCCTGTTCATGCCGGTGACCGACATCACCGAAGAAATGATAAATGCGGTGATGTTGCAGGCGGACTTGGGCCAGTATGTCGTCGATGATCGCAACAATATGCGTCCCTGTATCGACCAGCGCTGGATTCGCGAGGGTTGGGTCGACACCCCGATCCCGCTCTCGATGTTCGAGAATCAGATGATGCTCGCCACGGCCGGCGCCGAGGGCGCGTTCATCGGCCACAACATACTGCTGGCCGAGCAGGCGATGGGGCTCGGCGGATGGTTGTACGGCGGAATGAATAGCCTGGTGGTCATGGGCGGTACTCCGACCGGCTGCGGACTCGGCTTTCGCTTCGAGTCCAACCCCAAGAACCCTGACGCCTTCGCTTCCCCGGTCGGAATCGACGGCGAGTTCGAGACCTTCCGCCCGCCCTACTACAAGGACATGGACGCGGCGGTCGATGCCGTGGTGGCGAAGAAGTTCGGCCCCAACGGCACCTTCAACCCGTTCGCGAAAAAGCCGGTGCCCTACAAGAACCGCGCAGATTTCCTGCGCCAGGTACCGCACACCCCGGAAAAGACCATCCAGATCGCCAAGGAGACCTGCCGCTATGTCTGGGATACGTTCGGCACCTTCCCCGCGTTCGCTCCGCCGGCGGTGCTCTACGTGTACATCCAGGCGCAGCACATCGAGCTCGAATTTTACGACAAGTACTACGATGGCCCCGCCTATCTGAAGAGCCACAAGGAACACATGCGCAAGTGGCATGCGGGCGCGGCCAGGATGCGCAAGGTCGCCTGAACCGCGCGGGCGCAGCAGCGCCCGCCGATGAAGCCGCCGCCCGACGCGTATTCAAAGTGGAGTTGATCCGTGGCTGACTCGACCGGAATTGGCAAAGTGCTGCGCGACATAACGCAAGCGTATGTTGACGGCCTCTCGACGATCGGTGGCGCGATTGGCGATCTCGCCAAGCGCCGCATCCCCGACGGCGAACGGCAGATGGAGCACTGGATCGAAGTTGCCCGCACAGCCAAGGACGGCTACGTAGCGGCAATCGATCAGGGCTTCGCCATTTGGGAGCGGCGGATTCGCCGGACAATTGCTCGCACGCAGTCATCCTCCGCAGGGGAGTCGAAGAGCGGCCAGAAGGCTCCGGGCAGCCAAATCGAAGCGTGGCTCGAGACGTGGCGCAATGCGAACGAGTCCTTCATGCAATCGATTCGCGAGAGTGGACTCGGCGAGGAGGCTCTCAAGCAAACCAGGGAATTGCGCAAGACGCTCGAGGATGGCCTCAAGAACTTGCAGAAGCTATGGCAGCCCTCGCGCAAAAGCCGCCGGAAATGAGCTCGGCAGAACTGGGCATTGCCAGAGCAGAGAACGCAATTACGCATCACGCAATTGCGCAGGGCCGTCCACGCGCTTGATCGCGCCGCACCGGCCAGACTAAACATGTCGTCAGGAGCCAGCCGCATAGGCGGCTCACCACGGGAGAACCTTTCGATGCTGCACACGCCGATTTGCGATTACTTTGGAATCAAGTATCCGATTCTGCTGGCCGGGATGGGCGGGGTCGCGATGCACAAGCTGGTTGCCGCGGTCTCCAACGCCGGCGGACTGGGAGTGCTTGGCGGCGCTGGGCTCACCCCCGACGAACTGCGCGCTGAAATCCGCAAGATTCGCGAGCTGACCGACAAGCCGTTCGCCGTCGATCTGCTCGCGCCGATCCCCGACATGATGCGCCCGCACGTGCCGGTGATGATCGAGGAAAAAATCAAAGTGTTCGTCGCCGGACTCTCGGTACCGCAGGAATTCGTCAAGGTGATGCACGACGCCGGGATGAAGATCGTCGTGATGTGCGGCAAGGTGCATCACGGCGTCAAGTCGCAGGCGGCCGGCGCCGACGTAGTCGTCGCGCAAGGCACCGAGGCCGGCGGGCATACCGGCGAGATCGGGATGCTCTCGCTGGTGCCGCAGATGATCGACGCGGTCAAGCTGCCGGTGCTGGCCGCCGGAGGAATCGCCGATGGGCGACAGATCGCCGCCGCGCTCACCGTCGGTGCGCAGGGCGTCGTGATCGGAACCCGCTTCATCGCAACGCCCGAGGCCCAGGCGGCGGCGGGCTACCGCGACGCGATCGTAAAGGCGCACGAGGATTCCACCCTCCGCACGCGCGCATACACCGGCAAGACCTGCCGCGTCATCCGCACCGAATACGCGCTCGAGTGGGAGAAGGACCCCTCGAAGATTCAGCCGTTCCCCATGCAGGCGATCACTTCGCAGCACAACGGAGTCATGAACTTCAGCGGACTCGGCGGCCCCGCGTTCGATCCCAATCGCACCTTCATGCCGACCGGACAGGGCGCGGGATTGATTCGCGAGGTCAAGCCGGCGGCGGAAGTTTTCGCCGATCTGCTGCGCGAGACCGAGGCGGCGCTGCGCAAGGCGCAGTTGCTGCTCTCGGGCGATCCCGTGCGCCAGCATTCTGCCGCCCCGGCGCGATAGCAGGGGTGGACCCCTGCACCCACCGTTAAGGCCGCCCGCCGTTGGCGGGCGGCAGGGGCTGACCCCTGCACCCAGCGTTAAGGGCGCGCTCCGTTGTCGCGCGCGACCCCTGTCCGCGGCTTAATATTGCGCCGCCGTCGCCACGGCCAGGGCTCAGCCCTGCGGCGCTTTCGCTGTGCTCTGCTTGACAGCATCGCTATTCAGTAGCGAAAGTTGTTCCTGCTTCGCCGGCTGATTAGCTGCTTTAACAATCAAAGGTGGAAAATGAAGGCTCGCATCCTGTGTATCGCGATGCTCACGCTCTTGTGCGCGTCGTGCGGCGGCAGCTCGGGTGGCCCCTCGTCAACGCCGGCGCACAGCACGACGGTTCAGGTGCCTGGCCTGATGAAGGCGGGCCGATTCGCCCCGGCGGTTACGCTCAAATCGGGGATTGTGCTGGAAGTTGGAGGACTCGGCTCCCTGGCGGGCGTGAACCTCGCTTCCGCCGAGATATACCAACCCAGGACCGGCACCTTTACCCTGGTCGCGAATCAACTGCCAATCGCGGCGCAGTATCTCTGCCTGGCCGCGCTCAGCGACGGCACGGCGTTGGAGGTGGGCGGACACGACAGCAGCGCCAACGCTCTGTCGCAGGCCGAGATCTATGACCCCGCGCGCAACCGCTTCGTGCCCACCAAAGTCGCCATGAATGAAGCCCGCTATGGATGCACCGCCACCACCCTTCAGGATGGGACCGTGCTGATTGCGGGCGGGAACGACAGCAGCGGCAACGGGCTCGACACGGCGGAGCTTTATAATCCCGCTTCGGGAACCTTCTCCTACACCAACGGGGATATGATCAGCCAGCGCGCGTTTCACGCTGCGGTCCTGCTCGCCGATGGCAAGGTTTTGCTGGCCGGCGGGCTCCCCGGTTCAATGTTACCAGCGCTGGCAAGCGCCGAGCTTTACGATCCGGCGTCAGGGACCTTCAGCGCCACCGCCGGGCCGCTTAACTCGGCCAGACGCGATTTTGCGGCGATTCTGTTGGCCGACGGCCGCGCGCTTCTGGCGGGTGGCGCGAGTTCCAGCGCCCTTGACAGCGCGGAACTGTACGATCCCGCCAGCTCGACTTTCAGCTTCACCGCCAACAACATGAGCACCGGCAGATGGGCTCCGTCCGCCGCGCCGCTGCCGGACGGAAACGCGATCGTTGGCGCGGGAAGCGGTAGTTTTCCAGCCTTGGTGCCGGATGCCAGTTGCGATCTATTCGATGCCTCCAGCAACACGTTCTCTCCGACCGGTGCGCTTCACATTGCGCGCGCGTACGCGGCCGCCGTGGTCCTGCCTGACGGCGCTCCGCTTATTCTTGGCGGAATCGACAATCAAGGGTTGAACACCGGAAATTACCAGCCGAGCGGTGAAATCTACAGCCCCACAACCGGGACCTTCACCGTCACCGGCGGCCTCAACGCGCTCAGGATTGCGGATGCCTCGGCGCTGCTGCCTGACGGCCGCGTCTTGATCGCCGGCGGCTACGACGAGAATACGGCGCTTGATACGGCCGAAGTGTTCGACCCCACAACTCGCCATTTTACCCCAACCGCCAACAATCTTGACGTGCCGCGCTCGTCGTTCAACGCGGTTACTTTGAACGACGGCAAAGTGCTGATCGCAAATGGCAGTGCCGGCGTTACCGCAGAACTCTTCGATCCGAAAACGACGAGCTTTTCGGCCACCTCCGGCCCGATGATCGCCTCGCGCCTCGTGGCGACCGCCACTCTGCTTGGCGATGGTACAGTCCTGATCGCGGGCGGACTCGACACCAGCGGCAACGCGCTCGACACGGCGGAGCTCTACAATCCCGGGACGGGAACCTTCACTGCAACCGGGACGATGACCTCGCCCCGCGCAATCCACACCGCCACGCTGCTCGCCAACGGCGAAGTGTTGCTCGCCGGTGGAAGCACGAGTGTTTTCTACCCCGACGCTCTCGATACCGCAGAAATCTACGATCCGAACACCGCAATGTTCACCGCAGCGCCGAATACGATGACCTCGGCGCGTGTGAGCGCAACCGCAAATCTGCTGGCCAACGGCCAAGTCCTGATTGCCGGCGGCGTCATTGCCAATGCCAGCTCGGTTGCCACCGCCGAGTTGTTCGACCCCAAAACCGGCACCTTCACTCCAACCGCGGGAGTGATGAGCAACGCGAGGGCTTTTCATTCTTCGGTGTACCTGCCCGACGGCCGCGTAATGATCGCGGGTGGTGGTCTCGTGACATCCGGATACTCAATCTCGACGGCCACAGTGGACTTTTACGATCCTTCGACCGGTCAGTTCCACGCAGGGGTGCCGATGCTCTCGCCGCGCGATTTCTTTACCGCAACGCTGCTGGACTCGGGAAAAGTATTGATTCCGGGCGGGATCATCGAAAACGCGCTGGGGATCGCAGCCGCGGCGCTGGAGACCGCCGAGGTTTACACACCGTGAAGCGAGACCGCAACGTACCTGTGGCACTCTGAATAGCTGTGGATTTTCGAGAGGGGAAAAAATGATGAAGGCTCGCATCCTGGGTATCGCCGTGTTCACGCTGTTGTGCGCGTCGTGCGGCGGTAGCTCGGGCGGTCCCTCGTCAACGCCGGCGCCGAACGGGACGGTTCAGGTGCCTGGCCTGATGAAGGCGGGACGATTCGCCCCGGCGGTTACGCTCAAATCGGGGATTGTGCTGGAAGTTGGAGGACTCGGCTCCCTGGCAGCCGTCAACCTCGCTTCCGGCGAGATATACCAACCCAGGACCGGCACCTTTACCCTGGTCGCGAATCAACTGCCGATCGCCGCGCGCAGTCTCTGCCTGGCCGCGCTCAGCGACGGCACGGCGTTGGAGGTGGGCGGACACGACAGCAGCGGCAACGCTCTGTCGCAGGCCGAGATTTATGTCCCCGCGCGCAATCGCTTCGCGCCCACCAAAGGCGCCATGAATGACGCCCGTTATGGATGCACTGCGACCACGCTCCAGGATGGGACCGTGCTGATCGCGGGCGGAGACGTTACCGGCGGACATACAACCGACACCGCCGAGATTTACGATCCCGCCTCGGGCGCCTTCTCCTACACCAAAGGCAATATGATCGCCCCGCGCGCGTCTCACGCTGCGGTCCTGCTCGCCGATGGCAAGGTTCTGCTGGCCGGCGGGCTCAACGGTCCAACGGTGCTTGCAAGCGCCGAGCTTTACGACCCGGTGTCAGAGACCTTCAGCGCCACCGCCGGGCCGCTCAACTCAGCCAGAACGGACTTTGCGGCGACTCTGTTGGCCGACGGCCGCGCGCTTCTGGCGGGTGGCGCGGGTGCTTCCAGCTCCCTTGACAGCGCGGAACTGTACGATCCCGCCAGCTCGACCTTCAGCTTCACCGCCAACAACATGAGCGTCGGCAGATGGGCGCCGTCCGCCGCACCGCTGGCGGACGGGAACGCAATCGTTGGCGGGGGAAGCAGTGGTTTCCCATCCACGTCGCCGGAGGCGGCCAGTGTCGATCTGTTTGATCCCTCCAACAACACTTTTTCGCCAACCGGTGCGCTGCACATCGCACGGATGGGGGCGGCCGCCGTGGTGCTGCCCGGCGGCGCTCCGCTTTTTCTTGGCGGGGAAGACGATCAAGGGAACAACGGCGGAAATAGCGAGCCGAGCGGTGAGATCTACAACCCCGCGGCGGGGACGTTCACCGTCACCGGCGGCCTCAACGCACTTAGGGTGGCGTATGCCTCGGCGACGCTGCCCGACGGCCGCGTCTTGATCGCCGGCGGCGGCAACGAGACTTCGGCTCTCAACACGGCCGAGGTGTTCGATCCGAAGACTGGTCATTTTATTCCCAGCGCCAACAATCTTGCCGTGCAGTGCGCGCCGTGCAACGGAGTTATCCTGATGGACGGCAAGGTGCTGATCGCAGACGGCAGCAGCAGCGCTGCCGCGGACCTCTTCGATCCGAAAACGATGAGCTTTTCGCCCACCTCCGGCCCGATGGTTGCCTCACGCCCTGCGGCGACCGTCAATCTGCTTGGCGATGGCACGGTGCTGATAGCGGGCGGACTCGACACGAGCGACAACGCGCTCGACACGGCGGAGCTCTACAATCCAGTTACGGGAACCTTCACCGCGGCCAAAGGGACGATGACCTCGCCCCGCGCAAACCACACCGCCACGCTGCTCGCCAACGGCAAGCTGTTGCTCGCCGGTGGAAGCACGGTTGCTGACACTTCCGGCGCCCTCGATACCGCAGAAATCTACGATCCAAAAACCGGAATGTTCACCGCAACGCCGAATCTGATGACCTCGGCGCGTATGGGCCCAACCGCAAACCTGCTGGACAGCGGCCAGGTCTTGATTGCCGGCGGCGCCATTGCGGATGGCGACTCGGTCGCGACCGCCGAATTGTTCGACCCCAAAACCGGCAAGTTCGCTCCCACCGCGGGCGTGATGAACAGCGTCAGGGCTTGGCATTCTTCGGTCTACCTGCCCGACGGCCGCATAATGATCGCGGGCGGCGGCATCAACATACCCGTCGCCGGCGCCGTGACCACGGCCACCGTGGACTTTTACGATCCGGCAACGGGTCGGTTTCAGGCCGGAGTATCGATGCTCTCGCCGCGCGAGTTCTTTACCATAACGTTCCTGTACTCGGGAAAAGTATTGATCCCCGGCGGGCTCATCGACACCACGACGATCGGAATTGCGGCGCTGGAGACCGCCGAGCTTTACACCCCGTAAAGGGAGCGTCCGCAGCCCGCGCGCGCCAACGGAGCGCGCCCTTAACACTGGGTGTAGGAGTCCCCCCTGCCGTGGCGACGGCAGCGCAGTATTAGGCCGTTGGCAGGGGCCGCGCCCGCCGACGGCGGGCGGCCTTAACACTGGGTCCAGGGCTCAGCCCTGCCCCTTCCGCGATCACACGCCGCGCAAAATGCCCGGCCAGATCTGCTTATGCATCTGCAATTGCATCCGCGCCGGCAATCGGTCCTCGAGTATCCACGCGGCGAGCGCGGCCGGCGCCAGTTGCCCGAGCACCGGACTGAGCAACAGCGCGCCTACCCGCCGGGCAAGGTCGCGCGTGACGATTGCGTCCCTGGCCCATTGGTAGTCCGCACGATCGGCGACTACGAATTTGATCTCGTCGCGCGGGGTCAGATGCTCGAGGTTGCTCCAAAGATTTCGTTCGCATTCGCCGCTGCCCGGACATTTGAGGTCCATGATCTTGATCACGCGCGGGTCCAGCCGGCCGACGTCTACCGCCCCCGACGTCTCGACCATCACGGTCTTGCCGGATTCGAGCATCGCATCCGTCAGCGGATACACGCCCTCCTGCAGCAGCGGTTCGCCGCCGGTCACTTCGAGCAGCTCGCAGCGGTAGCCGCGAACTATTTCGCCGACCTCGGCTATCGTCATCTGGCGGCCTTCGTAGAATGCGTACTCGGTGTCGCACCATTTGCATCGCAGGTTGCATCCGGTTAATCGCACGAACACGCACGGACGGCCGGCGTGGGTGGATTCGCCCTGGATGCTGTAGAAGATTTCGTTGACCTGCAGGCGTTCGGAATTCATTTTTCGCCCGAAGGCGCCGCCCCGCGCGCCCGTGCGGCGTCCCGCGCCTCTTCCATCACGACGCGCAGCGCCACTTTGTGCTCCGCCGCGATCCGCCGGCAGTCGTCGTACTCCGGCGAAATCGTAGCCGGCTCGCGGCCATGCGCGCCCGAGGTCTTGACGCGAACCTTGCCCCATCGAGTCTCGACCTCGCGAACCTCGCGATGCAATTTAAACCGCTCGACCGGATGAAAGCGCAGTCCGATCGTCGAGGTCTCCGCAAAGATAATTTCCGCGATCGCGTCGCGGCGCGCGGCCTCGGCGATCACGCCCAAGGTCACCGCCGGGCGGCTCTTCTTCATCATCGTGGGCGTAATCGTCACGTCGCGCGCACCTGCGGCGAACAGGCGATCCATCACATGCTCGTAGATCTGCGGGCTGAGGTCGTCGATATTTGCGGAGATCTCCATCATCTGGTCGCGGTCGAACGCGGCCCGCTCGCGCCCGAGCATCAGCCGCAACACGTTGGGCCGATCTTCCAGTTCGCGCGCGCCCGCGCCGTAACCAATTTTCTCGACTTCGAACCCAAGCGGGATTTCCGCCTGTCGCGCCAGCGCGCGTACCACCGCCGCGCCGGTCGGCGTGACCATCTCGTGCTCGCCGTCGCCGATTTTCACCTGGAATCCCGACAGCAACTCCGCCGTCGCCGGCGCCGGCACGGGAACGACTCCGTGCTGCGAGCGCGTGAATCCGCGGCCCATCGGCAGCACCGACACGATCACGTCGCCGACGCCAAGCTGCTCGAGTCCCCACGCCGTACCTACAATATCGATAATCGAATCGATCGCGCCGACCTCGTGAAAATGAACCTGATCAAGGGAACTGTTGTGAACCTTTGCCTCGGCCCGCGCGAGCACTTCGAAGATCGAGATCGCGCGATGCCTGACGGCCGCGGCCAGCGGAGATGTGTCGATCAGCGCGCGAATCCCGCCAAAATCACGCTGGGGCTGCGGCTCGGTCACGGCAACGTCGAATTTGAGCGCCGATATTCCGCTTAAGACTTTGCGGCGGGTCGACAGCCGATAACCCGAGAGCGGCATCGACTCGATCGCGCGTTCGAACTCCGCAAAATCCGCACCGCAATCGAGGATCGCGCCGACGAGCATATCGCCACTCAAGCCGGAGAACGCGTCGAGATAAGCCGTTTTCATCCCGCAACCTTTACATGGTAGCAGGGCGTCGATAGAATCAAAAACTCGGCTCGTGACGGATAGTTCAACCGTGAGGCAAAGAGACCTCCAGCTCTTCCGAAAATTGCTTGAAGGCCGCAAACGCGACATTCTCCAGGAATCGGAGCGCGCGGTCGGCACCATGAACAACGAATCGGAAGAGGCCTGCGCAGACCCGACCGACCGAGCCGCGCTCGAGTCGGATCGCAATTTCCTGCTGCGAATGCGCGATCGCGAGCGCAAGTTGCTCAGCAAAATCAGCGAGGCATTCGCGCGAATCGAAGACGGCTCGTACGGGCGATGCGAGGAATGCGGGGGTGAAATCGGGATCGAGCGGCTGAAGGCGCGCCCCGTCACCACGCTTTGCATCGCATGCAAATCCGCACAGGAAGCGCGCGAGCAGAAGATCTGAGTACGCCTCCACCCCGGAAAATCGCACTGCTATGAAAGTAAAAAAAGCGGTCATTCTCGCGGCGGGGATGGGCACGCGGATGCTTCCGTCGTCGAAGGTAATAGCCAAGGAGCTGTTGCCGGTGGTGGATACGCCGGCGATCCAGATCGTGGTCGAGGAGGCGGTCGCCTCCGGTATCGAGGAAATCATTCTCGTCGTCAGCCCCGGCAAGACGACCGTCGCCAATCACTTCGAGCCCAACGTGGAACTCGAGCGCCATCTCGAAGCCCGCGAGAAACACGACATCCTCGAACTCGTCCGGCGCAGCAACAATCCGGCCAGGATTACGATCGCCGAACAGCGCCGTCCGCTCGGGCTGGGCCATGCGGTGCTGCAAGCGCGCGAGGCGGTCGGCGACGAACCGTTCGCCGTGATGCTCCCCGACGACATTTTCGATTGCCCGCGGCCGTGCCTGCGCCAGCTCCTGGATGTGGCCGAGGCACGCGACGCGCCGGTGGTCGCGCTGCTCAGGGTCGCACGCAGCGAGATCTCGAAGTACGGCATCGTCGATCTGAAAGCCGCCGGCGAGCGGACTTACGAACTCCGCGGGATGGTCGAGAAACCGGCGCCGGAAAAAGCGCCGAGCGAATTCGCAATCATGGGCCGCTACGTGCTGACGCCCGATATCTTCGAACCGCTGGCCGCGGGCAAGCCGGGCGCTGGAGGCGAAATTCAGTTGACCGACGCGCTGATGGCGCTGGCGGCTCGGCGCAAGATTTACGGCTACGAGTTCGAGGGCGTCCGCTACGACTTGGGCGATCGCGTGGGGTTCATCTCGGCGCAAATCGGCTTCGGATTGAAACGCCCCGATCTGGCCGAGAGGTTGCGAGCTTACTTGAAGTCAGTTATCTCACAATAGTGTTCGCGTCTTTGCCTTGGATGGGGCAGTAGCTCAGCTGGGAGAGCACTACGTTCGCAACGTAGGGGTCGAGGGTTCAAATCCCTTCTGCTCCACCATTCTTCCTCTTACGGACAAGAGATTTTCCGGGGGTTTTGACCCTTCGCTGCTGACCTGCGTCAGGCAGCCTTCTTATCTCAACAGGATGTTTCGCTCGGAGCGCATGTTGTGGTGAAAATAATGACCTTCGTTTGTCCAAAACCGACCTGAGCAAGCGTGGCCCGGAGCAAACATGGGCGGGAGCGAGGGTAGACTGGGGCAAGCGCGGGGCGGAACGAGAATCGATGGAAGAATCATGGAGCCGATCGCGACACTGAGTGGCGCCCTTGGCGTCATGATTTACGGGCGCCTTTCGATGCGGCTATTACGGTTGCTGAAATAACGCAAAGCGCGCCTAATGGGCCAGGTACGACGGCAAATTCAAATGCGGAGTGAAAGGACCCAGGACAATGACAGACCGAGATGATCGCGTCGCGACTGCGCTCCCATCCAGAACACTCACCGCAACGGCACAGGCGGCGACCGCCTTCATCGTGCTGATCCTGGTGGTCACGGCTAACGCCCGGACCGCCGCGGCGCAGTCCGGTATACAGGACTATCAAAATTACTGCGCCGAGTGTCATGGACTTGGCGGCAAGGGCGACGGCCCCTCACGTTTGACCATTCCGATGAACCCGCCGCCGAATGATCTCACGGTGATGGCAAGGAATAATGGCGGGAAATTTCCCTTCGATCGGGTCGTGGACTCGATCGACGGGCGCAAGAGCATACCGTCCCACGCGCGGCTCCAGATGCCTTTTTGGGGGACGACGCTTCAGAAACCGGGCAAGGAGTTCACGCCCGAAAGCGATGCCGACGTGAAGAGAAGAATCGACTCGATGGCGCGATACGTCGAGAGCATCCAGCAGAAATAATGAATCCCGCGAGCGATTATCCGTCAGCGGCTTCGTCCGCAGCGCCAACCGGGCGGTTATTTGTTGGCTTAATGAGCGGCGTGCTCGAACGAGTGCAAAACCTTGAGGGTGCGTTCCCGATCCATCGGCTTGGAGGTGTAGTACTGGACGCTAAATGCACGCGCGCGCCGTTCGGTCTCGGGACTGTGAATCGCGGCGATGTAGGCGACCAGTGCGTGGAGGGCGTGTTTTCGGACCTGCTCAAGCAGCCATCCGCGCGTCGATTCCTCGATAGCCTCGTCGTCGATTACAACTATCCTGACATGCGGCTTGAGCAGAAAATCGTGGCCGTCGTGCGGATCGGTAAACTTCTCCATGACCCATGAATCGCTCATGCCCTCGGCGATTACCTTGACGACCGATTCGTCGCGGGAAAAGACGGCTATCGCCCGCGGGCCTTCGGCCGCGGTTTCTGCGGGATCGGTTTGTGATACGAGCGCGAGCCGGTGCGGAGCCTTGCGGTTTGCTTTGCCCTGCGAGGAGGTTGGCACAAGCTTCAGTTGGTTGTGTTGCCGAAGCATCGATTCGCTGCGCTAGCAATCTGGCCCCCCGACCTCTTGCTTGAAACATGCCAGCGCATTAGATCGGGCAAAATGCCGCTGAAATCCGACGATTTTGGTTTTGGGGGCAACATATGTTAAGAAAGAATTGTCCCCGCTGAGCGCAGTTTTTAATCGATTTGACGCCTTTGGAGCCAGTTGATCCGGAAAGCCGACGAATGAAGACAAACACCAACCCACCGGTTCCCGCTTCTGTGCCAAGCGGGGGGCCACGCTATTTTCACTTGCTGTGGGATACGGAACTCGACGAACTCCGCCCGGTGCTGGAGTCCGTCCAGAAGCATCGCAACCGCGTGCTGGATCACTGGTACCAGCTCTACGTGCTGCACTTTGCCGACAGCCGCGCGCTGACGAAGACGGAATTCATGGAGATCTTCGGCGGCGAACTCGATGCCACGCTGACGAATCTGCTGGACAAAGACATGGACGGCTTCGCCGCCAACATCGCACGAATCGGGGAACAGCTCGCCGAACGCGGGGTGCCGTTCTCGGAACTGATCGTCTCGATCCACCTTTTCGAGGAGAGCGCGGCCACCGCGTTTCCGTCGTTCCCGCCATTACTGCCGCATATTTACCAGTCGTTCGACAAGCTGAGCCATATCCGGATTGTGGTGCTGGCGGATACGTACTTCCGGTCGAGGACCGCGGTCTCCGGAGCGCGGATAATGGCGCTCGAACGCGAGGCCGGAGCACTTCCAAATCATTCTCGCAGCCGGTTCCACGGGATGGTCGGTGCGAGCCCGGCGATGCGGCAACTGTACGACCGGGTGGAAGCGGCCGGGGTCACGCGCGGCACGATTCTAATCGTCGGCGAGAGCGGCACGGGCAAGGAGCTGGTGGCGCACGCGATTCACGAATGCGGCCCGCAGCCGGGGGCGCCGTTCGTCGCGCTCAACTGCGCTGCGGTACCCAAAGACCTGATCGAAAGCGAGCTGTTTGGATACAAGCGCGGCGCGTTCAGCGGAGCGAACGCCGAGTACCTGGGGCTGTTCCGGGCGGCTGACGGCGGAACTCTGTTCCTGGACGAAGTGACGGAGATGAGCGCCGACACGCAGAGCAAGCTGCTGCGCGCGATTCAGGAGCGCGCGGTGCGTCCGGTAGGCTCGACCAGAGAGATTGCAGTGGACGTGCGCCTGATCGCGTCAACCAACCGCGATCCGCAGGAGGAGGTGAAGGCGGGGCGCCTTCGAGACGACCTCTACTACCGGCTTCAGGCGGGCGTGATTCACATACCGCCGCTGCGCGATCGGCTTGAGGATGTTGCGCTGCTGGTCGAGCATTTCATCGAGCTGTTCAACGCAAGGCAGATGCGCGGGGTTCAGGTCACCGGGGCCGAGGACGAAGCGATCGGGGCGATGCGACGGTACCCGTGGCCGGGCAACGTGCGCGAACTTGCCAACGCGATCGAGACCGCATTCACGTTCAGCCGTTCGCCGGTGATCCGATTGCAGGACCTGCCGGCATCGATCGCCGGTTCGCGCGCCGCCGAACGCGCGCCCGCCGCCCCGGGGAAGCCGGTTGGCAGTTTTGCCGACGCCGAGCACGCGCTTATCCGCCGCGCGCTCGAGGCGACCGAGGGCAACAAGGTGCAGGCCGCCAAGCTGCTGAAGATCTCGCGCAAGAAGCTCTACGCGAAGATCGTAAAGTACGGAATCGAATGATCAGGCTTTGGCCGGACGCGTTCCCCCCTGCCAGATGGCGGTAAGAGTGCCGTCCTGGTCGGACCAGGTATAACGCGCGCGGCCGCCGAAAGCTTTTTGAAGTTCGCGGGCGATGCGATGGGCGAGCTTTTGCGACGTGGTCAGGACCTCGAGCGTCGCGCCGTCCCAATTGCTGGAGACAATCCGCCGCTCGGGCTGAGTGAATTCGGCGCGCCGTTCGACGTTGGCGATGCGCGAGCGGATCGCGCGCAGGTTTGAGGTTACGTTGGGGCCGCGCACCAACACGCGGCCGAAGTACTCGTCGCCACTCTTGGCTTGCTTGCACCCCGGGCAGATAGTCCATGCCGCGGCGTTGAGCAGTTTGGCCGGGAGCGGCCGATTGCGCCGCCAGGTTTTGGCCGTATAAATGCTCCCGCAGACGTCGCAAACGGAGGGATCTTCGGGTGCGCGTTCCTTCTGTGCGACTGGCGGGCTCATGTCGGAGCGCGTGCCGCGGCGATCGAGGCTGCGTCTGAGTCCTTTGGCGGGGAGTCTGGTGATCTGGCGCTTCATTCAATTCCTCTTCGCGGTTTGCTTCTGCTCGCGTACCCTAGCCGTTCATGATCTGGTTGGTTCCGGCAACGACCAGTAAAAACGCCCTCAGCAGATCAGTGGTGGTGACGATGCCGACCAGCGCGCCGTCGGCGACGATCGGCAGTCCGCCGATCTTGTGCTTCAGCATCAGGCGGGCCGCGTCTTCGACCGTGTTATACGGGGTGACGGTGACCAGCGCCGTGCGCATCGCCGCGTTTACCCGCGTCGATTCAAGATAACCCGTGTATTCGCGCAAGTCGCGTTCGGTCAGGATGCCGACGAGCCGGCCCCCATCGACCACCGGCACGCGCCTGAAGGAGCCGGCGTCCATGATAGCCTTCGCTTTCGACAATGTGTCTTGCGGACCGATTGTTACCGGATTCGAGGTCATCAGGTTGACAATCTGCATGGTTGTCCTCCAAGGCAGTCCGTTGTTGAGAGTGCAATTCGCTTGCCATCGGCGTTCAGGCGCCGATGGGGCGGGTCGCGGGGAAGGTAAAGACTTTTGCGACCTACACCGTGGACGTCCCCCATCTCACCATTCCCATCAGCCGCATCGAGATTAGCGAAATGACTCGAACCGATACATCTTCGGGCTTGAGCAGGGGCCAGGGCTGAGCGCCTGCGGGAAGGGGAACAATCGCGAAAAGGTGGGCAGGAGCCTCACCTTCGTCCTCGCCCTAACAGGAGAGCTGTGGGTAACCTCTGCGCACGCGTTCAGAGCAGAGGCAGAATCTTGATTCGCTCGCAAAATAGCTCGCTGTATAAGGACCCTCACCTTCATCCTCTCCCTTGCAGGGAGAGGAAATAATGCGATGATCGGGTTACGCAAAGCTCTCCTTGCAGGGAGGGGAAGAATAAAGGCTCGACCGGGTTAGGGAAAGCTATGCTTAAGGGAGGGTCAGGCACTATTGCTGTTTTGGTTCCTGTTTCGAGCCGAGCAACTTTTGAACTTGCTGCGCGGCCTTGTCGCGGATCTTATTGATGAAGGAGGACTTTTTCTTCTTTTTCTTCTCAGGTTTAGCAGCTTTGTGAGCCGCGGGCTTTGCGGTCTCGGCCGCCGCCGGTTTGGCCGGCTGGACCGCGGGCGGTGCGCTCTCGGCCCCGCCGCTAGCGGACGGCGAGGCTACTGAATCGGCTTGAAGCTCCGCCGACAAAGTCGAGGCGAGCACGAGCAGGGCCGCAGCAATCGACACAGCGGAAGTGGCAATAACTCGCCTGATTGATAACTTCATGTTGCTCCTCGCGGCTGGGGTGCGCTGAATCACAAGGACCGAACAGTCAGCGGAAATCCGGCTTATGCGCACTGGCGCACAAGCCACCACTGGCGTAAACATCAAGACGATCCGAACCGATAAAGGTTACAGAATGCTTGAAGCGTCACTTGACTGGCAGAAGCTCGCTGAACAATGGGTTGAAATAGCCGCGCGGTCAACTTGGGGAAGGATTGTGCGATCCAACCCATTAGTTGCAGCGAAAATTATGAGTGCCGCGATCGGATACAGGGCAGCGCGTGAGGCGACCTAAAAGTCATTACGGGGCGTGAAAAACCAGCGCCGGGCATGGCACGGCATTGGCTAGCATAGTCAGTGCCGTGGCACGGCCGGCCACGAAGGAGCGGATTTTTATGGCATTTCCATACCGCAAGATTCTTTGCCCGGTGGACTTCGACGACAACTCGATGCACGCGCTCGATACGGCCGCGGATTTGGCGCGCGACAGCAAGGGCACTGTATTTGTCCTGCACGTGGTTCCAATGATCCTCGCGCCGACGGGAATGCCGGTCTATGTCGATCTCTACAAGGGACAGGAAGAGACGGCCCGCGCCAAGCTGCTGGAGATCGCACAGAAGCGGCTGACCGGAGTCAAGTACGAACTCCTGACCCATACGGGCGAGCCGGCCGGCACCATCCTAAGCGCGGAAAAGAAGACCGGCGCTGACGTGATCGTGATGGCGACGCATGGGCGGCGGGGCTTCAAGCGCTTTTTCCTCGGCAGTATCGCCGAAGTCGTCTTGCGCGAATCCACCTGCCCGGTGCTGACCGTGCGCTGCACACCGGCGCAAAGCGACCTGGTCGGCACCTGGATGACGAAAAATCCGGTGACCGCGACTCTGCACGAGAAGCTCTCCTCGATCGCGGCAAAGATGCACGCGGGAGGCTTTCGATGCGTGCCGGTCCTGAGTGACGGCCTGCCGGTGGGAATTGTGACCGACCGCGACATCCGCCAGCACAGCGGTTTCCTGGAACAAACCGAGGCGGGCAAGGCGATGAGCCAGGAGCTGATAACGGTAACGCCGACGACCGATATCCGGGAGGCAGCGCGCATCTTGCGCGAGCGGAAGGTTGGAGGGCTGCCAGTGCTGGAAGATGGCAAGCTCGCCGGGGTGATAACCACCGGCGACGTGCTCGCGGCGCTGACCACACGAACCTGAGCACGGACGCGCGGCCGGGAGCGAAGCGCGGGCCCGGGTGAAATGATGGAACCACGCGGGACGCCGAGGGCAGTCGGAGATCGCGCCGCGGGCGTCCCGACGCTGGTCGAGGCAATGATGCGGCCGGGGTTCTACCCGGACTCTCCCGCTCGCGTCGAACTCAAGCAGACGCACATATCTTACGTCTTTGTAGCGGGCGAGACGGTTTTCAAGGTCAAGAAGCCGGTCCATTTTGCATTTCTGGATTGTTCCAAACTCGCGCGCCGGTTCCACTACTGCGTCGAAGAGGTGCGCCTGAACGCACGTCTTTCGCCGCGGGTGTACCTGGGAGTGTTCGCGATTTTCAAGCGTGCGGACTCCTTCGTGCTCGGACCCGAGGTCCACGCGGAGCATCCCGAAGCCGTCGAGTACGCGGTCAAGATGCGCCGGCTGCCCGAAGAGCGAATGCTCGATCAGCTTCTCGCCGCGGGCCGGGTGGACAGCGCCACGATTCGCGCGATAGCGGCGCGAATCGCGCAATTTCACGCAAGCGCGCCGTCGAATCGCGGATGGACCTACGGCTCAGCCGCGGCAATTTGGCGCGGCGTGATCGGGGAGCTCGCGCAGAACCAGGATTTTATCGGCCAGACGCTTACCCAAGGCGAATTCACGGCGATCGACGCCTTTTGCCGCGCGTTTATCACGGCTCATTGGCGGCCATTGAACGAGCGGGCGCGCACGGGGCGCGTGCGCGAAGGCCACGGCGATTTGCGCGCCGAGCACATTTGCATTGCGCACGACGGAAACGAAATCGACGTGATCGATTGCGTCGAATTCAGCGAGCAGTTGCGCTACGGCGACGTCGCTTCGGAGATCGCGTTCCTGGCGATGGACCTCGAGCGGTTGGGCGCGCCGGGGCTGGCCGAGGAGTTGGCCGAGGCCTACGCCGAGATCGCCGGCGACGAAGAGCTTGCGGTGTTCGTCCCGTTCTACAAGTGCTATCGCGCATGCGTGCGCGGCAAGGTCGAGAGCCTGAGAAGCCTCGAGCGCGAGGTTGGCGCGGCCGAGCGCGAGCGCGCGGGCCAGCTCGCGCGCAGATACTTCGAGCTTGCGTGGCGCTATGCGCGTGGCGCATCACCGGCGCTGATCGTAGTCTGCGGGCTTTCGGGCACGGGCAAATCAACCGTCGCCCGCATGCTTGCGAATCGCAAAGGCTTCAAAACGATCAACTCGGACCGCGTGCGCAAGCGCCTGGGAGCAGTCCCGGCGCACGAGCACGTCCGCGCGGATTACGCAGCGGAGATATATTCCGATCGATTTACGAGAATCACCTACGACGCGATGCTCGGCGAAGCGGAGAGCATCCTGAGGGAAGGGCGCGGAGCAATTCTTGACGCGACGTTCAAGGCGTCCGCCGATCGGCAGCTCGCGCTAGCGATGGCGGCGCGGCGCGGCGTGCCGGTGCTATTCGTCGAATGCGCCGTCAGCGAAGACGAGGCGATACGCCGGCTCAGGCGGCGCGAATCGGCACCCGGAGAAGTGTCAGACGCTACCGCGGAGGTTTACGAGCGGCAGCGCGCCGAGTTCGAGCCGCTTGCCGAGATTGCGGCGCAAAACCACCTGCGCATCGACACCACCCGGGAGCGCGAGCACCTTGCCACCGAAATCGACGATGCACTCGAGCGGCTGCGGGATCGCATGAGCTGGGAACATGGCAACCCAGGCGCCGATTGAGGGCGCGGGTGCGCGGCGCTATCGCATCGCAGTCCGGCGATCCTGAATCGTGTTGAGGTAGGCGATTATTTTGCCGATCACTTCGCCGATCCCGTACTCGCCCCTTTCACCCTGGCCAAGCTCGTATAGGCGCTCTCCCCATACCGGCATCTCGGGAGTGCCGTGCGCTCGGGTCGAATCGCGGCCGTCGATCAGTTGGGCTATGCGATGGGCGGGCAGCGGCATGCCGTACTTATCGCCGAGCTTGCGGAGACTCGTCGGCGGCGTGGAAAGGCTTTTAGCCACTGGACCGTCGCCGAGACCGTCAAGGCCATGGCATGACGCGCAGTAGCGAATGAAGTAGCGGTGCCCGTCGGTCACTTCATTGCCGGCAGATCGCGCGGGCGGCGAGACGGACAGCGCGGCGCCCAGCGCAAGCATCGAGGCCAACACTTTCAGCTTCATCGAATCACACAACGATGTATAGCTTAGCACGCTCAACGCGCGACAGGCGTCGCGGACGGAGCCGGAGTCGGGGGCGACGTAGGCGACGGTTGCATCGCCGCGGCGGCCATTTCGGGATCGGGGATGTATTCCGGGGGATAGGGAAGCCGGCGCCAGCTCAAGAGCATCAGCGTCAGCGCGCGCGATTCTTCGGGCGTCATGTTGAAATCGGGCATCTGCGTGTTAGGTGAAACTACGCTCGCCTGCGTCAGATGCTGCACGTTCCAATTGAACATCGTGCGTTCGCCGTGCACGTGCGCGAAGTTCAGCAACTCGGGGTTTCGATCGCCCTCGTAGGTCAGCTCGGGTCCGGTGGCGCCGCCGCGTCCTTCTACGACATGGCAGATCATGCACTTTTTCTTGATGACGAGCTGTTTGGCGAGATTGATCTCGTCCATCCCCGGCGTCGCGACATCATGGCGATGGCAAAAATTGCATCGCATCTGCATCATCTCGCTCATCGTGAGCCCGTATTGTTTCGCGAGTGCGCGCGAGAGCATCGGATCTTCCCATCCGCGTCCGCCTTCATGAGCCCCCGCGAGCGTCGTCGCCGATCCGTCGCCGCCGTGGCATGGCGTGCATCCGAACCTTGAGAATTCATGCTTGGCGAGCCAATCGTTCATCGGATGAGGTTTGAGCGGCTCGGCGATCGTGGCCGGAAGAACCGAAGACCATTCGTAGCCGAGATGGCACGTGATGCAGCGATCGGTGACGCCGATCTTGGGTATCCAGATCTGTTTGATGCCGGGGCGGAATTCGCGCGCGTCTTCGACTTTACCGTAATGGCCGAGCAGTTGAGGAAACTCCTGCTGATAAGATCCCCAATCGGTGCTGAACTCGAACCAGAAGCCGACCACGACAAGCGCGAAGAACAGGACCGACATCGCGACCAGCCAGCCGAAATCCTTCGCCTCGAACGATTCGTTCTTGTCGCCCATTTTTTCCATTTCAGTAGAGCCGCGGCATCTCGGGACGCGGCTGGCCGGGCCAGTAGATCCGCCAGTAGGGACCGCGCAGGTAAACTCCGACCAGGATCAGCACGATGATCGCGAGGGTCGCGATGGCGAAGGTCAGGTTCTGGCGCCTGCGCTCGGGAGCGAGCCATCGCCCTTCGGTCCGAAACGAAGAGCCATCGAGCCACGGCCATAGGGTAAGCACGCCGAGGAGAAATCCAGGGAGCAGGATTCCGCCGAGCAGGGCGCCGCTCACGGTAAAGTCTCCCAAGCGAACAGTGGTTGAAGCGACCAACTCCTGCAGCCAGACGAAATACCAGGGCGCTTTGGCGGGGTTGGGCGTCACCGACGGATTGGCGAGACCCTCCAGCGGCGCATTGAACAGCAACGCGGCGAGCAGCGTGATGTTGAAGACGACGAGGAAGACCAGCATCATTCGCCGCGACAAATCCGGCGACGAGAAAACCTGATCGGACTCTTCGAGCCCGGTCGAACTCATCACCTGCACGGAGGTGCCCGGGGTGATTCCAAAGAGCGAGTAACTCTTGGTTTTGGAGGCCGCCTTGGGCGCCATCACGCGGTCATTGCGCACGCGCTCGATTACCGCGAGACCACCGTCCTTGCGTATGCGCCACATGTGATAGGCGAACAGCACCAAGACGAAGACCGGCAGGAAGAAAACGTGCAGCACGTAGAAGCGGAGCAAGGTCTGCTGTCCGATTTCATGGCCGCCAAGAAGAATGAATTGAATCGTCGGTCCGAGCACGGGCGCCTGCTTGGCGATGCTGGTCCCGACCGTGATTGCCCAGAATGCGAGCTGGTCCCAGGGCAGCAGGTAGCCGGTGAAGGACAGCAGCAGGGTAACGAGCAAGAGCGCTACCCCGACCAGCCAGTTGATCGCGCGGGTGCCGCGGTATGCGCCGGTGAGGAACACCCGGGCCATGTGGATATAGACGACGGCTACCATTCCTTCTGCGGCCCATCGATGCTGATTTCTGAGCAGGCGGCCGAAGCTGACGGCGTACTGGAGGTCCTTGATGCTTCCGTAGGCGCGCTCGGTGGAGGGCACGTAGAAGAACATCAGCATGACGCCGGTGACGGTCAGGATCAGCAGGAGGGCGGCCGACGCGGTGCCGAGCCAGAAGGAGTAATTCCAGTCCATGCTGGCGCGGGCGACTTTAGCCGGGAACCAGTGGAGCCAGAAGTTCTTGACGATCGCTTCCGACGACTCGCGCTCGCTTTCAGGGGACCAAGCCCACGAAACCTTGCGCCAGAGTGCGCTTAACTTATCGCCCATCGATCAGGCCTTGCCTTTTCCGCCGATGATCAGCCTGAAGTCGCGCGCAACTTCGGTTGCGCTGTCGACATCGAGGAAACCGTCGGGCGAAACGGTCGTCGCGAACCATTCGAGCGGACGCGGTGCAGGGCCGCCGATGACGGTGCCGTCGGGACGAAAGCGGCTGCCGTGGCACGGACAATCAAACTCGGTATCTTTCCACTGCACGTTGCATCCGAGATGGGTGCATATCGCAGAGATCACGTGGAACGCGTCCTTTTGACGAATCACAAACAGCCGGTGCGCTGCGTCAAGGGTGTAGCCCTCGGGATAATCGGCGGGGCGCTTGAGCTTGAAGCGGCTCGGGGGCTCGTAGAGCACGTTGGGAAAGAACGCCCTGCCTGCTGCGCCGATCTGCCCGAGGAAGGCGGCGACGACCGAGCCTTTGCCGATGAAGCGCAGGATTTTTCGCCGATCGCGGTCCATCAGACAGCCGTCTCCTCGAACTGAAAGCGTTCCATGGTAATCGCCGAGGTCGGGCACCTGGTGGCGCACAGGCCGCAGCGGATGCATTTGGCCTCGTCGTAGAGAAAGGCGCTGCGGGTCTCGGCCTCGGCCATCACGCCGGCAATCCGCTCTTGATCGGCGATTTGCGCGGCGGGGGCGAAATGCAGGCAATGCTCGGGGCAAATGTCCACGCATCGATTGCACAGAATGCACGCCGACGCGTTGTAGATCGGATGGACGTGGCAGTAGAGGCATCGCTGGGCCTGCTCGCGCGCATCGCTCGGCGATAACACGGATTCGACTTCGGTGATTCCGGTGCGGCGCGAGAGCGGGACCAGCGGAACATGGCGAGGCTTCTGCTCGTAGCGTTCGACCATCGTGTAGGTGTCGGTCGGCAGCTCCTCGATGGTGACGCGCAGGCGCGGCTGGCCGAGCGGCTTGCCGCGGAGGTAGGCGTCGATGCCGCGCGCGGCGATTTTGCCGTGCTGGGCACAGGTTATGAGCAGGGAAGGAGGAAAGGCCGCGTCGCCGCCCGCGAAAACGCCGGGGATGCCGGTCTGGAGAGTGAGCGGGTCGATCTTGACCGTTCCGGCGGGGGTGACGGCAACTCCGTCTTCGGGCTTGATAAAGGAGAGGTCGGGCGCCTGGCCGATGGCGAGGATGACGCCGTCGGCGTCCGCGACCCGGCGATTGCTTTCGTCAAATTCCGGGCGGAAGCGGCCCGCATCGTCGAAAACCCTGACGCATTTGACCAATTCGATTCCGACCGCGCGGCCGTCGCGGCTGATAACTCGTTTGGGGCCCCAGCCGGGCATAAAAGTGACGCCCTCGTCGCGCGCGATATCGAGTTCCTCGCGACCCTGGGCGGATTTCATCGCCGGCATCTCAAGCTCGGACTCCAGGCTGGCGACTGTGACTTCGAGCGCGCCGCGGCGCGCCGCCTCGCGCGCGGCATCGAGGGCGACGCGCATCGTGCCGACGGCGACGTTCTGCTCTTCCTCCTGCGACATGACGAGTCCGGGCAGGAGGGTGCGCACCGCGGTCCGGGCCGCGTCGATCGCGACCAGGCCGCCGCCGATGACGACAACCTTGCCGCCCAGCGGAACGCGGAAGCCGCGATGGATATTGAGCAGGTAGTCGATGGCCTTGATCACGCCGTCAGCATCGCTGCCCTCGATCGGCACTGCGCGTCCACGCGACGCTCCGACGGCGAGAAAAATAGCTTCGTAGCCCTGCTCCTTCAGTTCCTGGACCCCGAAGCCGGGTCGAAGCGGGGTTGAGTAGCGAAACTCGACACCGAGCGCTTCGATCTCGCCGACCTGGCAGTCGATCACGTCGCGAGGGAGGCGGTAGGCGGGAATTCCGTATCGAAGCATTCCGCCCGGATGCGGCATCGCCTCGAAAACCGTCACCTTGTAGCCCATCATGGCCAGATCGTGCGCGCACGCCAGCCCGGCCGGCCCCGCGCCGACGACCGCGACCTTGCGCCCGGAGGCGGCGGCGTCGGGCCGCGCGCCGAGAATATCGAGATGGCCGGGAGTGACGCTGCCACCGCCGGATGGACCGGCGATCATGTCGCGGATTCCCCTGGCTGAGAGTGCTTCGGGGCCGAATTGCTCGGTGAGAAAGCGCTTGAGCGCGCGAATCGTCACAGGCTCATCGATCTTGCCGCGCCGGCACGCATCCTCGCACGGCGCGCCGCAAGCGCGGCCGCATATGGAAGCGATCGGATTGGGGGAACGCGCGACGCGATAAGCTTCGGCCAGGCGTCCTTCGGCGACCAGTTGAACGTAGCGGCCGGCGTCGGTCTTGACCGGGCAGGCGTCAAGGCACGGCACGTTCTTGCGAAACCACCACAAATCGCGCGGGATCGCGTCGATCGAATTTACATCGGGCATCGAGATGGCGCTTACTTCTTGCAGAAGGTCCTGACGTAGGCGACGAGGTCGTGAATCTCGTCGTCGCCGAACCCGGTGCTCCACGCCTGCATGTCTTTGCTGAGATTAGCGGCGGCGCCGCCGTTCTTGATCACGTTGAACAGGGTAGCGTCGTCAATCTTGCCCATCGTGCCGCAATCAGTGAAATTGCGGGGGTTGGTGGCAAGGGTAGCGGCGGCAGGACCGTCGCCCTTGCCGTTAACGCCGTGACACTTGACACAAAACGTACCGTAGCTCTGCTTGGCGGCGGCCAGGTCGGCCGCGCGCACAGGCGCAGCTGCGCACGCGATTATCGCGCACGCAGCGATGCTCGAAATGAGTCGATTCACGTTGCGGTTGTCCTCCGTTTCAATGTTTGCGGGGCCCCAAGCCGATTCAACGGGCCTTCAAGTATTCCACTATCGCTCGGACGTCGCCTGCCGGCAAGTTTCCGAGGGTACGCATATGCATGATGATCAGGTCCCACTGATAGGGCGCCATCTCGGAGCCGGGCCGGGCGTTATGACAGGTATTGCAGTAAACCGGCCAGAGCTCGGCGCCCTCCCGGAACAGGCGTCTGTGCTCGGCGGGGGAAGGGCTTTCCTGAGCCGAAGCGGGGATTTGCGCCAATCCGATCGCGAGAGAGGCAAATGCGATGGCCGCGAATAGTTTTTTCATGGCTATGACTCCGCTCAGAATCCGATGGTGAATTGGCTCAGAAAAGCGTGATCGTTCGGAATCGAACCCGCGGGGGTCTCGGCGCCGGTTGACGAAACGAACAGTCCTCCCGCCTCGGGCAATTCGATGTCAAATTCGTTCTGCCAAACGATCGACGGTGCGATCCAATAGTCGAGGGCCAACGCCACTTCGCGAGAGTGCGGCGCCCAGGTGGCGGGCGACCCGTTGATGCCGAAATCGGGAACCAGTCCGACCTGGAAGCCGCCCTGGCCGACGCCGGTGGCGGCCCCGATGTCGTCGGTTGAAACGCCGCGCTGGTTAACTCCGGAATAACGCACCAGCGGCTCGAGTCGATGGATATAGCCGTTGAGCCTGTCGGGAAGACCGGGGACGTTGAGATGAGTCAGGAAGTAACCCGCTTGTAGGTACCATCCCTGGCGATGGTCGGTGTTCTGACCCATGGGCATCTGACGGTACGATTCCATCCACTCACCGCGGGCCTGCAAGTCGCCGACGAAGTAGTTGAAATCGACGCCCCACGAGTTGTACCAATTTCCATTTGACCACTTGCCGTTGTAGGTGGACGCTCCAAGCTCGAGCCGGCCCATTTCAGAATCAACCGGGAGCGGATAGACGCGAAAACGCGCGCCGATCGACTTGCCGTTGGTCTGGCTGTTTGCGACCGCGGTTGGACCCGAGAGCGCAGCGCCAAGGACTGAGGAGCTGAAGTTGGGGCCGTTTCCGCCCCAGACCGTGTAGTCGAAATCCTGACCGAGCGCGCCGAATTGCATTCCGCCCCGAAGCTGGACTCCAAGCTCGGCCGGCGGAACCACGGCCTCAACTCCGAACGGCAGCGGCGCCGTGACAAAGCGGTTCACCCACATCGGGCTCTGGGTCTCGTACCAGTCACCGAACGGTTGGTCGAAAAGCCCGGCCTCGACGGTCATATAGTCGTTAAGAAAGATCTGGAAATCAGCGGTCGAGAGGTCGGCTCCGGTCCCGGTGCTTCCAAAGGCGGTGCTGATCACGCCCTGGAACAGGATCCAGTCAGTCGGGCGGTACAGAATCATCGGCTCCCAATCGAAAAAGAAGGAGTTCTGCGAGGCGGAATGAAGGCCGTCGATGGAGCTGCTCTGCTGATCGTAGATAAAGTTGCCGCCGGCGGCGCCGGTGACAGTGAACGAGTGGGTTCCGAGGTATTTACTGAAAGCGTCGCCAAACTCCGACGTGGCGATCGGCGCCTCGACCTTGGTCTGCAAAGTCTTGACCTGGGCGTTGGTCTGCTGAAGCTCGAGGGTTGTCTCCTGGAGTTTCTGATCGGTGCTGCGCAACTGCTGGGTGGTGGCCTCGACCCTTGAGTCCTTGGACTCAAGTTGCTGGACCTTCACCTCGAGGGAGCGAATTACTTCGCGGTCACGCTTGCGCTCCTCGCGCATTTGACGCATCTCGCTTTTGATTTCCTTGAGCTCGGCGGCGCTGGTGTCGGAGTCGGCCGCGCGCGCGAAGCCGGCCATTGAAAACGCCGCGAGGCCAAGTGCGCAGAGAAACATCGAGAAAATTCGTCTAGCTGGCATAGTTCCCCCAATCCGCATTCATGTATTCGGCGCATCCGCGAGAGAGCAACATTTGTGCCCACCGCGTTAACGGCTTATTGCGAGCATAAGATCAACTGCTCCGAGCTGAACTGACGGAGCATCGGCCGATATCTCGGGGAACTTCTGCCATAAACGATCGGATCGCTGCAAGTGGCGGCGCAATCCGATTGTGTTGCCAAGGGAGGCAAGCCGTGTGTTCAAAGGATACAAGCGGTCAAGCGGGCCGCTCGAAATTCCGCCCGATATCAGGCGGCGCATAGCGGCCGTCGCCGGGTACAAAGAATGAATTGGAAATCCGGAGACGACGTGCAATTGTGAGGACGAGGACGATGAATATGCCTACCGCCAAGAAGCCATCATCGAACCGGGCCGAAAACTTCTCCGCCACGGGCAAGATCAGAAAACTGACGGAAGAACTGAGCCGAGAAGAATACCGGCTGGAGATGCCGCTGCTCGACGCGGCGGTGGCCGGGGCGGTTCTCGGGTTCAAGCCGTCGGATCGGGAGATGCGTGCGCAGGCGCAGCGCTGCTGGGAAACTCTGAAGCCACGACTCAATCATCATCTGTTGAGCGAAGATGAAACCGTGCTGCCGTGGGCGGAAGTTGCGGGCGGCCTTGCTCCCGAGGTGATGGAGCGAATCAAGCAGAGCCACCTCGAAATGCGCGGGCTGGCGAGCAAGCTCAACGGAGTGTCGTTCGAGAAAGATTCGGACAAAGACGTCGCGGTTGCCGGAAAGGCGCTATGCGTGCTGGCGGTGAAGCTGGACGATTTGATCGATAGCGAGGAAATGCGCCTGCTGCCGGCGCTCAGAAGGATGCTGTTCGCCTAGATCCGGAGCGGCCTAGCAGGGGGGCGGCTTCCAAGGTCTGTCTCGATGGACTTCGATTACACGCCAGAGCAGGAGCAGTTCCGCAGCCGGGTTCGCGGGTGGCTGGAGGCGACGGCGGCGGAACTTTTTGGCGATCTTGCCGACGCGCAGAGTGTAACTATCGAAAGCATGCTGTACAGCCGCGACGACCGGCTGTGGCAGAGGATGCTCACGTACCATCGGCGTTTGCACGAAGCCGGGTACCTCGCGCTCCACTGGCCCAAGCGGTGGGGCGGGGGCGAAGCCGGAGTGGTGGAGCAATCGATTTACCAGGACGAGGCTTTGCGTCTGGGGCTGCCGCTGTACGGCGCCAACAACTTCGCGATCGATCGGATTGGTCCGACGATTATGCTGCTCGGCAGCGAGGAGCAAAAGAAGCGGTACCTGGCTCCGATGCTGAGCGGAGAAGAAATCTGGTGCCAGGCATACTCGGAACCCAACGCAGGCTCCGACCTGGCGGGACTTCAGATGCGGGCGGTGCTGGACGGCGACTGGTTTGTGCTCGACGGGCAGAAGGTATGGACCAGCAACGCGCATCGCGCGGACTGGCAGGTAATCCTGGTGCGGACCGATCCGGCGGCGCCCAAGCATCGAGGAATTTCGTATCTGCTGGTTGACCTGCGCAGTCCGGGGATCACCCTTCGGCCGCTCAAGCAGATTACCGGCGAGATGGGGTTCAACGAGGTGTTTTACGAGGGCGTGCGAGTGCCGAAGGAGAACCTCGTCGGCAAGCTGAACGAAGGGTGGCAAGTGTCGATCGCGACGCTGATGTTTCAGCGGGCGTCGGGCGGATTGAGGCATCCGGTGGAACGGACGCTGGGTGAATTGATCGCGCTGGCAAAGGCGGTGGCGATCGACGGGACGGCGGCGTCGAGCAGCGGGTACATCCGCCAGCAGCTCGCGCAATTTGCCGCGGAGGCGCAATGCATCCGGCTTGGGCGTTATCGCGCGATGAGCGCGCAGCTCAAGGGGCGAGGGCCGGGAGCGGAGAGTTCGATCGGAAAACTGTGCGCGACGGAACTCAGCCTGCGCATGGCAATGTTCGCGGACGAGATGCTGGGCGCTTACGCAAAGCTCGAGCGCGGGTCGCGCGGGAGCGTCGAGGGGGGCAAATGGGCCAGCCGCATAATCGGCGCCAGGGAGTACACGATCGCGGGCGGCACCAGCGAAATCCAGCGCAACATCATCGGCGAGCGCGTGCTGGGCTTGCCCAAGGGGTGAGCCGGACGCCGGGGGCGCGCCATCCGACGGCAAGCGCCGCGGCCAATACCGCGATCGCCCAATCGGCGGGAGCAATCGGGCGGATCATCAGGAGCGCGGCCAGCGGCGGCGTCAGCATAAATACGGGGAGGCTCAAGGCTACGGTAAAGATCACGAGCCAAAATCGGCGCTGCTCCGGCGCGCGAACCCGCCACCATCGACGGGTCCCGGCATACTCCGCCCAGACGAGAAACAGGCTTCCCACGACGGCGACGACCATCGCGACGCTGCGAGCATAGTTCTCGCCGGCGCGGAGTCGAAGTGCGAAGAGCGCGAGCGCCATCGCGGTCAGCAGGGCGCCGGATAGAGCCGCACGGTAAGCGGCCGGGCGCTCGACAATCGGCGACGCCGGCGGGCGCGGCGGCCGTCGCATGACGTCATCGACGGCGGGCTCGCCCTCGAACGCGAGCGCGGAGACCGGATGGACGATCATCTCGAGCCACACCAAATTCACCGGCAATAGCAGGAGCGGAAGGCCAAAGATCGGGGCCAACAGCGTGAGCGATACCAGCATCACCTTGAAGCCGACCAGATAAAGGAATGCGCGCTGAATGTTGTCGAGCAGAATGCGGCCTTCGCGAATCGTTGCGACCATCGCGGAGAAATCGTCCTCGAGCAGTACGATGTCGGCGGCCGCGCGCGCGACCTCCGTTCCGCGCCGGCCCATGGCGACGCCGATATCCGCGCGGCGCAGGGCAGGCGCGTCGTTTATCCCGTCGCCCGTCATCGCGACGACTTCGCCCGCGCGCCGCAGGGCCTCGACGATCGCGTATTTTTGTTCGGGGCGAATGCGCGCGAAGATGCTGCAGCGGTGGACCAGGCGGTCGAAGGCCGGCTGGTCCGCGCTGTCGAGTTGCGCGCCGGTGACGATGCCGTCGTCGCTGTGCGCGATTCCGGCGGCGTCGGCGATTGCGTGCGCGGTGAGCGCGTGATCGCCGGTAATCAGCTTGAGTTCCACCCCGGCGCGCTGGCATTGCGCCACCGCGTCCGGAACCGCAGCTCTGAGAGGATCGCGAAACCCGAGCAGGCCGAACAGACGAAACCCGCGCTCGTCCGACGCGCGCACCCCGGAGAATCCGCCCGGCTGCGCATCGCGACCGGCGACGGCGAGCACGCGCATTCCGCGCCCCGCCATCTCGGCATTGGCGCTCTCGGCGCGAGCAAAATCCGCCTGTTCCAGATGGCAATGCTCGATTATCCCCTCGAGCGCGCCTTTGGCCACGATTCGCTGTGCGCTGCCGTCGCCTTCGCGACTGCTCCAGACGTGCGACATGTGTTTGCCAACCGGGTCGAAGGCGTAATCGTGTACCAGACGCCATCGCGAGTGAAGCGCATCGACGTTGATCCCGTGCTCGGTGCAATGGGCAAGAATCTTTCGCTCCATCGTGTCGGCGGCCTGGGGCTCGCATGCGAGCGCGGCCGCCTCGAGCAGCGCGTCCTCCGACATCTCCGGCCCCAGCGGCAGATGCTCCTCGAGCATGAACTCGCCAGCCGTCAGAGTGCCCGTCTTGTCGAGGCAGATGACGGTGGTTGAGCCCAGAGTCTCGACGCTGGCCAACCGGCGCACCAGGACTCCGTGCTGGCTAAGGCGGTATGCTCCGATGCTCAGGAACATCGTCAGCACCAGCAAGAACTCTTCGCCGACGGCGGACATCGCGAGGCTGACCGCGTACAGGAACGCGTTGCCCGGCGGCGCGCCGCCGATCATGCGCGAGACAAAAAGCAGAGCCGAGGCGATAATCGCCGCGCCGACCATCAGGCGCACCATCCGCGCCGTCTTGCGCTCAAGCGGTGTCGGACGCGGGCCTACCTCGGCGACCAGTCGCGCCAGATCGCCATAGCGGGTGCGCTCACCGGTCGCGGTTACCTCGGCAAACCCGTGGCCTTCGAGCACGCGCGACCCCGCATACACGCGGCTGGGCTCGGGCGCGTCCGCCACGGCTGCGGGTATTTCGCAGGGGCGCTTCGAAACGGGCTCTGCTTCGCCAGTGAGCTGCGATTCGTCGAGCGCGAGATTGGAACTCGAACGCACAACCGCATCGGCGTGAACGATGTCGCCCTCTTTCAGGAGCAGCAGATCACCGGGGACGAGGTCCGCAGTCGGAGTCTCGGTCTGGACGCCACTGCGAACCACTCGCGCGCGCGGCGCGACGACGCCCGCAAGTTTCTTGAGGGCGGTGCGCGATCGCGCCTCAAGAATTACATCGACGGCAAGGACCGGAACGATCGCCGCGAACAGGACGTAAGCGTCGGTCCGCTCGCCCAGCGCGTAGTAAACCGCGCCGGCCGCGGCCAGCATTACCGCCATCGGGTCCGCGACGGTTCTGATAAACGCCAGGATCGCAGCGCCGCGCGATGCGCGCACCAGGCGGTTCGGCCCGTACGTCTTCAGGCGCCGCGCGGCCTCTTCGTTGCTAAGGCCGCTCAGCGGGTCATTGGGCACAGCTCGCAGTTTTATAGCCCCTTTCAACGTAACCTGATCGTCTTATCGAATTCTCCCAGCATTGCAATCGCCTGCCAAAGAATTTGGCTTCGGGACGGCAGGCAGATGGCGCGGGGGCGAGGGTGGGATTTAGGCTGATTGCAGGCGGCTGAGGGGCTGCTTCGCGCGCGGCTCGATCGCCGCCGGTCAAGTCATGATTGGCCGAGATGCCATATCTCGCGAGAGTATTCGGCGACTGCCCGATCGCTCGAAAACGCACCGATCCGCGCCAGATTGAGTATAGCCTTGCGCGACCAGAGCTGCGGATTTCGATACTCAGCCGATACCTCCGACTGGATATCGACATACGGGCCGAAATCCGCCATCAGGAAATAGTCATCGTGGTTGACCAGCGCGTCGCGAATCCACCGGAACAGCCCCGACTCGCCGGGACAAAAGCGATCGGACGCCAACTCATCGAGCACCCGCTTGAGTCGCGGATCAGAGTCGTAGTAGTCGCGCGGATGGTATCCACCGTTGGACGCGAGTTCCTCGATCTGGCCGGAGGTGAGGCCAAAAATGAATATATTTCCCGCGCCGACGGCTTCGCGAATCTCGACATTGGCACCATCGAGAGTCCCCACTGTCAGTGCGCCATTCATCGCGAACTTCATGTTGCCGGTGCCGGATGCTTCGCGGCCGGCGGTGGAAATCTGCTCGGACAGGTCGGCTGCCGGAATGATTTTTTCCGCGAGCGAGACCCGATAATCCGGTAGGAAGGCGACCTTGATCAAGCCGCGTGTTTTTGGATCGTTGTTGATCACTTGCCCGAGGCTGTTGATCAACTTGATGATCATTTTCGCCGCCCAATAGCCGGGCGCCGCCTTGCCCGCGAGCAGGTAGGCCCGCGGCACCGGCGGTTCGACGCCGTCATCGACGAGTTGCAGGTACTGATGCACGATTCCCAGCGCCATCAGAAGCTGGCGTTTGTATTCGTGGATACGTTTGGCCTGAATGTCGAACATCGCGGCGGGATCGAGGTCCACGTCGGCGAGCCGATTGACAATTCTGGCCAACCGCTCCTTGTTGGCGCGCTTGATTGCCCCGAAGCGGCGCTGAAACTCGAGGTCGGCGGCGAATTTCTCGACCGCACTTAACTGCGCGAGGTCGGTCGCCCATCCCTCACCGATGGTCGCGTCGAGCAGGCCAGCAAGACCCGGATTTGCCATCGACAGCCATCGCCGCTGCGCGACGCCGTTGGTCTTGTTGCTGAACCGCTCGGGCCAGAGCTGGTAAAAATCGGGGGCCAGGCGCGTCTTGACCAGTTCGGTGTGCAGCTTTGACACGCCGTTGACCGAATGGCTGCCGACGATCGCCAGATGCGCCATGCGAACCTGGACTTCGTATCCCTCCTGGACGATCGATACGCGCCTGAGGCGTTCGGGATCGTCGGGCCAGACCGCGGCCGCATCGGCCATAAAGCGCCGATTGATCTCGTAAATGATCTGGAGGTGGCGCGGCACGACTCGTTCAAGCAGGCTCACCGGCCATCGCTCCAGCGCTTCGGGCAGAAGCGTGTGATTAGTGTATGCGACCGTGGCGCGCGTAAGCTCCCACGCCGCCGCCCACTCGAGATCGTACTCGTCGATGAAAACGCGCATCAACTCCGCAATAGTCAATGCGGGATGAGTATCGTTCAGTTGAATAGCCACTTGCGATGAGAAAGCACTGAAGTCTTCACCACGAGCGACGAATTCCTGCACTATATCGTGCACCGCGCAGGCGACGAAGAAATATTCCTGGAGCAGCCTGAGCTCCCGGCCCGCAGCCACCGCATCGGACGGGTACAGCACTTTCGAGATGGTCTCGGAAAGCATCTTCTGCTCGACGGCCTTCATGTAGTCGCCGGCGTTGAAGATCTGCATATCGAATTCGTCCGACGCGCCGGCTGAATACAGGCGAACAAAATTCACCGTGCGCCCGCCGAATCCCGCGATCGGCAGATCGGATGGCACGCCGACCAGCTCGCGCCGATCGACCCAGGCGGGATTGTATTCGCCGTTGCGATCGATGCGGTGCTCGATTCGCCCGTAAACCGGAATCCGGCAAGACTGCTCGGGGCGCGCCACCAGCCACGGCGAGGTTTCACGCTGCCATGCGTCGGGCCGCTCGACCTGGTAACCACCGCGAATCTCCTGGCGGAACAGCCCGTACTCGTAGTTGATGCCGTAGGCGTAGCCGGGCAGATCGAGCATCGCCAACGAATCGAGGAAGCACGCAGCCAGCCGGCCCAGGCCGCCGTTGCCGAGCGCCGCGTCGGGCTCCTCGTCGAACAGGAGCTGGAGGTCGATTCCGTTCTCAGCGAGAAAATCGCGGCAGGTGTCGATGATGCCGAGGTTGAAGAGATTGTTTTCCAGCGAGCGGCCGATCAGAAATTCAAGCGACAGATAATAGAGCTTCTTGGAATTGCTGCGGTCGAAACGCATGCGGGTGGCAAGCATTTTTTCGACCAGCATGTCGCGAACCACCAGCGCGGTCGCGCGATACCAGTCATGCTTCGACAACTCGATCCGCCGCTTGGCCAGCGAGAAACGGATGTGATGATCGATCAGCTTGTTGAACAGTTTGCGGTTGAGTTCGTAAGGTGGAGGAACAGCCATTCTTGGGTCGGTCTTCGAGGATTCTCGGAGCAGCCTCCTGGATGATCAATCAGGTTTGCAGAGTTGTCGCCAATCAGATCATAGCCGATAGCGGCAACCTATCTACATAATGCCGGTTCGCGGCGCCGTTCTCCAGAAGGTCATCGGCGACGAAGCGAGCCGGCGCCCGGCGAACCCGGCTACGCGGCCACGCGATCAAGGAAAGCGCGCACGGCGGCGTTGAACGCGGCGGGCTGATCGATATTGGCGGCGTGACCCGCATGTGGGACGATCACTTTTTCCGCGCCGGGAATTTTGGCCGCCATGTAATCGGCCGACGGCCGGAACTGCTTGTCGTCTTCGCCGACCAGCACCAGCGTCGGCACCGCGATTGCAGGGAGCGATTCGATCACGCGGCTGTCCTTCTGCGCCAGCATCCCGCGCGCCGCATGCGCAAGCCCCTGAGCGCTGCGATGGCGGGCAACGCTCACTTCGGCGCTGACGCCGGCGGCAGCGAGTCCCTGTTTCTCGTACGCCACTGCGGTGGTTTCCGCGAGCCGGTTCCAACCCTCGCGCGCTTCGTCTTTCCTGTAGCCCGGGCCGGTGTCGAACAGCATCAGCGCAATCGTGCGCGCGGGATGCGCCAGATGAAACGCCAGCGACATGAAGCCGCCGAGCGACAAGCCGGCGATGACGGCGCGACGGGCGCCGCAAGCGTCGAGCACCGCGGCCATGTCGGCGATGGTGGCTTCGTGCGAATAGAGCGCAGGATCGGCGGGCGAGTCGGAGCGGTCGTGGCCGCGCATATCCCAGGCGATCAGGTGGTAGCGGTCCGAGAGCGCATCCATCTGACCTTGCCACATGCGCGCGCTGGCGCCGTAGCCGTGCGAGAGCAAAACGGCGGGTCCGGCGCCACGATGTTCGTAGTAGATGCGCACGCCATCGCGATCGAGATAAGGCATAGTCAGTTCATCCTCGTTGGTGCAGCGAGTGCGGGGGCATCCTGGCGGACGCCCCCGCTTTTTTTAACCGATTAAAAATCGCGAGACGAAGCCCTACTTCATGCCGCCGCCACGTTGCATCGTAGCCAGCGCTTCGGCCATCTCGCCGAGGCCCTTCTTTACCGACGGGCGGGACTGGACGTAGGTCCACCATGCCGCGAGTTTCGGATGCCCGTCGAGCGGCAGGACCCCGAAGAGCGGCATCAGGTTGGTCACGAAGAACATCGTCGGCGCGAGCGCACAATCGGCAAGCGTGAAGTCGGCGCCACAGGCGAAGCCGCGATCGGCGAGCATCTTTTCGAGCTGGTCGAGGCGGCTTTTGAACTCGGCCACCTTCTCGCCGATGATTTTTTCGTCGCGAGTTTTCGGATCCATCTGGGAGAACAGCGCACGCAGGGGAGGCTCCAAGTAGAGGTCGTGGAATCGGGTCATGATTCGCACTTTGGCGCGGCCCTCGGGGCTCTTGGGAAGCAGCGGCGGAGCCGGGAACTTGTCCTCGAGGTACTCGTTGATAACCTCGGACTCGGGGATGAGCAGGCCGTCAACGTCGAGCGCCGGGGTTTTACCGAGCGGATTGACCTTGGCGTATTCGGCGGAGTGGAGATCGCCGCCCGGAATCGGCGCAATCTCGATGTTGAGTCCCTTATCGTAAATGACGAGCCGGGACTTGGTGGCAAAGTTGGAGAGATACATGTTGTAGAGCTTCATCGTGGTCGATTCCTCGCCAGCCTAAATTTCAAACTCGCTTATCGCAGACGACCGCGCGCCGCGCAAGCCGCCGCGTGAATCAGCAGATCGGGACACCTCCGGTTGGGGCAATGTTAACTTGGGGTGTTATCCGGGGTTGACTCGCGCCATCCACCCTGTAGCCTTTACCTAAAAGGGGGGAACCATGAAGGCATCAAAGGGGAAGATGAGTGGTGCTTGTAGGTCTCTAATCGCTCAGGCGCAGGCGGGAAGCGGACGTGCGGCGACCGCGATCCTGGCCGCGTTTATCGCCATCACCGCGCTTGGCACAACGTCTTGCAATTCGGGTTCCACAGCCGAGGCGCAGCCAGCGCCGTCGCCGGCGCCCGCGACGGTGGTGGACAACACCCGCGTCTCCGATTCCAATACCGGCTACGCGCTTAACAACGATTTCACGAGAGTGATCTTCACCAGCAACCCCGCCCCGGTGGTCAGCATCGGAAAGACGGGCACCTACAACGATAAGCTAATCCAGGCCCGCGCATTCATGACGGCTACCATACTGTACCAGCCGCCAATCCCGGCAATAGACGACGCGCATTTTGTGGGCGGCGATGATTCCAGCCCGAGCACCAACGACCTGGTGGCAATGCGCTGCAAACCGGACCCCAGCCTGGCGCAGCCGAGAGTGGCCAGCTGGCCGAATGTATTCGTGGTCGCAACTTCGGATCTGGAGTACTTGATGGGATACAACCCCACCGATTCATGTCCCGCAGATCCCACCGATCCGGTTGACCAACAGGTGTACTGTGCTTCCGAGAGTTTTGCCGACCTGAAAACCACAATGGTCCCACTGACGTTGCAAAACGCTGTCGGTACCGGCGCGACCGTTTTTCAATTTACAGGCGCCCCCTTCGCGGCTACAGGCAGTACCACCGGGGCCAACGTTCTCTATGATTTGTACGGGATCGGATCAGCCTTTTCCGGCCTGGGCTACTCAGTCGAAAACAGTTACCTCGCAGGCAAGAACGTTCCCCTCACCGCCGCCGAGGCGCTCGAACAGTCCGTGGTCACCGAATACCTGGTGATGAACGTGCCGCTGACAGATGCCAACTGCCGATGCGTCCGAGTGACGCCGTACGATAACCGGGATGCGAGCCTGCTGAATTGGAATCGCGTATGGGCCGCGGGCAAGCTCGATCCGAGCGACGGCCACTGCGTCGTGCGCGCGAGCCTGCCCTGAATCAGCTGCATACTCGACGGAGGGTGAGGCGAGCGATCAGCGGCCATCCCGCCCGACGGCGCGCCGATCTACATTGCGGCTCCGCTGGAAGGACCGGCGGCCAGAAAAGGGTCTTGCGGGGAGGAGGCCTGCCGTGCATATCTTGCTGCTTCCATTGGAGATTCAACACGGATGGAGAACAGCGGGAAGGCGTACGAGCAGCTCGAGTGCTGTGGGTTTACTTCCAGGCGCGCCCTCGCAATAGCCGCTATCTGCGCATTCACGCTGGGCCTCGTAGCGACCGCTTCGGCCAAGACGACATCATACCCAGAACCGTTTGCTATCACTCGAAGCGGAGTGGTGCTTGGCTCAACGGTTAACGGCGTCGACGAATTTCTCGGCATCCCGTACGCCAAACCTCCCGTGGGAGCTCTGCGCTGGAGGCCGCCGAAGGCTTTCGGGAAGTTTACGGGAGGAACTTTCGAGGCGACTGAATTCGGCAGTGAGTGTACGCAACCCGGACCAACCGGTAGCGAGGATTGCCTGTTTCTGAACGTTTATACCCCGACCGGTTCCGAACCCGGTAGCGCGGTAGAACCAGCCGGCGGCGAGACGGCCGCCGCAACCCAGTCAAGCGGCCTACCAGTGATGGTCTGGATTCATGGCGGCGGACTTACGGGCGGCGGCGGCGATCTCTACGACCCTGCGCCGCTCATGAGCCAAGGGGGAGTGATCGTTGTGACGATCAACTACCGCCTGGGATTGCTGGGATTTCTTGCCCAGTCCGCGCTGGACGCCGAAGGCCATGAAAATGGCAACTATGGGTTGATGGATCAGCAATTCGCGCTCAAGTGGGTTCAGAAGAACATCAAGGCCTTTGGCGGCGATCCGAAGAAAGTAACGATATTTGGCGAGTCGGCGGGCGGGCAGAGCATATATTGCAATCTTGCGTCTCCGACCGCAGCGCATTTGTTCCGCGGCGCGATAGCGGAGAGCGGATCTTATGTAGAATTCCAGAGCTACTTTGACTTCATCGTTAACCTGGCAACGGCGGAAGCGACGGGCACCGGGCTTGCGCCGTCGGGCAGCTCAGTCGCGATAAGTGTCGGATGCTCGAGCCAGACGGCTGCGTGCCTGCGTGCCGTATCGGCCGACACGTTGGTCGGAGTAGAGCCAAGCGTATTGTACCCGTTCGTAGATGGAAAACTGCTTACTCAGACGCCGATGGCGGCGTTTACCAGCGGCAAATTCAATAGAGTGCCGGTGATCGCGGGCACCAATCATGATGAATATAGGTACTTCGTAGCTGGGGAGTACGACTTGGCGGGGAATCCTATCCTGACCGACGCGGAATACGAGGCTGCGGTCACGGCCCTGTGGACATCAGCATTGGCGGCGAATGTGTTGAGACTATATCCCTATGCCAGTTACCCCAGCGGCGATCTGGCATTGGCTGCCTCGGGTACCGACGGAGCCTTCAGTTGCCCGGCGCGCAACGCGGATCAGCTATTGTCGAAATTCGTAAGGACCTATGCATACGAGTTCAATGACGAGAACGCGCCCCCGGGTACTGTAGCAGGGGTAACTTTTCCGCTGGGTGCTTTTCACGGCGCCGAGGTTCTATACCTAATGTCGGTGAAAGGGGATGACTTCCCGTTTACGGCCGATCAGCAGACGCTCTCTCACACCATGATCAGCTACTGGACCCAGTTCGCCAAAACACTTGACCCGAACTCGGCTGATCAGCCGACATGGTCGCCGTACAGCACGTCAACCGACGAGTTCCAATCGTTGGTCCCGCCGACACCGATGGTTGAGTCCAATTTTGACACCTTTCACAAGTGTTCTTCGTTCTGGGACACGATACCCTGAGCCGTTGGACCATGCTCACGGTAAACTCCGATGAAGGAGCCTGTTAGAACAGCTAGCGGCCGCCTTCTTCCTGCTTGATCACGAAGATCAGCGACTCGGCGAAATCGTCGGGATGCTCTAGTTGAGGGTAGGCGCCGGAGGTCTTGAAGACGACGGTGGCCGAACCGGGCATCGCGGCGTGGATCGCCTCGCCGTCGGCGGCCGAGAAGAAGGGATCCTTCGCACCCCAGATTATGATCGTGAGCGTGTTGAAGACCTGGCCCAGTTTGGACCGGATATGCGCCTCGTCGCGGGGCACGGAATTGATCATGTCGGTCTCGGCCTGAAGGTCGCCGCTGAGCTCAGCCATCATGCGCTGGTAAATGAATTCGGGCATCGGGGGCAAATCGAAGAAGCTCGCTTCGACCTGTGCGCGAATCGCCTCGACGGTCGCCGGCAGCATCCCCTTGCGAAGTTTTTCAGCGCCGCGCGCACCCACCAGGCCGCCCGACACCAGGACCATCCGTTCGACTTTGTCGGGATGCTCGACGGCGTAGTAGAGCGCGACGTCGGCGCCGAGATCGTTGCCGACCAGGTTGACGTGATCGAGCTTCATCTCGTCGATCATCTGCGCGACCGCCTCGGCCTGGTACGCGATCGAATATCGGACCTGCTTGTGATCGGATGAGGCGAAGCCGGGCAGGTTCGGCGCGATCACTTTGTAGTGCGCGTCGGCAACCGGCGGCATGATCCCGCGCCACACGAGCGCGGCGTTCGGACCGAGCCCGTGAATCATCACGACCGGCTCCATTTCCGAATAGCCGCCGGTGACCAGGTAAGTGATGAGGCCATCCTTCAGCGCAAGCTCGTTCTGCGTCACCCCGGACCATCCCAGGCGCGAGATCTGAATCCAGCGGATGACACCGATCGGCCGCAGGTACATCGCAGCCGCGAAAATTCCGAGAAAGACGGCGGCGAGCGGTCCCGCGATGTTGATCCAGGTGTGGCGGCGGACTTGCGGAGCGAGATTGTCGGCGCGGATGTCGGCTTCGGTCGGCACGTGGGCTGGTTGCGATTTGATTGGCTCAGCCACTGCGTTGCGCCGTCGCGCGCTATTTCTCCGGCGGCGGCGCTATGGCGCCCGGCGCCAGCGCCACGGCCGGCGCGGCCTTCCCGGCCGGCTTCGCCGCGTGCGAGACCCGACGCCGGTGAATGGCCGCTTCGCGGTCTCGCGCCAGTTGATCGAGGTGATCGGCAACGCGGTTGATTTCCCGGGTCGCATCTTCGACGGCCCTGGTCGCGCGATCCGCGGCCTCAGTCGCCTTGTTTGCGGCGTCGAGCGCTTTGGCCGCGGACTGCTCGGCGAGCGTGGCGGCTTCATCCGCCTTCGCGGCCGCGGCTTCGGCCTGGTCGGCCTGCTGCCCGCCCGGCGACGCGCATCCGGCGACAGCGATCGCCAGCACAAGGACGGGCAACCCGGGAAAAAACCGGCGCATCGGCGACCCGCGTCAGCGCGGAGCGAACGCCTGGACCGCGCGAAGGTCGGGCAGCGGCGTCCCGTCGGAACGGATCGGCAGGATGCAGACGTGAGAGGCGCCCGCCTTGAGGTGCGCGTCGATGCGATCGCGAATCTTGTCCTCGGCGCCCCACGCCACGACGGCGTCGACGAGCCGATCGGAGCATCCGTTTTCGAATTCCTTGTCAGCCCATCCGAGCGCTTTCAGGTTGTTGGTGTAGTTCGGCAGGCGCGGAACGTAGGTCTTCATGTACTCGCGCGCCGCCTTGCGGGCTTTGGCGGCGTCGGTCTCCAGGATGACGGCCTGCGCCGCGCATAGCATCGCATTCGGACCGATTTGCACGCGCGCTTTTGCGGTGTGCTCGGGCGGAACGAAATAGGTATGCGTGCCGTTGGCCTCGGCCGCCGACAGCGCGAGCATCTTGGGATGCAGCGCGGCGAGCACCACGGGCACCGGCTCTTTGGGCGCCGGCGCAACGTAGAGCGCGTTCTTCATCTTGGGCAGATACTCTTTCATATAGCTGTAGGGCTTGTCGTAGACGTGGCCGCGCAGGTTGGTGACGAGCGGCTTGTGGCTGACGCCGATGCCGAGCAGGAAGCGGCCGCCGGAAAGTTCGGCGACGGTTTTCGACGCGGCCGCCATCGTGACCGCGTCGCGGGCCCAGATGTTCGCGATGCCGGTTGCGATAACGAGGCGATCGGTATGGCTGAGCAGGTACGCGGCGTGCGCGAACGGCTCGCGGCCGACGGCCTCGGGAATCCACAGCGCCTTGTAACCGAGCTTCTCGACCTGCTTGGCGAACTCGGCGGTCTCCGCCGCGGCCATCGCGTCGAGGAAGAACCATATTCCAACTTTTCCAATATCCATGGCCCAAGTAAGTAGCGCGCCGGCGAAATTTGAACAAGGCAGGGGTGACCCCTGCACCCAGGATTAAGAAGATCAGCACCGGCGCGGGATGCGGGCGGAGTTTACCCTGAGCACGGATTCAGTGGTTCACTTTTTCAATCTTCGCCGGCGCCGCTGGGCGGCGCGCCCGTAACCGGCGCGAGAAACTTTACGTAAATGAGTTCGGGATCGTCCTCGTCAAGATTCTCGACGTGGCCGCTTTTGACGAAGCCCAATCGATCGCACAGCCGCTGCATTGGGAGATTCGACTGATTGGTCGAAGTGAATATCTTGCCGGTCTGACAATCGAGCTCGGCCGCGCGCATCAGGGCGATCGCGAGTCCGCGGCGGCGGAAATCGGGATGCACGATCAGCAGGCGCACGAAAAATTGCTCGAAGAAGCTCTCATCCGCGATGACGAAGCCGCGCACGATTCCATCGGCACGCGCCACTGAGACGCTGCCGTGGGCAAGTGCGTCAGCGATAAGTCTGCGCCGGGGCGAGCCTGCGTGGACGGTTTCGTCCAGCTCGCAAATATGCACAAAATCCTGGCTGGAAGCGCGCTCGATTATCGTCATAAATCCCGCCAGAGGTGCGATATCAGTGAACGATGAAACTTCAGCCGATCCGTTGATAGTTCGCCGCGAAGCGCCGATTGGATGGCTGGTGCTGAACCGGCCGCAAGTTCGCAATGCGCTCAATCTTAGGACCTGGCAGCGGATTGCGGAAGCTGTCGCGGAACTGGCAAGCGACGACGCGGTTCGCGTGATCGTGATGCGCGGCGGGACGCCGCAGGCGTTTATCGCCGGCGCGGACATCTCGGAGTTCCCGGCGATGCGGGCGGACGCGGCGCAGGCGCGTGCGTATCGCGATGCGCCTACCCGTGCAGTCGCGGCGATCGTCGAATGTCGCAAGCCCGTCGTCGCGATGATTTCCGGAGTTTGCATCGGGGGCGGGATGCAGGTCGCGCTCGCATGCGACATTCGGATAGCGGCGCGCGGCACGCGCTTCGGGATTCCAGCCGCGCAGCTTGGACTGGCGTATCCGCTGGAAGGCGTCATCCCGCTCGTGGATACGGTGGGCCCCGCCAACGCGCGCGATATCCTGCTGTCGGCGCGGCTGTTCGACGCGGAAGAGGCTATGCAGATGGGGCTGGTCAACCGCGTGGTCGATCCCGAAAAGCTCGAGGAAAACGTGCGCGACTACGTGCTCAAGATGGCGGGCAACGCGCCGCTGACGGTCGCTTGCGCCAAGCTGGCGATTCGCGAGAGCCTGAAGGACCGCGAGGAGCGCGACGTACCGGCGGTTTCGGCGATGGTCGCGCGATGCTTCGACAGCGAGGACTATCGCGAAGGCGTGAGCGCATTTCTGGAAAAGCGCCGGCCGAATTTCAAGGGCCGCTGAGCGGCTGGATTGATTGGATCGAATCGGAAGGCAGGAGGCGAACTGACGATGAGCGAAGCAGCCGTCACCAGGGCATCGCAGGATTTTTACTTCAATCCGTGGGACGGGGACTTCCGCGCCAATCCGTATCCGCATTACAAGCCGTTACTCGCCGGTCCGCCGCGTATTCTCGACTTGTTCGGGCCGACCGCGATGGTCGCCCGCTACGCCGACGTGACCGCGGTGCTGCACGACCATGCCCGCTTCTCGAGCGAGCGGCCGCGCAGTCCCTTCGAACCTCCGAACGAGGGACCGTTTGCCGGCGCGCGCACGATGCTGTTTTCCGATCCGCCGACGCATACCCGGCTGCGCCGGCTGGTGTCGCGCGATTTCACACCGCGGCGAATCCGCGATCTCGAACCGCAAGTCCGCGAGATCACGAAAAATCTCATCGACCGCGCGGAGCGCAGGGGCGAGCTTGACGCGATGAGCGGGTTTGCCAACGCGCTGCCGGTGATGGTTATCGCGGAGATGCTCGGCGTTCCGCGGGACCATTACGAACAGTTCAAGGACTGGTCCGATACGGTGGTGGCGGGCGACAACACTCTGCCCGGGACTCCGCTGCCGCAGCAATTTCATGCCGCGACCAAGGCGCTGCGCAGCTATTTCGCCGCGGAGATTGAGCGCCGGCGCAAGCATCCCGGCGCCGACCTGGTAAGCGCGCTGGTCGCTGCGCACGACGACGCCGAAGCGATGGACGCGGACGAATTGCTGGCCTTCGTGCTGCTCCTGCTGCTAGCGGGCAACGAGACCACGACCAATTTGATCGGCAACGGGATGCTCGCGCTCGGGCGCAATCCCGCACAGATGGACCTGCTCAGGCAAAGCCCGGAGCTGATGCCCAGGGCGATCGAGGAGATCCTGCGCTACGATGGACCGGTGCAATCCACCGTTCGCTTCACAAGGCAGGACGTGGAACTCGGCGGGACCGAACTGCCGGCCAATCTCGGATGCTTCATAATCCTCGCCGCGGCAAACCGCGATCCGGCCGAGTTCGACGATCCCGATCGTTTCGACGTCACGCGCGAGCCTCGCCGCAACGTCGCGTTCGGCGAGGGCATCCACACCTGCATCGGCGCGCCACTGGCGCGGTTGGAAGGTGCGATCGCGATCGGCGCGATGCTGGAGCGCTTCCCGCGGTTGCGGCTGAAAGACCCCGCGATCAAACCGGCTTACAAGGGGTCGTACTTTTTGCGCGGGCTCGAGTCATTGCCGCTGGCGATCGATTGAATCCGATGACCGATCCCGCCGTCGCACTTGATTTGAAACCCGAAAACGACGCCGCGGCTGAAGACGCACGCCGCACGAGCGCCAACCTTGGGTGGCTGGGTAGCACGCCGCCGTTCAACAAGCGGCAGCGCCGGGTATTCTGGATCGCGTCAACCGCGGGATTTTTCGATCAATACGATCGCGCGCTGCTGAGTCTCGCGCTCAAGCAAATTCAGGCGGGGCTCAAGATCGCGGAGTCGCACCTTGGCGCGCTGCTTTCGGTGATTCGGCTCGGCTACCTGCTGGCGCTGCTGATGACTCCCTTTGCTGACGTGTTCGGGCGCCGCCGCCTGCTGCTCTACACCGTCTTCGGCTACACGATTTTCACCGGGCTTATCGCGATCGCGCCGGGTGAGCGGAGCTTCGCTGCGTTTGAAATAATTGCGCGCGCGTTCGCAGGCGCCGAAGCCGCAATCGCGATGGTGATAGTGGCGGAGGAAGTTGACGCGGCGCATCGCGGATGGGCGATTGGACTGCTCGGCGCGGTGTCGTCGTTGGGCTACGGCCTGGCCGCGATCGTGTTCGCGTTTATCAACATGATTCCTTACGGATGGCGCGGGCTGTACGTGATCGCGCTGGTGCCGCTGGTGCTGATCATTCCGCTGCGCCGCCTGCTGCCCGAAAGCGCGCGCTTCGAAAAGGAGAAACTCGAAGGGATGCGCCCGGTGAAGATCTGGCAGCCGCTGGTGCAGTTGTACAGCGCGTACCCGGGACGGCTGGTAATGATGCTGTCGGTCGCGTTTCTGAGCTCGATGGGCGGCAACGTATCGGGCTTTATGTTCCCGAAGTTTCTGCAGGAGACCCATCATTGGTCGCCGGGCAACGTCTCGTCGTTGTTTCTGTTCGGCGGCGCCTTTGGAATATTGGGCTCGATCGTCGCGGGCCGGATGAGCGATCGCTATGGGCGGCGCGTGATCGGCGCGGCGTTCATGTTCGTGTCGCCGCTGTTGACTATCTGGATGTACACGGCGCCGGGTTGGTCGATGGTTCCAGCATGGATATTGGAAATATTTTTCGATATCGCGTCAGGCAACGTTCTGGCCGCGTACAGCGCGGAGTTGTTTCCTACCTCTTATCGTTCGACCGCCGGAAGCGCGCTGGTGGTCGCAGGCACGACCGGCGGCGCACTCGGGTTGTTCCTGGAGGGCATGCTGTTCAAGCTCACCGGCTCACACGCACGTGCGATCTGCTACGTGACGGTCTTCTGGATAATCGCGCCGGCGATCATGTGGTTCTTTCCCGAGACCTCGGGACGCGAGCTCGAGGATATCTCGCCGGAAACGAATGTCGATTGATTCCCCGCGGCTCATCGACGCGCTAGATTTGCGCCCAGCCATGGGAGCAAAGCTGCATCGCCGCTTGCGCCTCCGATTCGGCCCGATTGCGCCCGTGATCATCCTGCTCGCGTTGCTCGGATGCGCGCGCGGTCCATGCGTCAGCATAGCCGGCGCTGACGGCAAGCCCCGCGCCACGGTTGCGGTCGAAGTGGCAAACACGGGCGCCGAGCGCGAGCTCGGCCTGATGTTTCGCAAGCATCTCGACGACAATACGGGGATGATCTTTGTTTTCCCGGATGCGGCGCGCCGGACTTTCTGGATGCACAATACGCCGATTTCGCTCGACATGATTTTCGCGGACGCGGCGGGCCGGGTTACGGGAATCGTCGCGAACGCGGAGCCGTTTTCCGACAAGCCGGTCGGCGTCGAAGCCGACTCGGAGTATGTGCTCGAAGTGAATGGCGGTTTCTGCGCGAAAAATGCAATCAAGCCCGGCGACCGAATGGATTTTTCCGGGTTTTCACCCCACGCCTCGCAATAGTCGGGCGCTTTAACCGGCCGCCAACATGCGGTATCTATCTTGCCGGTCGCACGTGACGGGCGCCTTTTTGTTTGGCGTCTATCCAGCTCGATTGCGGTTGTGAAAAATGGGCCTTAAAGAAAATCTCGAACAACTCAAACGACTCACGCGCGAGGCCGAGGCGGCCGGCGGCAAGGAGCGGCTCGAGAAGCAACGCGCAGGGGGCCGCATGACCGCGCGCGAGCGGGTCGAGTTTCTCCTCGACCGTGACTCGTTCGTCGAACTGGACAAGTTCAAGACCCATCGAATCACCGACTTCGACATGGCGGAGAAAAAAATCCCCGGCGATGGCGTCGTGACGGGCTACGGCACGATCGACGGGCGGCGGGTGTGCATCTTCAGCCACGATTTCACCGTCTTCGGCGGCAGCCTGTCGGGCGCATTCGCGGAAAAGGTCTGCAAGGTGATGGACCTCGCGATGAAGACCGGATGCCCGGTGATCGGGCTCAACGACGGCAGCGGCGCGCGAATCCAGGAGGGCGTCGTGTCGCTGGCGGGCTACGCGGATATTTTTCTGCGCAACGTAATGTCGTCGGGAGTGGTCCCGCAAATTTCCGCGATCATGGGACCATGCGCCGGCGGCGCGGTGTACTCGCCGGTGATGACGGACTTCATCGTGATGGTGCGCGATACCTCGTACATGTTCATCACCGGGCCCGACGTGATCCGGGCGACCACGCACGAAGAGGTCACGATGCAGGAACTTGGCGGCGCGGATACGCATAGCCAGAAGTCGGGCGTGTGCCATCTCGAGGCCGACGACGACGCGGGCGCGCTCGCGATGATCCGCGAACTGCTTTCATACATGCCGTCGAACAATGTCGACGACCCTCCATTCGTCGCCAGCACCGACGACCCCGCCCGCTGCGACGGCGCGATCGATTCGATCGTCCCCGAAAATCCCAACAAGGCCTACGACATGGGCGAGATCATCCGGCGCGTGGTGGACGACGGCCACTTCCTCGAAGTGCAGAAGGACTACGCCCACAACATCCTGATCGGATTCGCGCGGCTCGGCGGCTACTCGGTCGGCGTGGTCGCGAATCAGCCAGCCTTTCTGGCGGGATGTCTCGACATCGACTCGTCGGTGAAAGCGGCGCGATTCGTGCGCTTCTGCGACGCGTTCAACATTCCAATCGTCACCTTCGTGGACGTGCCGGGCTTTCTGCCGGGTACCTCGCAGGAGTTCGCCGGAATCATCCGGCACGGCGCCAAACTGCTCTACGCATTCTGCGAGGCCACCGTGCCCAAGGTAACGGTGATAACCCGCAAGGCTTACGGCGGTGCGTACGACGTCATGTCGTCGAAGCATATTCGCGGCGACTTCAACTTTGCGTATCCGAGCGCCGAGATCGCGGTGATGGGGCCCGAGCAGGCCATCAACATTGTTTTCCGCAACGAGCTCGCCAAAGCCACAGATGCGGTCGCCGAGCGCGCGCGGCTGGCGGAGGACTACCGCAAAACTTTTGCCAATCCGTTCAAGGCGGCTGAGCTTGGCTATATCGATGAAGTGATCATGCCGCGCGACACGCGTCCCAAGCTGATCGCCGCTCTCAAGGCGCTCGCCAACAAGCGCGACAAGAATCCGCCGCGCAAGCACGGCAATATTCCACTTTGACCAAAAGTGTCCCGAGTAGCCGCAGTGTCCCGAACGGGCGCTGTGTCCCGAGAGGCCGAAGCGCTCCGAGCGGGCGGCGCGCGCGGTTAGCCCGCGTGGGCCGGATTCAGTATACAATTTGGAGGGCGGGAGCCCGGTCTGAAATATGTTCAAGCGGATTCTAATCGCCAACCGGGGAGAGATCGCGGTGCGGATCATCCGCGCATGCCGCGAGTTGGGAATCGAATCGGTCGCCGTTTACTCGGACGCCGATCGCACCGCGCTGCACGTGCGCGAAGCCGATCATGCGTGCGCGGTCGGCCCGGCGCCGGCGGCCGAGAGCTATCTTAACACCGCGAAAATTCTTGAAGCGGCCAAACGCACTAAGGCCGACGCGATTCATCCGGGTTACGGCTTTTTTTCCGAAAGCGCCGCGTTTGCGCGCGCGGTGCAGAGCGCCGGGCTCGTCTGGATCGGGCCGCCGGCGGACGCGATGGAGCGGATGGGCGACAAGGTCGAAGCGCGCAAATTGATGTCGGCGGCGGGAGTGCCGGTGGTGCCGGGTTCGCCGGGGACGCTGGAGACCGAAGCGGAAGTGGCCGCGATCGCGAAGAAGATCGGCTTCCCGATCATGGTGAAGGCGGCCGCGGGCGGAGGCGGCAAGGGCCTGCGCTTCGTCGAGAACGACAAAGAGCTGGCGTCAGTGGTGCGCACGGTCGCGAGCGAGGCCCGGTCGTCATTCGGCGACGGGCGCTTTTACGTCGAGAAATTTCTCAAGCAGCCGCGCCATATCGAAGTGCAGGTGCTCGCCGACGCGCACGGCAACATCGTCCATTGCTTCGAGCGCGAATGCTCGATTCAGCGCCGCCATCAGAAGGTCGTCGAGGAATCGCCGTCACCGTTCATCACGCCGAAGATGCGGGCGGAGATGGGCGCGGTCGCGGTGCGCGCGGCCAGGGCGGTGAACTACGTCAGCGCGGGAACGATCGAGTTCCTGGTTGACGCGGAGCGCAACTTTTATTTCCTCGAGATGAACACCCGCATCCAGGTCGAGCATCCGGTGACCGAGCTGGTGACGGGGGTGGACCTGGTGCGCGCGCAAATCGAAATCGCCGCGGGGGCGAAGCTGCCGTTCAAGCAGGAAGATCTGAGCCAGCGCGGATGGGCGATCGAGTGCCGAATCTACGCGGAAGATCCGGCGGCCGGCTTCGTACCGGCGCCGGGAAAGATCGAGACGCTCAGATTTCCCGACGGTCCGGGCGTGCGCAACGACGCGGGGGTTTATGCGGGCGCCGAAGTGCCGGTCTTTTACGACCCGATGATCTCGAAGCTGGCGGTGTGGGGCGCGAGCCGCGAGAATGCGATCGACAGGATGCGGAGCGCGCTGGGCGAATTGGTAATTTCCGGCGATCTGCGCACCAACGTCGAATTCCATCGCTGGCTTATGACCCATCCCGGGTTTTTGAAAGGCGAGTTCGACACCTATTTTATCGACCGCGAGTACCATCCGAATCAAAACGGCGCCGCGCCACGCGGTGCGGAACTGGCGGCGATTTTCCTCGCGGCGATCGCAGCGAATAAAGGCGGCTATTACAGCAACGGCGCCGGCGCGCGGCCGCCGGCCGGGCCGCAGCCATCCGCGTGGCGGACGGTCGGCCGGCTCGACGCGCTGCGGAGATAGCCGGGACTCTTTTCGATGCGATACCTCGCCACTATCGACGGCAATGAACACGAAATCGAGATTGAAGAACTCGCCGCGGACTCGTTCGCGATTCGTTTCGGCGAGAATCGATTCGAAGCCGATTTGCGCAAGCTCGGGCCGGCGTCCTTTTCCGTGATCGTCAACGATCGCTCGTTCGATTTTGACGTGGCGCGCGACGGCGAGGAAACCGTGGTCGTATCGCGCATCCGTTCGACCCGGCTGACAATCACCGACCCGGCACGGCGCAGGGCGGGCGCCGCCAAGCGGCGCGAGGTCAGCGGGCGGGTGGAAATAAAATCCGCGATGCCGGGCCGGATCATCAACGTGCTGGTCGCGCCGGGGGACGAAGTCAAGGCGGATCAGGGAATTGTCGTGGTCGAAGCGATGAAGATGGAAAACGAAGTCAAGGCGCCCAAGGCGGGGATAGTCGTGGAAGTGAAGGTGGCGGCGGGCCAGGCGGTGGAGAAGGGCCAACTGATGATTGTCATCGAGTAGGGGGCGCTTTGCGTAACTGCATATTGAATTCGGAGCAGCTCGGCTCCGCATGGCCTCGGTGAAGTCGAAGTGTTTTGCGCCGAGAAAGATCCGGGATTCTTCGCTTCGCTCAGAATGACACAAAAAAGAGCGCGTCAGCGCATTTAGCTCCAGCCCCCACACCCGGTTATGCAAAGGTCTCCTGCCAAGGCGAGGCAGAGAAAAAGAACCGGGGTCGCTGCGCTTCGCGGACTCCGGTCGGGATGACGGAAAAGGAAGGAACGCAGATTCGGGATTCTTCGCTCCGCTCAGAATGACACGAGCGGTCGCGCGCGTTCAGGGCAGAGGCAGAATCTTGAATCGCGCGCGGAATAGCGCGCTGTATAAGGACCCTCACCTTCATCCTCTCCCTTGCAGGGAGAGGAAATATAATGGTGCAGACCGGCGGGATGTTGAAGCACTTGAAGTCGAAGACGACAATTAGATTGAATTTTTCAACGTCCCGCCGGGGGCAGGTTTACGATGGATGAAGACGATCGCAAAATCGCGGACGCGCGAAGCGCCTGGGAGCAGCGCAAGCTCAATCCCGCGCTCAAGCGCGGCGGCGAGCGCAAGCCCAAGTTCGCCACCAGCTCGGGAATCGAAATCAAGCGGGCGTACGATCCCGAAGACCTGAACGACTTCGATTTTGTCAACGAGCTGGGTTTTCCGGGCGAGTATCCGTTTACCCGCGGGGTGCAGCCGACGATGTATCGCGGGCGGCTGTGGACGATGCGCCAGTACGCGGGCTTCGGCAGCGCGGAGGAATCCAACCGCCGCTACCGCTACCTGTTCGAGCAGGGCCAGACGGGGTTGTCGGTCGCGTTCGACCTGCCCACGCAGATGGGCCGCGACTCGGACCATCCGCTGGCCGAGGGCGAGGTCGGACGGGTCGGCGTGCCGATCTGCTCGATCGCCGACATCGAGACGATGCTCGCCGGGCTGCCGCTGGACAAGATTTCGACCTCGATGACGATCAACGCAACCGCGTCGATCCTGCTGGCGATGTACCTGGTCGCGGCGGAGCGGCGGGGGGTCGGCTGGGACAAGGTCAACGGCACGATCCAGAACGACGTGCTGAAGGAATACGTCGCGCGCGGGACCTACATCTATCCGCCGCGCGGCTCGATGCGGATTATCACCGACATTTTCAGTTTTGCGTCGAAGGAAGTTCCGAACTGGAACACGATATCGATCTCGGGCTACCACATTCGCGAGGCTGGCTCGACCGCGGCGCAGGAACTCGCGTTCACGATCGCCGACGGGATCGCGTACGTGGACGCGGCGCTGAAAGCGGGGCTGGGAATCGACGCGTTTGCCAGCCGGCTGTCGTTTTTCTTCAACGTACACAACAATTTCTTCGAGGAAGTCGCGAAGTTCCGGGCGGCGCGGCGGCTGTGGGCGAAAATAATGAAGGAGCGGTTCGGCGCGAAGGACGAACGCTCGATGATGATGCGGTTTCATGCGCAAACCGCGGGCTCGACCCTGACCGCGCAGCAGGTGGACAACAACGTCGTGCGGGTGACGATGCAGGCGCTGGCGGCGGTGCTCGGCGGAGCGCAATCGCTCCACACCAACTCCAAGGACGAGGCGCTGGCGCTGCCGACGGAATCCTCGGTGCTGCTGGCGCTGCGCACGCAGCAGCTGATCGCGCACGAGTCGGAGGTCGCGGACACGATCGATCCGCTCGGCGGCTCGTACTACGTCGAACGGCTGACGGCGGAACTGGAAAAAAAGGCGGTCGAGTACCTGGCCAGGATCGACGACTTCGGCGGCGCGGTCGCCGCGATCGAGCGCGGCTACATGCAGCGCGAAATTCAGAACGCGGCATATATTTACCAGCGCGAGATTGAAACCGGGGATCGAATTATCGTAGGGGTCAATCAGTTCACCGGGGGCGGCGAACCGCCGGGGGAAATTCTGCGGGTCAAGCCGGAACTGGAGAATCAGCAGAAGGCGGGGGTTGCGCGGGTGCGGTCGGAAAGAAACGCCGAGACGGCGAAGAAGGCGCTCGCGCAGGTCGAGGCGGCGGCGAGCGACGGGCAAAACCTGATGCCGCCGATAATCGACGCGGTGCGCGGATGGTGCACGCTGGGGGAAATATCGGACGCGATGCGCAGGGTGTTCGGCGAGTATAAACCGATCAATACGGTGTAGCATCGCGATCGGCGGGCGGATTTGGATCAAGCAGAGGGGAACGGGACAGCGGCGGCGCGCGGCGGATTTGGCCGGCGGCGCAAACCAACCGGGATTGTGACAACTAACCGCGGCGATCCGCGCGATCGATCGGAGAGAGAATAGATGGGGCCGATCCCGAAGGGCGCATTTTTGACCAAGGGTGTGGGCCGGCATCGCGAGAAGCTGACTTCTTTCGAGCTGGCGCTGCGTTCGGCGGGAATCGCCGAGTTCAACCTGGTGCGGGTCAAGTCGATTTTCCCGCCCAACTGCAAACTGCTCAGCCAGCAGGAAGGCCTGAAGTACCTGACGCCGGGGCAGATCGTTTTTGCGGTGATGAGCGATAACGCGACCAACGAACCGCATCGGCTCATAGCGTCCTCGGTGGGCGTGGCGCTACCGAGCAACCCGGCGCAGTACGGATACCTGTCCGAGCATCACAGCACGGGAGAGACGGATCATAAGGCGGGCGACTACGCCGAGGACCTGGCGGCGATGATGCTGGCGACCATACTCGGCGTCGATTTCGATCCGAATCTGAGCTACGACGAGCGCAAGGACCTGTGGCGGATGTCGGACAAAATCGTGACGACGCGCAACGTCACGCAGTCGGCGATAGGCGACCGCGACGGGCTGTGGTCGTCGGTGGTGGCAGCGGCAGTGTTCGTCGATATCCCCAACGGCAGCAGGGGCTGAGCAGGGGTGACCCCTGCACCCAGTGTTGAGGCCGCCCGCCGTTGGCGGGCGCGGCCCCTGCCAACGGCTTAATACTCAGCTACCGTCGCCACGGCCAGGGGTGGCCCCTGCCAGGGGAGCTGTGCGTAACTGCATATCGGATTCGGAGCAGCTCGGCTCCGCGTGCCCTCAGTCAAGTCAAAGTGTTTTGCGCCGAAAAAGATCCGGGTTTCTTCGCTGCGCTCAGAATGACACAAAAAACGAGCGCGGCAGCGCGTGTCATTCTGAGCGAAGGCTGCTGGAGCAAAGAATCTCGCCGGACGCTCCGGCGTCCGGCGTTAGTTACGCAAAGCCCTCCTGCTAGGGATGCATGTCGAGGATTTCCTTGAAGCCGCTGGGGGTGTGCGGACCGAGGATTAGCATCTCAAGCACCGCCATCCCCTTGCGCGAACCCATTTTCGTCTCGCATACGGCCTCGATGTGCTGATTAAAGAAGTCGCTCTGGTCGACGTCGGCGACTTTGAGCGAGTCGTAGGTCGAGACGTCGGGGCCGACGTACATTCCGTGGCCCCACTGGGGATGAAAGTAGCCGATGCCCTTCATGTAGAAGTTGTAGAGGATGTTCAATTCGATGCGGCTCTCGCCGGCCTTGGGGGTGCGCAAAATTATTTCGGCGCTTTTGGCGTGGCGGGTTCCGGAAGCATAGTTGATTTTGAATTCGAGGCCGCCGGTCGAGAGATCGACCGGAGCGCCGGGCTCGGCGCGGGTGATGGCGCCGTGCTCGTGCCATCGCGAGCCGTCGGCATTTTCGTTGACGTCCCAAAGCGTGCAGAGATCCTCGAAATTACCCGGCGACCACAACCAGTAGTACTGGGCCTGGTCGGTCGAGGGCACTCCCGCCGGATCCTGCGGCCCGATTCCGCGCACGCCCCACGAGCGATCGCGCGCACCCCACACTCGCGACGGTTTTGCTTCGTAGGTTTTGCCCTCGACCGTCAGGCTGCCGCTGTAACCGCCGTGCTGCGTGAAGCGGGTCATGTCCATCACGATCCGCGGACCGGCGCGGCGGGTGAAGCGCGGCTCCTCGATTGCGGTGGCGCGCGCCTCGAACATCAGGTCGGCCTTTATGGCTTCGTGATTGACGCGGATGCGCATCGATCGCATCGGGCGCACGACCTCGATCGAGATCGGGCCGACTCGCGTGTCCATCCGGTCGGCGCCAAGCACCCGCGACGCGCGCACGCTGTGCTGCACGCCGCCGATGGTCACGCCGAATGTCGCGTCGATGATTCCGAGGTTGGGATAGATTCCCATCGCGACAGCGAAATACGGCTCGCCCCCGGGAAAGCATCCGTTGAAAAAAAACCGATCGTAAAAGTTGCGGTCGCTGGTGAAGACCTGCTGGACCGGCTCCGGCGTCTGATGAATCGGATATTCGTCGCCTTGGGTGATCATCGTTTTCTCCTGGTGGAAATTGAAATGCGTTAGTCGATCAGATCGAAAACAGTTTGCCGAGTTCGGCCGGCTGGAGGCGGAGGCAGAGGAAAAAGGGGCCGAACTTCGCGTACGATGCGCTGGCCTCGTCGAAGCGCATCTCGTAAACGAGTTTCTTGAACACGAGCGGATCGTCGGCGAAAAGATCGACGCCCCACTCCCAATCGTCGAATCCGATCGAGCCCGAGATGATCTGGGTCACTTCGCCGCCGAAGCGGCGCCCGACCAGGCCGTGCTCGTGCATGAGGCGGCGGCGATCTTCGATTGGCAGGCGATACCAGTTGTCGGCGCCTTCGCGCTTCTTGTCCATCGGATAGAAGCACAAGTAGGGTCGCGCGGGGATTTTCGGAAACAAGCGCGGCGAAATTTTCTCGCGCTGGCGGGAAATCTCGGAATCGATTTCAGACTTCCAATCCGGCGAGTGCGGTCCGACGCCCCGCTCGGCGAGCCGGCGATAGAGCGCGACCGTCGCTTCGTAAAGGCTGATTTCGATCACCGAGAGATACGAGGTGGCCGGTTCCAAGTAGTCGCTGAGTGCAAGGCCGGCGACGGCGAGTTCGGCGCGGCCGAGTTCCTCGAAGCTGCGGCGGAAGTGGACGATCATCAGATCGCCCTTGTGGCCGAGCGCGGAGAAGAGCGCGGTTTCGCCGTCTTCACGCCGGGCCATCTCGCCGAACAGCTTGGACGCCTGCTTGAGAGCAGCGCTGCGTTTCCCGGCGCCGAGCGCGCGCAATTCGCGGCGCCGCACGCGGAACATCTGATGGAGAATGCCGTAACCTTCGAGCGTCAGAGGCGCCGCGGGAAAATCGGCGGGAATCTTCGAGGTGTCGAGCTTTCGATTTTGCTCTGTGCGGTCGATACTCATGGCGGCAATTCCAGACGCTACGCAGCCGGTTCGCTTGATGCACGCGAAGCCGAAGGGCCGACGCGATTCTTAGCACTGTCGGACGGGCAGGCGTCAACCGTAGATGCGATGGCGTCCGGGGCTGAATTCACCGCGCGTCCCAGGTGATCGGTCATTTCGATCCGGCCGTTTGAACGCCGCCAGCTAGTACGGGCGAGCAGTCTTGCCGATAATCTCGCGCGCGACAATCGTCTTCATGATCTGCGCGGTGCCGTCGCCGATCTCGAGTCCGATCACGTCGCGCATCCGCTGCTGATGCGGCAGGTCGAGGCTGTAGCCGAGATGACCGTGGAGCAGAAGGCATTGATGCAAAACGTCGGCGGTCAGCTCGGGCGCGAGCCACTTGGCGCCGGCCGCGAGCCATCCGTGCGGCTCTCCGCGATCCCTGAGCCATAGCGCCTCGTAGCAGAGCAGGCGCGCGGCGCGCAGCCGGACCGCAGCCTCTGCGAGCGGAAACGACACCCCCTCGAACCGCGCGAGCGGGGCGCCGAAGGCATTGCGCTCGGCGACGTAGGCGCAAGTCTCATCGACGCTCTGCCCGGCCGCGCCGATGCACATCAGGCCAATCAACGAGCGGCTGAAATCGAATCCCTGCATCACCTCGGCAAAGCCCGCGCCCTCGGCGCCGATGCGAGCGGCGGCGGGCACGCGGACGCCGTCAAAAAAGAGCTGGCCGCGTCCGATTGCGCGCGAGCCCAGATCGCGAAAGCGCGTGCGCGATACGCCCGGTGAGTTGAGGTCGACGTAAAATGCGCTCACCCCTCGGGCGGACTGCTGCGCCGTGCCGGTTCGGGCCAGGACGAGAGCAGCGCCGGCCGACGATGAGAACGAGATGGAGGTTTTCTCGCCGCTCAGGACGTAGTTGTCGCCGTCGCGACGCGCCTGCATCATGACGTGCGCGGCGTCGGAGCCGCCGCCGGGCTCGGTCACAGCCAGCGCCGCGATAATTTCGCCTCGGCAAATCGGAGGAAGAAACGCGGCCTGCTGGCGCGCGTCGGCGCTGCGGGAGATTATTGCGGCGACGAGCGCCGCGAGCAGCGGCAGGTACGCGGCGTTGAAATCGCCGCGTGCGATTTCCTCGTGCGCGATTCCAAGCGACACATAATCGAGGCTGGAACCGCCGAACCGCGCATCGACCATCGGCGCCAGCACTCCCAGCTCGCCGAGTTTCCTCACCAGCGCCGGCGGCAGGTCTTTATCCGCGTCGCGCGACGCGTAATTCGGAAGCAGCTCGCGCCGCGCGAAGTCCCGCAGCGTATCCTGTAACAGCTTCTGCTCGGCTGTGAGCGCAAACTCCATCGTTGCAAGCCTCAGTTGGACGGGGCGTTCTGTGCCGGCGCCGTAGCGGATTGCGGCGGCGCGCCCGACGGGCCGACATACTCGGGAAGATTTTCCAGCCCGCCTGGGTGGACGTTGGGGGCCGGCCGTTCGCTCGATTCCCCGGCGTCGCTGGCACCCATTTTATCGACGTAGTGTTGCACGATTTCCTTGTTCATTTCATCGGGCGACAGGCTCGGTTGCATTCCCTTGTTGTGCGCAAAGTCGGCGCGGCTGTCGGCGTCCATGTGGAGCCAGATCTGGCTGGCTTGCGCGCTGTCGCCGTGATTAAGCGCTTCGAGAAATTTTTGCTGCTGCGTTTCCTGACTGGAATGGAACGGCCAGCATCCCGCCAGCGCAATTGCGCACGCAGCAATTGACAATGCGGTCGCGCGTTTGATTCTTGTTGATATCAGCGCCGTATCCCCGGTAGTGGATGTTACAGTCACGGTGCAAATACAAGCAACGGAAAGGGAATCGCGCGAGCGCGGACCTTATGAGCGATGGAACAACCTCTGCTAGAGTAGCGGAGCTGGGCCTCGGCCGATCGTTCAAGCGGCCGCCCGGAGCCGCACTCAAATCATTTCGACCGGGAAGGGACGAAGGAAAAAAATCATGCGCGCTGCCATAATGCGAGGCAAGAAGCTGGTCGTCGATAACATTCCCGCGCCGGTTCCTGGAGCCGGCGAGGTGCTGGTCAAAACGCTCGCGTGCGGAATATGCGGGTCCGATCTGCACACGCTCAAGTACGGCGAGAAGCTGGTCGAGGCGTCGCGAAAAGCCGGCGCGCCGTTTGTGATGGATCTCGCCCGCGACGTCGTGATGGGTCACGAGTTCTGCGCAGAGGTGGTCGATTACGGGCCGCAAACGCAAAAGCGATTGAAAGCGGGGACGCGCGTGTGCTCGATGCCGGTGCTGATCACGGCCGGCGGCGTCAAGGCGGTTGGCTACTCGAACGAACATCCGGGCGGCTACGGCGAATTGATGCGGCTGACGGAGTTTCTGTCGCTCGAGGTGCCCAACGGGCTTTCCACCGAGCAGGCGGCGCTGACGGAGCCGATGGCGGTGGGCTATCACGCGGTGCAGAAAGCGCGGCTGGACAGAGATGACGCGCCGCTGGTGATCGGATGCGGGCCGGTGGGTCTGGCGGTGATCGCGGCGCTCAAGCTTGGCGGTGTGCATCCGATCGTGGCGGCGGATTTTTCGCGACGGCGGCGCGAACTGGCGCAGCAGATGGGCGCGGACCTGGTCGTCGATCCAAAAGAAAAGTCGCCGTACGAGAGCTGGCGGCAGATGGCTGCGTACAGCGATCCGGCGAAGGCGCCGATGATGCCACCGTGGATGCCGGGACCGGCGCTAAGGCCCGCGGTGATCTTCGAATGCGTGGGGGTGCCCGGCATGATCGAATCGATCATGGCGGCGGCGCCGGGCAACGCGCGGATCGTGGTGGTGGGAGTATGCATGGACCGCGACCAGATCGAGCCGCTGGCAGGAATCAGCAAAGAGCTGAATATCCAGTTCGTGCTCGGCTATTCGCCCGAAGAGTTCGCGGCGACGCTGAGCCATCTGGCCGAGGGACGCGTCAACGCCGACCCGATGATCACGGGCAAGGTCGGCGTGGAAGGAGTCGCGAAGGCTTTCGAGGACCTGGCGTCACCGGAGACGCACGCGAAGATCCTGGTCGAGCCGTGGCGTAGCTGAGCAGCCGGGCGCCGGCGGGAGCGCGCTTCAGTGAAACAGGCGGTGCGAGGCTAGATCGGCGCCCGCGCGCATCGCGCGCAACTTTACCCACACGATTTCCTCGGCGACTTCGCCGAGTCCGGCGGAAGTCTCGAAGCCGCAGTCGGTCCCCGCCATCACGCGGCGCGGATCGCCGATCGCATTGGCGGCGCGCTCGAGGCGGTCGGCGATAACCTCGGGGTGTTCGACGTAGTTGGTCTTGGTATCGATGACGCCGGTGACCAGGCTCATGCGATCGGGAAGCGGTAATTCCTTGAAGCAGCGATATTCGTGCTGATGGCGCGGGTTGGCGGCTTCCAAGACGAGTGCGCCGACGTTGGCGTGGTAGAGCAGCGGCAGGATCTCGGCAAGCGCGACATCAAGGTCATGCGGCGCCTGGTAGTTTCCCCAGCATACGTGCATCCGGACGCGATCGGGCGCGATTCCATCCAGCGCGCGATTCATCGCGGCGATGTTCAGTTCGACGTATTGGAGGAAATCAGCGAGCGGACGGTCGGCGTACGACGTGTGCCGCTCCATCGCGAGGTCCGGGCAATCGACCTGCAGAACGAATCCCTTGGATACTATGTACTCGTACTCAGTATGTAGTGCCTTGGCGACCGCCATTACGTACTTTTCATAGTTCTCGTAATACTCATTGAGCATCGCCGATGCGATTATTCCCGGCGACGGCGCGGTCATAAACGGCTCGGCGAATTTCCGGGGCTCGCCGGCGAGAATACGCAGCGTGTCGGCGCATTCGCGATCGACGGCGGCGCGGTCACGGTACTCGACCTCGCCGATTGCCTTCGGCGCGTGCAGCAGATCGACCATCGAGCGCTGAAACATCGGCGCCATCAGCTTGAGGAAGCTCGGGTAGCGGACGATATCGCGCATGACGGGCCGCTCGCTTCGTCCGCCAAAGCCGGTCATGCGATGCTGCACGTAGGTGAAGAAGCTCTCGCGCGATTGCTCGCCGTTGTTGCCGACGTCGATTCCCGCTTCCAGTTGTTTTTGCACGACGTAGCGGGTGGATTCCTCGACCTCACGGAGCATCGCGGCGCGGTCCACGTCTTCGCCGCGGCTACTCTTCACCAGCATCGCGATCAGGCTTTCCCGGCGCGGCAGGCTCCCGGCGTGCGTGGTTAGAATGCGGCCTTCGCTGCGAAGCATAGTAATTCCTCCCCGACGTTTTCACTCCTCGGCTGATTCGCGCCGCCAACATAGCACGGCGTGCGCCGACTCCAGAATTGGACCATCGGCGCGGATTACTGGTTGGAACATCGCGAGCGCGGTGCCACAATTCCAAGCATCTGCAAGGAGTCTGAAGATGCCAACGTTCAAGCGCGACGACGTATCGATATATTACGAGGAGTACGGCACAGGATATCCGATTCTGCTATTTGCGCCCGGCGGGATGCGCTCGAGTATCGAGTTTTGGGCCAACAGCCCGTTCGATCCGAGCAGGGAATTCGCGGCCAACTTTCGCGTGATCGTGATGGACCAGCGCAACGCCGGCAAGTCGGCCGGGCCGATCAGCGCCGATGACGGATGGGACACCTACACGGGCGATCATATTGCGCTGCTCGATCATCTCGGGATCGAGCAATGCCACCTGATGGGCGGATGCATCGGATCGTCGTACTGCCTGGGACTGATCAAAGCGGCTCCGCTACGGGTCAGCGCGGCGATTTTGCAGAATCCAATCGGACTCAGCCCGCGCAATCGCGAGCTGTTCTTTGCGATGTTCGACGGGTGGGCGCAGGCGCTGAAGGCGCAACGCCCAGAGCTTGACGACCGGGCGCTGCGGCAATTCCGGGACCGGATGTACGGCGGCGATTTCGTGTTCAACGTTTCGCGCGAATTTGTGCGCTCGTGCAAAACGCCGATGCTGATTCTATCCGGCAGCGACGACTATCATCCGGCGGAGACCTCGAAGGAAATCGCCGCGCTCGCACCGAACTCCGAACTTATCGACAACTGGAAAACGCCCGACGTGATTGGCGCGGCGGTAAAGCGCGCGCGGGAATTCCTGATCGCGCACACGCCGAAGGGTTAGCCGGCGAGCGCCATCTTGATCCGATCGGCGAGTCCGGAAAATCGCTCGACGCGAGCGGCGATTGCATGCTTGAGCGTCGATTCGGCGCCGACGATGACGACCGAGGTTCTGCTGCGGCTGACGGCGGTGTAGATGAGCTCGCGGGTCAAGACCGCGACGGGTTTCTCGGGAAGAACGATGGCGATCGAATCGAACTCGGAGCCCTGCGCCTTGTGCACCGTCATCGCGTAGCTGAGCTCCACGAATTCGCGCAGCGCCTCGAATCGGAATGCGACGAAGTTGCCGGCGCGCGGAAAAATCGCCATCGGGACTCGCGCGCCGTCGCGGCGGCGGACCCACAATCCGATTCCATTGTCGCCGTTGAAGAGTCCGCGTTCGTAGTCGTTGCGCAGCACGATCAGCGGCTCGCCAACCACCAACGGGACGCGCTCTGCGGCGACGCCCGCGGACTCGGCGGCGCGCGAATGAAGGCGCGCATTTATTCGCCCGGCGCCGGTTTCGAAGACGCGCGTCACGCACAGGATGCGTGATTTTCCGGCGTGCGCGAACACGCGCCGCAATCGCTCGCAGTCGGCGTCATCGAAACGCCCGTCGCGTTCGAGGTATTCATGCGCAACCAATTCTTGCATTTCTTCCATTTCTTCCGCGCCGCGCACTCGATCGGTGTACCAGCGATCCAGAAACGGGCCGAGGTCGCGCGACGAGGCGCCAAGGAATTCGACGCCGGCGAACGTGAGTTCGGCCGGTGATGAGCGTCGCGCGACAATCGGAGTATTCGATTCGTCAGTAGAATTCAGGAACCCGGCGTCGCCCCGGTTAATCGAGCGGGCCGCGAGCAAAATGGATCGGCCGGCGCTGCTTTCGCTCTTCATCCGATGATTCACTTCGAGCCGCATCGACGCCTTGGCGAGCGGACCGGTATCGTCCCCCGCCGACGGCACGAGATCGCGAAACACGGAACCCGCAGCGACCGACGGCAATTGGTCCGCATCGCCGAGCAGGATCAATCGCGCTCCGGGCGCAATCGCGTTCGCCAGCCGTTCCATCAAGGTGACGTCGAGCATCGAACCTTCGTCGACGATCACCACCTTCGCGGAGAGCGGGTTGTTGCGATGATGGCGGAAGCGGCCGGAATCGGGCGAGTAACCAAGCACGCGATGAATCGTCGCGGGCTCGAGGTGCGCATCCAGCAGCGCCTGGTCCACACTGTCGAGCTGTTCTATTCGAGTCAGCGACTCGGCGATGCACTCGCCCATCCGCCAGGCGGCTTTTCCGGTCGGGGCGGCCAGGGCAATCCGGGAGGGATCGACTCCGAGCCGCACCATCAGGCGCATGATCGCGACGATAATCGAAGTCTTACCCGTGCCCGGGCCGCCTGAAATTACCGTTAGTCCGGCGCGCGCCGAAGCTGCAACGACCTTGCACTGTTCATCGGACATCACAATCCGTTTGCCATTCACAATAACCGGCCGGGCAATCACGCTCGCAAGCGCGCGGTCGAGTGTATCCGCGTCCGTATCCGCGCGCCTATCCGCAGTCAACAGCGCAGCAAGGCGAATAGCCAGTTCGCCTTCGTAGTGATAAATGCGGTGATGAACTATGTAAGGCGCGATATATAGTAAGGGTTTGTATTCATCCCCCCGCAGACCGACAATCGCTGATGCGCGGCCGGATTGTATAAGGTCTTCGATCGAAGCGGCGAGCGCGGCGACGGCGCCGTCACCAAAGCCGTCGGCACAGAGCGAACCGAGCACGCGGCGCATCGGTGCTTGCGAAAGCGGGCCGGCTACCGGAAAGCGGGTGCTTCCATCCTGAAGCGCCAGCAGCGAGACGAGGATGAGCACGATGAGCGCGATTCGGTCGTCGTCTTCCAGAGCCGGTTCGAGGGCCGCGAGCTCGGCCGCCAAGTGAACCGACTCAGGCGCAAGATTAAGCTCGGACACCGAGGCCTCGAGCGCGCGCATCCGGGCGTCGAATGCGCGGCGGCCACCGCCACGGGCTGAATCAAAGCGCCGCCACGCGGTATCCATTCCGAGCAATGAGTATTTCTCTTTCACGCGGGAAGCTCGGAGCCGGGTTCGCGACTGAGCAGGTCAGATTCATAAGTGACTATTTCATTCCACGACGGCCGGGCGAAGTAGAATCCGGATTTCCCGTCGCCGGTCGGCGAGACGCCGCGAAGAAAGACGTACAAAAGGCCACCGAACCTCGCGTCGTAGTCGCGCTCGGTGTGGATCGCGAGCAGGCGCACGATACCGACTGAGTATATCCGCGCCTGCAACCGATAGTGGCGCTCGACATGGCGCGCGACCGCGGCAGGCTCATACGATGGCAGAAGATCGCCCTTCCAGTCGGCGAAGTAGATTAGCTGGTCGCGCCGGAATACCAGGTCGATAAAACCCTTTATGTAGCCCCGTCCGACGGTCCACGCGCCGTCCGGGCCGTCGCCGAGCAACGAGTGATGTTTCTCGGGAATCGGATACGCGAATTCCATTTCGCGGCGGGAGGGCAGCCGGTACAGTGCGCTTTCGACTACCGTTTCGCCGAGCGCGACCGGCGAGGTGAGCGCGTTGAAAACCATCTCGCGTCCGCGCGCCAGCCATCGCGGATCGCTCACGCCGTGGCGGCGCATGGTGCTCGCGAACAGCTCGCGCACGTCGTCCCGCGCCATCCAGGATTCCTGATTTGGGGCATCGCCAAGGGATTCGAAATCGAGCTTCTCGATCGCCTCGTGCAGGAAAATGCCGACGTCGCGGCCACCGGGCAAATCGAGGTTGTCGGCGCGCGCCTCGACCGCATCGACGCTGGTTTTGAATTCATCGGGATCGAAACCGGCGGCCACCCCGGTTGCGCGCGCGGCCTGAAGCGAGGTGTAAGATTCGACGATCAAGCCGCGATGCGATCCGCCGAGCTCGGCGAATTCGCGGTCAAGGCCGGCGGGCGGGCGCGTCGATGCGAGCCAGTCGCACAAGGCATCCTCGCCGGGGGCCGTTTCGCCGTCCTTTTTGTCAGCTTGTGAATCGATCGACGCCGGAGCGGACACAGTCTCGATCGTGAAGAGCGGCTGCAATCGAGCGCCGTGATCGAGGGCGCGCAGCCGATCGTTCAGTTGCGCGTAGGCGCCGGTCAGGTCTCGACTCAGTGCGCCGCTGGGAACGTAGGGCAATATCAGCTTGGCGCGCGCGCGGGTCAGCGCGACGTAGAGCAATCGCTGATCCTCCTCATCCTGCTCTTTGGCGATCGCCGCCTTTTCCAAATCCTGCGCCGGCTTGCCAATGGCGAGGCGGCGCTCGTTTCCGCGGTGGTAGATGCGGACCGGATCGGGGCGGTTGTTTGCGAAAAATCCCCCGTAGAGAGCGACGACGTCGGCTTCGAGTCCCTTGCTCTTGTGAATTGTCATGATTTGTACGGCGTCGCGATCATCTTCGGACCGTTGCACATCCGGATCATCGCCCGCCGGCGCCGCTCGCCCGCTTATGTAGGCGTCGAGAAGTTCGATTATTTCCGCGAGCGAGATTCCGTGCCGCGATGCATCTTCAGTCAGAATCTCAAAGATGTGCTCGTAGTTGGTGAGTTGGTGGCGATCGTCGGACGACAACAATTCACGTTGGACCAGCCCGCTTTGATGCAGCAGGGCGTCGAACAAGTCGGCGAACCGCCCGGCCTCGGCAAGCCCGCGCCATTCGAACAGCCGTTCGAGCATCGGATGCGAGTTGCGCTCGCCGTCAAGCCGGGCAAGGTCTTCGTAATCGACCGCGAAAAAAGGCGAAGCCCACGCTTTCAGGCGGCTGGAGCGGCGCCCGGGTTCATCGATTCCTCTGAGCAGGTCGAGAATGTCGGCGGCCTCGCGGGTCTGGAACAGCCCGTCCTGCTTGTAAAAGGCAAACGGGACGCCAGCCTGACGCAGATAGATCCCAATTTCCGCGCTGTCGCGGTTGGTGCGAGTAAGGACGTACACGTCCCGCGCCCTGGTCATCCGCGGCGGCTGTCCCTCGTCGCAAATTTCAATCGCGCGATCCGGGTCCGCGATAATTCGCCGAATCGCATCCGCGATTCGCGGACCGATCGATTCGCGCATCTGGCGCGAACTCCTGTATCGATCGTCACGGGGCTGGAACTTAATGAGCGTCACGGGCGCGATCGGCCGGCGATCCGGCGCGAGGGCTTGCAGAGCGGGACGCCCGCATTTTACCGGATGGCTGTAGGCGATCTCACCGCTGAACAACGGCGGCGCAGCATTCTGATCGAAGATCAGGTTGCACGCCTCGATCATGGCGGCGGTCGAGCGGAAATTTTCGCGCAAGCGAACAACCGTCGCTCCCGAATCGGAGAGTTTCTCGCGCGCTTGCAGGTAAGCGTGCACGTCGGCGCCGCGAAATCCGTAAATCGCCTGCTTGGGGTCCCCGATTACGAAGACAATGTTGCCGCCGCCGCCTTCGATGAACACCTGGCGAAAGATTTTCCACTGAAGTTCGTCCGTATCCTGGAATTCATCGATCAGCGTCACCCGGTAGCGCGCACGCAGAGTCGCCGCGAGCGATTTGCCGCGAGGTCCGTCGAGCGCGTCGGCAAGCCACCCGAGCATGTCCTCGTAGTCCAGCGCCCCGCGCTCGCGTTTTCGCGCGTCGGTTCGCGCAGCGACCGCGGGCAGCAGTTCGTCCACCGCGCGCTGCTCGATGGCCAGCGCCGCCCGCACCCGCAACGCCGCGTTGACGATCGCACGCACGCGGTCCGGCATCTCGTCGGGGAATTTTCGCTTGCCGGTCCGCTTTCCTGTTTTCTTAGGATCACAGATGGGATCGAAATTGAAGCCGACCAAGCGATCCGCCAGGATCGCGGCCGAACCTTCGGCACCTTTGACGAGCAGCCCGAGTTCACGCGTCGCGGCGATCGCATCGCGCCGGGCGTCATCCGTGATCGCCGCGCTCCCGAATGCGTCCACCAAAGCGGCGGCATCGAAGGCGCCGGCCAGATCGGTCAATGCCCGTTGATTGAGTTCGCGCCCGGCCGTTCGCAGGTAGCGTTGCGCGTGAGCCCGCCAGAGCAGTTCCTCGAGTTCGTCCAAAGTGCGCCCTTCGTCCGAGAGCCACTCGCCGATGAGCCGGGCGACGCGATCGTCCGACTTCAGGCGCTCGCGCAATTCGGCGCGTAGTGCCTGGTGGAACTCGAGGCGGCCGCTGGTGAGATCAATTCCAAAACGCACTCCGCTATCGAAAGCAAGCTCGGTGAGCATCCGGCGGCAAAAGCTGTGAATCGTGTGGATGGGCGAATGATGAAATGAAAACAACGCGGTCTTCAGTCTATTCCGCTCGTCGTCACTCAACCGCCTGCGGTGTGACGGGTGCGCGGCGTCCGCGCTATGGCTGGAGAGGACGGCTTCGATTGTCGCGCGGATTCGCGAGCGCAGCTCGGCAGTAGCCTTTTCGGTAAACGTGACGACCAGAATCTGGTCGAGCAGGGCCGCGCCAGTGAGGAGAAGGTCAACGACGATGTGCTCGATGGTAAACGTCTTGCCGGTGCCGGCGCTCGCGTCGATAACCTTGTGCCCGCCGTCGAGAATTTCATCGAGAATCGCGGGCCGGTAATATTCGATGCTCCCGGGAGCTGCGGACGCGCTCATTTGAATATCCCGATTATTGGGTTGAAGCGGCGCGCGACGATTTCATGGATCTTCGCTTCGTCCGGCGGGTCGAAAGTCGCGGCGTCCCGCACTGGTCCGTATTCGGAGCTGCTTTTCGAGAAATCAGTGGAGCGTACGCGCTCGACAGCTTCGACCAAGCCGCGACGACCGGCAGGCTCGTCCAATTCCTTGACGACTTCCGCAACTGCCTCGATCGGCAGGAAATAGTCGTTGCCAGTCGAAAGCAGATCGCCGACGACCGTGCTCAGGAAGCCGAGCGCCGATTCCCGGTCCATCGTCCGGAACTCGCGAATAAATTCGCTCGGCTTCGCTGACTCTGTTCCGATTACGATTGCGCGAAATCTTTCAGGCAATATCGCTCCGCTGGCGGCAAGGACAATCGCGCTTAGAAACGCGGGGAGAAAATCCTTCGGCCTGACTTTGTCACGAAGCACGCAAGCGATCGCAGCTCCCGACTCCGGCGACACGGTCCGAAGCGTCCCATAAAGAGTCACGCGCTCGGTCGCTATCGTTCCGTCGCGGCGGCGGACGATCGCGTCGAGCGCGATTGGCGGAAGAATCTCGCCGGCGTCGGCGAATTCGCCGGCGCGTCCGATCTGGATGTCGCGCCATCCGTCGAAATTGGTTACGCCGGCGTGGGAAGCCTGCGCGATCCATTGACGAAGCGCCGCATCGTCAGCCCTCGCGGCGATCTCCGCAAACTGTCCCGCGGGTGCCCGCCCATTGGCCTGCGCAATCCGAAGCTGGCGTGCGTACTCGCCGTCGAGCAGATCGGGGTTGGCGCGGGCGCGCCGGAAGACCTCGCGCAGCATCACAGTACGATCGAGCCGCGACTGCTGGATGGGCTCGTCTTCCACCTGCTCCGGCGCATCTTCGTCCTCGAGCATCCCGAGCGCATACCGCGCCGCGCCCTGCAAAGGACATTCGAGATATTTTCGAAGCGCGGCGATCGGAAGCTCGATCTCTTCGGCCGGCGCGTGGCAGGCCACGCCCGGCGCTGTATCGAATTCGGCGAGTTGCAAATCCGCTTGCAGGCATTCGCGCAACTTGCCGCCGAGACGATCGAGCAAGGGTTCGCGCTGCGGGATTGATTGATGCGCCGCGGCGGCGTCGATTTTTTTCCGGAGCGCGAGCATCCGTGCGCCGCGGCGCGCGTCAGGATCGAAGCTCGCGAATTCGTGATCGCGGTCCGGAGTCGGGCGATCGGCGAATTCAGGAAAATATTTCAAATCATAACGGCTGACCGGATGCTCCACCGTCAGCTTCGCGAGCGTCTTTTCATCGATGAATCCCCGCAGCATGTATTGCAGTTCGCGGATGACGGAGGAGGGTTCGATAGGGTCGCCGGTTTTCGCATCGCGGGCGATGTAGGAGAAAACAATCCGCTCGCGCGCGGCCAGGATCGCCTCGAGGAACAGATAACGGTCACGCTCGGCGGGAGTGACATCGCCGGCGGCGCGCTTGAGGATGCGCAAATCAAGCGGGTCGCGGCGTTCGCGCTCGGGAAAAACAGCCTGGTTCAGCCCAAGCGCAAAGATGACCTTGAACGGGATCGACCGCAGCGAGGAAAGCGATCCAACCGCAACGCCGCGGCCCGAAAATTGTCCACGACGCGATTCGAGATCGCCGATTCGCGCTGCGATCATCTCGCGCGCCGATTCGTACGACATCGGGGCGACGTTCAGCTCCGAGTCGCCGACAGATTCGATCGCCTGAAGGAAACTGTCCCTGACCCGTTCATCGAGCGCGCTTGCCGGGCGGAGATATCTGTTCAAGAATTCGATGAGCATTCGCGACCATTGCCGGGGCGTGAGCCGCGCATTGCGCATCGAGAGCGCATCGGCGATGAGCGAGCGCGCCGAGAGCATGAATCGCGCGGCGGTCTCGAGCTGATCCTGCGCCACTTCAAACGGCAAATAGCCGGGGGCGGCGGCTCCCGTCTCATAGAATGCGGGATTGCCGCCGCTCTGGCCGGTAAGCATGGCGCCCAGCGCGAGGCGTTTGATCGCCTGATCCCAGTGATAGAGGCCGCGCGGAATGTACGTGTCTTTCAATTCGTCATCGTCGGCGCCGAAGAAAATGCCCAGCGCCTCGCTCCATCGCGGCCACAGCTCGGCGTCGATGCGAGTTTCGCTTTCGCTGTTCAACGCTGGATGGGTCAGCAGCCGGATCATTTCCGCGCGCGAAAAGCGGCCGCGCGGGAGATCGAGAAGCAACTCGACAGCCTCGGCGACGCGGCTCGCGCCCGCGTTGCTGGAGCCGGCGAGATCGATTGGAATTCGATGCTGCTTGCGGAAAACGCTCTCGATGTGCGCCAGGTAGCCGTCCACCGCAGCGTCAGGAATCAGCACGGCGATCTCGTGAAACCGAATGCGCTCGGCGCCGCCTCCGGCGGCAAGTTTCTCGTTGTCGCGAACGATCGACCAGATCTCATTGGCGACAATTTCGGCCTCGCGTCGAATTCCCGGGGCGGCAAGAAACCGGATGCGCGCCTCGTACGGCTCGCGCTGGCCATCCTCGATGTCCGCGGACTGCGGCTGGCGATCGAGGATGCTTTGCTGAAGAGCTTCGAGCAGCGTCGGCGGCGGGCGAGAAACCGGATCGGAAAAGAGCGGCGCGAAATCGCACTGGGACAGCTCGTTTAGCAGCCGAACGTATTCACGGCCCGGCCGCCCCCAGAGCCGGAGTGCGGGCGGATCGGACGATTGCGTCAACGCGAACGGATCTTCGGACTCAACGAGTTTTTCTCCGACTTTGTCCCGACGATGAGCCCATGCGGCGAGAGCGCCACCGCGCGAACTGTCCACATCCTCCCAAAACTCGCGGCACGGATTGAGCGCGTAAATCCGAATATCGCCGAGCGCGCCGAGTCTCGCGAAAATTTCCGCATAAGCATTTCCCGCGTAGGAGGGACCGAACACGTGAAGTGCCGGCGGCAGCACGGATTTAAGCCGCAGGGCGTCGCACGCCTCGAATGCATCGGGCAGCATCATCAATCGAGTCTCGCGCCTCAACAGCCATTGCTCGCGCACGCGGCCGTGCGAATCGAATACCGACTGCCACAAATGGCGCTGCCAGCGCTCGGTCTCGCCCATCGCGTCGAGGTCGGCTCGCCGGGCAACGCGCCATTTCGCGATCATGCGGCGGCGCGAAATCGAGTACTCGCGAAACAGCCGCGCCAACTGTGCAGCGAGCAGGATGGTTCTGAGCTCGACGTCGGCGTCAGTTTTGGAGCCGGCCTGGATGAAGTCGCGCGCCGGCTTCAATTCGGGGTCGTCGCGATGGCTCGAACTTCGCAGGCGCTCGAACAGGATCAGTTGGAGGTCGCCGGCGTCCAGGATCTTAAGGTTCTTGTCCGCCGATTGGAGAAGTTCGGCCAGATAATTACGCAGGAAGGGGAATTTCAGATTCGCCGCGACGCCGATCGATTCGGCCAGCCGATAGCGGACGAATTGTTCGACGACGCGGTTGGGCACGACGATCGGGACCGGATCGAGCGGCTCGCGCCGCTGATGCGCGGCTACCGCGCTGGCGAGGGGCGCGATCAGATTCTCGAGGCGGTTGGAGTAGTGGAGACGAATCATCGCGGCACAGCTATACGCGTTTTACACCCGGGGAACATATAATGTCGTACTGACAGCCGTTGTCATCGGATAAGCGGGATGATTGTGCCGGCAAACTTTCGGAGCAGAGGCGATTGATGAAAAAACCTCGGCGCAAACCCACCTACGGCGCCGCGATTCGGCTGGCGCGGATCGCCGCCGGGCTGTTCTCGAGGCCATACGGCTGGAGTTTCAGGGCGATCGAGGAGAGCCTGGAAATTTCCGAGCGCACGCTTGCGCGTTACGTGTCGGTGATGCGCAGCGATCTGCTCGACTGGCGCGGCGATCCGCTGGTTGAAGTCGCCGGCTCCGGCCGCGAGCGCAAGCTGCGGCTGGTCAGCTCGATGAAAGCCGCGGAGGCATCTTCGTACCAGGTCGCGCTGCTGTATTTCTCGCTCACCGTGCTCAAGTTCCTGGAGGGCACGGTGCTGGAAGAAGGAGTGGAAGGATTGTGGGAGAGGATTTATCAGAACCTGAGCGTGACGCAGCAGACGCGGCTGTCCGACCTCGAGCGCAAGTTCTACGCCGTCCCTTACGCCCCCAAGGATTACGGTGAGTTCAGCGAACAACTCGACGTGATTCTGCGGGCGCTGCTGGATCAGATTCGGCTCAAAGTGGATTACGCGGGCCTGACCGGCGAGGGCCGCCAGCACGACTTCGATCCGTACTCGCTGATCGCCTACCGCGGCGGTCTCTACATTCTCGGCCATAGCCATCGAATCGGCGCAATCATCTATCTCGCGGTGGAGCGAATCCGCTCGGTCGAATTCATCCGTCAACCCGACGGGACCCCGGCGCGGTTCGTCTATCCGCGCGGCTTCGACCCGGCGGCGCATACTGAAGGGACTTTCGGAATTGTCGAAGGCCCCGAGACCAAAGTCGAACTGAAGATTCACAGCGAACAAACGGAAGCGTACGTCCGTTCGCGCACGATTCATCCGAGCCAGCGTTTCTCGCGCCGCCGCGACGGTACGACGATCATGACGATGACGGTCAGGGGCACGACGGAGCTGGCGAACTGGATCATGAGCATGGGGCCGTGGATCGAGGTGCTCAAGCCCGCCGCTTTGCGCAAGGAAATCGCGCGGCGCCATGCTGGCGCATCGCGTCTTTACCGCGCGAGTTAGTGTAACCGCGAAATCCATTATATGCTTGCGGGCGGGCGACCCATGATCATATTAACCGGCGGCGCGGGCTTCATCGGCAGCAATATTCTGCACGCGCTGAACGCCCGGGGCGTGACCGACGTGATGGTGGTCGATCGCCTGGGCGACAACTTCCGCAATCTCTGCGATCTGCAGTTTTCCGATTTCATGCAGCCCGAAGAATTCGTCCGGGCAATCGAGCGCAAGATTCTCCCGGACCGAATCGAAGCGATTTTTCACCAGGGCGCGTGCGCCGACACCACTTGCGACGATGGCCGCTACATGATCGAAAACAATTTCACGTTTTCGAAGTCGATTTTGCACTTCGCTATCTCGCGCAAAGTTCCACTGGTGTATGCGTCAAGCGCAGCCGTGTACGGCTCATCGAGCGCGTTCGCGCCGTCACGCGAAAACGAACGCCCGCTCAACCTCTACGGGCTGTCCAAACTCGCTTTTGACAATCATGTCCGCAGCGTTGCCGCGAAATGCGAGAGTACGGTGGCCGGGCTCAGATATTTCAACGTCTATGGTCCACGCGAATCCCACAAGGGCAAAATGGCGTCGATGGTGTATCAGCTATACCGCCAGTTGAAGGCGAGCGGACGCGCACGGCTGTTCAAGGGCACCGATGGATACGCCGACGGAGAGCAGCGGCGCGATTTTGTTTTTGTCGGCGACATCGTACGCGTAAACATCGCGCTCGCCGAAGGTCCCGTGCGCAACGGCATATTCAACGTCGGCACCGGAGAGCCGCGCAGCTTCAACGACGCCGCCAGGATAATAATCGCGCAGCTCGGCACGGGCGGGATCGAGTATGTGGCGTTTCCCGAGAAGCTGGCGGGCAGGTATCAAAGCTTCACCCAGGCCGAGCTTTCGGCGCTGAGGAATGCCGGCTACAGCGATCCTTTCGCGAGCCTGGAAGACGGAATCGCGCAGTCGATCGCAGCCTGGAATCGCGAAGACGGATCAACCTAATGCGCAGTCTTGAGCGGATGATTCTTAAAAAACTCGAGCATCGCGGCCGTCCATTCTTTCGGCCATTTCAGGTGATTGCCAAAACCGATCAGCCTTCCCCAAGCAGTAGCGGTTGATTCTTCGGGGGCCGCGGGATCGGTGCCACACGAATCTGTGCATGCGTAAACCCGGCGGCCGTGATTGTCTAGGATCACGTCATCGACAACTACTCCAGCCGCGTTTAATTCGCTCGCCAGTTGCTCGCCATTGGGACAGATGCCGCCGACGTCGCAGCTGTTGTGGACGTGCATGGTTCGTGCGGCCGGGTTGAAGAGCTGAATCTGCTGGTTATTTTCGGGCGCTCCGGCAACCGGCCGCTGCCGGCAAGGATCGTCGAACGCGCCGAACGGATCGGGTCCCGAATAAACCGCTGCCGCGGCGATGTTCGGACGATTGAGCGCGTACAGATAGCCCATCGCGGCCCCGTTGGACCATCCGGAGACATAAATCCGGGCGGTATCGACCTTTCCGGTCGCGACCTCGGCAGCGATGAAATGATCGATCGTGGCCCCGTCCGTATTTTCCCGCCAGGTCGTGTCTCCGATCTTTACGTCACCCGATGGGCTCAACTGGCGATACCAATTATCCCATCCGACCGCCTTGTTGTCCGGAAATGGGTAGTAGTGCATCGTTTTGCGGCCCTCAGGCGCCAGCACGATGTATCCGACGTTGCCCGGATCGCCGCTGATTGAGACGGAATCCTGGAGGTCAAGTATATTGGTCTCAGTAATCCATCCGGCCGAGAACATCGACGGATGCAGGTACACGATCATTGGCAGCTTGCGATTTGCGCCGGTGGATTTGGGCTCGTAGAGGCAAGCGTAGCGATCGATGCGGTCCGCGTCTTTCCACGGACCGAGGAGCTTCCCTTCGCCGCAGTTGGGTTTGACTTCGGAAATTACCGCCGCTGACGGAGCGCCAAATGGCCCGCATGCAGCCGGCGCAGCGCTGTCCTGGGTCGCGCTCCCGCATGAAAACAAGCAGGCGGCCATCGCCATGCAGACGATCCTCTTCACGACTCTGCTTTAACATATCAAACGGCACGACCGGCAAGCCCGTCACAACGCGGAGATGCAAGAAGAGTAGCCGGACTGAACAGCCGGCAGCGCGCTTGAAAAGAGCAGCCGCTTGCCCTAAATCCGTCGAATAGCCGCGAGGCAAGCCGGAAATCCCGGCTCGGCCTGGGATAGCGGTATCAGCATTTGTCCGAGCACGGCATCACAGCAGACCTGGAGTTCGAGGTCGTCGCGACGAGCGCTCTCGCGGCGCCGGTCCGCGCGCGCATCATGGCGCTGTTCCGCGAGTCGTATCGCGATGCCAACGAGGCCTACCTCGAGCGCTCTCTTACCCGGCTGCGCTTCATCTCAACCGCGACGTCGGCTGGCGCAATTGCCGGTTTTGCCCTGGGCGAGATGCGCATCATGGATCTGCCGGGTATCCCGCAGCAGACGGTCGCGCTGGCGGGCATCTGTTGCGTCGATTCCAGCTTGCGCCGCCACGGCCTGTTCCGCGAACTCGAGGGGCGGGCGTTTATGGCCTCGGGCGTCGCGCCCGGGCCGCGGGTGTTGACCTGCGGGCGCATGGCGCATCCCGCAAGCTTTCGCGTTATGAACCGCAATTCGACGCACGTCCCCAAGCGTCGCATCCGGCCGACTCCATGGCAGCAGGAAGTCGGCGCGGTCATCGCCCAGGCGTACGGCGTCCACGGCTTCGATCCTGAGACTTTCGTCTGCATCGGCAGCGGCACGCCGATAGGCTATCCCAGAATCGACATAGACGTCCCGCCGGAAGAGTGGGACGTCTTCGCCCAGGTCAACCGCGACCGGGGCGACTCGCTGCTCGGTCTCTGCTGGCTCCCGGACGCTCCACCGGGATGGTGACGGCGGACACGATCGAAGCCGCGCCGTGTTGATTCCGATGCACCCGGCATCGACGCCGCGGCCCCAGTGGTGCGATAGCACCGAAGCTCGCGAACAGAGAATTATCGGCGGGCGCCGCTCAATTCAGATGAGCACCGGTTAGATGCGCACCGGCTTGCCCATTCATCGAGTCCAGGAGCCTGGCGACCTGCACAACCATCTGTCGTCCCTGGCGAATCACGAATTTTTCGCGCTCTAATCGCGCCAGATGCTCGGTCACTCTTGGCCGCGAGGCGCCGACCAGGTTGGCGATGTCCTTATGGCTGAAAGCTACGCGCAGCAGCGTGCCGCGGGATTCCTCGATTCCAAAGTCTGAGCATAGTTCCAGCAGCGCAACGGCTATTCGTTCGTGCAGGCCGAGGTTCAGGAAGCTCGAGCTGCGCATCAGCAGGCGATACCACTGCTTCAAATCGTTGCGATGAAATTGCTTGAATGGGGACTCGTGAGCATTTGCGGTAATGCCCTCGAAATCATCCCAACTCACAGTGCCGACCCGGCAATCGTTGTAAGCCTCGCACTGAAAACCGGACTGGCTGATCGGCAGCGCAGGGAATTCGGGAATCGGTCCCGGCGCGAGCATCGCCACCGTGACCCGCTCATTGCGCGCGTTTAAGCAGGTGATGCGCGCAATTCCTGCTAACAAAATGTGCGCATCCTGGGCGAGCGAAACCTCGCGCATGATTACCGTGTTCCGTTTGTAATTGGACAGCGCAAGCACGCTGGCAAGAAGCGCAAGCTCGGACGGTGAGAGCCACGACAGAGCCTTGAGCCGGCTTAGCCTGTCGAGGTCGGTTTCGCGTAGCGCGTTTCTTTCGTTCAAGATCGCACCAGCCGTGGTAACTATTACCCTGTTGGCGCCGAGAAGAGAAACACTATGTTACCGATATAACCAATTGTTTGTGCTCCGGAGAACCGGTCGGCCCTGCCCCATTTCGAAGCACCTCGAGCTTAATGGGCTACTATAGCATTAAGGGGGCTTATACTGCAAGGAGCCTCGAATAAGCATCGCGCATTCGCTCCGCGGCGATCCGGCGTCGCGTTTCAGATCATTCAGTCCCGCCCGGAATGGCGGCGCTGCTAGCATTTTGTTTAAGCCCGACATTTTGTTTAGCGCAAACTACGTGTGGCGTCGCGCCGCGCGATCCAGATCAGCAGTACCAGCGCCGGGACCGTCGCGACGGTGGTGAGGATGAAAAACGGCACCCAACCGAGCTTGTCTGCCAGCACGCCGCCCGAAGACGCGACCAGCGTGCGACCCATCGCCGCCAGTGATGAGAGCAGCGCGTACTGAGTCGCGGTGAACGCCGGTGAGCATAGCCCGGAGAGATAGGCCACCAGCGCAGTGCCCGCCATCGCGCCGGTCAGATTCTCGGCGGCGACGCACAGCGCGAGATAGTCGAGCCGATGGCCGCCCACCGCCTGGAGTACGTAGAACAAATTGCCGGCCGACTGCAGCACCCCGCACAGTATCAGCGCGCGCATCACGCCGAGCTTCGACGTCACCACGCCACCGGCCAGCGCGCCGGCGACAGTCGCGACGAACCCGACCAGCTTGGAGACGGCGGCGATCTCGTTGAGTGAGAAGCCGAGCGAGACGTAGAGCGGCATCGCCATCACGCCCGCCATCGCTTCACCGAGCTTGTAGCCGACGATGAAAATCACGATCGCCGGCCAGCTCGGCCGCCGCATGAAGTCGGCAAACGGCCCCGTAACCGCGGTCGCGAGCCAATCGCGGATCGCATCCCATCCTCGCGTTGCGCCACGCGGCTCGGGCTTGGGCGGCGTCGCCGGCTCGGGCCCGAGGATGAACACGAGCATTCCCACGCCCAGCAGCGCCGCCATCGTGGCGTACGCCGCGAACCAACCGAAGCGCGCGGCAATGATCAAAGCGCCGGCGCCCGAGACCAGCATGGCGAAGCGGTACCCGGTCTGGATCATCGCCGCGCCGGGACCCTGCTGCTCGGGCGTGAGGATCTCGACCCGATACGCGTCGATAACGACGTCCTGGCTCGCCGAAAGGAATGCGACCAGGACCGCCAGCACTCCCATGCGCGCAAGATCGACTTTCGGGTTGCACGATCCGAGCGCGAGCGTCGCCGCAATGAGTGCGAGCGCAATCGCGACGCCCCAGCCGCGCCGGCGACCGAGCGGAATCGGGGGCGGCAGGCGATCGATCAGCGGCGACCACAGGAACTTGAAGGCGTACGGCGTGCCTACCAGCGCGAACGCGCCGATTGCCGCACGGCTCACGCCGGCGGTGGCGAACCAGGCCGAAAGGGTCGAGAAGGTCAGCAGCAGCGGGAGGCCGCTGGCGAAGCCGAGCGGGAGGATCAGCATCACGCGCCGATCGCTGTAATCCGCGATCAGACCGCGCCGCGGATTCATGCCCCTCGCCTCTCCAGTCACGCGCTGTATCCCGGCCATGCTGCTGACTTCATATCATAGACGGGGCGATCACCATCGATCACGACGCAAGAATATCCGCGGGAAATGGGAACTTTGTTGGAATCGAGGTCGGTGGTGATCGGTCCTGTTCGGTCGTGATCGGCAGTCGTCTGGCAGTCGATTTTCGATATAAATCAAACCGCCCACGGCGTCACCCTTCAACGCCGATCAGGGCGCGAACGGCGTGCCGATTCACATTCAGAATGACTACCTATCACAGGCTGATGCGCACCTGGGTGTGTCCAACCAGTCCAATTCTTACGCGGACGACCCACGCACCGGAGGCGGCGTCCCATGTCCAGCCTTCGTCCGTGGCGCTCAGCTCCGCGTTCACTGGGTTGAGCGTCCGCGTCTCACCCGTGAGCGCCGCGGTGACCGCTGCTGGTCGCCTCGCTGAATACCCGCGGACTTCCACCGGCGTGTCGCACACACCGAGCACATCGAAGCACACGCTGTCGCCCGAGCTCGTGATGTGGGCAATCCGCCGGTCGCCGACCGTCGCATACTTGGTCACGTCGCCGAACACCGCGATGTCGCCGGGCAGCAGTGGGCACAACACACGGCAGTCCCAGTCCTGAAATGGCAGCTCGAGGTCCCAGCCGCCGTCGCGCTCCAAGCGGCTCCAGGTGCGGCGCCGCCAGTCGTACGCTATCACCGGCCCGACCGGTTGCACGGCGCCGAGGTCCGCCAGCTCGACCCGGGATCGCAGCGGCTGCTTGATGCGGCTGGCGTTGAAGGTCGTGACGTACACCCACCGCCCGGCGGGATGTGCGGAGTAGGTCTCGCCGATGAGCGGTGCCAGCTCGAGAAACGCATTGGCGCGGAAACAACGGTCGATCGCCGCCAGCGGCACGTCGGGCTTCACCAGCAGGCCGTCTTCGCGGCACGTCCGCATGATTAGGTCGCGGTTGCTGCAGCCCATCTGGTCGCCGATCCCCACCGGCCCGGCGCTGAGCGCCGCGAGCAACGCTTCGACCTCTGCATACGGCTCGCCCGCACTGAAGGTGGTCTGCCCGTGGGACAGAAAGACGTCCTTGAAGGGGTTAAGACCAAGCGCCCGCGCCAGGGCGTTGGTGTGCAGAAACCAGACCCAATTCAGCCCATTGTCGAACAGATAGCGATAGTCGCCGCTGGTGCGGATGGACGCGACGTTGCGCAGCGCGACGGTTTGGAAAAAGTCCGCCGGCGTCGCCATGCACCATTGGAGGTGCAACCCGTGCTCACCGGCGGCGCGGTCGAGTTGATCCTGCCAGGCGCGCGCGCGGCCGGGCTGCTCGCGCAAGCCGCGCACGCCGAGGAACGACTCCACCATCCAATCTTGCTCGTAGGTGATGGCGCCCCAGCTCGCGGCCTGCGCCATGAGCAGGTCGTAGAGTTCGCCGTCCTGCGGATGCGCATACTCGCCATCGCGCCATGCGGGATGACGCTCGAAGTACGGCGACCGGTTGGAGAAATGCCGGCTGTGCAAGGTGAGCGGCAGACCGTTCACCGGACGCAGGCCGCTCTTCCCATCGGGAAAGATATCGCCGCGCGGCTCCCACGTCATCATCCCGCTCGGCGGCACCAAAGGCGCTCCTTCGACACTGACCGGACGCAGATGCCTGTGCGGGTAGAACCACGAGTCGAATTGCACGGAACGCACCGGGATGTCCCGCGCGTGCAAGTCGCCGACGACGCGCTCGAGCGTCGTGGTGTAATCGCAATCCGCTTCGGTGCGGTAGTAGTAAACAGCCCCGTTGTCAGTCCAATAGGAAAGCTTGCCGAGGAGATCGTCCGCATAGCGCGACGGCCGCTGCGTTCCGTGGCGACGACGCAGGAGCTGTGCCCATGCGTCGAGCAGCGCGCGCGGGCCATCGCCGGCCCAGATCGCCACTTCGGTCGCGAATCCGGCGGGCACCTCACGCAGATCGCCGTGCCAGCCGCAGCGCACGCCGGTGCCGTCGGGGGGCACGGCGATCACCTGCTCATGGAACTGATCGAGCGGCGCAATCATCAGCGTGCGACCGTCCAGCGCGATGAACAGCAACGGCGCGACCACCGCCGGACGGTGCGGCGCCAGGATGAAGCCGCCGCAGCTCGCGTCGCCGCTCACGGGTAGGGCGAACTCGCTGTACTGATGGCCATAGGATCGCGTGCCGGCGGGCACACCGCCGGTCATCCGTTCTCCCGGTTGGAAGGCCGGCCAGCTCACCGACGGTTGCTCGAAGCTCCCGGTGGCCAGCTGACCGAGGCGATCGAGCGCTTCGAGTCGAAACACCAGAATCGGCACATCGGCATACGCGCGCACCGTCGTCCGCAGCGGGACGGCCAGCCCGTCCCACGCCACGTCGAAACCGTGATAGGCGCCCAGATCATCGCTGCCGCGAAATGGCTCGAGGCGCGGCGGCGATGCGCCCGCCAGCGCCGGAGTCGCCGCCAGCATGAATCCGATTGGTCCCAGCCAGTCGGGCTCGTCCCACGCCAGACGCAAGCGGGACGTCCCGTCAAAGTGGAGCGCGAGCCGGCGGGCCGCGCTGAGCGAAACATCGGTGGTCATTGCTTCGACTCGCGCTTGCCGCAAAGGACCGTCTCGGCGTGTTCGACGTCGGCAGCGGTCGTGACTTCGAGCCGGCAGCGCATATGAACGGCGAGCACCGTGCCACCCGCTGCTACGAAGTCGTTCAGCGCGGTGGAGATGTAGCGTTCCGTCCCCAGCGGGCGCACCTGCTCGATGTAACTCCTCATGGCAGATGGGAGCCAGTACACCGGCATTGCGACGCTACTCGACGCCACGCTTCCGGGTGCCGGCTTCTCAACGATCTGCTTCACGCGATCACCGTCGAGCAGTACCGCGCTGCGACTGGTTGTCGCTGCACGTCCCATATCGAGAACGCCGACCACCGCGGTGTTGGGCTGCGTCCGACCGCGCGCGATCAGCTGCGCGATGTCGTTTGGATCGAAGAGGCTATCGCAGGCACACGCTATGTAGCCGGCTTCCTCTTCGACCAGCGGCAGCGCCAGTCGCAGGGCGTCGGCGATGCCACAGCGCTCGGATTGGATGACCAGCTGGGCGTCGGGCTGCGCATCGTGCAGATAGTCGCGCAAGTGCTCGTCGGACGCATGTCCCACGACAACCAGCCGCTCAACACCGGCGGCCCGCAGGCGGGTAATGAGCCAACCGATCAGCGGCTGGCCGGCGATGGGTAACATCGGCTTCGAATAGCGGGTGCCGAGCGCGCCGAGCCGCGTACCGCTGCCCGCGGCGAGGATGATGGCCGTTAGCGCCACGGAGCTGCGGCCAGCGTCAGTTCGATCCGACAGGTGACTGCGGTTGTACGCGCTGCCGCCTCGTAACCTTCCCATCGTCACGCTTCCAATATCCAGCCCGTCTCGCTGACGGGCACCACAAAGACCTCGCTGCGCGTGAGCCCCGCGCGTTGCGCGGCGATGCGCAGCGCCTCGGCCAGCGCCTGCTCCTGTCCATTCGCCGGCAAGGCGAAGATAGCGCCGCCACGGCCGGCGCCCGTCAGCTTCGCGCCCAACGCGCCGGCATCAAGCGCGGCCGCGATCAGCGCGCGCACCTCCGTGCCCGCGCCACTGGGAAAGCCGCAAGTGCGCATCATGGTATCGATCAGCTCCTGGTTGCGTGTGATCTGCGCGCCAAACTCGTTCAGGTCGCCGGCGAGCAGCGCGATTTTTCCTCGCCACGCCGTCTCGCCGAGCTGGCGCGCGAGCTGCAGTAACGGCCCGCTCCCACGCCGGCGTTCGTTGAGGTAACGGGCGCGCATCGGTGCGTGTGCACTGCCCGAATTACGCTGCACGCCGGTGGTCGCAACGCAGAAGCGCAACGGCGGCGCGTAGCGGCCAAGCGGCTCGTAGGTCGCGAACGGTTCCTCGCCCACGGGCGCATGCCAGAGCTTGCCATGGTAGCTGAGGTAGGCGATGCCCCCGAAGAGCGGCACGTAGCGATCGGCGAAACCACAGACGATGCCCAGCTCCTGCTCTTCGGCGCGTTGCGCGATCTCGGCAAGCACGTAGTCGTTACAACGCCGCTCGTCGAGCGCGTAAAACGCGCGCAGCACCCCCAGCACGGCGAGCAACAGAACCGAGGAGCCGCCCAAGCCGCTGGATGCGGGGATGTCGGTCCATGTGCTGATCGCCGCACCATGTTCGCGCAGCCGGGGGGCAAAGTCCGGGACGTAGCGGAGCAACGCATTGACTGCGGCCGCTTCGATGTCAAAGCCCCGCGCGTCGGCGATGCGCTGGCGCGGAAAGCTGGCCGTCTCTCCCGTTGGACGGCAAAACTCCAGCCCGTCCGCCGCTCGGATGCGCGCACCGCCGCGCCGGTCGACCGCTGCGGAGATGGTTGCGTAGGCACCCTCGACCGCATCGGTCGGACTCCCGACGATGTTGATGCGCGCGGGGATGGAGATGCTCAGCATGCGGACGACAGTATCGCCACATTTGATGACGCGCCAGCGGTGGTCTTCTACAACTCGCCGGCTCCGCAGGATACGAACGTCGCCGCAAAGGCCCGGCGGAAAATTAAGGAAAATAATTCCCAGGCGTGTCTTTGACCGAAACGCTCTCGGGCGCAATCTTCGCCGCGGCCGAACTGTCGCGGGCGAACAGAACGCAGGCGTCGTCGCGATAGACCTGCTTCCACCCGCCTTGCGCGATCACCAGTTTGTTCGCGGGATCTTTCTTTCGCCCAAGCAGGACGAAATCGTGCGGATAGTTGGCCAGCGTTTCCTTGCCCGCGGCTTTCCCATTGTCGAACTCCAGGTAGCCGTCAATAACCTTGGGCGGATACACGGTGTCGTACCGCCCGTCGATGAAAACCCTGCTCGCGGCCGGCATGTGCCAGATGACGTACTCGCCCCATTGGAAGTCGGCCAGGATGTTGCCGCTCAAGCGATGCGCCTTCATGTAAGCGATCGCGCCGGCCGGATAAGAATCGTTGGCCTCCATCTTTTTCGAGAAAAGACCGGTCAGGATCAGCAGCTCAAACGCCGCAACCGCGACGATCAACTGATTTATCGTCGGCGAGCGATCTTTCGCTTGCGCCGCCGGCAACCCCAGCCGCTCGCGGCGCGCCTCCAGCACGAGCCCCGTATGCCGCGCCAGCGGAGTCACCGTCGCGATCACTGCCAGCGGCAGATTTCTGACCGCAAGCATCGCGGCGGCGATCATCAGCGCCGCGACACAAGCCAGTGCAAGGTCGCCGCCGCGCGTCGTTTGGATGAAGGTCACCGCGAGCGCCACGAACATCGCAATCGCCAGCAGCTTGCATCCGACGCTGCCCAGGTGATGCTGTCGCCAGTGGTAAAGCAACGACTGCGGCATCGACAGCCAATCGACGATCGCCGTGCGCGTGTGAGGGTTCTCGAGCGCGTGGACAACGGCCCGCCAGGTGCCGGCGCCGTACGGAGTCGCGAGCGTCGCTATCGCGGAAGCGGCCGTGATCGCGCAGAGCCACATCGCGCGCCGCATCCCACGGCCATGCACCAGATCCTGCGCGAATACCACCGCGGTGAACGTGCCGAGCGCGGCCAGACCCATGATGAAGCCGCCGTGCAAATTCGCCCACATCGCCATAGTCGGAATCGCCAGCCACACCGGCGCGCGCCCGCGGTAGTTGTAGCGCGAAAGAATCGCGAGAAGGGAACTCATCAGGGCGAAGGTGAAAATCTGGGGCCTGAACTGGATTTGCGTAGCCAGCGGCACGCTCGCGGCGATCAGGATCGCGAACTGGACCCGCGCCGGCGATCCGGTTTCCTCCATTGCCAGCGCGAGGAAAAAAATCGTCGCTGCGGTGCAGGCGAACTTCATCAGGTTGAGTCCGACCGTGCCGAAAGCGTTGTATATCGCACCCATCAGCACTTCGGTCAGCCATTCATGGTTGAGCCACAGATGCCCCGGCGCCGAATACGAATACCGATCGTAAAAAATCAGGTGCCGCTGCGCGAGCACGTCCTGCCCGAATCGCACGTGCCCCCATAGGTCCGGGTCTGCCTGCCGGGTCGCATCCGCAATCACGATCACTATGAAGATTAGGGCAGGTGAGTAATGGAGAAGTGAGACCCTCTTGCGCCGCGACGGCGCCGCCGTTTCGACGCCTATCGATTCGCAACCCGGCGCGCTGGCTCCCCGGGTTGCGCTCATTGCGAAGGAACCGCCGGGCTTGCGCCGGCGCCGAGGTCACCGGCTCGCGCCATGTAGCGCACGGGGAACCGGCTGTTGAAGACGAACCCGGAAATCAGCAACGCCGTCGGCAGCGCAAATCCCAGTCCCAGCTTGCCCAGGTTGCCGCCGACGATGACGCCGGTCTCAGCCAGGCCGGCGTTGACAGTCATCAGTCCGCACCAAGTGAGAGTCATCACCAGGTTAAGCCGGATGAAGACCGGATGATCCCAGAACTCCCGCGGTGCGTTTTCCCGCCCGTAGGCAGTGGTGAACGGATGGCCGATCGCGACCGAGCCCCACGCGGCAACCGCGAAGCATGACCAGATGACGACCGTGTTGTAGGTCGGGAACACGGCCGATTGCAGGTCGATCGTCAGGATCGAGGCGATCGAGAAGAAGGCGAGCCCGGTCCAGTCCATCAGTCTGACCGGGATACCGCGGCGGATCCGCACGGCGATAAATGCCAGACAGAGGATCAACCCACCGCCGGCCGCCACGCGCCAGTAATTGGCTCCGGAAGCAAAGCCGTAAAAGACAAACGGCCCGAACGCCATCAGGCCGGTTGCGAGGCCCGAAAGTTTTTTCTGTTCCGCCACGCCCGCATCCTCCTTCAATGACGATTGCGCCGAAACCCGGCGCGGCTTGCGCTGCGCAAGCCGATCGACGTGCCCATCAGCCCCCGGCCGATTATCGGAATCCCGCCAAGACAAAGATAGAGCAAAGGCACTTCGCCGCCAAAGGACCTTGGCTGGGTTGCGATGCCCAGGCCCAGGCGCACCCTAACTCGGCGCAGCGGCGGGCGCTTGCGCGCGGCGCGCGATGTCGGCCAACAGCAACAGCATCGCCAGCGGCGCGATTGGAATCATTGCGCGGCCGGCGAGCGAGCGCGCGAACAGCGGCAGCAGCCAGGCGAATGCGAGCAGCGATTTCTCCCACGGGAGAAAACCCGAGCGCCGGCCTTCGATTGCCAGCCACGCGATCGGCAGCGCCAGTATCACCAGGTCGTAGTCCATCATGTAGGGCGTCACCAGCAACACGCCGGTTGCGAGCGCAGCGGCGCGAAGCTCGAATTTCGCGCTTCGCCGGCATATCCAGATGAGCGCGAGCACGGCTGTCGAGCTTACCGCCAATTGCAATGAATAAGCCGCCGCGACGCTGAATCCCCACAGCCGCGCGGCCGAAAACGCGCTCTGCAGTTTCTCGAATCCGCTGCCCCCCTGCTCGAGCACGACATGGCGGGTGAAGCTGACGCTGGTAAAAAAAGCCTGCCAACTTTGCTCACCGAATATCGCGAGCGACAACGCCGCGAACAATGCCACCGTGATCGACGCCGATCCGATCGCGCGCCAGCGGCCCGTGGCGATTAGAAATATCGGCACGAGCACGCCGTATTGCGGCTTGTAACTCATCAGCCCGAACATCACGCCGGCAAGAATCGGGCGGCGCTCAAGCGTCAGCAGCGCGGCTCCGAGCAACCCGAGAGTCAGAAATCCATTCTGCCCGTTGGTCAGGTTGACCAGTGCGCCGGGAAATGCGATCGCCAGCCAAAACGATTCGCGCTCGGGATCGATCTTCCACAAGACTCCGAGATAAGCGGCAAAGGTTACCGCCGTCCACGCGAGCAAGGACCAGAGATACGGGATCGTCGCCAGCGGCAACACTATCAGCAGATACATCGGCGGGTAGTGAAAGCCGGCGAAGCCGACCGCCGGATCGGCGACTGCCGAGCGTTCGACCGACCACAGGCGCGCGACGTCGTAAACGCCCGCCGGAGCGCCGTGAAGCGCCAGCCACGACGCAGACCACGGGTCAATGAAGTCGGCGCCGACGGGATGTCCGGCGGGATCGATCAGGCCCTTGCCCGACATCAGCCAGACCACGGCGCTTACGACGTAAACTGCGACGAACAGTTTCGGATATACGGCCAGCCGCCGGCGTGTGAGCCACGGCGCTCGTCTCAGGAAGTCGAGCATTGAGCTAGTGGTCAACGATTCTCCGCGCGAGCCTCCCCCACAACTGCAAGCGACGGGCTGCGGCTCCGCTGCGGGCAATCTAGCGCAAGCCCCGTCCCTTCCAAAGCGCCATAGCGATCAGCGGGGCGCGTCTGCGCCGCCGGATACCTCCATCCAGGCGTTGATCAGATCGTCGGCCTCGTCGGGCTCGAGCCGGCCATCTTTCACCGCGGCGAGAATTTCGAGGATCGCGTCGTCGCGACTCAGTTTTTCGGTTGCGCCTGGGGTAAATTTCGCCGACTGGCTGTCGGACCCCGGTTTTTCCGCATCCGGCTGAGTAGTTGACTGAGCATTGGAGGGAGCGGTTGGCTGGGCACTGCCGCCGGCCCGATCATGTGAACTATTGTGCACTTTGCGCGCGGCGTCGCGGATCTTGTCGCGCATCTCGCGCGCGGCCTGGCGCACCCGCTCGCGCATCTCGTGGCGCGCCTCGCGCGAGCCGCCGCGCACGGCATCAGCCACCAGGTCGCCGATTTCTTTGCCCAGCTTCGAGAGCCGGTCGCCGACATCGCCGGGAGCCGCCTCTTCGATTTCGGAGACTGCACGCTCGACTTCGCGAAGTCCCTCGCTGACGCTGCGTTTCACGTCGCGGGTAACCCCGCGCACGAGTGCGCTGGACATCCCGCCGCTCTCGGCGACGAACTGGCCGGCGGCGTCGAGCACGCTGCGGACAAAAGCGGGAATCTCGCCGCCAAGCTCGCTGGCCAGGTCCTCGAACGGGGCGGAGAATGCGCCGCTCATGCGCGAGCGGTGGCCGCGGCCGCAGAAATCGCGCTCACGCGCGCCGGCGCCGGCGACAATCACGTCGGCGCCGCGAGTCTCGACCGCAAGCTTCATGCGCGCACCCCCGGCCGGGTCGGGACCGATCGGACCGTGAAGGTGATCGCGGCCCAGCCATTCAAGCCCGGCGGCGTCAACGCCGTAGGTGCGGATTCGGCCCCATTGCGTGGATGCGTCCAGCTCGAGTGAAGCGCTTGCGTCCACTTCCACGTTGACCCTTGCGCTGCTCCTGACGCTCCACGTTTTATCGGCCGGGAAGGGGCCGGCGAGATAGACCGCGCCGCCCACATCTTCAAGATTGAGCGCGCCGCCGGCGCGGGCGATACGCGCGCCGCCGCCGACAAAGCCCACTGCGATTTCGCCGCCGACGCCGTCGGCCGCGAACTTGCCGCCTATTTTGCCGATCCGGACCGCGCCGGACAGGTTCGCGGTGCGCACTTTGCCGCCGACGACGCCGGCTTCGACGTGCGTGGCGTCCTCGATTTCGAGATGTCCGCCGACGATGCGGGCGATGAACGGCCCGCGCAGGCCGAGCAGGCGGGCGCTGCCGGCGATTTTTTCGATCGCCACTTCGCCCTCGATGGCGCGGCACTCGAATCCGCCGGCGACCAGGCTGAAGGTGATCGCGCGGGCGGACTCAACCTCAAGCGCGCCGCGGACTTTGAGGCCTTCGACCGAACCGGCCTGCCTGATCGAGACGTTGCCGCTGACGGTGTCGCGAATGGAAATGGCGCCGATGCGGCGCGCGTGGAGATTGCCGCGAACGCGCTTGACGACGAAGGGGGTGGCCAGATCCGAGAGGTCGAGGTTGCCGGCGATATTTTCGACTTCGACCGTGACACCGGCGGGGACCGTGATGGTGGCGCTGTCGCCGAGCGTCACTTCGGCGGCGCCGGCGTCGCGAGCGAGCACGGGCGCGACGTTCGTATCGATCTCGACGGCGGAACGATCCGTGCCGGTGATTTTCAGATTTCCCGGTGCGCGCAGGATGTGGATTGATTCAACTGCTTCAAGCGTCGAGGTGGCCATTGCTGATTACCTCCGTTGATTTTTTCACTTTTTCACTTTTTCACTTGCTCAATCGTTTTTTCTGCGCGGCTCGTTAAGCGCGGCGAGCGCTTCCTCGGGCGTGAGTTTGCCGCTCTTCAGATCGGCCAGGACCAAGCGGCGGCGCGAGCCGTCGTCATCGGAAACCGCAGCCTCGGGAGCGGACTTGACGGAGTAGCCGAGCGCGTTGATCACTTCGTCGAGTCGCGCGCGCACGGTCGGGTACGAGACGCCGAGCTCGCGCTCGACTTCGCGGATTACGCCGCGGTTCTTGATGAAGACCTCGACGAAATCAAGCTGCGCGCCGCTGAGCTTGAGCAGCGCGGGCGGAGAGAATTCGCCGTCGATCGAGATCGAGCAATCGGGGCACCGCAGGCGAGCGACGGTAAGATTTCCGTCGCATGATGGGCATTTAAGAATTATTGGCCGCATTGGGAATAATATTGAACTAAATATTAAGATTGTCAAGTCGAAAATTAAGATTGTTAAGGCGAGAATCAACCGACGCCTTGACGGGGCGAGTCCGGGTTGTCAGGCGGTGGGGGGTGCTGGGTGCTGCTGGCTCAGGCAATGGACGGAGCCGAGGCCCCATACGAGGTCCGTCGAGGGGATGCCGACGACGCGGCGGGAAGGGAAGAGCCGGGCTAGCGTCGCGGCCGCGACCTCATCCTGTGCGGCGCCAAAGGCCGGCATCAGGACACCACCGTTGGCGATGTAGAAGTTCGCGTAAGAGGCGGGCAGGCGCGTGCCGTCGTAGATAACGGCCGGAGGCATCGGGAGAGTTTCGATGTTGAAGGGGCGGCCGTCCTGATCGCGCATCGCGCGCAGCCGCTCAAGGTTGTCGCGCAGCACGGCGTAGTTCACGTCGGCGGGATCGTCTTCGAGCACGGTGACGATGGTGTCGGGGGCGACGAAGCGCGCGAGGTCGTCGATGTGGCCGTCGGTGTCGTCGCCGGCGATTCCTTCGCCGAGCCAGAGCACGTTGGTCACGCCGAGATAAGTGCGCAGGTAATCCTCGATGTCGGCGCGGCCAAGGTCGGGATTTCGATTGGGGTTGAGCAGGCATGACTCGGTGGTGAGCACGGAGCCGGCGCCATTCAAGTCGATCGAGCCACCCTCGAGCACGATTCCCGGTTCGATGACCTCAAAGCCGTAGCGACGCCCTAGTTTTTGCGGGACGACGTCGTCGAGATCGAATGCGCCGTACTTCTGGCCCCACGAGTTGAAGCACCAGTCGAGCGCGATCTGATTTGGGCCGCCGGGCGAAGCGGTGGCGAGGCGGTTGACAAAAATGGGGCCGTGGTCGCGCGCCCATGCGTCGTTGGTGGGGAGATGAAATATGTCGACGCGGCTGAGCAGGATGTCCTTGTCCTTCTCGGGCTGGTCGCTCGCGTCGCGAATCATCGCACGCACTTCCTCGATCTGCGTTGCGTCGTTGACCATCAGGCGGACCGGCTCGAAGAACGCGATGGCCGCGACCATCTTCGCGTAGAGCGGCGGGATAACCTCGAACTTGCCGGGCCAGGTGTCGCGATTGTGCGGCCACGCGAGGTAACAGGCGATATGCGGCGCCCACTCGGGCGGCATCCGGTAGCCCGCGAGCAGGCGGCGATGCTCAGGTGAAATGGGATTCACGGCTACGATCGAAAGCGGCGGGTCAAATCAGCGTAGGCGTCGATTCGGCGATCACGCAGGAAGGGCCAGTTGCGGCGGACTTCTTCGATCTTCGCGAGGTCGCATTCGACGACCAGCGTCTCCTCGGCGGCGGCGCTTGCGCGCGCGATGACCTCGCCCGACGGGTCGGCGACGAACGACGAGCCCCAGAATTCGAGTTCACCCTCGATGCCGACGCGATTGACCGCCGCGACGAAGACACCGTTGGCGATGGCGTGGCTGCGCTGGATCGTCTCCCAGGCGTCTTGCTGTTTAGGACGGACTTTTTCCGGCTCGCCATGCCACCATCCGATCGCGGTCGGATAGAACAGGATCTGCGCGCCCGCCATCGCGGTGAGCCGGGCCGCTTCGGGGAACCATTGATCCCAGCATACGAGCACGCCGACCGGGCCGTGCGAGGTCGGATGGGCGAGGAAATCGAGATCGCCGGGGGTGAAGTAAAATTTTTCGTAATAGCGAGGATCGTCGGGGATATGCATCTTGCGGTAGCGGCCGGCGATTTTCCCGGCCTCGTCGATGACCACGGCGGCGTTGTAATAGACGCCCGCCGCGCGACGCTCGAAGATCGACGCGACGATGATGATCTTCCGCGCGATCGCCGCGGCACCGAGCGCCTCGGTGGTGGGTCCGGGAATCGGTTCGGCGAGATCGAAGAATTTCGGGTCCTCGGTCTGACACGGGTAGCGCGCACCGAACAGCTCCTGGGTGCAGACGATTTGCGCGCCGCGGCGCGCGGCCTCCTCGATCCTGGCGATTGCCTTGTCGAGATTGAGGCGCGGCTCCGGCGCACAGCTCATCTGGATGAGGCCGATGGCGACCTTGCCGGCGCGCGAATCCATGACAATTGTGATAGCAACCGGGCGCGCCGCACGCTATCATCCCCGGCCTCATCCGGCGCTCGATGACTCGCGCCATCGGGCCGCACAATCGAGCTGCGCCGGGCACGAAAGATTTTCGTGATCGGCAGTTGCATCAGCGGCCCTGTGATATTGTAATAAGGCGCGCGAGAGGAACACGCGCCTGGAGTAATTTATCGCGACTGCCCGCCGCTGATAGCCGGGTCCTGCGCAAGGGAAGGCCGCGAACCCCGCCAGGTCCGGAAGGAAGCAACGGTACCGGCTGCCACCCTGTGCCGCAGGGGTGCCTGGCTATCATTCGACGGGCAGTCGCGAGCGAACAGATTTCGCGATGGCCGAATCCCCAACGACACATCTGGTGCTCGCGCGCAAATGGCGGCCGGAACGCTTCTCGGAGCTGGTGGGCCAGGAGCACGTGACCCGCACGCTCAGCGAAGCGCTGAAGCGGGGCCGAATAGCGCACGCGTTCCTGTTCACCGGGATTCGCGGCGTCGGCAAGACCACGGCGGCGAGGATTCTCGCGCGATGCCTGAATTGCGAGAAAGGCCCGACCGCGGAGCCGTGCGGCGAATGCGCGGCGTGCGTGGAGATTCGCGGCGGGCGCTCGCTCGACGTAAGCGAGATCGACGGCGCCACCTACCGCAAGATCGAGGACGCGCGCGCGATAATCGAAAACCTGAGCTACCGACCGGCGCGCGACCGTTTCAAGATTTACATTATCGACGAAGCGCATCAGCTGACCGATTCGGCCTTCAACGCGCTGCTGAAGACGCTCGAGGAGCCGCCGCCGCACGTCAAGTTTATCCTGGCGACGACCGAGCCGCAGAAGATGCCGGAGACGATTCTGTCGCGGCTGCAACGCTACGACTTTCGGCGGATCCCGTACGCGACGATTCTCGAGCGGCTGAGCGATCTCGCACGGCGCGAAGGGATCGAGGCCGAGGAGACGGCGCTTCGGCTGCTCGCGCGCGAGGCCGGCGGCAGCATGCGCGACGCGGAGCGGATGCTCGAGACGGCGATGGCAACGGCAACGGCGTCGGGCAAGGTGACGGAGGCCGAGGTGGCGTCGTCGCTCGGGGTCGCGAGCCGGACCACGGTTTTGAAGCTGGCCGGCGCGATTTTGGATAAGAACGCGGGCGCGGCGCTGGCGCACGTGCGCGAACTCGCCAGCCGCGGCGCAAACCTTGAATCGCTGGGGCGCGATTTGCTCGAGACGTTCAGAAATCTCGCGGTCGCGAAACTTCCGGCAGGCGGCGCGGATAGCCCGCTCGACGACATTCCCGATCACGAAGCGGCGGAGCTCAAGCGGCTGGCCGCGGGCGCAAGCGCGCGCGACCTGATGCGGCTGTTTCACCTGATGGCCGATTCGCAGGAACAGATTATCCGCTCGCCCTACCCCGACCTGCTGCTCGAAATGGCGGTGGTGCGGATGGCGTCGCTGGCGGCGGTGATCGACGCCGACGAATTGCTGCGTGCGATCGGCTCGGACAAGACTGCGACGGCGCCAGCCTCGGGGACCCCACCCGCGCCGTCCGGCGGCAATTCGAGCAGCCGGGGCGCGGCGAAGCCCGAGGGCGGATCGAAGGAGCAACCCAGCGGCGCGCGGCGGCTGCGGGTCGAGGGCGAAGTCAAGGCCGATGCGCCGCTGCGCCGTGAGATTCAGGACGACCGCCCGCGTGAACTTCCCGAGCTGCGCGATTTCATCCGGGGGCGGCGCGCCGCGCTGGCCGGCTTCATGGAGCAGGGCGCGGGACTTGCGCTCGACGGCGACCTGCTGACGGTGACGGCGCGAAACGAGATTTACGTCCGCTATCTGAACGACAACAAGACGGTGATCGCGGAGCTTGCAAGCGAGCATCTTGGCCGCGCGATTCGAGTCGAGCTTTCGACCAACGGGGCAGCGAAGCCGGCCGGCGGCGGCCGCGCCGCGACCTTGCCCGGCGGCAACGGCCTCACGCGGGAATTGCGGCCCGCGCCGGCGGACACCGCCATTAAGGCTTCCGCCGAGAGCGCAAAAAAAGAGACGGCGCCGGCGCCGCGGGCGACGGATGCCGCGATGCGCGCAGCGACACCCGAGGAACGGCAAGCGGTGCTCGCGGAACCCGGATTGCGAAGAGTGTTCGATACGCTGGACGCGCGGCTGGTGGAGCTCAGGATACCGAATCTCGCGCCGACTTCGGCGAAGGAAGGCGGCGACCCGCAATCGAAGTAGTACGCCGCGCGGGGGGAGCAAGCGGCAAGGAGCAATCAGAGTGGCAGAAATAGATTTGTCGGCATTGATGCAGCAGGCGCAAGCGCTGCAATTGCGTATGAAGGAGATGCAGGAATCGGCCGCCGCGAGAACCGTGGAGGCTCAATCGGGCGGCGGGATGGTGCGGGTGGTGGTGGACGGCTCGATGCGCCTGCGCAAAATAGAGATCGACGCCGCGATCATCGCGGCCAACGACAAGTCGATGCTCGAAGACCTGATCCTGGTCGCGGTCAACGACGGTATGGCTCGCGCGCAGAGGATGCTCGCCGAAGAGATGGGCAAGCTCGGTCCGCTCCAGGGTCTGCAAATCCCCGGCTTCGGCACCGAATGACGGAACGCGCGATGGCGGAAAACTTGAAGCGCCAGGACGGACTGCCGCCTGCGATGACGCGGCTGGTCAAAGAATTGTCGCGGCTGCCCGGGATCGGGGAGAAGACGGCGGCGCGGCTGGTGTTCAATCTGCTCAATCGGCCGCGCGACCAGGTGATCGCGCTGGCCGAGGCGCTGCTCGAAATGAAAGAGCGGGTGGGTCTGTGCTCCGCTTGCTTCGGATTGTCAGACCATCCACGATGTCAGATCTGCGAGGACGAAGAACGGGAACGAGAGGTAATTTGCGTAGTGGAAGGACCAGCAGACTTAATGGCGATAGAGCGTGCGCGCAGTTTTGGCGGCGTGTACCACGTGCTCAACGGCGCGCTGGCGCCGTTGGACGGCATCGGCCCCGACGACATCAAGATGAAGGAACTGATTGCCCGCGTAAGTCCGCCCGCGGTCGTTCGCGAGGTGATAATCGCGACCAATGCGACCGTCGAGGGCGAGGCGACCGCGCTTTACATCGCGCGCGCACTGAAACCGCTCGGCGTTAAGACGACGCGGCTGGCGCGCGGACTGCCGGCCGGCGGCGACCTCGAATACAGCGATTCTGCGACACTGACCAGCGCGCTCAGCGGCCGCCGCGAACTCTAGCTCCCATGCAAACATTCTGTGGCCGTTTCCTAGGGTCAGGAACCGCAGCACGGGCGCGACGGCGAGCGTCGCTCGGCACGTGCGCAGCAATATTGGCGATAGCACTGTCGGCTTGCGGTCCGTCGAAGCCGATGACGCCGGCAGAGAGGGGGCGAATCGCGTACGTGACGATTTGCGTGGCTTGCCATAACCCCAATCCCAATTTGGCCGGCAGCAAGGGGCCGCCGATCGCGGGTTCGCCGCGCGAGTTGGTCTATGACCGCGTGCTGTTTCTGAAGTATCCGCCCGGGTACAAGCCCCAGCGCACCACGAATAACATGCGTGCGCAGCCGCAGTTGGCGAATCGGATCGATGACCTGGTGGCTTTTCTGGCCGAGGCGAAGAAAAACAAAGATGGCAAGCTTCCTGTCCAGACCCCTGGGCAGGTATCCTTAAATCCGGCCACCGGCGTAAAATCCAAGTAGCCGGTCCAATTCCGGGATCGATTTTTTTACCCATAACCGGGAGGCGGAGCTTTGCGTTTCGCGTCCGCGCCCGAAAGGAAAGTGTGTAGCAATGGCATTTGAACTTCCAAATCTCCCATACAGCGTGGACGCGCTGAAACCCCATATCTCCGCCGAGACCCTGGAATATCATCACGGCAAGCATCACCGGGCCTACGTCACCAAGCTCGACGAGCTGATCGCGGGCACCAAATTCGCGAGCGCTTCACTCGAAGAGATCGTGAAGACGGCGGAACCGGGGCCGCTCTACAACAGCGCCGGACAGCATTGGAATCACTCCTTTTACTGGAAATCCATGAGTCCGAAGGGCGGCGGCGAACCCGCAGGGCCGGTGGCCGATGCGATCAAGAAAGGCTTCGGCAATTTTGATGCGTTCAAGAAAAAATTCAGCGAGATCGCCGCTGGCCACTTCGGCAGCGGATGGGCGTGGCTGGTGCGCGCGAAGGACGGCTCGTTGCAAGTCGTGGCGACCCATGACGCGGGATGCCCGATACGCCAGGGCGAGACGCCGATAATCACCTGCGACGTTTGGGAGCATGCGTACTACATTGACTATCGCAACGCGCGCCCCAAGTACGTCGAGGCATGGTGGGAGCTGGTCAACTGGGATTTCGCCAACGCGAATCTCAAGTAGTCGGCAGCCGGGCGTCGCAAGGCCCCGGGGCATAGCACGAAAACTGGACCAAGCCAGCGGATATCGCGGGAACGATCGCTTATCTGTGCGCGGATGATCGCCGCGCCGGGCGCGATTGCTGCGGCCGGCGGACGCGCATGAGAGCGCGCGCCCGATTCAGGCTTGTGCCGCTGCCGCGCGCGAATTCGCCAAACGGAGCCGCGATCTGCGCGGCATCGCCAGCCGATCCGCGATCACGCGGTACACGTCGGCGTTCACTCCCATCCCGACGTGACTGCCCATCACCTCGACGTTTTCCACCGTCGGCGCGCCACTCAAATCGACACAGCTTTGCCAGTCCACGACACCGTCGGTGCGCGAGTACACGTGGGTGGCCGGAACCTGCGCGGGCGATTCGTCGCTCAACGCCAGTCCGCACTTGCACTCCTCACTGAGGCATCCATCCGCCTTGCCGCGAAGTGCGGCGATCGATCGTGCAACCGCCTGCACGGCAAGGTTGGCCGCTTTGCGCGGCTGCCTCAGCGGTGATCCAAGCGAGATCACCCGCTCGACCTTTTCGGGCTGCTCGCGTGCAATTTCGCGCGCGTAAACACCGCCCAGGCTCTGACCGATCAAAACGATCGGCTGGTCGAATTTCTCATGGACCTCAACCAGCCGCGCGCTCAACTTCCGCATTGTGTCGCGCGGGCACTCGGAGTTCGACCAGATTCCCGCATAGGCTGCGCGATGGCCGAGCCATCGGCAAAAACTCGCCAACGGCGTAAGCGTCACGTCGCCGGCCATGAAACCCGGAATAAGCATGACCACCTTGCTGTTGAGCGGCTTTACGTGCGGCCAAGGATGGGCGAGTGCGCCGAGCCAATAAATGGAGGCCTCGAGCGGGACTCGAAACTCGCCCAAAGCGTCGAGCAGCGAGGGGCGGCTGGGTTGGAATGCATTTCGCGAAGAAGCTGGCGCGCTATATGGAGTCATACGTCTCCTTATGTCGAGCAGTTCGCGCAGCCAACGTCTTCATCGGCAGGCGTATGCAGAGCGAAACCGCAACCTCGTCATCCCATTCATCCTTGTCTTTAAGATAACAATTTTTAACCGACTCTTCAATGATTTCTAATGACCGATTTGATGATTTCCAGGGCATCGGCAGCGTAGGCACCGAGCGGCTTGCACAATGGCGCCGCAACCGTCCACGTAAGAGTCAAAAAAGCTACCGAAACTCGCGAAAGCGCTGCTCTAATTCGCGGCAGCGCCGACGCGTAGCCTCGTCCAGCACGAGAGCATGTGCCGCGATTTTCACCAGGAATGCGGTGCGTCGTGGGCTGGCTAGAGAGTGCGCATCGGCTCCGCGCAATTGGATTTCTTTGGTGCCGGCCGGTTTGCTAACCTAGCCGGCCCAAATCCCGGTCTTTTGCGAGGTACAAATGGAATTCGGAGTGATGCTGCACAACTTGGAGCCCGCCCAGTATCGGGCCAACGCGCAGGCCGCGGAGGCGATCGGCTACGACCTGATCACCTTCCCCGATCATCTGGTGGAGGAAGGCCCGGAGCGGCAATACGATCCGAAGGAGCCGGCGTATGACCATATCGCGATGGCCGCCGCCGTTATCGAAGCCACCAGGAAGATCCGCGTCGGCCATCTCGTGCTGTGCAATCTGTTTCGTCATCCCGCGATCACGGCGCAGAGCCTGATGACGCTGGACCGGCTGAGCGGCGGCCGTATCGTCGCGGGACTCGGCACCGGATGGACCGAGACGGAATTCAAGATGACCGGGATTGCGTTCCCGCCGATTACCGAGCGGCTGCGGATGCTCGACGAAGCGCTGACCTGCATCCTGTCGCTGTGGACCAACGAGCGCACGACTTTCGACGGCGAGTTCTACAAGTTCAAAGATGCGATCCTGTGGCCCAAGCCGATACAACAGCCGCATCCGCCGATAATCGTCGGCGGCGGGGGCAAAGGCCTGCTGCGGCTGGCGGCCAAATACGCGGACTACGTCAACATCATTCCCGATGCGGGCAAGGCCGGATATATCTCGCTCGAAGTCGTGAGGCGCACGACCGACGACTCGTTCCGCCAGAAGGTGAGCTTCGTCCGCGAGGAAGCCAGGCGCCTGGGCCGCAAGCCTGACGCTGTCCGCATCAGCAACTACATTTTCACCGCGATTGTTACGGACTCCCGCGAAGCCACCCGCAAGACCGCCGAGATGATGGCGCCGATGTTCGGTCAGACCCCCGAGGGGATTCTGGCCTCGCCGATGATCCTGATCGGAACACCGGAGGAATGCATCGCCGAGCTCAAGCGACGCGCGAAGGACTGGAGCACGTCGCAGGTTATCTTTACCGGCACCGTGGCGCAGGACGAAAAGCTGATGCGCAAGCTGTACGAGGACGTACTCGCGCACGTGTAAGCGATCGCGCATATATCGATAGCCTTGCGCGCTCGGCTCAAGGGAAAGCCGCGTAGCCTCGTCGAGCACAAGAGAATGTGCCGATTTTCACCAGGGATGCGGTGCGTCGTGCGCTGGCGCGAGAGCGCGCATCGCCTCCGCGAATTGGATTTCTTTGGCGACGGCCGGTTTGCTAACCTAGCCGGCTCAAATCCCGGTTTTTTGCGAGGCACAAATGGAATTCGGAGTTCAGCTCAGCAACATGGAGCCCGCCCAGTATCGGGCCAACGCACAAGCGGCAGAGGCGCTCGGCTACGACCTGATCGTCTTCCCCGACCATCTCGTGAACGAAGGTCCGGAGCGGCAGTACGATCCGACGTCGAAGGCCTGGGACCATCTCGTGATGGCGGCCGCCGTGATCGAAGCCACCAGGAAGATCCGCGTCGGCCATCTCGTCCTGTGCAATTTGTTTCGTCATCCTGCAATCACGGCGCAGAGCCTGATGACGCTGGACCGGTTGAGCGGCGGCCGGCTCGTCGCCGGTCTGGGCACCGGATGGACCGAGACGGAATTCAAGATGACCGGGATTGCATTCCCGCCAATCACCGAGCGGCTGCGGATGCTCGACGAAGCACTGACCTGCATCCTGTCGCTTTGGACGAACGAGCGCACGACTTTCGACGGCGAGTTCTACAAGTTCAAAGATGCGATCCTGTGGCCCAAGCCGATACAGCAGCCGCATCCGCCGATAATCGTCGGCGGCGGGGGCAAAGGCTTGCTGCGCCTCGCCGCCAAATACGCGGACTACGTCAATATCATTCCCGATGCGGGCAAGGGCGGATATATCTCGCTCGAAGTTGTGAAGCGCACGACCGACGACTCGTTCCGCCAGAAGGTGAGCTTCGTCCGCGAGGAAGCCAGGCGGCTGGGCCGTAAGCCTGACGCCGTACGCATCAGCAACTTCATTTTTACCGCGATTGTTTCAGACTCCCGCGAAGCCACCCGCAAGACCGCCGAGATGATGGCGCCGATGTTCGGTCAGACCCCCGAGGGGATTCTGGCTTCGCCGATGATCCTGATCGGAACACCGGAGGAATGCATCGCCGAGCTCAAGCGGCGCGCGAAGGACTGGAGCACGTCGCAGGTTATCTTCACCGGCGCCGTAGCGCAGGACGAAATGCTGATGCGCAAGCTGTACGAGGACGTACTCGCGCACGTGTAAGGTTTGATATGTCCCTAGAATCAAAGACTGTTGTAGTGCTGGGTGGAAGCTCGGGAATTGGCCTCGCAACCGCAAAGGCCGCCGCGGCTGAGGGTGCGCATGTCGTGATTACAGGGCGCTCTCAAGAGCGGTTAAGGGCGGCGCAGAATCAGCTGCCCGCTGGTACGCGCGCCGAGTCGCTCGATGCGGCCCACGAGGCCGGCACGCGAGCGCTGTTCGAGCGAATCGGCCACGTCGATCATCTGTTTACGACCGCCGCGTCAGTAACTCTTGGCCCGGGCCTCGCGCTGGAAACCGAAAAGCTCAGACCCGCGATGGATACTCGATTCTGGGGATCCTTGTTTGCCGCGAAGTACGGCGCCGCGCAGATGAAAAGTGGCGGTTCGATCACGTTCATGTCCGGAGTGTCGGCGTGGCGGCCGCGGCCGGGAGGAAGCGTGGGGTCCGCGTCCTGCGGTGCAATCGAAGCGTTCGCGCGATCGCTGGCAATCGATCTTGCGCCAATCCGCGTCAATACGATCGCGCCGGGGTTCATCGATACTCCCCTGATCGACGAGCTGGTAGGTGCGCGAAAGCAAGACCTTATCGCAATGCAAGCATCGCGGCTGCCCGTCAAACGAGTCGGAACACCGGAAGATATCGCCGATGCGGTATTGTTCCTTATGAAGAACGGTTTCGTCACCGGTATCACGTTGACTGTCGATGGCGGCCACACGCTGATCTAGTCACGATGCGACGATGCAGTGGCGGCGACTACATTCGCGGGTTGAAGCGACGCAAGGAACGCGCAGCCGGAAGAGTTACCTGAAGGCGTGCGAGTCGGCGAACCAGGGGCGCGACCAGAAGCGGGAAAGAGTAATTGCCGGCATGAGGACCGGCTTAAGTACCCAAGGTTAAAGCGTTGCGCCTAGCTGGAGTCCGAGCACCACGGACATCGCAGCGAGGCAGTAGAGATGGTCGCGGTAGATCGTGCGGGCGAGACGGCTTTGGATGTCGCGTGAATCCGCCGCGCTTCCGAGCCGCATCGCGCTTGGAACGGTGCGCATTCGCGCAAGTCCGATGGCGCTTGCGGCGGACGCAAGCGAGATCCATGCGATCCACCAATGGCCCGCGTTGCGCACAACCTCAGCGATGATAGCCAGCACAGTCAGACCCATCACCGCCGCGATCAGACGGTTCATCGGCCATGCTTCGACGGTGACGCGCCGGTAGTACGCGGAGATCGACGACAAGACCTCGGTCGGAAGCGCGTCACCTTTGTGCTTTCGCACCTGCACATCGAACATGAGATCGAACCACAATACGGCGATCAGAAATGCGGCCCCGGACCCGGCGAGTGCGTGCATGTTTAGATGCTGAAGCTGATCGCGCGCTTGCGCTTTTCCGAGAGCGCCTGAATCGTCACTGCGCGCAGAATGCCGTTGACCGAATTCTGCACCTCGCACCAAACGTCGCGCATCGCGCACGGCTGATCGCGCGGGCATGACGACGAGCTTTCCTCCAGGCATTCAACCGGGGTGTAGTCGCCCTCGATTATTTCCACCACCTCCGCCATCGTGATTCGCGCCGCCGGCTTGGCCAGCATGTATCCGCCGCTGGGCCCTTTCTGGCTGGCGACCAGACCGCCGCGCTTGAGCTCGATCAGCAGCCGGCGCAGGTAGTTTTCGGGAATGCCCTCGGTCGCTGCTATTTCCTCGACTCGAACCGGCAAAGTGGTAGGGTAACGCTCCGCCAGTAGCAGCAGGGCCTTCAGGGAGTAGTCAACGCCGACGCCGAACTTCATTTCTTCCGCAGCTTCCCCGCTTAGCGTTAGCACAACCGATCGATATGTGAAATAGGCGACCGGCTTAGTCATCTACTTAATTGACTAAGTCAGTAACCTAAGTTATCTTTTGCCTCCGAAGGAGATTCGAGCAGTGCCGAAAAGAGAACCGCCGGCTTGGGAAATGGTCCTGAAGCGCAATTCAGTAGAGCGCCTCAAGCACGAGCTGTTCCCCACTGAGCTGGCGGGTCAATGGGACCGGGTGGCGCAGACCTCGTACGAAAAACTTCCCGAGGAAGACATCGTGCGGCTCCAGTGGTTCGGCCTGTACCATGACAAGCCGAAGATCGGGACGTTCATGATGCGGGTGAAAGTCCCCAGCGGCATCCTCAGCGCCGAGGGGCTGCGCGTACTCGGTGAAATCGCCGAGACCTACGGGCGCGACCATGCCGAGCTTACCACGCGCCAGAATTTCCAGCTTCATTACATCACGCTCGACAAGTTCCCCGGGATTCTGGAGAGCCTCAAGCGCGTCGGGCTGACGACGATGGGCGCGTGCGGCGACGTGGTGCGCAACATCACGGGATGCCCGGTCGCGGGCGTCGATCGCGACGAAGTTTTCGACGTGACGCCGCTCGTCGCCGAGGCCGCGGGATTTTTCTTCGGCAATCGCGAGTACTCGGACCTGCCGCGCAAGCACAAGATATCGATCGCCGCATGCCCGCATCAGTGCAACGCTCCCGAGATCAACTGTGTCGCGCTGGTGGGGATGCTTAACGGCGGGCGCGAGGGCTTTGCGGTGCGCGTCGGCGGCGGACAGTCGTCCACCCCGCGCCTGTCGCGCCATCTCGGCGTGTTCATCACCCGCGAGCAGGCGATGCCGGTGATGCGCGCGATCATCGACGTATGGCAGGGAACGACCGAGTATCGAATCTCGCGCGTCAAGGCGCGGCTCAAGTTCATGATCGACGATTACGGGCCGGAGGAATTTCGCCGGCTGGTCGAAGCGCGGCTCGGCTTCGCGCTCGAGGATCTCGCCGCGATGCCGATCCCCGACACCGAGAGCGATCACATGGGCATCCGCGAGCAGCAACAGCCCGGGCTCAACTACGTTGGCTTTCCGGTTTACCTGGGCCTGATGAGCGGCCGCCAGATGCGCGAGATTGCGGCGCTCACCGCCTCGTTCGGCGGCGACATTCGGCTCACCCGCCGCCAGAATTTCATCATCACCGGCATCCCCACCGCGCAGCTCGACGACGTGATCGCGCAAGTCGGCGCGATCGGTTTCCCGCTGAATGCCAACGGCCTCTATGCGTCGTCGATCGGATGCATCGGCGACCCGCATTGCAACTACGCCGTCACTCCGACCAAGGCCAAGCTCGCGACAATCATCGAGCGGCTGGTGAACCGGTTCGGCGAGCAGGTCGGCGGTCTCAAGCTGAATCTCGACGGATGCCCTCATGCGTGCGCGCAGCACTGGACCGGCGATATCGGGTTGCAGGGCACCACCGGCCGCGGACCCGCGGGCGAGCCGCTCGAGGCTTTCGACATTATATTGCGCGGCGGGCTGGGTAGAGACGCGGCGATCGGCAAGCCGATCATACGCCGCGTGCCGTCCGCGATGGTCGAAGATTACGTGTCGCGGCTGTTCGGCGCTTACCTCGAACGTCGCGACGTGGGCGAGACGTTCACGCATTTTTGCGTGCGCACCCCCGACGCTGACCTGATTTCGATCGCAACTGGAGACGCAACCGGCGGCGATGTCGCCGCCGCCTGAACCGGGTTATTGCCCCAAGGATTCCGTCATGGCCGCAGGACCTCAATTCAACCAACCGCTTGAAAACCTCGCCCCGTGTCTTATCATGGACGAACTGGAGGCGGGTGAAGCGGCCGTGGAGCTCGACGACAAGGAACCCCAGGAAGTCCTGGCCTGGGCCATCGATCGGTTCGGGATGGAGCTGGCGATTTGCTGCAGCTTCCAGGCCGAAGGCTGCGCGCTGATCGACATGGCGCACAAGGTCGACCCCAACGTCCGCGTCTTCACGATCGATACGGGCCGGATGCCGCAGGAGACCCACGCCCTGATCGACAAGTATCGCAATCGCTACGGAATCAAGGTTGAAGTTTTCATGCCCGACACCGCCGTCGTGCAGCAGATGGTCACCAAACACGGCAACAATCTTTTCTACAACGACGTCAACCTGCGCCTGCTATGCTGCCAGGTGCGCAAGGTGATGCCGCTGCGACGCGCGCTGATGAATTACGGCGCGTGGGTGACGGGGCTCCGCCGCGATCAGTGGGCGACCCGCTCGAACATCCGCAAAATTGAAATCGATCACGACCACGGCGGTATCGTCAAGCTCGCGCCTTTGGCCGACTGGACCGAAGCCGAGGTCTGGGATTACATCCGCGCCCATGACGTGCCGTACAACGCGCTCTACGACAAGGGCTACCAGTCGATCGGATGCGCGCCGTGCACGCGCCCGGTGGGCGAGGGCCAGGACGCGCGCGCGGGCAGATGGTGGTGGGAGACAGGCGCGCCCAAGGAATGCGGAATGCACTGCGCGATCGAGACGGGCGGCTTCGAGCACGAGCTGGCGGCGTTGCTCGGTCAAGACAACGGCGGACACAAAAAGTAGCCGGTGATGGCGAGCGGCGAGCAGCCCAAATCGGGCGAATCGATTACGCTCGACAGTCTCCAGCGCGACATCCTCATCCCGCAAATTCAGGCATTTCTCGAGGCAACGAGCGATCCGAATGCGCGCGAAGTCTATCTCGCGCTCAAGTCGGCGATCGAGTCGCTCGAAGTTCCCGCCGACCTCCAGCTTCGTCTCGGCGCGATCGTCGAGGTCGCATTGACCAGCGGCCGCGTCAGGCGGCTGTTCGGTCCCGGCGCGGAGTTGTCGCTCAACGCATTGTTCATGAAGACGCCGCGCGGCCGCGAAGTCGCGAATTCGCTCGCCGAGCTCAACAAGGCGCTCGCCACGCTCAAGGGAGATACGGTCGAGAATATAACTGCGACCCAGCGCAGCCCCGGCGCCTACGCACTAACGCTCAAGACCAGCGGATGCCAGCTAGTGATTCGCTTCGAACAATCAGGCGTCCGCGTCGAAACCCTCGAGGTCGACCTCGCCCGCTAACGCGCCCGCAATCGAAGCTCGATTCTTCGCCGTACTTCGGTCCAGTCTTCCAGCTTTGCGGTTCCGCTGATCACCTCGCACGCGCGCCGATTAAGCTCTTCCAGCCATGCCGCGGCCGCATCGGCATCTTCGGATTCATCGAGGCTTTGAACCAGGTCCGCCGCTAGCCGCGCGCGTTCGTGGGCGGGTAGTTTCAAAAGCTCGGGAAGAATTTCGCGACGCTCAGCCATTGGGAAAGATGGTAGCGCAGTCTCTGCCGTATCGAGACATCTTGGCGCGCGTCAGCGCCGATGAGAATTCCCCCACGCCGTTCATCTCAGTGCGACGACCTTTCCGGACGATAGCGCCAAAGAAGCTGTCGTGACTCGCCAGACGTTCTCTTGTTTCTCCAGTTGCAAGTTCGCGATTCCATGATCCTTCGCTCCGCTCACTGCAATCGCAAACTTGGCGTACGTGCCTCGGCTACCGGTTGAAAAGTGGTACCATTTCATCGACGTTTCTTTTACGGCACCTAGCTTGGCTGACACTTCTGCATCCGCCCTGACGAAGTGGTCTGCCGCAGCATAGGCAGCGGTATTTAGCGTGCATGCCTTACTGACAACCGACACCAGAACAATCAGACACGCTGCGGCGCCATAGCCAATAAGCAGTTGTTTTCCGGTGGACAGTTTGACCTTACGGGCTCCAGACGCTCCATCAGGCGATGGTCGGATTACCAATTTTCGAATGAATCTGGTGACGACAAACGGAAGCGCAGCGAGAGGCGGCATAGTCGCTAGAAACACAAAATCCCAGAGATGACGAGGGCGCCAGTGCTCGACCGCGAATTTGCGATACAGGAAATAGATTGCGGTCGCCAGCCAGAGCCAGCTGCAAAACCACATCCACGCGATTCCGAGCAAACGTACTCGATATACAATCCGGTCGACTGAGGGTGTTTGCCGATCTGTCATTTCATCGGTGCCAAATCACCGTTCGGAAGTATCACATACGCCGACGTGACCGCCCAGACTGCTTGTCATCCCGAGCGAAGCCGAGGGACCCCGGATTTTCTATGAATCCCTTCCCCGTCATCCTGAGCGCAGCGAAGGATCTCGCGCGCAAGCGCGACCCAATCCCCAACTCACCCCTACGGCTCCAGCCGCTCCATCAATCTCGGGAACGGCACCGTCTCGCGGATGTGATGAATCCCGCAGAGCCATCCGGTCATCCGCTCGATCCCCATCCCGAAGCCCGCGTGCGGCACCGAGCCGTAGCGGCGCAGGTCGAGGTACCATTCGAAGGGCGCAAGCGCGAGCCCGTGCGACGTGATCTTGGTGCGCAGCGTTTCGTAGTCATCCTCGCGCTGCCCGCCGCCTATTATCTCGCCGTGACCCTCGGGCGCGAGCATATCGACGCATAGCGCGACCTCGGGACGCGCGGGGTCCTGCTTCATGTAGAACGCCTTGCACGCGGTGGGGTAGCGATGCACCATCACCGGGCGATCGAATTCCTCGGACAGCGCGGTTTCCTCGTCGCCGCCGAAATCGTCGCCCCAGTTGACCGCGACGCCTTTGCTTTTCAGCCGCTCGATCGCCTCGTCGTAACTGATGCGCGGATAGGGCGCCTCCGCCGCGCGTTCCAGCTTCGCCGTGTCGCGCTCGAGCGTCTTGAGCTCGGCGCCGCGGCGCTCCAGCACGCGGCCGACGATGTAGGACACAAACTGCTCGGCCAGTTCCATGTCGCCGTCCAGGTCGCAGTACGCGACTTCGGGCTCGACCATCCAGAACTCCGTCAGATGACGCCGCGTCTTGGATTTCTCGGCACGAAACGTCGGGCCGAAGCAGTACACCTTGCCGAACGCGAGCGCGCCCGCTTCCGCGTAGAGCTGCCCGCTCTGCGTGAGGTACGCCTTGCGCTCGCCGAAGTAGTCGAGCTCGAACAGGTTGGTGGTCCCCTCGCATGAAGTCGGAGTCAGAATCGGCGCGTCGAACAGGACGAAGCCGCGCTGGTGGAAAAAATCGCGGCACGCCGATTCCACTTCACTGCGGATGCGCAGGATCGCGTGCTGGCGCGAGGAGCGGATCCACAGATGGCGGTTGTCGAGCAAAAACGCCACGCCGTGATCCTTGGGCGTGATCGGATAGTCGGTCGCCGGCGACACGATCTCGATCGACTTGAGCGTCAGCTCGAATCCGCCCGGCGCGCGCTTGTCTTCGCGGACGATCCCGGTCACCTCGAGCGAGGTCTCCTGGCCCATATGATCCGCCGCCGCGAAAAGCTCCGCGCCGAGATCGGCGAGCGACGCCACGCACTGGCATACCCCGGTGCCGTCGCGCACCTGGAGAAAATGTATCTTGCCGCTCGAGCGCTTGCCCGCAAGCCAGCCCTTGAGCGTGACCCTGCTCCCCGCGTGATGCGACAATTCTTCGATATAAACTCGCGCCATGCGCCTATTTAAGCATATCGCCCCAGATATACAGGAGCGACGTACAAGAGTGTGGACGCGTCGCGCGCTTTGCGTCCATCAGCTAGGCTGCTCGGGGGAGAGCGGGCGGATGAACGGGCTGAACGGACTCGACTACGCCGGAATCGCGCTGTTCGCGGTCGGCGCAATCTACGGACTGCAAAGGGGCGCACTCAGGATGGTGACGTCGGTGGTGTCGCTGGCGGCCGCCGTCTATTTCGCGTCGCTCTATTACATCAGGGCCGGCGCGATCGCCGAGGCGCAGCTCGGATCCTCGCACGCCGTCGGCGCGGTAATCGGCTACGTCGCGATCTTCGCTTTGATCTTCACCGCCGTGGAGATAGTCGGCTCGTCGGCGATCCGCCTGATGCAGATCGTTCACTTAAGTCCGCTCGATCGACTGGCCGGCGGCCTGCTCGGCGCGGGAATCGCGGCGGTCTTTGCGGGTCTGGCCGTGATGATGATGGCAGCGGTGCTTCCGCCCGACGCGGCTATCCTGCGCAACTCGCAACTGGTGCCTATCCTGCTCGCCTACAACGAGATGCTGGTCGGACTCATCCCGGCCGACGCGCGACTCGCCTACGAGCGCAATCGCGACGAGCTGATGAAATACTGGGTCGAGAATGCGATGAAGGTCGCGCACCCCGCGTCGCCGTCGCCGGCTGCGTCGCCCTCACCCGCCGCAAATTGATCGGGAAATAAACGATCTCGCGCACGACAACAAGATCGATCGGGATGTAGTGTTAACGCCGGGTAGTTACTTCCCGCCGTCCTGGATGTATTTTCCGGCGCTTATCAGCGTTTTCATGAAGGTCTGAATGCCGGCGAGCTTGCGCATGAACTCGGGCGCCTCCATCCCCAACGCCTTGCTCGGGTCGGCCGACACGCTGACATAGCTAATGGCCGTCGATTTGCCATCCTTTGACGGGCTCAAAACGTAATCCGCGCGGAACTTGATCGCCGCCTTGGCTGCGCTCTGGGCCGTGATGGTCTGCTTGCCCGGGTCGAACGTGAAATTTACCACGAACGGTTTCTTGTTCGGGTTGAGATCGGTCGCTCCCTGGTACTCGACCACTTTGCCCGTGGCGCTACTCGACAGGACCTTGGCGCTGGTGATGTCTGCGGAGTACTTGCTGAGCTTGTCGGGATTCGTCAGTGCCCCATAGACTTTCGCTACAGGTGCATTCATGCTCGCGGACAATTCGAGGCGCAGCGTGCCGTCCTTTTCCATCGAGCTCTTCTGAGCCTCGAGGTCAGGTTCGATGCTATCCACCGCGTGCGCTCGACCTCCCAAAAACGTGACGAGCGTCAGACCGAGCATCAAAATCGTCAACGAACGCGCGAACCTCGACAACATTATGGTTCCCCTTCTGCGAAGATATGATCGGTCATCGGCGGCGTGAATTGTTAAACACGGCCGCCCGCCGGTCAAGCGAGCGCCGCGAAGTGATCGGGAAATTTTGTGCGTTCGCTGAGCGCGCTTACGCGAGAGCGCTGTCCACCGCCTGGACTATTCTGCCCTTGGGCACCGCGCCGATGATTTGTTCCTTGACCTGGCCGCCCTTGATGATCAGCAGGTTGGGGATGCCCCTGACGCCGTAACGTCCCGGCGTCTGCGGATTGTCGTCAACGTTGATCTTCACGACTTTGAGCCGCCCCGAGTACTCGCCCGCAAGATCGTCCATTATCGGCGCAATCGTGCGGCATGGTCCGCACCACGGCGCCCAGAAATCGATCAAAACAGGAGTGGATGACTTCAGAACTTCCTGGTCGAAGCTCGCGTCGGTAACGTGAACGATTTTGTCGCTGGACATCGGGACCTGTCTCCTGCTGCGCTCGGTTCCAGTTTGAAGATAAGTACGGTGGGGTACCCAGTCAAGCCAGCTAAGGCGCGATCGCTCGAGACCGGCGGGGGCGCGGGGTGATTCGGACTCTTCACTTTTGTTCCCTTGGAATCCGCGCGGCGAATCCACTACCCTTGGAAAGCAATGGCTGCACCGATGATGAATGACGTATTGCCCGACCTGCTCGAGGAGATCGTTTATCTGCTCAAGCAGCACGGCGCCGATCCGCTGGAATCCAAGCTGCGCGCTCTGAGAATCGAGTCGGTCTGCGACTGCGGCGACGAGAATTGTGCCAGCTTCGCCACCGCCGCCGAAGTCAAGGTGGCCAACTATGTCGAGCTGCCATCGATGGAGGGACAGGTCATCATCGATCTGAACGCCAGCGACGAGATCTGCTTCATCGAGGTGCTCGGCCGTCCCGACGTGAAGTACCTGCTCGAAGAATTTTACGACGCCCAAAGCTGACCCGGGCGCGAATCCGCGGCGCTAGCGGGCGGCGCGCTTTTGCGGCGCGAGGCGAAACCGCTCGACGAATTCGATCACCTCGGCGGCGACGCGCTCTTTCTCGCTGTCCACGGTAATCACGTGGTAGCTCTCCTCGAGCTCGACCGCGCGTTTCTCGGCACTGCCGAGATTTTTCATCGCGTAGTCGAGGTTTTTGCGCATCGGGCACGTGTGATCGCCCCTGGCGTGCATCACCAGCGCGGGCTGCGTCACCCGCGCCAGCATCGGCTTCACCACCGCGCACAAGTCGAGCAGCTTGAGCGGCGCCGACAGCGGCATCAGGCGGCAGGTTGGATGGATCGAGCGCGCGGCCTCGTCGTGGATATCCGACCCGCCCGGATTGAGCAGGTAGATCCGGTCCACGGCCGAACCGAGTAATCCGCGCGCGCCCCGCAGCATGACGGTCATCGCGGCCGGCAGAAAAAACCCCGGCGCAAGCATCACCAGTCCCGCAATCGCCCCGCCCTGATCTGCCGCCAGCCGCGCCGCCAGCACCGCTCCCGCCGACAGCCCCACCGCCACGCTCGGCTCGCCGTATTGCCGCAGTTCCTCCAGGCCGTTGACGACGCTTTCGTACCAGTTGTCGTAGCCCGCCGCGCCCAGCTCCTCAGGCGTTCCGGCGTGACCCGCGAGCCTGACGCCGCGCACGCGCACGCCGCGCGCCGCCAGCCGCTCGCCGAGGTAGCGCATCTCGTACGGAGTCCCGGTCAGGCCGTGGATCAGCAGCGCGCTCACGCCCGCGCCGGGAAGGAAAAACTCGTGCGTATCGACGCCCGCCCGATTGCGCGACGCAGTCGCGGCGGAATCGGAAGAATCGGAACTCATCGATTGCTACGCCGCACGCCCCGCGCGTTCCTTCACGTTGACGAGCCGGCGGCGCCGAGCTGTTCGGAGTCGATTTGTATCCTGGCCTGCTCTTTGAGCTGATCGAGGAAGCGGGTCCATGCCTGCGCGCGGCGCTGCTCGGCGTATTCCTGCATGAAGGATTTCTGCGCGCTCTTCCATTCGTCGTCGGCCGGCTCGGCGCGCGAGGCGACCTCGAACAGATACGAATTGCCGCCGTTCTCCATCACGCGATCGATCACGCTCGGAATTGCCGGCACGATCGCGGCGGCGTCGGTCGCCTCGGGAAACTCGCCGATACCGGGAACTCTGCGGTCGGCGCGCAGAAACGGATCGACATCTTTGATCGCCAGCTTGTTGGCGGCTGCCGCTTTGTCAAAATCGGCCGGGCTCTTGATCGTGGCGAGTATTTTTTGCGCTTGCCGGCTCGCTTCGGCTTCGGCCATGGAGCGAATCAGCGCCTCGCGCACCTGCGGTTCGATCTCCTTGAGCGCCGGAATTCGCGACGGTTGTTTCGCCAGCAGCTTGATCACGTAAGGCGCGCCCTTCTCCGGCACGATCGCCACCTGCCCCGCTTCGAGCTTGAACGCGGCCTCCATCAGTTCCCGGTCCCGCTCGGCGCCGCCCGCCGGTTCACCCTGCCCGAACAGCGGCGTCTCGACCGCGTCGAGCCCGCGCTTCTTGGCAAGCTCCTGCAAACCTGTCCCCGCCAGCGCGGCCGTCAGGTCCTCCTGCGCCGCCGCGCGCCCGAGCTTCGCTCCAGCCTGCGTGCGCAGTTCGCCGATTATCTCCGGCTTCGCCTCGGCAAGCGTGTCGACATGCGCGGGCTTGGACTCCTCGAGCTTGACGACATGAAAGCCGTAGCGCGTCTCGACCATCGTGATCTGACCCGGCTTCATCGCGAACACCGCTTCTTCGAACGGCTTGATCATCTGGCCGCGCCCAAACGTCCCGAGGTCTCCGCCCTGGAGCTTGTTGGATGGATCGTCGGAATACTTCGCCGCCAGCTTGGCGAAGTCGCCGCCCGATTGCGCCTGCTTGAGCACGTCGAGCGCCTTGCTCTTCGCCGTGGCCTTCTCCTTGTCGGTCGCGCCGGCCTGCACCGCAATCAGGATGTGGCGGGCGTGAACCTGGTCGGGGCGCGCGAAGCGGGTCGTGGCGTTGCGATTGTAGTAGCCCTGGATTTCCTTGTCGGGCGGCGTGTACTTGGCGGCCAGCACCAGCGGCTCGTAATGGACGTAGAGCAGCTTGACCCGCTCGGGCTCGCGGAATTGCTCCGCGTTCCTTTTGTAGTAGTCGGCGATCTGAGTTTCGGTGGGCGAGACCTTTGCGCTGAAATCGCTGTAAGGCATCTCGGCGTAGCGCAATCCGATCCGTTCGTTGCGAAGGTTGTAGGCGTGGCGCGCCTCGTCGTCGCTCACCTGCACGCCGGTGTCGATCATGTTGCGGACCGTGTCGGCGATCATGCGGTCGCGCTCGCCGTTTTCGTACTCGCTGGGCTGCAGGTTGTTTTCGCGCAGCACCTCCTGGTAAGTGGCGAAGTCGAACTGGCCGTCGCGCTGGAAAGCGGGCTCTTTGGCGATTTTTTCCTGCAGCGCCTCGTCGCTGATGGTGATGCCGAGATGGCGCGCCTCTTCGCCGATCAGTTGCTGCTCGATTAGCCGCTCGACCGCTTCCTGGCGAATATTGATGGTCTTGAGGATGGCGGCCGCGTTGGCGCCGTACATCTGTTGCAGGGTCTGCCGCATATTGGCCGCCGCGCGATCGACCTGATCGCCAAGTATTTGCCGGCCATTGACGGTCGCGACGGGATGGACGGTGTTGAACAATCCACCGCCACCGAAACCCCAGAACGCCATGATGAGAGCGAGGAAGGCGAAAGTGACTTGCACCTGCCACGAGTACTGGTAACGGCGGATTCCTTCTAACATAGCCGCGATATCATACTCGACCGCCTTTTCCATGCGCAATTGCGCGGCGCTGGTTCAGTTTGAATCCGCGAGCGGTCTTTAGCGACAGACCCTTTGAAATTCATACCGGCCGCTCGCTGGATTGTAGACCTGAGCTGTCCAGCAGTTCGTCGTTCCCAGCGGAGGGAGTCTTGGTGGCGTGATCGGGGTGATTGCGGGCGGTACGATCGGACAGATGCGCGGCGGGCAGATTGGACGGATATCCATCGTGCTGGTGCACAACGCCATGGCCACGCCGTTAACGCAGGTACATTCGCATTCAGCGGCAAAGACCCTGCCGCGGTCGCGCTCGGACGCAAGGGCGGGTTGAAGCGCGGAAAGGCGCGATGGAAGGGCGTATCCAAGAGGAAACGGACAGAGCTGGCTCGTATGGCTGCGAAGGCCCGCTGGAAGAACGCTTGAGAGTTACGTCAAGAACCCGTCCCAAAGTTCGATTCCGTTTACGTTTTTGAAATCTGCGTCAAGTGCTGCGAGATCCGTGATACCAAGCTCGTGAGCAATCGCTACGGCTAAGGCATCATGTGAAGAGATAAATCCGTAACGCGCGACAACCGCGTTTGCTGCCCGCATCCGAGCTTTTGTAATTCGGACTTCGTATTTTCTGAAACGTGCCAGGAACCCAAGTAGGTCCGCATTTGCTTCATTGAACGCGTTGATTCTATCGGTGAGCTGATCCATTCCTCGCTGTCTCGGAACGAGTGCCTCCTTGTTGTATAGCCGTCGCCAACATTGAGGTGCTTCAAGAAAAACGAGCGATGAATACAGCAGAATCGAATTAGCGTTTCGCAGGGCCTCGGCAAAATCTCGCGCAGGGACGTGAAAACCCGTGCGCAGGTCGTCGATCAACGCATGGAAAATAAAACTAGAGTCAGCAACGATGTACTGCGGAAGTGGGGTCTCGGTAAATAGATGCCTATTTGCGGGCATCTATTCGTGCCTATCGCTTGGCAATCTTTACGATCCGATCAAGGCGGCTCCTGCGTTTCAGTTTGATTTCAGGCAGCCGATCAACCGACGTGCGGTCCTCAAATGACACTTCACCCTTGCGAACCAGCTCTTTTAGCCGGGCTTCTATCTCCGTCGCGGTGAAGGTTCGCGGGTGCTTCTCGACTAGCATGGCTGAAATATACACGATTGACGGCAGGGCATTCAAAGGAAATCGAGAACCATCGGTTTGCGACGGCGCTCGATTTCGTTCACTACAGCCTCGCGCGAATCTGCCAGCGCATCCGTTGCACGGCAGCGATGGAAGCGGGTATTTCAGATCATGTCTGGAGCGTTGAGGAATTAGTCAAACTTTCAAACTGAACCAGTGCCAATTGCGCCTGGTTGCTTGCCTGCGCCTCCCGTCCTCTGTTAGCGTGTCGCGCAGCGGTATTCGGACGGACCCAAACGTCTCCGCCAGAGAATTCTTCAGCATTTGGGCCGCGTCCTGGGGCGGTATTCGGGCCGGGTCCTGGTTGCGGCGTGCGGGCCTGAACCGGGCGGGCAAGGGGCAAAATTCGTGATCCTCAATTCGATTTTCGGCTGGTTCTCCAACGATCTCGCGATCGATCTTGGCACCGCCAACACCCTCATCTACGTCAAGGGCGAAGGCATCGTTTGCAACGAGCCGTCGGTGGTCGCGGTGCAGAAAGATTCGCGCGGCTCGCGCCGCGTGCTGGCGATAGGCTCCGAGGCGAAAAAAATGCTCGGCCGCACGCCGGGCTCGATCGTCGCCATCCGGCCGCTCAAAGACGGCGTGATCGCCGACTTCGAGATCACCGAGAACATGCTGCGCTACTTCATCCAGAAGATTCACTCGGGCAAGACGCTGGTGCGTCCGCGCCCGCGCATCGTCATCTGCGTGCCGTTCGGTATCACTGCGGTCGAGAAGCGCGCGGTGCGCGAATCGGCCGAGTCGGCGGGCGCGCGCGAGGTCTATCTGATCGAGGAGCCGATGGCGGCGGCGATTGGCGCGGGACTTCCGATCACCGAGCCGACCGGCAACATGATCGTGGATATCGGCGGCGGCACCACCGAGGTCGCCGTCATCTCGCTGGCCGGGGTCGTATTCTCGCGTTCGGTGCGGGTGGCGGGCGACAAGATGGACGAGGCGATCATCCAGCACATCAAGCGCAAGTACAATTTGTTGATCGGCGAGCGCACCGCCGAGCTGATCAAGATAACCATCGGTTCCGCCTACCCCGGCAACGAGATTCAGACGATGGAGATCAAGGGCCGCGACCTGGTGGCGGGCGTGCCCAAGATTATCGAGATCACCGACGAGGAGATTCGCGAGGCGCTGATGGAACCGGTGCGCCAGGTGGTCGAGTCGGTGCGCATCGCGCTCGAACGCACGCCGCCGGAACTTGCCTCCGACATCGTGGACAAGGGAATAGTGCTCGCGGGCGGGGGCGCTCTGCTGCGCAACCTCGACGTGTTGCTGCGCGAGGAGACCGGACTTCCGGTGACGCTGGCCGACGATCCGCTGACCGCGGTCGTGATGGGCGCGGGCAAGGTGTTGGACGAACTGTCGCTGCTGCGCGACGTGACCGTTGACTGAGCGGCTCGCCGCATATCTCCCGAGTCTTGAGCCGGCGCGCCGGGCCGTATTGACGTGAGAGGCAGCTTTCTCTGGCGCAACCGCGTGCTGCTGACCAGCGGCGCGCTGCTCATTATCTCGCTTCATCTGATCTCGACCGGAGTCCATCCCGGCGATCTCGCGGCGCGTCCGGAGTCCGCATTTTTGGAAATCGTCAGCCCGGTTGACGCCGCGTTCACGCGTCTGACGGAGGGCGCTTCATCGATCGCCAAAGATTACCTCGACCTGCTTCACGTGCGCGAGGAAAACGCCCGCCTCCGGATCGAGCTGGCGCGGGTCAAGAGCGATCGCGCGCGGCTGGCCGAGCTCGAGGTCGAAAACCGCCACCTGGGCGAGCTGCTCGAACTCAAGGACGTGCTCGGCGCCAAAGCAGTGGCAGCCAACGTGATCGGCAGCGACGCCACCGGCCTTTCGCGCACCCTGATTCTCGCCTCGGGATCGAGCGACGGACTTCGCGCCGGGATGGCGGTGCTCGCCAACCAGGGCGTGGTCGGCAAGATCATCGCCATCAGTCCGCACGCCTCGCGGGTGCTGTTAATCGACGACCACAACTCGGCGCTCGACGGTTTCGATCAACGCTCGCGCGCGCGCGGAATCGTGGCCGGGCTGGTCGATGACGGGTTGATACTGAAGTACGCCGATCGCTCGCAGGACATCCGGATTGGCGACACGATCGTGACCTCGGGCCTCGATGGGATTTTCCCGCGCGGCCTGCTGGTCGGAACGATCAAGAGCGTGCACCGCGGGGGTCCGGGCTTGTTTCTTGGCGTAAGGATCGATCCAGCGGTCGATTTTGGACAACTCGAACAGGTGCTGATCGTCACCCAGCCGCCGCCCCACCTCGACGACGCGGGCAAGGACTGACGGATTTGCGCCTCGTCCTGCTGTTCGCTGCGTTCACGGTGCTGGGATTGGCGTTTGAATCCGCGATCCCGCACCTGGTTTCATTTCACGCGCTGATTCCGAACCTGATCATCATACTGGTTGTAGATCTCGGCCTGCGCCATCATGGCGCGGCGCCGGCGATGCTGGCGTTCGCGATGGGCTACGCGACCGACGCGCTGGCCGGCTCGCATCCCGGCCTCAACGCTTTCATGATGACAATGGTGTTCATAGTCAGCTACGAGATTTCGACCCGGCTGATGGTGGCCAACGCGATGGTCGGCGCGATGGTGGTGTTCTTCGGCGTGATCGCGAGCGCGCTGGGCACAGTCGCTCTGGCCGACGGCTTCAGCGCACTTTCCGACACCGGCTCGATGCTTGGGGGACTGACGATCGAGGCCGGCGTCAGCGCGATAGCCGCGCCGTTCATCTTTTCCATGCTGGCCGCAAGCAAGCGGATGGCGGGATTGCCTGTGAGAGCGAAGCGCGAATAGATTGTAAGGTTGGGAACGAATCAGTGGCGAAGTTCCACATCCCTAAAAGCAATCGGCCCGTTCCGCTGCTGGAACCGCGAATCGCGGCGTTGACCGCGCTGATGTTTGCGATTCTCGGGCTGGTCTCCGTGCGCCTGTACTACCTGCAGGTTCTGCATCATCAGGAAAATATCGAGTTGGCCGATCGCAACCGGATTCGCATCCAGCGCGTGCCCGCGCCGCGCGGGCTGGTTTTCGATCGCAATCATCGTCCGCTGGTCGATACCAAGCCGTCGTTCGACGCGCAGCTGGTGCCCGAGGATTCCGACAATCTCTCGCTCACGATCGAAAGGCTCGAGCGCTACACCGGCGGAGATCACATCGCGGACAAGATTTCCGACGCCGACGAGGAAGGGCGCCCGCCCTACGAGCCGGTCACCGTCGCCGAGCGTCTGGGATGGCAACAGGTGGTGGCGCTCGAGGCGCATCAGCTCGAGCTGCCGGGCGTCAGCCTGCAAATCACCCCCGCGCGGCATTACTTGTACGGCCAGCTCGCGGCGCATCTGCTCGGCTACGTCGGCGAAGTGAACAAGAACGATCTCAAGCAACTTGCCGACTACCGCATGGGCGACGAGATCGGAAAATTCGGGCTGGAGCGGGTGTGGGAGAGTTTTCTGCGCGGCGACGCAGGCGGACAGGAGATCGAAGTTGACGCCGTCGGGCGGCGGCTGCGCGTGCTCAAGGAAATTGCCGACAAGCCCGGCGAGAGCATCGTGATGACGATCGATCTAAATCTGCAGCAGGCTGCGGAGCAGGCGATGGCTGGGAAGAACGGCGCCTTCGTCGCGCTCGATCCGAGAAACGGCGACGTGCTCGCGATGGTTTCGCATCCAGCCTTCGACCCCGACATTTTCGGCGGCGGGGTTAAAGCGTCGGCGTGGCGCGAACTGACGACCGACCCGAACCATCCGCTGCAAAATCGGGTGATCCAGGGAATTTATCCGCCCGGCTCGACCTTCAAAATCGTCGATTCGATAGCGGGACTCGAGGAAGGCACGCTGAATCCCGAAACCGCGTACCATTGCCCGGGCGGGATGTGGTTCGGCGGACGCGAGTATCATTGCTGGCGCCATCAGGGGCACGGCACGGTCGAGCTGCACGATGCGATCGTGCGCTCATGCGACGTTTATTTTTACAACGTCGGAGAAAAACTAGGCGTCGATCGAATCGCGAAATGGTCCAACCAACTCGGACTTGGAATCAAGAGCGGCATCGATCTCGATCACGAGAATCCCGGCACCATCCCGTCGTCGGCGTGGAAGCAGAAGCGCTTCCACGAGCGATGGTATCCTGCGGAAACGCTGTCGGTGGCGATCGGCCAGGGTTACGTCGCGACCACGCCGCTCCAGATGGCGCAGGTGGCCGCGCAGGTCGCCAACGGCGGCATCCGCTATCGGCCGCAATTTGTCAAATACGTGGAAGGACTCGACGGCAATATCGCGAAGTCGTATCCGCCGGTGATCGAGAACCGAATCAAGATCGATCCGGACGCGCTCGAAGTGGTCAAGGACGCGATGGCCGACGTGGTCAACGGCGCCGGCGGCACTGCGCACAAAGCCCATCTCGACAATGTGACCGTGTGCGGCAAAACCGGCACGGCGCAGGTCGTCGGCAGCAATGCTCCGTCCGGCGAGAACGAGGAAGAGGACAAGACGCCCGACCAGTTCAAGGACCACGCATGGTTCATCGCGTTCGCGCCCAAGGATCATCCGAGCATCGCCGCAGCCTGCATCATCGAGCACGGCGGTCACGGCGGCAGCGCGTCGGCGCCGGTAATTCACGACGTTTTCCAGCGCTACTTCCAGCTCAATCCGCCGCCGCCCAAACCTGAAATAGCGCGCGTGCTCGAAGACCGCTGGCCATCTCAATGACAGGAGCGCGGCGCTGATGGCGGGCGGCGGTCGCAGGCTCATACTTCATTTCGACTGGACGCTGTTCATCCTGGTGCTTGCACTGGCGGGAATCGGGCTGGTCAGCGTCATCAGCGCGTCGTACGCGGGCGCGCATCGGACCTGGGATCCTCTGGTAATTCGCCAGTTGATTTGGATCGCGACGGGAACAGCCGCGATGCTGATCGCGGTGCTGGTCGACTATCGAGCTCTGCAGGCCTACGCCTACCCGTTTTATGTGATAGTGATCGGTCTTCTGATCGCCGTAATGATCGCCGGCCACGCCACCGGCGGGTCGCGCCGATGGATCAATCTGGGCGTATTCCATCTCGAACCATCCGAGCTGGCCAAACTCGCGGTGGTGCTGGTGATGGTGCGTTATCTGCGTGAGGACCCGCCGAAGGGCGGATGGGGCCTGCGTCATTTGATTATTCCATTCATCCTGCTCGGCATCCCGGCGGCGCTCGTGCTCAAGCAACCCGACCTCGGCACGGGACTGATACTGGTGCTGATCACGATCACGCTGGTTTTCGTGGGCGGGCTGAATTTGCGCACGATGCTGGTGCTGGCGATGGGCGCGATGCTCGCGGCGCCGCTGAGCTGGCACTATCTCAAGCCTTATCAGCGCCAGCGCCTGGTGAGCTTCATCAATCCGCAGGCCGATCCGCTGGGTTCGGGCTACCACATCATCCAGTCCGAAATCGCGATCGGCGCCGGAGGCCTGTTGGGCAAGGGATTTCTGAAAGGCACGCAGGCGCGGCTGAATTTCCTGCCTGAGCAGAGCACCGATTTTATTTTCGCGGTTTTTGCCGAGGAGTTCGGTTTGGCAGGCGCGCTGCTTTTGTTGGCATTGTATGCGAGCGTGATTGCGCGTGGCGCATGGATCGCGCGGCACGCGCGCGACCGCTTCGGCGCGTTGCTCGCGGTCGGATTGACGGCGATCGTCTTCTGGCAGGTGGCGGTCAACATCGGGATGGCGACCGGGATGCTGCCGGTGGTGGGAATCACGCTGCCGTTGGTGAGTTACGGCGGTTCGTCGCTGATCGCGATGATGGCGGCGATGGGCATTCTCATCAGCATCAACACCCGCCGCTATCTGTTCTGAGTTTCTTCGATGAGGTAAAGCCCGTGGCTCGCAAAAAAAAGTTCACCGACCCGACCGACGTCGAAATCATCGAAATTCATGTCCGCTTCGTCGAGGTGATGGAGAATGTCCGGCTCGAAACGATCAGCCCCGAGATGAAGCAGCGCTATCTCGCGGTCATGAAATCGCTGACGGAAAAGCTCGCCATGCCGAGCAAGCCGCTGCACGAAATTCTGGGCGAGATGATGGCCGAGGCCGCCCCCATGATCCTCCAGGCGATGCAGCGCTAGCGAGGGCGCTCGCGCCTCGCTAGATTTTTTTGGACGTTGCTCGGCACGCACGCCGGCGCGAGAAAAGCACTTAGTTCCGGGTGATTCACGGAGGATCCTGAATGTCGCGAAGCAGGCGCGCCAAGGCGCGTTCCCGAAGCGAATCGACCCCGGTAAAACCGCGACATTCTTCGGATTCCGCTTCGTCGGAACCCGGTCGGCCCGGTGGAAAGGCGGCCGCAACGTCCGTCCTTCACTTCCAAGGAATCGATGCGGCGATCCTCTCGCTCATCCTCGGGTTTGCGCTGCTGCTAATCGCGAGTACGGGGTTTGCCAACGGACAGGAATTGTGGCCGAAGCCTGACGCGGTCGAATACGCGGCGATTGCGGTGAACCTGGATCGCGGCCTGGGCCCGGTGCTCCATTTCGGGGGAATTACTTATCCCTCCCGCTATACGATCGGTTATCCATTAATCCTCGCCGCGGCATATCCACTTCTGGGGCATAGGGCCGAGCGCCTATACATCGTTACGGCACTGACGGCATTGGTCGCGATAGCCGGGTTATACATACTGACGCTCGGGGCGTTCGACAGGCCAAGCGCGGTTTTGGCCGGGTTACTACTGGCTACATCGCCGCATTTTCTCGGGCTGTCCACGTGCGTGCTGAGTGACGTTCCTGCGCTTGCGGTCGTAGTCCTCGCGGTACTGGCATTCTTGTATGCCGAGGGAAAAGAAAGCCTGGTTGCATCCGCGCTGTGCGGGCTGCTGGCTGGCTTGGCCGTCACCATCCGCGTCACCAACGCCGCCATTTTGGTTGGGATGCTCGCGGCAGTTCTGCTCGTCCGGCCACGCGGATTGCAGTTCGCGCGAGTGACGGCGTTCGCGATCGCATTCCTCGCATTTCCAGGATTGCAGGCTTTGGTAAATGTCCACTACCTCGGTTCGATCCTGTCAAACGGTTACGTGTTCTGGCTGCCGGATGCCTATGGCTCAGTTTCCAAGACCTTTAAGCTGAGCTATCTCTTTGTGCCGACGAATCCGATCTATCGGCACGGGAATCTTGTCTCCTATGTTCTGGCGATGCTTGGCCTCGACGGCATCCTGGGCGAGCTTAGTTTGGGCACGGAGTTCCGAACGTTAGAGCACGCGCGCTACGCTTTGTACCCGTTTCCAGTGGCGGTGTTCGCAGGGCTGGGCGTGTTCTTCGCCATCCGCCAGAAGGGCAACGCCGGCACGAGGCGCGCGGTATATCTGGGCCTGGGTTTTCTTGCTTCGCTGGTGCTTATTTACCTCCCTTATTTCTATCTGGATCCCCGCTTCATCCTGCCGGCGTCGTTTATCGTATTTGCCGCGGCGGGCTACGGGCTGGCCAGCGCGAATCGAAGGCTCGAAAGGGGATGGGCGGGATTTGCGGTGATTGCCTTGGATGTGCTTCTGGCCGGCGCGATTGTGGTGGAGACGGTTTCCCGGCTTGCGGTGGCGCCGCCGCAGTCGAAGCTGGTCGCCGATGTGGCCGCGATCCGGCCCCGGCTGGCCAACGCGGTGGTGGTCAGCAATATTTCACTGCAATGGCTCGAGCTTCTTGCGGGCGGAGAAGGAACCGAATTTGTCGGCCTAAACAGTCTTTATGCGGAAAAGCAAACGGTAACCGAATACCATCTGTACTGGCTCTACCAGAAAAAGTCCAAAGGATGGTCCGGGCCGGTACCGCCGACACTTCTTCCCAATGGCAAACTCGACCTGGCCGAAGTGCGCACGCTGGCAGAGGAGGATAAGAAGGGACGCCCGGTGTATCTGCTGGTAGCGATGCCGACGACCCGCGAATGGTTCGGTGAGCTTAAGCGGGAGTTCGCCGGAATCGATCGCTACTTCTCCCGTGAAACGATCGCGCACTATCCCGAAGTGGGGCTTTACCGTTTGAAGCCGCAGTAACCCGCCCGATCCCCGCGATAAATTCGAAACGGGGATGCGATAGACTCGATAAGCACCCCCGGCTCAACATCCGTCAAGCATTCGCGACCTTCTTCGGTAATCCCGGCTCAAATCCTTCCCAGTTGATGCAGCGCCAGCGGGTGCGCTCACGCCTCGAAGGCGTAGGCAGCCTCTTCATGCTCGCTGAGATCGAGTCCGGCCTGCTCCGCTTCATCCACCACGCGAAGCCCGACCAGCGCGTCCGTCACCTTCAGCAGAATCGTGCTGCCGATGAACGAGAACGCCATGGTCGCGACGACGGCTGTCGCCTGTACCAATAGCTGGCGCGGATTTCCGTAGAAGAGGCCGTCGGCGCCCGCGGCGTTGACCAACACGCTTGCAAACAGCCCGGTCGCAAGCGCGCCCCATATTCCGCCAACCGCGTGCACACCGACCACGTCGAGCGCATCGTCGTACCCGAACCGCGACTTCATCCGGCACGCGCTGTAACAGAGCACGCCTGCGACTGCGCCGATGATTATCGCCGGGACGGGGCCGACATACCCCGACGCCGGAGTTATTGCGACCAGGCCGGCCACCGCGCCGCTCGCCGCGCCGAGCACGGTGGGCTTGCCGCCGATCCACCATTCCGCCGCTACCCAGGACAGCGCGGCGGCCGAGGCGCCAAGATGGGTCGCGACAAATGCGGAGACCGCCAGGCCGTTGGCCGCCAGCGAACTCCCCGCGTTGAACCCGAACCATCCGACCCACAGCAATCCCGCGCCGGTGACGGTCAGGGTCAGGTTATGCGGCTGCATCGGCTCGTGCGGATAGCCGCGGCGCTTACCCACCATCAGCGCGGCGGCGAGGGCGGCGACGCCCGACGAGATATGGACTACCGTGCCGCCGGCAAAATCGAGCGCGCCCATTTGGTGAATCCATCCGTCGACGCCCCATACCCAGTGCGCCAGTGGATCGTAAATCAGAGTGATCCAGAGGATGCTGAAAACCAGGAACCCCTTGAAGGACATTCGCTCCGCGATCGCGCCGGTGATCAGCGCGGGCGTGATTACGGCAAACATGCATTGGTAAATCATGAACGCCTGATGCGGCACGGTCGCCGAATAGGCGGCATACGGCTGTGAGGCGCTGACGCCGGTCAGTCCCGCCCACGAAAGTGCGCCGACCAAAGCGTTGCCAGGCGCGAACGCGAGGCTGTAGCCGAACAGCACCCATTGGATCGACACGATCCCGACCAGGATGAAGCTCTGCATCAGGGTCGAGAGCACGTTCTTGCGCCGCACCATCCCGCCGTAAAAGAGCGCGAGTCCCGGAATCGTCATCATCAGAACCAGCGCGGACGAGAGCAGCAGCCATGCGGTGTCGGCGCCGTCGAATTTTGGCGCGCCGGGAACTGCCGCGGCCGCGGGAGACGCGAGCGCCAGGAACAATGCCACGCTCAGAACGACAGGGTTACGCGCGAGCGAGCGGATTGATTTCGAAACCATCTTCGACCCCTCCAGGCTTGCGAGAGCCTTGGCGATCAGCTTTTGCAGCTCTCGATTGCGAGTGAAACTGCCTGACTTTCCCGAAAAAAACAACTTTGCAATTTGCAATGCTAACTGTACGTAAAAGAAATAGGCGGCTCAGATGAACCGCCTATTCGCGAGCATCGGATTGGATGATTTCAGCCCTTAGGAAGCAGCAGGATGCGCTCGCCGATCATGTTCTTCTGCACTGGCGAGGTGCCGCCCGCGATCGTCAGTCCCTCCGATCCCAGAATCCGGCGCAGGCAGTCGCCCTCGGGCGCGAACGGCGAATGGCGCTCAAGCAGCGCGTATCCGCCGAGCAGCCGGGTGATGAACTTGGTCATCCGCTGGCCCAAGTCGGTCGAGAGCAGCTTGGAAATCGACGCTTCGGGTCCGGGCTGCTGGCCCTTCAGGCGCTTGGAGAGGCTGCGCAAGCCGTTGTACTTCTTGGCGGTCGTTTCGATCGCGAACTGCGCGATTTGCTGGCGGATGTCGTTGTCCTCGATCGCGGGCCGGCCGTTTATCTGCACGGCCTTGGCAACCTGGACGAGATAATGGAGCCCCTGTTCGGTGCCGCCGAGGGTCTCGCCGATTCCGAACCGCTCGTGCATCAGGGTCGAGACCAGCACCTGCCATCCCATGTTGAGCGGGCCGAGCAGGTTTTCCTTGGGCACGCGCACATCCTCGAAAAAGATCTCGTTGAACTCGCTGTCGCCGGTGATCTGCTTGAGCGGACGGACGCTCACGCCGGGCGCTTTCATATCGACCAGCAACGCGCTCATCCCCTTGTGCTTGGGCACGTCGGGATCGGTGCGGACGAAGAGCTGGACGAAATCCGCGCGATGCGCGATCGTGGTCCAGACCTTCTGGCCGTTGACGATAAACTCGTCACCCTTGAGCTCGGCCCGGCACTGGATCGACGCGAGGTCGGAGCCCGCGCCCGGCTCCGACATCCCCTCGCACCAAATCTCGTCGCCGGCGAGGATCGGATTGAGGTAGCGTTTTTTTTGCTCGTCGGTTCCCCATTGCATCAGCGCCGGCCCGGTCATGATCACGCCCAGCACGTTGCATCCCATCGGCAGGTTGAGGCGGCCGAGTTCCTGCTGAAAGATGACCTGCTCGATGAAGGTGGCGCCGCGACCGCCGTATTCTTTGGGCCACGTCAGACCGGCCCATCCCGCGTGGTAGAGTTTTTTGTGCCAGGCCTTGAGGCGCGCCCATACTGCGTCGTCGCCGCCGGCTTCGAGGTCGGACCCGCCAACCGATTGAGGGCGGTTCTCTTCGAGCCATCGCCGCACGTCCATCCGATAAGCATCCTGTTCAGGGGTCCAGGTAAAATCCATTTGGCTCGAAAATCTCCTTTTTCAGTGACCGGTCCATCCAGTATTCGGCCACGTCAGACAGGCCGGACACTCTGGCATCTCTTCAGTAGCGCCCATGCGGACCGCGGAGCAAGCCCCCGCGCGAGCTGGGGGGGACGTTGTTTCGCCACCGCGCCACGATGATGCTCAGTTGCCGCGCTCCGGGTCGGAAGCCTCGGGCGCGAACTGCACCTTCTGGCCGGAAAAGATTGCATCGAACGATAGTTGAGCCTTTGAGGAACCGGCCGTCACCACGATTGCGTAGGTGCCGGGGTGGGGGATAGCCACGTTGATGTTGATCGCTACCGGGATTTTCACTGATGCCCCTTTGGGGAAATCCGGAGCGAGCTGGCCAGTTTCCACCTGGCCTTTCATTTCCGGGATTATTGGAACTCCGGCCTCGTCGGCAACTACAACATTCAGCGGGTATTTGATGCCGACTTCAGTGGACGTGAAGCCAAGGCCAACGGCGATGGCAAAGCGAACCGGCGCCGGGTAGTTTGGCGCTCGAAACAAATTCCAGCCGCCGCCCAGGACAAAGCTTTTGCCGGCAACCGCTTGGGCCGCATCGGCGAGCAAAGCATATTCGATCTTCATCTTTCGTACCTCCGCGCGTTATTCGCAGCGCATCTTGCATAGCATACGCGAATGCGGTCGCTGTCAAACAACGGGGCTTGTACTAATCAGACGCGGCGCGGGTAAGCTCGGATTCGGCGGCAGACTGCGCGCCCAGGACGCGGACGATATTATCCGCCATGAAGCTGCCGAGCAGTTTTTCGCGCGCCGCGGAGTCGAGCTTGCGCGCCTCGCGGCTGACCTCGGCGCCGTGCTCGAGCATCGCGGCCTCGAGCGGGCGGAAATGCTTCCACGCGATCGGCGCCAGGCGCTCAGGTGCGACCGCGACGAGATCCTGAATCTTCTTAAAGCGCCACCACGGCGAGTCGGACGAGGCTGCTTCGCCGCCGGCGGCCAGAGCCGGAGGGAGCGTCCCGGCCACGAACAGTGGAACCGCGATCGCGGTGCACGGCGCGGCGAGCGACGCCCACAGCATCGGGATTGTGTCCGCGCCGGGCGCGGGGAGTTCGGCGACCATGGTGGCGGTCGTGGCGGCAATGGAACCGTGCATGCACAGCGTGGGAGAATGGTCGCGCGCGGCGGGATCGCCGGCGGGCGGCGTTTCGCCACGCTCGCCGTGATCGCGGAGCATCGCGAGCATCTCGCCGACGGTGCGCCGCCCGTCCCGCGAGACCAGTTCGCGGCTGCGCGCCAGGCGTCCGCGCGCCGTCAGCGGATCGTCCGGGTCCCTGGTCGAATACGCGGCGGCGAAGTCGAAGGACGATTCTCCGTCGGTCCATCCCCGGGCGCGCGCATAGCTTTCGGCATCAGGCGAGCCGAAACCGCCGGCGCCGATCGTGAGGCAATTCGAGATGCACGCGCGATCCGCGACCGGGCGCGCAATCCATTGGCGGCCGGAACTTTCGAGCACGTAGGCGCCGGCATGATCGGCGATGATGAATCCGCCGCTGTAGCGGAAATCAACGCCGTAAAAGGCTCCGCCGCCCTGCCCGTAGCGTTCGATCAACGCGCCGATAATTTCGGTCGCTTCGCGCGCGGTCTTCGAGCGCTCCAACCCAAGCCGGACGAGGTCCATCCCGAGCAAGCCCGTCGCAGGCAGCATCTCGCGCGTGAGCACGGCTTCGTTGCCGATCGCGACCCCGTGCTCGTTGAGGCCATGTTCAAAACCCCAAAGCCAGAAGGGGCGCGAGCCGATCACGGCGGCGGTCTCGCGGACTTGCGGGATTTCGAGGTACTGGCATTGGACGGTCGCGCGCTCGGGATGGACGCGGCGCGCCGACTGGAACAGCGGCTGGCATTCGAGCGGCGGGCGGTCGGAGTTTTTGGCGAGGATGGTGGCGCCGGCGCTCGTGTACGGCGCGAGAACGACAATCGTGTCGCAGGAAGGAATCGGTGATTCCGCCATGAAGAAATTAATTATAGTGAAACCCACCGTGGGTTTGCAGGGGTGAGCGCTGCGCCCAATGTTAAGGTAGGAAGAGGCGCCGGGGTATTCACAAGTCAGGTGAATCGTAAGAGCCATTTTTCGTACGTCTGCAATGCGTGCGGGCGGTGTTGCCATGACAAGGTGATCACGCTGTCGCCGTACGACGTGCTGAGGATCGCGAGCGCCGCGGGTATCACGACGCGCGAGGCGACCGCTCGCTACACGATTCGGCGCGGTTCGATCCTGAAGTTCATCGAGGGCGGCGCGTGCGCCGCGCTCGAGGGCGCGCGCTGCGGGCTCCATCGCGGGCGCCCACTCGCATGCCGGCTCTATCCGCTCGGAATTGAGCATGATGAAACCCAGGAACGGTTTGTGACGCTCGAACCCGCGCCGGGTTCGCTCGGCGTGTATGGCGACGGCAGCGCGCTCAATGACTTCCTCGACGGACAGGGCGTCGCCGCGTATCTCGAAGCGAACGCGCGCTACGCCTCGTTGATCGCGGTCTTTCGCGAACGAATCGCGGCGACGGCCGATTTCGATCTCGTCGAGCCGCGCGAGTTCTGGCGGCGCGCCGTTCGCGAGGCGCTCGCCGAGTCGGGCTACGACCCCAATCCGCTCATCGACGCGATGTTCGACGCGGGCGGATTCGGATACGGCGGCGCCAGTGAAGCCGCAACGATCGCGGCGCATCTCGAACGGCTTGCGGAGATGATTCGGCGCGAGTCGAATGCAGAGTTGCTCGCGGCGGCGGCGGTGATGCTCGCGGTGAGTATCGGGCATCCGCCGAGCGAGGCGAAACTCGCGCCATCGTGAGCCCTTCCAGTACTCGGCAGGAGGTCAGTTCGAGGCTGGAGGCGCCGGGCTGGCTTGCGCGGTAGGGGCCGCGTTGGATACGCCCAGGTCGTTCAGGATTTCAATGGCGTGGGTGGACGGATCGACGCTCGGATAGACTTTCAGGACCTTGCCGTTCTCGTCGATGACGTAGGTAATTCGCCGATCGAGGCCGAGGATCGGGATGCCGTTTGCGGCGCCGTAGGCGGTTGCAATCTTCTTGCCGGGATCGAGCAGGAGCGGGAAAGGCAGACCGTTCTTGCGGATGAAATCCTTGTGCGATTCGGCCGAGTCGATGCTGCATCCAAGCACGACCAGGCCGGCGTTGGTGTAGCGTGCGTAGCCGTCGCGGAACGCGCACGCCTCTTTGGTGCATCCCGAGGTTTCGTCCTTGGGATAGAAATAAAGGACGACTTTTTTGCCGTGGAAATCGGCGAGCGAGACCGGGGCTTCAGTTTCGCCGGTAACCATCTGGGTGCTAAAGGGCGGCGCGATCTGTCCTTCCTTGAGCAAATCGGCACGAGCGATCCGCGGGCGTATCGCGACGGCAACGACCACAACCACGATTGCGATTAGCGCGACGGTGAACATTTTCATGCGAGTCTCCTTCCTTTCGGGCCCAACTGCGAGCGCGCGGCCGGAAAGTTCCCGCGATGGAGATCAGATGTAGTATAGCCAGTCGCGGTAGCGCGGCTCGCGTCCGTGCAAAGCGGCCTCAAAGACCTGCTGCACCCGGGCCGTGATCGGGCCGGGTATCCCGGGGCCAATCTTGCGATCGTCGAGCTCCACCACCGGAGTAACTTCGGCGGCGGTGCCGGTCATGAAGGCCTCATCGGCGATGTAGAAGGCGTCGCGGGCAAAATTCTCCTCGCGCACCTCGACGCCGGAATCGTGAAGAATCTTGATGACGGCGTCGCGAGTGATTCCCGCCAGCACCGACGTGAGCGGCGGCGTGCGCACGACACCGTCACGAACCACGAACACGTTCTCGCCGCTGCCCTCGGCCACAAAGCCCTCGGTGTTGAGCAGCAGCGCCTCGTCGTAGCCGCTGCGGCGGGCCTCATAGCCGGCGAGGATCGAGTTGACGTAGTGGCCGGTGGCCTTCGCCGCCGGCATCATCGAGTTGTGATGGAACCGCACGAACGATGACGTCTTGAGCCGCACGCCCTTGGCGATACTGTCGTGGCCGAGATAGGCGCCCCATGGCCACGCGGCGATCGAGACGCGAATTTTGTTGCCGCGCGCCGCAAGTCCCATCTCGCCTTCGCCGAAAAACACCAGCGGCCGCAGATAGCATTCGGCGAACTTGTTGATGCGCACGACGTCGGCGCATGCCTTGAGCAGCTCCTCCTGGCTGTACGGGACGGCCATCTCGACGATGTGGCCGGAGTCGACGAGGCGGCGGATGTGCTCGCGGGCGCGGAAAATCGCGGAGCGCCCGTCGTCGCTCTTGTAGCATCGCATCCCTTCGAACACCGCCAACCCGTAGTGCAGGCTGTGGGTCAGGACGTGAACGGTGGCCTGGTCGTACGGGACCATCGCACCGTCCATCCAGATTCGATCGGAGCGCAGATTGCTTGCCGCCATGGTGGAATCAAAAATAATCGAAGCACAGTAGTTAGTCGATGGGTGCCGGCGCCGCGTGCCGCCCTGCGCGGCGCGATTGGCACCGTCGCGGTCAGCTAGTCGCGGCGAGTCGGATCCGGCGATGGAGGCGGATTCTGATCGCCCGGCGGCGTGCTGCCTCCGTGGCGCGGCCGCCGGCGACGACGCCGGCGACGGCGGCGTCCGCCGCCGGGTGGTGGCGCAGCGCCGCCACCGCCGCGGTCGACCGGGGCGTGGCCGGCGCTGAAGCTGTCGGGGTTGGCAAGGAATCCGAAGACGCGCGTTGGATCGATCGAGTAGGTCGGCGCGGTCATCTCGAAGAACATCCGCGCGTCGGGAAAGTACGGCCGGCGTATCAGCCGCCGCGTCCGGCCAGTGGGCGCCGCGAGACTCTCAAACGCCTCGAGGATCAGCCGCATCTGCTCCGTGTCGCCGCGGGCGAAACCGCGCGCGCGAAGCTCGCCGACCAGATCGATGCGGCGGTCGCCGGCGCGGCGGTACTCGTCGCGATGCAGGTCGAGCATCAGCGCCGCCAGCACGATCGAATGATCGGAGGCAAATCCGCTTGCCACGGCGCGCCCCAAAGCCGCCAGGTTGCGGACAATGGGCTGCTCGGCGATCATCGCGCCGCGCGATTTCAGATGAGCGGAAAGAATCGGGATTACGTACTCGAGCAATCCCATCTCTTCCATCAGCACCAGCGCGTGAGCCGCTTCGGGCTGGCCCAGCGTCTTGTAGGTTTCCTCGACCAGGCGCGGTACGGAGGCCTTGGCCAGATCGGCGCGATGACGCTCGATCGCGGCGCGCGTGGCCGGCTCGATTTCGAAGCCGAGCTTGGCCGCGAAACGCACCGCCCGCATCATGCGCACCGGATCCTCGCGCATCCGCAACTCCGGGTCGCCGATAGTGCGGATCAATCGAGCCCTGAGATCGTCAACTCCGCCGGGAAAATCGATCACGCGAAAAGTTTGCGGGCTGTAGAACAGCGCGTTCACGGTGAAGTCGCGCCGAAACGCATCTTCCTCGGGCGTGCCGAAAGTATTGTCGAGACGAATCAGCGGATCCTCGGTGTCGGCAACCGCCTCGGCCTGGCGGCGAAAGGTGGCCACCTCGACATTCTGCCGGCCGAAAAAAACGTGCACCAGGCGAAACCGCCGCCCGATCAGGCGCGAGTTGCGGAACAGCTCGCGCACCTGCTGGGGATGGGCCGAGGTGGCGACGTCGAAGTCCTTGGGCCGGCGCGAGAGCATCAGGTCGCGCACTCCGCCGCCGACCAGGTATGCCTCGTGGCCCGCGCCGGCGAGCCGATAGAGGACCTTGAGCACGTTGGCGTCGATATCGCGGCGCGAGATGGGATGCTCGGCGCGCTCAAGTATGCGAGGTTCCAATTCCGTTTGCCCGAATTTGCAAGCTAGCACGACTGCGCGCCGGCTTCATCGCCCCCCGTTGGGGGTTGACATCGAGGTCCGCCTGAATTACTGGATAATCGATAGCGTGCGGAGCATACCGCTTCGCAATCGGGCCCCCGGAGAACACCAGGATGAAGCCCGCACGCCCGCTGTTCTTCTCCCTTATCGCCGCGGCCGCGGTGGCAGTCACGTTTACTCTGGCCGGTGCTCAAGCGAGCAGTCCCCTCGCTGAGCCCAAATCCGAAAAGCAGGCGGGTTTTCCGGCCGCTCTCTATTCGTGGGTGATTCCACCTGACAATCCGCAGACGCCCGCAAAGGTTGCGCTCGGCAAGGCGCTGTTCTTTGACGATCGCTTGTCCGCCGATGACAAGGTGTCGTGCGACCACTGTCACGCTCCCGCCAAGGGCTTCACCGACCAGCTTCCGACCTCGATGGGTATTCGCGCGCAGTTCGGCCAGCGCAACGCGCCGTCGATCCTCAACGCCGTGTTCAACGTGGCCCAGTTCTGGGACGGACGCGCGCCAACGCTCGAGGCGCAGGTCGCGGGCCCGGTAACCAATCCGGTCGAGATGGGCATGAAATCGACCGACGATGCGGTCGCGAAGATCAAGGCGATTCCCGAATACCGCAAGCAATTCCAGGACGTGTTCGGGCACGACGTCACCTTCGCCGATATCGAGCGCGCGATCGCCGCGTACGAGCGCACGCAAGTCGCATTCGACTCGCCGTTCGACAAGTTCATCGGCGGCGACTCAAGCGCAATCAGCGATTCGGCCAAGCGGGGATTTTCGATTTTCAACGGCAAGGGCCGCTGCATGTCGTGTCACGCATGGAATCCCACGCAGCCGCTGTTTACCGATCAAAAGTTCCACAATATCGGCGTGTCCGCGCATAAGTCCGACTTCGTGCCGCTCGCGCGCAAGGCGCTCGACGTGCTCGCCAAGAGCGGAGGTAACCCCCAGGAGATCGACAAGCTCGCGATCGGCTCCGATATGAGCGGGCTCGGCCGTTTCCTGGTCACCAAGCAGCCGCATGATATCGGCGCGTTCCGCACCATGAGCTTGCGCAACCTGCTGGTCACGCAGCCGTACTTCCACGACGGCTCGCAGGTCACGCTGTGGGACACGATCGATCATTACAACAAGGGTGGCGTGCAGAACCCTTACCTGGACGGCGGCATCGTTCCGCTCGGCCTCACCGAAGCGGAAGAGGACGACCTGGTCGCGTTTCTCGCCAGCCTGACCAGTCCCGAATACGCCGACGCCGCCAAGCAGGAGTACGACCTCCAGTTCAAACGATCACGCACGGACAGGCCGCAGCGCGATACCGCCGCCGCCAGCGGCGAGAAGGGGCTCGGGCCGGGATTGACGGGACCGTTCGGCGATATCGGACCGCCACAGACCAGCGAGAATCCGGCGCTGCTCGGCGGCGATTAACCCGGTGAAGGATCAAAGGCAGGAGCGCGATGGCTGCTCGGCATAAGAGCGTCGAAACCAAATACATGGAAGATCGCGACGCGGTCCTGCGTGGATTGCGCAGCCTCGACCGGCGCACGTTCCTCAAGGTGCTGGCCGCGACCACCGGGGCCGTGATGGCGAAGAGCCTGATGCCGCCGCATTCGTTCCAACTCGTCGAGGTCGCCAACGCCGCGCCCGACAAGACCGCCAGCACCGCCGGGATGGCTGGTCAGCCGCCGTTCACCTTCGCTTACGTCTCGGACACGCATCTCTATCAGCGCACGCTCAACCAACGCTTCGTGCGCGCGGCGGTCAAAGCGGTCGAGGACGTAAACGCGCTCGATCCGCAGCCCGACTTCGTGCTGTTCGGCGGGGACCTGGCGCAGCTCGGCCGGCGCGAGGAGCTCGATCTTGGCAGGCAGATACTCGCCGAGGTGAAGGCGCCGGTGAAAATGATGGTCGGCGAGCACGACTGGTTCTACGACCTGGGCGGCGCGTGGCAGGAGATGTTCGGCCCGCCCAACTACTCGTTCGATTGGAAGGGCGTGCATGTCGTGGTGCTGATGAGCGTGCACGAGAAGGATTTCTGGACTCCGCGCAATATGACGCCGGAACAGAGGATGCATACGGTCGCGGGCCTCGACAACGGCGTCCAGTCACGCTTCGAAGTCGGCGACGACGAGCGCAAGTGGCTAGCCGCCGACCTCGCCAAGGTGCCGCACACCACTCCCTTGCTGGTCTTCTCCCACTCGCCGCTCTACAAGTACTACCGCAACTGGAATTTCTGGACCGACGACGCCGAGCAGGTGCAGGCGATTCTCAAGCCCTTCCAGCAAGTGACCGTGATCCATGGCCATACCCATCAGATGCTCTACAACCAGATCGGGAACATCAGCTTTTACGGGATGCTCTCGACGGCATGGCCGTGGCCGTACGCTCCCTCCGGGCTGCCGCCGTTGACCGTCCAGATGAACCGGGCGGACCCGTTCGATCAGTTCGACGGATTGGGCGACGGCCGGATAAATGTGCGCGCCGACGGATTGGCGGACAAGATCTACAGCCTGTGGGATCGCAACCCGGTCACGGTAAAGGCCGACTACCTGGTTTCGCACGGCAAGACCGCGCGGCCGCCCGCGCCACAGTTCGCGAGCTACTGAGCGCGGGGGCAAAAACTTCCTCGAGGCGAATATGACCCGACGATCGATCGCATTGGCAGCCGCCGCCGGATGCGCGGCGATATTCGCCGCCGTCGTCCACCCGCCGCGGCTTCGCGCGCAACAAGAAGCGCCCCTGCCGGTCCATGAGGTGCCCGTGTCGAAAAACGGCGGCACGGTCGTGATGCTTTGCGACGGCAAGACCAGTGTGGAAGTCAAAGGCCTCAAGCCGGGCGAGTCGATGCCGCATGCGCAGGCGGTCGAGGTCGCGCGCCAGTTGATGGAGCAATGGCGGCGGGAGCATCCGAACGAAAAATGGGAGATGGCAAAAACCGACCCGTCGTCCGAGCCGCCGCCGGTTCCATCCGCCCGATCGGGCGCCGAGGCCGGCACCAGGCCGCAATCGAAGGGAACGCAGCAGGGCGACACCTACGCCAGCTTCACCGATCGCGACTACAAGGTTTGGAAGCACGAAACCGACAGCTTCGTCGAGGAAGGAAAACAGCTCTTCCACGACGGCGCGGCGGTCGGCGGCACGATCGGCGTGAGCTGCGACATGTGCCATCCGGACGGGTCGAATACCCATCCCGAGACCTATCCGAAATACCAGGTCCAGCTACAGCGCGTGGCGCTGCTGCGCGACATGATCGATTGGTGTATCGAGAATCCGGTCAAGGGCAAGGCGCTCGATCCCAACGATACGAGACTGCGCGCGCTCGAAGCCTATATCCTCGCGCAGCGCAAAGGCGTCGCGCTCGACTACGGCAAACACTAAGGATTGCTTTGAAGAAGCAGAACTAGGTGCGATGCCTGCCAAGCCCGAGCAGCATCAGCATCAGGATCAGGCGATCGTTGCGCGGTTTGAGCTGGGGCGGTGTTCTCTCATCGGCCGCCATGTCGCGAAGCGCCGCATCGCCGAAAGCCTTGAACACGATCCGCTCGTCGATGCCGATTGAGAATTGCTGCGATGAAGGGACGTTTGCCGGTAGCGGGTTCGCAACCGAAAACCCGTTGCGCCGACCGATTGGGTGGTTCCGTTCGTGAAGATTGACCGAAACGCGATGGGGGTCGCTGATCTGAGCAGCTATGATCGGCGGCGTTCGCATCCACCCCAGCAATGAATTATTGAGCAAACCACCCGATTGTAACGCCAGCATCAGCGCCACGGCTGCGAAAAGCGAAACCCATGCGATCGCCGCCGCGCGCCGATTCCGCGTGCCGGTAATGACTGTGGGCAAGTGCGCTTGGATTTTCATCGCGTATCCGCCTCGGAACCGGGCGAGAAGTGTGCCTGCAATAAGTTTTCGTTGCGAGGCACTTTGCGCTAGATAAGGAATCCTACCACATCAGCGCCGGCGGTAGAAGAGCCGGGCGCGCTCGGAGATCGCGGCGGCGTAGAACAGCGCGACGAGCGGGGCGAGGGCGCGCACCGTCGCGCCCGGGAGCGCCGGCGGCGGCGCGATCGCAAGCGCGATCACGAGCGCATAGTTGACGATTCCGCCCCAATGACCGAGCCGGCTCCTTACCGGTCCCGCCGAGCGCTCTCCGATCACGGCCGAATCGATCGCGTACTGGCCGAACGAAAGCGCGATGAGGATCGGAATGTAAAAAGGTATTGCGCCGGCCGCCGCCTCGCATAAGAGCGCCGCCAGCACGAACGTCACATCAGCAATTGCGTCGAGCCATCGCCCGCTCCCGCTCGCGACTCCCAGCCGCCGTGCGACCGGCCCGTCGATGAAATCGCTGCCCGCCGCAACGATCGCGACTATCGCGAATGCGAGCCGTCCCTGATGGCCGTGCGCGGCCAGCTCGATCCAGAATCCGGCCAGCGCGAACCTGAGCGCGCTCAGGCCGTTGGGCATCTGCGCGAGTATCGCGCCGCCGCGGCCGCCGTCGGGTTTCACCGTTTCACTCTTTCACTGTTTCGCTCGCGAGCGCCGAATGCTCTACAATCGTTCCCTTATGCCCGGAAAAACTCCCCGCCCGATTCAGATCGTCAGCCACGGCCCGTCATGCCTGGACGGGGTGATGGCGGCCGCTGCGATCGCGCGCTTTTACGAGGGCCATAAGGTCTTCACCACGTTGGCCGGCAACAACGACGCCGACCGCACTATCCACGCTCTGACGCTCAAGTCCGAGGAAGCCGGCGGCCAGGACGAAATCTGGATCACCGACCTGTCCTGGAACTCACCCGCGACCGGCGCGTATCTGGCGGAGTTGAGCAAGCGGGGCGCGCGGGTTTACTGGATCGACCATCATCGCACCGCAGTCTCCCGCGCCGATGGCCCCGAGTTCAAGGTGCCGTTCGCCGGCAAGGTCCTGAGCGAACAATATTCGGCGGCGCGCCTGACCTTCAATTTTCTCAAACGGATGGCGCGCGATCTTCCCGAGCGGGTTCGCGCCGAGTTCGAGGCTTTCCAGCCCTTCGTGATGATAGCCGACGATCACGACCGCTGGATCCACAAAATCCCCGAGTCTTCCGACTGGGCGCTCGCCGTGCAGACGCTCGGCGGAGCTTCGTCGTATCGCGAAATCTTGAAGCTGCGCGAGCCAAAGATGAGCCGCAAGCTGCGCGCCGCGTTCGAGTCGGGTCAGGATGCGATGCGGCGCAGCGTCGAATTGGCCCACGCGACGATGGTCGATCGCAAGCTCGACAATGGAATCACGGTGCGGACCGCATGCTGCTTCGGCTACAGCAGCGAAGTCGCGGCTCATCTCTACAAGGGACAGACGCGCACGATCGTCGCACTGTTCGATTTGCGCAGCCAGGGCGTCAGCCTGCGGCGCAGCACCGACTGCGAGGTCGATTTGTCAATCCTCGCGCAACACTATGGCGGCGGCGGCCATGCCGCGGCGTCGGGCTTCACCCTTCCCGATTTGCGCCGTCTTCCGGCCGAGCGGCTGTCCGAAATTCTTGGCGATCGGCTAGAAGACTCGCCCGTCTGAGCGCAGGGGCAGGGGTGACCCCTGCACCCAGTATTAAGGCCGCGCTCCGTTGTCGCGCGGCAGGGCTGAGCCCTGCACTCAGTGTTAAGGCCGCCCGCCGTTGGCGGGCACGGCCAGTGCCGCAGGCGCGCGGTCTTCTGCTCGACATCCCCCTTGCCTCGATTTTGACGATTTGCCTAGACTGACTGTACGTTCATATGACTGACCGTCCAGTTCAGGCATGACCAAGGAAGAAGTAATCAAGGAATTCCGCGTGCGGGAGATCCTCGAAGCCGCACGCCGCGTGATCGCTCGATACGGTATGCAGGGCACCACGGTCGATCGCGTCGCCGAGGAAGCGAAGGTCGCCAAGGGCACGATCTACCTCTACTTCGATACCAAGGACGAGCTGGTCAACGCCGCGGTGCTTGAGGGGCTGCGCGAAATGGCGGCGGAGGTTCTAGCTGCGGACGATCCGTCGCTGCCGCCGCTGGAGCGAATCCGCAAACTCATCCTGGCCCAGTTCCGGATTCAGGCCTCGAACCAGGACTTTTTCAAGACATTTATCATCGGCAATTCGCTGGATATCGAACTGGAATCCGAGCCCGGCCGCGAATTGATGCGGGTCTATGCCGGCTATCTCGATTTCGTCGCGGCGGTGCTGAAGGACGCGATCGATCGCGGGGCGATTCGGCCGATCGATCCGCAATTCGCGGCGTTCATGCTCGGCGAGATGCTGACCGGATCGCTGCGGCGCCGGCTGCTCAAGCTGGCGTCGAGTCCGCCCGAATCGGACGCGGAAGCGGTGGTGGAACTTTTTCTAAAGGGGATCGCGGCGGTTCCATGCAACTGAAATCGCTCAGGCTTTCGGCTTTCGCCGCAATTGCGGGTGCGTTGGCGCTTTGCGGATGCCATCAACCGGCGGCGGCCGGGGTCGAAACGGAAGAAAAGGCGCCGGCGCCGATTTCGATCGCGGTCGCCACCGCGCATCGGCAGAGCCTCGACCGCACGGCCGAGGCGCAGGGCGCGCTTTACCCGCGCGAGCATGCGGTGATGTCGTCGGAAGTCGAGGGCGCGGTGGTCCAGGTCGCCGCCGACTTCGGCGACAAGGTCACGGCCGGCCAGGTGATGATGAAAATCAACCCGCGCGAATACGAACTGCGGGTTGAGACCGCGCAGGCGACGCTCGACCAGGCGCGCGCCAAGCTTGCCAACTCGGCCGCGCGCTACAATCGCGCCAAGGCGCTCAAGCAAGCGGGGACCATCTCGCCCGAGCAGTTCGATCTAATGGAGTCGCAGTTGCGCGTCGATCAGGCTGACACGGAATGGGCGGAAAAGGCGCTGGCGATGGCGCGCAAGAAACTCGCGGACACCGAAATCAAGGCGCCGTTCAGCGGCTCGGTGCAACGGCGGATGGTCTCGCTCGGCGAGTACGTCTCAACCGGCAAAGAGCTTTACGAACTGATAGCGACCGACCCGATCAAGCTGCGCAGCACGGTGCCGGAACGGTTCGTGCCGCTGGCGCGAGTCGGGATGCCGGTGAAGCTTACGATCGACGCCAAGCCCGGAGCGTCGTACGCGGGAAAAATCACGCGGATCGCGCCGGCGCTCGATGAGAGCAGCCGCACGCTGCTGGTGGAGGCCGAGGTCGCCAACCCCGACGGCGCACTGAAGCCGGGATTTTTCGCCCACGTGACCGTGGATCTCGGCCACGATCGCGCGCTGTTCGTACCGACCCTCGCGGTGCTGCGCTACGCCGGCGTCGCGCGCGTTTTCGTCGTCGACGGGGGAGTGGTTCGCGCCCGCGAGGTGACCACCGGCATCGTCGTTGGCGACCAGATCGAGATCACCGCCGGGCTGAAGGAGGGCGAGCGGGTCGCGGTCAGTGGGGTGGACCGGCTGGCCGACGGCACCGCGGTGATCGCCAAAGAGCAGTCATGACTCTCGCCGACCTGTGCGTGCGCCGTCCGGTCTTCGCCACGATGTTCGTGGGCGCGCTGGTCGTGCTCGGATGGTTCTCCTACATGCGCCTGGGCGTCGACCTGTTTCCCAAGGTCGAGGTGCCGACCGTGATGATCACGACGTTCTTGCCCGGCGCCGCGCCCGAGGAGACCGAGGCGCGGGTGACCAAGCCGATCGAGGAAGCGGTCAACACTGTCAGCGGAATCGACGAGATGCGCTCGAACACGCTCGAAGGCGTCTCCCGCGTCATTATCCAGTTCAAGCTCGAGCGCGCGCTGGACGCCGCGATGCAGGACGTGCGCGACAAAATTTCCACGGTGCTCGATCAGCTGCCCGAAGGGACCAAGCCGCCACTGGTCGAGAAGTTCGACCTCGACGCCGTGCCGGTGGTGACGATCACGCTCACCGGCTACCAGAGCCTGAAAGAACTCACCGAGCTAGCGCGCCGGCGGCTCAAGGAACCGCTGGAATCGGTTGACGGCGTGGGTGCGATCGATATCGCCGGCGGACGCGAGCGCGAGATTCACGTCGACGCCGATGCCGACAAGCTGCGCGCGACGGGAGTGACGATTCAGCAGGTCGGCGCCGCGCTGTCGCGGCAAAACGTTGAGTACCCCGGCGGCCGGATGAAGCAGGGGATGTCCGAGGAGACGCTGCGCACGCTGGGCCGGATCACCGAGGTTCCCGATTTCGCCAAGGTTATCGTGAGCGAGGCGGAGGGCCGGCCGGTCACGGTCGGCGACGTGGCGTCGGTCGAGGACGGGGTCAAGGAACCGCGCTCGCTGTCGCGCTGGGACAACCGCAACGCGGTGTCGCTGGTGGTGCGCAAGCAGTCGGGCGAGAACACGATCGCGGTCGTCGATCGGGTCAAGGATCGCTACGAGGCGATCAAGGGCACGCTCCCGCCCGGGGTCGAGGTGATCTTCACCCGCGACGCGTCCTCGTTCATCCGCGACGCGGTCCACTCCGTGCAGGAGCATCTGGTGCTCGGCGGAATCTGCGCGGCGATCGTGGTGTTCTTTTTTCTAGGCTCGATCCGCTCAACGCTGATCGCCGCGGTCGCGATTCCGGTTTCGATCGTCTCCACTTACTCGCTGATGCTGTGGATGGGTTTCACGCTCAACCGCATGACCCTGCTCGCGCTGACGCTCGCGGTCGGAATAGTGATCGACGACGCGATCGTCGTGCTCGAAAATATTTTCCGCTTCATCGAAGAAAAGAACATGGACCCGATCTCCGCCGCCAAAGCGGCCACCGCCGAGGTCGGGCTGGCGGTCAGTGCGACCACGCTGTCGCTGGTAGTGATCTTCGTACCGGTCGCGTTCATCCACGGGGTGATGGGCCGGTTCCTGAATTCGTTCGGGCTGACGATGGCGTTCGCGATCATGGTGTCGCTGCTGGTTTCGTTTACGCTGACGCCGATGCTGTGTTCGCGCTATCTGAAAGCCGGGGGCGCGGGCGGCCCGAAGCACAACCGCACCAAGGACTGGAAATTTTTCCGCTGGATCGAGGACTACTACAGCCTCGCGCTGCGCTGGTCGCTCGATCATCGATGGGTGCTGGTCGTGGTGGCGATCGCGCTGGTCGCCTCGATCCCGTCCCTGGGCAGACTGGTTGGCGCGGCCTTCATGCCCGACGACGACTCGAGCGAATTCGCGGTAAACCTCCGCACACCGCCGGGATATTCGCTGGCGCATACCGATCAAATTGTCGCGCAGATCGAGGATCGGTTGCGCACCATCCCCGAAGTTCGCGATCTGCTCACCACCGTCGGCGACACCAACGGCGACGATCGGGTGACGGTCGCCCAGGTTGACGCGAAACTCTATCCGCTCGGCCAGCGCCACCGCAGCCAGGAACTGGTGATGGCCGGCGCGCGCAAGTTGATGGACGCGTTTCCGGCGCTGCGCGTCAGCGTCGATCCGGTCAAGCCGTGGGAGCAGGGCGGCTACCACGAAATGGCGGTCGAATACGCCATGCGCGGCGCCGACCTCGATACGCTGCGGACGTACGCCGACAACCTGATGGCGCGGCTCAGAAAAATCCCCGGCATCGTCGATCTCGATTCGAGTTACGAGGGCGGGCTGCCGGAGCTTCAGGTCAGCATCGATCGCACCAAGGCGGCCGACCTGGGCGTGTCGGTGGACGATATCGCGCAGACGATGCGCACGATGGTGCAGGGCGACGTGATCACGCGCTTTCGCGAAGGCCAGGATACCTACGACGTGCGCCTGCAGTTGGCCGAGAAGGATCGCGACAATCCGGTGGTGGTCGCAGGGCTGACGATTCCTTCGAACAGGCTCGGGCAGGTGCGCCTGGACAACGTGGCGAACCTTGCCCACGGGACCGGCCCGGTGCAGATCGATCGGAAGGATCGCCAGCGCAACATCTCGCTCGTCTTCAACCTCGCGCCCGGATTCGCGATGAACAAGGTGATGGACGCGGTCACACGCGAGGTCAACCAGATTCATCTGCCGCCCGGCTATAGCACGACGTTCGGCGGCGAGAGCAAATGGTACGGCGAGATGGTCACCGGCTTCGCGATCGCCTTCTTCCTCTCGATCATCTTCATGTACATGGTGCTGGCGGCGCAGTTCGAGAGCTTCGTCCACCCGATCACGATCATGCTGTCGCTGCCGCTGGCGGTCCCGTTCGCGCTGATCTCGCTGTTCGTTTTTCGCGAGCATCTGACGCTGTACTCGACGCTTGGCATTTTGCTGCTGTTCGGCATCGTGAAAAAGAATTCGATCCTTCAGCTCGATCAAACGCTCAACCTGCTCCGCGCCGGACTGCCGCGCCGCCAGGCGATCCTGACCGCGAATCGCGACCGCTTGCGGCCGATCCTGATGACCACGGCGGCGCTGGTCGCGGGCATGATCCCGGTCGCGATCGGCCAGGGCGCCGGCGACAGCTCGATTCGCGCAATCGCGCTGGTGGTGATCGGCGGCCAGACTCTGTGCCTGGTGATCACCCTGCTGATCACCCCGGTCGCTTTCTCGCTGTTCGACGACATGGAGAATTGGCTGCGCAGCTTCCGCAAGCCTCCCGCCCGGCTCAAGCTGGTCGAGCCGATCCGCGACGACAAGGCCGAACGCCACGCGATCAACTAGCGGCGCGCGCCTCGATCTTCAATCCCGGCCCGGCGTTCTGATACGCTCGCGAAACTATCGAGCGCTGGAGACAAACCAATAATGGGCCAAATCGCAATCGTTCTTGCACTCGGGCTTGCGGCGGGCATACTCGGCGGATTCATCGGCGTCGGCGGAGGCGTGCTGATCGTCCCGGTGCTGGTGCTGGTACTCGGCTTCGATCAACATCTGGCGGTGGGAACCTCTCTGGGCGCGCTGCTGCCTCCGGTGGGAATCCTGGGCGCGTACGAGTACTACAAGCACGGCCATCTCAACGTCACCTATGCGCTGCTGCTGGGCCTGGGCTTGCTGGTCGGCGCTTACATCGGCGCGGTTTACGCCGTAAAGATGCCGGGGGCGACCCTTCGCCGCATCTTCGCAGTGTTCCTGCTGCTGACTTCGATTCGGATGCTGTACAAGTAGATTTATCGCGCGCTCGCGCACGCGGCTCGATTTCCTTGCGCTGGCGGGTTGCCCTTACTAAGTTCGCGATGTGGACCCGGCGCTCGAAAAAGCACTCAACCTTTTGCTCGAATCCGAGCGCGCCGGAGTGATTGCTCTCGGCGCGCTCATCGCCGACGTCAAGCAGGATGAACTGAAGAAGTTCCTGTCCGGCTCGCGCGCGATGGAACAGCGCAACGCGGAGGAACTCGAGGCCCTGATTCGCGACCACGGCGGCACTCCGTCCAGCGGCATCGGGCCGTTCGCCGCCAAGGTCGCCGCGCTCGAGTCGATTCGCGATCGCCTGGACCTGATGTCGCGCGGTCAGGAATGGGCCGCGCGCAAAACCGAAGTCGCGCTCGCACTCGCCCCCGAAGCCGGTCCCATACACGACTACCTGAGGGCGATGGCAAATCGGCATCGCGCCGAAGTGGAATGGGGCCGCGCGGAAGTTATCCGCCTCATGTCAGCCGGCTAGCGGCGTATCCGCGCGAGCTTAAGCCTCCGCCCGGGGCGTTTCTTACCCACTTGGCGTCGCGAGCAACTTAGATGGGAAAGTCGAACGTTCCGCGTCCGCACATCGACAGTGGCTAAAGCTTGATCGGAGGCCTGACGAGGAAATGACCACCCCCGCGGCCTTCGGTGCCTATCGGCTCTTCGCACTCGCGAATGCCCAGTCTTGTTCGATGCAACCAAGGCATCACGAATCAGTCGCAACTTCGACGATGGTCGAGGTCGAACGTAGCCAGGTTCGGCTCATCTCGATAATGACCTTATGAAGATACATTCCTATCGTCATCGCTGCGACGAAGACCATCACCGGCGTCGCTCCGGACGCGAGCGATGTGATCGCAGGTCCGGGACAAAAACCCCCGAGTCCCCAGCCTGCACCGAAGATGGCTGCTCCTATGATCAGGCGCCCGTCCAAATCGCTTCGCGTTGGCACGGAGAATTCCGCGGCTAGCACTGGCGACGCCATCTTCCGGCTCCAACGATACGCGACGAAGTAAACACCGATCGCACCAATCATTACGAAGGCCAGACTGGGATCCCAACTTCCGGCGAAGTCCAAAAACCCGATGACCTTAACCGGGCGTGTCATGCCGGAAATTCCGAGCCCCAACGCGAACACAATCCCCGAGATGAAGGAGGTCAGCGGCGCCTTCATAACGAAACTTTGCATAGGTGATTCACGACGAACACGACCACGGCGCCGCTGGCGACGAAGGTTACGGTTGCGACAATCGAGCGCGCCGAAAGCCTGCTCACGCCGCAGATGCCGTGACCACTCGTACATCCGTTGCCAAGGCGGGCGCCAACCCCCACTAGAAGGCCCGCCAGCGCGAGCACGCCCCAGGATGGTACCACACCGAAGTCGAACGCGTGCGGGAGGAACAACCTGAGGAGTACTCCCCCCACGATCAAGCCGGCGAGGAAGCAAACCTTCCAAACGGTGTCGCCCTTCGTCGGGCTGAGAATGCCGGCGAAGATGCCGCTGATACCGGTGATCTTACCGTCGAACAGCAGCATCGCGGAGGCGCTCAAGCCAATGAGAAGTCCGCCAATCAGCGAGGCGAGGGCAGTAAGGTTTTGCATGCTCGGTTTTTTATCGAACGAATCGACCGCTTGCTTCTTCTTCCATAACCATATAGTCATGTAGTTATGAATGCAAGGGTTGCTCTGAGGCTCGGAAAGGGTGGCCGCAAGATGCCGCCGGAGGCGCTGGAACTGGTGGCAAACCGCTTCCGCGCACTCGGGGAGCCGATGCGGCTGCGCATCCTGCAAAGTCTCGAAGGCGGCGAAATGGCGGTGTCGGCATTGACCGCGGCTGTCGGTTCGACGCAGCCCAACGTCAGCAAGCATCTGAGGGTCTTGCAGGATGCCGGGCTGGTCAAACGCCGGCAGCAAGGAACCACCATCCATTACTCGATTGCCGACGCTATGGTCTTTGAGCTCTGCGAAATGATCTGTTCGAGACTGCGCGATCGGCTCAAAGCGCAGGTCGGAGCGCTCAACGCCCGGCTGCGAGTGTGACCGCCATGTTGCGCCTGTCGGCAGTTCCGAACCCGACGGAGGATCCAGGCTACGCAGCGCCCGTTGGCTGGCGCAACGAGTTCAGCCGGGCGAATCCGGCGAGTGTCACTGCCCGCATTGCGTTTCCGATCGCGGCATTCGCGACGCTGCTGCCATTCATCTCGCCCGGCATCGCGTTGATGCTTGGAATTTGCATCGCCCTCACGTTGGGCAACGCATATCTCTTTACCACCGCGCGCCTGATCCCTCCGTTGCTGCAAATCTCGGTGATCGGTCTGGGCGCCGGCATGAACCTGTCGGAGGTTGGCCGCGCGGGAGTGCATGGCTTCTTCTACACCGTAATAGGAATCATGCTTACGATGAGCATCGGCCTGACGTTGGGCCGGATGATTCGGACGGATCGGGACACGTCGCTGCTGGTGACAGTCGGCACGGCGATATGCGGAGGAAGTGCGATCGCGGCGGTCGCGCCCGCGATCCGCGCCAAGAGTCATGAGGTGTCGGTGGCTCTAGCGACGGTATTCTTCCTGAACGCGGTCGCGCTTTTCATCTTTCCGTGGATCGGGCATCACTTCGGCTTGAGCCAGATGCAGTTCGGGGTGTGGAGCGCGCTTGCAATTCACGACACTAGTTCAGTGGTCGGCGCGGCGATGCAATACGGCGCCCAGGCGTTGGAAATCGCGACGACGATCAAGCTGACACGAGCGCTATGGATCGTGCCGGTGACGCTTGTGATCGGAGTGCTGTGGAATCGCGGAAGTAAACAGGAGGGCGCCGGAAAGGCGAAGCGGCCGTGGTTTATTCTGGGATTTCTCGCCGCTGCGGCGTTGGTGACGTGGGTCCCATCGCTGAAACCCACCGGCCATATGGTGTTCGTCGGCGCCCAGCGTTCGCTGGTGGTCACATTATTTCTGATCGGCTCCGGACTGAGCCGCGGCGCCCTTCAGATGGTTGGCCGGCGACCGCTAATCCAGGGTTTTATGCTCTGGGTGCTGATGGGCAGCGGAACTCTTCTTGCGATTCTGTCAGGCTGGATCGGTTAGTCGGCCGGAAAGCACGCAAGGTCATGATTGACAGCTAGCGCTAAAGGTCTGGAGAAATCGTGATGAAACCACTCCCACATATATACAAAGCGCAGCTCTCCGGCGGCTCCGAAGGGTACGCCGTGGTCTCTGCCGCAGGAATGCCTGAACTTCGCACCGCTCCCCCGGCAGACTTCGGCGGGCCGGGCGATGCGTGGAGCCCCGAACACCTGCTGATGGCCGCCGTCGAGACTTGCTTTCTTTTTACACTGCGCGCCGTCGCGCGAGCCTCCAAGGTTGAGTTCACCTCCCTTCAGCTCACGGGCGAAGGTACCCTCGACCGCAAGGATGGCGTTACCCGTTTTACGGAAATCGTTCTTCGCCCACGACTCAAGCTCCCGGCGGGCGCAGATCGAGAGAAAGCAATGCGGGTACTCGAAAAAAGCGAAAAGGCGTGTCTGGTCTCGGCATCTCTGTCCGCGCCGGTCCGCCTTGAGCCGGAAATCATGTCTGGCTGATCGTGCAGATGCGGCCACCGCGAGCCAGATTGCGAATAACCCGAGCGGCCGCGGCTACACCAATTTCGCCGCCGGGCCGAAGACGTAAATCGCGCCGCGCCCTGCAACCATCAAATGATCCTGCACTCTTGCGAGGTTGCGCGCGCGGCGCAATAATTCCAGCCTCCGGTGGACGCATAGCTCAGCCCGGTTAGAGCGCTTGCCTCACATGCAAGAGGTCCCTGGTTCGAGTCCAGGTGCGTCCACCATCGTTCACTCCTGCCGCCGAAAAAACACCGGGTTGCGACTGACGATCCTGGGTGGCATCAATATAGGACTCGCAATGGGTTCGCTCATGAAGCTCTTGCACCTGAGCATCCGCCTGATCGCGGCGATCTTCTTACTCTCGCTGTTCGCCACCGCGCCCACCGCTGCCGGCATCGACGGCGTGATGATGAGCAGCGGGAAAATGATGATGATGAAAGCGGGTGAGCCGGCGACCGCGATGGATCACGAAGTTAAGATGTCGGACGGCACAATCGTCACCGTCGACGGCATCGTCAAGCCGAGAAACGGCAGGGAATTTCGTCTGCAAAACGGTGAAATGATCATGATGGACGGGCATTTGATGAAAGGCGGAAAGGCTGCCTCGATGAGTCGCCAAGGCCGCCTCGGCTTTTTCGTCAAGCCGGCGCCGTGAAGTCTGCCAATGGGATCATCAACCGCTGAAACCCGGCGCAAGCGACGACGCGCGCAGCCAGCCGCGATTCGACTGGCGCATTGGATTAACATTCCGCTGCTCGTCATCATGGCCGGCAGCGGGCTGCAGATTCTGGCCGCGTATCCGGCGCTCGGGCCGCGCGGCGCGCAATATAGCTGGTATCCCTTTCAGAACGACGCGCCACCGTCGTGGCTGCGGCTGGGCGGATGGCTCGCGGGTGCGCGCCATCTGCATTTCGCGATCGCCTGGTTCTTCATCCTCAACGGAATGCTCTACCTGATCTATCTGGCCGCGAGCGGTGAATGGCAGCGGCGCATTTTCATTCCGCGCCGCGATACCTCGAACGCGCTCGCGATGCTCGGTTACTACTTGCACGTTCGCAAGACTCCGCCGCCCGAGGACTTCTACAACGGTGCTCAACGTCTCGCCTACAGCTCGGCGATTCTGTACGGAGTCGTGGTGGTTGCATCCGGGCTGGCGATTTACAAACCGGTGCAGTTGTACTGGATAACCGCGGCATTTGGCGGATACGACGCCGCGCGCGCAGTGCATTTGAGCTGCCTAGTTTTGATCGCGCTGTTCACCGCGATTCACCTGGCGATGGCCGCCCTCCATCCGCGGACCATCGTCACCATGTTGACGGGAGGACCGCGTGGCTAGCCTGATCACGCGGCGAAGACTTCTGCTGGGCCTCGGCGCCGCCGGCGCTCTGGCTGGATGCGACAGCCGGCCCGCGTCGATTTTCCTTGCCGGGATGGAACGGTGGAACGAGCGCGTCGATCGGATGTTGTTTTCGCCGACTCGGCTCGCGTCCGAACCGCCCGCCGCCGAGCTCACGCCCGAGCCCGATTTCCCGAGCTACTTTATTTCCGACACGATTCCGTTCGCGCCGGACAATTGGGCGCTCAAGGTTGGCGGCCTGGTCGCTCGGCCTTCCGTCTTCTCGCTCGAACAGCTCAAGCGGATGCCGCAAACGGGCATGCGAATCCGCCATCATTGCGTCGAGGGCTGGTCGGCAGTGGCCGAGTGGCACGGCGTGCAGTTGCGCGAGATCGCGCGGATCGCCGGCGCCAGCCGCGACGCGGGTTACGTCGAGTTCCGTTCATTCGACGCCGGCTACTCTTCGTCGTGGGATATCGAAAGTTCCCTTCATCCGCAGACCATTCTTGCGTACGGCATGAATGGGCGCGCGCTATATCCCGATCACGGTGCCCCGCTGCGGCTCTACTCGCCGGTCAAGCTCGGCTACAAGAACGTGAAGTACCTGACCGAAATTAATTTTCTCCCGCAACGCAGCGGCGGGTATTGGGAAGATCAGGGGTACGATTGGTACGGCGGCGTTTAGTCGAAAGCGAGGCTCGCGAATGACACCGCCGACTCGCTCTGCGGTTCCATCGCGATTCCATATTTGAGCAACCGCGCGCTGCGGCCGCGCAGCAGCTCGAGCTGGGTGTACATCGGTGCCAGCCCGCAAATTCGCCGCGCGTCTCTGTCCTTCACGATGTCGGCGAAGAAGCCCTCGGGATCGCCGCGCTTGATATTTTCAATGAGGCCGAGGTCCTCGCGCTGGACGCGCTCGGCGACCGCGCGATCGGCGCCGAACTCGTCGCCAAATTTCCTGCCCACGTGCGCGAAATCCACGGCCGCAAGAATCAGCACCCGGCGGCCATCCGCCTCGAGCTCGGCCCGCAGCGCCGCGATGAACGATCCCACCCGGCGGTCGCGCGCCGGCATGACTCCGCTCGCTATCAATTCATGGAATGAGCTGACCAGGATCGGCGCCACCTGGTAGCCGCGCGCCCCGAATGCGTAGGCGAGAAACAGCGCCTGGAATTCGATCGAATGCTCGCCGCGATGCAGCATTTCGTCGGCGAACAGATCGCCCTGGTAACGCGCCGCGAGCCGGTCGATAAACCCGCAATCGGTCTCGACCGCGCCAAGCGGCGTCGCGTAGTTCTTGCGCGTCGCGCTGAACAACTCGGGGCCGGCGCCGTAGTGCGAGGTCCCCAAAATCACCACCAACTCCGGCGGATCGTGCGCCATCAGCTCGTAGTACGCGTGCGCGTAGGCTGCGGCGCCTCGGCGCGGATCGATATGTGGCGCGATCAGGCCCGCCAGCGGCGCCGATTTTCTCACCGTGGGAGCGCGGCCCGGTCCTTCGGGCGGATCGAAATACGCCGCCAGCTCCAGGCGCAGCTTCGCCGGGTCTTTCTCGTAGCAGAGCCCCGCCAGCGCCGCCGGACGCTCGGGACCGGCGAGAAACTCGTCGCGCACGCGCCGCTCGCGCTCATGAAACGCCGGCGAGTCGAGAAAGTATGCGCCATCGAGCGCCGCGACCAGTTCCTCGAGCTTCTCGATCGGAATCATCTCGCCGAAGCGCTTCGCAAACGCGCCCTGGATGTCCTTCAGCGACATCTTCCCGTCGAACAAGGTCACGATGAAGTAAGCGCCCATCCCGAGCATGATCGGCTCGGGCGCCAGTCCGCTCGGATCGCGCAAACAGATGAGCGTCTGATCCTGCTGCTCGACGGGGAAAGCCTCGACGGCGCGAATCCTTGGATTTTCCATCGTGAAAATTAAATCTTGAAGATACTCGGCGCCCCGGCTCGCCACCGGCGCCCGCGCTACGTTTACAGATGCTATGGGCTTTGACAAAATCCGGCAAGCGGACGGGAATTCCGCGCGCAAAAATTCCTCAATCGTTTCGAACCGCTAAATCCGGCCAACACACAATGTCCGACCAGCGCCGACGCCGCACCGCCCTGACCCGATCCCGTCCGCGGCGGACGAACGCGCCCGCGCACGCCCGCTACCGAGTCGCGCTGATCGACTCGCTCGCGCCGGGCGAGTCGCTGAAGTTCATGCTGCCGATTCGCGGCGCCGACGAGGAATGCTTCCTGGTCAACTTCGGCGGTGAGTTCCACGCCTACGTCAATCGATGCCGGCATGTGCCGATGGCGATGGACTGGGTGGATAATCAGTTCTTCACGGAAGACGGCCGCTACTTGATGTGCCAGACGCACAACGCCTGTTACGAGCCGGCCAGCGGCGAATGTATCGCGGGCCCGGCGGCCGCATGCGGCAAATTTCTTTACCGGGTGCCGACGGAGATCGAAGGCGGCGTCATCTACGCACGTCCGCCGCAAGACGAATTCGAGGACTAAGAAGAAGATTCAGCGCGGATTATTCGTATTCGTCGCCGAAATGGGCGCGCACGATTCGCGCCTTCAGGTACTCGAGCGTACCGAGATCCTCGACGATGTCGCCGCCGGTGTCGTAGAAGAACAGCTCGCCGTTCTTCGTGCGCCCGACCGCGATAATCCATTCGAGGTCGTCCCGGTCCTCAAGCAAATAATTGATTGTCTGCGCCACACCGCGGCCCGGGATAATCGTAATCTTCGGCCTCGGGAGCTTTTCCTTTTCCTGCTTGGGCATCTTTTTGATCAACCCTCTGGCGGGAGGATGCGGGAACCGACCACTCAATTAGATTAAGAATGCCCAGCGATCTAAGTCAATAGCGTATGCACAGCGATCTCAACATGATGCGTATTGGGGAAGAAATCGAAGCCGCACACGCGATTAATTTTGTATCCCGCGCCCGCCAGCACGCGCAAATCACGCGCCAGCGTGGTCACGTCGCACGATACGTAGATGACGCCCGGTGCGCGCAGCTTGATGATCGGTTCCATCAGATCGGGCGCGCCGGTGCGCGGCGGATCGAGGATTATGACGTCGGGGCGATAGCGCGCGCGATGCAGAAAATCAGTGGTCGCCGACGCCTTCATCGCGACGAACTGTGCGTCGCGAAATTTCAGCCGCGCGGCGTTGCGCGCCGCCGCCGCGATCGCTCCGGCGTCGGCATCCACGCCCGTCACCCGCGCGCCGCGGCGCGACGCGGGCAGGCTGAAGTTCCCGGCGCCGCAAAACAGATCGAGCACCGCCGCCGACTCGTGAATCGCCGCCATCTCCATCACGCTCGCGACCAGCTTGCGGTTCTGCGCGCGATTCACCTGGCTGAAAAAATCGGCCTCCACTTCGATCGATAATCCTGGCTCGAGCTCGATTGCGATCGCGCTGTCGCCTGCGGTCGCGCGATGGCTACCCGATCGCAGCACGATTCCCGCAATTGCGCGGTCCGATTCGAGCACGTTTCTTGCCCGCCGGAGGTCCTCTTCGGCCGCCGGCTTCTTCAGATGCGCGACCTGGACCTCGCGCGCGCCGTCGCGCACCACCTCGATCTCTTCGACTCGCTTGCCGAGCGAGCGCGCCAGATGCAGCGGCATCCGGATGCCCGGCTCGGCGACCATGCACGAATCGATCTCGACGATCGTGTTGCTGCCGGCGCAGTTGAAGCCAAGCACGCCTTTGGCGCCAACCCTGAGGCGGATTCTCGATCGATAACCGAACTCGGCCGGCGCCGGTTCGACCAGCCCCGCCGGATCGATCGTGACGCCAAGCGCATGGCCCAGTTCGCGCGCGATGACTTCGCCCTTGAAACGCACCTGAGCGGCGTAGCCGATGTGCTGCCAGTCGCATCCACCGCATCGCGGGACATAGGGACACGGAGCGACCCTGCGCTCGGCGCTCGCGCGGAGGATTTCGCGAATCTTCGCGACCGCGTAATCGCGGCGCTCTGAAACTATCTCGACCGCGAGCCTGTCTCCCGCCACCGCGCCCGCAACCATCACTGCCTTGCCGTCGAGACGGCCGACGCCGAAGGGCCCGAAGGTCATCGCGCTGATTTCCATTTCCGGCATGCGCACCCAAGTTTATCCCCACTACGCAAATAGCGCGATGCGACCTATAATCGATGCGCGCGTGCGTGGCCGCGCTAGTTTATCTGCGCATTCACCGGGGGACGCCCTTGGCCATCGAGACCGAACTCCGCGAACTGATCGAGAGGAATCTTCCCGCTGATTCCGCCCGCCGCGTATCCGCCTTCGCCGAGCGCCTGTTCGCGCGCGAGTCAGCCGACAATCGCGGGCTGGTCCCGGCCAACAGGCGGCTTACCCTGGTGCAGTCGGCCTTCGATTTCTTTTCCGTCCGGATCGATCCAGTGATCGCGCGAGTCCAGGCGCTCGCGGGAGACGACAACGAAACCCTGGCGATCGTCGAGACCGTGACGATCGATTGCCCGTTCATCGTCGATAGCCTGCTCGAATATTTCCGCCATCTCGGCGCCACCGTTCGCACGATGCTCCACCCGGTCTTCAAGGTCACTCGCGACAAGCAGGGGCGGATCGCATCGTTCGAGCAGTCGCTCTCCACCGAGCGCGGCGAGTCGTTTGTTCACGCGGAACTCGAGCTGGCGCCGTCGCCGGAACGGGCGCGCCAAATCGAGCGCGATGTCATCTCGATTCTTACCGAGGTCCACGCGGCGACCGGCGACTTTGAGCGGATGACCGGCCGCGCGCTGCAAATCTGCGAGGAGACCGCGTCGAACCGCGAACTGATCGAGGTCCGCGACCTCTTGCGCTGGCTGGTCCAGGGCAGCTTCGTGTTTCTCGGCTATCGCCGCTACCTGGTGAGCGGCGAGGACGGCGCCGCCAAATTCGCGCTCGATCCCGGCAGCGAACTCGGCATCATGCGCGAGCAGGACGAGTCGCGATTTCGAAGCTCGGTCCTGCTCGACGAACTCTCGCCCGCGCGCCGCAAGCTGTTCTTCGAAGGACCGCCGCTGGTGATCGGCAAGACCCGCGCCGAGTCCCACGTACATCGCCGCCGCCCGATGGACAGCGTCTCGATCCGCCGCACCGGCCCGTCGGGCCGGGTCGTCGCGTTCGACAATTTCGCCGGGCTGTTCACCTCCAGGGCCTACGCGGAGGAGGCGCAACACATTCCGGTTCTGCGCGCGAAGCTCGGCGAGGTGCTGACCCACGAGGGCGCCGTTCCCGGCTCGCACGATTACAAGGAAATTGTTTCCGCCTTCAACAGCTTTCCCAAGGACGAACTCTTTCGCGCGCCCGTCGCCGAACTGCGCGCGCAGTTGCGCCTCATCCTCGACGTCAAGAGCGAAGCCTCGGTGCGGCTCTTCGTCGCCGCCGACGTGCGTCACGGCAACGTGATCGCGATGGTGGTGATGCCGCGCGAGGCCAGCTCCGCCGAGCTTGGCCGGCGCATCCAGGACACGCTTGCCGCCGCACTCCAAGGCACGCTGGTCTATTTCTACCAGGCGGTCGCCGAGGGTTACACGGCGCGCCTCCATTTCTGTTTCGTTGCCGATCCCCCAAAGGCATCGGTCATCCACGGCCTCGAGACCACGATCGCCGAGCTCGCCGGACGATGGGACGATCGCTTGCAGGAGCAGTTGATCAAAAGATTCGGACCCAAGCGGGGACGCGCGCTGGCCGAGCGATGGGCCGGTGCGTTCAGCGCCGACTACCAGGCGGCTATCGACGCAACCCGCGCGGCCGGCGACATCGAAGACCTCGAAACGCTGATCGCCGGCGGCCGTGATTTCACCGTCGAGGCCGGGCCCAGCGCGTCCGACGGACACCCCGGCGGCGCCGGCGACATACGGATAATCGGGCTCGGCGACGCTCCGATGCTTTCCGATCTGATGCCCACGTTGCAGAACTTCGCTATCGAGGTGCTGGCCGAGGACGCTCACGAGCTTCGCCCCCGCACCGGCGGGATAGTGACTCGCGCGTACGTGCAGGTTTTTTCCGTGCAGGGACCCGGCTCGCAGCCGTTCGACAAATTCCCCGGCGCCGCGCTGGTCGCCGACGCGATCGCGGCCGCGCGCACCGGCATGAGCGCGGACGATCCGCTCAACGCGCTCACGCTCACCGCCGGCCTGGCCTGGCGCGAGGTCGCCCTGCTGCGCGCGTACCTGGTCGCCGCGTTCCAGATGCGCCTTTCGGCTTCCCGGCTCGGCTTGCAGCGCGTGCTGTTGCAATATCCCGGCCTGGCAGGCTTGCTGTTCGAACTGTTCAGCGCGCGGCTGTCGTTCGACAGTCCCGCCGCGCCGGAAAAAATCGCGGAGCTGCGCCAGGCGTATCTCGCCCGTCTTGGCGCGATCGAAAATATTGCCGACGATCGCGCGGCACGCGCGCTGCTGTCATTGGTCGAGGCGACCGTGCGCACCAATTTTTTCTGCGCGACGCCGTCGCCCGACCCCTACATCGCGCTCAAGTTCGAAAGCGCGCGCATCGCCGGCCTGCCCGATACCGCGCCGCTGTACGAGATTCACGTAAACAGTCCGCGGATGGAAGGATGCCATCTGCGCCACGGGCGCATCGCGCGCGGCGGAATCCGCTTCAGCGACCGGTCCGACGACTACCGCACCGAGATCCTCGAGCTGATGAAGACCCAGACCGTGAAGAACGCGATCATCGTCCCGTTCGGCGCCAAGGGCGGCTTCATCGTCAAGCCGCGCCCGCGCCATCAACCCGATTCCCGCGACGGCGTCGAGGCGTACCAGACGCTGATCCACGCGATGCTCGATCTCACCGACAACCTCACCGACGACGGCCCGGTGCATCCCGCGCGCGTCAGGGTGCTGGACGAGGACGGCCCGTATCTGGTCGTGGCCGCCGACAAGGGCACCGCGAGTTTCTCCGACCTGGCCAACCGGATTGCGCTCGAGCGCGGCTTCTGGCTCGGCGACGCCTTCGCCTCGGGCGGCGAGCACGGCTACGACCACAAGCAGATGGCGATCACGGCGCGCGGCGCGTGGGAATCTGCGCGCCGGCATCTGCGCGAGATGGGCCGCGACCCCGACCGCGGCGCGCCGCTCACGATCATCGGCATCGGCGACATGTCGGGCGACGTGTTCGGCAACGGACTGTTGCGCTCGCGCAACTTGAAGCTCATCGCCGCCTTCGACCATCGCCACATCTTTATCGATCCCGACCCCGATCCCGCCGCCAGCTTCGACGAACGCAAGCGACTCTACGATCTGCCGCGCTCGAGCTGGGCGGACTACAATCCCGCGCTCATCAGTCGCGGCGGCGGCGTCTTCCGCCGCGGCCAGAAACGAATCGATCTGAGTGCGGATGCGCGCGCCGCGCTCGGATGCGAATCCGCGGCGCTCGACGGCGAGTCGTTGATCCAGCGCATTCTGCGCGCGCCCGTAGATCTGCTTTACAACGGCGGCATCGGAACTTACGTTCGCGCCGCCTCCGAGACCGACGCCGAGGTCGCCGACCACGCCAACGACTCGTGCCGAATCACCGCGCTCGAACTTCGCGCCAAGATCGTCGTCGAAGGCGGCAACCTCGGCTTCACCCAAAGGGCGCGGATCGAGTACGCGCTCGGCGGCGGGCGTATCAACACCGACGCGATCGACAACTCGGCCGGCGTCGATATGTCCGATCATGAAGTCAATCTGAAGATTCTGCTCGAGCCTGCCGTGGCCCGCGGCGCGCTCGCGCCGGACGCGCGCAACCGCGCGCTCGCCGCATGCGCCGGCGAAGTCGCCGACCGCGTGATCGCCGACAATCGCGATCAGGTGCTCTCGCTCAGCCTCGAGCAGCTTCGCAGCCGCACCCACTTGACCGAGTTTCTTGACCATCTCCAGGCCATCGAGGATCGCGGCATCCTGGCCGGGATGGAGCCGGTGCTGCCCGCCCGCGAGGCGATTCGCGAGCGCCACTCGCACTACCCCGGCCTGACCCGCCCTGAGCTAGCGCTGGCCGCCGCGTACACCAAGATCGATCTTATCCGGCGGCTTGGAACCACCGTGCTGGTTGACGATTCGTACCTGGTCGGGCGTTTCCTGCAGCCGTACTTCCCGCCCTCGCTCGCCGAGCACTTAAGCCCCGGCGCCAGCGCCCATCGGCTGCGCCACGAGCTGATCGCCACTCGCGCCGTCAATGAACTCGTCGATCTGGTGGGCTCGACTTTCGTCTTTGGCCAGGTGCGCGATCGCGGGGTCGCGGCCGAGGACGTCGTGCGCGCGTGGGTGATCGCGTCCGACGTCCTCTCGATTCACGAACGTGCCGGGATGCTCAAGCGCAACGCCGCGGCCACCGCCGCCGAATCGGAGCTGGTCGCGTTTCTTGCGCTCGAACGCGCATCCCGGATCGCCGTCGGATGGGCGCTCGGCGAACTGGAACCCGCGACTTCGATCGGCGCCGCGGTGACCCGCTTCAAGCCGGCGTTCGAGATGCTCTCGGGCGAGTTCGAGTCGATGCTTGCCGGTGGCGAGCGCGACCGCTTCGAGCGCCTCTATCGCGAGCTGCGGATCGACGTGCTGGACGGCGAACTGGCGCACGCGCTGGCGCGGCTGGCCTTCGCCGATCACATTCTGAGCGTGCTGAGCCTGAGTTTCGCCCGCGAAATCGATCCCGCCAAAGCGGCCCAAGCATACTTCAGCCTGAGCGCGCAGCTCAACTTCGCAGTTCTCGAACAGGCCCTTCAATCGATCGGCGCTGACGACCGCTGGGAGCGGCGCGCCGCAAACGAACTCGCCGCCGAGCTGCGCGCGGCGCGGATTGCGCTGTGCTGCGCGGTGCTCGACGCGATCGCCGGCGATCCCGCTATCGGTGTCGATGAGTCGATCGAGCAGCTGAAGCGTCTTCGCGCCGATAGATTCGCGCAACTCGCGCGGCTCTTCGGCGAACTCAAGGCGCTGGCGTCCCCAACTCTGCCCGCGCTTCAGGTAACGATTCGCGCGCTGTCGCGCCTGGCAAGCTGATCCGCGCGCGACAACGGAGCGCGGCCTTAACGGTGGGTGCAGGGGTCACCCCTGCCGCAAATCCTGATACAGCCGCAGCGCCGCCGCGACCAGAAACGCAGTCGTCGCATAGTGCACTCCGATCTCACCGAGATCGACGAGAAAAATCGCCGCCCCGAGAAAACCCGTCACTACCCCGACCGGCCCGAACAGCAGGCTCACCACCACAAACGCTCCCGCGGCCCACGAATTGAATCCCGACCAGACCGCAAGAAACACCGCGATCCGCGTCGCGACTTTGAAAAAGCGCTTGCGCATCAGGTCGCGGCTGAACAGGAGCGCATGCCAGCTATGCTTCCCGTCGAAAATCAGCGCGAGCTGCGCGAAGTACAACCACGCGTAAATCAGTGCGCTGCCGATGATCATTATCACCAGCACGACGTACAGCACCGGCCCGATCGGATTCATCTCGGCGAGCTGGAACAGGTACAGAGCCATCGCCGGCGCCGCCAGCCGCAGAATCGTCACCCAGACGAACCCGGGGGCAAGCGGAATCGATTGGCGATAAACCTGGATCGCTTCGCCGATAATTCCGGGCTCGCGCTGTCCCGCCTGGATCCGCTTGAGCGAACACAACGTGACCAGCGTCACCAGCAGCGTCAGCAGCCCGAAGATCAGATGCAGCGCCGTCGTGACCCACGGCGAGAACGGCTGCGGCTCTTTCAGCGCCGCGGTCTGGTCCACCGCACCGGCGCGATCCGCCTGCACGTAACTGATATTTTGCGAGCCCGGCTCAAACGTCTGAGCCAGCCGGTATTGCAGGTTCAACGCGTCCGGCAGCAGGCACAACGCCGCCGCCAGGATCAACGGCGCCAGCACGACCGCCAGCACCGACCAATTCCCGCGCAGATCGTTCACCGCGTTGGCAAGATATATGAAGCTGCTTTTGAGGCGGACGTGACTCACGGCGCGTTAGAGGTTGGCATCCTCGGGCAACAGAGACAAGTCCGCCCGCGCCGGGCCATGACCGCTCCCGGCTTCGATGATATAGTGATGTCTTACAACAACACTCTCACTCGGAGAACCGACTCATGGCCGACGACGATCGCGCAGCGCAAATCGAGCATGAGAACAAAATGATTCGCCGCCTGCGCTTCCTGGTCGAGCTGACCTTCGCCACCATCGCGCAAGACAATGACCTGACGCTCGAACAGGGATGGGAACACGTGCTTGCGCTCAAGGGCGCCGCGGCGACGATGTTTCCGGGCAAGGAAGAAACCTTCGACCTCATCTATATGCCGCGCTTTTCGCGGCTGCTGGCGGAGCGATTCGGCGCGAATTGACCGCCAAGGCGACATCGATGAATCCGCGCGGCGGCAAGCTGTCCGGCTGCATCGCGATGCCCGACGGCTCGGTCGTCCGCGGGCGGATCACCTTCACCGATCGGATCACTGCGATCGAATCCTCATCTGACGCCGGGATCGAAGACTACATTCTGCCCGGCTTCATCGATCTTCAGGTCAACGGCTCGCACGGGATCGACGTGATGGACGCGTCGGCGGGCGCGCTCGCCGTTCTAGGCCGCCACCTCGCGCGCGAAGGCACGACGGCCTGGATGCCGGCCGCGGTGACCGCGCCGATCGAAAAGATCGCACAGGTTCACGAGTCGATCGCCGGTGCGATGGAAAATTCGGGACGCGATAACTCCGCCGGCGAGGCCGCGATTCTCGGCATGCATCTCGAAGGCCCGTTCATTTCGCCGCTCCGGCTCGGCGCGCATCCCGCGCTCAACCTCGAACCGCGCGCCGACGCCTTCGAACGGGTGCTCGCGATGCGCGCGCTTCGATTGATCACGCTCGCGCCCGAGCTGCCCGGCGGACTCGACGCGATCCGGCGCCTTACCGCGCGCGCGGTGGTTGTCTCCATCGGCCATACCAACGCGACTCTCGAGCAGGCCAACGCCGGCATCGCCGCCGGCGCCCGGATGTTCACGCATCTGTTCAACGCGATGCGCCCGCTGAACCATCGCGATCCCGGCGTGGTCGCCGCCGCGCTCGCGCCGTCGCCCGCCCTCGCCGCGATCATCCCCGACGCTGTCCACGTGCATCCCGCGATACTCCGGCTCGCCTGCCGCGCCCGCGGGATAGACGGAATAATTCTTGTCACCGACAAAGTCGCGCTGGCGAAAACCTCTGGCGGAGAAAAAAATGTCGGGCGCGGGCGCGCGACGATCCGCGACGGCGCCGCGCGCCTCGAGGACGGCACGCTCGCCGGCAGCATCATCTCGATGCTCGACGGGGTGCGCGTGATGGTCGAAAAGGCCGGCGTCGGCATCGGCGATGCGGCCGTGATGGCGGCGACCAATCCCGCCAATCTCGTCGGCGCGGTCGATCGCGGCCGCATTCAGGCCGGCGCGCGCGCCGATTTAATCGTGCTCAGCCGGGCGCTAGAGTTGAAATCCGTGTTCATCGCGGGCCGCGAGATAACCTAGCCGCTGATCGGCGAATAACGAAAAACGGAAACCCGCCGAATTTCAAAAGCACCATCAATAGGAGCCAAGCGATGCCGCTGAACAAAGCCTGCGTGGGCCGCGAATATCCGCCCATCGCCACCAACGTCACCCTCGACGCGCTCCAGAACTATGCGCGCGCGTACAACGACCTCAACCCCGCGTTCTTCGACGCAAGCCGCCCCGGCGGCATCGTCGCGCCGCCGATGTTCGGCGTCACCGTCATTTGGGATGCCATCATGAGGGCCGTGATGGACCCCGACCTGAGCGCCGACTTCCTCCGCCTCGTTCACGGCGAGCAGGACATGGAATTCTTAAATCCAATCCGCCCCGGCGACGTGATAACCGCGGCCGCAAAAATTACTTCGATCGAAACCAAGGCCACCGGCGAGACCATGACCTTCGAGCTGAACGCCGCCAACCAGAAAGGGCAACCGGTCGGTAAAACGCTCTTCATCGCTTTTATTCGGGGCGGGCGAAACCGCGATGCGGCCGCCTCGGAACCGCGCCCCATCGAGCCCGATCGCGGTGCGCCGCTCTTCTCGGTCGCGCAGACCATCGACAAGGATCAGACCTACCGCTACGCCGAGGCCTCCGGCGATCGCAACCCGATCCATGTCGATGAGGGCATCGCGAAGATGGCGGGCCTGCCCGGCATCATCGTGCATGGCCTGTGCACGATGGCGTTTACCTCGAAGGTCGCGATTGACAATCTATGCGGTGGCGACCCGACTCGCTTGAAGCGCTTGCGCGTGCGCTTCTCCCGTCCCGTGATTCCCGGCCAGACCATCACCACGAAAATTTGGGCCGACGGCGAGCGCGACGGCCGCAAGGTTTTCGCCTACGAGACTTTCAATCCCGACGGCCAGGCCGTGATCAAGGGCGGCATCGCCGAAGTCGCACCCTGACTTCGCTCCCGTGAAAATCACCATCGGCCTCTCGCTCTCTCTCACCGGCGAATACTCGCCGATGGGCCGGCAGGCCGAAGCCGCGATCCGTCTGTTCATCGCCGACGCCAACGCCAGCAGCGCGCTCCGCGTCGGCGGCGAGCAATGCGAGTTCGGGCTCGAGTGCCACGACGACGCGAGCGACCCTGCGCGATGCGCCGAAATATATCGCGCGCTGTGCGCGGATCGCCGCGCCGACATAATCTTCGGCCCTTACTCCAATCGCCTCGCCCGCGTCGCCGCGGCCATCGCTGAAGAGTCCGGCCGCGTCTTCGTCAATCACGGCGGCGCCGGCGACGAACTCTACGCCCGCGGCTACAAGATGATCGTCGGAGTACTCAGTCCCGCAAGTGACTATTTGCGCGGCTTCGTCCGCTTGCTGACCCAGCTCAAGCTATGGCGCAAACGCGTCGCGATCGTCGCGTCGACGTCGCCCTTCGCTCGCGCGGTCGCATCGGGCTTCGAGCGCGCCGCCGATGAACGCGCCGCTCGCCGCCGCGGAGTCCGGGTCCGCGTCAAATGGAACGGCGCGTTCGACCCCGACTCCACCCCCGCGCAGCTTTTCCCCGCCCTCATACGCAACCGCGTCAACGCGCTCGCCAGCGCCGGCAGCTATGAACATGACGCCGCCGTGATGCGCGCGGTCGCGGCTTCCCGCCTCAACATCCCGGTGCTTGGATGCGTCGCGGCCGGCGTGCACCGCTTCGCCTCGGACCTGGGCGAACTTGCGGAAGGAATCGTCGGTCCTTCGCAGTGGGAGGATTCCGTCGAGATCGCGCCCGCGCTGGGCCCGACGCCCGCCGAATTTGCGCGACGAATGGCGATCGCCGGCGCCGGCGATTCTCCCGATTATCCCGCCGCGCAGATTTACGCCGCCGGCCTCCTGACCGCCGCTGCGCTCGCTGCCGCCGGCCGCCGCGACGACGCGATGCTTCGCGATGCGTTCTCGAACTTGCACACCACCACGATGTTCGGCGACTTCTCGATCGATCCCGTCACCGGCCGCCAGCTCGGTCACCAGATGCTGCTCGTGCAATGGCACCGCGGGCGCAAGGTGATTATCGCGCCCGAGTCGCACGACGACTCCGGCTCGCTCGAGTTTCCCTCCGGCTGGCGCCTGCTCCTGGCGGGAGTCCATATGCTTCGCTTAAGCCGTCGTGACGACCCGCGCGAGTCGCTCGGCGCGGAAGAATTGGAAGAATCGGAACGGGATGAAAATGAACGCCATCACGATTAAGCTCAACCGCCGGATAGTTCTCGCGATCGGATTGATGTCCGGGACTTCGCACGACGGCGTAAGCGCCGCGCTGGTCGAGCTCGACGAGCGTTCGCGTCCGCCCGCGCGCTTGATCGCGTTTGAAACTTTTCCGTACCCTGCGCGCTTTCGCAAAGAATTGCTCGCCGCATCCGCCGATGAAAGAATCGGCGCGGGTGCGATTTCCACGCTCAACTTCGCGCTCGGCCGCGAGTTTGGACGCGCTGCCATCGAGATCGCCCGGCGCGCGCGCGTCGCACTTTCCGACGTTGCGTTCATCGGATCGCACGGCCATACCTTTTTTCACCTGCCGCCACGCCGAGCGGCCCGCGGACAGGTCGCTTCCACGATGCAACTCGGCGAGTCCGCGGTCATCGCCGCGGCCACCGGAGTTCCCGTCGTCGCCGACTTCCGCACGATGGACGTCGCGCTCGGCGGCGAGGGCGCTCCGCTGGCCCCGCTCGCCCATCTCTGGATGTTTGCCGACCCCACGCGCGGCCGCGTCGTGCAGAACATCGGCGGCATCGGCAACGCAACTTACATTGCGCCCCGCGCGCGCCTCGGCGACGCCAACCTGGTCGCGTTCGACACCGGCCCGGGTAACACGATGCTCGACGCGCTCGCTTCGCGAATCTCGGGCGGGCGCCTGCGGATGGATCGCGGCGGGCGTATCGCGGCGCGCGGCCGGGTCAATCAGCCGCTGCTTGCGAAGCTGATGCGAAATCCCTATTTCCGCCGCCGCCCGCCAAAATCGACCGGCCGCGAGGAATTCGGCGCCCATCTGCTCGATCGGATCGTCGCCGAAGCCCGCCGCATGAGAATCGTTGACTACGACCTGGTCGCGACCGTTACCGCGCTGACCGCGCGATCGATCGCCGATGCGTGCCGCCGCTTCATCTTTCCACGTGGTCCCGTTGACCAGATGATCGTCACCGGCGGCGGCGCGAGAAATCCAACCCTGATGCGAATGATTGCGGCCGAGCTACCCAAGCTGGAAGTGATCACCGCCGGCGACGCCGGGGTAGACGGCGACGCGCTCGAAGCCGTCGCATTTGCCGTCCTCGGCTACCAGATGCTGCGCGGGCGCCAGGGCAACATCCCCACCGTCACCGGTGCGCGCGCCCCGGCCGTGCTCGGCAAACTCACGCTGCCCCCACGGCCGGTGAAAAAGTGAAAAAGTGAGAAGGTGAAATCATTAAAAGTCGAGTCTCACCCGCGCCGCGAAGACTCGGCGCGATTTCACATGCTGCGCTTGTCCTCGGGCGGCTCGACCCCCGCCTTCGCCGCTGACTCGACCACCGCCGACCGGAAGATACCGTGCGCCATCGTCGCTTGCTCGCGAGCCGCTCGTACCGCATAGACTCTCATCCGCGCTTCATGCGCCGATTTGTCGTCCGGCGCCGCGGCCACCGCCCAATCCACCAGATGACAAGCCAATACGATTTCGCCGGCCGCCAGTCTTTCATTCGCGCGCGCGATGAGGGGGGCCGTGCCGCCCGCCAGCACCGCGATCTCCCGCGCCCGCTCACCGTCGGTGGCGGGTTTGAGATTCGACGGCGTGCCGTCGTACCATCCGCCTTCCAGCCGCCAGATGTTGCGCACGATAAACTCGGGCTCGTCGTACACGGCTTGCAGCCACGGTTTCTCCGCGAGATTTGCCGGCGGCTTCACGGTGTGAATTATCTCGTCCAGCGTGGCGCCCGCGTTCATCATTGCAAGAGCCTGATCGTACAGGCTCTGCAGATAGTTCGCGGTGTCGTTAAGCACTTGCCGCACCCGGATCGCGCCGAACACCGGGTAGCCGTGGCCCGGCACCAGCACTTCCGCCCCCAGCTTCGCCATCACCCGCAGCGCCTCGGCCCATTCGCGCGCGTAGCGCTGCGCCTTTTGCGGATTGCCCGCGTTGGGCGCCGCCCAGATGATCAAATCTCCGGTGAACAGCAGCTTGTGCCGGGGGATGAACACCCAGCAATGATCGTCGGTTTCGCCGCGCGCATGATGGCATTCAAACTTGTCGTCGCCCGCAACTACATTCAACTGATTATCGAAGTAAGTATCCGGATATACGTACTCAGTCGGCCATGGCGAGGGCCGGTTGAACTGCCGTGTATTGACTACACTGTTATAGCCTGAGGTGCGCTTGTAGCGATCGAACCGCGCCGCGACTGCGCGATGTCCCACCACGCGCGGCCGCGCCATCTTGTTCTTCTGCGCCTCCGCCATTATGGCCGGCATCCCGCACGCATGATCGACGTGCCCGTGCGTGTAGATCGCCGTGTTCACCCGCTCCGGCGAGAACTGCCGAATCAGCTTCACCGTCGCGTCCCCGTTGAAGTGGCCCCCGGTATCCACCAGCACCAGCCCCTCGCCCGTCTTGGCCGCCGTCACGTTCGCGAACCATCGGTAGAACATCACGCCGTCCGCAATTTCCTCGTACTCGCCGGTCGGCATGAGCGGATGAAATTGGCGGGTCGTAATCGCGCCGGTGAAAATCTTTTCCGATTGATCTCTTATCACGCCCATAGCTGAAACTTCCTCTTGGACTGCCTCAATCGATCCGATGGAGCTCCCCGATATTCCGAATCTTCTCGTGATCGACCCAGGTGTAGCGCTGATGCCAATCGACCAGCCGCGCCTCGATTCCCGCCGCGCGCGCGCCCTCCACGTCGATCGAATAGATGTCGCCCGCAAATCTCACCTCGTCGGGAGCGACGCCCAAACGCTCAAGCGCGATTTGAAAAATCCGCGGGTCGGGTTTTGCCACCCCGACCACGTGCGAGTCGATGATCACGTCGAAGTACGGCGCCAGCCCGAATCGTTTTGCGTCCGCTTCGATCTGTCCCTCCGCATTCGACACGATCGCAAGCCTGTATCCCGCCGATTTGAACGCCTCCAGCGCCTCGAACGTGCCTGGCCGCACCACGCGCCAGAGCGAGGCCTCGCGATGGATCGCGCCGAACTTCGCCGCGCATTCGCGGAGTTCCTCTTCCCCGATTCCTGCCGCCGTCATCCAGCCGCGAAAAAAATGCTCGTACGCCCGCCCGTCGGCCACCTTGCCCGCCCCGCTCATCAGATGTTGATCGATCGCCGCGCGCCCCCCGTATTCGGCATGCTCGAGCGCCAGTGCGTCGAGCTTGCGCCCTTCGCGCGAGAATTCGCGCGCCAGCAACTCGAAATCCAGGAATGCGAGCGTGCCGCCAAAGTCGAACAGCAGCACCTTGAGTTTTGCCTTTGCCTTCGATTTCATTCCCCTCCAGTTTAGCAGGGGCCGGCCTCCGCGCGCATGTGAGGCAGCGCGTGGTCAAAGGGCTCGAGCTGCACTCCGGCCGCGATTTTCTTGCTCAGGTGCGGCGGCCGGCCCCTGTAAACCCAGTGTGGGTTTCGCTCGGTCCGCCCTTGTTGCTCCGCTATCCGCCAAAAAGATATGATTATTCTGGAGTTTTTTCCCCGTCCCGCCAGCGCTCCACAGGAGTGAGTGATGTTCACCGGTATCATTGAAGACCTCGGCACCGTCGAAAGCCTCAAGCCGGTCGATCAGGGCGCGGTAATTTCCGTCCACACTTCGCTCCCCATTTCCGAAATCAACATCGGCGATTCGATCGCCGTCAACGGCGCGTGCCTGACCGTGATTTCTAAAGGCCCCGGCCGCTTCGCGATGGACATCTCGGCCGAGACCTTGCGATGCACCGGGCTTGGCGATCTGAAACCCTCCCGGCGCGTGAATCTCGAGCGATGCCTCACGCTCGGCAAGCTGCTCGGCGGCCATCTGGTTTCCGGCCACGTCGACGGCGTCGGCCGGGTCGCGTCGATCAAACCCGAGGGCGACTCAAAGCTCTTCACCTTCGAGGTCGCGCCCGCGCAAGCGCGCTACCTGGTCGAGAAGGGCTCGGTCGCCATCGACGGAATCAGCCTGACCATCTTCTTGGTCGAGGGCTGCAATTTTTCCGTCGAAATAATTCCCCACACGCTGCGATCGACGACGCTAGGTTTCAAGCAGCCCGGCGATGCCGTCAACATCGAAAACGACATGCTGGTCAAGTATGTCGAGAAGCTTCTCGCGATACGCACGACGCCGGCGCTCGCGTCGTGAACGGTGAATGGGTGAAAGCGTGAAAAAGTGAAAAGTGGAAAAGTGAAAACCGCATGAGCCTGATGCAGATACCGCGCAAGATCGAGTACGCGCTGCGGGCGATGATCTATCTCGCCGATCGTCCGGGCGGCATTGCGCGCGGCACTGAAATTGCCAGCCACGAGCACATCCCGAAATACTACCTGGAAAAAGTAATTCGCGATCTGATGCGGCGCGGCCTCGTCCGTGCGCGCCGCGGTCCCGGCGGCGGTTACCAGCTCGCCCGCGATGCCGACAGCGTCACGTTTCGCGATATCATCGAAGCCGTTGAGGGTCCGATCAAGCTCAACCTGTGCACCGACGGCAGCAGCTCATGCGCTCTGCAGCCGTCCTGCCGCATGTATCGCGTTTGGGAAAAGGGCCAGCGCGTGTTGCTCGAAGTTTTCTCCGATACCTCGCTCGCCGAAATAGCCGCCGGGCGGCCGGCGCCGGCCGTGCGTTCCACCCCCGACGTCGCGTCGAAAGCGATATCGCCGGCCAAGTCTCAGCCCGCGTAGCCCAATTGAAGAACCTCCCGACGCCGGCCTCGCGAACCCTCTGCCCGTGAACGATTTCGGAGCTACCGGCCTCGGCGACTTCGCCGGCAAACCGCGCCGCGGCGCCCCGGTCTTCAGCGAGAAGACCTTCTATCTCGAGGAATTCTACGGCAAGAGCCTGCTCTTCGCGTTGATTCCTCCCGCCGGACAGCGGATTTCCGACTTCAATTCTCTCGTCCTGACCCTGCGCGAATTGCGCCGCAATCAAACCCGATGCGTCGTCATCGTTTCGCCGAGCGCGCTTCCCAAGCTGATGCGCCGGCTCGGCCGCCTCGCCCCCAAGGAAGCGCCCCCGGTCTTCAATCCATCCGACGGACTCCGCTCGCGCCCGTATCCGCCGGATTCCGCGGTCGCCGAGATCTGGGCGCGATTGCGCGCCGGATCGATCGTCGTCGCCTCGATGAGCCGTGACGACGCCGACGATCTCACCGTCTTCGCTCGCGAGCTCGCCAGCCGCCTTCGCGTCTTCAAGCTGCTGATGCTCGATCGGCGCGGCGGCTTGATCGACAAGGACGGACACCGGCTCTCGTTCGTCGAGCAAAAGCGCATCCGCCCCACCATGCGCCGGCTGCGCTCGCGCGCTCGCAGAGCCATCGTCCGCGCCGCCCTCGACGCGCTGGAAGACGGCGTCGGTTCCGTCAACCTGGTCGCGCCAGCCGACGTTTACGAGGAGCTCTTCAGTTTCATCGGCGCCGGAACCCTGTTCACCGAGATGCAGTACGGCTTCGTCCGCCCCGTTTCAATCGACGACTTCGAAGAAGTTGAAGCACTCATCGTCCGCGGCCAGAGCGAAGGCTCCTTGCTGCCCCGCACTCCCGAGCAGATCGCGAAAATCCTGCCCTCGTGCTACGGCTACCGAATCGGCGACGAACACCTTGCTGGAATCTGCTCGCTGCTGACCGAGCCGTACCGCCGCGACCGCGCCGGTGAAATCACCGCGATGTACACCTTGACCCGCTTCCAGGGCGAGGGCGTCGCCGCGGTGCTGGTCCGCGAGATCCTCAAGGAAGCCCGCGCTCGCCGCCTCAAATACGTTTTCGCATGCACCAGCGAGGATCGGGTCGGCGGCTTCTTCTCCCGCCTCGGATTCAAGCGCGTGAATGCCCGCCAGGTCTCCGCGGCCAAGTGGCGCGGCTACGATTCCTCGCGGATCAAGAGCCTTAGTATATTCCGCGCCGAGCTCGACTGACTATTCGAAGCCGTGAGTAGCTATTATATATTGATTAGCTATTATATCTCTGCGCCCGGCCCGGCGGCCTTCGCATGAACCGCAAAGCCGCCGCCGCGATCGCCGCGATCGCGCTCCTCACCGCCGTCCTGACCCTTCATCGGCTCGGCGCCGCCGACGTATGCACCGGCAACGAGGCCGTCGAAGGCGTGTTCGTCCAGCAGATGGTCGAGCATGGCCATCTCCTGTTCCCGGTCGAGAACGGCGCCGTCCCGATGTTCAAGCCGCCGCTGTTTCATTGGACCGCGGCGGCGATCGATCGCCTCGCCGGAATTCGCAAAGTGACCGCCGCCAACCTCCGCATCCCGTCCGCGCTTTACGCGGTTGCCGGCGCGCTCCTCACGATGCTGTTCGCGTTCGAATTCCTCGGCCTCGAGGCCGCCGTGCTCGCCGGACTCGCGCTTGCCGGCTCCTATCAGTACGTCAGCCAGGGCCGCTACGGCCGCGTCGACATGACGCTGTGCTTCTTCGAATCGCTCGCCCTGTTTGCGTTTCTGCGATGGATACCCCGCGACGCGGCCTCGTCCGGCCGCGCCGCGCGCTTCGACTCCAGCCTGCCCGCGCTCTATCTGATGGCGGCTGCGCTCGGCCTCGGCGTGCTCGCCAAGGGCCCCGTCGGCGCAATTCTTCCCGGCGTTTCAATCGTCATCTTCATGTTCACCGAGCGCCGTGGACGCCAACTCCCGGCGATGGTCGATCCCGGCGCGATCATCCTCGGCGCCGCGATCGCTTCGAGCTGGTATCTCGCATGTTACTTCGGCGGGCGCTTCACCTTCCTCAATCGTCAGCTCGACACCGAAAACGTCGGCCGCTTCTTCGGCTCGCTGGGCGCGATGGCGCCGTGGTACTACCTGAAACCGCTGCTGCTCAACTCCGCCCCGCTGAGCGTCATGGTCCCGGTCGCCGCCGTTTACGCATTACTCACTCCATTACTCACTCAGCGCCGCTCCGAATCCACCTGTCCCGCCGGCTCCGCCCGCGCCCACGGCGCCGTCCGCCTCTTCGCGATCTTCTACTTCGCCACCGTCGTCTTCTTCAGCATCGCCGCCTACAAGCGCCGCTCCTATCTGCTGCCGGTATGGCCCGCGGCCGCCGTGATGCTCGCGTGGTGGATCGTCACCGTCCCTCCGCCTGCATGGCGCCGTACCGCGACCCGGTCATTCGCCGCCCTGTGCATCGGGCTCGCCGCTTTCAACTTCGTCTATATACCGCGGATGGAAGTCCGGTCGTGCCGCGACGATTCATTTCGGCCCGCCGCCGAAGAAATCGCCCGCGTCGCCGCGCCCGCCGACCCGCTCTACCTTTATGGATTTCAGGAAGAGATCGCGCCGCTGCTGTTCTACCTCGATCGCGACGCGCCCGTTCTCCAGGGCCGTCTCGGCGACGCGCCCCCCGGCTTCATCATCGTGCCCGCCGGCGTATGGGAGACCCATCGCCGCGAGAGCCTCGACCTCGAACCCGTCCTCACTTCCGAGCACGGCAACCGCCGCCTCGTGCTCCTCAAACGCGGCAAGTCCTACGCGTCACGCTGAGCAAAAAAAGATCGAACGAAATATCTGTCACTCCGAGCAGACTCTGAGTTTTGTGTCATTCTGAGCGAAGCGAAGAACCCCTGATCCGGAAGCAGGGCGCGGAAGACACCGAGCGCCATGACAAACACAAATGCAAAAGTCGGCACTTTATTGTGTCATTCTGAGCGGAAGCTGCTGTGATTGAGCCGAAGCACTGAGTGCCCGCAGGGCTCAGGACGACACGGAGACTATCTGCCGCTTGCGCTCCTCAGCACCGGCTCGTGTGCCGCTTTCTCCGCCGAATGCCCCGCGCATCGCCGCTTCAGCTCCGCGAACGCGTCATCGACGAACGCCTTCATCAGTGCAACGTCGGGCATCACGCGCGGGTCCGCGATCATTCCGAAGTATAGATTGCGATAGTAACTTAGTATTGCGACTCCATATCCCAGCGTTGCGCCGAGCGGCACCAGCGGTACCATGTCCAGGCAAACATGTCCGTTTACATATTGCGGCACCTGCACCCCCGGCACGTTGGTCGCAATAAAATTGATCGCGAACGCGGGCAGCCCGAAGCCGTCGGGCCGCGGCTTCCAATCCGTCCACTTCGTCAGCCGCCCCGCCACGTCCATCATCGTGGTCCCCGCGCGCGCTACCGGAGCAATCATGCTCGGTGGAATTGCGTCGCCGAGCTGCAATAACGCGTCCACCGCCTGCGCCAGCCCGCCCGCCTTGATTCGCTCGGTCTCCTCGCTGATCAATTTCAGCCGCTCGACGACATCCATCGGCGCCGCCGGCGTGGTCGGGAACATCATCGAGACCCGATTCCCCAGCGAAGCCTTTTCCTCTTTGTGCCGCACGTTGACCGGACATCCGATGCGCAGTAGCTGTCCTTCGACGGCGTACCCATGATGCTGCAAGTAACGCGCCGCGCCCTCGGCCAAAATTGTCAGTACGACATCATTGACCGATCCCCCGAACACCGATCTGATCGCGCGAAAGTCCGCGAACGGCAGACCCGTCCATGCCACGATCCGTTCCTGGGTAACCGGTGTCGAATTCCACGGCGTCGCCACTATTCGCCGCGTCGCCAGGTCGGTCATCAGCCGCGCCGCCACCGCCAGTTGCCGCCCGCGCTCCACCACCGTCACCGGCTCCTCGGCTGCTTCGACCGCCGCCTCGATCGTCGAGCTGACCGCGCCTTCAATCCGATCGCGCATGGCCTCCGCGAACCGCCGAATCAGGCTCGACGGCCGCGCCGCCACCCACGGCTCCGGCGGCTGGGGGATGTCCTCCGGCTCCGCCCGAAAGTCGTACATCACTTTCGTCAGCTCGACCCCCGACACTCCATCGACCAGGCAATGATGCACCTTCCACATGAGCGCCGTGCGATTTCCTTTCAGGTTGTGGAACGTGTGCAGTTCCCACAGGGGATGCTTGCGGTCGAGCGGTTTCTGAAAGATGCGCATCATCTCGGCCAGCGCGTCCCCGTCGCTCATCGCGTCGGGCAGTTGATGCAGATGCACGTGCTTGTCGAGCGAGTATTGCGGATCGTCTTCCATCATGGCGTGCGCCAGATTCAGCGGAACTTCGACCAGCCGCTGCCGGTAGCGCGGCACCAGGTGCATCCGTTCCTCCAGATGCCCGAGCAGCGCGTTGAAATCCAGGTGGCCTTCGAACAGCCCGATCGATCCGATATGCAGCGGACCGCTCTGCGTATCGATGTAGATAAAGGTCGCGTCCTGCGTCGACAGCCGATAGCTGGAGGCGGATGGAAATGCGGATGTTTCGGCCATTTGAACTCACCTCCAAGCCGGATCTCCCGGGAGCTCGGGCCACGGCGCCGCGCCGCGTCCCAGCCGAGAAGACCCCGGAAATGACATTGCCGCGGACTGCAAAGTTTGGCAGGCATGGCCGCTTTGATGCAAGCTGAATTGCGCCCCAGCGACCCTTGCCGGACCCGCCCGCACTGATCAAGGATAGCGTTTCGCTGGTTCGCCGGAGGTTTCGATGGCCGAGCAGATAAAGACCAATCGTCCCTATCCAATCCAGGTTAAACTCCGCGACGGCCGCAGCGCCCCTATTCGCGTGATGCAACCCGCCGACCTCGACCAGATAGTCGAATTCGCCAAGCAGCTCCCCGCCGACGACCTGCTCTTCCTGCGCACCGACATCACCGACCGCAACGTCGTCAAGCAATGGATCGATAACATCAAGAACGGGCACACCATCACGCTGCTGGCCGAGATCGACGGCGAGCTCGCCGCCTACGCCAGCGTTCATCTCGATCAGGCGGTATGGACCCGGCGGGTCGGCGAAATTCGAATCATCACCTCGCCCCGCTTCCGCGGCACCGGCCTCGGCAAGCGCCTGGCCGCTGAGGTGTTCGATCTCGCGCGCTCGCTCGGGCTTAAAAAAATCACCGCCCAGATGACCACCGAGCAGACCGCTGCCCGCGCGGCCTTCGAGCGCCTGGGTTTTCAGGTCGAGGCGATACTTTCCGACTGGGTCGAGGACCGCCGCGGCCGCTCCCGCGATCTCCTCATCATGACCCACGATGTCGAGGGCTTTTCCGACCGCATCGTCGCCTGATTTGGAACAGGGCAAGCGGTCCCCTCATGGGACGCGCTGCGCTATATCCTGCCGCGATGCGGAAGCGATCAACCAACCTCGGCATGAAGGGTGACAGTCCGATCCACGGCGCTCCCACGCGCGCCCTCGACGACCTCTACCATTATTTGCTGACGGCTTCGTGGCCGGCCCTGATAGGCATAATCGCGTTGGCGTTCACCATCGCGAACCTTGTGTTTGCCATGGGCTATTACCTCGACGGCGGCGTAGCGAATGCCCATTACCGCTCGTTCGCCGACATGTGTTTTTTCAGCATCCAGACCATGGCGACGATCGGTTACGGCAAGATGGTGCCGGTCACGCTCTTCTCGAACATCCTGGTCTCCGTCGAGGCGTTGACCGGCCTGGTCGCGCTGGCGCTGATGACCGGGCTGGTATTCGCGAAGTTCTCGCGGCCCACCGCGCGCGTAAGATTCAGCCGCTATCTGGTCGTCGGCCCGCGCGACGGTACGACCAGCCTGATGATCCGGATGGCGAACCTGCGCGCGAACCGAATCGTCGAGGCGAACATTCACGTCGTTTTCGCCCGCGATGAAACCACCGTCGAGGGCGAATCCATCCGCCGCTTCCACGATCTGACCATGACGCGCGACCGCAGTGCGATGTTTGTGTATTCCTGGACCGCAGTCCATCGCATCGTCGAAGGCAGTCCGCTTTTCGCCCAGACGCGCGACTCGCTCGCCAATAGCCATCCCGAAATCATCGTATCGATCACCGGACTCGACGAGACGTTCTCTCAGACCATTCATGCCCGGCATACGTACAAACTTGACGAAATCATTTGGGGCGCGCGCTTCGCCGACGTGCTGACTCTCCATCCTGACGGCACCAGAAGCATCGATTACACGCACTTTGACGACGTCGAAATGCTTGCGCCTGTCAAATGAAGCGATTCCCTGCTCGTTCACTCCCGCGCCTGCGACCCAGTCCCTAGGCACAACCCGGATAGAGCCTGCCCTGAGCGAAGCCGAAGGGTCGTTCGCCGACATCCATATCGCCGAACGGGTGAGTACGCAAGACAAACTTGTCGAGCTTGCCCCCGATCCAGTCCCGGCGCCATACAGCGCCTCGGCTGCGGTCACCGAACCTGCCGCTAATAGGTAAGAGACGGAGTAGGAAGGGGCCTCGCGCGAATCACGCGATCAAGCCCAAGCCAAAGCGCAAAGCGACAGGGTCGTGGCAATCAGAGACACGCGCAGCCCCCGCGATCGACGCGCTTTCGACTGGCTCGAAGATTTGATCGACAAACCCCAATAGCCGCTAGGCCCTTTCCCCCTATTCGCGCATCGACCTTCAGTTTCAGCGCGGGCCCGACGACGCGGGGGGCGCCTCTTAAGGATCGAAGTCTCTCTCAAGCTCGGTTAACCCCTTCCATCTGACTCCATCCGAGCCAAAACCCTCGATTCGCCAGAGGCGTGCACTGTCACAAAGAGTCAGATAAACTACAGGGTGGTTTTGCAAGTCAGCAGAAACATGCGGAGCTTGGACGAATGCCTGCAACAATCAAAGAAGACTATCTCTCTCCCGACGACTTGCTGTTAGATCCCAACAACTTTCGGTTCCAGGATAGTGAAGGGTTCGTCTACGCGGACGAAGCCCGCTTTCATGAAGACAGTGTACAGAAACGTGCCCTAGAACGACTGCGCGACGACCAATCTCTGGCGTCCTTGAAGAACTCGATCCTGAAGAACGGCTACATACCGATAGAGCGCTTAGTAGTCCGCCCTTCTCCTAACGTTTCGAAATGGGTCGTCATCGAGGGAAATCGTCGCCTAGCGGCCGTGAAATGGATACTTGACGATCACAGCGCTGGGGTCAAAATCCCGCCTGATATTCTCAGTTCCATAAAGAGCCTTCCGGTCGTAATCGCCGAGCAAGAAAAGCCAGATGCGGCCTTTCGAGCATCATTGATGGGCATCCGACACGTATCAGGAATCAAGGCTTGGGGAGGGTATCAACGGGCAAAACTGGTCGCGCAGATGCGCGACGAGATGAAACTCGACCCTTCAGAAATAGCAGAGCGTCTGGCAATGACGACTCACGAGGTAAACCGGCGGTATCGAGCGTTCAAGGCCCTCCAGCAGATGCAAGGCGACGATGACTTTAGTGGCTTCGCTAAGCCAACTATGTATCCCATGTTCCATGAGGCCGTCTCCGTTCCAGCGATCCGAGAATGGTTAGCGTGGGACGATGGGACAAACTCCTTCACAGATGACGACAAGCTAAAGATATTCTATAGCCTCATCACACCCAGTGAAGGAGACGAAGAAGAAGACCGTAGGGAACCGAAGATCACGACGTACTCTCAGGTGCGTGAACTTCGGAACGTTCTGTCGAAGCCCGAAACCATAAAGGTGCTTCTGGATCCTGCACGATCATTTGAAGATGCCCTAGCTCTCGCCAAAACTGAAGAGCTAGTACGCCTCTGGGAAACCGAAGTAGCTGAGGCAATTCGATCGCTGGAGGCTATGACGATTCACCAAGTCAAGAATTTGACGGACGAGAACTGTCAGCTTTTGCTGAAACTCGTAAGCGTCGTCCAGGAAAGGATCACGGACCACGCCTCGCTAACGGCAGTCTAGTCGACGAACTAGAAGCGTAATCAAGCGCAGCCATTTCCTTGGTGGCGCTTATCCAAGCAATGCACGCTACCAGCGCACAATAGGCGAATGCGACCAGGGCCAGCAGCGGTTGTCAAGCTGATCTTAGATACGACAGCCATCGATGCGCCTCCCGTTCCTATCGTAGAGTTAGCTACAGAGCTGATAGTCAGTCAAGGGTGGGAAACTTCGAGGCACGTTGCAAGGGAAAGAGGCGAGAGATGGGCCGAACAGATCTTGACCCGCATACAGACCGAAATCAACGCTCTTGGAGAGGTTGGTCGTCCACCGAGAATAACTTTCAATTCATCCTCCGGTTACATGTTGCAGGGCGCGTGTTTCGTCGAGCCTAGTGATTCTAATGAGCTCATTGAACTGAAGCGGCGTCGCGCACGGGCCGCTGAGTATCTAACATTACTTGGGAGCATCAGTGCTCTTCAATTCGAGAAGTTGTGCGGAAGGCTACTTCAGCTGCTAGGTATCCACAACGTAGTCGTTACGAGACGCTCAGCTGACGAAGGTATAGACTTTTACGGGACCCTTGAAGTCGGTAGACTTCTCCCCGCCGGGTTGACTGCTACCGTACAGAGACATCTTTCTGTCACTGTGATCGGACAGGCAAAACGGTATCTGGACACTCAAGTTGGAACCGCCGAGATTCGCGACCTCGTAGGTGCAATCACTCTGCTTCGGAGTGGTGCAATTGGCAGTGTAAAGACGCCTTTTAACGACTTGCGGGTCCGCGCCGCCGAACCGCTATTCGCAGTGCTGGCTACCGCGGGATCCTTGAGCTTGAACGCTTGGCGCTTACTTTTGGAGTCCGGAGTGATCGGCTTTGACGGCGAAATGATCGCCGCCTTTCTGGCGGATCAAGAAGCGTCTATCCGGGATTCCCACTTTGACCGAGATGTTTTTTATGAGTGGCTTGACAAGCCTGTGAGCGCATGAGAAAAGCGCCCCGGATTTCCATTTTCTATGTTGCTTGCCTTTCGGCCGACTCGGTGAACTCGGGAGATCATCTGCTTACCTCCCTCTGAAGAAGAACGGGCCTGAGGAACGACTCACACCCGTCTAGGGCGGTCCAATACCGCGCCACACCATGCCACGAAATCTTGCGCCGCACAGCGCTCCGGTTGCGGTCACCGAACCCGCCCCCTTTAGCACGGCATGGCGGACGTGGGAACGGAGGGGCTCGCTGAGGCCGTGGACAGGCGCCGGAGTCATTTGCGGATTGACTCCTCCACCAGCCGGATCATCGCCTGCATCGTTGCGCTGTCGTTCAGCCGCGGAAACGGCTCGTCAGGAATTGGCGCCTCGAGGAAGCCGCATAGCGGCGTCCATCCTTCCCGCACGTCGAACACGAGCAGCCGCGCGGAATCGATCGCGTCGCGGACCTCTTGAATGTGCCGCTTGAACACCTCGATCGCGTAAGCCTTGTCCTCGAAGCGGTTGTCGAACGTCTCGGCGAGAACCGCCTTGCGCACCATCTCGCTCTGGAGCCGGAAGTTTTCGGGCACGCCGTCGTGCAACGGCAAGTTCATCAACTGGTAAATGGTATCGCTCATGCTCTTGTACCAGGCTTCGGGTTCGCGCACCGAGAGCAGCACCTTCGCATCCGGGTAATGAGCGGCGATTTCGCGCCACCATCGCGCCCCCGGCCAATCCACCGTCGCGCGGAAGTCGCGGAATACCAGCTCCCAGTCCATCGGATGCCCGAATGCCAGCCGATGCCACATCGCGGCGTGGTCGGCTCGCGCAGGAACTTCCGTCATGTGATAGCAGGGGCCGAAGCCGAGTTTCTCAAGCGCGCTCTTTAGCGAGAGCGTCCCGGTCCGTCCAAATCCGGCGCCAACGACCTTCAATGCCATCTTGGGACTCCCGCGCGAGCGTTCAGATCCGCTTACAACAGTTTCGCCCTCTATGTCGATGCGGATTGGGAGGGAAGTGCGCCCCCATCGATCCGCGCAGGCGGGAGCCGATCACCGGCGCAACAAGAGGCCGTCAAAGAGGTGCTGCGTCACGCTGGTCGCCATTTCTTCCGTCTTTACCGGGTACAGCTCGGATAGCTGGCGGTCAACCACGAGCGCCGAGAGCCCGTGAACAACCGACCAGGCCGCCAGCGCCAACTCCTTCGGATCGCCCTCCTTCACCGCACCTGCCCTCTGGCACTCCGCGATAGCGTCCACCAGCAGGCCAAAAGCTTCCGCCGCCGCCTCCGCTAGCGTGGGATAGGCAAACTTGTTGGCTACTCCGGGCGCAAACTTGCCGGCTACTTCGGGAGCGAACATTACCCGAAAGTGCGATGGATGGCTGCTCGCGAAGCCAACGTAGGCGAGCCCCAGGGCCCGAAAGCGCTCGAGCGGATCGCTCTGATGGCTCGCGCTATCGCGCTGCATCGCAGTCAGCGCTCGAAACCCCTCCTCGGCGACGGCCGCAAGTAATGCTTCCTTGCCGGCGAAATGCCGGTAGGGCGCCGCTTGCGAGACCCCGGCCAATCGCGCCGTGGCGCGAAGTGTGAGCCCTCCCGGACCCACGGTCTCGGCCAGGCTGAGCGCCGCCTGCAGCAGCGCTTCGCGCAGGTTGCCGTGATGGTAGGGAGCGCCCCGGCGCTTCGTCGGTCCGCGCCCAGGCCGCGCGCCGGAACTCAAAATCCGTTTCGTCACGCCCGGCGAGCCCTCTCGACGGCGACACGGACGAATGTTGACATTGTTGACATTGATGGCATTTGATGTTAACGATGTTAACAATCAACCGAGCGAAGCGCAAGCGGCTTCGCCCGCTAACCCATGAGGCCACCGCCATGACCGATCGCTACCGAGAGCTGAACGACGAACGCTTCGACGTTATCGTGGTGGGCGCCGGCATCGGCGGATTGACCGCCGCGGCAGTCCTCGCGCGCCGAGGCAAGAAAGTCCTGCTGGTCGATCAGCACATGGTGGCCGGCGGCAACGCCACTATCTTCCGGCGTCGAGGCTACGAGTTCGACATCGGGATCCACTACCTCGGCACTTGCCAGCCCGACGGAATGATGGCCCGGGTGCTGCGCGCCGCGGGAATCGACGACGTGGAGTTCGAAGAGCTGGATCCCGACGGGTACGACACGCTGGTCTTCCCCGACTTCGAGTTCAGGATCCCCAAGGGGATGGAGGCTTTTCGCAACCGCCTGTGCGAATTCTTCCCGCGCGAAAAACGCGGGATCGATCGCTACTTCACCCTGCTGCGCCAAGTGGATGGGTTTTCCAAGCTGATGGGAAATCCCGCCAAGGCGCCGTCGACGATGCTGCGCTCGTTGATGCTCCTGCGATGGAGGAATGCCACCTTGGGCGAATTCCTCGACTCCTGCACCAGCGACGCGCGGCTAAAGGCGGTCCTGACCGCCCAAAACGGCACCTACGGCCTGCCGCCGAGCCGCGCTTCGCTCCTGATCCACGCCGCCATCGCACTCCATTACATGGAGGGCGCCTACTATCCCAAAGGCGGCGGACAGGTCATCTCGGATCGATTGGCCGAAGCGGTCGAGCGTCACGGCGGCAAGATTCTGCTGCTCACGAAGGTCGAGCGCATCGCCGTGCGCGACGGCAAGGTCGCCGGAGTCGAGCTGAACAGCCGGCACCTGGGGAATCGTTTCATTCAGGCGCCAGTAGTGATTTCGGATGCGGACTTGAAGCGCACGATTATCGACCTGGTCGGCGCCGAGCACTTTCGCTCCAAGACCGTCGATCGCACCCGGCGCTTCGAGATGGCCCCGGCGTTGGGAATCCTGTACCTCGGTATAAACCGCGACCTGAAGGCCGAGCATCATCCGCGCACCAACTACCTGATCAATCCCGGCTACGACTGCGAGCCCAACTATGCGGCCGCCCTTCGCGGCGAGTTTCCCGAGCAGCCGTTCGCGTTTGCGACGATCGCCTCGCTCAAGGACCCGGACAACGCGCGCGTGGCTCCGCGCGGGATCACCAACCTCCAGCTCATGTCGATCGTGCCGTCCGATCCAAGAGCGTGGGGAGTGAACCCGGAGGAAGTCGCCAGCCGCAATTACCGCCGCAGCGAAGGATACCGGCACCACAAGCTGATCTACGGTCGCTCGCTCATCGCGGCCGCCGAGCGCGTTTTCCCCGGAATGTCGCATCAGATTGCCTATGAGGAGGTTGCGACTCCGCTCACTCAGTCCCGGTACACCGGCTCGACCGACGGAACCTCCTACGGGATTGCGGCCACCCCGGATCAGTTCCTGCTGCGCCGGCCCGGCGCGAAGACCGAGATTGAGGGCCTTTATCTCTGCGGCGCCAGTTGCCGCACCGGCCATGGCATCATGGGCGTAGCGCTCTCGGGTCTGATGGCGGCCGCTGAAGTGACCGGTGACAACATCATGCGTGAGGCGATGGGTCCCCCGCGCCAAGCTTAGGCAGGCGGCACTTAAGAACACTCCGGCGCAGCGCGCTACCCGCCCTTTGCCCTAAGCTGGACAACGGTCTAGGCTTGGTGATCCCAGAATGCTGGCATCGGAGGGTTCAATCATGTCTGACGACGATCCCCGCGCTGAAGTGTTCGACGACGAGCATCCCGGTCCCCCGGTGCTTGAATCCGCCCTTGAAAACACCGCGCTCAGCGATGTTGTTTCGCAGCCGGCGCTGACCCTTCCCGCCTCGGCCACTCTCGCCGACGCGATTCACCTGATGCAGAAGGAGCGGCGCGCGTGCGTTCTGATCATGGAGAACAACCGGCTCGCCGGCATCCTCACCGAACGCGACATCCTGATGAAGGTGGCGGGCCAGCCTATCGACCTCGTCCACACTCCGGTGACGGTCTCGATGACTCCCGATCCGTTCACGCTCCCGGCCGACGCCAATGTGGCGTTCGCGCTCAACAAGATGGTGCTCGAAGGATTCCGCCACATTCCGCTGGTTGACGACGCGGGCCGTCCGACCGCGGTGGTCTCGATGCGCAATCTGATCGAATATCTCGGCGAGATTTATTCCCGCGAGATGCTGACGATACCACCCGATCCAAGTCAGGACCGTTTCAAGAGCCGCGAAGGCGCCTGACCGCGCCGCCGCGCTGCTCTGGAGTGCTTTGCATAACCGGATATCGGTGCTGGAGCGACACGCGCTGGCGCGCGAGATCCTTCGCTGCGCTCAGGATGACGCAAAAAAGCGAGCGGCCGCACCTGTCATTCTGAGCCGCTGCGGCGAAGAATCTCGACGGGCGCTCCGGCGTCCGGCGCTGGCTACGCACAACTCCGCTCGGGCGCTGTCGTTCCCGCGTGTTCTCTTCAGCCGGCGCACACGCCCGCGCTAACGCCGAAGCTACAGGATGGAGGGGGCTTTGATGCGGTTGAAATACTTTCGAGCGTTGACTCGCCTGATCGCTCTGGGGTTGGTGCTCGGCGGCTCGGCGGGATGCGGCGTCAACAAGATCCCGACGCTGGACGAGCAGGTTAAGGCCGCTTGGAGCGAAGTGCTCAACCAATATCAGCGGCGCGCCGACCTGATTCCCAACCTCGTCGAGACGGTCAAGGGCTATGCGCACCAGGAGCAGCAGGTGCTAACCCAGGTGACCGAAGCGCGCGCCAAAGCGACCCAGATGCAGCTTCCCGCGGACATCCTCTCGAACCCTCAGGCGTTCCACCAGTTCGAGCAGAACCAGGCTGCCGTTAGTGGCGCGCTCGGCCGCCTGCTCGCGGTAGCCGAGGCCTACCCCGACCTCAAGTCGAATCAGAATTTCCTCGCGCTTCAATCGCAGCTTGAGGGCACCGAGAATCGCATCGCCGTCGCCCGCCGCGATTACATTCTCGCCGTGCAGGACTACAACACCATCCTCAGGACCATTCCCGGACGATGGGTAGCAGCGATCCTCTATCCCGATATGAAGGTCCGCGAGACTTTCACGATCACCGAGCAGGCGAGGCAGGTTCCCCAGGTAAAATTCTAATGCGCATTCGCTGCGACTTGGCGGCGGACCGTGGCGTTAGAGCGCGATGGGCGCTGCTCATCCTTGCGCTGATCCTCGCCTCACCTGCCCTCGCCGCCGAACCGAAATTCCCGCCGCTCACCGGCCGCGTCGTTGACGATGCGGGCGTCCTGAACTCTTACACCCTGGGCGAGCTCACCCTGATGCTGGCCGATCACGAGCGAGCGACCGGCGAGCAAGTCGTGGTGGTCACGCTCGATTCGCTCCAGGGATATTCCATCGAGGATTTCGGCTATCAGCTCGGCCGCCATTGGGGCATCGGGCAGAAAGGCGCGAACACCGGCGCGCTGCTGATCGTCGCGCCCAAGGAGCACAAAGTTCGGATCGAGGTCGGCTACGGCCTCGAAGGGCAACTTACCGACGCCAATTGCCGAATCATAATCGACAACTACATCCTGCCAAGCTTCAAGCGCGGCGACTTCAACGCCGGCATTCTGGCCGGCGCCACGTCGATAATCCAGGTGCTCGGGGGTAACGCCCTCGGTACGGGCGAACCAGCGACATCGTTTGGCGCAACTAACTCCCCACCCGCAGTTTCCAATAAAAGTCTTTTCAACCCTCCGGACAGCAAAGCATTCGTCGCTCTAGCGTTATTTTTCCTTATTCCGTTGATAGGCACTTTGTTTCTATTGGGGGCAGTCACTTCGTCAGGTAACAAAATTCAGTGGGGCACCAGCTATGACCGGCCCGGGGGAGGATTCTCTTCTGGAGGAGGATCTTCCGGTGGCGGCGGTGGCGGCTTCTCCGGCGGCGGTGGATCTTTCGGCGGCGGCGGCGCTTCGGGAAGCTGGTGAGTGTGAAACGGTGAAAGAGTAAAAAAGTGAAAAAGTACCTTCGCCGCGAATGGGCGGGCGGTGCCGCTAAAGCGGCAAGTGCGCTTCTCATTCTTCTGCTGATCCTCGCGTCACCGGCGCTCGCCGCCGAACCGAAATTTCCGCCGCTCACCGGCCGCGTCGTCGACGATGCGGGCGTGCTCAGCGCTTCGACCCAGAGCGAACTCACCGCGATGCTGGCCGAGCACGAGCGCGCAAGCGGCGAGCAAGTCGTGGTGGTCACGCTCGATTCGCTCCAGGGTTACACTATCGAGGATTTCGGCTATCAGCTCGGCCGCCACTGGGGCATCGGGCAGAAGGGCAAGAACAACGGCGTGCTGCTCATCGTCGCGCCCAAGGAGCATAAGGTTCGAATCGAGGTCGGCTACGGCCTCGAAGGAACACTTACCGACGCGGCGAGCCGCACGATAATCGAGAGCAATATCCTGCCGAGCTTCAAGCGCGGGGACTTCAACGCCGGCGTCATCGCCGGCACCACGTCGATACTGAAAGTGCTGGGCGGCAACCAAGTCATCGAACCAGGCAGCGAGTCGAACGAGCCCCCGGAAGGCAACGACCTCGCTGACGACTGGATGATCCTCATAGCGCTGGTCTTGTGGGTGGTCCTGGTAATCATTCTTGATCACCTTGGCAGTCGTAACCAGATCATTCGCCGCATGGGGCGAGTCGTTGGTCCCGGGACTAGCTATGGTGGAGGTTTCGGCGGTGGAGGCTTTGGTGGCGGCGGCGGCTTCTCCGGCGGTGGCGGATCTTTCGGAGGCGGCGGCGCTTCGGGAGGTTGGTGACGGTGAAAAAAGTGAAAAGTGAAAAAGTGAGAAGTCCATTCACACCTGCGGAGCACGAACGCATCGATGCCGCGATGGCCGCGGTCGAGCACGATACGTCTGCTAACCTTTGCGTCGTAGTGACTCGCGTCAGCGATCGCTATGCGCTCTACTCAGTCGCATCGGCTGCTATCGCAGCGATTGCGCTAGGCGCGCTCGCGAGTCTGATTCGGCCCGCGCTCGCGAGCCGCACGGTGATCGAGATCCAACTGTGGTTCATGATTGTGATGACGCTGCTGCTCGACTGGCTTCCGCTCCGGCTGCGGCTTGTACCCAAGCACGTCAAGCACGCTCGCGCCCAGCAACTCGCCCATCGCGAATTCAACGCGCATGCGATGACGGACCCGAAGCAGACTCACCGAATCCTGCTGTTCGTGTCGCTCGGCGAGCGTTACGTGGAGATCATCGCCGACCACGAGACCCACTCCCTGGCGCCGCCCGGAACCTGGAACAAAATCGTCGATCAATTCCTGGCCACCGTGAAAGCCGGCCGCGTCGCCGACGGCGTCCTCGAGGCGATCGCGGCCTGCGGCGCGATCCTGAAGACGCATCACCCCTCGCTGAACGCGTCGTAGAAGAGCGCTCATCGCCACTAAGGCGAGCTTTGCATAACCGGGCACAAGTGCTCGAGCGACACGCCCTGCCGCGCGACAACGGAGCGCGGCCCTGATACTGCGCTACCGTCGCCACGGCCAGGGCTCAGCCCTGCCGTTGGCGCGACGGGCCAACGGCATTCGCCAGAAATGCGCAACGCACCTTTTCCTCTCGCCCCTGAGAGCGAAAGACCGTCCTCGGGATTTCGCGATTAACACTGGGTGCAGGGGTCACCCCTGCCGCCCGCCGCGTAGGCGATTCTTCCTTCATGCCGCCGCGGCGCGGTAACTGCCGCGTTCTCTTGACGCGATGCTTCCGGCCGCGCTAATGCCGCAGCTATGCGAGTATGCGCGGCGCATTCCGGCCACGCGTAGCCGCTCGATCGCTTCAATTTTTTGAGGAGACAAATCATGGCTCGTCTGACGGGCAAAGTTGCGTTAATCGTCGGCGGCGGCGCAGACGGACCGGCAAAAGCCGGTGAGAAACTCTCCATCGGCAACGGCCGCGCCACCGCAATAACCTGCGCCCGCGAAGGCGCGGCGGTGATGGTCGCCGATCGCTCGCTCGAACTCGCCGAAGAGACCGCCGCTGCAATTCGCGGCGAAGGCGGACGCGCCGAAGCGGTCGCCGCCGACGTGAGCATCGAGGATCAATGCCGCGGCGCCGTCGAGGCAACCATCCGCGCCTTCTCCGCGCTCCATCTGCTGGTGAACAACGTCGGCATCGCCATCGGCGGCAACTTGTTGAACACCACTACCGCGCAGTTCGACACGATGCTCGCGGTGAACCTTCGCAGTCATTTCCTGATGATGCGCTACGCGGTGCCCGAGATCGCAAAAGCCGGCGGCGGCGCGATCGTCAACGTTTCTTCGATGGCCGCGCTGCGCAGCAACTCGCAGATTTCCTACGAGGCAACCAAGGCCGCGATTCTCGGGCTTTCACGCTCGGCCGCGGTCTCGCACGCGCGCGACAACATCCGCGTCAATACGATCCTGCCCGGGCTGATCGATTCCTCGATGGTGCGACGGCTGGTCGGCGATCGCGAGAGCGCCGTCGCCAGGCGAATCCCGATGCACCGGCAGGGGACGCCGTGGGAGATCGCAAATGCGATCGTCTTTCTGCTCTCCGACGAGGCGTCCTATATTACCGCCGCGGAATTGATCGTTGACGGCGGTCTCGCCGCTCGTTGAGAGCCGCCCGGACCACGGACGCATAACAACCCGCCGCAACTTCCGCCATGAGGTGAATCGTGCGCAAGCTGAAACTTGGCTATCAGCTCGATTTCCGCAATCCTCCGGACTCGCCGCTGTCTTTTCGCGATCTCTACCGCGAAGCGCTCGCCCAGGCCGAGGCCGCCGAGCAGCTCGGCTTCGATTCCATCTGGCTCACCGAGCATCATTTCACCGACGACGGCTATCTGCCCGCACTGATGCCCGCGGCGGCCGCCATCGCGGCGCGCACCACCCGCGTCACCATCGGCACCTTCGTCCTGCTGGCGCCGTTTTATCATCCGCTGAAGCTTGCCGAGGACGCGGCGTTCGTCGATGTAGTTTCGGGCGGTCGGCTGCGGCTGGGGATTGGCCTGGGCTACCGGGCCGAGGAGTTCGCGGGCTTCGGCGTGCCGCGCGCCGAGCGACTTGGCCGTACGCTCGAGACCATCGAGATTCTCAAGCTGGCGTGGAGCGGCGAGCGATTCAGTTTCGACGGCAGGTATTTCAAGTTCCACGGCGTGCGCGTGCTGCCGCGGCCCGTATCCGAGCCGCATCCCGAGCTGCTGTGGGGAGCAGGCGCGGCCAAATCGATTCGGCGTGCGGCCGAGCTCGATCTTTCGTTCGCATGCGTCGGCGGCCGCAGGGAAATCAGCGTCTATCTCGAGGCGCTCAAAGCCGCCGGCAAGGATCCCGCCCGCTACAGCATCGTGAACAGCCGCGTGGTTTACGTCGCCGACAGCGAGGAACAGGCGTGGCGCGACACCCGCGACGCGCTCATGTACCAGGCCGAGCTTTACGCGCAATGGCTCTCGGCGGCAGCCGGCACCACCGACCGGAGCAAGGTGCTGATTCGTCCCGACCCGGACCGGCTTAGACGCACCAGCCTGCTCGGAACACCCTCCGAAGTCGTCGCACGGCTCGAAGAAATGCTCGCATCCACTCCGATGACCGAGCTCATCGTCGTGATGCAGTTGCCGGGGCTCGATCCCGCCAAGACTCGGCGCTCGCTGGACAGGTTCGGCGCCGAGGTGATCCCGCGTTTGAAGTAGCCGGCCTCGGTGCTTGTGCGCGCGCCGTGCACAAGAAAACCCGCAGCGCGGACAATTTATTGGCCGAAAAAAACCCCCGGGCTTTGGGCCCCGGGGGTTTTCAGTTGCGGAGAAACTACTCTCGACCTGACTTAGGGACCAGGCGTGGGAGTAGAGGTCGGAGTAGGAGTCGGAACGTACGGCGGCGTAGGAGTCGGCGAAGATGTCGCCGTCGCAGTCGGCGTGTCCGTCGGCGTCGCTGTCACCGTGGCCGTCGCCGTTGGAGTATCCGTCGGCGTCGCAGTTGGAGTGTCCGTCGGCGTAGCAGTCGCAGTCGCAGTCGCGGTTGCCGTCGGCGTCGGAGTTGGCGTGTCCGTCGGTGTCGCCGTAGCCGTCGCTGTCGGAGTGTCCGTCGGAGTCGCTGTCGCCGTCGCCGTCGCTGTCGGAGTGGCCGTCGGAGTCGCCGTTAGCGTCGCAGTCGCTGTGGCTGTCGCCGTCGGAGTCGGCGTAGGCGAACACGGTATCTGGTGGTCAAAAGTTAGCGACCACTTCACGTTGACAGGATTCACCAACGGGCCAGATGCGCTCGACCACGCAGCCAGTCCAATTACATCGCCCGCATTGTAGGACAGGGAGTCGCCGGTCGTGGCGATCAGGTCACTGCAAGTTGTATCCGGGTCACTGATGATACAAGACACGTAAGGCGGGGGACTGAAATCGATGGCGTTGCAAAGCGGAGCCAGCGGAGAGCCATAGCAGACCCCGAAATAGAAGGTCACGGGGGCGAGATTCGAATCGACGCCCGGGTGTTGATCGATACTTACGAACAGGTTGTATGCAGTGCCGCAATCATTCACCGGCGCCAAGGGGTCGCCCCAGACGGAGGTCGCGCCATTTCCAGGCCCCAATATGAGCAAGGGGCTATTGAGATATATATCGGACAACGAGACACCCTCGTCACCGCCAAAGGTGCCGAGCGTGCCTCCGGTCAGGAACGTCTTGTTGCTCTCGTTTGTGCCGTTGGTCCCGGAGGTGCCCGTTACGCCTGAAGCGCCCACCGGCCCGACCAATCCCCGAATTCCAGGATTACCCTGCCATCCTTGCGGGCCCGAAGCTCCGGTCGGCCCGGCAACGCCCACCGGACCCTGCGGCCCCGTGCCACCTAGCGGTCCACTCGGACCCGTCGGTCCTGTAATACCTGTTACGCCTTGCGGACCCCCCGGTCCCGCCGCTCCTTGAGGCCCACTTGGACCCCCAAGTCCCGTCACCCCGGCAACGCCTTGCGGACCACCTGCTCCCACTGCTCCTTGAGGCCCACTTGCGCCGCCAGGTCCCGTCGGCCCTTCGAGGCCTTGGACACCATTCGCTCCGACCGCTCCCTGAGGCCCACTTGCGCCCCCAGGTCCCGTCGGCCCGACAACGCCTTGGACGCCGTTCGCTCCGACCGCTCCTTGAGGCCCACTTGCACCCCCAGGTCCCGTCGGCCCGACAACGCCTTGGACACCAGCCACGCCCGCTGCTCCTTGAGGTCCACTTGCACCCCCAGGTCCTGTCGGCCCGGCAACGCCCTCTGGACCCTGCGCCCCGGTTCCACCTAGTGGCCCGCTCGGACCCGTCGCTCCTGCAGGACCCGCCGCGCCTTGCGGGCCACTTACTCCCGCATCGCCTTGTGGCCCAGCCGGACCGGTCGAACCGGTCAAACCCGGCGCACCCTGCGCACCGTCCAGGCCCTGCGGTCCCGTCGGACCGCTCGGTCCGGCTGGCCCCTGTGGTCCAACCGTATTCCACGAGAGCCCGATCTCATTGGCATTGCATGGGACGTTGATGCCCCTGATGTAGCCGTTGTTCTTCTTGATACAAATCGACAAGGTAGCCGCCTGGCCAACGCCAGGAAGTGCTACCAGACTGATTATCGCGGCGGCGGTCCCACCAACCATCCAACGCCACGCGAATTTCAAGGAAGCAGGCATGTTCACGCCCTCCGTTTTCTTTTGCCCTTCGGCCGCCCCGCGTTCAGCTAACGAACTCATTCATCCACTCCCGCAGCCCTTATATTGAGCTCCCGAGGGCGTAGTCCAGAGACCACGACACATTGACGGTGACGGGAGTGTCCTCCGAGTTGTAGGCCATAATGGAGATCGAGTCGCCCGGCAGAAATTCCACGGAGTCAGCGTCATCCGAGCACGTCGTGGCGGTATCTGAAATTGTGCATATTACCGGGGTTGCACCGGCGTCGCAGGTCGGGGGTGTCCCGGGGATGATCCCCTTGCATACGATGAATGTGTATTGACTGCCCAGACCCGGGCCGCCCGGGAAGCCTGGAGCCACCCAGAGCTGGACCTGCAGATGGCTCGCGGTGCCACCCGGAGTAGGTACTTGTACCGTCCCCTGGACGAAATCTGCTCCGTTACCCGGCGCCATATAGAGCGGTGTCGTTGGGGAACTGCTCGAGGCCAACTGGATAGGCACATCCCCGCCGATTATGTCACCCAGCGTGCCGCCAGTCAGAGTCGCGATATTGTCGCCGTTGGTGCCGTTGGTGCCGTTCGTCCCCGCCAGTCCCGCAGCTCCCGCAGGACCCGTAAATCCCGTCGGCCCGGTATTTCCAACTGGTCCCGTCGGACCCGTCACTCCTTGCGCTCCCTGAGGACCCAAAAGACCCGTCGGCCCCAGCGCCCCTGGGCCACCCGCTAGGCCTACTGCTCCTTGCGAACCGGTGAAGCCCATGATTCCTTGCGCGCCGCTCGGGCCCACGGGACCCGTTGCACCCGCATCGCCTTGCGAACCGGTCAGGCCCATTGGACCCTGTGCGCCGCTGGGGCCCGTCAGACCCGCTGCGCCTACTGGACCTTGCGCACCGGTCAGACCTTCCGCGCCCTGCGCGCCGGTTGGGCCCGTCAGACCCAATGCGCCTACTGGGCCTTGCGAACCGATCAGACCCGCCGCGCCCTGTGCGCCGGTTGGGCCCGTCAGACCCACTGCACCTACTGGACCTTGCGCACCGGTCAGACCCGCCGCGCCCTGTGCGCCGGTTGGGCCCGTCAGACCCGCTGCGCCTACTGGCCCTTGCGAACCTTGGGGACCCGTGTCGCCCGGCCGGCCGGTGGGGCCCGCCAGACCCGCTGCACCTACCGCGCCTTGCGAACCGGTGGGACCCGCGCCGCCTTGTGCGCCGACAGGGCCTGTCGGTCCCACGGGACCGATTGCGCCGTTCGCGCCCGTCGGTCCAACTTTACCGGTGACGCCCTGCGGCCCCTGGACCCCTGGCGCTCCCGCGGCGCCTACCGGCCCCGGGATATTCCACGTCAGTTGAGTTGCGCTCTCTTGGATCTCGCGCGGCGTGCAGGTGCCTGTTGTGCCTTGGCCAACCTGAATGATTCTGCCGGCCTTGCCGATGCAGAGGTTTATCGCCTGCGCATTTGCCGCTGGCGAGATACTCGCTATCAACATCGCAGCCGCCGATGCTCCCGCGAGCCAGCGCCACGCATTCCTTAAAGATTGAGGCATTCTGGTCCCCTCCCTGACTGTTGCCATGCTCATACCCTGCCTTGCCTGTTGCTCTCTCATCGTCAGCGCCGCGCCGTCGTGTGCTTCGCCTTCGCCGCGGCTGGGGTTGCGACGCCGGCCGGCGTCAACGTAGGAGTCGGAGTCGGCGAGGGCGGCGTGGTCTGCGTAAGGACCACTGACCACTTCACGTTGGTCGCGTTTGCACCCGTCGAGGCTATCCCTTGGAGCGCGATGTCGTCGCCCTGGTTATAGGCCTGTGTATCAACCAGGTCGTTGCACTCGGTCGCGGTCGCCAGATTGATCGTGCATGTAACGCCGGTCTTGCAATTGGTGTTTATGCACAGATTAAACGTGTAGCTATTACCGGCTCCGGGAGCGACCGCAGTCTCCACGTAGAGATGGCTGGCGACTGCCTGATCGATCGGCACCGTTTCACTTTCGATAACACTGTCAACGCCGTTGCCCGGGCCGTAGTAAAGCGGGGTGGATCCCACAGGGATCGGGCCCGTCGCGCCCGTGTTGTTGCCCAGTAAGAATTGATTAGCCCCTTCGGAATTAAAGAAGTTGTAAGCTTGCACCGCAAAGCCCAGATCGCCGCCAGTCAGCAGAAACGATTGGGTTCCGTTGGTTCCGTTCGTGCCGGCAGTTCCCAGCGCTCCCGTCGGGCCCGATGGACCCTGGACGCCCTGCACTCCTTGCGGTCCTTGCGGTCCCATTCCTCCGTTCGGCCCTACCACGCCCGTAGGCCCGATATTTCCGACATCTCCGATCACTCCCGCCGGTCCCACAGGTCCCGCCGGTCCCGACGGTCCCGTTACTCCCACCAGGCCAGTCGGTCCGATCGGTCCAGCGGCTCCCAGAATACCCACCGGGCCTGTCGGTCCCGTCACGCCCACCGGGCCGGTCGATCCGATCGCTCCCGCCGGTCCCACTAGACCTTCCGGTCCTAACGGTCCCGTGACTCCGACCGGGCCGGTCGATCCAATCGCTCCCGCCGGTCCCACTAGACCTTCCGGTCCTAGAGCTCCTGTCACGCCCACCGGGCCAGTCGGTCCGATCGCTCCTCCCGGTCCCACTAGACCTTCCGGTCCTAGAGCTCCCGTGACTCCGACCGGGCCAGTCGGTCCGATCGATCCCGCCGGTCCCACAAGACCTTCCGGTCCTAACGGTCCCGTCGTTCCCGACGGGCCAGTCGCTCCGAGCGGACCCGCCGCTCCCACTGGACCTTCAGGTCCGACCGGTCCCGTCACGCCCACCGGGCCGGTCGGTCCGATCGCGCCGTCTGATCCGGGCCCTCCCTGCGCTCCCGTAGCTCCCGAAGGCCCTGTATTCCCTGCCACGCCTTGTAGGCCGCCGGCGCCCGTAGGACCGCTCGGTCCCGTCACGCCGTTCGGATCCCAAGTGAACAACCGGTTGGGTGGAACGCAACTGCCACCGGGTGGCAAAACTATTTTTTGATGTTTCGGCGATACGCAGATTGAAATGGTTCCTTCAGTCGCCCGTGCGGCGCTTGGCATAGCGGCGAGAAACAGCGCCCCCAGCGCGGCGCCTAACATCACGCGTCGCGCATGCCTGAATGATTCGTGCATTACCGTCCCTCCCTGGAAACTCGCGCCAGAAAACGGCTTCTGGCCTGCCTCGCACAAATCCGGAGGGCCCGAAATTAATCCTGGTCCCCCCCGGGACATTTGCGGGGACATTTTGGGCATAAAACTATACCGTTAGTCAATGGCCTCGGCGATTTACCACCAACAATTTGTTCCCGATACCACCGGCGCAATGCAGCGATAAGCTCAAACACCCCCACCTCAGAATTCAGGCTCGGGCCCCTGCGCTACGCCCGGATTTCATCTGGCAATCGAAACGATCCATCTGCCGCGCACGGCAACTCGACCACCCGCACCACCGCATCGGCGTTCAGCTCTCCATACAGATGAGGAAACATCGCGCCCGCAGCCGCTTCGCGATTCAACCCCGATTCGCGATCCACCCGCGCGGGCGCCTCGTACTTCAACTCCGCCGCAAGCCGCCGCTCGTCGATGCACAACACGACCAGCCCCTTCTCCCCGTGATAAAACCTGTTCGCAGTATCGACCACCTGCGCCAGCGTCGAGCAATGAATAAATCCATCCGCGCGCAAGCTCGCCGGCGCATAGCGCCCCGATGCCACGGCGTCCTCCCACTCACTCCGCTTGACGATATGAACGATCATCGTGAGTGCACCTTATTTTGTCTCTCTGTATTTTTGTCATTCTAAAGCCCTTCGGAGTAGGCTCCGCTTTCACCCGCCGAAGCCCTGAGTCCTCAAAGGAGAGCTTTGCATAACCGGATGATCGCGCTGAAGCGACACGCGCCGGCGCGCGAGATCCTTCGATACGCTCAGGATCGCGCAAAAAAATCCTAACAGGCCCCTTCGAGCACTCAGGCTGAACTCCGCCCGCATCTTTGTTCTAACAATGCGTGCAGGGCTGAGCGGGTTCTTTTTCCTGGCTGACGGACGCTGAGATCGTGCAGGCAGCGGACCGCTACGCGCGGGGCGCCCCGTGGCGACGGCAGCGCGGTATTAAGCCGTTGGCAGGGGCCGCGCCCGCCAACGGCGGGCGGCCTTAATACCGGGTGCAGGGGTCACCCCTGCTACGCGCGCAATGCGGCGCGCGAATTTCCGAGCAGCATCTCGGCGACTGCGGTCAGATCGTTGTCGTCGTAGTAGTCGATCTCGATTCGTCCCGGACTTCGTCCGCGCCGCTTGAAAATTCTGACCTTGCGCTTGAGTGCGCGTTGCAGGCCCTCGGCCAGCGCGTTCAGATTGGCGTCGCCGGCCGATCGGGCCGCGCCCGTTTTCGGCGCGCGCGGGCGATTAGCTGTCGCGATCTCTTCGGCGCCGCGCGCCGAGATTCCGACCGCCGCGATCCGGCGCGCCGCCGACAGTTGCGCCTCGGGCGATTTCATCGCGAGCAGCGGCCGCGCCTGCCCCGCGCTGAGCTGCCGCTTGGCGATCATATTCAGGATCGGCTGCGGCAGTTCCAGCAATCGAATCGAGTTGCCGACGTACGGACGGCTCTTGCCGACGCGCGTCGCGATCTCGTCGTGGGTCAGCTCGAAATGCTCGACCAGCCGGAAAAACGCGAGCCCTTCTTCGACCGCGTTCAGATCTTCGCGCACGATATTCTCGACCAGCGACATCTCCAGCGCCGCGCGATCGTCGAGCTCCCGCACCACCACCGGAACCGCTTCCAGACCCGCCGCGCGCGCCGCCCGCAGCCGCCGCTCGCCCGCGATCAGCTCGTAGCGCGGCCCGTCGGTTTCCTCTCCCGCCGCGCCGGCGATCCGCCGCACGATCAGCGGCTCGATAATCCCCTGGCTCTGAATCGCGCGCGTAAGTTCCGCCAGCCGCTCCGGGTCGAAAGTTATCCGCGGTTGAAATGGTCCCGCGCTGATACTCGCGACCGGCGCCAGCCTGAAATGCGCCCCGTCGGCGCCGGCGTCGATACCCGCGCCAGTTTCAATTCCCGCCGCCGCCGTGCCGATCAGCGCATCGAGCCCGCGTCCCAATGGTTTCCGCATCATCGTCGTAGTCCTCTGCTATTAGCGATCGTTCGATTTCTTTTTCTGCGGCGCTTCGCTGCGCGTCGAATCCCGGATCTTCTGCTTACTTATTTCCTCTCCCTGTCAGGAGACCTTTGCGTAATCCGATCGCCGTATTATCTCCTCTCCCTGCAAGGGAGAGGATGAAGGTGAGGGTCCTTATACAGCGAGCTATTTTGCGAGCGAATCAAGATTCTGCCTCTGCTCCAAACGCATGCGCCGAGCTTACGCAAAGCTCTCCTGCAGTGGAGCGGATGAAGGTGGATGCTCACCCCTGCTCCCTGCCGATAATTTCCGCGGCCAGCGCGCGATAGCCTTCGGCGCCGGCCGACTTCGACTCGTATTCGAGCACGGACAGTCCATGGCTGGGGCTTTCGGACAGCCGCACGCTGCGCGGAATCACGGCGCGAAAAACTTTCTCCGGAAAATGCTTTCTCACCTCGGCCGAGATTTCGTGGCTGAGCCGATTGCGCGAGTCGAACATCGTCAGCACCAGCCCCTCGATCTCGAGTCCAGATCTCAGCGCCGCCCTGACCTTGTTGATCGTGCCGAGCAACGCGCTCAAACCCTCCAGCGCGTAGTATTCGCATTGCATCGGCACCAGCACCGAATCCGCCGCGACCAGCGCGTTGAGCGTGAGGATTCCAAGGGAGGGCGGCGTATCAATTAAAACATAGTTATATTCCTGCCGCACCGGCTCCAGGAGCGCCCGCAAGCGTCGCTCGCGCCCCTCCATCGTCACCAGCTCGATCTCAGCGCCCACCAGGTCGTCGCCCGCCGGCGCCAGCCACAACGTCGGGCGCACCTGGCGAATAATTTCCGCCATCGCCAGGCCGCCGACCAGCGCCTGGTAGATAGTCTTGCCCTCGCGGCGCGCGGCGCTCACATCGTCCGGGGGGCAGATACCGGAAGTGGCGTTGCCCTGCGGATCGAGGTCTACCAGCAGCACGCGGCGGCCCGTGTCGGCCAGCGCGAAGGCGAGGTTAACGGCGGTCGCCGTTTTGCCGACGCCACCTTTTTGATTGGCTATTGCGATTACCCGCGCCACGGCCTGCCCCACCAAACAACTTCCCTCGCGCGCAATCCGTGATAGAAGCACGGATAGAGTCGCGCTCGCGGTCGATACCCGCGCCGGCGTTTCACGTGAAACGTCCGGCTCTGCAATTATTAAATCCCGGCGATCGCGCAAAATCAAATCGCGCGATCGCATTCGCGCAACCACCTGATTTATAGAGATTTTTTAACCCGAACGTTTCACGTGAAACACTCGGGCAGCGGACCGCTACGCGCGGGGCGCCCCGTGGCGACGGGGGGCGCAGTATTAAGCCGTTGGCAGGGGACCGCGCGCGACAACGGAGCGCGGCCTTAACGGTAGGTGCAGGGGTCACCCCTGCCGCCAGGTGGCGACGGCGCGGCGCACGACCTGGCGGCCGTGGCGCAAATCGTATCCGGCCACGGACGGATCGACGAGTCCGGCCCGCACCGCCGCGCCGCCATTTTCGTTGTCGTCGAACTTTTGGTCGGCGCTGGCGTAGAGCATCAGCACGCCGCCCGGATGCAACGCGCGGCCGGCGATCTCGAAAATCCCGGGATTATTTCCCACGGCGCGGGCGGTGACCAGGTCGAACCTGTCGCCAAGGTCGAGCGACTCGGCGCGTGCGCATTGGACGTGGACGTTACCGAGCCCCATCTCGATTGCGGCCTCGCTCAGGAAGGTGGCCCGCTTGCGGCGCGCCTCGACCAGCGTCACCTGCGCGTTAATCGCGGCGGCGATCACCAGTCCCGGAAAGCCGGCGCCACTGCCTATATCCAGAAAGCGCCGCTCGCGGTCGAGCCGGCCGGCGAGCCTCAGAATCTTCGAACTGACCGCGATCGAGACCGGGATAATACTGTCGAAGACGTGGAACAGGATTTCGTCGGGGTCGGTGGGATTAGCCGTCAGGTTGATCTTCGGACCCCATAGCGCAAGCGTGGCGGCCATCCGCTCGATTCGATCCAGGAACTCGGAGCGGCTAGCGATTACCCCAAGCGCCGAGATTGCGGGGGCAAGCTTGGCGCGCACGATCGCGGCGATCTGGTCGGGAGTCTCAGCTCGTTTCTTGATCTTTTTCACCGAACGTTTCATGAGAGTGCGTCACCCAGATCAAAACGTTTCACGTGAAACGTTTTGGGAAATAATCGAGCAAAATCAAGGCATATTCCGTGCAACCCCGACGTTCCACGTGAAACGTTTTGGGAGCGGGTCAAATCGCGCGAGCGCTGCGGTCGCGCCGGCTCTTGATATGGACGGCCAGGATCGAGATTGCCGCCGGCGTTATTCCCGGCATCCGCGCCGCCTGCCCGAGCGATCGCGGCCGCACCGCGGCCAGGCGCTCCGAAACCTCGGTCGATAGACCCATCACCCCCTTGAAATCCACCCAGTCCGGTATAGCGGTATCCTCCAGGCGCGAAAAGCGCTCGACCAGCTCCGCCTGCCGGCGGACGTAGCCCTCGTATTTGACCTCGGTCTCCAGCTCGGCTGCTTCGTCGAGGCCCAGCGGAGAATCGACGCCGCCCATTTTCACCAGGGTATCGTAGGCGATTTCGGGCCGCTTGAGCAGCTCGATCGCGCGCACCGGCTGCGCGATCGGCGTCGAGCCCGACGCCGCAATCGCCGCGTTGACCTCGTTGGTGGCCGGTATCAGGGACGCTTTTAGCCGTTCGATCTCGCGGCGCACGACCTCAGTCTTGGCCCGAACGCGCGCGCCGGCCGACGCGTCGAGCAATCCAAGCCGCTCGCCAAGCGGCGACAGCCGGCGGTCGGCATTATCCTCGCGCAGCAGCAATCGAAACTCGGCGCGCGAGGTGAACATCCGGTACGGCTCGCCGCCGATCCCGCGCGTCACCAGGTCGTCGATCATCACGCCGATATAGGCCTGGTCGCGGCGCAAGATGAGCGCCGGCTCGCCGCGGACCTTGAGCGCGGCGTTGATTCCAGCGATCAAGCCCTGCGCGCCGGCTTCTTCATAGCCGGTCGTGCCGTTGATCTGGCCGGCGAAGTAGAGCCCGCGCACCAGCTTCGTTTCCAGCGAAGGCGTCAGTTGAGTGGGGTCTGAAAAATCGTACTCGATCGCGTAGCCGGGCCGCATTATTTCCGCCCGCTCGAGCCCGCCTATCGATCGAACCATCGCAAGCTGCACGTCGAGCGGCAGGCTGGTGGAGAGGCCGTTGGGATAAACCTCGACCGTGTCGCGGCCTTCGGGCTCCAGGAAAATCTGGTGGCGCTCCTTGTCGCGGAAGCGCATCACCTTGTCCTCGACCGACGGGCAATAGCGCGGTCCCTTGCTCTGGATCACGCCGGAGTACATCGGCGAGCGGTCGATACCGCCGCGGATTATCTCGTGGGTGCGCGAGTTGGTGAAGGTCAGATGGCATGGAAGCTGCGCCTGCGCGATCCGCCGGGTGCGGAACGAGAACGGCGGCGGCGGCTCGTCGCCCGGCTGGATCTCCAACGCCGAGTAGTCGATCGTGCGCGCGTCGAGGCGCGGGCAGGTGCCGGTCTTGAGCCGGCCGACGCGAAAGCCCAACTGCGCGAGATGGTCGCTCAAGCCCATCGCGGCGAAATCGCCGGCGCGGCCCGCGGAAAAATTCTTGAGCCCGATATGGACGAGGCCTTTGAGAAACGTGCCGGTGGTCAGGATGACGGCCCGCGCTTCGAACACCTCGCTCATCTGCGACTCGACGCCGCGCACCGCGCCGTCCTCGACGATCAGGCGCTCGACGCTCGCCTGTCGCACGTGCAGATTGGGCGCTTGCTCGAGCACGCGCTTGCTGCGCGCGCGATAGGCGGCCTTGTCTGCCTGCGCGCGGCGAGCGCGAACCGCGGGTCCCTTGCGCGTGTTGAGGAAGCGAAACTGGATTCCCGTCTCGTCGGCTGCCAGAGCCATCTCGCCGCCGAGCGCGTCGATCTCGCGGACCAGGTGTCCCTTGCCGATGCCGCCGATCGCGGGGTTGCATGACATCTGGCCGATATGGTCGAGGTTGAGCGTGAGCATCAGGGTGCTCGCACCCATCCTGGCCGCGGCGAGCGCGGCTTCGATACCGGCGTGGCCGGCGCCGACGATGATGACGTCGTAGTTCATCGCGAGTCAGCGATTATGGCCCGCCCGCGCGAATCGCGCAAAGCGCGGCGCGCGCGCATGTCGCGACTAATAGTAGGAATGTGCTACAAATAGTGGAGTGCGGATTGGGACGCAATCACCGGCCGGGCGCAGGCGTCGGCGATCCCGCGGGCGACGGCTGATATTCCATCTGCAACGCTACGAAAGCGCCGGTGGCGGGCCCGTAAGCGTCTGCGATGCGGCCGAGCGCCCAATCCAGCGCCGGCACGGGCGGGATCGAATCGAACGGCGGCAGCATCAGGCCGGGTTGGCCTGACGTACCGGCGACTCGGTCGGGTATCACCTTCAAGCCGCGCCGCGTCAGAACGGCGTCACTTGACCGCGATACCGATAGCGCCTGCGAGCGGTACGTGCGCGAATAGGCGTCGGCGATCAGTGCGAGCGCGATTTCATCGGTTCCTGGCGAAAGCGCAATGCCTACGTCCTGGTGCGACCAGAAGGACAAGGTGTTTCCGACCGCGGTCAAGAGGTAATGCGTGTCAGGCTTGAAGTCGTTGCTGTTGTGAACCGGCGACCAATCAGCCGCGCCCAGTTCCCGGGCGACTTTGGCCGCGCGCTCCCGGCCCGCAATCGCCTCGACCAGCGCCAAAGAGGCCGGGACGGAAGCGGTCACGCCGGTGGTAGTGATAATCGGACCGTCTGCTACATATCGTCGATTTCTCAGCCATTTTGTATCGCTGAATTTGCGCTCGAGCGCGTTCAGCGAGTACCAATGCCCGGTGGCGCTGCGGCCCTTCAAGAGACCGGCGTTGGCGACCACCCAAACACCGTCGCAAACCCCGACGACGGTTGCCCCCTTGGCGGCTTGTGCGGCGACCCAGGCGATAAGTTGCGGATCGTCCTGATTATGGACCGCGGGGACGATCAGGTAGTCAGCCCCTTGCGCAAAGCGCGCATCGAAAGCCTCAATCGTGGCCTGGGGCTCAATCCTGAGCGCCGGCATCATTTGAATCGGACCAGTCTCTGTGCCAACCGCCACGACCTCCGCCGCGCCGGACTGAGTGAGAACCCCGTATGGAATTATGTAGTCGGTGGTTTCGGTTCCGGCGCTCTCGCCGATCACGGCTATCACCGGGCGAGTGCGTCCGAACCTTGGGTGGTAGGGAGCAATCGGCTGCGCGCCCGGATCGATTCCCGGCGCCGCATCCGATGCGTCCGCTTGGGCGGCGCCGCCCGCCTCGAGGCGGCCCTGATGAACGCAAGGGTTGGCCACGAAGAGCGCAGCCAAAGCGAACCAAAAAATTAATCCTCGCATTCGGCCTCCGGCACCGACGATGATCACGCCGTAGTTCATTGGGAGTCAGCGATTATGGCCCGCACGCGCGTATCGGGCCAAGCGGAGTGGTCACGCATGGTACGTCTAGAAGTAGTTAAATACTTCAATTAGTTGATCATGAACCCCGCGAAGGAAGAATCACCTGCGCGGTGGGCGGCAGGGGCTGCGGCCCCCTGCACCCGCAGTGAGAAGACGCGAAAATCTGCGCAGCGCATCTTTTCGCGACTACGCGAGCAGGGCTGAGCCCTGCACGCAGTGTTAAGGCCGCGCTCCGTTGTCGCGCGCGGGCAGCTGGTTAGAACTTTTTTTGTGTCATCGCGAGCGCCGTGCCGGAATCCGGATCCGGGATTCTTCGCTTCAGCAACTTCCGCTCTAGAATGACAGCCGGTTTTTTCCCGGCCGCGTGCAGGGGGCGGCACCTGTTTACTTGCCGATGCAGAAGTCGCGGAAGATGACGTCGAGCACGTCGTCGGTGCTGACTTCGCCGGTGATCGATCCGAGCGCGGCGGCCGCGGTCATTATGTCCACCGCGACGATCTCCGGCGGCATCATCGCGAGCGCGGACTCGCGCGCGTTCTTGAGCGCTCCCAGAGCTATCGCGAGCGCGTCGCGATGACGCTCGCGGGAGATTGCGATTTGCCCGTTGGAGGAAGGAACCGGGGGCGAGACCATAGCGGCGATGATTTTGGTCAGCTCGGCGCGCAGCACGCCGGCTTCTTCAAGCTGAATCGCGGAGAACGGCAAAATCGGAATCTTCAAGCCGTGCTCGCGAAGATCGGCGGGGGCGATCGCGGCGGGCAAATCGCGCTTGTTGAGGATCGCCAGTCCCGGGCGGCCGGCGGTCAGGCGGATCACGTCGAGATCGGCGGACTCAAGCGGTCGCGACGAATCGAACATCGCGATCAACAGGTCCGCGTCGCGCGCCGACCTTATCGTGCGCTCGATTCCGATTCGCTCGAGGTCGTCGGTCGAGTCGCGCACCCCCGCGGTGTCATTGAGCACCAGTGCGTAGGGGCCAAGCTGGACCGAATCCTCGATCACGTCGCGAGTGGTGCCGGCGATCGCGGTGACGATTGCGCGATCAGCGCCAAGCAATAGATTCAGAAGGCTCGACTTGCCGGCGTTGGGCTTGCCGACGATGGTGGCGCGCACGCCGTCGCGCATCAGCATCCCGCGGGCGAAGCTGTCGTGCAGCACGGCAACGCCGGCGATGAGGCGCTCGATTTCAGCGCCGAGCTCGCGGCGTGACGGGAGGCGGATGTCTTCGTCGGAGAAATCGATTTCGACCTCGAGATGCGCGCGAATTGCGATGACTTGCGCGCGAAGCTCGGCGACGCGTGCGGAAAGCGCGCCCGAGAGTTGCTCCAGCGCGATCGCCAGTGCGCAGTCGCTGCGCGCGGCGACAATATCGGCGACGGCCTCGGCCTCGGCGAGATCGATGCGGCCGTTCAAAAACGCGCGGCGGGTGAATTCTCCCCGCTCGGCTAATCGCGCGCCCGCGTCGAGCGCGAGCGCCACGATGCGGCGGACAACGAATGGACCGCCGTGGCATTGGATTTCGGCTACGTCCTCGCCGGTCAGGCTGGCAGGATGCGGCATCACGACCGCGAGCGCGCGATCGATGCGGGCGCCGGTGGCGGGATCGACGACGTCGCCGAGACGCATCATTCGGGGCGCGAGCTCGGCGCGATGCGCGGGGCGAAAGATCGCGTCGAGGATATCGAATGCGCGCGGACCGGACAGGCGTACGATCGCCACGGCGCCGATTCCCGGCGCAGTGGCAGGCGCGACTATGGTGTCGGCGGCATACATAGAGAGAGAAGATTAATTGTATGTGAAACCCACCTTGGGTTTCACACTTCCTTGGGCAGGGGCTGCGGCCCCTGCACCCGCATTGAGAAGACGTGAAAATCTGCGCAGCGCATCTTTTCGCGACTACGCGATGGCAGAGGTGACCCTTGGCCGTGGCGACGGCAGCGCAGTATTAAGGCCGCGCTCCGTTGTCGCGCGCGGCCCCTGCCGCGGGCGCGCGGCAGGGGTGACCCCTGCACCCAGTATTAAAACAAAGATACGGGCGGAGTTTACCCTGATTACTCGAAAGGCCCTGTTAGAACTTAGTAGTTAAGAGCGCCAAAGCTTGCGGGCGGGCTAAAATACCGCGATAAGCAATTCGATGAGGTTCAGAGACAGCGCGGCGGCGGTGTTGGCGGGATGGATTCTGATGGCGCCGTCGATCGATTGTGCGCGCAATGGATTGCAGAGCCAGACGCCGCTGTCGGAGTGGGAGAGCGTAGATAGTTTCACGTCGGATGAGAGCTGCGAAAATTACCGGTCGATCTTGATCGCAGCGGAGGCGAGCGATAGCGGCAGCGCTCGCGTCGAGCGGTATTCGTACTCGATTTGCGTGCCGGACGACGATCCGCGATTGAAGGCGCAGTAGGCAGGGCGGGAGAAGCCCGCATCTTCATCTTAATACTGCGCTGCCGTCGCCACGGCCAGGGGGTCAGCCCTGCCGCTTGCTCAAAGGCGCGCAGTATGGTTCGATTGCGTGTTCGGGGTCGTTCGAGGCATTAATCCACCCCAAAGAGATCGAGCCGGAACGAAAGACTCCCGACCCACTAACCGACCGAATCGGTCTGAACACAAACCCGAGTGAAGGTTTTATTGGCTGCGAGCCGCGAGCAATGAAAAGGACCTACCAACCTCACAACCGCCGACGCAAACGAACTCATGGATTCCTGGCGCGGATGGCCACGCCGGGCGGACGCAAGATACTCAAGCGGCGGCGCGCGAAGGGCCGCACGCGCTTGGCAATCTCGATACCGCCCAAGCAGCCGGGCTAACCTCCGTGCGCGCGCAATTGAGCTTCGCGGCGGCAGACCGGCTGCATCGAAGCGCGGAATTCATCCGCCTCCAGCGCGCCGGCATGCGATTCCAGAGCCCCCACTTCGTGGTCTACGCAGGCAATCCGGCGCGTAATCCGGAAGATGGGCCGAGCCGCTCGCGGCTGGGCGTGACGGTGTCGCGCCGGGTCGGAATCGCAGTGGCGCGAAACCGGGTGAAGCGGCGGGTCCGCGAGATTTTCAGAACCGTAATTCGCGACAGCCTTCCCGCGGGTACGTCGATAGTCGTGATCGCGCGCGCCGGCGCGGCCACGCTCGCGCCGTCGGCGATCAACAATGAACTTATCATGGCGGCGCGCAACCTAAGCGGACGAATCGCCGCCAAGGACGCTTGCGCCGGGCGCAACTGATGGCGCGAGCAGCTACATCAGATCGATTGGCGGCGCGGGCCGCTGTCGGCGCTATCGCGATTTATCGCGCGGCGATCTCGCCGCTAATCCATGCGCTCAACGGACCGGCGTGCCGCTTCGAGCCGAGTTGCTCGGCGTACGCGCGCGACGCGATTGCGCAATACGGGGCGTTTCGGGGCGGCGCGATGGCGCTGTGGCGAATCGCGCGATGCAATCCGATGGGCGGGCATGGGTACGATCCGGTGGCAGGGGTGACCCCTGGCCGCGGCGACGGCGACGCAGTGTTAAGGCCGCGCTCCGTTGTCGCGCGCGGGCAGGCGCTGACCCCTGCACCCAATGTTAGGAAAAGATGCGGCGCGAAGGCGTGTTAGAAGCTTGAATAGGGATTAGTTAATTGGATTCGAGTCGAGTTCTGGTCGCGGTAGTTCTGTCGATAGTACTGGTAGTCGCCTACCAGGAGCTGGTGCTGAAGCGATTTTTTCCGCCGCCTACCGAACAGCAGCAGCAGGCCGCCGAGCAGGCAAAAGCGGCCAAGGCGGCGCAGGGGCAGGCGCCCGGCGTCGGACCGTCGGCGGGCGCGACCGGGGTTCCGGCTGCTGGCGGAGTCGCCACGGGCGCGGCCGGCGCGGCGGTATTCACGGGCCAGCAGTCGGGCGCGATGGCGCCGTGGCCGGGGGTCGCCGCGGCTGAAAGAACCGTCGAGGTGGATTCCGATTTTTACGTTGCGGTGTTCACCACTCACGGCGCGCGGCTCAAGAGTTTTGCCCTGCGGCGTTACCGGCAGGACGCGGCCAAGGAAAGTCCGCCCTACGAGATGGTGCAGAGCCAGCCGGGAGGTCATCTGCCGCTCGGCGCGGTGATAACCCGTGGCGGGAATCTCTTCGACGACGGCAATCTGAACTACGAGACGACCGCGCCCGCGCAAATCAAGCCACGAGCGGGAGCGGACGCGACCGCGGCCTTTGTCGCCAAGACCGCGGACGGCGCCACTATCACCAAGACTTTCACCTTCCGGGCGAGCAGCTACGTGTTTTCGATGGAGGTGGCGGTCGCCGGCGGTGCGGCGGCGGCGAATCAAATCGGGGTCTCGATGAGCCAGCCGCTAACCGCGCATCAGGGGTACTACGATATCCCGGAACTGCAGGCCGACGTTGGTAACAAGGTAATCACCGAGAACGAGAAGAACCTGAAGAAGCTCAAGCCGGAAGAGGCGGCGGTGGCGGGCGCGATCACCTACGCGGGCTTCGGCGATCGGTATTTCCTGGCGGTATTTCTGCCGACGGGGCCGGCGGTCGGCACGCTGACGATGGCGTACGCGGGGGACGAGGCGATCGCGCGGGTGCTGTTCGACGGCGCGGCGCAAGTCCATAGCGAAATCTACATGGGGCCGAAGCTGCTGGAGGCTCTGGAAGCGGTAAATCCGGCGCTGCACAAGGCGATCGATTTTGGCTGGGCGGGAATCCTGGCGATCATCTTTCTGCGTGCGCTGAAGCTGTTTCACTACGTCGCGCCCAACTACGGGGTAGATATCGTTTTGTTGACGGTCTTCATCCGGCTTGCGTTGTTGCCAATATCGATCAAAAGCCAGCGCTCGATGATGAAGATGCAGCGGCTGCAGCCGCAGATGACGCGGTTGCGCGAGAAGTACAAGGACAACAACGAGCAGTTGCAGAAGGAGATGGTGGATCTCTACAAGCGCAATCACGTCAACCCGCTGGGCGGATGCGCGCCGATGGCGCTGCAGTTGCCGATTTTCATCGGGCTGTACGAGGCGCTGATGAACTCGATCGAGCTGCGCCACGCGCCGTTCGTCGGCTGGATAAATGATTTGTCATCGCCCGACTGTCTGCATATACCGGGGCTGCCGCAGTTGCCGCTGATGCATTGCCACGGGCTGCCGGTGCTGGTGCTGTTGATGGGCGCGACCACTTTTATCCAGCAATACATGACGCCGACCTCGCCGGATCCGAATCAGCAGAAGATGATGATGCTGACGCCGTTGATTTTTACTATCATGTTTATAAACTTTCCGGCGGGACTGGTGTTGTACTATTTTTCGTCGAACCTGCTCGGAGTTATCCAGCAGTATTTCCTCAACCTCGAATTCCAACAATACACCCCGGCCACATGAGCAATGTCGACTCGATAGAATTAGCGGCCGCCTCAGTAGAAGAGGCGACTATGGAAGCCCTGGCGCAACTCGGTGCGCGCGCGGACGAAGTTACGATCGAAGTGCTCGCCACCCCGCGCGCGGGCGTGCTCGGACTGGGCGCGCGCCAGGCGCGGGTGCGAGTGACGCGCAAGCGCCCGCCCGATGCGGGCGGCGCCGACACACCGGCGGAACCGAGCCCGCAAGTCCCTGAGGCTGCGCAATCGCCGGCGCCGGCGCGCAAGGAAGGCGCGCCTGAGCGGCGGGGCCGCGGGCGCGGGAATCATCGGCGCGGCCGAATCGCCGCAGGCGCGCCCGGCGCGCCTGCGGCGGCGAACGCCGGTGAAAAGGGCGACAGCGAAACCGCCGGAGCGGCGGCGCGCAAGAGCGCCGATGCCGAGGAGCAGCGCCGTGAGGCGACGGTAATCCTCAAGCAGATCCTCGAGCTGATGGGCGAGCAGACCGAAGTGCGGCAGATAGAAGTGGACGCAGAGACGGTCGAACTCGAAATAAAGGGCGACGGTTCGGGAATCCTCATCGGGCGCCATGGACAGACCCTCGACGCGCTCGAGTACATCGTCAATCGGATCCTGGCGCGGCGAATCAAGGATGCGGCGCCGATTTCACTGGAGACCGAATCCTATCGCGCGCGCCGCCGCCAGCAATTGCATCGGATGGCGCTGTCGATGGGTGAGAAGGCCAAGCGCGAGCATCAGGCGGTGCGCCTCGATCCGATGCCGGCGCGCGATCGCCGCGTGGTGCATCTGGCGCTCAAGGAAGACCCGATGATCACGACGCGCTCGGCCGGCGAAGGATCGATGCGCTCGATCGAGATCGTGCCCACAGAGAGCGGCGGCCGTCGCGAGCCGCGCGCAGAGGGCCAGCGGCGCGGACGGCGGCGCGAGCCTGAACGCGAGCGAGAGCGAGAACGGATAGAGCCCGAGCGCGGCAACGAGGCTCTTGGCGAACAGGGCGGATTCAAGCACGGGCAGAAGCGGATCGTGTGACGCGCCGGCGCCAGCCGCGGCATCCTGGTCAGTGAGAAGTCCGGTTCGCGGGCCCGGCCCGCCTCGCCTGCCGTCCGCCGAGCGGCCGGCCTTCCTTCGCTAGAGTCATAACCGGACAGTTCGCATTCAGATTGGGACATGTTGATCCCTATGTCGTAGCGATCGGAAGAGTAATCCGATGGCACGGGCGCTGCTTTGTGCGCTGGAAGGGACTCATGATCAGCAAGTCTCCAGCGGCGAATCGCAAGGCACTGCGCTGGGATGCGAACCGCGTGATGACTGCGGCGGCGGGCGCAAGCGGCCAGGTCATGGTGCTGATCTGCGTCGCGCTGGTCGCGCTCGTGGCCATGATTGCCATCGTCGCCGATTTCAGCTTCATGCAACACCAAAGGAACATGATGCAGACGGCGGCGGACAGTGCGGCGATGGCCGGCGCGGAGGAACTGAATTACGGCGACGTGGTGGCGGCGGGCAAAGCGGACGCGGCGACCAACGGATACACCGACGGCCAAAACGGCGTCACCGTCGCTATCAATAATCCTCCGAGCACGGGACCGAATACGTCAAACAAGGCGTACGTCGAGGCGATCGTCACGATGCCCGAGCCGACTTATTTTCTGCGCGTGCTCGGGGTCAGCTCGATCGGCGTGTCGGCGCGCGCAGTCGCGTATGAGGGCACCGGGCCGAACTGCATGTACGTGCTGGATCCGGCAGCCTCGAACGCGATGTCGGCCAACGGCAATATCACCGTACAGAGCGCTTGCGGTCTGCTGGTGGATTCGAGCGCCTCGAACGGTATTACGGCCGTGGGCAACGTGACGATCACCGCGCCGACCATCGGGGTCGTGGGCAACTATAGCTCCACTGGCAACGTCAGTTTTACGCCGACGCCGAAGACCGGGGTGATCCCAGCGTCCGATCCGCTGGCCTACGTAGCGGAGCCCACCGTCGGCGGGTGCACCTACAACTCATTTTCGCTCCACGGGAACACGGGGAGCAGCGGCAGTCCCTACCAGCTCTATGCCGGCACCTATTGCGGCGGCATCACGGTCACGGGCAATTCCTGGCTGCACTTTAACCCGGGAACTTACGTGCTCGCTGGCGGCGGAATGAGCATAAGAGCCAACTCGGTGATGAGCGGCACCGGGGTGACCTTTTACAACACGACGGGGACCGGTGGTTACGGGGCAATTTCGCTGAGCGGAAACTCGACGGTGAATTTCAGTGCGCCGACCTCGGGTCCGCTGGCGGGAATCCTGTTCTTTCAGGATCGCTCGATCCCGACGGGCGCGGCGGCCAGCACCATAACCGGAAACTCGAGTTCGACCTTTGATGGGGCGCTCTACTTCCCGACGACGCAGGTCACCTACGGCGGAAACAGCAGCGTCAACGGCTACAGCATCGTGGTGGCCGAGAAGCTCGTGATCAGCGGCAACTCGACGGTGAACAACAACTATACGTCGCTGGCAAACGGCTCACCGATAAAAGGAATCATCCTGGCCGAATGAGTACGACGGCGCCCACCTCAGAGCCTGTTGAATCCGTGCGCGCGACCAGTTGGATGCGAATGCGCGGCGGTCGCCATCGGCGCGGGCGCGCGTGTGGGCAGGCATCGGTGGAGCTCGCGCTCAGCCTGCCGTTGCTTTTGATGATGTTCCTGGTGCTGGTGGAAACGGGCCGCGCGTTCTACATCGCGATTTCGGTTTCCAACGCAGCGCGCGCCGGCGTTCAGTACGGTTCGCAGAATCTTTCGACCGCGGCCGATAACGCCGGGATGCAGGCGGCGGCGGTTAACGACGCACCCAATATTGCCGGGATGACGACGACCGCGACTCACTTCTGCAAATGCGCCGACGGGTCCGCATCGACCTGCCTGTCAACCGACTGCGCCGGCAGCCATCGGTTGTTGTACGCGCAGGTCAACACCAGCGCCCCGTACACGCCGCTGGTCGATTTCATGGGCATCCTGCCCCCTATGACAGTGCGCGGCGATGCCGTTATGCGAGTCGTCCAATAATCAAATGAACGCGAGCGGGATCAAGCCATGGCGCCGATGGTTGCGCGCCGCGATTCGATGCTCGCACCGGGGACAGGCAATGGCCGAATTCGCGCTGGTGCTCACGCCGTGCCTGACCCTGTTTTTCGCGATAATCAACTTCGCACTGGGGCTCTATTGCTACGACTTCGTTTGTTACAGCGCCCAGCAGGCCGTTCGCTATGCGATGGTCCATGGGTCGACCGCGACGCAGCCGGTTTCGGCGGCCGACGTTCAGGCTTATGTGGACGGTCTCGTCGTCGGCGTGCTGAACACGGATTCGTTGACCGTCACCACCACCTGGGCGCCGAACAACAAGCCCGGGAGCGTGGTTACCGTAGCCGTCAGCTATAACTTCCCACCGCTGACAAGTCTGGTCTCGTCGGTCACCATCCCGCTCACCCGCACCGCGGCAATGGTCATCTCACAGTAACCAGCACAATGAAGCCACCAACCGCTGCCGCTTGCGAACGATGCGGGAATGCCGGCGAGCATCGCTTGATAGACGATCTTATCCGGTTTCGCATCACCGAGATCGGCGTGTCTCTGTGCAACGAATGTTACGCGGCCCTGAGACAGGCAGATGCGCGCGCATGGGAGTGGTTTCGAAAATACCGCGACCGCAAACCGTCGTCAGAGAAAGAATGACAGCCGTCATTAGCGCCAAGGATTGGGAAGAACTGCTGCTGCCCGAGATCGAGCGGCAACCACAACAGGACAACGAAGTAGCGGTCCGCGCCTACGCGGCTTAGCTGCCACCGCTTTCGCGCCAACGAGGTGCGGCTGTGGCTGAGTGTGATTGCCTATAACCTGGGCAACCTGTGGCGGCGGCTGGTGCTGCCGCTGCGGATCGGCGCTTGGTCGCTGACCAGCTCGCAGCAGCGGTTGGTGAAACCCGGCGGCGGCAGACTTTAGGAATCCTTATCCGAAATTGCCATTGACATCAGATTTATTAATGTTATAAATGAGGGCGCGCTGAGTCCGGTCCGGCTTGGGCGATTCTTTCGGCGTCCACCGGTCTGAATCGGCGCGCGCAAGCGCGCCAGAAGACGACGGCCAGACATCGGAAGGCGGGAGGCTCACCGCTTAGCAGCGCCGGAGCCCCATACCGAGCCGCGCAAACCTTTTTGGGAGGTTGCACCGATGAAGCAGTCCGGGGGAGAAATCCGAATCGCCGCTGAAACGCTTGCAGCACCGGCTTTGATTCTGGGGCTGCTGCTGATCTGCGCGCCGGCCGCCCGCGCCCAGAGCGCAACGGAATCCGTGCTCTATTCCTTCTGCAGCCAGCCCGAATGCAGCGACGGCGAGTATCCTGTGGCCGGCCTGGTCCTGGGCAGCGACGGCAACTTTTACGGCACCACTGGCGGCGGCGCGAGTAACTTGGGCACGATCTTCAAGATCACGCCTGGCGGCACGCTTACCACCCTTTACTCGTTTTGCAGCCTGAAAAACTGCGACGACGGCTACTATCCTTACGGCGGGCTGATCGAAGGCATCGACGGCAACTTCTATGGCACCACTACGGAAGGCGGCGAGAATGGCGGCGGCACGGTCTTCAAGCTCATCCCTTCCACCGTCATACCTTGGACGCTGACCACGCTTTATTCGTTCTGCACCCTGACCAAATGCACCGACGGCGGATATCCTTCTGCCGGCCTGATCCAAGGCAGTGACGGCAACTTCTATGGCACCACTGAGGGATCTGGCGCGAATCACGGCGGCACGGCCTTCCAGCTCACGCCTTCCGGCGGGCTTACCAGCCTCTATTCGTGGTGCAGCCAGACCAACTGCGCCGACGGCGAGGGTCCTTCAAGCGGCGTGATCGAAGGCACCGACGGCAACTTCTATGGCGTCACCTTGCTCGGCGGCGGCGGCGGCGGAGGGGTGGGCACGGTCTTCAAGCTCACCACTTCCGCCACGACACCTTGGCCGCTGACCGTCCTTCACTCGTTCGGTGGCAGCGACGGCGAGAATCCTCAGGCCGGCCTGGTCCAAGGCAGCGATAGCAACTTCTATGGCATCACTAGCGCAGCCGGCGCGTACGGCTCGGGCACGATCTTCAAGATCACACCTTCGGGCACGCTAACCACCATTTACGAGTTCTGCCACCTCGCCGCATGTTTCGACGGCGCCGAGCCCCTTGCCCCCCTGATCGAAGGCAGCGACGGCTACTTCTATGGCACCACTAGCGGCGGCGGCACAAATGCCGAAGGCGGCACGGTCTTCAAGATCGCCCCTTCCGGCGGGCTTACCCTTACCACCCTTTACTCGTTCTGCAGCCTGACCAATTGCGCCGACGGCGCCGGGTCTGAGGCCGGCCTTATCGAAGTCGGCGGCAACTTCTATGGCACCACGGAGGCGGGCGGCGCGAACAGCTACGGCACGGTGTTCAAATTGGCAGTGCCGTCTTCGACGGCCACGCCATCGGCGACGCCGACGGCCACGCCAACGGCCACCGCCACGGCAACTGCGACTGCAACAGCGACGGCCACTCTCACGCCGACACCGACGCAGACCGCCACCGCAACCCCGACGCCGACCGCGGTACCGGTGACGCTCAAGATCGCGCCCAAGAATCTCAAGTTCCCGACGACCAAGGTCGGAACGCCGAGCAAAGTGAAAACGGTGAAGGTGTCCAATCCCAAGGGGAAGAAGAAGGTTCCGGGGATTGCGGTGCAGATTGAACTGATTTCCGACAGTCCGGCGGTATTCACGCAAACAAACGACTGTCCGATTTGGCCGACGGCAGGCCTTCCGGCCGGCGCCTCTTGCACGATCTCGGTGACGTTTACACCGACTAAAACTGGTAAGCAGACCGGAACATTGGTGATTAGCGACAACGCCAACCACAGTCCGCAGGAGGTGCCGCTGAGCGGCATGGGGAAAGCCCCTTAAGTAGGAGCGGCGCGGCCCCCTCTCCCGTAAAAATCACGGGCGAGGGGGAAATTGCGTTCAGAAGGAAATGCGCTGGGGGTTCAGGTTTCGAGGCCCCATTTCTTCTTGTTCGCGGCGATCTGCTCGGGCGTCGGGTGTTCGACCTTCCGAAACGGCATCACCTTGAACTGATCTTTCACCTCGAGCATAGCGTGGTTGAGCGCGACGTCGTCCTTGAAGACCTCGGGAACCGCCGGCTCCTCGAAAATCGCCTCCCACGGGCATTCGGGCTCGCAGGCTCCGCAATCGATGCATTCGTCGGGATCGATGTAGAGCTGGTTAGGAAATTTTTCCTTGTCGGTGCCGGCGTATTCGTAGATGCAATCGACGGGACACACGCTGACGCATCCGGTGTCAATGCAATCGCGACAAAGGCGGGTAATCGTCCAAGGCATGGTTGACAGTCTCTCCTAAAATCAACGCTTAAAAATATCTCGATCCAAAATTAGTCGCTATTGTCAAAATATGCGTCATAACCTATACCGGCACAGCGCCTTTGAAAAGAGCGTCCGGGGCCGGTCGCGACGGGCGATCGCCGTCATCGGGCGCCAGCCGCGTTGGAATAGTCGCCGCGAGCCCGTTGGAAATCCGACAGGAGGTAAAAAAGATGGCAGCAAATACGAAATCGAAAATTCGCAAGGCCGCAATCGCCAAGCAGGCCGTGACCGGGTCGCCGGCCGCGCCCTCCAAGGCGCCGCAGACCGGCAAACGCGTCGAAACCGACAGCATGGGCGCGATCGAGGTCGCGTGCGACCGCTACTGGGGTGCGCAGACCGAGCGATCTCTGCTTCACTTCGCCATCGGATTCGATCGGATGCCGCGTTCGGTGGTGCGTGCGTTCGGGGTTTTGAAGAAGGCGGCGGCGGAAGTTAATCGCGACCTGGACAAGTTGCCCCCGGACAAGGCCAAATTGGTGACCGCGGCCGCCGAAGAAGTGATCGCCGGCAAACTTGACGATCACTTTCCGCTGCGCATCTGGCAGACCGGCAGCGGCACCCAGACCAACATGAACGCCAACGAAGTCATCTCCAATCGCGCGATCGAGATGGCCGGCGGCGTGCTCGGCAGCAAAAAGCCGATCCATCCCAACGACGACGTGAACATGTCGCAGTCGTCCAACGACACTTTTCCGACTGCGATGCATATTGCCGCGGCCGAGGAAGTCACCCACGCCCTGCTCCCGCCGCTCAGAAAGCTGCGCGACGCGCTCGCCCGCAAGGCCGCCGAGTTCGCCGATATCGTGAAGATAGGCCGCACCCATCTGATGGATGCGGTGCCGCTGACGCTCGGGCAGGAATTCTCGGGCTACGTCTCGCAGCTCGACTATGACTTGAAGCGAATCGAAGCGGCGCTGCCCGACCTGCTCGAACTCGCGATTGGCGGCACCGCAGTCGGCACCGGGCTCAATACGCATCGGGAGTTTGCCGATCGCACCGCGGCAAAGATCGCGGCGTACACCGGGCTGCCGTTTACCTCGGCGCCCAACAAGTTTGCGGCGCTGGCGGCGCACGATGCGATAGTGGCGGCTTCCGGAGCGCTCAAGACGCTGGCGGTGTCGCTGATGAAGATCGCTAACGACATCCGCTGGATGGGCTCGGGGCCGCGCACCGGGCTAGGCGAATTGATCCTGCCCGAGAACGAGCCGGGCTCGTCGATCATGCCGGGCAAGGTGAACCCGACCCAGTGCGAGGCGATGACGATGGTCTGCACCCAGGTGATCGGCAACGACCTGGCGATCACGATGGCCGGCTCGCAGGGGAATTTCGAGCTCAACGTATTCAAACCGGTCATGATCCACAACTTCCTGCATTCGACGATGCTGCTGGCGCATTCGTGCGCGTTGTTCACCAAGTACTGCGTCGAAGGGCTCGAGCCCAATCGCGAACAGTTGGAGCACAACGTGAAAAATTCGTTGATGCTGGTGACGGCGCTGAGCCCGCATATCGGCTACGACAACGCGGCCAAGGTCGCCAAGAAGGCCCACGCCGAACGAAGCACGCTGCGCGAGGCCGCCGTAGCATTGAAGTTGCTCAAGGGAGAGGAGTTCGACCGCCTGGTGCGGGCGGACAAAATGCTCGCGCCGGAAGGCTGAGCAACGCAATCCCGGCGGCGCGCTTCCTGGGGTGAGAGGAGCGCGCCGCGGACTACATCCTGAAGACACCGAAGCCGGGGTGCTCGCAAATCGGCGCGTTCATCGAGGCTGCGATCCCCAGCGCCAGCGCCGCGCGCGTTTCGGCGGGATCGAGCACGCCGTCGTCCCATAACCGCGCGCTCGAGTAATAGACGCTCGACTCGATCTCGTACTTCTCGAGCGTGGGGCGGATAAATTCCTTCTGCTCCGCGTCGGTCATCGTCGCGCCTTCGCGTTTCAACTGATCGAGCTTCACCGTGAGCAGCGTGTTGGCGGCCTGCTCGCCGCCCATCACCGAGATCCGCGCGTTCGGCCACATGAAGAGCAAGCGCGGCGAGTACGCGCGCCCGCACATCCCGTAATTTCCCGCGCCGTTCGACGCGCCGATGATCACGGTGAACTTCGGCACCTGCGCGTTGGCGACCGCGTTGACCATCTTGGCGCCGTCCTTGGCGATGCCGCCCTGTTCGTAGCGCTTGCCGACGATGAAGCCGGTGATGTTTTGCAGGAAGAGCAGCGGGATGCGGCGCGCGCAGCACAACTCGATGAAGTGAGTGGCCTTCAGCGCGGACTCGCTGAACAGCACGCCGTTGTTGGCGACGATGCCGACCGGGTAGCCGTAGATTTTTGCGAAGCCGGTGACCACCGAGGTGGCGTAACGCGCCTTGAACTCGTGCATCCTGCTCCCGTCAACCAGCCGCGCGATCACCTCGCGTACGTCGTAGGGCCGGCGCGTATCGACCGGGATGATGCCGTACAGTTCGGCGGGATCGTAGTGCGGATCCTCGGGGGTGTCCTGCTCGATCGCGGCGGCGGCGCGGGGCCCGAGATTCTCGAAGATCGCGCGCGCAATCTGGAGCGCGTGCTCGTCGTCGTCGGCCAGGTGATCGCTCACGCCGGACAGGCGCGTATGCACGTCGCCGCCGCCGAGGTCCTCGGCGCTGACCTCCTCGCCGGTCGCGGCGCGCACCAGCGGCGGTCCGGCCAGGAAGATCGTTCCCTGGCCGCGGACGATCACGTTCTCGTCGCACATCGCCGGCACGTACGCGCCCCCTGCGGTGCAACTGCCCATCACGATCGCGACCTGCGCCAGGCCGAGCGCGGACATCCGCGCCTGATTGTAAAAGATGCGCCCGAAGTGATCCTGATCGGGAAAAATCTCGGCCTGCAACGGCAGGAACGCGCCGCCCGAATCCACCAGGTAAACGCACGGGAGCTGATTTTCGATCGCGATCTGCTGCGCGCGCAGATGCTTCTTCACCGTCATCGGAAAATAGGTGCCTCCTTTGACGGTCGCGTCGTTGGCGACGACCACAGTCTCGCGTCCGTGGATTCGGCCGATGCCGGTGATGATGCTCGCCGACGGCGAGCCGCCGTCGTACATCCCAAACGCGGCAATCGGCGACAGTTCGAGGAACGGACTGCCGGGATCGAGAAGTTTCTTGACCCGATCGCGCACCAGCAACTTGCCGCGTTCGACGTGGAGATTGCGGGCGGCGGCGGGACCGCCCAGGCGAACTCGCTCGATTTCCTCGCGCAGGCGCTTGACCAGCGAGTCCATCGCGTCGCGGTTGCGGCGAAACTCTTCGGAGTTGGTGTTCAGCCGGGATTCTATCCGATCCATTTGGGTACCCTTGATGCCTGTCACGAATCCGTGATGCCTACGGGCCAAAGTTGGGCTAGATATTAGCCTGTGGGCCGGGCCAATAGGCAAAAAGCCGGGCGGCTCCATATCCGATGCGGGAACGCGACCTGAAAGCGCTTGAGTTCGACAAGGTGATTCACCTGGTCATGGAGTTTTGCGCCTCCGAGCCGGGGCGCGAGGCGACCGCCGGACTGCGCCCATCGATCGACGCGGCCGAAGTGCGCCGCCGGCTTGATTCGACCGCCGAGATGGCCGCGCTGCGATCGCACGCCGGTTCGATCCCGATCGGCGAATTCACCGATCAGCGTCCCTACCTCCTGGCGGCGGCGCGCGCGGGTGCGATCCTCGGCGGCGAGGCACTGGTGAAAGTGCGCGATTTTATCGTGGGGTCGCGCCACGTCGCGGGCTTTATCCGCTCGCGGGTCGAGCGCTTTCCGCACGTCGCGGCTCTGGTGCGCAACCTGCTCGCGCCCAAGGAGCTGGCCGACGCGATGCTCGCCGCGCTGGCCGACGACGGCACGATCCTGGACGACGCGAGCCGCGAGCTCAAACGCCTGCGCGGCCGGCTGCGCGACGAGCGCGCCGAACTCGAAACGCGCCTGCTGCGCTCGCTGAGCGCCCCCGGGATGGAGTCGTTCGTATCCGACTATATCGTGACGGTTCGCAATCGCCGCTTCGTGCTGCCGATGAAGCTGAACTACGCGGAGCGGTTCGAAGGAATCGTGCAGGACCGCAGCGTTTCCGGCGAAACACTGTTCGTCGAGCCGATGTGGGCGGTCGAGTTGAACAACCGGCTGATGATGCTCGAGCGCGAGGCGGAAGCGGAGGAAACCCGAATCCTCGCGCGGCTGACGGCGATGGTGGGCGGATACGCGCCGGAACTGCAACTCACGTTCGACGCGATGGTGGCGCTCGATGCGCTGAACGCGCGCGCGATTTTCGCCGAGCGGTTTCGATGCGTCGAGCCGGAGCTGGTGGACGAGGGAATCGACTTTATCGGCGCGCGCCATCCGCTGCTGATGACCAGCGGCCGCGAGGTCGTCCCGATCGACGTGAAAATCGGCGCCGGACAGCGCGGGATCGTCATCTCGGGGCCGAACACGGGCGGAAAAACGGTCGCGCTCAAGACGGTCGGGCTGCTCTCGCTGATGGCGCAGGCGGGGATGCTCATTCCGGCGCTCGCCGGCAGCAAGGCGACGGTTTTTCACAGCGTCTTCGCCGACATCGGCGACGAACAGTCCATCGAATCCAACCTGTCGAGCTTTTCGGGCCATATCGCCAACCTGTCGGAGATAGTCAGATCGCTCGCCGAGCCGGCGCTGGTGATTCTCGACGAGCCAGGCGCCGGCACCGACCCGGCCGAGGGCGCGGCGCTCGCGATCGGCCTGATGAACCATCTCGCGACGCGGCGCTGCATGCTGGCGATCGCGACGCATTCGACCGCGGTCAAGCTCCACGCATATTCGCAAGCCGGTTTCGAGGCCGCCGCCGTGGACTTCGACGCCGACCGCCTCACGCCGTTGTACCGGCTAAAGCCGCACACCATCGGACAGAGCTATGGACTTGCGGTCGCGCGCAGGCTCGGACTACCCGAGGAAATAATTCGCGCGGCCGAACAATCGATGGGCGCCGGGACCGTCGAGCTCACCGACGCTTTGAAAAGATTGGACGCCGAGCGCGCCAAGCTGGATGCGCAGGCCGAAAAGTTGCGCGAGCGCGAAGCGAGTTTGGCCCGCGTCGAGCAGGAAGTGATTCAGGACACTGAGAAAACGCGCGAGCGCGCCGAGCTGGAACGCAAGCGGATGCGCGCCGAAGTCGCGGAGCTGATCGAGGAGCTCCGGCGCGACGGCGCGGCGCTGATGGATGAGCTGAAAGCCCGGTCGAAATCGCGCACCGACCTGAAGGGCTTCATCACCAAGGCGGCGGCGAAACTCGAGCATCTTGCGCCGGCGCCGGAAGCCGGACCGCAATCCGATGCGCCGCTCAAGGTCGGCGATAGCGTCGAGATAGGCGACATCCGCGGCGAATTGATCGCGCTCGAGTCGGGACGCGCCGTAATCAGCCGCGGCGGCCTACGGATCGAAGTCGCGCCCGAGCGGCTGCGCAGGTCGGCGGCGATCGCGTCCGAAAATCGGCCGGCGCGGACCAAGGCGGCGACCGTCACCTTGAGCGTCGAGGGCGGCGAGCGCAACGAGTTGAACCTGATCGGGATGCGAACGGCGGACGCGCTGCGCAAGCTCGAGGAATTTCTCGACAACGCCTTCCTGACCAATCGCGCGGAGGTGCGGATTATCCACGGGATTGGATCGGGCGCGCTTAGGAAAGCCGTGACCGAGTACCTGGAGACGTCGCCGTATTGCGCGTCGTTTCGCGGCGCGGAACCGCATCACGGCGGCGCAGGCGCCACGATCGTGCAGATGAATTTGTAGCCGGCAGCAGCGATTTCGTCCGGTTCCCGCCCTCATAAACCCGCCCCTGGCTATCGCCAAAATGAGTGCTATACGCCCAATGTGTAAGGCTATAGGCCGAAGCGCGCCCGCGTCTAGGAGCCGTGTTGCCCCTTCTCCCGGATAAGCCGCACCAAACCTCAATGCCGGGTCAGAAAGGCGGTGACTAGTCCAAGCCCCCAGAACGTGACAGCGATGTAGCCTAATAAGGGCCCAATCGACCAGACCTCCCGTGCAGTAAGAAACACCGTTGCATCACGAATCAAATATGGATGAACTCTTTCCGTTTCAAAAGAAGGATTTCTGGGGCGGCGCTTAAGGTAATAAAATGTCAGAAAAATGCGGATAAGAACGACGATTGTGAAACCGACGACACTGATCAGCGCAACCGTGCGACTCCAATCGAAATTGCCGCGACTCATTTCTATTCAAATCAGAACGGCCGAGAGGGCATATACCGTCGCCGCAGCAGAATGTTAAGCGCAAACAGTACGATAGATAAACCAAGCGCAGTCTGCGAGGCAAAATAATGCTGCCACTTGGTTGCATACGTCACGCCACCGTGGATCGTAACTGGGTATATCGCACCCGTAGCAGGCGAAGCGGCTGGGGGGCCAAAAAATGACAGATACATCTGCACACCCCAGACGACAGCAAAGACTGTGATCGCAATTAAGCGCAGGACATTCAGCGGCGTGCGCATATAGCTTGGTTTGAGTGGGTCAGGCATCCGCCAAGGACTCACAAAGTACCTAGCGGCACGACGACGGATCCTGACGGGCCGATCCATTGTCGTTGCCGGAGGCTGGGTCATTTCAACCCTAATTGCCGCCGAGAAATTTTCCCAATCCTCCCGGAAGTCCTTTCTTGCCGAAAATTTTGCCGAGATACTTCTGACCCTCCGCCTTGACCGCGTGACTTCCGGCGCGACGGGCAAGTTCCGCCACGTCGGGAACCACCTGCGGCTTGGGCAATTGCCCGACGACTTGCAGCGGGACGTCGACTTGTCCCTCCTTATTCGCGAGGAACGCGACTTCCTGCTTATTCTCGATCAGCTCCTTGCTGAATTGCGGCGAGAGCACGATTCGCGCCGTCAGATCGATATTCTTGTCCATGTCGAACCATCCGTCGCCGAGCAGATTGTAATCCACCGTCTGCAGCTTGATGTCGTGCGACGTAATCCGCGCACCGGCGAGCACGAAGCTGAGACTCGCGATCTGGATATCGGTGTCGGGGTTGCTGAACAACTCGGGATGGTTCTTGGCGACCGCATCCGGTATCAGATTGCCGATAGCCGGCAGTTTCTGCACCTTCTTGAGCGCCTGACCGCCGATATTGACGCCGACCAGCTTGCCGTTGGTCATCATCAGCTTGCCGCTGCCCTTTAGCGTCGGCTTCATCTGGTCGAAGCTGCCGGTCTTTCCGGTGACGTTGATGTTTCCACCCAGCGCCCCGCGAACAGTCCCGGCGGCCTTGGATTTTTGCGCGTCGAGCGCCTGCTGAATATCAAGATTGGAAAAGCTGATCGACGCCGTCATCGGCGCCGCCGCCTCGAGCCGCGTGTCTCCCGTCGCGACGATTTCGCCCGAAAACGCCTTTACCTTGAGCAGGGTCACCCGCGCGAGTTTGCCCGCGAGCGACAGCGTCAGTTTCAGGCTCTGGTATGGAACGTTGCCGAGGTTGCCCGACGCCGACGTGATTTCAGAGTCGACGACCGGCCCGGTCCCCGGAGCAATCGAGGCAGCGCCCTTGGCAGAAAGCTGGTTGATCACTTCGTCGGGCGGCCGCGAGGGCGCGAGATCGGCCAGATGAACCGCAGCCGCTTTCAGTTCATAGCTCATCACCAACGGCTGAAACTGATCGACATGCGACTTCAACGTTGCGGTTGCCTGCGAGGCGCCCAGGTTGAATGTCAGCGGGCCGATGTCGGCGCTGGTGCCCGTGAGCTTGATGTTACCGCTGAGATGGCTGAGCGGCGGCGCTTTCTGATCGGACATGGAAAATCCGGCGTCAGCGAGCGCGACCGTGCCGTTCGCCGACGCCTTGCCGCCCTCGATCGTAACGTCGGAATGAACCTCGCTCTTGCCCGCGAGGTTGTATTTTCCGAGCGCCGGGACCGTCTTCGCGATCGCAGCGAGGTCGAAGCTGTTGGTATCGAGGCGGGCTGCGGTCGCGGCGCCGCCGACCTTGATGTTGGCCGCCTTCATTTCGAGGTCACCGATAGTGACGTTGGCGAGCGTCACGCCTACCGCCGATCCTGTCCGCGTGCCTTCGGCGGATATCTTGAGCGGCAGGCCGGCGGGCTTGTTAAACTTGTCGCCGAAGGCGATCGCGGGCGCACTCAAGTCGCTCGAGACGTTGAATTTGACCGAGTGAACGGCGCCGTCGGCCGACGCGTCGAAGCTGATCGGGCCGGAAATCGAAAGCTTCGGCGGGATAGCTTTCGCGAGCATCGGGATCGTTTCGAGTTGCGTCAGCAGAACCGGGCCGACCTTGGCCGTGACCGACAGCGGAATCGCGTCGATGTCGATAAAGCCGTGGCTGATTAGGGGCCCAATCGTCGCGGAAAGATCGAAGTTCTGCTGGTCGGCGAGCGCGGCGAAGGTGAGCGCGATGGTGAAGGGCGCCTTAAAGCCGAAATCGCGGACCTTGAGGCCGATCGCCTTGACCATGGCGGCTTGCGGCGTACCCTGCGTCTCAAAAGTCAAAGTGCCGTCATTGACGGTGAAATTCCGCACGAACAGCCCGCCCAGCGTCGAGGGCGCCCGGCCCGCTTCCTCCATCGGCGAGGCTGCGGTCATGCCCCCGCCTTTGGCGCCCTTGCCTTCGCCCGGCTGCTCTTCGGTGGCGATTTTTTTCCTGCCGAGCGTGGAGACGTTGAGCGTGCCGTCGCGAGTCTGAACGATTCTGATCACCGGCTTGTCGAGCACGACTTCGCTGACTTCGATCCGGCGCGCCAGCAGCGGTATCAGCTCCAGCCGGGTGTAAACGTTGCTCGCCTCGATGAACGGCTTTTTCGAGATGTCGGGGTCGTCGGCCACCTGGACTCCGGTCACGTCGGCGAGGATTCCCCAGCCGAGGCTCACTTTGATGTCGGCGATCTGGACGTTGCGGCCGAGCGCGGTGCTGAGTTTGTCCAAAATCGTCTCGCGGTGCTCGGCGACGATCGAGTTGAGGTTGGTTGCGGCGTAGAAGAAGACCGCGCCGACGAAAATGACTACGGCTCCGATAATTGCCGCTGCGATTACAATGACACGACGCATATGAGGGTCCTCACGTCAGGCAGTTTCGAGCTGGTTCGCGGCATGCGGGCAAGTGTAGTCGATGCACGCCCGACGCGCATCATTAGGCCAGACGATTTTCCCGCCCGATCGCTTCAGATAGTCTGTCTAATCGTGCACCTGTCCGGGACCTGCGACCCTCTTTGATGAAAAAAAAGCGAAAGCATGGCCGCGATGATGACGAACGGGACGACGAGCGAAGGCCAGCGGCGCCCGAGCCGGTCTTTTCGTCGCCATTCAAAGACCTGAAGAACATGCTGGCCGGGCGGGAGGTGGCGGCTTCGCGCCCGGCGATCAAGCCCAAGCCGGCGGCGCCGGCGGCGCCGATCGTCGAAAAACCCGCGCAAGCCGTGGCGCCTGAGCTCGACGACGAGTCCCAGCTCCGCCGCGCGCTCGAGGGCGTGCGCCCGCTCGGCGGCCACGGTGATCGCAGGTCGCGGGTGCCGCTTGAACCGCCGGTCACTCACTCGATCGTCGATGAGGACGCGGAGGTAATCGCGCAATTGTCGGACCTGGTATCGGGACGGGCTCCCTTCGATATCACCGAGTCGGACGAATATCTCGAGGGATACCGCGTCGGACTGGACCCGCGGCTGGTGTCGCAGCTTCGCCGCGGCGAGTTCGCGGTGCAGGCGCATTTCGACATGCACGGGATGATCCAGGGCGCGGCCAAGCAGGCGCTCAAGGAGTTCATCATCGCCTCGGTTCGCAAGGGGCTGCGCACCGTGCTGGTCGTGCACGGGCGCGGACTGCGATCTCCGGGCGGGCATTCGGTGCTCAAGCATGCGTCGGCAGGATGGCTCTCGCATGGCGCGATTGGCGGGCACGTGTTGGCCTTCACCAGCGCGCGCCCGGCAGACGGCGGGGCAGGCGCGACCTACGTGTTGTTGAAGCGGGAAAAGAGCCGCGCCCCGTTCGACATTCTGCAAGGTGCCAAGCGCCGGATTTAGGGTGGCGCGTTGCGCCATCCCGCAACCATCAAAGGCGCAGCGGCGAGTAACCTTGACGAAGAGCGTCAATGCCTTACAATCAGGAGGCTATGAGCTTGGCCACGAGAACAACGAAAGGAGGCGCCCACGTGCGGCAATATCATTACACGGCCGTTTTTGAGCCCGCCGTCGAAGGGGGATATATCGTCTCCGTTCCTGCGCTTCCGGGGCTCGTTACCGAGGGCGACACCATCGAAGAAGCCCGCGCGATGGTGAAAGACGCCATCCGGGGTTACATCGAGAGTTTGGTGAAGCACGGTGAAGAGATCCCGATTGAATCCGGCACCGCCAACGTGGAGCGCGTCGAAGTAACTATCTGAGAAATCATGCCGCGCCTGCCCGCTTGGCTGCGTGAGGCGTCACATACACACGGTCACCGGTAGGTGAGGGTTCTGCCTCCGAGGCCTGTGCTCTTTCTTTGTGTCATCCCGAGCGGAGTCGAGGGACCCCGGATCAGGTGTACGACGAGTACATGAAGAGCATCGGGTAACCGAGGGCACCAGCATTTTGCCGCCGATGCCTTGCAATGGCTTGAGCAAAGGCGAAAATACAATCCGTGGAGTGGTGGCTGCCAGTAAAGATTCTTGTGATCCGCAGGTACGAGGGCACCTGAGAGGCGATGGGATCACCAAGTTTCGTGCAACCGACTTTCATTGACCTGTTCTGCGGAATCGGCGGGATGCGGCTGGCATTCGAGAGCGCCGGTTGCCGGTGCGTTTTCTCCTCTGACTGGGACAAGTTCGCGCAACAGACGTACGCGGCGAATTTTGGCGAGTCGCCGCGCGGCGATCTAAGAAAGATAAACTCCGACGAAATTCCCGACCACGACATTCTTGTCGGCGGATTCCCTTGCCAGCCTTTTTCGATCTCCGGTGTATCCAAGAAAAACAGCCTAGGCCGTGCCCACGGTTTCGAGGATCGCACGCAGGGAACGCTTTTCTTCGAAATCGCCCGCGTAATTCGCGACAAACAGCCGGCCGCATTTCTTCTCGAAAACGTGAAAAACCTGGTCGGCCACGATCGCGGCCGGACCTTCAAGGTGATTCTGCAAACCCTTGAGAAGGATCTCGATTATTTCATCGAATATCGGGTGCTTGACGGCGCGGCCTATGTGCCACAGCACCGGGAACGACTCTACATAGTCGGATTCCGCGAACCGAGGAACTTTAACTGGCCCGACTCTCCCGTGAGCTATCCGTCGTTTCGATCAATTCTGGATCGAACGCCAGATGACAAGTACACGCTGACCACCCGACTCTGGGATTACCTCAAGAGGTATGCAAAGAAGCATCGCGAAGCTGGCAACGGCTTCGGATACGGCCTCGTTGATTTCGAAGGAATTTCACGAACGCTGAGCGCGCGATATTACAAGGACGGATCTGAAATTCTTATTTCCCGCGGTCCAGGAAGAAATCCGCGGCGGCTGACGCCGCGCGAGTGCGCGCGACTGATGGGCTTCCCCGAATCGTTTGTCGTTCCGGTCTCCGACACCCAGGCCTACAGGCAATTCGGAAACTCGGTCGTCGTCCCGCTTGTCGCTGATCTCGCCGGCCAAATTGTCGACGCACTTCGCAGCCCAGTCGTGATCGTGCCGAAACAGCTCGATCTCCTGGCTGCGAACTGAGACTGTTCCGTGGCAGATGTCGTGAGCCGGGCGGTCCGAAGCCGGATGATGGCTGGCATTCGCAGCAAGAACACGCGCCCCGAACTACTGATCCGACGCGAACTGTTTGCGCGCGGTTTTCGCTACCGACTGCACGTCGCAAGTTTGCCAGGTAAACCTGATCTGGTTTTCCCAAAGCTTCGAGCGGTGATCTTCGTTCACGGATGCTTTTGGCACCGACATGGGTGCATTTTGTTCAAGTGGCCCTCGACCAACGTCGCTTTCTGGCGGACCAAGATTCTTCGGAATCGTTCTGTTGACCGCCGCGTCTTCGGACAACTGCAACGAGCGGGATGGCGAATTCTGACCATCTGGGAGTGTGCCCTGAAGGGAGCAAATCGCGCCGATATTGATCGAGTAAGTGAAGCTACGGCACGCTGGCTCCATTCTCGTTCTCGATCTTCGGAGATCCGAGGGAGGCGGGTGCGCGTGAGGTAAGACATGAGGCAAGGTCATCTGTCCCGATACTTCGAAGGAGTCGCCGCGAAGCGACTCGGCGCGGTTGAGATTCGACCATCGAGTTCGAATCAGCACGAATTCAACGGCGTGCAGCCATTGCGGCAGATGTTCGGAAAGCGGCGTAGAGCGTTTCGCGCACGATTCATTTATTTGGGCGAGGATGAAGACGAATACGTGACGTCTGATGGATCGGTCACTTGGTACGACGCGCGAGAGCACCATCCGACGCGTTCGGAGCATCGCTTGTACTACCCGTCTTCGTCGGTGACGGAAGCTGCGCATGAGAAAGATCTCCTGGTGATCGGCAAGCGTTCAGACGGTGATCTCCTCGTCGTGATCGCGGCTGCCGGCAGTACTGCGGAGAATCAGGTGCTGTGGCTCTTTGGACTGGAACTGGGCGATTCCGGTCGCTTCTCCGTGGTCGAGATAAAAGATTCCCGGGACGTGCCGCTCGATCTCGCTGCGAAGTTCGTGCTCGATCAAATGGGCATCGAGGTTGAGCCCGATGATGAATATCTGGAACTGGTCCTGAAAAACTTTCCGAATGGTTTTCCCAGTACCACGGTGTTCTCTGCGTTTGCCCGTAACATCGTGAAAGATATTTCACCCCAGGATGATCCTGACGCCGCCCTGATGGCATGGATGGATCGCGAAGAAGTATTGTTTCGTACGTTGGAGCGTCACCTCGTCGTCGATCGGATCAGCAGGGGATTCGGCAAAGATGTTGACGGCTTCATCGAATTCTCGCTCAGCATTCAGAATCGCAGGAAGGCAAGGGCCGGTTTCGCGCTGGAAAACCATATTGAGCAAATCTTGAAAGAGCATCGCGTCAGGTATTCGCGTGGCGCACTAACGGAAGGTCGCTCCAGACCCGACTTTCTATTTCCGGGGAAGCGCGAGTATCACGATGCTTCCTATCCGGAGAGCCGCCTTCGCATGCTCGGCGTTAAATCGAGTTGCAAGGAACGCTGGCGCCAAGTGTTGGCTGAGGCGGACAGAATCAAGGCGAAGCACTTGCTGACGCTCGAACCGGGAATAAGCGAGGGTCAGACCGCTGAGATGAGAAAGAACAATTTGCATCTCGTTCTTCCGCGATCCCTGCATGCCACTTATGACCCACGTCAGCGTGATTGGCTGATGGACGTAGACGGTTTCATCGGGGCCGTTAAGTCGCTTCAACCGCGCGCCGACTGACTAGCCCTCACCTGCCTCACCGCACGGGTTTGCGCTTCTCCAGAAGTGCGCCGATGCGTTCCTAAACGTCCGACGCCATCGCATTCTGGCTCGCCACTTCGTTCGCTCTTCAGCGGGATTCTGGGTGCTGCGAAGAGCCGGGGCTTCGGCGGGTGGAAGCGGAGCCTATTCCGATGGGCTCTGAATGACACAAAAAGTGAGCGGGCGGGCTTTTGTGGCGCGGTCCCAGAACCCTCACCCACCGGCCGCTTGGCGGCCGGCCTCCTCTCCCGTGAAAATAACGGGCGAGGTAGCAGGGACGCGGCACCCTAACTGGGGGGAGGCAAGGAAAAAGATCCGGGGTCCCTCCGCTCCGCAGACTCCGGTCGGGATGACACAATGGGGACGCAGAATCCTGAATCGCGCACCAAAAAATGCGCGCTGTATAAGGACCCTCACCTTCATCCTCTCCCTTGCAGGGAGAGGAAACAGAGTTGCGCAAAGCTCTCCTAACAGGGAGAGGAAATAAGAAAAAGAAGCGGGGCCCGGAGGGGCCCCGCTGTCACTACGACATGGTCCTAGTCCGCGATCGTTAAATCTTCGCCTGCAGGAAGATTGCGATCACGAGCGCGTACAGGGTCAGCGCTTCGATGAACGCGAGGCCGATGATCATCGGCGTGAAGATCGCGCCGGCGCTGTTCGGGTTGCGCCCGATGGACTCCATCGCGGAGGCCCCCAACCGGCCCTGCGCAAGCGCACTGCCGAACGCCGCGATCCCGATGCCGAAGTTCGCGGCGATCGCGATCAAGCCGCCGCGAAGCGGCGAGCCGGCGCCGGCGGCGCCTGCCGCCTCCTGCGCCATCGCGAGCAGCGGCGATGCGAGGATGACCATCCCGGCCATCGTCATTACAGTTCCAATCCGTCGTAACATTTCTTCGATCCTCCTTATTTTTCGCGCGCCCCGGGTGCCGCAGCCGACAGCCTCTCTTCCTCTACCACCACAAATTTCGGACGGAATCCCTGGCGCAAAAAAATACCTACCTAGCAGGGCTGAGCCCTGCACCCAGTATTAAGGCCGCGCTCCGTTGTCGCGCGCCAGGGGCTGACCCCTGGCCGTTGGCACGGCTGGCCAGTATTAAAAAAGGAAAGCACGGCGCGCTGTAATCGGACTTTATCACTCTCACCTTCGTCCCTCTCCCTAACAGGAGAGCTGTGCGAAACCTCCGCGCGCGCGTTCAGAGCAGAGGCAGAATCTTGATTCGCTCGCAAAATAGCTCGCTGTATCAGGACCCTCACCTTCATCCTCTCCCTTGCAGGGAGAGGAAACAGAGTTGCGCAAAGGTCTCCTAACAGGGAGAGGAAATAATTCGGCGATCAGGTTGTGCGAAGCTCTCCTTTCGGGAAAATGTACCCATCCGGTACCTAAAACACCGGCCAATAGTCAATAGCCGGCAGGGGATGCATCTATGATGAACCGCCGATGAAGCGGATCAGCACGTCCGCGAGCTCGTCGGGCTTGTCTTCCTGGAGGAAGTGACCGGCATTGCGGATGGTCACGTGCGGCTGTCCCTTGGCGCCGGGCACGCGCTCCTGGAATATCCGGTCGAGGCCCCCGGTTATCGGATCGCCGTCGCTGAACGCGGTGAGGAACGGCCGGGTGAACGATTCGAGCACTTTCCACGCCGCCTTGTTCTCGGCGACGGATGCATGCTGCGGTGTGACCGGCACGAGAGCCGGGAAGCGGCGCGCGCCGGCCTTGTAGCTCTCGTCCGGGAAGGGCGCATCGTAGGCGGCTTTCTCGGCGGCGCTGAGCGTGCGTTGGCATCCCATGCCGACGATGTCGCCGATCGGCAGTGTGGGCATGCTTTGGCTTAATTCGAGCCATTGCCTGAACCCATCGGTAAGGCCCTCGCCTTCCGGCAGCAGCGTGTTCGCCACCACGACCCGCGCAAATCGATCGGGATAGGCGGCGACCAGGCGCAGGCCAATCAGCCCGCCCCAATCCTGACCGAAGAACGTGATGTTCTCGAGCCGCATCGCGAGCATCCAGTCGCTCATCCAGCGCACGTGGCGCTCGAAGGTGTAGTCGGCGGGCTCGCTCGGCTTGTCGGAGCGGCCAAAGCCGATCAGGTCCGGTGCGACCACGCGATGGCCGGCTGCCGCGAGCATCGCGATGATGCGCCGGTAGAGAAACGACCACGACGGCTCGCCGTGCATCAACAAGACCGGTGCGGCGTCGGGCGGTCCCTCGTCGATCGTGCAAATGCGCAGCGTCGTCCCGTCCGCGTCACGGACTTCGCTGTAGTGGGGAGTGAACGGGAAATCGGGCAGATCGCGGAAGCGGAGATCGGGCGTTCTCAGCACTTTCATGGGATCTCCTTTTGCAGGGCTGAGCCCTGCACCCAGTATTAAGGCCGCGCTCCGTTGTCGCGCGGCAGGGGCTGACCCCTGCACCCAGTGTTAAAGCCGCGCTCCGTTGTCGCGCGCGGACAGTGACCGGGCGAGGAAACAGAATTACGTAAAGCTCTCCTAATGGTCGTGGCTCGCGGCGAGTCGAACGTAAGTCATCGAAAGAACCACGAAGATAATCGCCTGAATCACGCATACGATCGAGCCGAGCGCATAGAACGCCAGCGGTACGATCAGATGCGGCAGCAGCCCGGTGAAAATGCTGAGCACGGTATGGTCGGCAAACATGTTGGCGTAAAGACGAATGCCGAGCGAAAACGGGCGGAACAGATTGTCGGCCAGCTCGATCGGCAGCATCAGCACCGCCAGCGGCAGATAGGGCCCAAGAAAACTTTTCAGATACCAGACGCCCTTCGAGACGAAGCCCTGGTAGATGTAATAGCCGAAGCAGACAGTGCCGAGCGCGAAGGTCAGGTCGGAGTCGCCGGTCGGAGGCTCCATCCCCGGAACCAATCCGAAGAAGTTGGCAAACAGGATGAACATGAAGATGCATCCGAAGAACGGCACCATCGCGCGCGACCCGTGCATCTCGGTGACTTCACCGACGAAACCGTCGAGCCATTCGACGATCATCTCGGAGATCGAGCGGATGTTGATCCCTTCGTCGGGGACTAGCGGGTCGGCGGCGCCGGCGATCGAGGCGCGCGCGATCAATCCAAACACGATGAGGATGCCCATCACGATCCAGGTGCCGACTAGCACCTCGGGGACTATCCCGCCGCCGATCAGTTCGAGGAAATTTACCGACTTTTGCAATGAAATTTCTCCGCCGCCGCCGATTCAGGCAGCGCCGCGAACCGAAGCCCGCCCGGTTTCAATAATAATAGCCGCCATCTGAGTCAAGACGCCGACGCCAAAGCCCATCCCGTCAACCCCCGCGCGGGTGAAAACAAGATAGACCAGACCGACGACGATCAGCAGCTTGAGCGGAATCGCAAGCGCGCCCAGCTTGGCGGCCATGCCGGAAATTCCGGCGCCAGAAGCAGCCAGGACAAGCCCTCCGAGGGCAGACAGGATCCATAAATTCGCGATCACCACTGCGCCACCGAGGACGCATCCAATTGCCGCGTGCCTCGAGGCGAACAAAGCGAGAATCGCCGCGCTGACCGCGACCAGCACCGCGTTGGTGCGCTGGATCGACGAAATCGCCGGCATTGCCCCGGAGAACATGGAATCAAGACTCCCGGTTCTCGCGCTGAAAGAGCGCGAGTTCCTGGATCAGCCGGAAAAAGCCGGCGAAGACTCCGAGCAGGAACATCACCAGCGTCAGCCAGGGGTCGGTGCGAAAGTAGAGATCAAGGTAATGCCCGATAAGTGCGCCGGCGATCATCGGCCACGCGAACTCGAAGCCGATCGCGGCGAACCGCATCATCTTGCCGGTGCTCAGCGCCATCGGGGTCTTAAGCTTTTCCTCGCGCGAGATCGCTCAGAGATTCGGCGGCGGCGGTGATCGTGCGGTCGATGTCGGCGTTGGTATGCGCGGTGGAGATGAACATGGCCTCGAACTGCGACGGCGGTATATTTATCCCGCGATCCAGCATCCCGTGGAAAAACTTGGCGAACTTGGCCGAGTCGCACGAGCGAGCCTCGTCGGCGTCGCGCACGCGCTCGGGACCGATGAACATCGTCAGCAACGAGCCGGCGCGATTGACGCATCCCGATTCACCATTCTTTCCCAGCTCTTTCAATGCTTCGCCGAGGCCGGCTTCGAGCCGCGCGCCGGCGTCGTCGAGCGCTGCGTATGGATCGGTCTCCTTGAGAATATTAAGCGTCTCGAGGCCCGCGCGGACCGAAACCGGATTTCCCGACAACGTTCCCGCCTGATAGACCGGACCAATCGGCGCCAGCAGGTCCATGATCTTACGGGGACCGGCGACTGCGCCCACCGGCATCCCGCCGCCGATTATTTTGCCGAGCATGATGAGGTCGGGCGCGATGCCCATGCGTTCAGCAACCGATCCGAAGCAGAGTCTGAACCCGGATATAACCTCGTCACAGATCAGAAGAGCGCCGTTGTTGTGCGCGATTTCGGCCAGAGCTTTGAGCGAGCCGGGGTCAGGATTTACCACGCCCATGTTGGCGGCGACCGGCTCGACGATCACGGCGGCGATCTTGTCGGGCGCGGCGCGAAACAAGGCTTCGACTGTCTCAATGGAGTTATATCGCGCAACCATCGTCATCGCGGCGAGTGCCGCGGGAACGCCGCCGCTGTCAGGTTGACCAAAAGTCATACCGCCTGAACCCGCGCGTACCAGCATCGAGTCGCTATGGCCGTGATAGCATCCGTCAAACTTTATTATGTTCGGACGTTTGGTCGCGGCGCGCGCGATTCTGAGCGCGGTCAGGCCGGCTTCGGTCCCCGAACTGACCAGCCGGACCTTTTGCGCACATTCGATCGCCGACGAGATCAATTCCGCCAGCTCGACCTCCAGCCGCGTCGGCGCGCCGAAGCCTAAGCCCAGCCGCGCCTGCTCGGCGATGGCCTGGGTGACGCGCGGATGGGCATGTCCGAGAATCGCGGGGCCGTAGGAGCATACGTAGTCGAGAAAACTGTTGCCATCGGCGTCAATCAGAGTTGCACCGCGGCCACTTTCGATAAAAATCGGGTTGGCGCCGACGGCCTTCCACGCGCGGACGGGAGAATTCACCGCACCAGGAATCGTAACACTAGCGCGATGGAAGAGTTCATCTGATTTTTTTCGGGATGTCATCGCAATTTCCTACGGAGTTTGGCGCGATCGAAAATATTTTTTTCGATCGCGAAGAAAAACTCGATTGCACGCTTGACGTTGAGACAAAATTTCGCCGCCGCGCGAAAAATCGCGATCGCGCGCGACGGCTTTGAGAGCGGATGCGCGCGATCGCAGGATCGGCGCGAAATTTCGGGCGCGCGGTGCGCGATCGCGCGCGCGCGAAATTTCCTTTTCGATCCGCGCGCGTAGCGCCCAAAATTTTTCCGCGCTTGTCCTCATCGCGAAATAAGTTTATCACGTTCCCTTGGCCGCACACTTCCTCTCTTGAAGAACCTTTTTACGCTGAACGGTTCAAGCGCGGCGCGTTGGAGATGGCTTTGAAGCGCGTGTATATCGCTCGCATTCCTGGTCAGATTTTTAAGCCCAACAAAACCGATCGCAACCCGGACAAGTTGATAAGTCCGGTGCGCAGCGCCGTCAAATTGTCGGCTGCAACGAGGGAAATTCTGCTTATCCACAGATGTGGACAAGCTTGTGCGTAATTCGCGCGGCTTTTAGCGCCGCGCGCTAATCCCGGAGGGTGGTGGGGACTCCGGATTTGGCAGGGGGAAACGATATGAATGGTTTGTGGCAGAGAGCCGCTGGCCGCATTCGCGATGAGCTCGGTCAGGTCGGCTACGAGACGTGGATCGGGCCTCTCAACTTTGTCGCTCATCAAGGATCGACCGTCACAATCGAGGCGCCCAATCGGTTTTTCCGCGATTGGATCAACGAACGCTACCTGAGCCTGATGCGCGCCGCGCTGACGCAGGAAGCAGGCGAAGAAATGGACGTGCGGCTGACTCTCGGCGAAAACGCCGCGGTGGCGACGCCGCAGCAACGCCCGGTCAATGGTCATGCCAACGGCCATGCAGACGGCAATGGCAACGGCAAGGCGTCCGCGACCGGCCGTGCGGCGGTTGCAGCCGCACCGCGCGGAGATCGGCATCCTACCCTGAACCCGCGCTACAGTTTCGCGGAGTTCGTAGTGGGATCGGCCAATCAGTTCGCGCATGCCGCGGCGCTGGCGGTCGCCAACCAGCCGGGCGAGAAATACAACCCGCTTTTCATTTATGGCGGGGTGGGCCTCGGCAAGACTCACCTGGTGACCGCAATCGGGCACCATATCTGGGCCAGTGGCGACCGGCCGAGAAAAGTGCTGTTCATGCCGGCCGAAATTTTCATGAACGAGATGATCAATTCGCTGCGCCGCGACAAAATGGACGAGTTTCGCGAGAAATTTCGCCGGGTCGATACGTTGATCCTCGACGACGTGCAGTTCCTGGCCGGGCGAGAGCGCACCCAGGAAGAATTCTTCCATACTTTCAACGCGCTTCACGCCGAGCGCCATCAGATCATCCTGACTTCGGATAAAGTTCCCCGCGAAATCCCCGGGCTGGAGGACCGCCTGCGCAATCGGTTCGAGTCGGGGTTGATCGCGGATATCGCCCCGCCCGACCTCGAGACGCGAGTGGCGATCGTGCAGAAAAAGGCGGCGGTGCTCGACGGTTTGCGGCTGGCGCCGGAAGTCGCGATGTATATCGCGCAGAGTGTCTCTTCCAACGTGCGCGAGCTGGAGGGATGCCTGACCCGACTGGTGGCGCTGGCCTCGATGGAGAAATCGCAAATCACCGTGGACTTCGCGCGGCAGGCGTTGCAGGACCTGATTCGAAATGCGGACGCCAAGCCCGACGTGGAATCGATTCAGAAGACGGTTGCGGATTTTTTCCATATCCGGCTAACGGATTTGAAGTCCAAAAAACGCACCCAGCACATCGCCTTTTGCCGCCAGGTGGCGATGTATCTGTGCCGCAGGCTGACCGACTGCTCGTTTCCGACCATCGGCGAGCATTTCGGCCGCGATCATTCGACGGTGATTCACGCGCATAACCTGATCATGCGGCGCGTCACCAGCGATCCGGCGTTTCGGCTCTCGATCGAGAAAATCGAGCGCGAGCTCAAATCGATTCGCGCCAATGCCGCGTGAATCGATGTGGAGGAGGCTGTGGAAGAGGTGGGCATAAGGCTATCGGTATCGACAGGGCCGGTGCGCACACGGCCGGCCCTGTCGGTCAGCCGCTTTTCCGTTGACAGTTTTTCAACGGTGGATCCGCCTGCAAATTCAGGCGCTTGCGCGATCAATCAACAAATCCACAACTCCTACTATTACTGCTATTCTTTTTTTGAGATCTAAGATCCAGTATTAGGAAGACGGGCTAACAATTCATGGGACTCTCCATCGAGCGTGCTTCGCTGCTTAGCGGTTTGGGACTGGTCCAGGGCATCGTGGAACGGCGCACCACGGTTCCGATACTCGGCCATGTCCTGATCGAACCAACCGCAAATGCGCTGACTTTGAGCGCAACCGACCTCGAAGTCGGAATCCGCACCCAGGTTGCGTGTTCCGGCAAGGAAAAAAGCCTCACGCTCAACGCGCGCAAGCTTTTCGAGATCGTGCGCGAGACCGAAGGCGATCAAGTCGCGCTCATGTCGCTCGACAACGATTGGGTCGAAATCAAGTGCGGCCGGGCGAAGTTCAAAATGATGGGCCTGGACCCGCGGAGCTTCCCCGCCATGCCCAGTCAAAGCACCGGCAAGGACGCTACCCCGGCAAAGAAACAACTGAAGGCCGAATTGACGATTTCCGAGAAAATGCTGGCCGAAATGATCGACAAGACGATTTTCGCCGTCAGTCCGGATGAAGCCCGCTACAACCTGAGCGGCGTGTTCGTTGAATCCAACGCTCCGGGATCGGCGCGGATGGTGGCAACCGATGGCCATCGGCTGGCGATGATCGAGCGCGACGTGCCCGGATTCAAGATGGAGACCGGCGCGATCATTCCGCGAAAAGGGCTGGCGGAACTGCAAAAGATTCTGGACAAGGAAAGCGACGCCGAAGTGCGGCTCAACCTCGAAGGCCAGCTCGCGTACTTAAAGCGCGGCGCGACCGAAATCTCGATGCGGCTGGTCGAGGGCGAATTCCCCGATTACCGCGGCGTCATCCCCAAGCAGTCGCGGTACAAGATTGCGGTCAAGCGGGATTTGCTGTTCGCGGCAATCAAGCGTGCGGCAATATTCTCGAGCGAGCGGTATCACGGCGTCAAATTCGCGCTCTCGGCCGGGACCCTGACCGTTTCCTCGACGAGTCCGGAAACGGGTGAGGCAAGCGAGTCGCTCGACGTCGATTTCAAGAGCGAAGAATTTGCGATCGGATTCAATGCCGCATACGTGCAGGACGCGCTGGGAGTAATCGCGCAGGGGGCCGATTCGACGGTGGAGCTCGGGCTCAGCGACGACGTCAGCCCGGGCGTCATCAGGACGGAGTCGGATCAGCGGTACACTTACGTTGTGATGCCGATGCGGTTATGAGGCGCGCTCGCTACGGCGCACCGCCGACCCGGACCAGCACCACCTTGTTTCGGTAATTGTAGTCGGTCTCCCACGGATACGACGCCTCGCTGAGCTCGATGGTGGTGGGAGTGTCGAGCTTGGGGATATCGCGCCGCCGGACAATCATCCATCGCACGCCGCCCTTGGCGATCGCATCCTGCAAATCCCGCTTTTCGTCGAACTCGGGGATTGGCTTGGGCGGATTGAGATAGAACAGCGGCCCCTCGGTCTTGAACAGCACCAGCCGCTCGGTCGAACCGCCAAGCTTGTTCAGGACCGCGTAGCCGAACGGCTTTTCACCGCGATAAGCCTCCGCCGCCGGCATCGCGAAGATATAGATATAAACCATCGCAAGATACGCGACCGCGCCCATCGAAATCGCCACGCGATAGGGGCTGAATTTGGCGATCGTGTAGCCGACGGCGGCGATCGATACGACCCAGAACACGATGAAGGCGGCCTGGGCGGGCAGTCCCGGCAAGGCGTTGTAGGGAGCCGGAAGAATCGCGCGGGCGGGAATCAGCAGGACGACGCCGGCAAGCACGGTCAGCGCGATGATCGCGTAGCCGATAGCCAGCAGCCGCCGGGCGATTATCGAGCGCAATTCACCCGGACACGTGAGCGTTCTGGCGACCAGGATCGCCGCAGCGGGCAGAATCGGCAGGATGTAGTAGCTGCGGCGCGATCCCGAGACAGTGAAAAATATGAACGTCGCCCAGAAATAAACCAGCGCAAATCGATCCGCGCGAGCAGGCTCGGCGCCGGCATGACGCAGGCTGTGCGTTTCTATCAGGGCTGCGGGCAAGATCGCCGACCACGGCGCCATCAAGGCGAAGATCACGTAGACATACAGGTAAACAGGTCCACGATGGTCGAACGGGTGGAAAAATCGCACCACGTTCTCGCGATACACCATCGCGAGGCCCTTTTCCGAGCCTGTCAGGCGCGACGAGATCTCGAACGGCAGGTAGTACACGAGCGCGCCCAGCGCGATGCCGGCGATGGTTGCCCAGTTGAAGAGCCATCGATTGCGCTCGACCAGCCGTCGTATCCGACCAACCAGAGAGCCACGGGAGATCGCGTCAAAAAACGGGCCGACGCCGTCGCGCAGGCATGAATACACTCCAATCACCAACAGCGGCAGCGCGAATCCGAGCAGACCCTTGGTGAGCGAAGTCGCCGCCATGATCAGCCATAGGCCGACCACCCACAATCCACCGCCGCGCTCTTCGTTGCGATTGAAGAGCAGCAATGCGGCCAGTTCACCGGTGAGCGTTTCGACGTCGGCGCTCGCGTGGCGCGAAAAGAATACGAAGCTGAAGCTGGTGGCGAGGATGACGCTGGCGATGATCGCGGTGCGAGCGTCGTAGAGGCGTCGCGCCAGCTGCATCAGTAGCGCCACTGCCAGCAGGCCGGCGATAGCGCAGGGCAGGCGCGTGGCAGCCTCATTGAGGCCGCCTGTGAACGGGGTCGAAAAAATAACCAGCCAGTAAGAGCCGAGCGGCTTGTCGTAGTAAACCTGACCGTTGATCGTTGGCCAGAAGTAGTTGTGCGTCACGATCATCTCGCGCGCGATTTCGGCCCATCGGAATTCCGAGGACCATAGCGCTCGCGCACCGAGGCGGGCGAAGAAGAGAATCGCAGCGAGAACGAGGACGCCGCCGGCGCGCAGGGGCATGCGCGAATCGTTGCCGTTGGCGGTGGGGCGCTCAAATGCGCCGGAGCCGCGTGATGTGGGAGCGGTGCTCATACCATACGAATTGTAACTGGCGCGCTCGATACTCTGCCATACGGTGGCCCGCCCGGAATGACAGCGCGCGGCTGGCCAGATAGGATGAAACGAGATACATGAGCCAGGCCAGCAACCCCGAAAATCATTCCGGCCGCAAGCCGAACCGGTTAATCAACGAACAAAGTCCGTACCTGCGCCAGCACGCGTACAATCCGGTGGATTGGCATGCGTGGGGTCCGGAGGCGCTTGCGCGCGCGAAGGCGGAGAACAAGCCGATCATGCTGTCGATCGGCTACTCGGCCTGTCACTGGTGCCACGTGATGGAGCGGGAGTCGTTCGAGAACGACGCGATCGCGCGGCTGATCAACGAGAACTTCATTCCGATCAAAGTCGATCGCGAAGAACGGCCCGACCTCGACCAGATTTACATGGATGCCGTGCAGCTGATCGCGGGGCGCGGCGGATGGCCGCTGACGATGTTCCTGGCGCCGGACGGACGGCCGTTTTTCGGCGGGACCTACTACCCGCCCGAAGACCGGCATGGGATGCCCGGATTTCCGCGCATCCTGGCTGCGGTTTCGCAGGCGTATCGCGATGGCGCCAAGGAAGTCACCAACAATCTCGAAAAGCTGACCGAGGCGCTCGGCGCGCTCACCAACTACGTCCCGACCGGCGGCGACTTGAGGCCGGGACTGGCGGCGGATTCGGCGCGCGCGCTCGCCGCGCACTACGACAGTATCAACGGCGGACTGGGCCAGGCGCCGAAGTTTCCCAACACGTTCGTGTTCTCGCTGTTTCTTCGCGTGCATGCGGCCGACGGCGACGAGGCGATGGCCGAGATGGTTCGGCACACGCTATCGAAGATGGCGCGCGGCGGAATCTACGACCAGATCGGCGGCGGATTCCATCGCTACAGCGTGGACGAGCGATGGTTGGCGCCACATTTCGAAAAGATGCTCTACGACAACGCGTTGCTGGCGCGCCTGTACCTCGACGCCGGGCGCGCGCTGAACGAGCCGGAGTTTCTCGGCGTCGCGCGCGAAATCTTCGATTACGTTTTGCGCGAGATGACCAGTCCCGAGGGGGGCTTTTACGCCGCGCAGGATGCGGACAGCGAGGGCGAAGAAGGAAGGTTTTTCCTCTGGACGCCCAGGGAGGCCGAGGCCGTCCTTGGCGGAGCGCTCGGCGCGATCGCGGAGCGCTATTTCGACATCACGAGCGAAGGCAATTTCGACGGCGCGAATATTCCACATCGCACGATCGAGCTTGCCGACGCCGCGCGGATGTTCAAGGTCTCGGAAGACGACATGGCGTCGAAGGTTCGGGAGATTCGCGACAAACTGTTCGCGGCTCGCGAACAAAGGGTGAAGCCGGGCCGCGATGAAAAGGTCCTGGTGGCGTGGAACGCGATGATGATCGGCGCGTTCGCCGAGGGATATCGCGCGCTGCACGAGCGGCGGTATCTCGAAGCGGCGGAGCGCGCGGCCGATTTCATGATGGGGTCGATGTGGGATGGGCGCGCGCTCAAGCGCTCGTTCAAGGACGGCGTCGCGCGGCACAACGCATACCTCGAAGACTATGCGCAGTTGGCGGGGGCGATGCTCGACGTGTACGAAAGTTCCCTTGATGGGAAATATCTGGCGTACGCGCGGACGATTGCCGGCGTGATCCTCGAGCGGTTTATCGACAAGGAAAAGGGTGGATTCTTTTTTACCTCAGACGACCACGAAGCACTGATCACGCGGTCCAAGGCGGCTTTCGACGGCTCGACGCCGTCGGGCAACAGCGCCGCGGTGATGGCGATGCTCAGGCTGTATGGCTACACCGGCGAGGAGCGCTATCGGATCGAGGCGGAGCGGACGCTCAAGCTGTTTCGCGAATTTATCGAAAAGCAGCCGTTCGGGTTCTCCCACATGCTCGAAGCGGTCGACCTTTACCAGCGCGGGCCGACTGAAGTCGTGATTGTCGGGAGGCGCGGCTCGGCTGAAATGCTCGAATGGACGGAGCGGCTCGGCCTCATCTATGTTCCGAATCTTGCGATCTTCGTTCTCGATGCGGACGATGCCGAGGCCGGCGCTCAAACCGGCTTCATCCCCGAGCAGGTGCGGGGCAAGCGGGAAATCGGCGGTCGGGTGACGGCTTACGTATGCCGCGAGCATACGTGCACGCCGCCGATCACGTCGTTCAGGGATCTTCAAAAGGAATTGGCCGGCTAGCCCGGGCGATGGACCGCGACGTGCGCGACCTTACCGCGGCTGGCGCAGATTCGAAGCCGTATTTCCCGCCAATTGTCGTGAACCGTGCGGCGCGACACCGGCAGCAAGCACGGCTGCGAGTGGTGTTGCTCAACGCAGCCGGCGGGCGAAAGTTCCGCGAAATCGCGGCATGTCTCAAGCGTCCACCGCTCCGGGACGCCGACGTGATCCTGCTGTGCGAGATAAACACGGGGATAAGGCGGAGGCCGGGGCGTGACCTTGCGACGGACCTTGGCGAAGCGCTCGGGATGAGCTGTGCATACGTTCGCGAGTTCGGCTTGATACCGCCGGGTGGCGAAATCGTCTCGTACATGGGCAACGCGATCCTGAGCGCCGCGCCATTCGAGGAGGTGGCCGTCGTCGCGATGCACAAGCCGCCAACACCGCCGGCGTCGCTCAGAGGCAAGCGGCACTGGTCGCGGGTGGGCGGGCCGGCGGGAGCGGTCGCCAGAGTGAAATTCGGCGGCGAGCAGTTAACCGTCGGCGTCGCGCATCTGCACAGCCGCTGCGCGCCGGCCGAGCGCGCGCGCCAGATGGCTAGTTACATGGAGTCGTTCCCGGCGGCCGGGCGCGCGATTTTCGGCGGCGACCTGAACACCACGACCACCGAGCTTTCGAGCCGGGCGCTGATGATTGCAACGGCGTGGCGAATGATTGCCAATCCGGAGCGGTTCCGCGCGCCCGAGGCCTACGAGCCCCTGTTCGAGCATCTGCGCGAGCGCGGGCTTAAGCTCGAGGGCGCCAACGTAGCCAATCGCGCGACTTTCACTTTTTCCGGACTGATTCCGCGATCGATGAGGCCGAAACTTGACTGGCTCGCAATCCGCGAGCTTTGTCCGATCGCGCGGACCGCGGCGGTGGTTTCGCCGCGGTCTCCGATTCTGCTGCGCCGCGCCTCCGATCACGATTTCGTGACGGTCGATCTCGAGCTGTAATCGCCCGCACGCCGATCGCGCCCCGGCTCGCCGGTTGCCGCGGCGAAAGGCCGCATCATGATCTCAATCGCCTCGGTCAGCTGATCCCATCCCGCGGCGGTGCGCAAATTCACGCCCGAAAATATCCGTATCTTGCGCTGGCGAATCGCAAGATAGGTGATCGCGGCGCCGATCAACGCGCTGGCTGCCGCAATTGCGCTGAGTCCGGCGGCGTCGGGAAACAATAGCTCGCCAATTCGATTGCTCATCTCTTCGCGCTCGGTCTCGGTGATCGCGGTCAGCTTGTTTCGTTCGACCGTCTCCCACGCCATCATTGCGAGCACCACCGGACGCTCGATGAGCGCGCGGGCGTAGTTGCGCGCGATCGCGGCGGCGCGCTCGGGGATCGGCCGCGCGCGCATCGCGGCGGCGTCGCCGCCGCAAATTTCCTCGATGCCCGGAAAGAAGCCCGGACGCTTGACCACCGCGGCGACCAGCCCGTCGAGGTTGCCGAAGTAGCGATAGATCAGCATCTTGTCCACGCCGGCCTCGCGTGCGACCGCGCTGGGTCCGAGCACGCCGAATCCTCCCCGCGCGAGCAGTTTTTCGACCGCGTGCTTCAAACGGCGCTCGGTTGCGGGCCGGTTCCTGACCGCGGATGCACGTGCTTTGGCCATAGCTGCTCTTTTCTCCCGCCGCCAAATATGTCTCTTGACAGAGACATCGGTTTCCAGTTAAGTCTCTACCCAGAGACATTAGCAATCGGCAAGGCTGCTTGTCGAGAGGAGAACCAGGATGATTGCAGGAGCGAAAATAGGCCGCCGCACGTTTCTGACCGGGATGGGCGCGTCGATCGCGCTCGCGTCGGTAGTGCCCGCCGGCGGCTACGCGCTCGCGGCGGGCGAAAATCATCCGGGCTGCGCGGCCGAGGCTTACGAGCCGTGGGCGACGTGGGGCGGCGAGCCGCTGGACGGCCCGCTCGCGCTGGTTCGGGCTGCGATCGTCGCGGCGAATGCGCACAACACCCAGCCGTGGTTTTTCCGCGTGGAGCCGTCGCGGATCGAGGTCTTGAGCGATGCCAGCCGCAACATCGGGGCGGTCGATCCGTTTCTGCGCGAGATGCATATCGGCATCGGATGCGCGCTCGAAAACCTTACGCTAGCGGCGGCCGCGCACGGTTATGCGTGCAAACTTGCGCTGCATGAAAAGGATCCCGCGATTGCGGCCGCGGAACTGACCCGCGCCACGACTTCAAAGCCGCGGCTGTTCGACGCGATCGGCAGCCGGCATACGAATCGCGGTCCCTACGACACGACGCGGCGAGTCGATGCGGACACTCTGAGCGCATTGCAAAAACTCGGGGACGACGAGCAGGTGAAGGTGATCTGGTTTTCCGCGCGGCGCGACCGCGATCGATTCGGCGAGGTGATTATCCAGGCGACCGAGGCGTTTGTGGCCGACCCGGAGCAATCACGCGATAGCGCGCGATGGCTGCGCAACGGCTGCGCCGAGATCGACGCGCATCGCGACGGCCTCACGATCTACACGCAGGGGCTTTCACCGTTGATGCTGCTGGCGGCGCGGCTGATTACGGTGTCAGCCGCGCGCTCAGACCAGTACTGGCTGGCGGCGACGCGCGACCAGCACGTCGCGACGGCGTCGGCGTTCGGAATGATCGTGGCGCCGGATCATCTGAGTAACGTGCAGCGGATGAAGAGCGGGATGCTGTGGCAGCGGATGCATCTGTGGGCGACCGGCCAGGGGCTGGCGATGCAGCCGCTGAATCAGCCGATCGAGCGAGCCGAGCGCGAGGAAAGCATCCGGCTCGCGCCGCGCTTCGGCAACGCGCTGAATGAAATGATCGGCGATCGGCGCTGGCAGCCGCTGATGGCTTTCAGGATCGGGTACCCGATTAAGGATCCGGGAATGAGCCCGCGCAGGGGCGCGCGCGAGGTGGTCATCTGAAGATCGGATCCTGCCGTGGGTGAATCCTTCCGCATCGCGAGGCCACCGGACTAGAATTGCGCGGCTCGCCACAAGGAGGCGCACGCGATGGCATCGTTCAACGGACTCGGCATGCACATGGGTAATCTCGCGATTCTTTCGGATGCGGAGAGCCGCTCGATAAGTCCCGAAAATCCCACCGGCGAAAAGGGCAAGGGCGCGATGGCGCTCCCCGACCCGGCGATAAGTCCGGCGCGGAAGCTGGGGCGTGGATGGAAGGTCGCGCCGTACGTGGTGATTAGGCCGGGTGAAGCGATGGTGCTCGCCGATATCGCCGGTGCGGGCGCGATCGCGCAAATCTGGATGACGCCGACGGGGCCGTGGCGCTCGAGCATCATGCGGATTTACTGGGACGGGTCGCCGACGCCGTCGGTGGAGTGCCCGGTCGGCGATTTTTTCGCCTGCGGATGGAACAAGTATGCGCAGGTCTCGTCGCTGGCGGTGTGCGTAAATCCCGGCAGCGCGTTCAATTGCTATTGGGAAATGCCGTTTCGAAAGCGATGCCTGATTACCATGACCAATACCGCTGACAGGCCAATGATACTGTTCTATCAAATCAACTACGTGCTCACCGAAGTACCCGCCGATGCGGCGTACTTCCACGCGCAATTCCGGCGCGTGAATCCGCTCCCGTACAAGGAGGTTTACACGATCGTCGATGGGATCGCGGGCCGCGGGCAATACGTCGGCACGTACATGGCGTGGGGAGTTCACAACAGCGGATGGTGGGGCGAGGGCGAGATAAAGTTCTTCATCGACGGCGACGCGGAGTTTCCGACGATCTGCGGAACCGGCACCGAGGATTATTTCTGCGGCTCGTACAACTTCGACGTGGGAAAGGAAAACGGCGGCTATCGCGAGTTCACGACGCCCTACGCGGGATTGGCGCAAGTGATTCGGCCCGACGGGCTGTACGCGTCGCAGCAGAGGTTCGGAATGTACCGCTGGCATATCGCGGATCCGGTGAGGTTCACGCGCGATCTGCGGGTGACTATCCAGGCGCTTGGATGGACCGGCGATCCGCGCAAGGGTGCGGAGTTCATGCCGCTGCAGGACGACATCGCGTCGGTGGCGTACTGGTACCAGACTCTGCCGTCCGCCGAGTTTCCGCCGATGCCGCCGCCGGACTATCTGCGGATCGTTTAGGGCATATTCGTTGCACTAGTGTGGTGTCCCGTAAATAACTTGAAGAACAAAGCCCTAGCCCCTTCCCCGGAAAGAATGGGGAAGGGGAGCAGAAAAATCCTCTGGGAATGCTGCCGTCCTATCCCCCTGGCCCCCTTTCCAGCCTGGAAAGGGGGGAACAGGACCATAGAGTCCCTTGGTTGGTGGTACCAGAATCAGCCAGAACTTTTTGAAGATATTTGCAGGAGACAACACTAGGAGAGCTGTGCGTAACCTTGGCGCACGAGTTCTGGAAAGAGGCAGAATCCTGAATCGCGCGGCAGGGGGTGACCCCTGCACCCAGTGTCAAGGCCGCGCTCCGTTGTCGCGCGCGGCCAGTACTGCGGGCGTGGTGGACAAAGGCAGAATCCTGAATCGCGCGCGCCCGTTGGCACGGGAGGCCAGTGTTAAGAAAGGAAAACGGCGCGCGCTGGACAAGGACCCTCACCTTCATCCTCTCCCTTGCAGGGAGAGGAAATAATGCGGCGATCAGGTTACGCAAAGCTCTCCTAACAGGGCGAGGAAATAAAGCGCCGACCCGGTTACGCAATGCTCTCCTGCTAACCAATCTCGGGCGGAGGCGGGAGCGCGCCGCGGGCGCGCTCATAAGCGGCGGCCGCGCGAATCACTTCCGGCTCTCCGAACGGACGGCCGATTACCTGCATCGCAACCGGCAGTCCGTCAGGCGAAAGGCCGGTAGGTACAGCGATCACGGGTTGGCCGGTCGAATTGAAGGGCTGGGTGAAGCGCAGAATCGCCGCGACCACATCCACCCCGTCTTCGCGCGCTTCCAGGATTTGAGTCGTGCCGATTTTGGGCGCGACGATGGCGCTGGCGGGTGCGACCAGCACGTCGCGATCGGCCAGCACCGCGATCGCCTCGGCCAGGGTGCGCGCACGGGCGCGCTGGGCGCGGATGTAGCTGGTGGCGGGCGCCATCATTCCGATCTCGAGGATGCGGCGAACGTCGTCGCCGTAGTCATTGGGCCGCGTGCGCATCCAATCTTCGTGAATCTCGAGTGCCTCGGCCCAGGTGATGAGGCCGTTCATGATGGCGGCCAGCGGGAGCGAGGGAATCGTTACGTGGTCAACGATTGCGCCGAGCGATCGCAGGGTCTCGAGCGCGGCGTTGAACGAGGGCGCGACATCGTCGCTGAGGCCGTAGTCAAGCTCGCGAATCACGCCGATGCGCATCCCGGAGATATCGCGGTCGAGGCCGGCTGAGAAATCGGGCACCCGCTCGCGGCTCGAGGTGGAGTCGTTGCGGTCGGCGCCCGCGATTACTTGCAGCGTCATCGCCGCGTCGCGAACCGTACGCGCGATCGGGCCGACGTGATCGAGGGTGTAGGCCAGCGGGATGACGCCGTAGCGGCTGACGCGGCTCCAGGTCGGTTTGAGGCCGACGCATCCGCAAAGCGCCGCGGGAATGCGAATCGAGCCGCCGGTGTCGGTGCCGATGGTGGCGGCGGCGCTGCGCGCGACGATCGCAGCGGCCGAGCCGCCGCTGGAGCCGCCGGGAATCCGGTCGAGCGCGTACGGATTGCGGACGATGCCCCAGTGCGGATTGGACGAGGTGATTCCGTAGGCGAACTCGTGCTGGTTGAGTTTGCCGAGCAGCACGGCGCCGGCGCGCTTGAGGCGCGCCCAGACGGTCGCGTCGTAATCGGGTTTGAAATCGGCGAGGATTTTCGAGCCGCCGGTGGTGCGAATCCCCTTTGTATAAACGAGATCCTTGAGCGCGATCGGAATGCCGTGGAATGGCCCGCGCCATTTTCCGGCGGCGATTTCGGCCTCGGCTTTTTTCGCCGCCTTTCGCGCGAGCGTGTCGGTGACGGTGATATAGGCGCGAAGCGCTCCGTCGGTTTGTTCGATGCGGCCGAGGTAGGCCTCGGTCAGTTCGACCGGTGAAATGTCGCGCGCGCGCAGCTTGCCGGACAGGGTGGCTACGTCGAATTCGAGCAGTTCCTGAAATGGAATCGACATCGCAATAAAATCCTCGAAGCGCCGGTTACGACGCGGCTTTGGCAAGGCGGGCCGCTTCGGCCAACAGAACAGGATAGCCAAAGGGCGGCTCGATCCCGGCAAGGCCGATCGACCCCAACGCCGCGGCCAGCGTGAGCATCGCGCCCGCGCTGTGCGCGATTGCGTCGGCGTCGGCGCCGGAGACTTCGTAGCCGTAGAGGTCGCGCATCACCTGTTTGACGGTTTCGCCTGTCAGCAGCGGCATGATGATTCTCCGGGTCGGCCTATTTCAGTTTGTGCGCCGATTCAGTTATCAAGTCGCACACACGGGGCGCGTCTTCAAGCACGATCGGGCGGCATCACCCGGGCGATCCGATCCAATCCGGCGGGACGGAAGGGATCGCGAACGGCAGAGATTCTAATTCATATTATTAGCAATGCAAATTTGCTAATTTGTCCGCCCGCCGCGAACTGGGCGGTATCTTCGCGTGAGGGGGAAGCCGATGTCGAACCATAGTGAGCCATGTTTCGGGCGAATGCGGGTTGCCACCCTGGTATTGGCGCTGAGCGCGATCGTCGTGGCCAGCGCGTGCGATCCGCCGCTACCGGGAAGTCCTGCGGCTTTGTTTATGGCGATAGCGTCGTCGTCGGACCAGCCTGACGATTCCCCGGCAGACGACGCGGTGATGTCCAAGACCGTGACGCTACCGGGGCCGGGCGACGTGGTCCTGGTCGGCGGCTGGTCCAAGGGAAACAAATCCACGGCGAGCGCCGAGTTCTTCAACCCGACAACCAAAAAGTTCAGCAGTCTTGGTTCGATGCCGCTGGGCGAGGGTCTGGGCGTGGGCGCGCTGCTCACCTCCGGCGTGCCGCATAACGAGATACTCGTGGCGGGCGGCTTCGGCGGCAAATCAAAATTCACCAAGAAGGGCGTCAGCACCACCATCACCGGCGATGCGACGACCCAACTCGAGATATTCGATCCCGCGACCGGGAAATTCACGGCGGCCAGCGCGCCCTTGCTGACTGCAAGGGTTGGCGCGAGCGCGACCGCGCTGGCGTCGGGAAAAATCCTGATCGCCGGCGGCACCGACTCGTCCGGCACCCCCACCAACACGGCCGAGGTCTTCGATCCCGCGACGGGAAAGACCACGGCGACGCTCAACCACATGAGTTCGCCGCGCGCGTTGCACAGCGCGACGCTGCTGGGCGACAACACCGTGCTGATCGCCGGCGGCGCGACCGACAATACGGGAGACCTGAACAATAGCGCCGACATTTACGATCCAGTTGCGAACACCTTCACCGCAACCGGCGCACTACTCGAAGCGCGCGGCGCGCACGCGGCGGTTTTGCTGAACACCGGCTCGCTGTCGGGGCAGGTGCTGATCGCGGGCGGGTTTACCAACGTCAGTTCGGCCCTCTCGGTCATTCCGTTCGTGGAAGCCTATGACCCGGTCGGCAAGGTGTTCAATTATACCGCCAGCAGCATGAACAACGGGCGCGCGTTCCACACCGCCACCGTGCTTGCCAACGGGAAGGTCCTGGTTGCGGGAGGGTTTAGCGTGTTCGGGTCAACGGTCGCGGGCGACAAGCTGAGTGGCCTGTATGGGGCCAACCAGAATTCCGCCGAGCTATTCGATCCGGTTGCTCAGACCTTCACCTGCATCAACGGGACACTATCCGGCGGCATCGGCTGCAAGGCCGCGATGAAGATGGGCCGCGGCGGACATACTGCAACGCTTTTCACCAGCGGTCCGCTCGAGGGCCAGGTGCTGATCGCCGGGGGACTCGGAGCGAAGAAGCCCAACAGCACGGCGACCGAGTTGAACGAAGCGGAACTGTTCAACCCCACGACCAATACGTTCACGGCGACGGGACCGCTGAAAGCGGCGCGCGGCCTGCATACCGCCATCCTGCTGCCGTGAGGACTATTTCAGTTTGTGCGCCGATTCGGCGATCAGGTCGCAGACCCGGGGCGCGTCTTCAAGCGCGATCAGGCGATAGCACTCGGGCCATCCGATCCAATCCGGCGGGACGGAAGGGTTGGTGAACGGCAGATAGCGCAGTTGAAGCAGGTCTTCACTGGGAGCGCGCAATTCTATATCGCGGTAGATGCGCCGGAGGCGGAGTTGCGGAGTGTTCAGCCGGTCAAGCAGAACCGCCGCGATCTCCGGCTCGCTAAGGCCCGAGACGATGATCACGCGCTGATTGGTGACGGCGTAAAATGTCTTCGCCAGATAGGAATGGAAGACGATCGCCTCCGCGATCAGAACTCCGACCACGATTGCGAGCAGAATTGAATTGGCGTCGGCGCGCTCGGCCAGACCGGAGTCGAGCGGAATCGAGCGCATCACGAGCGCGGCGATCGCAACCACTATAATCGCGCCCGCGCGCCATCGCAGCGCGCCGGTATCATGCGGGCGTCCGCACCAGAGCAGCTCCTCGCGGGCGAGCAGATGCGGAGTGACGACGGCGGCCGCCTCAGGATCCATCGATCACTTGACGACGCCGGCGGCGCGCAGCGCGGCGATTTTGCCGGCCGAGTATCCGAGGCAGTCGCGGAGGATCTCGTCGGTGTGTTCGCCCAGTATCGGAGCGGAGCGGGTGAGCGTGCCGGGGGCCGCGGAAAACTTCGTCAGCATTCCGGTCTGCTTGACGCGGCCCCATTGCGAATGAGGCAACTCGGCGATCAGGTCGTTGGCGATGATCTGCGGATCGTCGAACAAATCAGCGATACGATTTACCCGCGTCGCCGGGATGGCGGACTTATTCAACGCTACTAGTGCGTCGTCGCGATCGAGCCTGGCAAAATGCTCCGCCAGCGCCGCCGCGAGCGGGCCCTCGTTGGGCTCGGCCGCGGCCGCATCCCAGTTGGTATTCGGCAGCGCGGAAAAAATAGCCAGTAGAGCCTTCCACTGGGTCGCATCGGTCAGCGAGATGAATAGCCATTTGCCGTCGCGGCAGGCGTAGGCGCGCGAAAGCGCGGAGCGCCCGCGATTCTCAGCGCCGCCATTTTCCATGTCCGGCCGGCCCGGATAGAAAGCGAACTCACCCGCCTGAAAAGCCATCGCGGATTGCAGCAGCGAGGTCTCGCATAACTGGCCGCGCCCCGTGAGCTCGCGCGCACGCAGCGCGAGCACGCATCCAAACGCGGAGAGCATCGCGGCGCCGTAGTCGCAAATCGCGCAAGTCAGGTACACCGGATGCCCGTGATGGCCGCCCTGCGCCGCCATCGCGCCCGAGCGCGCCTGCAACAGCGGATCGAAGCCGGGCTGGTTGTGCTCGGGTCCGCGATTTCCGAAGGCGTTGAGCGACATATAGATGATGCGGGGGTTGCGCGCCGCCAGGCTTTCGTAGTCGAAGCCGAACTTGCGCATCCGGCCCGGCCGGAGATTCTCGACCACGATGTCGGCCCGGTCGGCGAGCCCGTGAATGATTTCGCGGCCTTCCGGGGCCGCAAGATTGAGGGAGATACCGCGCTTGCCCTGGTTCCAGCCGAGGAAGCCGAAACCGAAATGGCGAAACGAATCGCCCTCGAGGCTTTCGATCTTGATGACCTCGGCGCCGAGTTGGCCCAGTATCACCGGGCCGTACGAACCCGCGATGTAGCTGGCGAAGTCGAGCACCGTGACGCCATCGAGCGGCGGGCGTTCGGCGGTGCGCAGCTCCTTTCCGGGCGGTATGTCGCGCGCCGGCTCTGCCAGCCATTGCAGCGCTGCGCGATCGTTGTCGCGGCCGAGCGCGGGGGCGGGACCGGTGATTTCGCCGGCGGTGTCGCCCATGAACACGGGCAGGCCCATCTGAATCATGGGGCCGAGTGCGGGGTCGTCGATTTCCTTGCGCATCGCGAGCGCGCGCGTCTGTGGATGGTCGATGAAATCGTGGCGGGTCATCACCGGGGCGCACGGGACGTCGTATTCGCTGAGGATTCCCAGCCATTCGTCGCGCGTGCGGGTGCGGATGATCGGCTCGATGGTGTCTATGAGCGTCTGCCAGTACATCGGCGAGATGCCCCACGGGGCGTTCTCGAAACGCGGGTCGCCGACCAGATCGGGGCGCTCGATTGCGATCGCGAATTTGCCCCAGAAGGTCGCGTTGCCGCATGCCGCAAACAGGTATTTGCCGTCGGCGGCCTCGAACAAGCGATAAACCGGAATCGGGCCGAGAGGATCAAGCGGTCCGGCATAGAGGGTGGTCATTGCCTCGTTGCGCAGGATTGAGCCGGTCTGGAGCGAGAACGCGCCGGCCAGAAGCGAGACTTCGACCGCATCCCCCGCTCGATTAGCACCGCGCGCCACAAGCGCGGCGACCGCCGCCGTCGCCGCCATCACGCCCGCCGAGTAACTCGCCGCCGGAAAAACCAGCGCGACCGGATTGCCGCTGCGCGCCCACTGGCTGCCGGTGATTCCGCCGCGGGCGGCGACCAGGTCGTCGTCCGCATCGAAGCCGGCGTCGGGCCCGCGGCTGCCCAGCGCGGGCACGCCGAGCGCAATCGCGCGCGGATTAATGCGACGAATCGATTCGGGGTCGAGTTTCAGTTGGCGCAGCCGGGCCGGGGTGAAACCGGTGACGACGATATCGGCCCATCGGATCAGCTCCGCGATTCGAGCCTGCGATGCGCGATCGCCGAGGTCCAGCTCAAGCGCACGTTTGGAGCGGTTCAGGACGTGGAAGTGCGGCGTGCCGCGCTTGCGCGAGCCGCCCGGCGGCTCGACCTTGATGGCGCGCGCGCCGTTTTCCGCCAGCAGCATCGTGGCGTACGCGGCGCCCATGTTAGAATCGAATTCAACGATGTTGATTCCGTCGAGTGATTTACCCATCGAAATTTGCCAGGCGCCTTTTTTGGGAATTGGATTGTCGTTGAGCGGAGGCGGGAAAAGCAAACGATCGCGCCAAGGCGCGGTTGTGCACGAGAATCCGGCTCCAGGCGCACAAATTCAACCCACTGACACGCCGGGTTCATCCTCCCTTAACGTGCGATGCATAGCTTTTGCGCGCTGCACGGGATCCGCGCGACGGAGACGACTAACTTCGAGGCAAGTGTAAAAGATGATGAAACGACGACTAATCATAGCCCTTTTCACAGTCCTGGCGATCGCAGGAATCGGCCGCTCCGGATTTGCGGACATGCTGATCAATGGCGCCGGCGCCACGTTCCCGTACCCGATCTATTCCAAGTGGTTCGACGTTTACGCCAAAGAAAATCCGGGGATCAAGTTCAACTACCAATCGATCGGTTCGGGCGGCGGCATCCGGATGCTCTCGAATCGTACCGTCGATGTTGGCGCGAGCGACGCTCCGATGACGGATCAGCAGCTTGGCGAAGCGCCGGGGAAGATTCTGCACTTTCCCTCGGTGATGGGCGCAGACGTGGTCGCCTATAACCTGCCCGGATTCACCGGCACGATGCGGCTGACGGGTCCGGTAATCGCCGATATTTTCTCGGGCAAAATAACCAAGTGGGATGACGACAAGATCAAGGCGCTGAATCCGGGCGCGGCGATCCCGTCGCAGGACATCGTCGTATGCCACCGCTCCGATGGCAGCGGCACGACGTATATTTTCGTCGATTACCTGTCCAAGATCAGCCCGAGCTGGGCGTCGGACGTGGGCAGAGGAACCTCGGTGAAGTGGCCGGTTGGACTCGGCGGCAAGGGCAACGAAGGCGTGACGGCGCTGGTTCAGCAAACACCCGGCGCAATCGGGTACATCGAATTGATATATGCCCTCAATAACAAAATTCCGTTCGCCGAGATCCAGAACAAGGCCGGCAACTGGGTTGCTGCGAGCCTCGAGGGCGTGACCGCGGCGGCGGCCTCGGTGGCGGGCAATATGCCGGCCGACTTCCGCGTGTCAATCACCGAAGCACCGGGCGCGGATGCGTATCCCATCTCGTCGTTCACGTGGCTGCTCGTTTATCAGAAGCAGGCGAGCAAGGATGTCGGTGAGCAGGTCGTGAAGTTCCTGCACTGGGCGCTGACAGACGGACAGAAGTACGCCCCGGAGCTCAAGTACGCGCCGCTGCCGGCCGAGGTCGTGCAGAAAGAGACGGCACAGATTCAGCAGATTCAGATTCCGTAACGGAATAGTCGCAAGCACACAGAGGCGCGGGCGCCGGCAACGGCGCCCGCGCTTTCTTTTGTGGCGCCGCGATCGATCGGCGGGCATCGCAACTTGCGGCGCGTGCCGTGGTAAGATCACGCTTGACGTGGCCGACAAGGTAATTTACCTGCGCGAAAAGCCGGTGGCGCCGGCCGACGAGCGCAACTTCAAGATCAAGTACGCCGAGCTGCTGAATCCCGCCCAGCTGGCCGCCGTGACCCATCGCGACGGCCCGCTGCTGGTCGTGGCGGGGGCGGGGTCGGGCAAGACTCGCACGCTGATCTATCGCGTCGCCCGGCTGATCGAGAGCGGCGTGCCGCCCGGCGCGATCCTGCTGCTGACGTTCACCCGCCGCGCAGCGCAGGAGATGCTGCGGCGCGCCGAGCAGTTGGTGGGAGATCGCGCGGGCGCCGTCGCGGGCGGCACGTTTCACTCCTTCGCCAACAACGTGTTGCGCCGGATGGGCGCGCCGATCGGCCTCAAGCCCAACTTCACCATACTGGATCGCTCCGACATGGAGGACGTGGTCAATCTGCTCCGGACGCGGATGGGACTGGCGTCGCGCGAGCGCCGGTTTCCGAAGAAAAGCACGATCGCCGAGGCGATCAGCATGGCGCGCAACAAGCGGCGCGTGCTCGAAGAGGAAATCGAGGTCGATTTTCCGCATCTCGCCGAGCATCAGAGCGAGATCCTCGAACTGGCGAAAAATTACGAGAGCTACAAGCGCGAGCGCGGCCTGCTCGACTACGACGACCTGCTGTATCGGCTGGCCGAGTTGCTCGAACAGCACGAGAATGTGCGGCGGCGGCTGTCGGACAGCTATCGCTACATCATGATCGACGAGTACCAGGACACCAACCTGATTCAGGCCGAGCTGGTGCGCCTGCTTGCGATGAATCATCGCAATGTGATGGCGGTTGGCGACGATGCGCAGTCGATCTATTCCTTTCGCGGCGCCAACTTCCGCAACATCATGGATTTCCCTACGATTTTTCCCGGCGCGAAGATCATCAAGCTCGAAGAGAACTACCGCTCGATCCAGGGAATCCTCGACGTCGCCAACGATGTGATTTCACGCGCCGGCGAGAAGTACACCAAGGCGCTGTTCACGCAGCGCGAGGGCGGCTTTCGGCCGTTCCTGGTGCGCGCGCAGGACGAACACATGCAGTCGCGGTTTGTCGCCCAGCGCATCCTGGAGCTGCGCGAAGAGGGAGTCGAACTCGGCGAGATCGCGGTGCTGTTCCGATCGAGTTTTCACTCCTTCGATCTGGAACTCGAGCTCCAGCGCCGCGACATCCCCTTCATCAAGCGCGGCGGATTCAAGTTCATCGAAACCGCGCACATCAAGGACGTGCTGGCGCATCTGCGCGTCGTCGCCAATCCGGCGGACGCCGTGTCATGGCTGCGCGTGCTCACGCTGGTCAAGGGAATCGGTCATCGCACGGCAGAGCGGGCGATCGACGCGCTCATCGCGGCCGGCGATCCGGCGGCCGAAATCGCGAAGCTTGCCGGCACGGCCCGCGGCAGCGCAGACGGCGGCCTCAAGCGGCTTGGCGCGCTGCTCGCGGAATTGTGCAGCGGCGAAAAGCGGCCGCCCGAGCAAATCGCGATCACGCTCGAATACTATCTGCCGGTGATGCGCGAGGCGTATGCCGACGATTATCCCAAGCGCGAGCGCGACCTGGAACATTTTCAGAATCTGACAGAGCGCTACAAGAGCCTCGAACAGATGCTGGCCGACATGGCGCTCGAGCCGCCCAACGATTCACTCGACGGGATGCTGGCGACGGACGCCGACGACGAACGCCTCACGCTCAGCACGATTCATTCCGCCAAGGGACTCGAATGGAAAGCCGTGTTCCTGATCTGGGCGGCGGACGGACGCTTTCCGGGGCCGCAAAGCGTGGGCGATGAGGAAATCGAGGAGGAGCGGCGGCTCATGTACGTCGCGAGCACGCGCGCGCGCGACGAGCTTTACCTGTCGTATCCGATCCATATGTTCGACCGCAGCTTCGGCTTCGTGATGGGCCGCGTGTCGCGTTTCTTAGAAGACGTGCCGGCAGAGTTACTGCAGACCGCCACGCTGCAGGAGTCCGAGGAAAATTAGCGGTGAGAGAGAGCCGACTATGAATGATACCGTCGATTTGGATAGGCCGGCTGCGCTGGATGCCATTGAGAACGATGCGACGGCGGTTGGATTCACGATGATCAGCGAAAGCAGAACCGGCGCGCTGCTTCGTACGCTTGCAGCCTCAAAGCCGGGCGGCGCGCTGCTCGAGCTTGGCACCGGAACGGGCGCATCCACGGCTTGGATTCTCGACGGGATGGACTCAGCGGCGACGCTGCTCACGGTCGATGGCGAAGCGAAGTTCGCCGAGATTGCCCGGCGGCACCTCGGGCCTGACCGCCGCGTCACCTTCCACGTTGGGGACGGTTCATCACTTCTTCGAGAAATACGCGAACGGCAGTTTGATCTAATTTTTGCTGATACCTGGCCGGGAAAGTTCGATCACCTAGAAGAAGCGCTCACGCTGCTGCGCCCGGGTGGTCTCTATGTAATCGACGATCTCCTGCCGCAGCCAAATTGGCCCGACCATCACGCACCTAAAGTTGCTGCACTTGTCGCTCAGCTTGAGCGGGATCGAAGGCTCACAGTGTGCAAACTATGTTGGTCATCGGGGATCATCATCGCCGCGCGCCGTGCGGAGACGTGACACGTCGACCAGCGGCGGCTATCCCACGTGGAACCTACTCACCTATCACTTTGATCAGGATGCGCTTGGGGCGGCGGCCGTCGAACTCGCCGTAGAAGATCTGTTCCCAAGGGCCGAAGTCGAGCTTGCCGGCGGTTATCGCGACTACCACCTCGCGGCCCATCACCTGGCGCTTATGATGCGCATCGCCGTTGTCCTCGCCGGTGCGATTGTGATGATAGCGCTCGGGGCTTGGGTCGTACGGCGCCAGCCATTCAAGCCATCGCTTGTAATCTTCGTGAAGGCCGGGCTCGTCGTCGTTGATGAAGACCGAGGCGGTGATGTGCATCGCATTAACGAGGCACAGGCCCTCGCGCACGCGGCTTTCCGCGACGGCCTTTTCAACTTCGCCGGTGATGTTCACAAAATCCATCCGGCTGGGCACCTTCATGGTGAGATATTTTGTATGCGACAGCATGCGGCGACCTCCGATGGTTCGATCGATGCGGCTAGCATCGTAACAATTTTGCTACGTCATTTGGCGGCGACGAACCTGGCGTAACCGGTCAGGTCCTGGTCGGCGGTCGTATGCATCGGCATCGAGACCTCGCGCAGCACCGGGACCTTCTCCGTGATCGTGCCGGTGGCGGGCGCGTCCTTGGGCACCGTGATGACGCGCGTGCCGACGAAGCGGACCACCGTCGGCAGCATCCCGCCCGTGTCGAGGTAGCGGGTCCGGGTCGCCTCGAAGACACTATCGCTCTTGAACAGTTTGGAGCCGGCGCGAATCAGGTACTCGCTATCGGAGAGCGGGCGGACCAGCGTCGATTGGCTCATCACATATAGATGTCCGACGGTCGGGCGCAGAAATCCGGGGTAGAGCGGATTGACGCCGAGCCAGTACGGCACGATGATGCGCCGTCCGGGCTTCCAATCGGTGAGATTGATGTGCGCCTCGTGATCGTTGTTGGCGAGAACGAAGTCGCGGCCGGCGAAATCGCGTATGATGTCGCGGCTCAACTGATCCTCGGGCGGCGTGCTGATTTCTCCGGTCGGCCCGAAGTCGAGCGCCTTGTCGGGCGTGCATCCCGCGCCGACCGCTATGAGCGCCAGCGCGAGCGCCGCGGCGATCGTCCTGCCCCAGCCAATCATGTCCGGTATCTCGCGTAGCTTGCCGGTATCCTGCCGCCGAGCGTCCATTTCATCGGCAACGACACCTCGCGCAGCACGGGGATATTCACACTCTTGCCGTCGCCGCGTTTGAATTCGCGCTTGCCGATATACTGAACGATGGTGGGCAGAATTTTTCCCGGCGCCAGGTAGCGCGTGCGGGTCGTGACCAAAACCGTCTCCTGCTTCACCAGCGAGCTGCCCGCTTCGATCATCCATTCGCCGGGCGCGTCCAGAGGTTTTTCCAGGGTCGCCTCGCTGATGACGTAAAAATCGCCTTCCTTGGGCGCCATCACTCCGGGCACCAGGATGTTGACGCCGAACCAGAACGGCAGCTTGAGGAACTTGTCCTTGCGCCAATCGGGCGGCCGCACTTGCGCGATTTGATTGTTGTCGCCGAGCACGAAGGTACGGCCGCGAAAGTTTAGCTCGACTTCCTCGGCGCTGGCGAAGACGTGCGGCGCCACTGCCGGCGCCGGGGATTGTCCGCATCCTGCAAACGTGGCGGCGGCCACCGCCGCGGCGAACGCCAAAGCCGCTGCGATCTTCACCTCCTTCATCGGCGGCGCTCCCTCGATTGCGCGCATGCGCCTATGATATTAGCATAGGCGCGCGCAATGAATCCGAATCGCACGGCCTCGAACGATGCACCGGTAACCGTGACTCTGTTGGGCACCGGAGATGCGTTCGCGAGCTTCGGCCGTTCACAATCAGGCTATCTGATCGACTCGCCCGCCGGCCACATCCTGATGGAAGCGGGGCCCGGCCTGCTCCCCGCGCTCAAGAGCAACGGCATCTCGCCCAACAGCTTCGACCTGCTGCTCATCAGCCATCTGCACGGCGATCATTTCGCCGGCCTGCCGTTTCTGATCCTCGACTACATGTGGGAGACGCCGCGCAAGAAGCTGCTGACCGTTGCCGGCCCGCCCAAGCTCGAGCAGCGCACCTGGATGCTGATGCGCACGATGTTCCCGCATTTCGATCTCGCCAAAGTCAAGCACAAGCTGAAGTTCGTGGTGCTAAAGCCCGGCAGCTCGACCCGGCTGGGCAAGTTCAAGGTGAGCGCGATCCGCAGTCCGCACACGACGCCCGACATCTCGCTGTCGCTCAGAATCGACGGCGGCGGGAAGACGATAGTTTTCTCGGGCGACACCGGATGGAACGATGAACTGGTCGAGCTATCCGCCGGCGCCGATCTGTTCCTGTGCGAATGCACCTACTACGAGAGCGATCATCTGACCTTTCATCTCAACTACCCGCTGCTCGCGGCCAATCGCGGCAAGTTCAACGTGCGCCGAATGGTGCTGACGCATCTCGGGCGCGAAGTGCTGAACCACGCCGATCAGATCGCTCTTGAAATGGGCTACGATGGGATGAAGATCGAAGTCTAAGCCCGCGCGCATCGTCGCAGACAAGGATATCCGCCATGGGCATAGTACAGGGCAAGCGCGCGTTGATCGTCGGCGTCGCCAACGACAAAAGCCTGGCATGGTCGATTGCGCAGACACTGGCCGCGGAGGGCGCCGAAATCGCGCTCACCTACCAGGGCGAGATTTTGGAAAAACGCGTCCGTCCGCTCGCCGCGCAGATCCACGCCGAAGTGATCGGCGAACTCGACGTCAACGACGACGCGCAAATCGAGTCCGTGTTCGCCGCGCTCAAGAAAAAGTGGAATGGGCTGGACCTGCTGGTGCATGCGGTCGCGTTCGCCGAGCGCGAAGACCTGCGCGATCGATTTCTCACGGTTAGCCGCGCCAATTTTGCCAAGTCGATGGAAATCAGCGCCTATTCGCTGGTCGCGCTGGCCCGCGCCGCCGAACCGCTGATGGAAGCGCGCGGGGGCGGATCGATCCTGACGCTCAGCTACCTCGGCGCGGTCCGCGCGATCCCCAATTACAACGTGATGGGCGTCGCCAAGGCGGCTCTGGAGGCCTGCGTGCGCTACCTGTCGGTCGATCTGGGGGCGAAAAATATCCGGGTCAACGCGCTCAGCGCCGGACCCGCGCGCACCCTCTCCTCGTCGGCGATTCGCGACTTCCACACGATGGCGCACGAGGTCGAGGCGCGCTCGCCGATGCGGCGCGCGATGAAAATCGAGGAAGTCGGCAAGATGGCGGCCGCGGTGCTCAGTGATTTTTCCAGCGGCGTCACCGGCCAGACCCTCTACGTCGACGTCGGCTACAATATCGTCGGCGTCTAGCTGCAAGGGAGGCTCGCGATGCCTGTCGTCACGGTTGCGCAGCTTTCGGACAACTACGGCTACCTGGTGATCGACGACGCGAGTCAGCAATGCGCGGTGGTCGATTGCGCCGAGCCCGGCAAGCTCGTCGCGGCGGCGAAATCGCACGGCGCGAAAATCGTCGCAGTGCTGAGCACCCACTGGCACCCGGATCATAGCGGCGGCAACGACGAGATCGCCTCGATGCTGCCGGGAATCAAAGTGTACGGGGCGAGCGCGGAAGGCGGAAAGATTCCCGCGCTGACAAATCCGGTCGCCGACGGCGACCAACTCCGAATCGGCGCGCTCGAATGCCGCGTGATCGCAATCCCGGCGCATACCAACGGACACGTCGCCTACTATTTTCCAGCGCTCGGCGCGGTGTTCACCGGAGACACGATGTTCGTGGGCGGATGCGGGCGCGTGTTCGAGGGCAACGCCGCGGCGATGGTCGCGTCGCTGAAAAAACTCGCGGCGCTGCCCGACTCGACCCGCGTCTATTGCGGCCACGAGTACACCGAAAAAAATCTGCGCTTCGCGCTGACCCTGGAGCCGGGCAACCGGGCGTTGATAATCAAGCACCAGTGGAGCCTGAAGACCCGCGCCGAGAACAAGGTCACCGTCCCATCCACCATCGGCGACGAGAAAAAAACCAATCCATTTCTGCGGATCGACAGCCCCGAGTTGCGCGCCACTCTCAAACAGCGCGATCCGTCGCTGGCCGACGATCCGATCGCGATTTTTGCCAGGGTCCGCGAACTCAAGGACCATTTCTAGCAGCGAACCGGACGTTTGCGGCTAGAACGGTTTCATCACGGCCAGCATCACGATCGCGATCGCCAGCAGGCTCACCAGCCCGTGGATGACGCGATACTCGCGCCGCGTTGACTGGCTCGGATTATCCTCGAGGAACATGATCCGCCGATAAAAGCGCACGTGATAAAAGAGCAGGATCGCGATCAGCAGCAGCTTGAGGTGGAACCATCCCTGCCGCAGCACCCGCGGTTCCATCAGGATCAGCAAAATTCCAAGACCGATCGTGATTGCGGCGCCGACGTTGGTCGAGACCTCGAACAATCTGCGCGCCACGCTGAGAAAGCGTTCCTTGGGCAGTCCGACTTCATCGGGCACGCGCCCGAGCAGGCTCGCGATCATCAGCAGCCCGCCGATCCAGTAAACGACGCCGAAGATATGAAGTGCGATAATGCAGCCGCGGAGCGTGTACATCGTGTTTCTCCGTCGCCTCAGGATGCGCGGGCCTCGATTGCGCTGGTGGCCGCGAGCGCGAGCACCACGACCGCGGCGCCGCCGAGGTAGGGCGCCGCCGGTCCCAGCAGTTGATACGCGAGTCCGCCCGCGATCGGGCCGCAGATGCGCGCGAGCGACAAGGCGGACTGATTCACTCCCATCACTTCACCCTGCAAATCGCGGCTGGTGTTGCGCGAGATCAGGCTGGCGATCGACGGGCTGGCGAATCCGTAACCTACCGACACCGCCGCCAGCATCGCCAGCAACGCGCCGTGCGATGAAATCGAGCCCATCGGCGCCAGCCCGGCGACCATCGCGAGCAATCCGATTTTCAGCAGCCGCGCCTCGCCGATTCGGCTCACGATTTTTCCCAGCAGATAGCCCTGCGCCAGCGCCTGCATCAGCCCCGAGAACGCGAGCAGCACGCCGATGCCGAACACGCCGTATCCGTAAACCACCGGCACCATCAGCGCAAACGTCGCTTCCAGCGCCGACAACGAGAACGTCAGCAGAAAGGCAATCGCGAACATCCGCGCCAGCCGATGGCGGAGCAGCTCGCGCGGAATTGCCAGCAGCGGCGCGATGAAGTGGGCGATGTCCAGCGGCGTCGAGCGATCGGAATGATGCGACTCGGGCAGTCTGAGCGCGGCGAAAATGAAATTCGCCAGCGTCAGCGCGCTGGCAAAAAACACCGGCACCCGCAAACTCGCATGCCCCATGATTCCGCCGAGCGCCGGCCCCAGCACGAAGCCCAGTCCGAACGCCGCGCCGATCAGCCCCATCCCCTTGGCGCGATGCTCGTCGTCGGTGGTGTCGGCGATGTAGGCCTGCGCCGTCGAGATTGTCGCCGCGCATGCCCCATGCATCGCGCGCGATGCCATCAGCCAGAAGAACGTTCCCGCGAATCCGTAAATGAAATATCCGATCGACGAGCCCAGCAATCCGACCAGAATGATCGGGCGGCGTCCGACCCGATCGGAGATTCGCCCCAGAATCGGCGCGCACACGAACTGCATCAGCGAATATATCGACAGCAGCAGCCCCACTCCCACCGCGCCCACTCCCATCTTGTGCGCGAACATCGGCAGGAACGGGATGACGATGCCGAAGCCGAGCAGGTCGACGAAGACCGTCAGAAAAAGTATCAGCTGCGAGGCTCCGCTGGCCTCGCCGCCGGTGGGCGCTTGCTTGAGTGGTTCTATACTTGGCATTGATTGAAGTACGCCGGTTGAAGAGAATCCTACGCCAGCCGCGCAGTCAAGCAAATCGACCGGAATCAACACGAGGGCTTATCGATGGCGACTTCCTACCAGGGTGAACTCAAGCGCAAAAAGGTCAGCGCCGAAGAGGCGGCCGCGCGGGTCAAATCCGGCGATTGGGTCGAGTACGGATTCGGACTCGGACAGCCGGACCTGTTCGATCGCGCGCTGGCCGAGCGAGTGCGCAAGCTCCGGCGGGTGAAGCTCCGCGCGTGCCTCGCGATGCGCCCGCGCCTGGCCGCCGAGGCGGACCCCGAACAGCGTCATCTTGTTTACCTGTCGTGGTACTTTTCCGGGCTGGAAAGAAAAATGTACGATCGCGGCCTCGTCCATCATATTCCGATGAACTTCGGCGAGGCGCCCGACACCTATCGCCGCCTGATCGACGTCGACGTCGCGGTGTTGAAGACCGCGCCGATGGACGAGCACGGATTCTTCAACTTCGGCCCGTCGGTCACCTATCACAAGGCGATCAGCGAAAGAGCCAGGACCATGATCGTCGAGACTGACGCGAGCGTGCCCTACGTTTTCGGAATCGAAAACGCGGTGCATATAAATGATGTCGAGTGCGTGCTGGACGCCGGCGCGTCCGCGCTGCCGGAGCTGAACTATCCCGCGGCCAGCGCGATCGATCGCAAAGTCGCCGAGCTAATCGCCCCGGAAATCCCCAGCGGCGCCTGCATCCAGATCGGCATCGGCGCGATGCCCAACGCGGTCTGCGAGCTGCTGGCCGTCGCTCCGATCAAGGACCTCGGCGTTCACACCGAGATGTTCGTCGATTCGCTCGTCTCGCTTTACCAGGCCGGCAAGGTGACCGGCGCGCACAAAGCGACCAACCGCTACCAGATGGCCTACACCTTCGCCGCCGGCTCCAAACGGATGTACGACTTTCTCGATCGCAACCCCGGATGCTTTGCCGGTTCGGTCGATTACACCAACCTGCCCCATCGCATAATGCTCAACGACCGCGTCATCTCGATCTGCAACGCGGCGCAAATCGATCTCACCGGGCAGGTGTGCTCCGAGTCCGCCGGCATTCGCCAGATAAGCGGCGCCGGAGGACAACTCCAATTCGTGCGCGGCGCGTACGACTCGCGCGGCGGCAAATCGTTTCTATGCCTCGCCTCCACCCACCAGCGCGACGGCCGGCGCGCGAGCCGCATCGTCGCGCGAATCGACGACGGCAACATCGTCACCACTCCGCGCACCGACGTGATGTACGTGGTGACCGAGCATGGGATGGTCAATCTGAAAGGCAAATCGGTTCCGGAGCGCGCACGCGCGCTGATCTCGATCGCTCATCCTGATTTCCGCGAAGAGCTGGAACGGGATGCTCGCGAGTATCGGCTGACTGCGCGCGCCGTCTTCTGATTTTCGCGTTCCTCGCGCGGCTCAGCGCGAACGGAACTGCGGGATGACGTCTTCGGCGAAAGCCTGGATATCTTCTTCGGCGGTCATCGGTGGAATGTGCATGAATATGAAGTGCGTGACGCCGGCTTTGATGAATCGCTCGATTTTATCCACGCACTCCTGCTTGCCGCCGATGATGATCCGATCGCGTGCCTTGTCCGGATTGGTCTGCGCCATCATCGCGACGATCCCGGTCAGTGTCTCCTCGCGCTGCTTCGGGGCCTTGTAGCACAACGCCAGCATCAGGGTCTTTTCGATTTCATCGGTATCGCGCCCGACCGTGTCGCCGTGGCGCTCGATCACTCCGATGAGCCGTTTCATCTCCTCCGCGTCGGCGTTGCCCATGTTCCACATGTCGGCGTACTTCGCGACAATCTTCAGCAGCACCTTCTCGCCGTGCCCGCCAATCATCAGCGGCAGATGCTTTTGCACCGGCTTCGGATTACAGACCGCGTCGACCACGTTGTAATGCTTGCCCTTGAGCGTGGTCTTCTCCTGGGCGAACATCCCCTTAATGATCTGGCATGACTCGTCGAGCGCCTGGAGCCGCCCGCCAACGGTTTTGAAATCGATGCCGAAGCTCCGATGCTCCAGCTCGAACCATCCCGCCCCCAGGCCCAGGTTGAGCCTGCCACCGCTCACTTGATCGAGCGTCGCGGCCATCTTCGCCGTGAGACACGGGTTGCGGTAGGTGTTGCCGTTGACCAGTGCGCCGATACGCGCACGCTTGGTGTTCTGGCTGAGTGCGCTCAGAAGAGTCCAGCTTTCCATGCAAGGGCCGTTCGGGTTGGGCACGAAGATCGGATAGAAGTGATCGAACGCCCAGAGCGAGTCGTAACCCCAGCTATCGGCCTTGCCCCAAAAGGTGCGCAATTGCTCCCATTCGATGTTCTGTTGCCCGGTCTGCACTCCAAAGCGAATCGGATGCTTGTCCACTTGTTTTCCTCCGTGATGGCTCTCGATGGCGTCGTGGTCGTGTAACGCTTTTTGAACCTGCGGTAAATAATCCTGGCATTTCGCGGCAGCTACCCGTTCAGTTCGGCGAGCAATGCCTTGGCGTCCTTCAAATCGGCGGCGTCGAACCCCTCGGTGAACCAGCCGTAGATTTCCGCGAGCATCGCGCGCGCTTCGTCAGGGTCGAGGTCCTGCTCCAGTTCCGTCGATCCCTTAATATCCGCGAACAGCGCGCTAACCGTCTTGCGCTCGCCTTCGAGATTTTTAGGCGCGGGCGTCTCAACTACTCGGATCGGTGAATCATTCGATTTCTTTGCAGGCGCAGCCGCCGCGCTCGCTCTGAGCGCCGTGCCGCATTCTCCACGAAGACGTTTGCCCGCTGGATTATCGGCGCCGCATTTCGGACAAAGATTCGCAATCGCCGCGCCGCAATCACGGCGCCGCAATCACCGCAGAACTTCTTGCCGGCCGGATTTTCAGTTTTGCAATTCGGGCAGCGCATCGGCTTTACCGGGAAAGATAAGCGACCCGCCCCTCGTATATGCAATTGGTCAGCGCAAGCGCAAACGAATGGTAGAAATCTTCGGCCGGCCAGTATTAAGAAACCGCGCGCCCGCGCCTAGCGGTCGTCTTCGTCGGCGAACTTGTACACCAGTTCATCGGGGCGCGCGTAGCCAAGCTCGCGGCGAATCTGGCGTTCGATATAGCGGTCGTCCGAACGAAGTTTCTCGATCCGGATTCTGACCGCGGCGTTGTCCGCCGCCAATTGGTTGCGCCGCTGCTCCAGCGCGGCGCGATGGCTCTGGAGGGCGACCAGATCGCGTGGCCCCTGCTTGCCCAGCAGCGCGCTTAATAGCAGCATCGCCAGAACCCCGCCAAAGATTAGGCTGAGCCACTCGCGGCGCAGTAGAAAGCTTAACCGGATCATCCCTGCAATCGTAATTCAAGCGCCGGGTCGAATTCAAGGGATCTAATTTTGAACGACATTCTAAAGAGCCGAAACAGACCGGTTCGGTTGCACTCTTTCGACTTTAAAATTTCTTTATAAATCGCCTCACGCCTCTTGCTTTTAGAATAACATGTTTCTATAATTGGCCCCAACCGATGAAGGATGAACCTTCATCTATAAGTAAGGGTGCTTTTCCAGCAGCAGCCAACGAACAGGAGGTACCTATGCCAGTGAAGAAGAATCGGGCCAAAAAGGCCACCAAGTCCAAACCGATGCGAAAGAGCAAAATGGCTAAGAAGAAACCAGCCAAAAAGACCAAAAAGAAGTAACCACTTAACGAGTTTACCTTCGGGCCAATACCCCGAAGGCTGGCTAAGGCTGCCAGGGTTTGCTGCTGGAATAAGCCGAGGCTGAAAGGCCTCGCAACACGGGAGGGCCCCCTTGAAAAAGGGGGCCCTTTCTTTCTCTGGCGCTTGCCGGCCACCGCGCCGCATAATTCGGCAGACCAGTGGACAAGGTGAAAAACCAATGGCAAATGAAAACGCGCAAAAGAATCTGATCGTCGAGGAAGAAGCCGGGCTCGTAACGATCACGATGAATCGTCCCGAGAAGCGCAACGCGCTCTCGATCGCGATGATGACTGAGCTCGCCGCCGAGCTTCGCGCGATCGGCAAACGGGCCGATGCGCGCGCGGTGATACTCGCGGGCAACGGCCCGGCCTTCTCCTCCGGCCACGATCTCGGCGAAATGAAGGGGCGCGACCTTGCCTTCTACCGGTATCAATTCGATCTGTGCGCGCAACTGATGCAAACGATCCAGGCGATTGCGCAACCGGTGATCGCGCGCGTGCATGCGATCGCCACCGCCGCGGGATGCCAGCTCGCAGCGACGTGCGATCTCGCCGTCGCGGGCGAGAGCGCGAGGTTCGCCACGCCGGGCGTGAGGAATGGACTGTTCTGCTCGACGCCGATGGTCGCGGTGGCGCGCGCGGTCGGCCGAAAGCATACGCTGGAAATGCTGCTGACGGGACAACCGATCAATGCGCGCGTCGCGGCCGAGTGGGGACTGGTGAACCGGGTGGTGGCCGACATGGAACTGGTCGCGGAGACGCGCAAGCTCGCGATGCAGATCGTAGAGTCCAGCTCGGTTGCGATTGGTTTCGGCAAGCCCGCATTCTACGCGCAGATCGATCTCAATACCGCCGACGCGTACGACTACACCAAGGAAGTGATGAGCCAGAATGCGATCGAGCCGGACGCGCAGGAAGGCTTCGTGGCATTTCTGGAAAAGCGCAAACCCGTCTGGCGCGGGAAGTGAGTGCAGAAATCGCGGGCGCCGGACGCCTCGTATTGATCGGCATCGCGAGGCTTGTTAAAGTTATTTATGGCGCATCTGAAAAAACGGACTGCGTATAAAAACTGAAGGCCGACGTGAGCCCGCGGGAAATCCGCGGGCTCTTTCTTTTTTTACCGCCCAAGGAGGGTCAATCAATGGCGCATCAGGAGCTCCGCGAAGCACTTACCTTCGACGATGTACTCTTGCTCCCGCAGTCGTCCGACCTGCTGCCCGCGAATTGCGACGTCTCGACCGCGCTGACGCCCAAAATCCGCCTGCACATCCCGCTGGTATCGAGCCCGATGGACACCGTCACCGAATCGCGCACGGCGATCGCGATCGCGCAAATGGGCGGCATCGGCTTTGTCCATCGCAACCTCTCGATCGAAGAGCAGGCCGCCGAGGTCGAGACCGTCAAGAAATATGAAAGCGGAATGATCGTCGATCCGATCACCGTCAGTCCCGAGCAGAAGATCGGCGAGGCGCTGGCGGTGATGGAACGCTACCGCATCTCCGGGCTGCCGGTGGTCTCGGATGGCCGGCTCGTCGGAATTCTGACCAATCGCGACCTGCGCTTCGAACGGCGGCTGGACAAGCAGGTGCGCGACGTGATGACGAGCAAGGTGATCACGGCGCGTCCGGGTATCGACCTCGAACACGCCAAGGAACTCCTGCAAGCGCATCGGATCGAGAAGCTGCCGCTGGTGGACGATCAGAACCGGCTGCGCGGGCTGATCACGGTCAAGGACATGGACAAGGCGATTCGGCATCCCCACGCGAGCAAGGATCAGATGGGGCGGTTGCGGGTTGGCGCTGCCGTCGGAGTCGGTCCGGAGCGCGAGGCGCGGGTGGCGGCGCTGCGGCATGCGGGCGTCGATGTGATCTGCATCGACACGGCGCACGGGCATACCCGCAACGTGATCGACGCGATCAAGGCGACCAAGCTCCAATGGCCCGAGGTCGAAGTCGTGGCCGGAAATATCGCGACCGGCGAGGGCGCCAAGGCGCTGTGCGACGCAGGCGCCGATGCGCTGCGGGTCGGGATGGGGCCGGGATCGATTTGCACGACGCGGGTGGTGTCGGGAGTCGGCGTGCCGCAGATCACGGCGATAATGGACACGGTCGCGGTTGCCGAGCCGCGCAACATCCCGGTGATGGCCGACGGCGGAATCCGGTTCTCGGGCGATATCACCAAGGCGATTGCGGCGGGCGCAAACAGCGTGATGATCGGCTCGCTGTTCGCGGGCACCGAAGAAAGTCCCGGCGAGACGATTCTCTACCAGGGGCGCACCTACAAACTTTATCGCGGGATGGGATCGATTGGCGCGATCAATGAGCGCACCGGAGATCGTTACGGGCAGCTCGACGTGCCCGAGGGCAAGCACGTGCCCGAAGGAATCGAGGGACGCGTACCGCATCGCGGCTCGATCGCCTCGAATATCGAGCAACTGGTGGGCGGGTTGCAATCCGGGATGGGCTACGTGGGCGCGGCGAACCTGCTGGAGCTTCGCAAGCGCGCGCGCTTCGTCAAGGTCAGCGACGCCGGAATGCGCGAGAGCCACGTCCACGACGTCTTTATCACCAAGGAAGCGCCGAACTACCGGCAGTGAGCAGGGGTGACCCCTGCACCCAGTATTAAGGCCGCGCTCCGTTGTCGCGCGCGGCCCCTGCCAATCGCTTGATACTGCGCTGCCGTCGCCACGGCCGGGATACTCGAACATGCGGGCGCGGCATGTCAGAATCTTCGCCGTCGAGGCGCGCGGCGAACCGGCACGATGGCAGAAAAAAAACGACTGAGAGTTGGCGTCCTGTTTGGAGGACGCTCGAGCGAGCATGAAATTTCGCTGCGCTCCGCACTGACCGTGATGTCGGCGATGGATCCGGCGCGGTACGAGATCGTTCCGATTGGGATCGGCCGCGACGGGCGCTGGTATCTCCGGCACGACGCGCTCAAGCTGCTTGCCGAAAAGACGCCGCATCTTGCGGCGCTCGAAGCCGGCGGCACCCAGGTGACACTGCTGCCGCATCCGGATCGACAATCGCTGGTCGCGACTCCGGCCGGCGGCGAGCGCGGCGAAGTCGCACGCACACAGGATGCGATCGCGGGCGCGCTCGACGTGGTGTTCCCGGTGTTGCATGGGACCTACGGCGAGGACGGCACCGTGCAGGGGCTGTTCGAGCTGGCGGGAATCGCGTACGTGGGAGCGGGGGTGCTCGGCTCGGCGCTGGGGATGGACAAGGACGCGCAGAAGCGCATCCTGCGCGACGCCGGAGTCGCAGTGGTCCGATATTTCGCGATCGATCGCGCCGACTACCAGGACGCTCCCGCGCTCGGGGCGCGGCTGGCGCGCAAGCTTGGCTATCCGGTGTTCGTCAAGCCCAACGCGCTCGGATCGTCGATCGGAATCAGCAAGGTGAAGCGCGCCGCCGATCTCAACGCCGCGCTCGACGACGCTTTCCAATACGATCGCAAGGCGCTGATCGAGGCCTCGTGCGAAGGCCGCGAGCTCGAGTGCGCGGTGCTCGGCAACGATCGTCCCGAGGCGTCGGTTCCCGGCGAAGTCATCGTCAAGGGCGCGCACGAGTTTTACGACTACGAGTCGAAGTACGTCGATCCCGACGGCTCGGCGATAAAAATTCCCGCCGAGTTGCCGCGCGCCAAGGCGAAGAAGTTGCGCGCGATGGCGGTTGCGGCGTTCAAGGCATTGTCGATCCGCGGGATGGCGCGGGTCGATTTCCTCGCGAGCCGCGATTTGCGCGAGATCTACGTGAACGAGGTGAACACCATCCCCGGCTTCACCGCCATCAGCATGTATCCGAAGCTGTGGGAGGCGTCGGGCCTGGCGCTGCCCAAGCTTATCGACCGGTTGATCGAGCTCGCGCTCGACGAGCATCGCGAGCGCGCCTCGCTCAAGATAACCTATCATCCAAAGCTTCTCGCGAAGCCCCTTGCAAAGCCCCGCGATCCGGCCGATTAGATGGCGATGCGGCGGCTGCTGATTGCGACTACGAACCCGGCGAAACTTGACGAGTACCGATTGATCCTGCGCGGCCTTGGCATCGCGCTCGAACTGGTGTCGCTCGCCGAGCTCGGAATTTCCGAAGCTCCCGAGGAGACGGGAGCGAGTTTCACCGAGAACGCGTTGATCAAGGCGCGCTTCTACTTCCAGCGCGCGCGAATCGCGACGCTCGCCGACGACGGCGGGCTCGAGATCGATGCGCTCGGCGGAGAACCCGGCGTCCGCTCGCATCGATGGCTCGGTTCGGGCGGCACCGGTTCGGACCAGGCGCTGGCCGACGAAGTTATCCGGCGGATGAAGGGGGTCGAGGCCGGGCGGCGGACGGCGCGAATCCGCGCCGCGATCGCGCTCGTCCACGAGGAGGGCGGCGAGATTCGCGAGAATACGGCCGAGGGCGCAATCGAGGGTACGATCGCCGAGCGGGCGTACCCCAGGATTCGCGCGGGATTTCCCTATCGCGCGGTGCTGGTCATTCCCGGGCGCAACTGTTATTTGGGCGAACTCGGCGATGAGGAAGAGGCTCAAATCAGCCAGCGGCGAATTGCGGTGTCCAAGTTGAAGGACGAGCTGGAGCGGATAGCCGGAGGCGGCGCAGGCCAACTATTATGATCGAGGAGCGCGGACTAAGATCGCCCACGCAAAAGGTGAAGCTCAAGCGCAAGGGCAAAGTTGTCGTGTTGCATCTGGCGGCGCGATTCCCGTTCGCGGGGGTGATCTGGCAACTGGTTCATCACCTGCTGGGACTGACCGAGCTTGGCCTGGACGTTTACTACATCGAGGATCATCGCGCCTATGTGTACGATCCGACGATCGAAAGCACCACCACGGACCCGTCGCGCAACCTGAAAGTGTTGGGCGGCGTGCTGGAGCGCTATGGCTTCGGCGATCGGTGGTCTTTCCTAGACTCGGTGAAAGAGCAATACGTGGGGATGTCGCGCGAGCGATGCATGGAGCTGTTTCGCGACGCCGACGCGGTAATCAATCTGTGCGGTGCGACCGAGCCGCGTCAGGAGCACGAGCGCAGCCGCTGCCTGGTGTACCTTGAGACCGACCCGGGAGTGATGCAGCTGGAGCTCAAGCGCAAGATTCCTACCACAGTGGCGTTTGCCAAATCGCACAAATTGTTCTTCACCTATTGTTACAATATCGGCGCGGCCGATTGCCTGCTGCCCACCGCCGGCCTCCAATGGCATCCGACCCGCCCGCCGGTGAGTCTCGACCAGTGGCGTCCGGGCGTCGGCGCGGCAGAGCCGGCTGCGTTCACGACTGTCGGCACGTGGCAGAATAGCGGCAGCGACATGGAAATCGCGGGCGAGACCTACTACTGGTCCAAACATCTGAATTTCCGCAAGGTGCTCGAGGTCGCCGCACGCGCGAATCAGCCGATCGAGATCGCCACCAACCTGACCGGCGGCCCCGACTACGAACGCGCGATCGCCGGCGGATTCAGCCTGACGCCGGCGGTGCCGATGTCGCTCGACGTCGATGCTTATCGCGAGTACATCAGCCGCTCGCGCGGTGAGTTCACCGTCGCCAAGGACATCTACGTCAGGCCGCGCACCGGATGGTTCAGCGATCGCACGGTTTGCTACCTGGCGGCGGGGCGTCCGGTCGTCACGCAGCGGACCGGGTTCGAAAAGTTCATTCCCACCGGCGCGGGGCTGCTCGGCTTCGACACCCCGGACGAAGCTGTCGCCGCGATCGCGGAAATCAACGCCGACTATCCGCGCCATGCCCGCGCCGCGCGCGAGATAGCGGTGGAGTATTTCGACGCGGTGAAGCTGATGGACGAAATCGCGGCGGCCGCGGGGATCTGAACGATGGCTGCGACACCGCTCCAGGCGATGCTCGGATTGACCGCGGTGCACCGCGATTTGCGCGGCTTCGTCGAAACCGCGCTGGTCCTGATCGGCCTGCTCGGCGCCTTCGCCGTGCGCCGCCGCCGCCGCGCCTTGACCTCGACCACCTTCCTGCTGCTGTCGGGCAGCGTTCTGATCGACGCCGGTTCGCGCTTCATCCCCAACCTGGATGTCGCCGACAAGGTTGCGGTCGCGGCCTTCGTGCTCTTCCTGTTCGGCGTGATCCGGCTGGTGCTCGAAGCCGGCGACGCGGTGACCCGCCGCGGCAAGGTCCACTTCTCGACCATCGGCAAGGACATGCTGATGCTCGTGTTGTGGTTCGTGGTTCTGATGGTGGTGCTGTACACCAACTTTGGCGTGCAGGCGCTCTCGATCCTGACCACCACCACCGTGTTCGCCGCGGTGCTCGGTTTCGCGCTGCAGGAAACGCTGGGCAACATCTTCAGCGGCATGTCGCTCTCGATGGGCCACGCGTTCGAGCCGGGCGACTGGGTCCGCACCGGCCAGCATGTCGGGCGGGTCAAGGGAATCGCATGGCGTGCGACGACGATCGTTACCCGCGCCAACGAGCGGCTGGAGATTCCCAACTCCGTCATCGCCAAGGATGTGCTGTTCAACTACGCCACCGGCGCCGTGCGCGACGAAATCGCAATCGGACTCAGCTACGACGTACCGCCCAATCGCGTGCGCGAAGTGGTGGTCACTTTGCTGCGCGACCTGCCCCAAGTGCTGCGCGAGCCGCCGCCCGAAGTTCTGGCGTGGGACTACGGCGATTTCTCGGTGCAATACCGGATCAGATACTGGATCGGGGACTACGGCGTGCAGGAATACGTGCGCGATCGCGTCGCGTCGAGCCTCTGGTACGCGCTCAGACGTCATTCGATCGAGATTCCGTACCCGACCCGCACCGTCCATGTCCGCACTGCGCGCGAGGATCAGGAGGAGAAAGCCGCCGCAGACCTCGAGCGGGAACTGATGGCCGACCTGCGCCATGTCGATTTCTTGCGCGGCCTCAACGACGACGAGCTTCGATTGCTGCTGCCGACCGTCGCGGTGCGCCAGTTCGGCGCGGGCGAGATGCTGATGCGCGCCGGCGAGCAGGGTGACTCGATGTTCATCGTGCGCAGGGGAACGGCGGAAGTTTTCGCCACCGCCGCCGACGGCCAGACCCGCCACCTGGCCAACTATAGCCGCGGAGATTTCACCGGCGAGATGGCGCTGATGACCGGCGACCCGCGCAGCGCAAGCGTGCGTGCGATCACCGACCTGGAAGTGATCGAGATGGACCGCGAGGGATTCACCCGCCTGTTCAAGGAGCATCCCGACGCCGCCGCCGGCATCGGCAACATTATTGCCGCGCGAAACCAGGACCGTTTGGAAAAGCTCTCGTCCGGCGCGACGATGGACGGCAAGGGCGGGCCGCATCGATGGTTGCTCGCCAAAATGCGCGAGCTGTTCGACTTCTGATCCTCACCGGCGCTAGGCGATTGCGGCCAGCGCGGCTTGAAGCTCGCGGAGATTTCGCGACGGCACAACCGCCTTCACTTCGCGTGCGTATTGCTTGATCGCGCTGTCTCCCGTGCCCCAGCGCGCGGGTTCTTCCGGATTCAGCCACACCACGGCGCGGCAAGCCCGCGCGATCTCGCGGATCAGGTCGGCGCGCGCGGGCAGCCGGTTGTTGCGAGCGTCACCCATGATCACGACGATCGTGCCGCGGGTCAGCAATCCGCTCCGGCGATCCCAAAGCTCGCCCAGCACGCGGCCGAAATCCGAGCGCGCGTAAAGGTCCAGCGCGGGCGTCATTACCAGGTGTCCATCCTCGAAGTCCGCCTCGGCAATATGGTCCACGTAAACGAAACTGCTGACCCGGCGGAAGCATCCGCGCGCGCCCGCCATCAATTCGAGCATCAACTGCGCCGCGTAGCGCACGGAACCCGAGATGTCGGCCAGGATCACGAGATCGACATGGCGCGGACGCCGCGCGCGGAAGTTGAGATCGAGCAGCGCTCCGCCGCGTTGTATCGCCGCGCGAATCGTGCGCCGGAAGTCGATTCTGCCGCTCCGCGCCAATCGCAGCCGCCGTCCCAGCCGGATTCGGAAGCGGCGAATCAGCGGTGCGAGCGCCTCGCGCGCCTCGTCGTAGTCGAGGTCGGAGAATTTGTCGAACGCCGTCCGCTCGATCGCGCGGATTCGCGCAACGCGCGCCGCGTCGATCCCGGGTGCCGGCGATTCCCGGCGCGTATCCGCCGCGCGGCGCTCCTCGCGCTCGCTCATCCGATCGGATTCGCGCCGCGCCGCGTGGCTCCGTTCGGCGTCTTTTTCCTTTCCAGTATCGTGGCCGCGCGCTGCTGCTGTTTTCTTCGATGGTTTCGCTTCCGGCGGCGGCTGCGATTTCTCGTCGCGGCGGCTCGCGAGCGCATCGTCGCGCGGCAACGCAATCGGAACCTCGCCGGGACGGCCGCGGCCGCCGCCGGCCGAGACCTGTTCGCCGCGATGGTCAGGATGCTCGCCGCGGGCTGCCCGCGGTGCGGCGAAAAAACGGTTGAACGATTCGTCGAAGATCGCGCGGTCGGCTTCGTCCTTGATCAGCGCCGCCGCCATCGCCTCGTGCATCCGCGAGCGCTCGAGCCCCACGGCCGCCACCGCGTTCATCGCATCGATCGATTCCGCAACCGAGATTCTGACGCCGGCGGCGCGCAGCGCGGCGATGAAGCTGACGAGTTGATCGCGAAGCGCGGCCATCTAGAACCGCCGCCAACTCATCGCGTGCGCGGCGCGAGCGCCGAGGCTTTCGACTCGACCTTGGCGCGATCGTCCTCGTGCTTGAGCAGCACGCCCAGCGCCGTGCGCACCGCGCCGGTGTCCAGTTCGCGCACGCCCAGCCGCACCAGCGCGCGCGCCCAGTCCAGGGTCTCGGCAATCGACGGGGGCTTGCGCAGTCCGAGTTTGCGAATCGCGCTGACAAAGCGCGCCGCCTCGGCCGCCAGCTTCGCGTCGAGCTCGGGCACCTTGAGCTCGATGATTTTTCGCTCCTGCTCGGTGCCGGGAAAATCGATGAACAGATGCAGGCATCGCCGCCGAAGCGCCTCCGACAGTTCGCGCGCGCGATTCGAGGTCAAAATCACCACCGGCCGTTCGTGCGCCTTCAACGTTCCCAGTTCGGGAACGCTTACCTGGAAGTCGGAAAGCAATTCCAGCAGAAAGGCCTCGAACTCCTCGTCGGCCTTGTCGATCTCGTCGATCAGCAACACCACCCGGCTCGGCGCGGTGATCGCCTTGAGCAGCGGACGCTCGAGCAGGTACTCGCGCGAGAAAATGTGCTCGCTCAGCTCCTCCCATCGCAGCCCCTGCTGCTCGCCGGCCTGCATCCGCAAAAGTTGTTTCTGATAGTTCCATTCGTAGAGCGCGCGCGCCTCGTCGAGTCCCTCGTAGCATTGGAGCCGGATGAGCTCGGTGTGGAGAATTTCCGCCAGCACCTTGGCGACTTCGGTCTTGCCCGAGCCGGCGGGACCCTCGATCAGCAGCGGCTTTTCGAGCGCGAGCGCCAGAAAGATCGCCGTCTCGACGCGCTCGTTGGTGACGTAGCGGGCGCGCTTGAGGCCGTCGGAGATCTGTTCGCGCGTTACGTCCATGGGATTCAGCGCCGGGTGATCTTCGGGGCGCGCCGGCGCTCCAGAAAAATCCGCGCGCGATGCTTGAGCCCGTCGTGCTCGCCACGCGGAGCCGCACGCAGCTCCTCGGTGTAGGCCGTCAGCTCCACGAACAGCCGCTCGACGTCAACTCCGCCGCGCGCGGGCTTCAGCTCGTCCAGCGCGATCATCGCCTGCGACATCAGGTTGATCGAGGCCTGTCTGCCGCCGCGTTCGAAGCGCAGATGAAGCGCCGCCGCGATCTGGTTGAACGCTACGATGAGCGGCTTCAAGTCGTCGCCATCGCCCGCCGCCTGCGCCGCCGTCTCGAACATCTCGGCCGCCTCGAAATACGCGCCCCGATTGAACGCCGCGATCGCGTCCTCGAACGATGCCGGTGGGGAATAGTCGCTCACTGGAAGCTCGGAAAACTACAACTGCTCTTTTTCCTCGACCGCGCGATACTCGGCCTCGCCCAGCGCCTGCGCCTTGCGCGAGCCGTAACGCTCGTACAGATCGAACAGGCTCGACTTATGCGGCCGCACCTTGCCCAGCGGGCACTTCTGCCATTCGTCGAGCGACTCGTCGCAATAGCCCATGCGGTTCTCGCCGCACTTGGGCTGCAGAAACACCGCGATCTCGGGGATCACGCGCTTGATTTCGGCCCGCATCATCGCGACCATCCGGCGGATTTCCCACTGCGCGCGCACGCACAGGCGCAGATCGCAGATATGCAGCATCTCGGCGAAATTCACCATCACGTGAAAATTCGTCGGCGCGGCGTTGGGCAGCACGAAACGCGCATCCTCGGCCGGAATCCCGGCTTTCAACGCCTTGGCGTAGAGCTCGGACGTCTGTGCCAGCAAAGCGGAGAATTCACTCTCCAGCCCCGCCCGCGACCACGAATCCGGCAGCACGAACGCGAGCTTGTCCCGCTTGAATTTCACGTAGCGCTGACTCTGCTGCTCGAAGCTGATTCCGATCCGATGGCGGACGAACTGATGCGACAGCGAGCGCGAGACGTTGGCGATCCCGAACCAGAAAACGATCTGCTCCAGCGGAGAGGCGTGGCCGGTCTTCAGCCGCTCGCTGATGAACTCGCGAATTTTGTCGCGGGTAATTTTCCCGGATTTGATCTTGTCCCAGACTTCGATCGGCGTCTCGGAGGAATAGCAGGTGCGAAACGCCGCGTAGAGTTTTTCGAGCGGCTGCTGGGCGTAGTCGATCAACTTGACTTGCATTTTCGCCTGATTTTCCACGCGATCCTCGTGCCTGCGGCAGATGTCCAGCTGCTTAACGCTACTACTTTTTTCTAATCTTATTCCAAGCCCCAGCGCGACTGCATCAGGGCCATTTGCGCTTAATCCACAAGATGCTTCGATTGCGCATTTCACGCCAGGCTGCGATATTGCCTGTTAATAGTCGCCGTGACTCCCGTTTCCATAATCGACGCCATCTATCGCCACTTCCTGAAACGATATCTGTTCGCCCGCGACGCCGAGCGTGCGCATGAATTGACGATGCGGATGCTTGCGGCGCTGCCGGCTTTTCGGCCGCCGCCGGACAGCCCCGAGCTCGGAACCAAGCTGTGGGGAATCGATTTTCCAAACCCGATTGGGCTGGCGGGCGGGATGGACAAGAACGCCGTCGCGATCCGCGGATGGGAGACGCTCGGCTTCGGCTTTGCGGAGTTGGGAACGATTACCCCGCGCCCGCAACCGGGCAGTGACCCGCCCCGGCTATGGCGCCTGCCCAAACACCGCGCGCTGATCAACCGGCTTGGCTTTCCCAGCGAAGGGATGGAGGCGGTCGCACCGCGGATCGAGCGGATTCGCAAGGCCGGGATCTCGATTCCGCTCGCGCTCAACTTCGGGCCCAACAGCGACACGCCGCCCGAGGGGGTTGCCGCCGACTACAATGCCCTGATCGAACGGCTCGGGCCGCTGGCCGATTTCATCGTCGTCAACGTGAGCTCGCCGAATACGCCCGGGCTGCGCAACTGGCAATCGCCGGAGAAGATGCGCGAGCTGTTCGCGGCGATGCACGAACATGCCGGCAACTTGCCGCGTCCGACGCCCGTGCTGGTGAAAGTCGCGCCCGACCTCGAACGCAACGATCTGTTTCGCATTTGCGAAACCGCGCTCGCGCTGGGCGTGGACGGAATCGTCGCCTGCAACACTACCGTCGTTCGCGAGGCGGTCGGCGTCCGCTCGGTGCACCCGGGCGGACTCAGCGGCCGTCCGATCCTGATCCGCACCCGCGAGTTGATCCGCGACATCTTTACCCACACCCGCGGCCAGATTCCGATCATCGGCGTCGGAGGAATCTCGAGCGCCCACGATGCGTGGTTGCACATCCGCGCCGGCGCCTCGCTGGTCGAGCTTTACACCGCGCTCATCTACGAGGGCCCCGGCCTGGTCGTCAAAATAAAATCGGGACTGGCGGACTTGCTCTATCGCGGCGGATTTAATTCCATTAGCGAAGCGGTCGGAATCGACAGATAGCTCCGCCCGGGGCAGGAGGCGATTTGAATCAGGAAAAAACTGCGCGCGCCGAGGCCGAAACCGGGTGGCTCGTCGATGCGCGTTGGATGCGCGAGCATCGCGATGACGCCGGTCTGATCCTCATCGATACCCGGCCGGTCAAGGATTTCCACGCCGGGCATCTACGCGGCGCGCGCCACTTCGATCCCTTTCCGTTTCATCATACTGATACCTCCGAGCGCGGCATCGCCGAGTTCGGCGCGCAGCTCCAGTGGATTTTTTCGGCGCTCGGGGTAACCGGCCGCGAGACCGTCGTGTTTTACGAGGAGGAATCCGGAATGCGCGCGGCGCGCGGCAGTTGGGCGCTCGAATACGCGGGCCATCCAAAGGCCCGCATGCTCGACGGCGGACTCAAGGCGGCCGGTGAAACGGTTACCGCCAGGGTTGAGATGTTTGCCCCCACCGACTTCAGGCCGAGTCCGCGGGCGGAAATTCTTGCGACATATACTCATGTGCTCGAGCGAATCGGGCGTCCCGGCGTGCAAATCTTCGACGTTCGCAGCGATGCGGAATACTTCAGCGAACGCTTGCGTGCCAAGCACGGCGGCGCGATTCCCGGCGCGATCCATCAGGACTGGACCGCAGCGCTGGCCGCCGATGGAACCGTGAAATCCTCCGCCGAGCTGCGTGCGCAGTTCGAAGCCCTCGGGCTGGACCCCGCCGCCGAGATAGTGCCCTATTGCCAGGGCGGATACCGCTCCGCGCACGCCTACATCGCGCTCAAAATTGCGGGCTATCCGAAGGTGAGAAATTATCTCGGCTCGTGGGCGGAATGGGGAAACCGCGACGACCTGCCCCGCGACCATCCAAAGCGCAAATAGCGCAACGCTTCGATGCCCCCTCGGCGCCGTTTCTCGCCGGCGGCGCGCTTACTTGATTGCGACCGCGTTGGGGGGCGAGGCGATGCCGCCCTCCAGATTCATCGGCGCCGACACCAGCATGAATTCGTAACGCCCGTCGGCGGCGCAATCCGCCGCCAATTCCTCCAGGTTGAACTGCTCGCCGATGGGCAGGCCGAGCAGGCATAGCGTGCGGTAATGCAGCGCGCCCTCGTCCTTGAAATCCCACGGCCATGGCTCGACCGCGGGACAATCCGTGCCGACCGCTGCCAGGCGATGATCCCAGAACCATTCGACCATCGCGCGGCTGTCCTCGATGCCGCAGGCCTTGAGCGCGCCGAGCGGCGCCATCGCGGCCTTGTGCTCCGGTGACGCGGCCATGTACGCCTGCATCCAGCCGGTGCGAATCAGCAGAATCGTGCCTGGCTTCAGCTCGACGCCGTCGGCGACGGCGGTCTCTTTCAAATCGTCGAGGCTGTACTTTTCCGAGGTGAGCGGATCGATCGTGCGGCCGTGCGAGATGCGGTAGCGGAACGCGTCGAGCAGGACGGCGCGGCCGACAAACTTGTTGGCCCATTTGTGGATGCTCAAGCGCCCGCCCGGCCCGTCCTTGATCTCGCTGGATTTCACTCCGTTGTAAAACGCCTTGTAGCGCGGGCTGCCCACATGGGCCAGCCCGTCCCACTGGCTGCCCTCCTGCGTGTTGTAGCTGTCCAGCGAGTCGTCGAAACCGAGCAGGCCGAAGCGCTCGAAGCTCACGATGTTGTGCCTGGCGGGCGGCCGGGCGAACAGCGGCGGGTTGGCGTAATTGATCTTCGTATCGAGCCGGAAGACCGTGCCCTTGCGCACCAGGCGCGCCGCGTCGACTACGCCTTCGGGGGTCAGGAAATTAAGGCATCCGAGCTCGTCGTCGTCGCCAAACACGCCCCATGACGATTCTTTGGGCTTGTCGGGTCTGATCGGGAGATCGGAGAAGCGTGGAACCTTGTTCAGGTCGATTTTGGCCATCGCGCCAGCTCCTTGGCGGAAATTGCGGTCACTCACGGCGTCCATACACCGTCGCGAGGGGTAAAGAGAAGATGCGGACTTCGGGCACCGAAACCTCACGCAAATTTCGGACTTCCCGCCTGTTAAGAGAATCGGCTGATCACTGTGCGAAACCTTTCGATTCGAGCCAGCGTATAATTTGTGCTATTCAACACGATACTCGTGTATTTTGGACCGGAGCGACCGCGAAGGGGATCGAATGGCGACAGAGCAAGACATCCGACTATCTAGGCGATCCGGGTTCTCCGCGCGGACTGCGTTTAAGAACATCGTCCTGCTGATTCCCGCGGTTGCGATCATCGCGGCGACGCTGAATACGTTGTCGTGCGGCAGCCCCGGACTGCTAACGCCGGTCAGCAGTTCCACTTCTCCGACGGCGACCCCGACGAGCACTGCGGGAACGCTCGCTTACGTGACCAACTACAACGACGGCAAGGTGTCGTCATTCACCCGCAATACGACGACCGGCGCGCTCAAGCATACCGGCCAGGTGACGGCCGGCAAGAAAAAGGGGCCGCGCGGCGTGGTCGCGTCCGGCCACTTTCTGTACGTCGCGAACATCAACGACGACAATATCTACGAGTACTCGATCGCCTCGACCAAGGGAATTCCGACAGCGCTGCCCACGCCCTCGATTAGTAACGGTAGCGGAACCAAACCCGATGAACTTGCGATCAATTCCGCGGGGACATTGCTGTGGGTGACGGGCGCGGCAGGGACGGTTACCAGCTACACGGTTAACACCACCACGGGACAGCTCACGTTGGTCGGCTCGATCGCAGGAGGATTCACCACGCCCTTCGGCATCACGCTGCATCCAACGCTGGCGGTTCTGTACGTATCGGACACGGTCACCGGGTCTATCTGGCCGATGTCGTATAACCCCAGCACCGGGGCGCTCACGAAGAACTTTACGGCGGTTCATAGTTCGGACGTGAACGCGAATACGCCGGCGGCGATCGCGATCGATTCGGCGGGCGATGCGTTGTTCATCGCGGATCAGGTGCTCGGCGAGGTCTCGTCTTTTTCGATCAATACCACCACCGGCGCACTCTCACCCGTCGCCGTGTTCGCGAACAGCAACGTCAACGACGTGCCGATCGGACTCGGAATTGCGATAAACGCCGGCGTCGAGTACCTGTTCACGGCCAACCAGGGGATTTCGGGCGGCTTGGCCGGCTCGCTGTCGTCGTTCCAGCAGATCACCAACCCAACGAACCTAGTCACGCCGCCGACCGTCGCAGGACCCTACAACGGGCCCACGGGGTTGGTGGTGGATTCGGCGAACCTGTTCGTTTACACCGCGGACAATTTCGACGGCACCGTTTCGCAGTCAATCATCAAGGGCTCGTGCGGGAGCTCGATATGCGCCGGTCCGAAGGTATCGACCGAGAGTCCCGCCAACGTCAACAGCGGACCGTTCGGGATCACGCTGGCGCAGTGACGCGGTAGGGATCCCGGTCCCCGCGCCTGAGCAGGGAGAAGAGGCGCGGGCTCGCGGCACGGCCTGTTCCCGGGGGGAATCAGGTAAAGATCAGGACTGGGAGACGGGCTTGGGGGTGGATTCGGGCGCGGATGCAGCGGCGGCTTTGGCGGCGATCGATGCAGCTTTGGCTTGCGCTTTCTCCTGAGCCGCCTTCTGGCGCAACTGCAAGAGCATCGCGCGCAACATGCCTGGATTGACCGGCTTCTTGAACAGCGCGCCCTCCAGACCGCGCAGGCGCGAGCGCTTCAGGATGTGATCCTTATCGTAGTAGTAGGCGGTCATCAGGATTACCGGCAAATTCGGCATCTCTTCCTTGACCTTGAGATAGAAATCGTAGCCGTCCATCTCGGGCATCACTACGTCGGAGATAACCGCGTCGAGCTTGACGTTGCGCAGGATTCCAAAGGCGACCGACGGGCTGGTGGCGCAATGGACGATACATTTTTCGGCGCGCAGCAGGTCGGCGAGCGAATTGACGACGGCGGTATCGTCGTCGAGCACCAGCACCGACATCCCTCTCAGCGGAGACTGGTCGGTGACACGCGGTGCGTCATCGGGGCGCGGCTGCACGTTGGCATCTTCGCGCGGGGCAAGATCGGCCATGCGCTTGCCGGCCAGGTAGTCGCGCGTCTCGTACTCGCCCTTGCGCGCCACCTCGTCGAGGCGGCGCACGATCGCCTGGACGCGTTCGATGGAATTTCGAATCGAGTTGAGGCGTTCGTTCTCGACAACTTTTTCGCACTCGCTCAGCCGCGTCTCGAGGCATTGCGAGAGCAGATCGATATTGTTGGTGATCGATTCGAGCGGATTGTTGATCTCATGGGCGAGGCTGACGGCGATCTCGCCGGCGGTTGCGAGTTGCTGGGCGCGGCGAAAGCGCCGAACGTCGCGGGCGAAGCCGATCGAGCCGACTTCGCGGCCCTCGTCGTCGTAGATGAGCGCGCCGGAGATCATGACCGGGATGAGTTCGCCGGCCTTGTTACGGAACTCGGTCTCGAAGCCGTCGACCCGGCCCCCGTCGGGCGACTCGCGCAGCGCCTTCATCAGGCGGCGCGCTTCTTCGATTGACGGATAGATGCGGGTGCAGTTCTGGCCGATCATCTCGTCGGAGCTGTAGCCGAGCCGGGTTCGCGCGCCGTCGTTGTAATAATTGATGGTGCCGCTTATATCGACCGCGATTATGATGTCCGGCGAGCTCTCGATGAGACGCTGGAAATATTTTTGTTCGAGCGCCAACTTATTGTTCCCTTTTGATCCCTTGATGAATTCAGCCGGGCCTATTATTTCGCGGCGCGGAGCCGGAATGCGGGCATCGAGACTTCATCATTGAGCTTTTCGAACGTCACCTCGACCGGCATCCCGCACTTGATGTCATGCGGCTTGACGCCGAGCAGGTTCGACACGATTTTGCATCCCTCCTCGAGCTCGACGACCACGACGGCGTAGGGAACGATGCCGGCGAAGGCCGGGTGATAGACCTGATGCATGATATTGAAGCTGTAGATTTCGCCGCGGCCGCTGACCGGGACCCATCGCGAGGCACTAGAGTTGCACTTGGAGCAAAAATCCTCGGCGGGGAAGCGCAGTTTGCCGCAGCTGTCGCATTTTTGGAGCATCAGGTGTCCGGCGCGGGCGCCGTCGAAGAACTCGCGCATCTCGGGCGTGATGGCGGGGATGGGTCTGCTGATTTCAGGCATTGCAGCTCTACTTATATCTAGTTTAGACGAATTAGCGGTCGATTGGAATTATTGAAACGCGCTAGATCAAGCACAGCCAGTGACAGCGCGATCCGCGATAATCTTACGGGTGCGATCCCAACACGAGGGTGGAATGTGTAGCAAGGATACCGCCGTTGCCGGAAACGAGTCCAATGTCGTGTTTTGGGACTTGGCGCCGGTCCCCATCGCCACGCATCTGCACGACCGCCTCTGCGACCGGGGTCATTCCCCACATATAGAAGGAACTGAGCTGGCCGCCGCCGGTATTCACCGGGAGTGAGCCGCCGGGCCCAATAGCGCCGCTGGCAACGAACGGGCCGCTCTCGCCCTTTTTGCAAAAGCCGTAATCCTCGAGCGTGACGAGGACCGTGAATGTATAGCAGTCGTACAATTCGCAGAAATTGACGTCGGAGAGCTTGATTCCAGCCATCTTGAAGGCGGTATCCCTGGCGATCGGCGCGCCCGAGAGCAGCGTTTCGAGCGGATCGCGGCCGGTATGACCCTGGCCCATCCCTAATATGTAGACGGGCGGGTGCTTCAAATTCTTCGCGCGGTCGGCCGAAGTTACGATAACCGCCAGACCGCCGTTGGAAACCAGGCAGCAATCGAACAGATGGAACGGCTCAACCACCCATCGCGAGGCATGATAATCGGCCATCGACATGGGAGTGTCGTAAAACTGGGCTGCGGGATTGAGGTTGGCCCATTTGCGCTGGGCTACCGCGACCGCGCCGAGATGATCGTTGGTGGTCCCATACTGATACATATGGCGCTGGGCGACGAAGGCATAATGGGCGTTGACCCCGTACAGGCCGTAGTAGCCGTCGAGACCCATGGCGAAGCCGTAAAAGGCGGCCGAGCCCCCGTCGCCGCGCTTGTTGGGCGAGGGCGGACGCAGGGGAGCGTCGGCGAATACGCAAGCGACAACTTCGGCCATGCCGGCGTCGATGGCCTGAGCGGCATGCATGATCATCGCGGCGGCAGTCGCGCCACCGAGGTTCATCGTCGCGGTCAGGCGCAAATCGTGCAGGCCCATCGCAGTCTGGAGCGACGACGAAGCCATCGGGTTGTTCAACCAGGTGATCCCGGGGTTGACGAGCAGGCCGTCAACATCGGAGCGCTGGAGGCCGGCGTCCTCAAGCGCGAGATTGACGGCCTCGGCAGCGAAGCCGATCGGTCCGGGGTGATCGAAGGTTTTACCCATCCGGGTCTGGCCGAGCCCGGCGATAGCGCATTTAGCTCTTAAAGACATAGCGCCTACTCTCATACGCTTTTTTGAGGAGGGCATCCAGCGGGCAGGGCTGAGCAGGGCTGAGCAGGGCTGAGCCCTGCACCCAGTATTAAGGCCGCCCGCCGTTGGCGGGCGCGTCCCCCGGCAGGGGCTGACCCGTGCATTGTATCGGGATCAACCGGGCAACGTCCTAACAGTTACGGCATCGCGGCCGAGGGGGGTTGGTTTATCGCCAGCCAGTTCGTATTCTAAAAGGTCGGTTGCCAAGGCTCACAGCTTGAATCTACAATTAGCGCCGGGAGATTGACGAATGGCCGATCCGCTTCGCTTCGAGGCGCTGGCGAGCAGCGAACATGTGCTGTCCAGCGCGGAAAACTTCGTTCTCTACGTGTTGCTCGAGGCGGTGGCCCGGGGCGCGGGTGGCGGCGGGCGGGTACCGCTCAACCTTGGCGTGGTAATCGATCGCTCGGGCTCGATGTACGACGAGCGGCGGCTGGAGTTCGTGATCGACGCGGTCAAGTTCCTGGCTGACAACCTGAGCGCCGAAGACAAGGTCTCGATCGTAGCGTTCGCCGACAAGGCGAAGGTGATAATCACGCCCGAGGCGGCGCGGGATACGGGCGCGATCAAGCGCGCGATCGACGATATCGATCTGCTCGAAATTGGTGGCGGCACGCAGATGGCGCTCGGGATGCGCGCGGCAATCGACGAGGTCAAGAAAAATCTGAGCGGCGATCGCCTCAATCGCGTGCTGGTGCTCACCGACGGCCAGACCTACGAAGAGACCGCGTGCATCGAGCTGGTCGAGAAAAATCGCGACCAGATTTCGTTCTCGACGATGGGCGTGGGCGTCGAGTTCAACGAGAAACTGCTGCAGCGGCTGGCGCAGGACTCCAACGGCAAATATCATTTCATCGGCGATCCGGCCGAGATTGCGAATATTTTCGAAGACGAGCTGCAGGGATTGCGCTCGGTGAGCCTGCGCAACGGGCGAATCGAGGTGACGCTGTCGCAGGGCGTGCAGGTGCGCGAGGCATTTCGCGCGTCGCCGGAGATTTACGTGCTCGGCACGCCGCTGGTCGGCGAGGATCGCAAAATCGGCTACGAGATAGGCGACCTGCAGGCGGGCGTGCCCGGTTCCGTGCTGCTGACGCTGGTGCTGCCGCCGCGCAAGCCGGGACAGGTCAGAATTTTGCAGAGCACGTTCCATTACGAGGTGCCGGGTGCCGCCGAATCCACCGTCGCCTGCGATCTGACCGTCGATTACACGCTGGATCGCACGCTGACCAGCAAGCGCAACGGCCGCGTGATGAACCTGGTGGACCAGGTCTCGATTGCGAAGCTGCAGGCGAAGGCCGAAGAGGAGCTGAAGGCGGGCAACGTCGATCGCGCGACTCGGCTGCTCGGCAACGCGATGCAAGGCACGCAGCGGCTGGGCAACGTCAAGGCGACGCAGGCGCTGGCGGGCCTGCTGGATCAGATCAAGAAGACCCAGACGCTGCAGACCAAGGCGGCCAAGACCACGCTGCTGCAAGCGCAGGCGGTGGTGCGCAAAACCCAGATGCTCGATCCGGAAGCGTTGAAGGAATTTCAGAAGTCCGAATAGCGTATCGCGTGAAAGTCAAGAAAGTGAATTCTTTTGGGGAACGGCACGGGACCGATACTTCGAACTCACCTGCGAGGGCTTAAGAACCATGACCAAATGCGGCGAATGCGGCTACGAAAACACGGACGGACTCGATTACTGCGACGGATGCGGCGCGAAGCTCGCCGCCGCAGCGGCTCCTGAAGCGGCACCAGCCGCCGCGGCACCCGAAGCAGCTCCTGCTGCAGCCCCTGCTGAAAGTAGCGACGCGAGCGCGGCGCCTGCGGCCGCGGCTCCGAGCGCCGAAGTGCCCAAGTCGGAAGCGCCGACCGGTGAGATCAAACCGGAGGCCGCGCCCGAGAGCGCGCCGGCGGCTCCAGCAGCGGCCGCCGCAGGCGCGCCGTTCAAGGCCAAGCTCGCGGTGGTTCGCGGCGGACGCAAGGGCCAGGAATTTCCGCTCGAGGACGGCAACAACCTGGTGGGCAGATGGGATCCCGAGACGGGATCGTTTCCGGAAGTGGATCTCGACGCCGACGATCCCGAGGCCAAGATCTCGCGCAAGCATGCGTTGATCCGCATCGACGGCGGCAAGATCACGATCGAGGACATCGGCAGCCTCAACGGCACCTACGTTAATCGCCAGCCGCGCCTGTCGCCGGGCAGTCCGGTCGAGCTCAAGTCGGGCGACGAGGTGATCATCGGGAAAACGTTCCTCAAGCTGGTGGTAGAAACGATATCTTGACCGCCATTCCCTCCAGTCGCGCCGGGACGTACGCCGCGTGCGCACAAGCCGAGGAGGGTCATAGACAATCGCCATGAATGCGGGCGAGGCACTCCCCGAGGGCCATCTTCTCGACGGTCGTTATCGCGTCAAAAAGGTGCTCGGCACCGGCGGGATGGGACGCGTGTACTTGTCCAACGACACGCGGCTGGCGAACCGGCCGGTCGCGGTCAAGGAGATGGTGGTCGGCGACGGAATCCGGGAGAAAAAAGCGATCGAGGATTTCACCCGCGAGGCCAACGTGCTCGCGCGCCTGTCGCATCCGGGCATCCCGACGCTGATCGATCACTTCGCCGAGAACTCGCGCCATTACCTGGTGATGGAATTCGTCGCGGGCGGCGATTTGCAGCATCTGCTCGACAAGCTGGGCCCCAAGGGCAAAGTCGCCGAGGACAAGGTGCTGAGGTGGGCGCGCCAGATGCTCGAGGTACTCGATTTTCTGCACGGGCAGAAGCCGCCGATAATTTATCGCGATCTGAAGCCGGGCAATATCATGATCGACAAGGACGGCCGCGCGATGCTGATCGATTTCGGAATCGCGCGCTTTCTGCCGCCGGGCGGTCGCGGCACGCAAATCGGCTCGGTAGGCTACGCGCCGCCCGAGCAGTACCTGGGCAAGGTCGAGCCACGCTCGGATCTCTACTCGCTGGCCGCCACGATGCATCATCTGCTGACCGGCCGCGATCCGCAGCTCGAGCCGCCGTTCAGCTTTCCGCCGCTGCGCTCGCTGGCGCCCGAAGTTTCGGTCAGGACCGCAGACATCGTGATGCGCGCGCTGGAGCAGGACATGACCAAGCGGCCGGCGTCGGCAAAGGAGATGCTGCGCGCGCTGCCCGAGCCGCCACCCGAGAACCGGTCGGAGCGGTTGGGGACGAGCGGAGGAATAGCGGGCGCGCCGAGCCCGAGTTCCACGCAATCAACCGTGGTGCTGAACAATTCGAATGCGAATGCACCGGCGTCGCGGGCGACACCGCGCTCGGCACCGTGGAAGCCGGCGGTATCAAGGCCGGCTGCTGCGGCGTCCACGATGCCGACGATCGTGTTGAACGAACCGGTTGGCGAAAAAATCAAGCACGGCAGGAGCATGGCTGGCGCCGCCAGCGCGGCGAAGCTCGTCGCGCCGCAGATCAAAAAAGCGATCGCACTCACTGGCAGGGCGCGCAGCCTGATCGAGCGGCGGCTCAAGGCGCGGCTGTCGGCGACGGCACCGAGTGCGTCATCGACGGCCAAGACCAGGGAACTGAAACCGCCTGCGGCTGCATCGTCGCACGCGTCGCGGGCAGGCGCGACGGGCGAATCGGAGCCGGCCGACACGAAATCGCGGACGGGGTCGCGAAGTCCTTTGCTGCCAGTTGCGAGCGGCCCGAGTTCCGGCGGACTGTTCGGAGCGCGCAATGCCAACGGCGCCGACGTATCCGCGGCGCCGGCGCGGCTGGTCGCGCGCGGCGATGAAATCGAGTTCGGCATTTTTGGGATGCGCACTTTGATCGGGCGATCGCAGGGCGCCGGCGACAAACTCGACATCGATCTGAAGCAACTCGCGCACGGAGGGGATCGCGTCTCGCGGCACCATGCCGAAATCGTGCTGCGCGGGGCAGACTACTACATCCGCGATCTCGGCAGCCTTAACGGCACCTATATCGCGGGACGCGGCAAGCTCGGGCGCGACCAGCTCTACAAGTTGAAAGATCGCGACCAGGTGGTGCTTGGTAGCGCTATATTGCAGTTTAGGAGAGGCTAGCTCGGCATGATCACGTGTCCCGAATGCGGCCAAGAGGCATCGGACGACGCCAAGTTCTGCGATCGATGCGGCCAGGGGCTGTCCCCCGCGGCCGCGTCCGTATCGCAGTCACCTACGCGGCCGTCGCCGCTGACGGCAGAAAGCTGTTTGAAGGGCGGGATCGAGATAATCGGGTTAACGGGTCAGACGTCGATCGAAAATCGTTATCGCGCAAGACGCATCCGAGACGGCCAAACGGAATCGATCGCATTGCGCGAGCGACTAGGCCCTCCTCCGGCGGCGGAAGTCGCGGATGAAGGTCCTCCTCCTGCGGCACCGGAGCCGCCGGCCCCGCGTCCCGAGGATCCCAACGGCCCGCGCGCCAAGACCGCGGAACTCAAGCCCGCGGTTGCGCAGAGCAACGGGAGCGCGTCGCCGGTGGATACGCAGGCCCAGAGTTCGCAGGTGGGAGAGCCGGCGAGCGCGAGCGCGTCGGCGCAGGGCGTCGAATCGGCGGCCGATTTCAACGCCGATCCGGGTACCGCTTCCACCGTGATGGCCAAGGCCGCAGCGAATTCATCCACGGAAGTAGCGACCGAAGTATCGATGGCGGCGATCGCGGCTATCGCATCCGAAGCTCAGGCCAATCCCTATGCGGGAAGCGATGGCGGAGCGGGTGAAGATGCGGCGGCGCCGGGCGAAGATCTCGGTGAAGTCTTCGGGCGCGTGCTCGCGCTGTCGCAGACGCTCAAGCATCCCGCCTTTCAGCGCGCGACCGAAGGATTCGCCGAAAACGGGCGGGTGTACCTGGTTTACGCCGACGAGGAACTCCAGGGGCTTGGCCGCGGACCGGGGAAAATGGCCGAGACGGAAGCGATCGGGGCGGCGATCCAGCTCTGCCAGGCGATTTCGTTTGTGCATCGCCGTGCGCTGCGGCTGAACGACATCTGCCCGGAATCGGTCTCGGTCGCCGGCGACGGCCGGCTCAAGCTCACGGGCCTGGACTACGTGAGCAACGACAACGAGCTTCAGGGCGAGCCGATTTTCAACGACGGCTACACGGCCCCGGAGATTTACCGCGGCAAAAAGGTGGACAAGCGCGCGGATATTTTTTCCGCCGGCGCGATCCTCTACACGTGGCTCACGGGCGCGAGGATTCCGAGCGAGAGCTGGCGCGAAGAGGCGGGTCCGGTGCAGTTCTATCCGCCGCATGTCGTTACCCCGCGGCTGGAGGATGCGATTCGCCGCGCGATCGCTTTCAGTCCCGCCGACCGCTGGCCGACGATCGACGCGTTCAAGGCCGAGCTGATCGCGCTCGGCGGCACTTTCCGGCTGCGCGCGGCCGCGATGACCGATGTAGGGCGCGTGCGCGAGCATAACGAGGACTCAGTGCTGGCGCTCGAATACACGCGCGAGTCGATGGTCGATCCCGCGCAGAGCCATTTGTACGTCGTGGCCGACGGGATGGGCGGCGCCGAGGCGGGCGAAGTCGCCTCCGCAATTGCCGTTGAAACGATCCGGAGTTACATTGAATCACGGCTTCAAGGCGCACGCGGAGACGTTGCAAACGGCGCGGAACTGCTGACAGCCGCGCTCGAAGAAGCAAACTCCCGGATTATCGAATACGTGGCGAGCCATCCGGAGTCCCGCGGAATGGGTTCCACGGGGGTTTGCGCGCTGGTCGCGCCGCCGGATGCGGCCGTGGCCTGGGTCGGAGACAGCCGCGGCTATCTGATGGAAGGCGCGACGCTTCGCCAGGTCACAAAGGACCACTCACTGGTGCAGCGGCTGGTCGAAATCGGGCAGATAACCGCCGAGGAGGCGCACACGCATGAGCACAAGAACGTGATCACGCGCTCGCTCGGCGCGCGCCAGAGCGGACCGGCGGGCGCGGAGGCGGTCTCGCTCAAGCTCAAGCGTGGTGACAAGCTGATGCTGTGCAGCGACGGTTTGACGGCGCACGTTAATGACCGTCAGATCCTGGACATTCTGGGGCACAACCGCGATCCCTTCGATGCGGCGCGCGAATTGATCGTCGCGGCGAACGCTGGCGGCGGTACCGACAACATCTCAGTGATCGTAATCTATACAAGCCAGGCTTGAACGACGCGCCGGCGATTAACCATGGCAACCCCGCCCAAAGACTCGTCGCAACCGCTGACCGGACCGCTGGAGCCCGGCACCGTGCTGCAGGGCCGCTACGCAATCGAGCGGCTGCTCGGCGGCGGCGGGATGGGGATGGTTTATCTGGCGCACGACCAGCGGCTGGCAAATCGCCCGTGCGCGATCAAGGAGATGGTCGATCACTTTATCGATCAGGCGCAGCGGATCGAGGCCAACGAGTATTTCGCGCGCGAAGCCGACACGCTCGCCCAACTGAAGCATCAGGCGATTCCCGCGATCACCGACCGCTTCGAACTCGCCAACCGCCATTACCTGGTGATGGAGTACGTCGAGGGGCGCAACCTGGAGGAGGAACTCGCCGTACGCGGCGAGCCGCTGCCCGAGGGGCTGGTGATCGATATCGCGCGCCAGTTGTGCGACGTGCTTGCGTATCTGCACGGCCTGGCGCCGCCGATAATCTACCGCGACATGAAGCCGTCCAACGTGATGCTCAATGCGAACGGACGGGTGGTGCTGGTGGACTTTGGCATCGCGCGGCTGTTCAAGGCGGCGCGCAAGGGCACCATGATCGGCACGCTCGGATTCGCACCGCCGGAGCAATACCAGGGGCTGGTCGATCCCCGCAGCGACATCTACTCGCTCGGCGCGACGCTACATTACGTGCTGACCGGGCGCGATCCCGAGAAGTTTCCGCCGTTCAGTTTTCCGCCGGTTCGCGAGCTGCGCCCGGAGGTATCGAGCAACCTGGCAGGGGCGATCGACGCCGCGCTTGCGTACGAGGTAAGCGGGCGGCCGGGGCGCATCCAGGAATTTCGCGACATGATGCTCTACGGGCGCGGGCTTGAGCGCGACAGCGCCAGCGTAAGCCCGACCAGCGGAACTGGCGGGCTGTCGTCGCAGGCCGAGCAACTCGAATACGACGAGGCGCCGATCGTTTATCGCAAGCCGCGCTCGCGGCTCAGCCGCTCGATCGGGCTCGCGATTTTCCTGATGATCCTTGCGGGGGCGGCATTCGGCGGGACCTACCTTTACTCAAGCCCGGAACTGCAACTGCGGCTCGGGCTCAAGCCTCTTTTTGACGAACTGCCGTGGAAGCATGAGGAGTTGCTGGCCAAGGCCCGCGCTCATCCACTGGAATTTTCGCAGATGACGCTGGCGCTCTCGACCCGCGAGGGCGCCGCGCTGGCGCCTCCGCAGGCGCAGTTCAGCGACACCGAACTGACCAACGCGCGCTACCTGAAGTGGACCGCATCGTTCAAGAACCTGCTCGAAGGGCTGGAAGGGCGCGACGAAAAAGTCGAGGCGCGCTTTTACGATCCCAACGGATTTCAGATCGCGTCCAGCGACACGAATCTCTTTATCGGGCCCGCGCAGAAAACCGCCGACTTCAGCGGCGTGGCGTTGATGCCGACGATGACCGGCAAGCCCGCCGGCACCTACAAAGTGGCGCTCTACTCGGACGACAAGATGCTCGCGCAGGAAGGCTTTATCGTCAACCAGGACGCGAGCGCAAGGAACGCGGACGCGGCGGCCAAGGCATCGGCTGCTGCGGCGGCAAAAGAGGAGCAGCGCAAGCGCGAAGAAGAGGCGCATGAGCTCGCGATGATCGATGAGCGCCGCGCCAAGCCGCTGGCGCTTCGCGGTATCGACTTTCTCAACACCACCAAGACGGGGACCGCGCTGTCGAAACCGGCCAGCTCCTTCGAGGTATCCAAGGTGTTGTTCGTCGGCTGGGAGGTCAAGTTCGACAACCGGCTGTACAAGCTCGAGCCCGCCCAATACCGCATCGATGCGTTGTATATCGGCCCGGACGGCCGCGCGCTGGGAAGCGTCAACGATTATCAGCCGGTCTCGCCCAGCATGAAGACGGTGACCTTCAGCGGACGCGTCGGCAACTCGCGCGGTGGCGCGTTCGGGCCGGGAACCTACACGGTAAATTTTTATTTGAACGGCCAATATTTCGCCACGAAGAACTTCGAAGTGGTCGCCGACACCGGCGGGCTATCCCCTGCCTATCCGGGCGGCAGCGGCGCGACCGGCGGCTCGACGGGCGGCGGCTCGGCGTCCTCGGGCAGCCTCGCCGGGCCGACGATCGCCACCGGCACTATCAGCGGGCTGCGTAGCGGCGGCAATCCCGAGATGGAGCTTAGACTGCGTCCGCAGCCCAACGGCTTCCTGCACGGTGAGCTGGTAATCCATCAGTCAGGCTATGGAATGACGCCGATCGAAGGATTCGTCCGCGGCAACCATCTTCAGTTCCAGGTTCCCTACGGCACCGAGACGTATTACTTCGAAGGCCAGCGCCGGGTCGATCAGTTAAGCGGCACTTTCGAATCGACGCCGTCGGGAGAGCGCGGCACCTGGACCGCCCAGGCCAATTAGCGGCGCGCCGGGCAAGGGGAAATCACTTTATTCAATGCGGAACCCACCGTCGGTTCCGCACCTCCTTGGGCAGGGGTGACCCCTGCACCCAGTGTGAGAAGACGCGAAAATCTGCGCAGCGCATCTTTTCGCGACTACGCGATGGAAGAGCCCGCGCGCGGCAGAGGCTGCGGCCCCTGCACCCGCAGTATCAATCGAAAAGTGCGCCGAAGCGCCCTTTTCTCTCGGTTTCTCGCGCGAGAGCGAGAGACGCGGTTGCCGCGTATCTCGCGATTCACCCTGCGCCCCCCGTCGCCACGGGGCGCCCCGCGCGTAGCGGATCTGCGCTTGAACCTGACCCCAGCCACGCGCAATGCTGTGAGCGCATCATGGCGAGCAATGTTTCCCGCGAAAAACTTTTGTTCTACGCGGCGGCCGGCGCGCTGGGCGGCTTCGCCGCGTGGGGGCTGTCCGAGCCAATCCTCGGCATCCGCTGGGTCTATGGCCGCGATATCCTGTTCGGTGCGCTAATCGGCGCGCTAATCAGCGCGTTTCTCGCCTCGATCGAAACGCTCAGCGTTGGCCAGTTGCGGCAGGCGGCGCGCAGATTCGCGCTGGGCGGCGCTATCGGCGCCGCGGGCGGAGCATTGGGATTGATCGTTGGCGAACTTGCGTTCGACTTTTTGGGCGGTCTCAACGGCCGAATTCTGGGATGGGGCGTGCTCGGAATCGCGGTCGGACTGGGCGTTGGATCGGCGTCGGGATCGGCGGCGCGGCGGCGCAACGGCGCTATAGGCGGCTTGGTCGGCGGAGCGCTCGGCGGATTTTTCTACCAGAGCCTGACGGCTATTTTTCCGCAAGCGTTCGGGCGTGCGATCGCGATTATCGTGCTGGGCGCTCTGATCGGATTCTTCATCGGACTGGTCGGCGAGTTGCTCAAGCGCGGATGGCTGATGGTCGTGCGCAGCAACAGCCGCAACGCGCGCGAGGGCCGCGAATATCCGCTGCTCAAGGGCGTGACGATTATCGGCCGCGCCGAAGAAAGCGACATCGGACTGTTCGGCGACCAGACGGTGCTTGGCAGCCATGCGATCATCCGTCGCGAGGGCAAGAATTTCATCATCAGTCCGACCGGCGGCCAGATATTCGTGAATCGCCATCCCGTGGCCGGCCGCTACGCGCTCAAGAGCGGCGATCGGCTCGAAGTGGGCGGCACGCTGTTTCTCTTCCGCGAGCGGGCCCAGGCGGCGAATCGATAAGAGGCGTGGCAATTGGGGCGCCTGCACACATCCCGAATCGCGCTGCTGGCCGCAGTCGTTTCGAGCCTGGCCTCGATCCTCTCGGGATGTGCGACCGTCGGCGGCGGTGCGCCCGCGCCCGCAACGACCTCGGTCCAGACGCTCGAGTACTACCCGTTCCAGGTCAAGGGATACCAGAACAGTTATCCCCGAAAGACCATCGTGATCCTGATGCCGGCCGATGCGAGCGACGGGACCGGCGACCTCGCGCCGCTAAACGGTAATCCGGCTATCGGGGTAGTCACCGATCAATCCGGCAACATCACGCAACGCCTTTACAGCCCGCCGCTCGGCTCGATCCTGCAGCAAGCGATTCTCCGCTCGGCCGATGAGGCGGGATTGAGCGCGTCGTCATCCACCGAAGTCGCCTACAAGCCCGGGCTCAAGAACACCGCCGACTATGTGCTCGAGAGCAAGCTTCGGCGGTGCTGGGAAAAAAAGTATCGCGGCGCCGCCGGACAGAACGGCCCTGTCTGGCGGACTACAGCCGATTTCGCTCTCGACGTCTCGATCTACAAGCCGCCGTTCAGCGTCCCGTTCTGGAGCGGGAGCACCAGCGATACCTACTCCGATCCGCCGGTCGGCTCGTTCGGTCTCGGTTCCGAGGACGAAACTGGTATCTACGACGAGCCGGGGCAGGTATTGTCGGTCGCGCTGACGCGGTCGGTGGCGGCGATCTTCCAGCGCCAGGACCTGCGCAGTCTGATGCTCGAAGACGACATCAAATCCCGCTAGCCGCGCGGTTCCAAGCGCGGTCTTTGAACAATCGGCGGGGTTGGAATAGCCTTAGGCCGAGCGCCGGATAGTCAAATGCCGAGGCATGCGCGGGGAAATCTTTTCCGGGTTCCCGCCGCGTGACCGCAAATCCGGACCGCATCATCATCTGCCAAGAGGAAGCACGATGGAAATCGGATTCGTTGGACTCGGCAAAATGGGCATGAACATGGTCGAGCGGCTGCGGCGCGACAACCACCAGATCGTCGCCTTCGATCTCGACGACGCGAAACTCAAAGAAGTTTCAACCTTCGGCGCCGACGGCGTCAATTCACTCAAAGAGATGGTCGCCAGGCTCACGCCGCCGCGGGGCGTGTGGGTGATGGTGCCGGCGGGGGATCCCACCGACAGCACGATTAACCAACTGGCCGAGTTACTGCAGCCCGGCGACGCGATCATCGACGGCGGCAACACCAACTTTCACGACGACGTCCGCCGCGCCGCGATGCTGGCCGGCATGAAGCTGCACCTGGTGGATGCGGGCACCAGCGGCGGCATCTGGGGGCTCAAGCTCGGCTACTGCCTGATGATCGGCGGCGAGGTGGAGATCTTCAGGCGCTACGAGCCGATTTTCAAAACGCTCGCGCCTCCCGGCGGCTATGCCCACGTCGGCGGCCACGGCGCAGGCCATTACGTGAAGATGGTCCACAACGGGATCGAGTACGGACTGATGCAGGCGTACGCGGAGGGTTTCGAGGCGATGCACAAGTCGGAGTACAAGCTCGACTTGCCGATGATCGCAAAGCTGTGGCGGCAGGGCAGCGTCGTGCGGTCATGGCTGCTGGAGCTTGCGGCCGACGCGCTGGCAAAGGATCCGGGGCTGGAACGAATCAGGGGCTACGTCGAGGATTCGGGCGAGGGCCGCTGGGCGGTGCAGGACGCAATCGACAAGAACATCTCGATGCCGATAATCACCATGGCGCTGTTTGCGCGCTTCCGCTCGCGCGCGGACAAGGGCGAAGGCACCTTCGGCGAGAAATTGCTGGCCGCGCTGCGCGACGAGTTCGGCGGCCACGGCGTGGTCAAGGAGTAGCGCGCGCGAGGGATGCGCCAGCGCTCGAGCGAAATCGCGATCTGCTTCAACAGCGCTCCCCCAATCCTGTATAACCGAACGCGAACGCTGCGGCAGGAGAACCCGATCAACGTGTGCAATCGGTCGAGAAGGAATTGCAGATGAGCGCCGGCATTACTCTCACGCGTCATATCATGACCAAAAGCGCGACTGCGCTGCCGGTCGCGGACCTCGCGCTCATCATGGAGCGCATCGAGCTGATCGCCAAGCGCATCACGCGCGAGCTGGCGGCGGCGAGCCTCGGCGGCGAGCTCGGCTACACCGGCGAAACCAACGTGCAGGGGGAAAAGGTCAAGAAGCTCGACCAGTGGGGCAACCAGGTTTTCCTCGACGCGTTTGAGCATGGATACCCGGTGTGCAGCCTCATATCCGAGGAAATGGACGCGGCGCATCATTACCCATCCAATTGCCGCGACAATAGCTACTGCATCCTCTTCGATCCGATCGACGGGTCCTCGAATACCGACGTCAACGGTTCGCTTGGCACCATCTTCGCCGTCAAGAAACGCGCGCCAATGCACGGGACCGGAATCGAGGACATCCTGGTCCCCGGAACTCAGCAGGTGATCGCGGGATACATCCTGTACGGGCCGGCCGCACAACTCGTGTATAGCGCCGGCGCCGGCGTCGATATCTTCACGCTCGATCGAAGTCTCGGGGAATTCATTCTCTGGAAAGAGAACGTGAAGATGCCGCCGCGCGGGTCAACCTATGCGGTCAATCAGGGCAATGTGGGGAAGTGGCACGAGGGAGCGCGCAAGTTCGTCGCGCATATTACCAGCCGCAAAGACAAACGCACCAGCTACTCACTTCGATACTGCGGCGCATTCGCCGCCGATTTCCATCGATGCCTGCTCGAGGGTGGAATATATTTTTATCCCTCCGAGGTTGCCGAAGGCGGCAAGCCCAAGGGCAAACTGCGCCTGATGTACGAGCTGGCGCCGCTCTCGATGCTTGCGGAACAGGCCGGCGGCCGCGGTTCGACCGGCAAGGGGCGGATTCTCGAGCTGGCTGCCACCGCGATCCACGAGCGGCATCCGGTCTATATCGGCAGCGCCGAGGAAGTCGCGCTGGCCGAGTCGTTCAACGTCGAAGGCTAGAACCGGGTCGGCGCTCGCAATGGAGGGGCTCGTCCTGGCCGGCGACGTAGGTGGAACCAAGACCCATCTCGGGCTCTTCAAGCAATCCGCAGGAACACTCGAAATGGTGCGCGAGCACCGCTACGCTACCTCGCAGTTCAACAGCCTCGAGGCGGCGTGCGCGGATTTCCTCGGCGCATCCGCAGCGGTGAACGCCGCCTGCCTCGGCGTGCCGGGTCCGATAATCGACGGCCGCGCCGACGCTACCAACGTTGCCTGGCAGCTCTGCAGCAGTTCAATTTCGCGCGCACTAAACGGCGTTCCGGTGCGCTTGCTTAACGACCTGACGGCGACGGCCTACGGCGTGGTTCATCTGAAACCCGCGGAGTTTGCGGTTCTGCATCGCGCGGAAAATCCGCCCGAGCACGGCAATATCGCGGTGATCGCCGCGGGCACGGGGCTGGGCGAAGCGGCGCTGGTTTGGGAGGGCGGCAAATACTATGCGGTCGCATCCGAAGGCGGGCACAGCGATTTCGCGCCGCACGGCGCCGAACAGATCGAGCTGCTCCGGTTCGTTGAGGACGGTTTTGGACATGCCAGCTACGAGCGCGTCCTTTCGGGTCCGGGACTCTGGAATATCTATCGATTCATGAGGCGCGCGAGCCGGGCCGAGGAGCCCGCCTGGCTGACCGGGCAAATCGGCGCGGGCGATCCTTCGGCTGCGGTCAGCGAGGCTGCGCTTGCTGGACGCGACCCGGTTTGCGTTCGCGCGCTCGCGATGTTTTGCGATATTTACGGTTCCGAGGCCGCCAATCTGGCGCTCAAAGTCCTTGCGCTCGGCGGGGTCTTTCTCGGCGGAGGGATCGCGCCGAAAATTTTGCCGATGCTCGCCGATGGCGGGTTCGTGCGGGGATTCTTGTCCAAGGGCCGGCTGAACGAGATCCTGAAACGAATCGAAGTCCGCGTCTCGCTGAATCCGGCCGCCGGACTGCTCGGCGCGGCCCACTACGCCGCCGCGATGTTGTGATATAGGAATGCAAAGTGCAATGACAATCCTGATCGGAGACAGAGGTATATGACGAAGCGAGTTCGAGAGATTCTTGGCTATTACGACAGCGAGAACGCCGGCGTGCGCAGCAACCTGGCGCGGATGCTCAACCATGGCAAGCTCGCGGGCACGGGCAAATTCGTAATCCTGCCCGTGGACCAGGGCTTTGAGCATGGCCCGGCGCGAAGCTTCGCGGTCAATCCGCCCGCGTATGACCCGCGCTATCACTTTCAGCTCGCGATCGATGCGGGATGCAACGCGTATGCGGCGCCGCTCGGATTTCTCGAGGCGGGCGCGGCCGAGTACGCCGGCGAGATTCCGCTGATCCTGAAGGCCAACAATCACGACGTTCTCAACGAGGAAAAAGACCCCGCGCTGGCAGTGACGGCCAGCGTGAAGGACGCTCTGCGCCTGGGCTGCGCGGCGATTGGACTGACGATCTACCCCGGCTCGACGCAGGAGAAGTCGATGTACCAGGAGGCGCGCGAAATCGGCGAAGAGGCCAGGGCCAATGGGCTGCCGCTGGTGCTGTGGTCGTACCCGCGCGGCTCCGGCGTCAGCAAGCAGGGCGAGACTGCGCTCGACGTGGTGGCGTACGCGGCGCAAATCGCGGCGCAACTCGGTGCGAACATGATCAAGGTCAAGCCGCCCACCGCTTTTATCGAACTGGCCGAGGCCAAAAAAGCGTACGACGCCGCCAAGGTTCCGCTCGAGCCGTTCTCGGCGCGGATCAAGCACGTCATGCAGTCGGCGTTCGACGGCCGGCGCATCGTGATTTTCTCGGGCGGCGCCAAGGAAACCGACGACACGCTGCTGAATACCGTGCGCGGGATCCACGCCGGCGGCGGCTACGGCTCGATCATCGGGCGCAACAGCTTTCAGCGTCCGAAACCCGAAGCGATCGCGTTGCTCGGCAAGGTCATCGACATTTACAAGAGCTGACGGAGCATCCGGCGGCGCAAAGTGGCGCTGGTGAAAAAATGAAGTATAGCGAGTACCAGCATCTCCTGTTCGAGCGGATGGGCGACGGCATCCTGCTCATCACGATCAATCGTCCCGAGGTGCTCAACGCCACCAACAACCGCCTGCATTGGGAGTTGAGCCGCGTGTGGCTCGACGTCGCCGACGACGACGAAACCAACGTCGTAGTGGTTACCGGCGCCGGGCGTGCGTTTTCGGCGGGCGGCGACCTCGACATGATTGGGCAGATGGCGGCGAACGCGGCCAACGTAGGCAAGGCCTGGAAGGAAGCCGGCGACATCGTCTACAACATGATCAATCTCGACAAGCCGATCATCTCCGCGATCAACGGCGTAGCCGTCGGCGCGGGATTGGCGGTCGCGTTCATGGCGGATATCAGCATCGCGTCGGAGGCGATGCGCATCACCGACGGGCATTTGCGCCTTGGCGTCGCCGCCGGAGATCATGCGGTGATCGTATGGCCGTTGCTGTGCGGCATGGCCAAGGCGAAGTACTACCTGATGACCGCGGAATTCATCGACGGCAAGGAGGCCGAGCGCATCGGGCTGGTCAGCCTGTGCGTTCCCGCCGACAAGCTGATGGACAAAGCGATGGAAGTCGCGCGCAAGCTCGCGCGCGGGCCGCAGCAGGCGGTGAGATTCACGAAACGCTCGCTCAACAATTGGCTGCGCGTGGCCGGCCCGGCGTTCGACGCATCGCTGGCGCTCGAGATGATGGGATTTTTCGGCGCCGATTTGACCGAAGGCGTCGCTGCCTTCCAGGAAAAACGCCAGCCGTCCTTTCCGGGATTCGGCAAGCCCAAGCTCTAGGCAGCGCCAGTCCGGGGAGGGCCATTTAGCTGGCTTCGGGGGCCGCGAAGGCGCCTTAAAAAGGGATTTCGGGCCTCTTTTGATGGGCTGCGCATTTTGAAATACTGTGCATCGTTTGAAACGACCCTAACCTGAGCGGGGAAGAAAATGCTGAAGAAGAAGTTTGCGCTGGTGGCTGCCTCGGCGATGCTCGCTACAACGGTCGCGTTTGCGGCCGGTGCGCGGCCCGCGTACGCCAACAAGGTCGATTGCGACGCCGTGATGAACGAGGTCAACGCCGGCAAGCATGCCAAGGATATCGCCGCAGACCTCAAGATCTCGACATCGAGCGTCTATCGCTGCAAGAGGCACGCGAAGGCCGCGGCCAAGGCCGCCACCAAGACGTCGATGCAGGTCAAGAGCGGCAGAGAGGCGGCGACGCCGCCCGCGATGGCAGCGCCTGCGCCCGCGGCAGCAGCTTCTGCAACGACGAAGTAGGAATTTGCGCCTCGATGCGTCGCGGGCCGTGATGGCTCGCGATGCGTCGGTTGCAGACTGCGCGCGCGAATCGACGGCGGCTTAGCTGATGGCGAAATGCGAACTGTGCGAGCTGCGTGATTACACGCAGCGCTACGCCGACTTCGTTCACCCGTTCAAATTCACGATCCTGGACTGCGATTCGTGCGACACTCCCATGGCCGTCCTGGGAGACCATCGCGCCGTGCCCACCGACGAGGAGCGCGAATTCATGATCGAAGCGCTGTCACTGGTCGCGCGCGCGAAGTATGGCGCCGACAAATTCGGCATCGACGGCGTGATGCGCCAGATTCCCGACCACTGCCACATGCATGCGCGGCCGATTCGCCGCTGGCAATATTAGCTGGCGCGCCGCCCAGTTCCCGTTCGCAAAACATATTACGGCTCGGTTTCGTGAGTTTTACCTGTTTGGTAAGCGGCGCATCTTGTGCTATATGCGCGCCGTTACGCGCGTTGTTTGGGGAAGCGCGTCGCCGGCGGGAGAAGGCCCTGAGGGGGGGTACTCCGGCCGGTTCCCTTCAGGAGGTACGGGGGAAAATGGCTAACGGGACTGTTAAGTGGTTCAGCCCGAAGAAGGGCTACGGCTTCATCACGATGGAGGACGGGCAGGAAGTGTTCGTTCACTATAGCGCAATCGATGGAGCAGGTTTCCGCTCGCTCGAGCAGGGGGAGCGCGTTGAGTTCGAGGTCGCGCAGGGGCCCAAAGGATTGCAGGCCTCAAACGTCAACCGCGGATAGGGCGCGCGCGGGGAGATCTCGGGGGAAAGGGGGGACGGTTCGACTGCCGATGACCCGGCGCACGACGCGTGCGAGCCGTTGCGGCGGTGTGTGGCCGAGGCGATCCAGTCGATCAAGCAGGCGGGGCCTGGTCAGACTAATTCGATCGGGTGTTCGCGGCGAGGCGTGACGCGGCCGACGATTCCGGCGTCGCGATACCCGCAATTGTGAAGCTCCGCGAGCAGCGCGAGGGACTGCTTCTGGGGGATCGCGATTAGTAATCCGCCGGAGGTCTGCGGATCGAAGGCAATCGCCGCGATCTCGTCGGAAACTTCGTCGGAGATGCGGACGTCCGGCGCGTAGTCCTCGCGATTGCGCTGGCCGCCGCAGGAAATCAATCCGGCGCGGCATTGCTCGAGCGCCCCGGGCAGCAGCGGCAAGTCGGATTCCTCGAAGATGATCGAAACGGCGCTGCGCTGGGCCATCTTTAGCGCATGACCGGCGAGACCGAATCCCGCGATTCCGGTGGCGGCATGAACGTCGCATTTGAGCATCGCGGAGGCGGCCGCGGTGTTGAGCTGGGTCATGGAGCGGACGGCGGCCTGGTATGCTTCGGCGGCCAGCTGGTCGCGCTTGAACTCGGTCATCAGGATTCCCGTGCCGAGCGCCTTGGTGAGCAGGATCGCGTCGCCGGCTTGTGCGCCGGCATTGCGCACGATCCGGTGCGGATCGATCACCCCCGTGACTGCCATCCCGAATCGGACTTCTTCGCTTTCGCCGGCGACGGTGTGATCTCCAACGACTACGACGCCGGCCTCGCGTGCCTTCTCGGCGGCGCCGCGAATAATTTCGACGAGCATCTCGCCGGGCAATCCGGTTTGCGGCCAGCATACGATGTTCAGCGCGGTGCGCGGCGCCGCGCCCGTCGCATAGACGTCCGACAGCGCGCCCGCGGCGGAGATCTGTCCGTAGGTGAAAGGATCGTCCACCATCGGCGTGAAAAAAGCGACGCTGGTCACGATTGCGAGATCGTCGGAAAGACGGAACAATCCGGCGCCGTCGCCCACGGAGATTACGGCCAGCAAATCAGGGTGGCTCGGCAAATCGAGCCGCGCCAGCACTGCGCAGAGGTCCGCCGGACTGAGCTTGCCGGCTCGACCCGCGTCCTCGCACCGCGCAGTCAGGCGAATGAGGTCGCCCCGCGGGGGGCTATTGTCCTTTGATTCGGACATCGCCGCTATTTTCGCGCATCGGAAAGGCGATGTCAGCCGTGCGTTCGGCGCGGCGCCCTAACCCGACAGCTGCTTGGTGTACGTCGCCATGTCGAAGTAGTCGCGCCATGCGCTGATCTTGGCGCCGCGGACCTCGAACACGCCTGCGACAGGGAGCGAGATCGTCTTGCCGCCGCCCAGGTCGAAAACGTCGACGCGCTCGTTGAAGACGACGTTGCCGGCGCTGGCGGTTTTCAGCACTTTGAATTGAAGCGACTTGGCCATCGGCAGAAAGGTGTTGATGGCGGCGCGGATGGCGTCCTTGCCGCGCGCCGGTTCGAACGGCATGTTGTGATAGACGGCGTCGTCGGTGAAGAAGCCGAGCAGTTCGTCCATATTCTTGCGCGGCCACGCGTTGCAGAATTCGGTTACGACTTTTTCAGCGTCAGTAGCCATAGCGATTTCTCCTCTGGCGCAAGCGCCTATTCGTTGTCGAGATAAAAGCGGTCCTGGTCCTTGTTATAGCCGAACAGCTCGGCGAAACGCCCCCAGTTCACCATCGTGGAAAACTGGCGCTCGGGCTTTTCGCTCGGCAGGAGCATCGCGAGGTGGGAGAGCGCGGTCTCCCTGGTAATAGACTTGTCCTCGCTGCCATGAAGCAGGCGGATGAAGTAGCTGAAGAGGCTGTGTTTCTTCAACTGCCCGCGCACGAGCAGCTTGCGTTCGTTGATCTTCGCGTCGAGGAATTGTTTCCCGAGCGGCTCGAGCACCGCGTCGCCCGCCGGAGTTGAGACGAAGCCGAGGATTTCCCCGGCCTTCATCACCTTGAGCAAATCGCCAAAATTGAAATTGAGATCGCGCGCGATCTTGTAGCCGTCCTCGCGCCCGCCGCGATCTTCCAGCAATTCGAGCAGGCCGAAGACCAGCGTCATCGCGCAATCGGGAAGCGGATATATGGACGCCTCAGCCATCAGCCGCGCTCCTCGATCAGCGAGAAGACCTTGTCGGCCATCGCGTTGAAAGTTTCGGTGCGGCGGTCGCGCGGCCTTGGCAATTCCACCTTGAGATCCTTGACGATGCGTCCGGGGCCCGACGCCATCACGATCACGCGATCGGCGAGCTCGATTGCCTCCTCGATGATGTGGGTAACGAGCACGATGGTTTTTACCGGCATGTCGGGCGACTGCCAGATGTCGAGCATTTCCTCGCGCAGCGTGATCGCGGTCAGGGCGTCCAGTGCGGAAAACGGCTCGTCCATCAGCAGCACCTTGGGCTCGACGGCCAGCGCGCGGGCGAAACCGACGCGCTGCTTCATTCCGCCCGACAGCTCGCGCGGGTAGGCCTCTTCGAAGCCGTCAAGGCCGACTTTGTCGATATAGAATCCGGCGCGCTTCTCGCGCTCGGCCAGCGGCAATCCCTGCGCTTCGAGGCCGAGTTCGACGTTGGCCTTGACCGACAGCCATGGCAGCAGCGCAAACGATTGGAACACGAGCGCGCATTCGAGATTGATCCCATCGACCTGGCGGCCGCGGTACAGCACCTGTCCGGAAGTCATCGGCACGATGCCGTTGATGATGCGCAGGAGGGTTGACTTGCCGCATCCCGACGGGCCGACGATCGCGATGAACTCGCCCTCGTCCACGTCGAAGCTGACGCTGTCGAGCACCTGCAACGTGCCGTTGGCGTGCGCGAAATTTTTCGAGACCTGTTTGAGCTCGAGCAGGGCCATGGGTCAGATGAGTCCGAATCGCACATAGTCAGGCACGCGTCAGTAGTCCAGCCTGTATCGCTCCGTGGCCAGGTTGTACAAGCGCCGCCACATCAGCCGGTTCAACAGTAGCACTACTAGTATCATTGATAGCAGGCTCAGCAGAATCATCACGCCGTTGCCGGTCTTGTAGGTGGCGGCGTCCAGCAACGATCCGATTCCGATTACCTGGTAGGTCTGATTTTTGTAAACGAAGTACTCCGACAGGATCAGCGCATTCCATCCCCCGCCCCAGGCGGTGATGCTGCCGGTGATCAGCGACGGCATTACCGCGGGAAGAATCAGCTTGCGCCATCGCGCATAGCGCGAAAGCCCGAACGCGCGCGCGGCTTCCTTCAAGTCCTCGGGCACCTGGTTCACGCCCGCGAGCAGGTTGAAGAGCAGGTACCATTGCATCCCGGTCAGGATCAGCAGGACGGAGGCGATATTCATTCCGCCGGTCACCTGGATCACGAAGATCACGATGACCGGAAACAGCGCCGTCGCGGGCATCGAGCCCACAATTTCCGCGATCGGCGAGAGGATTCGGTTGAAGCGCGGACTTTCGCTGGCGGCCAGCGCGCACGGCACCGTCCACGCCAGCGAGATCGCGTAGGCGATCGTCATGCGAATCGTGGAGGCGAGGATCGCGGCCGGAATCTGCTTCGCATCCGACGGCCACGGCTGCGAGAGTGTTGCGATCAACGCGACCAGGCCGCGGACCAAGGCCCACGCGGTGAAGATCGCGATTGCGCCGATCACCAGCGTTCGCACCACGGCGCCCACGCGCCTGCTTTGATCCGGCGAGAGCTGCGGACCGCGCGGTATCGCATTCAGCGCGCCGGCAATCAGGCTCATGGGGGGGATCAGGATCGCGCGGATCGCGCGCATGACCGCGGGGCCGACGCCCGCGAGCGCGTCGAACATCCCCAGCGATTGCAGGGCGCCCGACGACGCCGCAAATTCGTAGCGAAACTTCTCCGCCCACGCCGACAGCGGCTGCCACACGATCATGTCCATCAACACGATGATCGCGAGCAAGGTGAGAAGACCGGCGCAGAGATCGAAGTTGCGCCCATTTTCGGCGGCTTCCCACAGGAAACTGCCCAGCCCTGGAAGCCGGTAGCTGGCGGGACCGACCGTGATGATTTCGCACGCGATCAGGAAGTACCATCCCGCGACCCAGGACAGGATCGAGTTGTACACCAGCTTGGGCACGCTGGCCGGCATCAGCAGCCGCTTGAACTTTAGCCATCCCCGCGCGCCGAACGACTCGAGCGCGCCGCGCGAGTCGTCGGGAATCGTTTTGACGGCTTCGTAAACGCCCAGCGCCATGTTCCACGCCTGGCTGGTGAAGATGAGAAAGACCGCCGCCATCTCGACTCCCAGCCGGCTGCCGTGCGCGAGCGCGACGAAGAAATAGACGGCGGCGGGGAAAAAACCGACCACCGGCACCGACTGCGCGATGTCGATGGCGGGGATCAGGATGCGCTCGTAAAGCCCGCCGCGCGCCGCCGCCATTCCGTAAATGATCGAGAAAAGCAGCGCTATGATGTAGGCGGCGAGCATCCGGTAAAACGAGCAGAACGCGTAATATGGAAGATGCTCGATCGAGACGGGGACATTGTGCGCGATGAGATGTTGGGCATGGCTGCGATAGGCGAAGAACAGCGCGATGATCGCGGCAAGCGCGACGAAGGAGAGCGAGCTGTTAACCAGGCGTCGCGGATTTATTTCAATGCCGAACATTCTCGCGTGACCCGAAACTCCCAGCATAGCCGCGCCGGCGTTTCGCTCAAGCGCAAACCGCATTGCGCACGCATTAATTTTCGGCTCGCGGGCGTTGACAACACGCAATCCAGGCAATAGCGAAATCGCAAGCGCGGAAATTGATAATGGCGGACGGCGATAGAATTTCAGACGACAATTGGCGGCTGGACGATAAATCCGGCGCTCGCGCCGAGCATGAGCCCCGGCTCGTGCCGCTTGCGACGGAGACCGCCGTCAACCTGAGCCACGAACGGCTGATGCGGCCGGTTTACGTCGTCACCGCGGAGCATCTCGGATGGTACCTGATCGCCGTCTATGCGCTCGTCTCTCGCGCAATCGCTCTGGGAGCGCACCCGCTCGACCCGGCGGATGCGCGCGGCGCGCTTGCGGCGCTCGCGATCGCGGCGCACGGCCCCGCCGCGCTCGCGTCGGGGGCGGGTCTTCACGCTTCGTGGGTCGCGATAGCGCAGGGCTGGATCTTCACGGCGGCCGGCGCGACGGACGCCAGCTCGCGAATTGTCGTGATGCTATGCGGCCTGCTGATGGTCGCGAGCGGATTTGCGATGCGCCCGTTCATCGGGCGGGCGGGGGCGCTTGCCTTCGCCGCTTTGATCGCGGCTTCGCCGAGCATGACTTATTTTTCGCGCGGCGGTTCGACGGCGATTGCGTCGATCGCGTTCATGATGATCGCGATCGCAATCGCCCAAAGCATGCGCCGCGATCCGGGCGTCGTGCGCGCGGCGGGATTGGGCGTCGCGATATCGCTGTGGCTCTCGGCGGATCCGATCGGCTACCCGACAGCTGCCGCGATGATCGTATCCTTGATTGCCGTGGGCCTCGGCGACGCCGTGCAGATCGATCATCGGCGCTTGCGCTTGCGCGTTTGGTGGGAGCGGCGCCGCATGCTGGTGATCGTATGCGCGATCGTCGCCGCCGGCCTGTGGATCTTGCTGACGACGGCTTTTTTCACCCGGTCTCTGGCGACGGCGGCCGGATACGACTTGCGCGCCGCGTTTGCCTGGCCACCGATTACCTTCGGCAATGGACTTCGCACGTCGAGCGCGATTTTGGTGATTTACGAATTCATTACCGTGATTCTCGCGATCGCCGGTGTAGTCGCGATCGTCTCACGGCGCATCCGCGGCCGCGTTGCGGCTTGGTCGGTGCTGTGGGCGATCACCAGCCTGGTGACGCTTGCGTCGGTGGGAGCAAATCGACCTGACGCGGTAATCGCGCTCGTGCCGCCGTTGGCTATGCTCGGCGCCTGCGCAGTGGACTGGATGCATCAGTCGGAGCGATGGAACTCGATTCGTTATGCGATTGCGGCGGGCGTCGCGCTCACGCTCTACGTTCAGTTCGCCGTCAACTTCGTCCATCCCGCGCCCGACACGAGCGAGGCCCCGTGGCGCCGGCACGCGCTGTTGTTCTGGCCCGCACCGGCGACATCGATCCAGACGGTCCGGGAATGCGAGCGGGCGAGAAATGCGGTTTCGCCGGCCGGCGCGAGCGCGATGATTCCCGACGACAACGAAGCGCCGCAGGTGCGATGGTATCTGCGCGATTTTGCACTGTCGGACTCGCCCGCGGCCGCCAACATCGTCGTGACAATCGGCAGGACGCAAAGCGGCGCGCTCGCGGCCAACCCTGACGCATCGCAGTTCGGATTCGAGGAGTGGTGGACGCCGGATTTCGGCGCACTGACAATGGCCGGCGCGATCCGTTATTTTCTCACACAACGCGCGTGGAGCGACGTCGAGATACGCGATCTCGAGATCGCGATACCACGGCCTGACAGCACGCCGTCAGCCGCAACCAGGGGCGGGATCGAGGACAAATAGAATTGCGATTTGTACCCGAGCCACGCGGATGCTTTGGCTTCGTGAATTCTTCGCCCTGCGGATTTCCGCGCGCAAGTGTGCCGCAGATTTGCACGCGGCCTGAAGCTTTGCGATAAACTGCTGGCACCGCGCCACGCAATTTCCCGTGTTAGTTGCCCGCGCGTACTCGGACCCGTCCGATTCAAGGAGCAGCGATGGATTCTGTGGTGAAATTTCTCCAACCCTGGCAAATGCATCCTGTCGTCGATCATTTCACGATTGGGCTGCTGATAGTCGCCGTGTTGATCGATCTCGTCGCGAGCGCCGCTCCGACTCGCGTCTGGATTCAGTACACCGCGTTGACGCTGACGATTCTCGGCGCGCTCGCCGGCGGCGGCTCGTACTTCACCGGCGGCATGGAGGCCGACCGCATCTGGAACGCGCTGGGTCCGGCGGCCAAGGACGTTCTGAAGACGCACGCGGAACTGGGTGAGTATCTGGCGATTGCCTTTGGAATCCTCGCGCTGTGGCGAATCCTGATTCAGGGGTTCGGCTTCATGGCGGGATCGCGCACGATCTATCTCATCGTCGCTGTCGTGGCGATTGTGACATTGGGTTACTCGGGGCATCTCGGCGGTGTGCTGGTGTACGATTACGGCGCAGGCACGGCGCTGATGGCGGCCGCTCCGGTTCCGTCCGAAGCCGCCAGCCCTTCACCGGCGCCCAGTTCCCCGGGAGCGATTCCGACGGTGTCGGTGCCGACTCCGATTGCGACGTCGAGCGCGCCGCCGCCGGCCGCGCCGTCGGCGGTTCCCACAGCGTCTGCATCCAAACCGGCGGATTCGCCAAAACCGGGCAACACGCCGAGCTTAAGTCCGACTGCTCAACCCTCGGCCACGCCGAGCGGCGGAGTCAGCATGTGATGGAATCGAAGCAAGCTTAAGGCCCGGTATGGCGCGGCGAATGATTGGCAAGGTCAGCGCCCTCGCGCGCTACCCGGTTAAGTCGATGCTCGGTGAGCAGCTCGACGAGCTTTATTTCACCGAGCGCGGCGCGGCCGGAGATCGCGCCTACGCGCTCAGAGAGCTGGCGACGCGGCAGATCGCCAGCGCGAAGAAGTTCCCGCGGCTGTTCGAATTTCGCGCGACCTGCGACTGCGCGCCCGCGCCCGGTGGCGTCCCGCCCGTGACAATCGAGTTGCCCGGCGGGCGCAAGATTCACGCCGAGGACGCAGACGCATCCGAACTGATTTCCACGGCGCTCGGCCGCAAAGTCAGCCTCGAGCGCGCCACGACCGCGCGCGGCGAGTTCGCCGGAATCGACCCGGCGACGCTCTTCGCCGACGTGCCTGTCGACAGCGTCATTCCCGGGCTTACCGCCGCGATGCTGCCCGACCACGTCCCGCTCGAGAAGGAAAGTTTTTTCGACTCCGCGGTAATGCACGTGATCGCCAGTGGCACGCTGCGGCATATGGCGAAACTCACCGCGCCCGGCTCGGTTTTTGACCCGCGCCGCTTCCGTCCAAATATTTTCGTCGACACCGGCGGGCGCGACGACGCGTTCATCGAGGACGAGTGGATAGGCGGTACGCTCGAAGTCGGCGACAGCGTCAGGATTGCCGCGATGCAGCGTGCGTTGCGCTGCGTGATGACGACGCATCCGCAGGAAGAGCTCCCGCGCGACTACGAGATCCTGCGCGCGGCCGCGTTCCATCATCGCGCCAACGTCGGCGTATTTGCGTCGATCGGTGCGGCGGGCCGGGTTCGTGTCGGCGACCCGGTGTACCTGGATCAATAATTGGCCGGACAGCCGGCACCGGCGCGAGAACGTGAGAGCGGGCGTAGTTCTTGCGTCTTCTCTTTTCACTGGGTGCAGGGGTCATCTCCTGCCGGTTGTCGGGTTGTGGAAACAACGCCGCGCGGCCTCTTGCGAGACCCGATCCGCGGGGAAGACGATAGTGTTGTGGCGCGGCATCGAGCCGCGCCGCGTCGATGCCAGCTTCTCGTGAAATCATAATCTCGCAGCGCGCCGCCGGCCGAATCGCCGCGGCGCGCGCGTGGCTGGAGGCGCAGCCATCTGCCCGCGAAGTTCTCGTGATCGCGTCGGTCAAGGAGGCCGCCGACGACCTGGTGCGCGCGCTTGCGGTTTCGCGCGGCGCGATGCTCGGGGTGCATCGCCTGACGCTGAACCGGCTGGTCGGGTTGCTCGCCGCCGAAGAGCTGGCGGATGCCGGTCTCGCGCCCGCGGAGGGACTCGCGGCCGAGGCAGTCGCAGCGCGCGCGGTCTTCCGGCTGGCGCCGTCGGGAGCGCTGAAGCATTTCGAATCGGTGTTGAATCGTCCCGGGTTTTCACGCGCGTTTGCGCGGACGCTGACCGAGCTTCGATCGAACGACATCGCCGTTGACAAGTTGCGTGCGCTCGGCGGCGCGGGTGAGGCGATTGGGGCGACGCTGGCGCAATTCGGCGCCGAGTTGGCCGATGCCAAACTGATCGATCGCGCCGGGATGCTGAAAGTCGCGACTCGCGCCGTGCTCGCGAGTCCGCCGCCGCGCTTCGTTGGACTGCCGCTTCTGCTGCTCGATCCATCCGTGGACAGCGCGCTCGACCGCGACTTTATTGCGGCCCTGGCCGCGCGTTCGCCGTCAATTCTCGCGACGATTCCCGCCGGCGACTCTCCCGTTCAAATGCTCCTTGAAGATGCGCTCGGCGTGCGTGCAACCGCATTGTCGCCGGTATTGAACGAAAGCATTGCGTCCTCGCTCGAGCGTCTGCAGGAGCATTTGTTCGCCGATTCCGCACCGCCCGAGCGCGACCTGGACGAAACCGTGACGGTGGTTTCGGCCCCGGGCGAGATGCACGAGTGCGTCGAGATCGCGCGGCGAATCGCCGCCGAGGCGCGGCGCGGGGTACCGTTCGATCGAATCGCCGTGCTGCTGCACGACCCGGTTCGCTACGCGCCGTACTTGCAGGAGGCGCTCGCCCGCGCGGAAATCCCGGCTTACTTCGCGCGAGGCACGCGGCGGCCTGAGCCGGGAGGGCGCGCCCTGCTCGCGCTGCTCGCGTGCGCCGCGGAAAATCTTTCGGCGCGCCGCTTCGCCGAATATCTCTCGCTGGCTCAAGTGCCCGACCCCGATCGCCCGCGCGAGGATGAGCCGGCAATCAGCGTGGACGCGGAACTCGCGCCCGCCTCGCTCATGTCGGATCTTGAAGTTGAAAGCAATGCCACCTTAGTTCCCACCATCGACGGCTCCGATCCCGTTCCGGTGATCGATGACGCCGGCGATCCTGCTGCGGGCAGCGACGGAACGGCGCGGGCGCCGTGGCGATGGGAACGGCTGCTCGTCGATGCGGCGGTGATCGGCAGCGCGCAGCGGTGGAAGAGGCGGCTGGCGGGGTTGGGCAACGAGCTCAGGGCGCGGCGCGCCGAAATTGCCGACGACGACGCGCGCGCGGCGGGTCTGGAGCGGCGAATTCTCGACCTCGCGCATCTCGGCGAGGTGGCGATGCCGATCCTTTCGATGCTCGACGCGGCGCCGCGCGATGCGAGCTGGAGCGACTGGCTCAAGTTTCTTCGCGGGCTGGTCGAGCTCGGGATTCGCGATCGCGAGCCGGTGCTCGCCGCGCTGGCGGAGCTGGAACCGATGGCGCCGGTCGGTCCGTCCGGACTCGACGAGGTGCGTTTGGTGCTGAACGACCGGCTGGGGCGGCTGGAAGCACCGCGGCGGGTTCGCCGCTATGGCGCGGTGTTCGTCGCGCCGCCGAACCGGGCGCGCGGCATGGAGTTTGACGTCGTTGTCGTCCCGGGTCTTGCCGAGCGCATGTTTCCGCGCAAGCTGACCGAAGATCCGATTCTTTCCGATTCGGCGCGGGCGCGGCTAAGTCCGTATCTGGCGCGGATCGAGCGGCGGGCCGGCGCGGAGCGCCTCGCATTGCGAATTGCGGCGGGCGCGGCGCGCGAGCGTGCGATGTTTTCCTATTCGCGGGTGGATCTCGACCAGGGCCGCCCGCGAGTGCCTTCGTTCTACGCGCTTGAAATTCTGAAAGCTGCGGAGGGCCGCCTGCCCGGCTTCGATGAGCTGGCCAGTCGCGCGGCGTCGCAGCCCGCGGCGCGGCTTTCATGGCCGGCGCCGGCGAATCCCGCCGACGCGATCGATGACGCGGAATTCGATTTGTCGGTTTTGGACAAACTGGTGGACGCCGATCCCCAGACGACGACCGGCGCGGCGAACTATCTGCTCGGCGCCAACGTGCATCTTGCCCGTGCGCTGCGGGCGCGGGCGCGGCGGTGGCGCAAGCTGTGGACGCCGGTGGACGGGCTGGTAGATCCCGACCCTGCGGCGCTGGCGGCGCTCGGCCAGCATCAGTTGTCCGCGCGTTCTTACTCCCCGACCGCGCTGCAGAATTTCGCGGCATGCCCGTACCGGTTTTTTTTGCAAGCGATCCATCGGCTGGAGCCGCGCGAGGAACCCGAGGCGATCGAGACGCTCGATCCGCTCACGCGCGGCGGCCTGTTTGCGGAGGTCCAGTACGAAATCCTGACGGCGCTCAGAGAGCTCGACGTGCTGCCGGTCACGCCCGAAGACGTGGAGGATGCGTCCGCGCTGCTCGACGAGCGCCTCGACGAGGTAGCCGCGCGATGGCATGACGAGCTCGCGCCGGCGATCGAGCGCGTGTGGCGCGACGGTATCGACGGTATCCGCGCCGACTTGCGCGAATGGATGCGGCGCGCGGCCGAGGATCCGGAACACTGGCGGCCCGAGTGGTTCGAGCTCGGCTTCGGGCTGAGCGATCGCGCGCAGGCGGATCCTCACAGCTCGGCGGAGCCGGCTGCAATCGAGGGCGGGCTCGCGCTGCGCGGCTCGATCGATTTGCTCGAGCGCCATCCGGACGGGCGCATTCGCGTGACCGATCACAAGACGGGGAAAGTGCGCGCGGCCAAGGACTTCGTGATCGGCGGGGGCAAGACGTTGCAGCCGGTCTTGTATGCGCTTGCGGCCGAACGAGTGCTGGGCGAGCCGGTTTACGCCGGGCGGCTTTACTACTGCACCGCGGCCGGCGGCTACGAGGAGCGGGTCGTTGAAATCAACGACGAGGCGCGGCGCGCGGCGCGCGAATTCGTCTCGATCATCAAGAACTCGCTGGAAACGGGTTTTTTGCCCGCCGCACCGGACGATCGCGAATGCGACTGGTGCGACTACAAGCGCGTGTGCGGCCCCTACGAGGAGCGGCGCTCGCGGCTCAAACCCAAAGAGCGGCTGAAACCGCTTCAGCGGCTGCGCGAGATGCGGTAACGCCGTGGCCGACAGCATCATAGCCGACCAGGCGGTGCGCGATCGGATTCGCGACGACCTCGGCGCCACCCTGGTAATCGAGGCCGCCGCCGGCACCGGCAAGACCACGGCGCTGGTGAATCGAATCGTGTCGGTGATCGGGTCGGGGCGCGGGGAGCTGGCGCGGATCGTCGCGGTGACCTTCACCGAGAAGGCGGCGGGCGAGCTCAAGCTGCGGCTGCGCGGCGAAATCGAACGTGCGCGCCAACGCCTCGAACCTTCAAGCGAAGGGCGGGCACGCTTCGATCAGGCGCTCAAGCAACTGGAAGAAGCGCGGATAGGAACCATTCATTCGTTTTGCGCCGACCTGCTGCGCGAGCGGCCGGTGGAAGCGGGGGTTGATCCGATGTTCGAAGTCGCGCCCGAGGACGTTGCGGGCGAGATGTTCGACGCCGCGTTCGAACGATGGTTCGAGCGGATGCTGGACAATCCGGGCGAAGGGATGCGCCGGCTGCTGCGGCGGCGCGATCTGTCGGAGCGCGCCGGGCCGCGCGCGATCGCGCGCCGCGCGGCGTTCGAACTGCTGAACTGGCGGGACTTCAATTCGCCCTGGCGCCATTGCGCGCTCGCGCGCGACGCCGAGATCGACGCGATCGTCGCGGAGGTTGAGGCGCTGGGCAAACTTGCCGAACTCGGCGAGCCCGACGACTGGCTGGCGCGGGGTGTCGGCGCGATCGCGCGGCCTGTTGCCGAGGCGACGCGGCTGGAGGCGGTGCGCGGGCGCGACTACGACGCGCTTGAGTCGGTGTTGATCGGGCTTTGCGGCGGGCGGCGCTGGGATTGGAAGGGATACGGCGGCAACTTTGGCGCGGCGACGCGCGACCAAGTTTTTCAGCGGCGCGCCGGGCTGCACCAGCGGCTCAAGAAGTTTCGCGACGATGCGGGCGCGAATCTCGCACCTCTCCTGCGCGACGAGCTGTGGCCGGTAGTCGGCATCTACGAGGAGCTCAAGCGCCGCGCGGGGCGGCTCGACTTCCTCGATCTGCTGCTGGTCGCGCGCGACCTGGTGCGCGACAACCCGGCGGTGCGCGCCGAGCTGCAAAATCGCTTCAGCCATATTTTCATCGATGAGTTCCAGGACACCGATCCGCTGCAGGCGGAAATCCTGTTGATGCTTTCGTCGGCCGATCCCGCCGAGTCGAACTGGCTGAAGGTCAGGCCGGTTCCCGGCAAGTTATTTATCGTCGGCGATCCAAAACAATCGATTTACCGTTTCAGGCGCGCCGACGTTTCGCTCTACCAGGGCGTCAAACAGTTGCTGCTGATGCACGGCGCGGTGCTCGAATATCTGACGGTGAGTTTTCGCGCGACTCCCGCGCTTCAAACCATGGTCAATGCCGCGTTCGCTCCGCTGATGAGCGTCGAATCGGGCACGCAGCCCGCCTACGCGCCGTTGATGCCGTATCGCGCCGCGCCGGCGGCGCAGCCGTCGATCGTCGTGTTGCCGGTGCCGGAACCGTACGGCGACTACGGCCGGGTGGTCGATTGGAGAATCGACGAGTCGCTTCCCGACGCGATTGCCGCGTACCTGCAATGGCTGGTTCACGAAAGCGGATGGACGGTGACCGAGCGCGACGCGCCCGAAGTGCGCGTGCCGATTCGCCCGCGCCACATATGCATCCTGTTTCGCCGGATGAATTCGTTCGGGCGCGACGTAACCAGGCCGTATTTGCGCGCGCTCGAGGCGCGCCATATCCCGCACGTCCTGGTCAAGGGCGGGTCGTTCAACGAGCGCGAAGAAGTGATCGCGCTGCGCAATATCCTGGGAGCAATCGAGCGGCCCGACGACGAGTTGACCGTCTTCGCTGCCCTGCGCGGGCCCGTGTTCGCGCTGACGGATGCGGCGCTGCTCGAATTCCGCATGACGCAAGGCAGACTCCATCCGTTTCGCAAGCTGCCCGACGACCTCCCCGACAGTCTCAAGGATGTGAAGGGCGCGCTCGACGTGATCAAGGGATTGCATCGCGGGCGCAATCGAAGGCCGATCGCGGAGACGATTGCGACGCTGCTGGCGGTTACGCGCGCGCATGCTGGGATCGCCATTTGGCCGACCGGCGAGCAGGCGCTGGCGAATATCATGCGCATCATGGACCAGGCGCGGCGTTACGAAGCGCGTGGCGGGATGACCTCGTTTCGCGCTTTCGTCGACGTGCTCGAAGCGCGCGCCGATCGCGACGAGGCGAGCGAGACGCCGATCGTCGAGGAAGGCACCGAGGGCGTGCGGATCATGACGGTGCATCGCGCCAAGGGCCTTGAGTTTCCCGCCGTGATCCTGGCCGATATCACCTGCAACGAAACTCGCGCCGACGCGTCGCGATATATCGAGCCCGCGTCGAAGCTGGCCGCGATGGAGCTTGCGGGATGCGCACCGCGCGAACTGCAGGAAAACGCCGAGGGGGAGCATCGCCGCGACGAAGAGGAGGCAATTCGCCTGCTCTACGTGGCGGCGACTCGCGCGCGCGACCTGGTAGTGGTGCCGGCGGTTGGCGACGAGGAGTGCGACGGCTGGCTCTCGCGGCTGAATCCCGTCCTCTATCCTGCCGACGCAGACCGGCGCTCGCCCGCGTCGTCGCATCCGCCGGGATGCCCCGAATTCGGCGACGACAGTATCCTGACCCGCCCGCCGAAGGCGCCGGGCAAAATGAAATCGGTTGCGCCGGGACTCTATCGCGTACGCCAGGGAGGCCATCAGCAAGAGCATCAGATAGTCTGGTGGGATCCGCGCCTCCTGATTCTGAACGTCGAGGAAAAGATGGGCCTTCGGCAGGACAAGCTGCTGCAAGCCGACGACAACAAACTCGTGTCAGACCGCGGGATCAAGCTGCGCGAGGATTGGAGCGCGAGCCGGGCGGCGATGCTCGCAGCCGGGTCGGCGCCGATGATAAACATCGCGACGGCGACCGAGCTCGCGCTTGCGGCGCCTGCCGCCGGGCCCGCGCTTGCCGAAGCGATCGCGATCGAACAGACGCGCCGCGATCGCGCACGGCCGCATGGCAAGCGATTCGGCACGCTGGTGCATCTTACGATGCTGCGTGCGCCGATCGACGCGGACGCGCGCCAGATCGGGAAGATCGCGGCGGGCGCGGCCAAGATGATCGGCGCGCCGGATGATGAGGTCGCCGCCGCCGTGTCCGCGGTAAAGGCCGCGCTTGAGTCGCGGCTGATGGGCCGGGCCAAAGCTGCGGATACGATAATGCGTGAATGTCCGCTGATGATCCGGCTCGACGACGGCACCGCGGTGGAGGGTGTTGCGGATCTCGCGTTCGCCGAGAATGGCAACGACGGCGCGGTTTGGACCGTGGTCGATTTCAAGACCGATGTGGACGTAGCGCCGCGGCTCGACGAATATCGCGCGCAGATCATGTTTTATGTGCGGGCGGTCAGGGAGAGCACGGGCAGGCCGACGACCGGCGCGATCCTCTGGATTTAGCAGGGCTGGGCTGAGCCCTGGCCGTGGCGACGGCAGCGCAGTATTTGGGCCGCGCTCCGTTGTCGCGCGTGGCCACGTAATACTGGCCTCCCGTGCCAACGGTTCTTAATACTGGCCAGCCGTGCCAACGGCTAAACATGCGAGCTTCATCCTGCTAGAAGGGGTAAAAGGGAAGAGATGGTTCATCTCCGTTAGCTGGGTCGGACGATTTTGCACAATCGCGAGATATTAGTAGTCGGATACGGCTCGTTGCTCAGCGGCTACGGGTTGCTGGCCAAGCGGCGCGGTGGTGCGAACCGGCTGGTTGCGCGTGACGCGCACCCGGTTTCGATTCGAAATGCGCGGCGTGGACTGGCCAAGCCTTCGAGCCATGGCAGGTACCTGGCGATGGATATCGAGCCGGTCGATAGCAGCCTGCCTATTAGCGCATCGACCGCGGCGGACAAGCGCGGCGGCGGGATCGGCGGGCTGCTGCTGACGTTCGATCGCGAATCCGCGCCGATAATCGCGCGGCGCGAGGATTACGATGCTTACGCGTTCGAGCGGTTGATTGGGATCGCGGAGCGTGTGGGCAATTCGCTCGGCGAGTACCTGGTGGAGGTCGCGAGCGGGACGAATTTCGACCTGCTCGCATACCGGATGGCGCTGCGCTCGATGCTCGACTACACCTCGCCGGGATATATTTTCCATCCGATCGAGATCGACGACGGCCGGGTCGCGATAATTGCGATCGGTTCGGGATTCGAAGGCAGCGGAGATCCGAGGATTGTCTCGCGCCGCCAGCAATTCGGGATCGACCGGCTGCTGACGCTGGAGCAGTCGATGCGAGTCGGCATCCCCGGCTTCGATCGCGCGGGACAGATAGGATACTACGCGGAGTGTATTCTCGGCGGATTGCATGGGCTGGACGCCGGCGACCTGGCGCCGCGATTCGATCTGGATGCGGGGTTGGTGCGCGAACTCGCATCGCATCTCGGGCCGCTCGCCGCCGGCGAGCGGGAAAGGTTCATCGAGGCGACCTCGCTCGACGAGGCGCGCTACGCCGAGCGCTTTTCGCCGGTAGCGCGGCGCGCGCCGGGCTTGACGGCTCTGCTGGAGCTGGCCGGGGTGGCATAGCAGGCGGGGACGAGCCGATGGCGTCGAAAGCGGAATTTTCAATTCATGTAGCGAAAGAGAATCTGAAATTTTCGGCCGCGCATTTTATCGCCTACCCGGGGTTTCGCGAACCGCTCCACGGGCATAACTACCAGGTTGGGGTGTACGTGGAGGGGCGGCTGGCGAAGACCGGTTACGTGATCGATTTCGGGCTGATCAAAGAGCTGACCAAGGAGATCGTCGATCGGCTCGACGAGCACACGATCGTTCCAACCAAGAGCGATTGCCTGACGGTTGAAGGACCGAGCAACGGGGTGGTGCGAATCCGCTACGAGAACGACGAGTTCGTGTTGCCGGAGGCCGACGTGCGGATGGTGCCGATCGTGCATAGCTCGGCGGAAGAACTGGCGCGCTACGTTTGGGAGGAGTTGGCGGCGGCGCTGGGCGCGCGCGGTGCGCTGAAACTGGTGACGGCGATGGAAATCTCAGTGGCCGAGGGATCAGGCCAGTCGGCGCACTATCGCAAGGCGACCAGCGGCATCTGATCGCGTTCTCTCCGTGACAATTTTCGCGATTTAGCTCGTCTAATCTGTTCACTCACAGTCATCATCCTGTCAACTGCGTGCGCGGCGTGACAGCATATTGTGGGCAGGGGCAGGTTTTAGAACGCCGGTAAGGGAGGGAAATCAGGGGGTGGAGTCGCAAGCGAAATTCGCGGTGCCGGCTTTTGCGGTCGAGCGGGTCCTGCTCGGTGAGCATCCGGCGATCGTTAAACTGCGCGCGTTGATCGAGCGGGTCGCGCCAGCCGAGGTGACGGTGCTGATCACGGGCGAAAGCGGGACCGGCAAGGAAGTGGTCGCGCAGGCGATTCACGGGCTGTCGGCGCGCAACCGTCAGCCGTTCGTGGCGGTGAACTGCGCGGCGATTCCGCACGACCTGCTCGAGTCCGAGATGTTCGGGCATGAGCGGGGCGCATTCACGGGCGCCGCGGGATCGCGCCGTGGGCTGCTGGCGACGGCGGATCGCGGCACGATTTTTCTGGACGAAATCGGCGAGATGCCGATCGGGTTGCAGGCGAAACTCCTGCGCGTGCTCGAAGACGGCGTGGTGCGGCCGCTCGGCGCGGACCGGGGGACGCGGGTCAATATCCGGGTGATCGCGGCGAGCAACGTCGATCTGGCCGGGGCGGTGGCCAACGGCGCGTTTCGCGAGGATCTGTTCTATCGGCTGCAGGTGGTGCCGATCGTGATTGCGCCGTTGCGCGAGCGGCGTTCGGATATCCCGCTGCTCACCGAGCACTTTCTCGAGCGCATCCGCGGGCGCAGTCCCGGGCGCGCGCTCGCAATCAGCCGGGAGGCGATGGTGGCGCTATGGTCGTACGATTGGCCGGGCAATGTCCGCGAGCTCGAGAATATGATCGAGCGGCTGGCGATCATGTGCGAGGGCTCGATTATCGAGCCGTCGATACTGCCGGAGAACGTGGTGGCAGGCTCGCGGCCGGCGATGCCTGCGATTGCGGTCAAGCTGGGCGAAGGCGGAGTGAACCTGAACCGCTTGGTACGGGAATTGGAAGGAAGACTGATAAACGATGCGCTCAAGCAAGCCGGAGGGAACAAACAGGCGGCGGCGCGATTGCTGGGCCTGAAGCGGACGACATTTTTCGCGAAACTGAGGCGCTGCGGCGTGATAGCTGTGGCGTCTTCGGACGAAGGCGAGGAAGGCTAGGCGAGCGAGGAATTGTATGGATGAAGCAAGCAGAGCGCCTCAGATTATGGTGGTCGACGACGATCAAGACACGGTCGCGATCCTTTCCCATCATTTGCAGCGCGAAGGCTTTGTCCCGATAGAGGCCAATTCCGGAGCCCAGTGTCTCAAACTGGTTCATGAAAACGAAGTTGACGTAATTCTGCTCGACCTGATGATGCCTGAGATGGACGGTTTCCAGGTCGTGAAAGAGCTTAGGAAGAATCCCATGACCGCCGAAATCCCGGTCATCATGATCACCGCGCGCGACGATTTGGATGCGCGGGCCGAGGGAATGCGCCTGGGAGTCAGCGACTTCCTGGCCAAGCCGGTGTTCCGGCGCCAGCTCGCCAGCCGCATCCGTGCACAGCTCGAAGTGGTCCAGACCGCGCGCAACGCGACCGCGGCGATGGATCGCCTGGAAGCGGTGAGGAATCGGTCGCAGCATTAGCCTGGTTGGCGAGATCGATCGCAGCGCCGGGGCCGCGATTCGGGCAGCCCGTCGTGGCGCAGTGCGCCGGCTGCACGCGAGCGCATTGCGATCCCTCGGCGCGTTCGACTACAAATTAGTGGACGAGGATCGCTTCCGGGATCGTCGTTCGAGATGAGAAGGAGGAACTGGCGATGAACGGTGAGAGCCGAAAACCGCAAGCCAACATAATTGCGGCGCTGACCTACCTGCTGGGCTTCGTCACCGGCCTGATTTTTCTTTATCTCGAGCCGTACAATCAGGACGAGTTCATCCGATTTCACGCGCGTCAGTCGATAGGTTTCTCGGTTGCGTGCTTCGCCATCAACATTGTGTTCGGCGTATTCATCGCGGTGCTGCCCCATGGCTTGGGGTCGCTGCTTAATTTTCTTCTGGCGCTAATCAACCTCGCGCTTGCGGTGTCCTGGGTTATCCTCATGTACAAGGCGTACAACGGCGAGCGCTACCGGATTCCCGAGCTGGCCGACATCGTGGACAGCATCGCGGGAACTCCAAGCGCGTAACATCGCGCCGATCGCACTCGCGGTCAGTTTTTGACATCTACTTACGCGGGGGCGTGGCGCCGACCGCGGGCGTTTGTCCAAAAGTGGCCGCTGGTTGATCGGGCCGGTTGTCGGTTTCGTTGCCGGCGGGCGCAGGCGACGGAGCCTGCGACTCGATGTTGGCGGTTCCCTGCGTCGCCAGGCGCAGGCTCGGCTCGCGGTTAATCGCGTCGAGCACGCGGCGGGAAATTTCGTCGGTGATTTGCGGCGCCGAGTAAATGTCGGCGGGATAGCGAATGACTATTTCGAGGCCGCCCTTGCTCAGATGCAGGCGGCTGCGGGGCTTGGGCGTGTCGAGCACGATGTTGAGGTCGCGCTCCAGATGCCGATAGTCGCGCATCACGCGGTCGCGATAGGGTGCGAACACTCCATCGACAACCTCGAGCAGGCGTTTCTCGGCCAGCAGGTAGTTGACGTCGGGGGCGAGCGTGAGCCGCACCTCGTTCCATACGAAGCTGGTGCCGGGGGCCTGCTTGAAGAAGTTGCCCGACGGCTGAAACACGATCGCGTTGGAGAACACCGCCACGCGGCCGGTGGGCTCGCGATGCGTCCCGGTGCCGCCGAGCTCCATCAGCGAAAGTTTCACCAGCCCGATATCGATCACGTCGCCGGTGACGCCGCCGATTTGGACGCGGTCGCCGGCCTTGATTCCAAATCGCCCGATTAGAAAGAAGTAGCCGGCGATCGACAAAATCACGTTCTGCAGTGCGATGGCGATGCCGGCGGCGGCAACTCCCACCACGGTGGCGGCCGATCCGATCTGGTCGGAGAAGTTGATCAGCACCACGATCACGACGATCAGCGCGAGCACCAGCCGGCGCGCCGCCATCACCTGCCCGCGGCGGCGAACGTCGCTTACGTAGCGATTGGTGATCCATCGCCACGCGATCGCGCCGAGAAAGATCAGGATGAAAGCGGCGCCCAGCCCGATCAGGCGGATGACGAGGCTTCTGAATTCCTGGTTCCGGCGCTGTTCGATTGCGGCGTGCCATCGGCCGACGTTGTTGGCGTAAATCCCCAGCAGCACGATCTGCTTGCTGAGCGGCACCGCGGCGTCTCTGGCGAGCTGGTACTGTTCGAGCAAGCTCTCGAATGATTTGGTGCGGTCCTTAAGGGTTGCGATGTCGGCGGCGGCGGTGCCCTGCGAGAGCGCGTTGGCGCGCGCGTTCATGTCGGCAATCCAGCCGAGGATCAACTGGCGGACGCCGGTGGCGCGGGCGGCCAGCGCTTGGGCGAGCGCGATGTTCTGATCGAGCGACTCGAGCTTGTTGCCGTACGCGATCAGTTCGGTGGTGAGGCCCAAAATCCCGGTGGGCTCGGCTTTGGCGACGAAGGCGCCCTCGGCCGCCGTCGCGTGTTTGGCGTTGCCGTCGGAAACCGAATGCTCGAGCTCATCTATTTGAGCGGCCAGCGTGCCGCTCTGATCGGGCGCCGAACTGCCGCTTTTGAACTGCGCGAGCGCCCTGAGCGTATTGACGCGCTCCTGTTTGAGATCGAGTTCGCTCTGCGATTCCTGAATCTGGGAGGCGATCGCGGCGCGCTGGCGCGCAGGGGCTTTGGCGAGCCGCGCCTCCAAGTCCTTGATGCGCGTGCGGAGCGCGTTCGCGGCGGCGTCGAGCGCCTTATAGGTTTGGGTGATGTTGCCCAGGCCGGCGGTCTCCGCCAGTGAGGCGGCGGGCGCGGCGGCGTTTGGGTTGGTCTCGGCGATGAACTTCGCCTGCTTGCGCGCGTAGTCGAAAGCCAGCCACAGGACTTCGCCGGCTGTTTGGCGGTCGTCGGCGAAAAAAAGCGTTTCGTCGGGGTCGCGCACCAGTTGCGCTTCGACCCCCAGATGCCCGTACCACTTGATCACGTCGCTCAGATACGAAATCACGGTCTGCGCGTCGGGGGCCGATGCGGCCGCCGATACGCTGGCTGAGGCGGGACTCGACGCGGCTGCGGGCTGGGGCGCGGCGGCTGCCAGGGCGGGCGGCGGCGCCGATGAGGCCTGTGCGGAGGCCGCGGGCTTCGGACTCTGGGCGAATGCGGGCGCGGGATTCGCGCCGGGAAATCCGGCAATCGCGATCGAAAGTGCAATCGCGATCATGCCTGCGAATGGAAAGCGCATCCCGGCTGAGGGAATCGAAGTTTTACTATCGTGGGGACGCATCGCGATTAGTCCGGCATCCGGGATACGCACACCGCCGCCGAGTCGAGAGGGACTTTACCACGCCGCCCGGCAGGGGCCAGCCCCTGCACCCAAGTAAGGAACCTAACCCCGGTGCATCCAGCGGCGGTGCCGATTTTCCGCTTTGCCCTGCACCCTCACCTACCGACCGCGTTGCGGTCGGCCGCCTCTCCCGTGAAAATAACGGGCGAGGTATTTCTTGCTAGCCGACTGGGGCGGCGCGGGCGGCCCCGAATGTTCAAGTAGGTGGAAGGTTAATCCGGGAGATAGTCAGATATTCGTCGAGCCGTATCTGCGGGCTTGGGCTTTTCGAATTGTTCGCCGCAGCGGCAGCATTCAAAGGTGGGTTTCGGCTCCCGATCCAGCGGCCCACCCAGCGAGTCGTACGGCATTTCAGATTCCCAATCGACTTCGGGTTCGCCAAACTCTGTGGGGTGGCCGGAGGGATCCCATTCGGTTACACGATGCATCACGACGCACAGCGATAGTTCATTGATGTTGCCGTATCCGCATTTTGGGCAGACAAATATAGACATTTTGGACCTCTGGCTAAGAGAAATCGTTTCCTCTTTGGCTTTCAAGGCACGCGAGTAGAGACGTTAGCGAGAATTTCTTCGGTGGAGAAGTTCAGTTGCGATTCATGGGACATCGAAAGGTCATCTGGATTGCTGCGTTGATGCGCCGCCGCGCGCCTCCGGGAGCGCGCGACTGATCGTCCAACCTGCGTTGGGGCCGGAGAATGAGTCAAGGAGGCCGAGCGCAAGTCGTATCAAACTGTGATACGAAACAATGATTTAGGGGGACCGCCCTTTTCACCTTAATCGCTGGGAAGGATCGAGAAAATGATCAGACGAACATTGAGTGCAACGAAAGCAGCTACTTTTTCGATAGATCTAGCCAATTCGAATCGAGAAGGCATGCCAACGCCTACCGGCACAGGGTTCTTTGTTTCTCCTGACGGATGGTTTGTAACCGCGGCGCACGTAGTGACGCAAGACAAGGTAGTGCGGATCGATGATGTGCAGAAGGGTTGGTTAATGGCTGAGGGCGAATCCGGAGGTGGTTTCCAGAGAATGTGCCAAGGCGTAAAAGTCGAGTTTGTCGAGCCGTCGGTCGATTTCGCCCTTTTGAAGGTAGATTTTCAATCCAACTCCAACAAGGAATGGATGAAGGGTCTAAGTGGATTTCCCTATATTGAAATATCGGGCCGGATCCTCGGTGAAGGTGAGCCGATATATGCGTTCGGCTATCCACTGCCCGAGGCGGAGGTTCATGACTTTGGGACACACACTATAGGCTTAGTGTCCTATTCCCCGCGAACGACTTCAGCGATTGTTTCCGCGCTTTTTGATAAATTGGGTCCTGTCACCTCATCGTCCGATCCTCAGGTCTATGTCGTGGATAAGGCACTAAATTACGGAAACAGCGGCGGACCGATTCTAGCGTCGGCGACGGGAAAAGTTCACGCGTTCTGCTCTCGATTTCAACCCGTCATCGTACCGCAGTCTCGCCTAATCAATATTATGATTCCGAGTCTCTACGGTATTGTATCCAGGCTGAGTAATCCCAGCATTTTAACGGCGCTGAAAAAGTACCAAATTCCCCTCAGTGAAGAATAGTCGCCGACGCCGCGCGTTTGGCCGGGGTTCAGGAGGGACTGGCGGCGGCGATGACTGCAAGGTCTTGGCTCGGGGCGAAAACCATGGCGCGGCGGGTGGTCCGCGCTGCGTAGCCGTTCGCCGACTTCAGTTCGAAATGCGACGGGATTTCTAACAGCGCCCATTCGACTTCGCTCAAGGAGAGCTTTGCGTAGGGAATTATCCCCTTGACGGTAGTAAGGGTAGTGTGCGCTAATGGTGTACCGTGTTCGCGACCGGATGGTATGGCGAACGTCGGCGCGCGGATTTCCTTATGCCGTGCTGGAGAGAGCAGTGCCGCGAATTTATGACTACGCCCTCGACGTTGTGATTTACCTCTACCCTTCGCGTAAGGACGCCGAAGATGGTATTTCCATTGGAGGGACAGGTTTCCTTGTCGGCGTTAGGTCCGAGGAATTGCCGAGCAGTGGTTGGGTGTATGCGGTTACAAACAGGCATATCGTTGATCAAGGATGTTGCGTGATCCGTCTGAACACAAAAGACGGGAAAGCCGACTATATGGAAACCTCTCTTGACTCTTGGGAGTGCCCAGAGGACGGCGCAGATATAGCGGCTTGCAATTTGGGGTTGACCGATAATCACAAATTCCATGCTGTTGATATTTTCAAGTTTTTAACTGAAGACTTCACAAGGCCACAGCCGCCAGCACTTCTTTCGCAGGTTGGGCCTGGTAGCGATGCTTACTTGCTGGGCCGCTTCATAAACCATGAAGGCCAGCAGCAGAATCTCCCTACGGTTCGTTTTGGCGCAATTTCGATGATGCCATTAGAGCCACTTTACAATCGCTATTTGGATAATTGGCAAGACAGCTTTCTTGTTGAAGTTCGTTCTATGGGAGGCTATAGCGGGTCTCCTGTTTTTGTTCTGGTGCCCAAACAATACAAGTTCGCTACGCTCGCACCTAATGACACACCTCTTTATCTTCAGGCAGAACAGGAAGGATATTTGCTGGGCGTTGATTGGGGCCACATCAGCGATTATCAGTCCGAGGTAGTCTTAAAAACTGACAAATGGGGTATTCCCGGTGGAGCGGTTGAGACTGAATTTGTGGCAGAGTTTAATACTGGAATGGCAACGGTGGTGCCCGCGTGGAAGCTCCGCGACCTAATCAATGGAGACAGATTCAGAATGATAAGAGAGGACGAAGAAAAATTAGTGCGTGAGCGCAAACGGAAGGCTGTCGTGCGGCCTGACAACAGCAGTCTAGCGCCGATTGTAATTAACCCAGAGCAGAAAACGCGCGCTGGGAAAACTATTCCAGTGCCAAGACGTGAGGATTTTCTGCGCGATCTCGACAAGGCGACGCGGAGACTAGACAAGAAATAATCAACGTGTGAAGTAGCTGATTGCCCGGAGGGCGTAAGAACCTATGACATAAGCGACAGGGATGAGAACGATCACCCAAATGATTTGACCCCAAATCCGCCGCGATACTTCCTCGACGATTTCTTCTTTTTCTTTGGCGTCCATTCAGACTGCCTTTTTGATCTGTGCTGTAAACGCCTCGAACATATTGCGCCTGCCAAGGCTCTTTCTGCGATTGAATCGGAAGGCGTATTCGTTCAAATACGTCTGCAAATACTTGGTGCTGACGTTGTGATAGACGCCACGAATTCCGTTCTTGGTCAAGCTCCAAAAGCCTTCAATCGTGTTCGTGTGCGCATTGCCATCAACGTAGATTTTAGCGGCGTGATGCACGCGCCTGTGCGGATAGCCAAGGCTGGTCAGTGGCTCATAGGCGTACGCTTCATCAGTGAAAATGGTCGTAGCTGGCAAGACTCGCTAGCGAAGATTCGTCAGGAGCGTTCTTTGCTTTGTGTCAGCGATGACTTTAGCGACTACGCGCCCGCCACGCTCGACGGCTCCCCAAACTGCCTGCTTATCGCTTCCTTGCGGGCCGTGCGTATTAGGCTTTTTCTTGTTGGCGTGCTTATTCTTATTCCTTCCGCCGAAAAAGCTTTCGTCGCTCTCGACGTTACCCGACAAGTCGTGAATGTTCTCGTCCAGCATCGAACGAATCTGCTTGAACATTCGCCACGCGCATTTATACGTCACGCCGATCTCGCGCTCGATCTGTTTGGCGCTGATTCCGCATCGCGTCGATGACATCAAGTAGATCGCGTAGAACCACAATTTCAGCGACGTTGCCGAATCCTGAAAGATTGTGCCTCGCATCGGATGCTCATGGTGGCCGCAATTCTGGCAAGCGTAAGACGGACGATTTGTCTCGCGATGATGCTTCGTGATCTTCTTGCATCGCGGGCAATGAATGCCGTTCGGGTACAGCTTGCGAACCAGCGCATCAAGGCATGTCGCATCGTCTGGATACTCGCGCTCAAACTCCATCAACGAATACAAGCCTTCGGATGCGCTGGTGCGGATGGGTCTGTTTCGATTAACTTTGCTCATGTCCCCAACGATACCAAATCGGCGTACTGCCGTCAAGGGGATACTTACCTTTGCGTAACTGACGCCGGACGCCGGAGCGTCCGTCGAGATTATTCGCTCCAGCAGCTTTCGCTCAGAATGACGGAAAACAGGAAAGGATCCGGGATTCTTCGCTTCGCAGACTCCACTCTGAATGACACGAAGAAGCGCGGGCAATTGCGAAAAGGAAGGCGGAATCCTGAATCGCGCGCGAAATAGCGCGCTGTATAAGGACCCTCACCTTCATCCTCTCCCTTGCAGGGAGAGGAAATAATGCGGTGATCGGGTTACGCAAAGGCGATTATGCACCCCTTGACTAACAGGGGTCGGCGGGTCTATCCTCTGCCCTATTATGGCAGACGAAAAAACGCCGACAGAAGCCCTGCGGGAGCGTGGAGAACGGCTCCGCAAGGAATTAGAGGAAACACAGGCTCGGATAAGCAAGGGGGCATCGCCCGATCCACCCGGCACTCAAACGGTAATCGGGGATCCGGTCCCGATAGACCCTTCGACGACGGTGGACGGAACGAAGGTAATCCAATGGCTGGAGAAGCATTGGCAATCGCCGACTCGCACCGGAAGGGCCTGTCTTGTCTGCGGCCAAACGAAATGGACCATCGCGCGAGACTTTACTTGGATGGCTACTGTTGGAAGCGGCGGCAACCTACAGCTAGGCGGAGATTACTACCCATTTGTGCTCGTCATCTGCACCACCTGCGGGAACACCCTAGCTTTCAACGCGAAAATAATCGGTCTACTCCCATCCACAAAGCGGGAAGGGGAGTAGGTCTGCGATGGACACCGAGACCAAACTGTCAGAGGAGTTTTCCTACTCAGCACAGATCACTCTTACGAGTCGAAAGCAACCGGGGGTAGTCATGTCGGCGGCGCGTTGGACACGGCTAAAGAATCGCATTCGGAAATGCAAACGAGACATGAATGTCTGGGCTGGATTCGCCTTCACTCTGATGGGGATAGGGCTGCCATGTGCCATTCAGGAAATCGCGAACTATCAGAAAGTGCAACCGCGTCAAGTGTGGGCGATTTCGATTTGGGGAATCGCCGCATTTGTGTCTTTCGCGTTATCGATTTGCTGTTTCATTGGATACCAGCAAGCGCACAAGACTGAAGCCGATTCGCTCGATTCCGTACTTGAAGAAATGGACGAAATCGAATCGGGATTTGGCATCGGAAAGAGCTAATCCAATGTATAAGCAAAAAATTCTTCACTTTTTTTGCCGTCCATGCGGCGAGTATCACCTGAAAACGCATCCGCACTACGCGGCGCAGAAACGCAGGGCCGCGAAGCGCCGCGCCGCAAAAGCGGCTGTCGCCAATCAGGTGTAACGCCGTGCTCTTGGAAACAAATCCAATTGCGTCGGCTTGCTGGTATGCGGCTGAAGTGCCCGCCAGTTCGGGCGCTTCAGCATCCTGCTATAGCCTTTCCAAAAATGTCTTCGGTGCGGCGATTGTTGAAGCGGAACGCAAACTCGTTCAGGTACAGGGGCAGATATTTCTTGCTCACCTTGTGATACGTGCCGACCACGCCACGCTTGAGCAGGCTCCAGAAATTGTCGATATGTGCGGTGTGGACGTTGCCGCGCACGTATTCGCCCGCACTATGCCTAACGAATTGGTGCGGATACATTGGAGCCAAATCCTTGTAACCGTAGGCTTCATCGGTCGCAATCAGGTCAACTTTGTCGCTGACTACCTTGCGGACGAAACTGTCCAGCGTCGGCTTGTCAGCGTTCTCAATCATCTGGCAGACCACGTTTCCCTTGCGGGAGATCGCGCCGATGACTGGAATCTTATCGACCGTGCCTTTAGCGTTCGGTCGTTTCTGGCTCCGATGCTTGTTCTTGAATTTGCCGCCCATGTAGGTCTCGTCCACTTCAACGATGCCCATAAGCTGGCGGAACTGCGGATCGGCCAATCCGGCGCGGAGCCGATGGCAAATGAACCATGCTGTGCGATAGGAGCCCGTTCCGATCATCCGATGGATTTGCAGGGCGCTGATTCCCTTCTTGCTGGTCAGCATCAAGTAGAGAACCTTGAACCAGACCAACAGCTTGTAGTTCGTGTTCTCGAAAATCGTGTTGACCGTAACCGAGAATCGGTACGGGGCGCGCGGGTTCTTTCCGCACTTGGTGCACTGCCAATGGAAGGGCCGCGCCTTGCTCGCGTAAACGTGCGCGTTTCCGCAACGCGGGCAACGCACGCCGGACGGCCAGCGTTGATCCCGGAGATACGCCTTGCAGGAATCCTCATCGGGGAACATCTGATCGAATCCCGCAAGAGTCAACTGTTTAACGAGCTTCGGTTCGTGTTCGTTTTGATCATTCTTAAGCATGAACCAAATATAGCGCATCCCACGATGATAGTCAAGGGGTGCATAATCGCCTACGCAAAGCTCTCCTGTCAGGGCGAGGCAAGATCCGGGATTCGGAGCGCAGCGAAGAATGACACAAAAAAATGACACGAAAAAGTGGAAGGGGGAGAATCGCGTTCTCCGTTGGCGTGGCGCAGTTTGCAGATACGGGCGCGGGCGGGGCGCGGGTAAAGAGGTCACGGGGGCGATCGGTTGTCAAGTTTCCAGTCGCATCTTAATCGATCGTTTAATATTGCCTGACCACGGCACGCGCGCTAGTTAAGATGCGGTCGGTATTGATCGTTACTCTTGATGGTCTGAAAACGTCGCGCGGACAGAAACGGCCAAGCCGGGGGATTTGACCACCGAGCCGTCGCGCGCATATCCATCGAGCCGCTGCTTGGATTGGGAAGTGGCGTGGGCAGGCGGGCGGGCATCGCGGATGCTGAGCGGGCTGATGGTCCGATGAAAAGAGCCGGTGCGCATGGCGCAAGTTTGTATTGGCGCTTTTCGGTCTCGCAGCCCTGAAGTCGGGCGTCGCGGCTGTCGTTGTTGGCGCGACGCGGCCGCTATCCGGCGTATTTCCGGCGTTCCCCCGATTGATTTTCCTCTCATCACTCGCAGTTCCAATTCGAAATTTGAAATATCTGTCCATCGGCCCCTGACGGTGTCCGGCGGTAAGGCTTCGCGCCGATCCACGTGCGTTCGCACGGCTTCGCGCGCGGCACGCCGACCGGAACTCGAAGCCTGGGAGGTTGAGTAGTGCGAAACGGACGCCTGGTACATCGACGCGCGCACGCATCGCGGTTCGCATACGGCGCGGCGTCGCCATTGGAGCGCCTCCAATCATTGTCAGCATTCGGCAGCCCGCGTGCCATTCCACGCCTGGCGCGCCTCGCGCCGGTCGATGCCGCGCCGTGGAAGATGCAGCGTTTGCAGCTCGGCAGCCGCCTGCCGATCAACCTGCGTCATTTTCTGGCCGAGCAACTGGGGCCGTCGATGCGAGTCGAAGACGACTCGATCGTCGCGCTCGAACCGCGCTCAAACGAAGCCCTGATGCGCGAGCTGGCGCGGGCGATTCGGCGCTTTTCCACCGAGCGCGCGCGCGAAGCATGGTGCGAGTGCGCGATGGGACTGGATCGGCTCGAGCGCGAGTTCTTCGCCGCGCGCAGCGACGACCGCGGACCGGTGGTGTTGTGCCTGCGATGCCTGTGCGTCGGAAGCGGTCCTCTGGATCAGCATCGCGCGAGCGGATGCATCCCGGTCCATCTGGGCGCCGAGGTGCGTGCGCAGCAACTCGAGGGCAAGTGCGTGGACGGGGCGCTCACGCCCGACGCGCTGCATCACGCGGTCGAGAATTTCCGCGCGAATCGGACCGAAGCCGGGCTGCCTCATTATGATCTGGACTGTTACGTCGCGGTCGGCCAGGTGATCTTCACCTGGCGTCCTCTGCCGGCGTAGCTTCGTCGCGGGCCGAAGGGAAATTTTCGTCTGGCGGCCAGCACGAAGCGGATTCGCTGAAAAAGAGTAGCCAAGCCGCGGGCGGGAAGGGAAATTTTCGTCTGGCGATCAGCACGAAGCTGATTCACTAAAAAAAGGCGCCGGATTTCTCCGGCGCCCGATGAGCAATCAAAAATTTGCGGTTCTGTTCGTTACATCGCGGAGGCGCGACGGCGGCGCTGTTCCTTGCGGCGGCGGCGCTGGGCCTCGGAACGCTTGCGCTTGCGGCGGACGCTGGGCTTCTCGTAAAAAGCCCGCTTCTTCATTTCTTTGAATACGCCCTCCTTGGCCAGCTTGCGTTTGAGCACTCGCATCGCCTGATCAAGAGAGCCTTCGACCCGAATTTCCATAGTCCTCCGTCCGCCCGGTGATTAGCCGATCGAGCTTAAGTCCGCCCAAGGCCCGAGTCAACGGGCAGGCCTGAGGCCTGCACCCACCGTTAAGGCCGCGCTCCGTTGTCGCGCGGCAGGGCTGAGCCCTGCACCCAGTATTAAGGCCGCCCGCCGTTGGCGGGCGCGGGCACTGCCGACGGCTTAACACCGCGGTGCCGTCGGCACGGCCAGGGGTGACGCTTCATCCGGTATCAAAACGAATCGGCACCGCCGCGGGATGCGGGCTTCGCCCTGTTAGAATTAGAATAAGTTAACGGTGCGCAACAATGTCAGCTTGCTTGCCGGGCGAAGCGTAACGCGCATAGAAGGAGCTTCGAGATGGATTTGGGTTTGACGGGAAAAGTTGCGATGGTGACGGGCGCCAGCCGCGGGCTGGGCCGCGCGATGGCGCAGGGGCTCGCGGACGAGGGTATGTGCGTCAGCATCTGCGCGCGAACCGAGCAGACGATCGGCGAAGCGGTCGCCGCGCTGACGCAGACGGGCTCGGCGCCACGGGCGGTGATGGGGATGGCGGCAGACGTGACGAAGGCCGAGGACGCGCAAAAGTGGGTGGATGAAACGGTGAAGAGATTTGGCGGAATCGACGTGCTGGTCAACAATGCGGGCGCGGCGCGGCCAGGGGCGCTGGCGGAAATCCCCGAAGCGGCGTGGCAGGAGCAATTCGATCTGAACCTGTTCGCGCCGGTGCGGCTGGCGCGGCTGTGCGCACCGCACCTCGAAAAGCGCGGCGGCGGTGCGATCATCAATATCGGCTCGATCTACGGGCGCGAGTCGGGCGGGCCGCTGACCTACAACGCGTCGAAGGCGGCGCTGCATTCGTTCACCAAGATGCTCGCGCGCGAGTACGCGCCGAAAAATATCCGGGTCAACACGATCGCACCCGGCTCGATCCTCGCGGCGGGCGGAAACTGGGAGCGGCGCTTTCGCGACAATCCCGCCTTCGAGCAGGATTTCATCAGCCATGAGATGCCGGCCGGGCGGCTGGGACGTCCGGAGGAAGTCGCGTACGCGGTGGTGATGCTCGCGTCGCCGCGCGCGAGCTGGATTATGGGCGCCAGTATCCCGGTGGACGGCGCGCAGGGGCGATCGATCCTGTGATGAAGCGGCGCGGCGGGTTCTTCCAATTCTTCCACTTGATTGCCGCGGCGCTGGTGCTGGCGGGATGCAGCGCGCCGCTGCCGAGCACCGAACTGCCGCCGGCGCGGTATATCGAGGCGGCGCCGGAGTTTCCGGGGTTGCACGACTACCGCGGGATTATCGACCTGCCGATCAAAACGTCGGGGATGGATCAATCGGAAATCGCGGAGCTGGCCAAGGCCGCGCAAATCGATTTCATTTTTCTTGCCGATCGGGTCAAACCCGGTGAAGGCGAAAGCGGCGCCGAGTTCGGAATCGCGGGATTCTCGAACGACATTCTTTTCATTCCGGGCGGAGCGTTCGAAATCGGCGGCAGCGAGATAATCGGCGTGAATCTCCACGAACCGATCAAGCCCGGGCTTAAGCCGATCGATTTGATTTCGGCGATTCACGACCAGGGCGGACTGGCGATCGCGGCCGACCCGGCGAAGTTTGCGTCGGCGTCGGAGTACGCGTCGGCGGACGCGATGGAAGTGTACAGCCAGCGCTCGGCCTGGGCGGCGCAGAATCCCACGGCGCTCTACATCCGCGCGATTTTTCTCGGCACCGATCATTTCCTTGCCGGGCTCGACCTTCGCCCCGATGCGAACCTCGCGCTTTACGACCGGATGACGGCCGGCGCGCGGGTCCCGATGGTCGCGGGGATGGGCGCGCCCGACAACATGAACGTGCTCGGCGCGAAGGTCGGCACGATGCCGCAACTTTTTCTGTTCTGCACCACCCATCTGATTGCGCGCGCGCGCGATTCGGGGGAGATGCTGGAGGCGCTCCGGCTCGGGCATTCGTACGCGAGCTTCGACTACCTGGGCTACGTCGGCGCGTTCGCGTTCTTCGCACGCGTCGGAGAGACAACGACAATGATGGGCGATGAAGTGCATCTCGCGCCGGGTCTCGCGCTCAAGACCGAGCTGCCCGCCGCGGCCGATAGAATCGTGATGTACCAGGACGGCGTCGAAGTGGCGTCGGCCGAGAACGCATCGACGCTCGAATACGCACCGAAGTCTGCGGGCGCGTATCGAATCGAGGCGTATCGCGGCGGCAAGCTGTGGATCCTGTCGAATCCAGTGTACCTGCAGGGGTGACCCCTGGCAGGGGCTGACCCCTGCACCCAGTATTAAGGCCGCGCTCCGTTGTCGCGCGCGCCCGTTGGCACGGGGGGCCAGTATTAAAGCTGCCCGCCGTTGGCGGGCGCGTTCTGGGGGGAGGCAGAATCCTGAATCGGGCGGCGATGGGCGTGACGGGCCGACAGTTGGCATATAAAATGCGACAATCCGTAGATATGCTGCTTGAACCGAAAAATCTGTGTCAAAGTCGCCCCGTTCAATTGAGCGATGTTGCGGCCTCGCTACAAAAACGCGCCGATCAAATCGATGCGTGGCTCTCTGACCCCGGCAGTTGTCGCAAGCTCAAACGGCGCCATCGCAAAGAAAGTGCGATCGAACGCGTCTATTGGCATTACGGATATACGACAGCCGTCAGGGACGTGATCGAAATGCTGCGACGAAATGGCGGGCTTCCATCCTAGAAGCGGCGGATCGGACATTCGCGCTGTATGGGGACTTTTCACTCTCCCGTTCCTCCCTCTCCCTAACAGGGCGAGGAAATAAAATGCTGAGCAGAAAAAAGAGGCGGGGGCTCTCTGCGCTCGGGTCGGGATAACCGAGAGATAAGAAACGCAGGCGGTTAGGCGAGCGAGCAGATCAGCGAATGGCTGGTCGCGGAATCGACGCGGACGTTGACGGTATCGCCGGCGACGACTCCCTCGACGCCGGGAAAAATTGCGGTCTTGAACTGGGGCGTCTTGCCCGCAATCATGCCGCCGCCGCGCCTGGCTGGTCCTTCGACCAGCACGGGGAACTCGCGGCCGACTAGGGCGCGACTCCGCGCAATCGAAATCTCTTCCTGGAGCGCGATCAGGGCCGAGAGCCGGCGGCCCTTTTCCTGCTCGCTGACGGAATCGCCGAGGCGGAACGCGCGCGTATGCTCGCGTATCGAATATTTGAACATGAAGGCGGAGTCGTAGCCGACCGCGCGCATTATATCGGTGGTCGCCGCGAAGTCCGACTCCTCCTCGCCGTGAAAGCCGACGATGATGTCGGTCGAAAGCGCGACTTCGGGAATTGCGGCGCGCACGCGCGCAACCAGAGCGAGATATTCCGCCACGGTGTATCCGCGTTCCATCGCGGCCAGAACCCGGTCCGAGCCCGACTGTAAAGGCAGATGCAGATGGGGCTGGACCTTCGGCTCGGTCGCGATCGCCTCGATGAGCGAATCGGTCATGTCGCCCGGATGCGGCGAGGTGAAGCGAATCCGCTCGATCCCGCCGACTGACGCGACCATCCTTAGCAGCGCGCCGAAATCAGTGTCGCCGAAGCGGTAAGCGTTGACGGTTTGTCCGAGCAAGACGACCTCTTTCACCCCGCGCGCGGCGAGTTCGCCAATCTCGCGCATCAGATCGGACGGCGGAATCGAGCGCTCGCGGCCGCGCACGTACGGCACCACGCAGAACGCGCAGAACTTGTCGCATCCGCGCATCACGGTCACGCAGGCGCGAACGCCGCCGCCATAGTCGGGCGTGATGTCCGCGTACGTCTCGGCGCGATCGAGGCGGACGTCGATCGAAGCGTCGAAGTTGCAGCCGGCGCTGACGATCATCTCGGGCAAGCGGCGGTAACTGTCAGGTCCCGCGACCACGTCGAGGAAGGCGGCCTTTTCCATGATCGCGACGCGGTTGTGCTGCGCCATGCATCCGAGCATCCCGATTTTGACTTCGGGCCGCGCGTGCTTGATTCGCGCCAGCTCGCCGAGCCGCCCGAGCACGCGCTCTTCGGCATGCTCGCGAATAGCGCAGGTGTTGAGCAGGATGACGTCCGCATCTTCGGCCCGATCGGCGTTCACGTAACCGGCGCGGCGCAAGACGGCGCTGACCGTTTCGGAGTCGGCGACATTCATCTGGCATCCGTAGGTTTCCAGATAAACCCGCGGACGGTCGGGATTTGCGGCGTTATCGCGCATAAGACGAGAGGAAAGTTTAAGCTACGCCGGCAGGCTGTGCCAACGGCAGTGGTGAGGGTTGCACCGGGTATTAAAACAAAGATGAGGGCGGAGTTTACCCTGAGCGAAGTCGAATGGGCCCTGTTAGAACAACAAGTTGAAGGGGAGACACGGTTGTTCCGCGTCGGAGCCTGCTCGACGCGGAGCGCGAACTGTCGCGCGGCCCCAGCGTAACGGCCCCGGCGCGAGGTTTATTAAGAACCTGCCCTGATAGTTACGACCGGGAACCCGGACTGAGAGTTACAGCGTCTGGATTAAGCTCCCAAGCGGCGCCAGACACATAATCCACCGTCGGTCCTATTATCGGTATCCAGTTCAAGACCGTTAGCCAAGAGAACTCGGAGTAAATCGTTGCCGTAGCGGTCTGGCCTCCGGGCCATGAGGCTACTACCTGATAATCCCGGTTGCGCAGAAGGCTGACCTGACCTGGGTTGGCGACCGGCTGTCCGCTTACGGTCACGGTCGCGCCGGGCGGATCGGTCGCCACCGATACGTTTTGCGTAGGGCCATGGGTCATCAGAGCGCACCCGCCAAGCCAGAAGGCCACTGTGACCACCGCCAATCGCGCGATCCAATTGCTCTTCATCGTTAGCTTCCCCCTCTGCACGCTTTTACAGCGCACCAAGTGACCGCACCGTATCAGCAAGGCACGTACCGAGCAATACGGATAGAAATCGCTTTCTTTGATGCGGAACCGACCATGGGTTCCGCACCTCCTTGGGCAGGGGCTGGGACCCCTGCACCCGCAGCGAGAAGACGCGAAAATCTGCGCAGCGCATCTTTCCGCGACTACGCGATGGCGGAGCCCGCGGGCGCACGGAAGGCCAGCGCAAAAAGATCGTGTGCCCGCGGCAGTGGCCGCGCGCTTGTCATCGCACCCCCGCAGGTGGGGGGGTCTCGATCGTCTCCCCGCAGGTGGAACCGCAATCGGTGCATACGTACAGGTACTTGTCGCCCTGGGGTAGCACCAGCAGCAGGCGCTTGCGCACTTTCACTGCCCGTTTGCATTGCGGACACGCCAGCAGCGTGGCTTCCATCCGCTCGAACGACGGCCTTCGCTGCTCTCGCATGGGCGCAAACTTAAACAGCGCGACGATTCCCGGCAAGCCTCACTGGGTGCCACGGGCAGGGGTGACCCCTGGCCGTGGCGGCATGAGGAAAGAGTCACCTGCGCGGTGGGCGGCAGGGGCTGCGACCCCTGCACCCGCGCCGAGAAGACGCGAAAATCTGCGCAGCGCATCTTTTCGCGACTACGCGATGGAAGAGCCCACGGGCTCTGTTTTGAGATGTCGGCGGACGCGCGCGAGGTGTTAGCCCATCCCGTGGACGGACGCGGGCTCGATCACGTAGGTGACGCGCACCTCGCCGGGCTGGCGGAACGGATACTTGTCCTGTCCCAGGTACTTTTTGGCGAGGCTGTCGATATGCGCGTCGGCGCCCTTCTCGGTCTCGCTGACGACCGGTCCGCGAATTCCCACGTAACGAAAGGGATTTTCCGGATCTACGATCGCCATCGCGACCTTCACGCCGACCTTCATATTGCGCGCCTTTACCCGTCCGCGCGCCGTGTTGATGCGGATTTTCCCGTCGGTGTAATCGAACCATACGGGGGTCACTTGCGGCGACCCGTCGGGCATCAGGGTTGCGATATTGGCCAGCGCCTTCTTGGTGGTGACGAGGTCAAGGTATTTCTCGGGGATCGTCTTCGACGCCATCGGCATTACTCCTTGAATGTTGAATGACGGGTCTCGGTCCAGATTAGACGATCGCCCGGTTGAGGCAACCGTCGCTACGAGACGGGCCGGGCAGCCGGTCAGGCGCCGCCCTGCGAAGTTTGACACCTCCATTTGCATGGGTTAATAGCCAAGCCTAAGCTCAAACCTTGGAATGCGGCGCGGGGGATTGTCCGATTGCGCCCAAGGAGTATTTTGCGATGGCGCTGTTCAGCAAAGAGCCGGAAAAGAATCCGAAAATTCAACCCACCATGTCGCCGCATGCTGCGCCGACGCCGCCTGCGCCCGCATCAACGGCTTCCGCGATTGCTCCACGAGCCAACGGGCCTGCCTCGTCGGAGGGGCGCGCCTATCTCGACCGTGGCTCGAAAATCACCGGCAAAATCTCGTTTGAGGGCCCCGCGCGAATCGACGGCGAGGTCGATGGCGAGATCAATGCGAAGGACAGCCTCGTGATTGGCGAGTCCGCGGTGGTGACCGCGCAGATACGCGCGACGTCGGTGTCGGTCGCGGGCAAGGTCAGCGGCGATATCGTCGCGACGCAGCGAATCGAAATCCGTCCTTCGGCAAAGGTCAGCGGAAATATCACGGCCCCCGTGCTTTCGGTCCAGGAAGGCGCGCAATTCGAGGGGCATTGCTCGATGCAGCCCGAGGGCGTCCGCGAAGACCGCAAAGTTACAGTATTCCCCAAGGAGGAGCGCGTGGCGCAGGCCGCCGGAGGGCTCAAGCAGGCCTGAATTGCCCCGGCCGATTGAGATAGTCCGCGCTCCCCAGCTTCCGACGATGGAGAGAATCCCGAAAATCCCCACAGGGGAGACGCCGTAATATGCATATCCCGCCAAATTGGGGGACGTTTTTCGCGCTGATTGTTTCGTTCCTGGTTTTCTGGTTTATATTCAGCCGATTATTTTTTCGCCCTTTCTTGAACCTGCTCTCCGAACGCGAGCGCAAATTCAAGGAGTTGAACGACAAGACCGAGCTACTGATCAAGCAGGCCCGCGCATCCCAGGATGAATGCGATGCGCGGCTGGCCGCGGTCCGGCAGGAGGCGATCGCACGGCGCGAGGCCGAGCGCCGCAAGGCCGAATCGGAAGCCGCGCAAATGATGGAAGCGGCCAAGGCCGAGGCGCGCGAGGTGCTCGAGCAGACGCGGGTGAAAATAGAAACAGAGCTCAAGGCGGCCGAGCGGGAACTTGAGCAGATGGGACATAGCCTCGCGTCCGAGCTTGCCGAACGCGTGCTGGGCCGCCCGCTTAACGGTGGCGCGGCGACGGGCAAGAGCAATTAGGCGCGACTGATTAAATACCCGATGAAGAAGTGGATCACATCGGCGGCGATTATCGCTGCCGCTTTTTTTCCGGATGCCGCCCTGGCGGCCGAGGATGCGGGCGCGGAGCACGGCTCGTGGCTGTTGCTCGGGTTCTTCGCGATCAACTTTGTCCTGTTTGTGGGGATGCTGGTCTATTTCGCCGGTCCTCCGGCGCGGAAGTTCTTTGCCGATCGCGCGGTCGCGATTCGCACCGCGCTGTCGCGTGCCGCAAGCGCATTGGCCGAGGCCCAGGAGCTGGCCAACAAGGCGGCGGCGCGGATGGCCGCGCTGGCGGCGGAACTAAAGAAGGTGGCAGACGAACTGGACCGGGAAACCGCTTTCCAGGCCGGCAAGGTCGCCGAGCTGGCGCGAACGACGGCCGAGCGAATCCGCCGCGATACCGCGATGAGCAGCTCGGCGCTGTCAGAAGCGGCGCGCCGCCGGGTGCGCGCGCAGCTTGCCGAATCGGCGGTGACCCTGGCGCGCGATCTGATCGGGCGCAATTTTCAACCGACCGACCAGGGCCGGCTGATCGACGGCTTCATGGACAAGCTCGGCGCGGGTGACCGGCAATGAAGGGTTCGCGAGTCGCCAAGCGCTACGCGCGCGCGCTGCTCGATCTGGCGGACAAGGGCAACGAGGAAAAGTGGGGTGTCGAGCTCGAGCGGCTGGCCGCAATGGCCGCGTCGCCCGAGCTGCGCGAGCGGCTCAAGTCGCCCGAGCTGGCCGAGCAATCGCGGCAGGAGGCGATGGCGAAAATTGCCGAACGCCTGGAGCTCAGCTTCCCGCTACGCTCGTTTGCAGTGGTGGTCGCGCGTCACGGGCGGATCGGCGAGCTCGGCGCGATCGCAGAGTCGTATCGCGAGCTGCTCGATCGGGCGATGGGCCGCGAGCGCGCGACGCTGACCTTTGCGATTGCGCCGTCGGACGCCGAAGTTGCGCGAGTGGTGGGCGGACTGGAAAAGATCGCGGAGCTGAAAATTATTCCGACCGTGCTAATCGACCCTGCCCTGCTCGGCGGCGTAACCGCGGAATTGGGCGGAAAAATCTACGACGGCAGCCTCGCAACGCGGCTGGCGGAGGCAAAGCGCCGGCTTGCAGGCTAGCCAGGAACAAACCAGATCATATGGCGGAAATCAGACCATCGGAAATCAGCGAAATCCTCAAAAGCGAGATCAAGGGTTTTGAGGGCAGCATCTCGGTGCGCGAAACCGGCCGCGTCCTCTCCTGCGGCGACGGTATCGCCCGAATCTACGGACTGCAGAACGCCGCGCTCGGCGAACTGCTGGAATTTCCCCATCAGATGTTCGGGATGGCGCTGAACCTCGAGGAGGACAACGTCGCCGCGGTGCTGTTCGGCGATCCCCAGGACATCCACGAGGGCGACGAAGTCAAGCGCACCGGCAGAATCGCCGAAGTCCCGGTCGGCGAGGGGCTGCTCGGCCGGGTCGTCAACGCGCTCGGACAGCCGATCGACGACAAGGGCCCGATCAAGTCGTCGGAGACCCGGCGAATCGAAATCAAGGCGCCCGGGATCATCCGCCGCCAGCCGGTCAAAGAGCCGCTGCAGACCGGGATCAAGGCGATCGACACGATGCTGGTGATCGGACGCGGACAGCGCGAGCTGATCATCGGCGACCGCCAGACCGGAAAAACCGCGATCGCGATCGACACGATCATCAATCAGCGCGGCCAGAACATGCATTGCATTTACGTGGCGATCGGCCAGAAGCGCTCGACCGTTGCCCAAGTCGTCGAGAAGCTCACCAGCTCCGGCGCGATGGAGTTCACTACGGTGGTCGCCGCGACCGCGTCGGAGGCCGCCCCGCTGCAGTTCATCGCGCCGTACAGCGGATGCACGATGGGCGAGTATTTTCGCGACACCGGCAAGCATTCGCTGCTGGTGTACGACGATTTGAGCAAGCACGCGCAGGCCTATCGCCAGTTGTCGCTGCTGCTGCGCCGGCCGCCCGGGCGCGAGGCTTACCCCGGCGACGTCTTCTACCTGCATTCGCGCCTGCTCGAGCGCGCGGCCAAGATGAGCGACGAGATGGGCGGAGGCTCGCTCACGGCGCTGCCGGTAATCGAGACCCAGGAAGGCGACGTCTCGGCCTACATTCCGACCAACGTCATCTCGATCACCGACGGCCAGATAATTCTCGACAAGGACCTGTTCAACTCCAACGTGCGGCCGGCGGTCAACGTGGGGCTGTCGGTGTCGCGCGTGGGATTTTCGGCGGCGGTCAAAGCGATCAAGCAGGTTGCAGGCACGCTCAAGCTCGACCTCGCGCAGTACCGCGAGATGGCGGCGTTCGCGCAGTTCGGTTCCGATCTCGACGCATCGTCGCAGCGCCTGCTCGCCCGCGGCGCGCGGCTGACCGAGATGCTCAAGCAGAATCAGTACAGCCCGCTGCCGATGGAAAAAGAGGTGCTGATCATTTTTGCCGCGAAAGAGGGTTACTTCGACAAGCTCTCGGTCGAGCAGATTCGGCCGTTCGAGGCGGGGCTCTACACCAATTTCGACGCCCGCCACGGCGACCTGCTGGCAGAAATCAGGGACCAGAAAGCGATTTCCGACGAGCTGACCAAAAAACTCAAGGCCGGACTCGACGCCTACGAACAATCGTTCCTGGCCGAAAACAAAGCGGCCGCGGCGGAGCCGGCGTAACCGCGACCGCGTTCGACGATGGCATCACTCAAGGCAATCCGGCGCCGGATCTCGTCGGCCAAATCGACGCAGCAGATCACGCGTGCGCTGAAACTGGTCTCGGCCGCGCGGCTGAGGCGCGCGCAGGAAGCACTGACCAACTCACTGCCGTACAGCGAAGCGCTGGCGCGAGTCGCCGACTCGCTGCTCACCTCGGAAGGGATCTCGGTGGGCCCGGCCGAGGGTGCGCAAAAGAAATCGATGCTGGTGGTGGTCGCGTCGGATCGCGGGCTGGCCGGCGGTTACAACTCGTACCTGCTGCGAGCGGCCGAAGCGACGCAGCGCGAAATCCGCGCCGCGGGGCTCGAGATCGAGCTGTTCGCGGTGGGCAAGAAAGCGGTCGATCATTTCAGGCGCTCCGGCGTGCCGGTCGCGGTCTCGCGAGTCGATAATTTACCGCGCCTGGCAACGATCGCTCTCGCGCGCGATATCGCCGCCAGGATGCTCGCCGAGTATAGCTCCGGCGCGATCGACGAGGCCGGCATCGTCTATACTCATTTCCAATCCGCCATCACCCAGAAGCCGGTTTACGAACGCCTGCTGCCGGTCAAGCCGCCCGGCGATGCGGGTGTCAAGCAAGGCGCGAGCGTTGACGCGACGATGTCCAAAACCGACCTGAACAAAATCGACTATCTGGTCGAGCCGTCGCGCGCCGAGCTGGTGCCGGTGGTGATGCGCGGATATCTCGAAGCCGCGGTCTATCACGCGCTGCTCGAGGCCGAGGCCAGCGAGCAGGGTGCGCGAATGACCGCGATGGACAGTGCGACCAACAATGCGAGCGACATGATCTCGTCGCTGACGCTCGAGATGAATCGCGCGCGCCAGGCGCAGATCACGCGCGAGCTGATGGACATAGTCGGCGGCGCAGAGGCGTTGCGCTGAAGAAGTGAAACAGTGAAAAAACGCGCGCCGGAAATCGAAATCACACGGGGATATCACCGTTTATGAGTCAGACCGCTCCAGGACGAATCAACCAGGTGCTCGGCAACGTCGTTGACGTGGAGTTCGGCCCCGGCGCGTTGCCGCCGATTTTCTCGGCGCTGCGCGTCAGTAATCCGTCGATCAGCGATGTGACGGGCAACCTCGTGCTCGAAGTGCAGCAGCATCTCGGCGAAAACACCGTGCGATGCATCGCGATGGACTCGACCGACGGGCTGGTGCGCGGGATGGAAGCCGCCAACACCGGGGCGCCGATCTCGGTGCCGGTCGGGCCGGGCACGCTCGGGCGGATAATGAACGTCACGGGAGATCCGATCGATGAGCGCGGGGCAATCCAGGGCAAGTCGCTGATGCCGATTCATCGCGATGCTCCCGCGTTCGCCGACCAGGCGGTCGAGGCCGAAATCCTGGAGACCGGAATCAAGGTGATCGACCTGATTTGCCCGTTCGCACGCGGCGGGAAGATCGGGCTGTTCGGCGGAGCCGGCGTCGGCAAGACCGTCACCATCCTCGAACTGATCAACAACGTCGCCAAGCAGCACGGCGGCGTGTCGGTGTTTGCCGGGGTGGGCGAGCGCTCGCGCGAGGGCAACGACCTGTATCGCGAGCTGACGGAGTCGGGCGTCATCGCAAAAACCGCGCTGGTGTATGGCCAGATGAACGAGTCGCCCGGCGCGCGCGCGCGCGTCGCGCTGACCGGAGTCACGGTCGCCGAATACTTCCGCGACGAAGAAGGCAAGGACGTCATCTTCTTCATCGATAATATTTTCCGTTTCGTGCAGGCCAACTCGGAGGTCTCCGCGCTGCTCGGGCGCATGCCGAGCGCGGTCGGCTACCAGCCCACGCTCGGCACCGACATGGGCGAGCTCGAGGAGCGGATCACCACCACCAAGAAGGGCGCGATCACCTCGGTGCAGGCGATCTACGTTCCCGCCGACGACTACACCGACCCCGCGCCAGCGACCACCTTTACCCATCTGGATGCGGTCACCGCGCTCGATCGCAAGATTTTCGAGAAGGCGATTTTCCCCGCAGTCGATCCGCTCGGTTCGACCTCGCGAATTCTCGACCCGCAGGTGGTCGGCGACGAGCACTACCAGGTCGCGCGCCGGGTGCAGGCAATTTTGCAGCGCTACAAGGACTTGCAGGACATCATCGCGATCCTCGGGATGGAAGAATTGTCGGCGGATGACAAGCTGGTGGTGGCGCGCGCGCGCCGGGTCGAGCGCTTCCTGTCGCAGGCGATGTTCGTCGCGGAGCCGTTCACCAACCAGCCCGGCAAGTACGTCACGCGCAAGGACACGGTGCGCGGCTTCGCCGAAATCCTCGACGGCAAATGCGACGACCTGCCCGAGCAGGCCTTCTACCTGGTCGGCACGATCGAAGACGCGCGCGAGAAGGCCGAACGGCTGGCCCGCGGGGAAGCGCGGTAGCTCGGGAGTCCGCGATGGCAGCGACGTTCCCATTCACGCTCGTCACGCCCACCGGCGTGGTCGCCGAAGGACAAGCCGAGCAAGTCTCGGCGATCGGTCCGCTCGGCGAATTCGGCGTGCTCGCCGATCACATCAACTTCATCACGTCGCTCGTGCCCGGCGTGCTCGAAGTGCGGATGCCCGACGGCGCCTCTAAGCACTGGGTGGTGTCGGGCGGCCTGGCCGAAGTGAAGGACGGCGTGATGACCGTGCTGGCGAGCAGCGCAGAATCGCCCGAGAGCCTTGACGCGGCAGCCGCGGCCGCGCAAGAGCGGGATGCGGACGAGAAGTTTTCGAATTTAAGTTTCTACGATCCCGACTACGCGCCCGCGCAGGAAGCCCTGATGCTCGCCCGCGCCCGCGTAGAAGCCGCCGCGCTGAAAACCGCCTCGCGCTAACGGCACAAACCTGATGGGCTTCTTAGGCGATCACAGCCCTAGGTCGCGAAGCAGTTTTTGCGCATGCGTCAGCCTCTCTGGTGTGGCCTTCGCAGGCTTCAGTTCTTTGACCAGTGCGGCAGCGTCCTTAAATTCGTGCGTCTGCAGGTATTGGAGGGTCGCCGCTAGCTCTAGTTCGATCGCGGAATAACCCTTCATGAGGTTGAGCTTGCCTTCTACCGTACGCCTCTCTAGTCCACCGATGGTCTCCGGGACGTTTGCACTTGGACGCGCAATCTCATACACACCATAAGGAACTGAGTAAAAGCCTGGGTTTTCCTCATAATTCAACTGACCAAGATGATAGGCATCCTCAGCCGCTTCGGCGATCTCTGCTGAAAACGGTCCATAGTAATGATAATCATAACTGCATCCGCTCTCTAGACCGCACTGGTCTAGCAAGAAAACCATCTTCTGAAGCCGAGTTTTTCCGACAACCTTTCCCCCCTCGTTCAAGGCTACAATATAAGTCACAATATCATGTAGCTCGCTCATTTAATTACCTCCTTCCAGAGCTCCTCGATTGATTCGCGCTCTGCGGCATCACTGAAATAGACTCGAAAAATCCTCTGGCGCTTAATTGCTCCAACGATTTCTGAGCGACTAACTATGTCTTCTATCTTCCCACTTCCGTCTGGAAGACCTATAAGCACTTTCTGAAGGGCACCTGTGTCTTCGTAGTCATGGGTCCCATAAGCAGTCAGCGATACTTCATCTTTCAGGACATTCGCGCCCAATTTCTCCGAATTTTCCTTCAGCAACCTTTTGAAGTGGACGAGAGAATCGCCACCTGCCCGCCGTGCCATCTCTCCTATGTTGATGCACTTGTGCAGTTTGCGGTCGTGAAGACCGATCGCCAGGTTTCTCGTTTGCGCGTCAGTTGCGGCTGCCATTTCGGCGATTGCAGACCAAATCTGAAAGTCGTCTAGATCCAAGTATGAGCCGAGGCTCGATTTATCGCCTTCAAAGAAGCGAAGCAACGGATGACCAGCATGTAGGCCTGTCGCTTCGGCGTGCCCCTCTTTGACAAGGGCAATCATTCTAGACAGCAATGAGGCAAGCATTAGCTCCGCTGCCCTAGTCGTCTTGTGCAAGTAGACCTGAGAATATAAGTGAAAGCGCGCCAACAGGTAGCCTTCCGCAGCTGCGAGGCCCTTGTGATTGAGATACAGACCATCGACCTCGACAAAGTCGCCGCCTTCTTGGCCAACGTTGATTTTCCCAATCTCGAGACAATCCAGAAGCCAGGCGTAATCGAATGCTCCGGTATTGGTGCCCGTCATGTAGCGGTCGCGCTGTAAGTAATCCAGTCTGTCGGCATCAAACTGACTGGAAACAAGCGCATCGTAGATGTCTGCAGGATCTTTTCGGCCCAAGAGAAGACCGACCTTGTTCGCGAGGCCGCTATTATTTCCCTCTAGTATTGAATGAACCTCGGTATCGCCCTCGATCATTTCCCGGGTCCACTCCTCATGCTTACGTCCCCTTCCGAGCTCCTTCTGGATCCCTTCAAACACGTGGCTGAATGGGCCGTGCCCTAAGTCATGAAGAAGCGCTGCAATTCCGGCTACAAACGCTTTGGACCTGTCGAACGTCGCACCTTGCTTTTTTTCGATGATCTTCAAGAGCTTGCGAGCAATCGAGAATGCACCAAGGCAGTGAGAGAAGCGGGTGTGGGTTGCACCGGGAAATACAAAATCCGAAAATCCTAGCTGTTTAACCCGCCGAAGCCGCTGGAACTCTCGTGAGTTGATCAATTCCCAGGCAAGACCATCAAGCGAATCTGCAAGATCGAACGTAATGAGATCGTGGATCGGATCGCGGATCCGAAGGTTCTCTTGTTTTTGGCCTTTCATCTCACACGCTGAGGCGATCAAAGAGCGAATGTCCAACTAGACATTGTTTTATACTGAACTGATCCGAATAAGTCTAGCGGGTCTAAATCTCCTGAAAAGAACCATTTGCGCTCCTTTCTCCTGAACTAAAAACGTTTCACCTGAAACGCCCGCCCCCAAAACCCCAACAAACAGCCGCCTTTTTCGGGAATCAGCCGTGGCTTCGCGCGGCTGCACTCGTCCCCTCACCTCGGGACTTAGCGGGAAGGGGCAGCGATGCGGAATACCGGCACTTCGAATTCGGCGCGGTAGCCGCCGGCGGGGCCGGGCGCGTTGACGCTTAGACGCCATAGGATTCGGTTTTTTGGATTTGAATCGTCGGTCGGGCGGCACTCCGACGCGATCAGGAATGCGACCGGAATCGATCCCGTCGAATCGCTCAACGAAGTTTGGCCGGCGCGCCACAAAATCCGGTCCCAAATCGTGAGATTGTGCCACGCTCCGCGCGTCGTGCGATTGATGCAAGCGAGTTCGAGCGCGACCTGTTGTCCCGGCGCCAGCGGCTTGCCGGGGTGAATCGATCCGGCGAGCGAGCCGCCGATTTGCCCCGGCACGGAAGCCATCGCGAACTGCGACTCGCCGTAATTGCGGAATCGCCGCCGGAGTCGCATCGCCCACACCAGCATCACGACGCCGGCGAGCGGGAATATCAAGGACGGTATCGCGAAGTAGTCGGCACTTCGGATCGCGCGATGCGGCACAATGAAAAGGATCGGAAACGTCGCAGCGCACCACGCGATCGCGAAGATCGTCAGTCGATTAGCTCCGCGCCGGGCCGAGGTGCGGACCTCGGCGCGCGACCAGTCCTCGCGCCACATCCAGGGCGCGCCGGGATTAGCCGCACGCAATCGCTCGGAAGGATCCCGTGCGCGCGCGTGGGATCGGACCCACCATATCGCGCCGAAGCCGGCTGCGCCGCACGCTAGCTCGATCGCCGCGGCGAGCGCGGCTCGCTCCCATCGTCCGTCGCGCGCACGGGTGAACGCGACCATCGCGGCGAGGATAGCGGCGAGGCACATCGGCGTGCCGAGAAATTTGACGAAGCCGAGGACGAACCGCTCCGGATTCGTCCTTTCAGTTGCCATGTCCGAAAGCCGCTAGCTGCCAAGGGCGGCGAGGCGCTCGAAGAAATCCGGAAAGGTCTTCGCGACGCATCCGGGGTTTTTGATCTTCACGCCGCCGAGCTTCAGACCCGTCACCGAAAAACTCATCGCGATTCGATGATCGTCGTAGGTCTCGATGACCGCCGGACGCATCGCCGACGGCGCGATCTCGAGTCCGTCATCGCGCTCGACGACTGCCGCGCCCAGCCGCCTCAGTTCGGCCGCGAGCGCGCGGATGCGATCGCTTTCGTGATGCCGGATGAAGGCGACGTTGCGGATATTGGTGGGCGACGAAGCAAACGGGGCGATCGCGGCGAGCGTCGGCACCATGTCCGGCATCGAATTCATCGCCACATCGACGCCGGTGAGCCGCCCGGTTCCCGCTACCTCGACGTGGTCGGGATGCCAGGTGACGCGGGCGCCCATTTGCTCGAGCACGCCAAGAAAACCGATGTCGCCCTGCACCGAGTTCGAGCTGAGGCCCTCGATTCGCACCATCCCGCCGACGAGAGCCGCGGCCGCGGCAAAGTAGCTCGCGCTCGATGCGTCGGGCTCGACGACGAAACGCTGCGCGCGATACCACTGACCGCCGGGCACAACGATCATTTCGCCTTCGACCGAGCTGTGTGCTCCCCATGCCTCCATCAGCCGCAGCGTCATGTCGATGAAAGGCCGCGCGGTATCGCCGATCACGCGGAGCTTGAGGCCGGCCTTCCAAATCGGCGCCGGCATCAGCATCGCAGAGACGAATTGCGACGACACGCGCGCGTCGATCGAAGTTTCGCCGCCTTCGAAGCGCGCGCGGGACGCATCGACGATCACCGGCGGGCAGTGGTTGTCGCGCTCGCTGTAAACGCTCGCGCCCAGGCGCTGCATCGCGTCGAGTTGCGGACCGATCGGCCGCTGGCGCATCCGCTGATTTCCGTCGATGCGAAAGCGTCCCTCGCCGAGCGTGACCATCGCCACCAGAAATCGCATCACGGTGCCGGCGCCGCCGACGAAGATCTCGCCGCCGTGCGCCGGGATCGTCCCGCCGCGCCCGCCGACTGTAATTCTGCGCGCCGACTCGTCAACCTCAACGGTAAAGCCCATCACCCTCAGCGCGTCGCACATGTAGCGGGTGTCGTCGCTCAACAGAACCGAGTCGATGACCGAGCGTCCCTGCGCCAGCGCGGCCAGCACCATAGCGCGATTGGTGATGCTCTTGGAGCCGGGCAGCACGACGCGGGCGTCGAGCGGGCCGGCCAGGGGAGTGATTTCGATTTCGTCCACGGTTTTCCCGAGTATCCATGCCAGATTAACCGCGTGGATTGACCGGTCACAAGCGCGGGTGCTTGCGCAGGCGCGCGGCGACGGCTTATCGCCCCGTCGTTATTGCCTCATACGAGGCGCTACGACTAGAGTATCGAATGTAACCGGCAGTAGGCTCAGGGGAGGTCGAACACGATGAGACTCATCAAGTGGATCGCACCAGCCGTGCTGATTGCGGTGCTGGCACTATTGGCGCCGCAGGCCGGCGCGCAAACGATGGGCGAGTATGCGGCCACGACGGCGGGAGTCGGGTCTGGGAGCGCCTCGATGGGCACCAGCTATGCGCCTGCGTCAATGGGATCGAGCGACATCGGCGGAGGCTCGAGCACCTGGGGAGCCAGCGGATTGGGCGCCAGTTTTGATGACAGGGCCGGGGCGGCGTCGCCTTTTTCCGCCGGCGGGGATTTCACATCGCGGGCCAGCTCGTTGACGGGCGGATCGACTGGGGACTCGCGCTGGCCTGAGTCCGCATTAAGCGACGACACGTCGACCAGATTCGGCGATTCATCCGCCAGATTCCCCGATAAGGATCGATTCCCCGATAGTAGTGAGCTGTCGTCGTCGTCGGATCGCTTTCCGTCCGGCCGGTTCAACGACAATCCTAACGGGCTCGATACGAACTACAACCATGACGGGCTTGATAGCGGCTACACCCGTAACGGGCTCGATAACAGCTCCGACCAACAACCGTAGCCGGATTGATGCCGGCTACAGCGCGGCTGACAATTACCGGCGAAGCATCGCGGACCGATTAGCTTTGCCCGGCGAGGCTCCGGCGCAGGCGCTCCTTGCTCTCGGCCGGCCATACGTCGTCGATCTTGTAGGCCGTCTCGAACGCTCTAGCACGCTGCGGAAGTCTCAGCCACGGCAGCTTGCTCCTGGTGAAGATGTGAACGTCGGGTGTGACCACTTCGGGTTTATCCAGCGTCCCGGCCCGAACGAACAAAGCCTCGCCGCCGGGCGCGATCTGATAGCGGCTCCATACGTAGGTGCCGCAGTCTCCGCAGAAGAACACCTCGTGATCCTTGCCGCTGCCTCCCTTGAGCATGAATGACTTGGGAACCGCGCCATTCCTTTCCACGAACCGCTTCTCGATCCAGAGATTGATCACAAAGCCGCTACCAGTGACGCGCTGGCAATCCCGGCAGTGACAGGCATGAACGATGAGCGGACTGTTAGTCAGCTTGTAGCGGATAGCTCCGCACGAGCATCCACCTTCCAGACTCATAAAAGCCTCCTTTAACTCATCCGGGACCGCCCCGACCCAGACGCAGCCGATCGGGGCGATCGCGGGACTTATAGCTACTGTGCCTTGTGGCAGACGGCCTCGACGTTGTTGCCGTCGGGGTCCTTCACGAACGCGGCGTAGTAGTTGGCGTGATAGTCGGGCCTGAGGCCGGGCGCGCCATTGTCCTTGCCGCCGGCGGGAATAGCGGCAGCGTAGAATGCTTTCACGGCATCGCGGTCGGCCGCCGCCAATGCGATATGCACCGATCCGCGCGACTCGCCCTCGCCCAGCCATAAGGCGGGTGCGCCCTTGGGGCCGAGGCCGACATATCCGCCGCTCTCGTACTGCACGGTGAACCCAAGCGGTGCGAGGGCGGCCGCGTAGAAGCGCTTGCTCGAATTGAGGTCCTTCACTCTTAGCTGGACGTGATCAAACATGACTCCCTCCTCGTCCTGAATTTTTGTTCCTCAAATCTCTAATGCCGGTTACGCCACGCGGGCATGTCTGCCAGCATCGCTCGCGCCATCGCGGTGGCCGCGGCAGACGTGACGCCCTGGGACTCCACGTAGAAGCGGGCGTTGGTCTCGAGCACCTGTTCGTAGGGCAGCAACTCGCCGCGGGCGTCGGTGCAGAAGCGGCAGTAGGGGCGGGTTACGTCGCCGAGCGCGTAGTCTTCGGGCTTCTCCATCGGCATTCCGCATGAACCACAGGCAGGGCATCTTTCGGCCATGGTCTTATCTCCTTTTACGGTTTCACCAGGGTCATAAAATGATTCACCAGGGCTTCTCCCTGTTCCGCGATCACCGAATCCCCGGTGGCGAACACGTCCCGATTGACGAGGTAGTGATGCACGAGGCCGATCCAGGTGTTGAACAGCAGCGGCCGCTCGAACCTGCGGGCGCGGCCCGCCTTGCGGTCGCGTTCCAGCGCGGTGAACATCCGCGCGGACACGGCCGCGTGCAGCATCATCAGCGTGCTTCGCACTTTTGGCGGCAGCATCGGCGCCTCGGTCACCAGCCGCGCGTAGAAGGGCTCGAACTCCGCCAGCACGCGCAGATGCGCCTGCAGCACGGCGCGAAGCCCAAAATCCTGCTCGAAGGCCTGCCGGAACTCGGCGGCGAGCCGGCGCCCGAACTCGTCGATTACCGCGATCACCAGGTCGTCGCGCCTGGGAAAATGCAGGAACACGACGCCGTGGGACATGCGAACCGACCTGGCGACGTCGGCGGTGGTCGTCTCCGCGATGCCCTTGCGGGCGAACAGGGCCGTGGCCGCGTTGACCAACCGCTCCCGGGTGACCACTTTTTGCTCGCGCCGGTTCGCTGCCTGCATCGATCGCCTCATCACCTACTGAGTATCTACTCAGTGAGTATATACTCAGCATTGTGCGGCTGTGTCAAGCGGAATGAATCGCAGGCCAAGGCAAGGTATTTGTTGACTACAAGCGCAACGGGAGCTAATTCATAGAGCCTGTTCCCGGCGGGCGGCCGGTCAACAATCGGTGCCCATCGGGGGCGCGCGAACGGGGACTCGCGCGCGAGGAAGAAGGCATTGCTTCAGGGGAAGTTGGCGGCAAAGCGGACAGTCAAAGTGATCGCAGCGTTTGCGCTGGCGATCGCGTTTGGCTTTACGGCTTCGCCCAACGCGTGGCCGGAGACCAAACTTCCGTTCCCGCGTCCGGCTTCGATCGAGCCCAACGTCGATTTCTGGGTCAATGTTTTTACCGCGTACTCGGAGCGCGACTTCGTGGTCGTCGATCGCGACAACGTTGGGCGCATCTACCGGGTGTTTCATCTTCCCGGTGAGGGTCAGCCGACTCGCAGCGATATCGACTGGGCGAACAGCTATCTCAAAATAAAATATGGCGACATTCTGAACCACTTGGCGAGCGGACGCGAACCTTCGGACTACGAAGAGCGTCAAGTGGCCGCGATGTTCAAGGGCGAGCCGCCGAGCGCGTACAGCGTGGCCGCGCAGAACTTGCGCGTGCAGGAAGGGCTGCGCGAACGATTCCACGAAGGGTTGCTGCGCAGCCGGTACTACACGCCCACGATGGAGCGGATTTTCCGGAGCGCGGGTCTCCCGCCCGAGCTGGTGACGTTGGCGCACGTCGAGTCGGGCTTCCACGGTGCTTCGCGCTCGAGCGCCGGCGCGGTTGGAATCTGGCAGTTCACGCGCGACACCGGCAAGCACTACATGAAAATCACGCGCTATCACGACGATCGCCTGAATCCCGAGCGCGAGACGCGCGCGGCGGCCCAGCTGTTGCGGTCAAACTACGAGACGCTTGGCGATTGGCCGCTGGCGATCACCGCGTACAACTACGGCACCAGCGGAGTGGCGCGCGCGGCGGGGATCTACGGCGGCGACTACTCGCAAATGGTCCGGCACTACCAGGGACCGCATTTCGGCTTCGCGGTGAAAAACTACTACGCGGAGTTCCTTGCCGCGATGCAGGTGCATCGCTACGAGGACAAGTATTTCCCGGGCATCGAGGACGAGCCGGCGATTCGGCCCGCGCCAATCAAGACCGACTTCGCGCCGAAACGCTCGAAGAAGACGCACGCGTCACACACTCACCGGGCGTCTTCGAAGACCCATCATCCAAATAAGACTGTCGCGCAGAACACCTGATCTCCGCGCGGGTCAGGCGTGTGAGCTCGCGTCGGCCACCTTGGTGTGCGGGCTGATCGCCCGGTAGCTCGGGCGCTCGCGCAGCCGCTTCAGATACGCATCGACTCGCGGGAACGCGTCGAGCTTCATCGCGTCGACGTCGAGCACCATCGCCAGCGCCATCAGCGGCACGTCGGCGAGCGAAAATTCTCCGCACGCGTAACCGCCCGCGCCGGCACGGCCGAGCATGCGCTCGATAAACGGCAGATCGCGCGTTCGCAGCATCTCGCGCCCCTGCTCCATCCCTGCTACGTTGCGCTTGGCCGGCTCGCTCCAGTAGGGCATCCAGATGGGCGGGAGGCTGCCAATCAACATCGCCTCGTCGGCGAAATTCTCGATCTCGCGCACGCGCATCCGCTGCGCCGGATCCGACGGCATCAGGCGCGGCGGTCCGTAACGCTCCTCGAGGTACTCGTCGATGACGGTCGAGTCGAAGATCACCAGCTCGCCGTCCTCTATGTAAGGCACCTTGCCGAGCGGATGCATGGCGAGCATCTCGGGCGGCTTCTTCCACAGATTTCCCGGAGGGAGATTTTCGATCCGATAGGGGAGGTTTTTTTCTTCGAGGACGACCTTGGCCTTGCAGGCGTGAGTGGAGCGCAGCGTGCCCCACGGATAATCGCGTTCGGTGGTGTAGAGAATGATCACGGGTCTTACTCCTTCGATAGAGCGTTTCGTTACCGCCTGGTTGAGCGCAGTTGCCACATGGCGCCTTATGCATCACACATCACATTCAAGGTGAATATCTTCAGGTTCAAGCTCGACTAGCTCTGGGTCAGGCTCTCCGGTAACTGCACAACCTAACCGCAGATAGAAGTTAACGGTATTCTCGGAATTCGTTGCCGATATGTACAGCCGCTTGGCTCCCCTCTTTCGCGCGGTAGCCTTGGCTAGTTCAAATAGCCGCGTGCCCAAGCCTCTATTTCGATATGAGCTGCTCACGTGAAGAGACTTGAGTTGGAGCTGATCTCCGTGCTTGCCGATAAACTTGCTTTCCAGGACGACAATCCCAACGAGCTGTGTGCCGTCGAATGCGCCATAGAACCATCCGCCCCGGTTGAGGCAGTAAAGCAGGATCGGCGTGTATTTCTCTGCTTCGCCCGGTGGCCACCGGGGGACGTTGTGATGTTGCGGTCTGAGCACCAAAGTCCCGTTCTCAAGCTGGTAGATCTTGTCTATCACTTCACTTCGGTCGATATTCCAGACTTGCTCGATTTCCTCCCGGAGCAGTTCCCTACCGGTTATCACAGATGGCGCAAAGCCCTCCTCCTTCGGCAGTTATTCGACAGCCAGGGATTTTAACATCGACAACGCGATCGGGGCCATCGCAAATGTGCCGCGCATGGCCGCATCTGTTATCGTTTACGTGATGCCACGCAAGGAGGCGCAATCCCCGCAACTCGCAGTCCTGGCCCAGCGGCTGAAGGACAGGCTCGGCAACGATCGCATAGCCGAGCAGGCGCTCGCCGCGGTCGAGGAGCGTGCGCCGGACGAGCAGTTGGCGCTCGCGTTCCTAACCAAGCTCGCCGAAGATTCCGCGGCCGCGCTCAAGGGCGTGCTGCGCGATCGCGCCATGGGCAGCGACTTGGTCTTTTGCCTCGGCTCGTCGGAGCTGGTTGCGACCGAGCTGTCGTTGGCCGGACCCGGCTGGGCGAAATTTTTTCTCGACGCGCGCGGCCAGACTATCGACGGGCTGGTCGCCGCGATGCGCCGGGAGCGCACCGGGATCGACGCGCCCGACAGGCAGGGCGCAGCCGCCGTGCTCGGGCGATTCATGCGCCGGACGATGCTTCGGGTGGCGATTGCCGACCTGCTCGACCGGCTAAGCGTCGGCCAAACGGCGCTGGCGATGTCGGAGTTGGCCGACGAATGCATCGGCACGGCGCTCGAACTTGCGACCGGCTTTCTCGGCGGCCGCGCGGGCGAGATTGGGCGATTCTGCATCCTGGCGATGGGCAAGCTTGGCGCGCGCGAACTGAACCTCAGCTCGGACGTCGATTTGGTTTATCTTCATGCCTCCTCGGGTTCGCCGGACAGTTCCGAAGCGGCGGCGCGGCTGGGCGAATGGTTCACGGAAATTTTGTCGGCGGGATGCTTTCGAATCGATTTGCGGCTTCGGCCCGGCGGCCGTTTTGCGCCGCTGGTGACGCCGATCGAAGGTGCGATCAACTACTACCAGAGCCTCGGACAGACGTGGGAACGGGCCGCGCTGCTGCGCGCGCGGCCGGTCGCCGGCGCGCTCGAAATCGGGCATCAACTGCGTGCCGAACTGAATCACTTTGTGTTTCGCAGCTACCTGGATTTCGACACGCTGCGCCAGTTGCGCGCGATGAAGCGGCAAATCGAGGCGGAACTGAAAACGCCCGCGATGATCGAGCGCAACATCAAGCTCGGCCGCGGTGGAATCCGCGAGCTCGAATTCATCGTGCAGGCGCTCACGCTGATTTACGGTGGACGCGATCCGCGACTTCGAATGGAGCAGACCGTCGGCGCGCTCGAAAAGCTCGGTTCGCTGGGCTATCTGCCGGCGCAACGCGCGCGTGAACTTTCCGACGCATACCTGTTCCTGCGCGACGTGGAGCACAAGCTGCAAATCGTCGCGGGCCTGCAAACCCACGTGCTGCCCGCCGACGACCACGGGATGCGCGCGCTTGCAGCGCGAATGGGTTTTGGCAAGCAGCCGGAAGCGCTCGAGCAATTCAGCGAGCAACTGAAATCTCATCGGGCGCTGGTTGCGACGCAATTCCGCGAGACGCTGGCCGGCGGCGAGGAAGAGTCAACGCGCTCGGTCTCCGGCGCGGCGGAATTGGCGTGGAACTCGGCGCTCGATCCGGATTCCGCGACCCGCTACCTGCGCGAGCTTGGCTTTGCGCGCGCAGACGAAAGCGCGCGCCAGCTCGAGCTGCTCGCGCGCGGACCCGAGCATGCGCCGGCCAGCCCGCGGCGCCGCGAGTTGCTCGAGCGGCTCGGCCCGATGCTGATCGACGAGATAAGCAGGCTGCCCGATCCGGACCTGGCGCTGATGAATCTGGCCGATCTCATCGCCGCGATCGGCGCGCGCACGTCGTTCCTGGCGCTGCTCGAACAGCATCCCGCGACCCGGCGCATCGTGCTGCGGCTGTTCGCCTCGAGCGCCTACCTCTCCACCATCTTCATCCGCCATCCCGACATGCTCGATACTCTCGTGCGCTCCGATCTGGCGGCGACGCGCCGCAGTCCGGCCGAACTGCGCGATGAGTTGGCGGGATTGATCGCGGCGAGTCCGGATTTCGAGAGCAAGCTCGACGCGCTGCGCGCATTTCGGCATCAGGAATTTCTGCGCATTGCGATCGCCGACCTGGGGGGCTATCTCGAGCTGTCCGACGTTGAACGCGAGCTCACGAGTTTGGCCGAAACTGTCCTGAACGAGGCGATGGCGCTTGCGCGAATCGAGACCGAGGCTCGCTTCCCGATTCCGGCAACGATGCGGCTGTGTGCGATTGCGATGGGGCGGCTGGGCGCCGGCGAGATGTCGTACAACTCCGACCTCGACCTGATCTTTGTGTACGACGATCGCGCGGAAGTCGCGGCCGGCAGCCGGGAAATCGCGTCGCGAATCACGCAGAAGTTGATCGCGATCCTCGAATCGCGCACGCGCGAGGGCTACGCCTACAAGCTCGACCTGCGCCTGCGCCCGTCGGGCTACGCGGGCCCGCTGGTCACCTCGCTAGAGGGGTTTCGCGACTATCATCGGCAAAGTTCGGCGGTCTGGGAGCGCCAGGCGCTGGTGCGCGCGCGGGTGATAAGCGGCGACCCGGAACTGGGCCGCGAGGTGGAAGTTGCGCGCGGGGAATTCGTGTACGGCCGCGGACTGAGCGCGGCCGAGATCGGCGAAATAGCGGCGATGCGGCGGCGGATGGAGATGGAGATTGGCGCCGAGGACAAGACCCGGCTCAACATCAAGCAGGGCCGCGGCGGTTTGGTGGACGTCGAGTTCCTCACGCAAATGATGGCGCTTGCGCACGGCCATCGCAGCCCGGAGCTGCGGGTGCGCGGCACGATCGGCCTGCTTCAGGCGCTCGGCGGCCTCAATCTGCTGACGCCCGCCGACGCGGCGGCGCTGGAAGACGACTACCGATTTTTGTCGCGGCTGGAAAACCGGCTGCGAATCGAGAGCGACCGGCCGGCGTGGGCCGTGCCGACCTCGGTGGCTGCGATCCGCCCGCTGGCGCGCCGGATGGGCTTCGAAGAGGCCAAGGGCGCGGCGCGAATGATCGCCGAGCTGGCCGAGCGCCGCGACCGGGTCCGCGCAATCTTCGAGCGATATTTTGCGGCCGAGCAGGCAAGCGCCCCGTGACGCGCGCGCGGCACTAATCGAAATCCAGCTTGACCCCCGCCAGCACGTTGATCGTCGGCGCCTTGAATCCAAACGCCTGCGAATAGACGCGGTCCATCGCGTTCGACAAGCGGAAGAAGACCTCCTCGTTGCGCACGTGGCCGAGCGGGATACCCATCGAGTACGACACGGCCGCGTTGACGAGATTGTACGCGGCGTGATTGGCGATGGTGGACTCAACCGTGATGTCGTCGCGATCGCCGACGAAGATGTAGTTCACGCCGGCCGTGATTCGATCGTGCGGGAGAAAATTCGCGCTGCTTACGTATTGCAGCAGCGCCGACGCGGTATGCTTGGCCACCCGCAGCGGCCGCGCGGTCGAGCCGGCGGCGTCGGCGTGCGTCTCGTCGAGCACGGTCACGTTGCCGCTTAGCGTCAGTCCCTTGGCTATCGTGAAGCTCGGCACGATCTCGACGCCCTGCACGTCCACCCGCGCCGCGTTGCCTGCCTCCGATCCGAAAACAGTTTTCGGGGCCGGCACGGTGACGATCAGGTCGTGCACGCGGCGCGAGAAGTAGGTCGCGGTGAAAGAGGCGCGCTCGCCGAAGTTGGTGGTGAATCCGCCGTCGTACTCGCTCGAAAGCTCGGGCTTGAGCTTGGGATTGCCGTAGTCCGGGTAGTACAGCTCGTTGAATGAGGGCGCGCGAAAGCCTTCGCTATAACTGCCGCGCAAGGTGGTCGAGATTTTTGCAAGCGGAATCGCGACCGACCACGCGGGGCTGAATTTCTCGCCGAACTGGCTGTTGCCGTCCACGCGAAATCCGCCGGTGACGAGAACGTGGCCGTTGAACAGGCTGCCCTCATCCTCGACGTAGCCGGCGTACTCCTGGCGGCGCTCGTTGAATTTGGTCGTCCCGGCCGCGAACGGAGGCAGCGGATTGCAATAGCTGCAATAGCTGCCCGAACTCAGCCCGCGATCGAGAAAATCGAAGCCCAAAAGCGTGCGCCAGCCGGGCGCCCAGGTGTAGATCGCGTCGGTCGTGCCGCCGCGGGTCTCGTCCCCAATCGAATCCGTCTCGAAATACGGCGCCCCGAAAACGGCGCCTCCCGGAAATGGCGGCGCGTTTATGCGCACGTCCTGGCGCAAGAAAAACGCGCTCGCGCGCACGAGCAGGTTGTCGCCGAAGCGATGCTCGGCTTCGCCCTTGAACAGCATGAACTCGTTGCGTTCATGCGCGGTCGGATCCAGCGGCACGCCGTCAGCCACCAGAAAACTGGGCAGGCTCACGTTCGATGCGATATAGCGGGCAAAGCCGCGGATCACGGTGTCGTCGCCGAGGTGGTAATCCAGGCGCATCGAGCCCGACAGATTGTCCGAGTTGTCGTTGACCGGACGAAATCCATCGGTCGAGAAGTACGACAGCGCGCCCGAGTAGCCGAGATTTCCATCGGCGCCGCTGACGGTTGCGGCCTGCCGGCTGGTCGCGCGATTGCCGCCGGCTGAAACCATGCTCGCCGTTGGAGCGCCCTCGCCCTCCTGCGAAAGCACATTGACCACCCCGCCGATCGCCTGCGAGCCGTACAGCGAACCGCCCGCGCCGCGCAAAATCTCGACGCGATCGAGATTGTCGGTGGTCAGGTTGGCCATGTCGAAGCCGCCGGTCGCGCCCGAGTTGACTTCGACCCCATCGACCAGGATGAGCGTCTGCGCCGAGGTCGCGCCGCGAATCGATACCCCGGTGACCGAGCCCGGCGAGCCGCTTTGCGTGACCTGCACGCCGGGCACTTCGCGCAGCACGTCCGCGACCCGGTCGATCTTCTGCTCCTGAATTTCCGGATCCTCGACGACGGTTATCGTGGTGCCGATGTCGGCGATCGGCTGCTCGATCCTGGTTGCGGTGACGACCACCGGATTGAGCTTTTGCGCCTCCTCTTGCTTGGGCGGCGTCGCCGGCTGGCCGGCCTTTTTCTTTGGCGGCGCGGAGGTTTTCGCCTGAGTTTGCGCCGGCGACGGGGCCGGCGTGGGCTGCTGGGCGCGCGCGATCGGCGCCAGCATCAACGTCGCAACTACTATTGTTGACGTGATCCAACTAGAGAACTGCATGAACTCCCTCCGAGCTCAAAGGCTGCGATCGCGCGCGGAGGAGTGGTCGGGCAACGAAAAAGAAAAAACCCGAACCCTCGCGAATCGAGGGATCGGGCTTCAGGAGAATCGCGCCTGAGGCCACCCTCCCCGCGGAAGGCAGACAGTTAGTGACCCGGCCGGTCTCCTGGCTTGGGGTTCGTCCTCGGGCCCGCCTTCCCGCTCTCAAGCGGTGGCATGATAGGCCGTCGTCCCCCCACACAGTTGCGGGGCAGCGCCGGATTTTAACCGGCTTCCCGAGCACCGGGTGCGACGCAGAAATTACGCGCGGTACGGCGCGCAGTCAACCCGGGATCGAACTCGGCGGAAATATTCGTCACGCGCGGGCGGGCCCGAGCCGCGCGGAACTGATTTTGCGATTTTCAACGGACCCGATATGAGGTAAGCGATCACGATGCTTGAGAAAATCGATGACGCGCTCTGGCTCGCCGAGGGGGAGATGGTCAGTTTCTATGGCTTCCCTTATCCGACGCGCTCGGTCGTCGCTCGCCTGGAAGGCGGCGGTCTTTGGGTGTGGTCGCCGATCAAGCTGGTCCCGGACTTGCGCGCCGAGTTGGATCGCATTGGGCCGGTTCGCCATCTGGTCAGCCCCAACAAGCTCCACCATCTCTATTTGCAGGAGTGGAACGCCGCCTATCCGCAGGCCCAATTGTGGGGACCGCAATCGACGATACGAAAGCGCTCCGAGCTCAAATTCCGCGAACCGCTCGGCGACAGCGCCCCATCCGAGTGGCAGCCCGACCTCGATCAGGCCTGGTTCAGAGGGTCGATCGTCATGGACGAGATCGTCTTTTTCCATCGGCCTTCCCGGACGGCGATCTTCGCCGACCTGGTACAGACTTTCAGCGACCGCTTCATCCGCGAGCACTGGCGACGGTGGCAGCGCCCGCTGGCCCGTGTCGAAGGGATCATGGAGGACAAGGCGCTGGCGCCGCTTGAGTGGCGGTTGTCCTTTCTCAATCGCGCGCCGGCGCGTGCGGCGCGGGCCAAGGCGCTAAGCTGGAATTGCGAGCGGGTGATCATGGCCCACGGCGAGTGGCGGCGCGCGGAAGGCCACGCTTTGCTGGAGCGGTCCCTGGCTTGGCTGGCTCCGTAGCTCGGTACAAAAACGCGCGGGCGGGCGCGTCTCAAGACACGCCCGCCCGCGCGAGGGATCAGTTAAATTGGCTTATCGCCGTATCGCGTTCAGGCTGCTGCGGCTTTTTTGGCCGCGGCCAGCGCAGCCTCGAAGTTGGGCTGGTCGGCGACTTCCTTGACGTATTCGACGTAGGTAACGGTGTCGTTCTTATCCACCACGAAGACGCATCGCGCGAGCAGATGCAGTTCCTTGATCAACGTGCCGTAGCTGGTGCCGAAGCTCGCGCTGCGCCAGTCGCTGAGCGTGGTGATTTTGTCCACGCCGGCCGCGCCGCACCATCGCGCCTGCGCAAACGGCAGGTCCATCGAGACCGTGAGGATCTGGACGTCGCCGGGCAGCTTGCTCGCTTCGACGTTGAAGCGGCGCGTCTCGGCGTCGCAGACGGGAGTGTCGAGCGAGGGGATGGTCGAGATAATTTTGACCTTGCCCTTGAACTGGTCGAGCGTCGCCGGCTGCATCCCTTTGCCGACGACGTTGAAGTTGGGAGCCTTTTGTCCGACCTTGATTTCGGGGCCGACCAGGGTCATCGGATTTCCCCGCATCGTAACGGCGCCTTTGCGTTCTTCCGCCATGAGTGAATTCTCCTTGATGTGGAATCGAAAACGGAATCGTAGAGTAACGGATTTTAGCGGCGTCGCGCGCGTGGGTAAAGCAGGATGCCGGGGCCGGGGTCCGTCCGCCTCCGAGTAAGGATAAACCTTCGGCCCCATCCCGGTGGGAGCGCCGGAAAGATCGAAGCCTTTTACCGGTTAGAGGGCTTTGATCAGGAGCCAGATCAAGCTGCCCAGCACGAGGATGGCGTTGATCAAGGCGGTGGCGATTGCGCCCGGCGCGCGCCTGGCCGGCGCGCTCAAGTAGCCCGAGGCGTAGATGATCCGCGCGATCACGAACAGCAACCCGAGCGCGACGCCGAAGTGATAGTTCACCGCCAGCGAGAAAATCCACAAGCCCGGGATGAAAACGATCAGGCTCTCGAGTGTATTCATATGCACGCGGAAGTAGCGCTCGAAGTCGGGATTGCCGGTGGTGGCGGGCGCCTCGACGCCATACTTCGATCGCGCGCGGCCAACCATCACGCCGAGTATCGAGTATTCGAGCAACGCCAGCAGCGTCACTATCTCGAGTCCGTAAGTTCCGTACATATGCGTCATACCTCCCCGTATGGTTGTCGCGGCGCCGGCCCCGCCGGATGAGAAGAAACTACTCGCGCGGGCCTCGAAGCGCGAGAGCGGATAGGCTCGTAGGAAATGGTGCGGACACAGCCGCCCAAGCCTGCGGGCGTCAGGCGGGATAACTCAATCGGTGAAGATGTGCGTTGATGGCGTCGATCGCAACTTCGCGCGGGTCAAGGCGGTCAGCGCCCGAAAAACGTGTAGGTTCTGGGCGCGTGCTCTTTGAGGTATTTGCGCAGCGATTCGACACCCCAGTTCCGAGCCGCGGTTTGCCGGCCGCCCGGCGAGCTCTCCTCGACCCACCATCGGTTCTCATCGAGCCTGATGTAAACCCTGCTCTTGTTCCCGATTGCGGCGCTGCCGCGATTCCCAAATTGGTCCAAACGCAGGCCGAATTCTTCCAGCAGTTGGTCCCAGTAAGTCCAGGTTAAGCGAGAGACGGGCGTCGGTGAGGCGGCCTGAACGTCCTTGCCCTCGATCGCGTAGCGCGTCATGAGCGCAGCCTGCAAGCGGCGCGCAGTCTCGGCCTCTGCCGCCAAGGCGCCGTTATCGGTGTTGATCCTGCGCAACAGCGCGACTTTTCGCAGTGCGTCTTCGGCCGTCATCGAAGTATCTCCACTGGATTAGTCATAAGCATTGTCAAAAAGTAACTTTGCGCCGAGCTTAAGTCAAGGCAAATTGACTCCAACGGACACAGATTGTGCACAGTTGAATCGATCGGCACCATCATGGCCCGCAACGCTCGCTAAGGCTAATCAGGTCTTTATTTGCTTGTGATTTCTTATGTTCTGCTAAAGCGTGTGAAAGCTCGCATTCGATTCGAGAGCCACTACAGCGCGTCGAATCACGCGCGGTGCATCGCGACTACATTGCGAGGCCGCCGTCCACCTGGATCACCGCGCCGGTGATGTATGACGCCGCGTCCGAGAGCAGGAATACGGCCATCGGCACCACGTCGTCGACTTTGCCGAAGCGCCCAAGCGGAATCATCGCGAGCGCCTGCGCGCGATTCTCCTCGGGCATCGCCGCCGTCATGTCGGTCTCGATAAATCCGAGCGCGAGCGCGTTGACGCGAACACCCAGCCGCCCCACTTCTTTCGCGACCGATTTCGTAAGCCCGATCAATCCGGCCTTCGCCGCCGAATAATTCGCCTGACCCGGGAGCCCGACAATTCCGCTGACCGAGGTGATATTGAGGATCGATCCGCGCTTGGCTTTCATCATCATGAAGGCCGCGGCGCGCGCGAAATTAAAGGCGCCGGTCAAATTGACGCGGATGACCTCGTTCCAATCCTCTTCCGACATCATCACGAATACTTTGTCGCGCGTGACGCCCGCATTGTTGACCAGCCCGTCAATTCGGCCGAATTCCTTCTTGGTGGCGTTGACCATCTCGCGCACGTTCTTCAGATCGCCGACGTCGAGCTTGTACGCGAGCGCCCTCGCGCCGAGGGTTTCGATTTCGGCCTTGAGCTCGGCCGCATTCTGATCGCTCTTGAGGTAGTTGAACGACACGTTGGCGCCGCGCCGCGCGGCTTCAAGGGCGATCGCCCGGCCGATTCCGCGCGTCGCGCCGGTGACGATGATTCCGCGCCCCTCGAGGTCTTTCATCCTGGGTTCCTGCACAGCTTTCTCCATCCAAGCGAAGCTCAGGCCGCGTCCGGCGCGCTCATCGCGCGCTCCAGCGCGGGCCGGTACTGAGCGATGTACGACAGATAATTGTATCCGAAGGCGCGCTCAAGCTCGGCGTCGTACTTTGGCGCTTCGGCGCCCAGGTCTTTGGCGAGCCACGTCAGCACCATCCACTCCTCGGAGCGCGGCGCCTTGCGCAGCGCGTCGCGCCGGAGCATCACCTGGACGGGCTTGACGCTCGCAAGATGCGCGAGCAATGCGATCATCTCGCTGTCGTTGTTTGTCATCTGGCCGCGCGCAAACAGGTTCACCGAGTAGATCAGCATCGTGATGATACACGCCGACACCGTATCGGGCGTCGCGCGATCGCAATAGATCTTAAGCGGACCCTTGGGCGAAAGCGCGTAGGCAAGGAATTCGGCGTTGGCGTGGAGGATCGTCGAGACGAACTGAATCGCGCGCGGCGATCCCGCCTCGGCCAATCGTGCGCGCATCGCGTCGAGTCCCGGCTTAGCCAGCCGCCGCATGAAGCGCCGGCGCGCCGGAGACATCCAGTAGAGCAATCCCGCGAGCATCGCGGGTTGGGTCTAACACAGCGCCCGCAGGAATAAAAAAGGCCGCCCCAATTGGAGCGGCCCGGCAAAGCATCCAGTCGTCAATCTTACGCGCTGAACGACGACCCGCATCCACAGGTGCGGCTCGCGCGCGGATTGTCAAAGCGGAATCCCGCGCCGTGCAATCCTTCGACGTAGTCGAGAGTGGTGCCCGCGATATACGGCAGCGAGGTTTCGTCCACGTACACGGGCACGCCGCCGAAATCCTTCACCCGGTCGCCTTCTTTGAACGTGTCGAACTTCAACGAATACTGAAACCCGGAGCATCCGCCACCGACCACGCCGATTCGCAGCCCATGGCCCTCGCCAAGATTTTCCTTCGCGTGCATCTTGCGGACCATCTCAATCGCGGTCGGCGTGAGCTTCACGTCCGGCAGCGACGCGAGATCGACTTGCTCGGCCGGCGCCTGCTCGGCGGGGCCGTGATGATCAATATGAAGTCCTTCTGCCATTTCTCCCACGAACCTCCGGCAAGTAGCGCTTGCCCGTCGATATTGCGGCTACCAAAAAAATAATCGTAGCGCAATAGTGGAGTCAATGCATCCACCATTACCAGCGCGAAAAGCTCAGCAAGATGCTAGGGTTTTCGCATCGCCGTGGACGTATCGCGTGAAACGCTGACGCGCGCCGCTAACGAATTGGGATTCGTTTTGGTCGGATTTGCGCGGCTATATCGACTCAAGGAGCGCGAGAGCTTTTATCGCCGATGGCTCGACGACGGCGGTCACGCGACGATGGCCTACCTGGCGCGAGAGCCCGAGCGCAGGTTCGATCCGCGCCGCCTCGACGCACGCTACAAGTCGGTGGTGAGCATCGGCTATCCGTACGCGGCGCGCGCGATTCCCGACATCGACTGGCGCGGCGAGATGCGCGGCAGAATCGCGGCGTACGCGCTTGGCCGCGATTATCACGACGAGGTGGGCCGGCGGGCGCGCGCGGTGGCCAAAGTGATTTCGCAGATTCGTCCCGGCTCGATCGCGCGCGCGTACGTGGACACCGGTCCGGTCTTCGAGCGCGAATGGGCGGCGGCGGCGCGGCTGGGATGGTTCGGCAAGAACACGATGATCCTGAATCGCGACCACGGTTCGTATTTTTTTCTGGCCGAGATTTTCACCGATGCGGAATTCGAGGGCATGACGGAGCCTTATCGCGAGCATTGCGGGAGATGCCGGCGATGCCTCGATCTGTGTCCGACCGGGGCGCTCGCCGACGGCTACGTGATGCGTTCGGAGCTCTGCATCGCGTACCAGACGATAGAAAATCGCGGTGCGATTGCGCGCGAGTTGCGGCCGAAGCTGGGCAACTGGATCTTCGGCTGCGACATTTGCAATGAAGTTTGTCCGTGGAATGAATTGGCGGCTGACGACGGCTCGAACGATCTGGTCCCGCGCTTGCCCGAGCTGTTGGCGCTCAACGACGAAGAGTTCGGGCGGCGCTTTACCAAGAGCGCGGTGAAGCGGGCCAAGCGGCGCGGGCTGCTGCGCAACGTCGCAGTTGCGCTCGGCAACACGGGAAATCCCGGCGCGGTGCCGGCGCTCACGCGCGCGCTGGAGGCCGAGCCGGAGGCGCTTATCCGCTCGCACGCCGCATGGGCGCTTGGACAGATCGGGGGACGCGGCGCGCGCGTCGCAATCGAGCGCGCGCTGGGCGACTGCGACGCGGCGGTACGCGAGGAAGCCGCGGCGGCGCTCGAAACAAACTGAACAAACCGACGGCGGGCGCTTGTCAAAACATTGGTGCAAGGCGAGACTGTTACGCACGGTGCGTTCCCGATGAACGATGCACGGCGAGAATTTGCGATGCTTGCGGCGAGGGAGCCGGTGCCACTGGCGCGCGGCGCGCTGCTGATCGCGAAAGAAGAGTATCCCGAGCTTGACCTGGAAGAATACCTGGACAAGCTGACGACGCTGGCGCGTGAAGCCGAACCAATCGTCCGCGCGGGCGACGACACGGTGGAACGCATCCATTTGCTCTCGCATTTTCTGTTCGAGCTGAAGGGATTCGAGGGCAACGCCGAGAACTACAACGATCCGCGCAACTCATTTCTGAACGACGTGATTGATCGGCGGCTGGGAATTCCGATCACGCTTTCGGTGGTGTATCTGGAAGTGGGCCGCCGGCTCGGGCTCAACCTCTACGGGGTCTCGTTCCCGACCCATTTTCTGGTCAAGGCGGTGGACGAGCGCGGCGAGCTGATCATCGATCCGTTCGCCGGCGGAAAGATTCTCGCGCTCGACGAGATTCGCGCGCGGCTGACGCAAGTGTACGGACAGCCGGTGGAGTTGAATGCCGCGATGCTGAAGAGTCGCGGCGCGCGCCATATCCTGGCGCGGATGCTTCGCAACCTGAAGATCATTTACATGGAGGCGTCGGACTGGGTGCGCGCGCTGGCGGCGCTGGACCGGATTATCATGCTGGAACCGCGGGCGCTGGACGAGCTGGTGGAACGCGGCGAACTGTTCGAGCGGCTGGAATGCTTCAAGCCGGCGCTGGAAGACTTCCAGAGTTTTCTTCCGCAGGCGCCGGAGCATCCCGCGGCCGAGTCGGCGCGCGAAGCGGTGCTGCGCCTGATTCGCCAGGTCGCGCTAATAAATTGAAGTCGCGCTGATAAACTGACGCCGCGCTGATAGAGTGACGGCGCGACGAGCGCCCGACACGCGGCGCGCGACATCCGAGATGGCTGAAATTCCCAAAGCCCGCGATTTTTTCGAGTCGAGCCGCGCCGCGGTGGGCGACCATGAGTTACGGCGCAAGCTCGAAAGCGCCAGCGCGCGCCATCTCGATCACTTCGCCAAAGTGAAGGCGGAGTTCCCGGCGTACGACGACGAGCGCGACGCGGCTTGTCGAATCAAGACCGGCGCGATTGCTCATCTTGACGAATTGCTGATCGAACTCACCTCGAAGCTCGAAGCGCGCGGATGCAAGGTGTTCTTCGCCGAGGATGCGGCGGCGGCGCGCGACTATATCGTCGAACTTGCCAGGGCCAAAGGCGCGAAGAACGCGGTCAAGGGCAAGTCGATGACGACGGAGGAGATCGAACTCAACGGTGCGCTCGCACGCGCGGGGATAGACGCGGTGGAGACCGACCTCGGCGAGTATATCGTGCAGCTTCGCGGCGAGCGCCCGTCGCACATCATCACGCCCGCGATTCATCTGTCCAAGGAGGAGATCGGGCAACTTTTCACCGACCAGTTCGGCGTCGAGTACACCGCGGAGCCCGAGGAAATCACCGCCGAAGCGCGTTCGCGATTGCGCGCGATTTTTCTCGCCGCGGATTTCGGAGTTACCGGCGTCAATTTTGCGATCGCGGAAACCGGCACGATCGTGATCGTCGAGAACGAGGGCAACGGGCGGCTGTCGAGCACGATGCCGGAGACGTTCGTCGCGCTGATGGGAATCGAGAAGGTGATCCCGCGGCTCGAAGACCTGAGTCACTTCCTGGAAATCCTCGCGCGCACCGCGACCGGGCAGAAGATCACGAGCTACACCAGTTTGATCACGGGGCCGAGGCGCGAGGGCGAGCTGGACGGGCCGGGCGAGATGCACGTGGTGATTATCGACAACGGACGCAGCTCGATGATTGCCGATCCGGTTCTCCGCGAGGCGCTGAATTGCATCCGATGCGGCGCGTGCCTGAACGTATGCCCGATCTACCGGCGAATCGGCGGCCACGCGTATCGCTCGGTCTATCCGGGGCCGATCGGATCGATCGTCAGCCCCAATCTTTTCGGCGCCGGCGCGGGATATCTGCCGTTTGCGTCCACGCTATGCGGCGCGTGCAAGGATATCTGCCCGGTGAAGATCGACATCCCGCGAATTTTGCTCCATTTGCGCTGGAAGGAGAGCGCCGGCGAGCATCCGCTCCGATGGCCGCGCGCGATCGAGCGGGCGCGGCGGGGCGCGCGGCGGTTTGCGCGGATGGCGCGGTATCCGCGGACGGTTCGGGCGCTTGGCAAATTCGCCGCGATGTGGCTCAAACCGTTGGCGCACAATGGTTATCTGCGCCGGATGCCGGGGCCGTTCGGCAACTGGACGAAGTATCGCGACTTCCCGCGGCCGCGGCCTCGCCGGCGCCCTGCGCCCGCGCCGGAGCGCCCGGCGGGCTGAACGTGGCCGAGATTCATAAAATAATCGCGAGCGTGAAGGACGCGCTCCGGATGGGCGCGCGCAGTCACCCGCACGCCGCCGCCGCGAGCGCGGCGATCCCGGTCGCCGAGTCGGCTCATCGCGCTGCGCTCGCATCGGAGTTCGCCCGCGAGCTCGAAGAGGTGGGCGGGGTGTTCCTCGGAATACTCACTCCATCCGAAGTGACTAATCGAATAGTCAGTCTGGCCGGCGAGATCGGCGCAAAGAGCGTCGCGTTTGGAAAAGGCGTCGTCACCGACATGGACGCAATCGGCGAGGCGCTCGAGCGCGCGGATTTCAGGATCGTTCGCACCGTCCCGGTGGCGGACACGGAGCGTGGCGCGATGCGCGAGCGGGTGGCCAATGCAGAGCTGGGGATCGCGGAGGCGGATTTCGCGATCGCCTCGACCGGCACGCTCGCGGTGGTTTCAAACGGGGATCGGCCGAGTGCGCTTACGCTGCTCCCGCCGGCGACACTGGCGATCGTTCAGATCGATCGGGTGAAGGCGAATCTTGCGGCGGTGCTCGCCGAGTTGGGCCCAGACGGGGTCGCGGCGAATCGATTGACGCTGATTACAGGTCCGAGCCGGACCGCGGATATCGAGAAACGAATCGTGCTCGGGGTGCACGGCCCCAAGTCGATTTACGTGGCCGTGGTGTGGCCCCGCGATGACTGAAGTCCAACTATTTTCGACCTGCCTCGCGGAGGAATTTTTTCCCGAGGTCAACGACGCGGCGGCGACGGTGCTGGAGCGGCTGCGGCTCAAGGTGACGCCGGTCGGCGGCGCGTTCTGCTGCGGCCAGGTGGCTTTCAACGAGGGTTTCCGCGACGAGGCGTTCGGTCTTGCGCGCCGATTTCTGAACTCGGTCGAGCCGGGGATTCCGATCGTCGTGCCGTCAGGATCGTGCACCAGCATGCTGAAGATTTTTTACAGCGACTTGCTCGCGGGCGATCCCGCGCTGGCCGCCAAGGCGATTGCGATTCGGCCGTGGCTATTCGAGCTCTCGCAGTTCATCGTCAACGTGCTGAAGGTGAAGTACGTCGGCGCGCGCTACGAGCGGGCGGTCGCGTATCTTCCGTCGTGCCATCTGATGCGCGAGCTGGGCGTGCGCGATGAGCCGATGACGCTGTTGAGCGCGGTGGCCGGAATCAGAATCCACGAGCTGCGCGATCGCGAGGAGTGCTGCGGCTTCGGCGGGATGTTCTCGGTGAAGTTCCCGCATATCTCGGCGTCGATGATGGAGGACAAGATCGCGCGGATCAAGGAGAGCGGCGCGGAGGTGGTGGTCGCCAACGATTGCGGATGCCTGATGCAGATCGGCGGGGGACTCAGCCGCGCGGGCGAGAAGATCGAAGTGCGGCATCTGGCGGAAGTGCTGGCATCAAGATGAGAGAGGGGCAGAGCTGAGCCCTGCGCCCAGTATCAAGGCCGCGCTCCGTTGTCGCGCGCGGCGCTAATGCCGTTCGTGGACGTACAGGCCGGGGGCGGGCTCGCCGGGCTTGTAGAGCTCGCTGCCAAGCGACTTCGGCGCGGGACATTCGCCGCCCGAGCGCGCCGCGATCCACTTGATCCAGTGATCCCACCAGGTGCCTTTGTTCTCGACCGCGCCCTTGGCCCATTTGTCGGGATCCTCGGGAAGCCGCGCGCCGACGTAGTAGCGGGCTTTGAAGTTGCCGGGAGGATTAACCAGGCTCTGGATATGGCCGCTGGAGCCGAGCACGAATTCGATTCGCCCGCCGAACATCCGCGTCGAGCGATAGCACGCGCGCCAGCCGCAGATATGGTCGGTCGTTCCGGCAACCAGGTAGAGGTCATTCTTGACGGCGCTCAAATCGATCGGAGTGCCGAGAATCGTGACGGCGGCGGCGCGGGTTAGAGGATTTCTCAGAAACAGATCGAGAAAGCCCGCGTGCAGCCTGGCCGGAAGATTAGTCGAGTCGGCGTTCCAATAGAGGATGTCGAACGGCGCGGGATCGTTGCCGAGCAGATAGTTGTTGACCCAATAGTTCCAGACGAGGTCATTGGGCCGCAGCCAGGCGAAGACGCGCGCCATGTCGCCGCCGTCGAGCACGCCCTTTTGCTCCGAGCGATCGCGCGCCGCCTTGATCGCGTCCTCGGTCGCGAACATCCCGGTCATCGAGGGCATGCTGGTATCGAGCGTGGTCACCAGCAGCGTCGCCGCGTTGACCCGCTTGTCGCCCAAGGCCGCGAGATGCCCGAGCATCAGCGAGGTGGTGATGCCGCCGGCGCACACGCCGAGCACGTTGCAATCGGGACTACCGGTGATCTCGCAGGCGGCGGCGATGGCGTCCTTGCACGCGGTCACGTATTCGTCCAGCCCCCAGTTGCGATCGCGCGGCGTCGGGTTGCGCCAGCTGATCGTGAACATCGGCAGTCCGTGCTTGACCGCGTACTCGACGAAGCTGCGCCCCGGCGCGAGGTCCATGATGTAGAACTTGTTTATTTGCGGCGGGATGAAAAGCAGCGGGCGCTCGTAAACCTTGTCGGTCGCGGGTGCGTACTGGATCACCTCGCAGACCGGGTTTCGGAACACGACGGCGCCGGGCGAGAGCGCGAGATTTTTGCCGACCTGGAACGGCCGCTTGTCCACCGTCGACGGCATCCCGCCGTTGTTCCACAGGTCGCCGATGAAGTTGCCCAGCCCCCACACCAGGCTCATCCCGGCGGTGTCGAAGGCGCGCTTGAGCGCGGCGGGATTGAGCCAGAACGCGTTGGTGGGCGCGAGCGCCTCGGTCATCAGCGTGACCGCGAACTTATGCTGCTCGGCCTGCTTCCACTCGGCGCCTTCATCCTCGCTGGCGAGATCGAGCATCGCGGCACGCCACGCGAGGTAGGTCTGCATCATGCGATGGTAGAGCGGATGCATCGACCAGGCGGGATCGGCAAAGCGCTTGTCGCCGGCGTCGGGCGCCAGGGTAGAAACGCCGGCCGCGACCTGCCCGAGCTCGAACCACAGTTCGAACGCGCGCCAGGCGGCGACGGCGGGCTCCGACGCGAGATGCATCAGGAAGGCGGTCAAGGTTCCGGCAACCTGGGTGGCGTCGATGCCGACGAACGGGTTGGCGCCGAGGATCGCGTTGAGCCCGGGATGGTTTTCGTCGGGGGTCAGAATTTCCGGCTGCCGTTTGGCCGCAGTGTCCATTTCGCCACCTCCGGCTTCCGGTCGCGGAAAGTTCCGATCACGAAAGCGCAGGGCGCGATTCCAGCACAAAGCCATCCGTAGGCCAAACCGAAGATGTGCCGGCGGGTATGCGCGGGTCAGCCCAACAATTCGAGACCGTGTTCGAACATTCGAGGCGCCGAGAGCGCGGTCTCTTCCCATAACGGATCGTGGCGCTTGCCGCGCCGATGCAGCATCAGGTTGAAACAGGTAATCACGCCAAAGCGGTAGCCCGCGAATGCGCGGAACCATCGCACCTGCGCCGCCGGCGCCGGATAGCCCGCGGCTTGCGCGTACGCATCGACGATTTCGCCCGGGTCGAGGATCGAGCCGCGGCCGGCGTCGGCGCCGACCCAGCTTGCAGGATCGGAGAAAAAGCAAATCCATCCGAGGTCGATCAGGGTTGCGCCGACCAGCGAGATTTCCCAATCGATCAGAGCTACGACGCGTTCCTGGTTGAACAGCACGTTCGACCATTGGAAGTCGCCGTGGACGCATCCGATGCGTGCGTCCGCGGGCAGGCTTGAGCGCAGGCGCTGGCGAAGCTCGGGCGCGCGCGCGACGACGGCGGGATCGAGAGTTGGGCGGTCGAGCAGGTAGTCGAGGCGATTGAGCTCTTCGCTGAGCGCGAACGGCTCGCCCCATGCGTCGCGGCGCGGCTCCCACGGGACGGCGTGCAGCGCGGCCATGGTCGCGATACCGTTGCGCGCCAGGCGTTTCAAGTGAGCGGCCGGCAGCGCGGATTCGCCGAGTTTGAATCCGCCGACGAAGCCGGCGACGAAGTACGGCCGGGCGAAGAACTCGGGCTCGTCGCCGTACCAGATAATCGGCGGAACCGCGACCGCGGTGCCCGCCAGCGACGCCATCACGCGTGCCTGGCGCACGACGTCGGCGGGGCCTGAGATTTTGACCGCGGGAGGCGCGATGCGCACGACGAATTTCCCGGCCGGCGCCGCGCCTGGCGCATCGCGCTCGAGGATGAAGCTGTAGCTGAAGCCGGCGTGACCGGGCAGCGATTCGAGCGAATGGACTCGGGCGCGGGAATCACCGGTCTTCGCGCGCACCAGGGCGGTCAGCTGCGCGGTTACTTGTTCGAAGTTCTCGGGCATATGCGGACTCGGCGTTTCTCACCGGGCGGCGGCGTCGCGAAAATGGACTTGCGTGCGGGACTATACAACAGGCGGCTTGAAAAGCGGGAATCCAAATCCGGGGCGGGTTGCACTGGTAGGAAGCGGTCGTGTAGGAATTTGCTGATGCGATTTTGTCCACAATGCGGCGCGCCGCTGATGGCTGAGGCGAAGTTCTGTGGGGAATGCGGCAGTGCGCTGGCGGGCACGGCGCCAGCCGCAGGAGAATCGGGCAGAGTCAGGAGCAGTCCGGATCGCGAGCGCAACATTCCGATTACCACGGCATTTGTGATCGTGTTCCTCGCGATCACCGTGGTGGGTCTGGCGGCGGCCGTGTGGATAATGATGCAGACACCCGCAACGCAGCGCGAGCAAGTCGCCGTGGCAACCGCACCGGGCGCTGAAGCTCCTGCCGTGAGTCCGGGCGCCGGCGCGTCCAATGCTGCTGCACCGGAGCACAGTGCAGGGGCGAGTCCAGCGGCGGCTGCAAGCCCGAGCGGCACTTTGCCGCCGGGACATCCAAAGATCGAGCTGCCGACAGAGGCGCGCACTTTTGTTGACAAGACCGAAAAAGAGGCGCGCGCGAAACCTGGCGACGTCGCGGCATGGGACAAGTTCGGCGCAGTCGCGATGCGCGCGGCGATGTTCGATCAAACCTACTACGGCAAGGCCGAGGAAGCGTTCGGCCACGTGCTGAAGCTGGACCCGGACAACCTCGACGCGCTGCGCGGTGTCGGCGATATCGACTACGACAAGCAGCGCTACGACGAAGCGATCGCCGCATACGAGCATTACCTGAAGAAGAGGCCGGACGATCCGGAAGTCCGCACCGACCTCGGCACGATGTATCTCTACACCGGCAACGCCGATCAGGCGGTCGTGCAATACAAGAAAGTGATCGCCGCCAATCCCGGATTTTTCCAGGCGCACCTCAACCTGGGAATCGCCTACGCGCAGGAAAATCACGCCGAGGACGCGGTCGCCACGCTCAAGCAGGCGCAGGCGCTCGCGCCCGACGACACTTCACGCGCCCAGGTGAAGGATCTGCTGGCAAAGCTCACCGGCGCGCCAGCCGAATCTGCCGCGGCGCCGCCCTCGCCGGGAGCGGAGCAGAGTGCGGCGGTGGGCTCGCCGGAAGCGTCCGCGACGGCGGCGCCGCAAGCGTCCGAATCGCCCGCAGCCGCTCCGGCGGCCGGGAAAAAGGATTTTCACGGCGCGGTCGAGCAGATGGTGCGAGGCCTGCCAATCGCGGGACCGAAGGTCAGCTCCGTCCAGTGGCCCGCCAAGTTCAAGGCCAAGGTCCTGATGGACAACTTTCCGATGGACCAAATGCCTGCGAACGCGAAAGAATCGTTCCTGGCCGAGCTGAAGCTGAAAATCGGCAAAGCCAAGAAGGACCACCACGTTTCATCGCAGGTCCAAGTCGATTTCGTCGATGGCGCGAGCGGACGCGTGATGGAAACCGTCACCAAATAGCCGGCCGGGCTGCGCGTCGAGCTCGAGGAGCATGACTATGGCATCGAAGTCCTCCGAACGGCTGCGCCGGGTCGGAAACACGCAGACGATGCGTCTGACTCATTATGGACGCAAAACCGGCCGCCCCTACGAAGTCGTTATCTGGTACATGCTCGATGACGGCCGGCTGTACCTGCTCTCGGCGAATGCCGAGCGCAGTTGGGTGCGCAATGTGAAGGTGCGGCCCGCAATCTCGTTTCGGATCGGCGACGAAGTCTTCAGCGGCAACGTGCGCGTGATCACGGATGCGGATGAACGCGAGAAAGTGAACGGCCTGCTCGAACGCAAGTACTGGTTCGCGATTCCGGTGCTTCGGCTGGGACGGTTTCTCGCGTCGATAGGGATCATCCGCGACAACAGCGCCGCCTTCGAGGTCATCCTGGCGGACCGCTAGACCGGCGCCCGGCGATCGCTACGACGGCTATCCGCCGTCGATCAGGCCGCGTTCCATCGAGGCTGGATTTTCTGGCGGCTCAGCACCTCGATCACCCGCGCTGGTTCGCCGAGGTCGCTCCATTGGCATCCTCGAACTGGAAGCACCGCAAGATTGATCGGGCGCCTGACCAGCACGTCCTGAGAGAAATCCGTGGCCTCGATCGAAGCGTACAAGTTCTCGACCGACCGCTCCTCCGAGCTCGTGAGCAGGCTCGAACTCACGCGAGCAAACGCGCGGTAGAGGTCCGGCACCGTCAGCATGACCATTCCCAGCAGCGTGGATAGCCGAGCCACCATGATGAAGCTGTTCCACAGCCACGCGCGATCCAAAAGTCGTTTGGCCGTTTCCGCAGACGGTTTTTCCCAGAACTGATGAACTTCGAAAACGCTCGCACGCGTGGTGGCTATCGGTTGCCCGGGTTTTACCCAGCCATATGCAGTTTCGGCGCTGTCTGCGGCGATACCGAGTAACACCGTCAGCTCGGGTCTGGATCTGACGACCTGGAAGGCCAGATCAACATGGTGCATGAAATGGCGCTCGTCGCTGATGAAGTGGTCGGAAGGGAACAAAGCTACGTATGCGGTGGGCTCCAATTTTGCCAATCGGAGCAGCGAATAGAGAATCGCAGCGCCAGTGCCGCGATTGCCGGGCTGAATCACGAGATTTTGCCGTCGCATGTCTCCGACTAGCGGCCTGTAGTAACGTTCATGCGCGCGATTTACCACGACCAGGATCTGGTCGTCTGTGACGGACAGGCATACGCGACGGCGGGTTTGCTCGATCAACGATGAATCGCCGAGCACAGAGCAGAATTGTTTCGGCCTGCCGTCACCGGCTATCCGCTGCGTCAGCGAAGATAACCGCGCTCCCTCTCCTCCCGCCAAGATGATTGCCCAGCGTCTCTGACTTTCATTGTCGGACTGCATCGGCTGCTCCCTTCGGCGCTAGGGCTGCGCATTGGCGGTTGGAGGTGCCTGCGTTACGACTTTGGCGCGTGTGCCTTCATTCGACGATGCCGGCATCTGAACAATTCAAGCTGGGAGGGAGCTCCGGCTTGAGGATTTTGATGTTGCCGCATCGCAAATCCCCTGGGTATAAGAAGAGAGAATTTATGCTACATTCATGATTTAGATTGTCTGATACATCAATCACGCCCGCTGCGCAACTCCCAGCCCGATTTTCATATCGAAAGAAGCTTCGGACCGCTTCACAGGTAACCCAATTGCCGCGCGCCGAGACGAAGTTGCTCGCGAAATTTCGGATGAGCTATTGCGATCAGCGCCTCGGCTCTATCCGCGGTCGATTTGCCGGTGAGGCAAGCCACTCCATACTCGGTCGCGACATACTGAGTATCAGTTCTTGGATCCGTAGCGGGTCCTCCGATCTTTGGGACGATGCGCGAGATGGCGCCGTCGCCCGCGGTCGAGTACGCGGCGAGAATCGATTTGCCGCCCTTGGATAGCTGAGCGCCGCGCACGAAATCCAACTGGCCGCCGGGAGCGCTGTACTGCTTGCCCATGATCGCTTCGGAGTTGACCTCGCCGTCAAGGCCGACCTCGAGAAACGCGTTGATCGAGATTACGTAATCGTTCTGCCCGATGATGCTGGGGTCGTTCACATAATCAACCGGGCGCGCCTCCATGCTCGAATTGTCGTTGAGAAATTCGTAGAAAGGCTGGTCGCCGGCCGCCAGGGTGTACACGTTCTTGAATCGATTGAGGTTCTTGTACCGGTTGGTGACGGCGCCCGACTGAATCAGCGCCGCCAGCGGCGGTATCATCAGCTCGCTGTGTATGCCCAAATCCTTGCGGCCGTTCAGGGCGGCGCAGACCGCGCTGGGTACTCCGCCGATTCCCACCTGCAGGGTCGCGCGGTCCGGGATCATCTCCACGATGTGCTTGCTGATCACGTTGTCCAACGGGGTCGGCGGCCGGGAAGGCAGCGAGAACAGCGGGCTTTCATTTTCGACAATCGCCGCGACTTCCGAGATGTGCACCGACGAATCGCCGAACACGCGTGGCATCCTGGGATTGACTTCGACAATCAGATTCTTCGCGATTCGTGCGGTCGGGATGGTGTAGTCGGCGTTGGTACCGCAACTGAAGAATCCGCCTTTGTCCATCGGCGCGACCATCATAATGAATGCGTCGATCCCTATTTCGCGCAACACGCGCGGCATCGCGTGGAAATTGCCCGGCATGTAGAAGACCACGCGGCGATTGTCCTGCTGGCCCCGCTCGAACAGCGTTCGTTCGACCATCGTGGGGAAGAATGGATGCGGCTTGATCACGTCCATGTGTTCGTACTTGAGAATCGTGAGGGCGGCGGCTGCAACCGAGTGCGAATAGTAAACGCGAAGCTCCTCGATCTCGCGGCGCTTCACTCGATCCTCGAGCGCTGCCAGCAACGCGGGCGGTTCGCTGAACGCCATGCCCATCGAGAGCGTGCCGCGCGCCGGAATCAACTCCACCGCCGCCGCCGGCGTCATCAACCTGGATTTGTACTCCGTTTCGTACATGTGCTGTCCGTTACCCGGCCCCATCAGCCGGGAATTTCGCTCCGGCGCCGCGAAGCAGGCGTGTAGTGCGTCATCTTCTTGTAGATGGCCATCACGATACTGTAGAACTGCCTGCCGCGCGCGTTCGGATATTCCTCGCGGGCGCGGGCCTTGGCGCGTTCCCACGCGATCTCGTCTTCTGGAGTTTTGACTACGCCAACCGGCATAAGCGTCGTACCTCCCGCTGACTATCCGATTGCACCACTTGGAAGCTGAGGCAAGCCCGGATGACAGTTGACTGAATGGCAATTGAATGGATCGACCGCTCACCCGAATGTTATTGTTCGCGGACGATGTTGTCGCGGCGCCTCACCGGGAAACAGAAGTGGAGCGAGGAACGGCGATATTTCGATTCCGAAGGCCGCCCGCTGTACGGAGTGATGCATCGGGCCGAGCGGCCGGGCGCACCGATCGTGGTCTTCTGCAGCAGCTTTGCCGAGAATCATTGGGAGGCGAGGGCCGCGGCGATATCGGCGCAGGTAATCGCAGCCGGCGGCTACTCGGCCTTCGTGTATGATTCGCGCGCGCACGGTGATTCGGCCGGCGACCTGGAGGACGTCGCGTTCGAGGGTCTGATCGAAGACGCGGTGAACGCCGCGAGCTACGCGCGCAATCGATCCGGGGCGTCGCAGATCGTATGGGTCGGCATTCGGTTTGGCGCGCTGGTTGCCGCGCACGCGATCCGCAGACTTCCCGGCTCAATCGCGCTTGCGCTCTGGGAGCCCGTGCTCGGCGCGCGCGACTATTTTCTCAAGTCGATGCGCCACGTCGTTTATTACCAGATGTCGCAAGGCGAGCGGCCGCCGCTGACGGTCGCTCAGATGAGCGAGCGGCTTGAGCGCGAAGGCAAAATCGCGCTGCTCGGATTCGATCTGTACCGCAAATTCTTCGACAGCGCCGAGCAAGTGGAGCTGCTGGACGCGCTCCAACCATGGCGCGGCCCAACTCTGATCGCGCAGTTTCAGAAGCACTCGCGGCTCTCGCGCGAAAACAACCAGTTGCATGAAACTCTGCTCGGGCGTGGACAAAGCGTGCGTGCCGCGCTGCATCGAGGGCCGGACGGAAGCGACCCATGGTGGACCCCGGAGATAATTGCACAACAGACGGGAGACTGGCTCGATGAATTGGCGTGAAACTCCCGCCACGCTCGGCCGCGCACGCGCAGAGCAGCCGCTTATGTTCACGGGCCCGATAGGCGCTCTCAGCGGAATCTTCACGCCACCGGCGCCCGACGCTTCCCCGGCCAGTGCTTGTGTCGTGTTCCCGGGGTGCCCGCGTTCGGGGCTTCGCCGTTATCCGGTGCTCGCCGCACGAATCCTCGCCGCCGACGGATTCCCGGTTCTGAGATTCGACCTGCGCGGCCACGGCGAGAGCGCCGGCGAGGTTGTCCCGCCGAGCCGCCAGGAGCCGTTCGGTGAAGACGTGGTTGCCGCGATTCGCCACCTGCGTGAAACGCATGGGCAGAATCGATTCATTCTGGCCGGTTACTGCTTCGACGCGCTGAGCGCGCTCAACGCGTTCAAGGACGAGGCCGCCGCCATCGACGGCCTGTTCTTCGCCGTCGCCGCGGTGCTCGAGCAGCGGCCCGGCGGATCGCCCGAAGACGGCCACGCGCGCGCCGGCGCATCGCTCGTGCGCTCGATGCTGCGGCGCGCGCGCGCGCCGAAAATACTGGACAGTTTCGAGATTCCCTTCAGAGCGCTGGCGCGCTCGCAAGCGCGTGCGCTCTTTCTCTACGGAGAGCAGGACCAGCTGCGCGCCGAGTTCCGGATCGCCGAGCAGGTTTTGTTTTCCGAACTCGACGGCGAAGCGCGCGGGCGGCTACAAATAGAGATCCGGCCCGGCTGCATTCACAGCATCGAGGGCCAGCCCGCGGTCATCGAGCGTGCGATATCATGGCTGCGCGAGTTTCATCCCGCGCGAAGCGAGAGCGGCGCTCGGCGCGAGCCGCGCCAGCCGATCTCTCAGGGCGGCTAGCAGAATGCCGGCGATCCCATCTTTTCTCGCTGCAACGGCGTCGCGTCACGGTGCGCGGCCGGCGCTGTCAATGAACGATCGGGTTCTCACTTACCGCGAACTCGACGCCAGCGCGAACCGGGTTGCCAACTCGCTGATTCGCCACGGGGTCCGCAGCGGAGATCGCGTGGCTATCTGGCTGCCAAAGTCGCTCGAAGCGATCATCTCCATCTGGGGCGTTCTCAAGACGGGCGCAGCCTTCGTGCCAGTTGACCCGGGTGCGCCCGCGTCGCGGCTGGCGACCATCGCGCGAGATTGCGAGGTTCGCGCCCTGGTCACGGCGTTGGACCGTGCCGGCGATCTGCACCAGGTATTCGGCGCCATCGCGCCGATGCGCGCGGTTCTCTATACCGGCGACGGCGACGGCCCAATCCCTGCCGCAAGGTGGTCGTGCGCACCATGGAACGAAGTCGCGGCCGAGAGTGCCGAGCCGCCAGTTCACATCGACGATACCGCGCTGGCTCTCGTGCAGTACACTTCGGGTTCCGCCGGGACGCCCAAGGGCGTGATGATTTCGCATCGCGCTCTGGCCGGGCAGGCGGATTGGACCGTAGCCTCGTTCGGGCTTTCGAGCGCGGACCGCATCGCGGGTTACACTCCGCTGAGCAGCGCGATGTCGACGTTCGAGATCTTCGCCGGGGTGCGGGCGGGCGCCACCGTGTATCCGGTCGCGCCGCAAATTGCGCCGTTTCCGGCCGCGGTCGCGAAAAGCTGGAGCGATCAGCGGATCACCGCCGTCTTTGTGGTGCCGAGCGTGCTGCAGATGCTGCTCAGCCGCGGAAACCTCGGCGCGCTCGACTTCTCCAAGCTTCGGATCATCGGGATGGGGGGCGAGCACTTGCCGGTACAGCGGCTCGGCGAGCTGATGCGGCTTTTGCCCCGGGTTCGTTTCGTCATCGCATACGGCCGCACCGAAACCAAGCTTCGCGCCTTGCACGAAGTGAAATTTCCGCCCGAAGAGATCGACACACGCATAATCGGCAAGACCCCGCCGGATACCCGCCTGCTGGTGCTGGGCGAAGATGAAAAGCCGGTCGCGGACGGCGCGATCGGAGAGCTCTGGGTCGCCGGACCGGGGCTGATGCTCTGTTACTACGGACTCCCGGAGATGACCGCGCAGGTGCTGCGAACCGTCAGGCTAGGCCCGAACGAGAGCGTACTCGCGTGCCGCACCGGAGATCTGGTGCGCCGGCACGCTGATGGAACGCTGGAGCTCGTCGGCCGTGCCGATGACCAGATCAAAGTGCGCGGCTACAGGGTTGAAACCGCGGAGATCGAAACCGCACTCTATCGCCATCCGGCGGTTCAGGCGGCGGTGGCGATCGCCGTTCCCGATCCGGAGACCGGCAATCGGCTGAAGGCGGTCGTGGTGCTGAGAAACGGTTCGGAGATCGGTGAACAAACGCTGCGGATTCATTGCGCCGCGGAGCTGGCGCCCTACATGGTGCCCGAGTCAATCGAGTTTCGGGCGAGCCTGCCGCTGATGAGCAACGGCAAAATCGATCGCCGCAGTCTGCGCGAGAGCGCCGCGCGTTCGGCCCCGAGAGCCGATACCGGCGACGGCGGCCGGCGCCGATGAACAGCATCGAAAGCACGATCCGCGAGTTTCTGCTCCAGCTTCCCCGCGCGCGGAAAATCCGCGACCTAAAACCCGGCGACTCGCTGTTCCAACGCGGCCTGCTCGACTCGATGGGAGTCATCAAGACCGTGGCATTTTGCGAGGAGACTTTTGGAATCGAGATCCGCGACGAGGAAGTTATCCCGGAGAATTTCGAAAGCCTGCGCGCCCTGTCGCGGCTGATCAAGCGGGCGCAATCGCGATGAGCCCTGGCTCAGGCTGAATTGCGGATTTGCGCGGTGCGACCGGTGAGCGCACGGGCCAGTCGCGAGGGCAGAAACGTTCGCCCCAGGCGCAGATAATTCCTGAGCCTGAACGGATCGAGCCGGACTGCGTGGATAAAAGCCGCTCGCGCCGAGACCCGGTCGCCCGCACGCATCGCGAGCAGCCCGGTGTAACCCAAAATGCTCCTCGAGGCGCGAAGTCGCGATTGAATCAGCGCATCAGCGGAAACGCCGTAGCGTTCCTGCACCAAGCGCGTGAAGATTTCCGCCGCCTCGCGTACCTCGCGCTGCCTACCGCGCAGCTTTGAAAACCGCGAGGCTCGCCACCTCACCATCGGCTCGGGCAAATAGGCGAAGCCGCCACGCTCGCGCACCAGCATCCAGCAGTAAACGTCCTCGAAGCCGTAGCCGCGGAAGAGTTCCGAAAAGCCCCCGCAATCCTGCAGCACCGAACGCCGCATCAGCACCGCGCTTGGCATGATCGGCCAGAGGCGATGGAGCAACTCGTCGAGCGAGGGCGCGTGCGCCTGGTCAACGCCGATCATGGTGGTGTTCAGCGCGCGTCCGGCCCAATCGACCAGCTCGCAATTGCTGTACGCCAGCACGCAACCCGGGTCCGCGTCGAGCGCCGACGCCGCCTGCTCGAGCATATTGGGATGCCAGCAGTCGTCCGCGTCGAGGAACGCGACGTACTCGCCGTGCGCGAGCCTCAGCCCGCCGTTGCGCGCCGCCGCAATTCCCCGATTCTCCTGCTCGACCACGCCGATGCGCTCGCGGTAACGCTCCAAAACGGCGCGAGTCTGGTCGGTCGAGCCGTCATCCACAACAATTAACTCGAAGTCGCGCAAGCGCTGGGCGAGCACGCTGTCGATCGCGCCGGCGAGGCTGCCCGCCGAGTTGTAAGTGGGAATGATGACGGTCGCCCGCGGCATGACGGCTCGCGATGCTATCAGCTTGGCGGTCGAGGCGACATGAACGCCGCCGCCGCATTGCTCTTTCGGCAGTCTGCTGGATGGATCGGGAGACGCTCCTTCACTACAGGTTTGATAAGTTTGCCGATCGCCGTGGGACCTGCTTGAATTCGCTTCGAGGATGGCACCATGAATCCGGAAATCGAATTGCGCGACCATGTGTTCGTCGGCCCGTTGCGCCGATCCGTGAATGACGCCCGCAATCTCTCGGGGAGCATCCATGATGACGCGATGGCGACCAAGCTCGGGTTTCGCGGCGGCACCGTCGCCGGATCGATCCACTTGGAGCTGTTTCCGCCGATCCTGCTGCGAGCCTTCGGCAAGCGATGGTTTGAACGCGGCACTATCTCGATGTATTTCCTCAACGCGACGACCGACCGTGAAGCGGTCCGCGCGTTCCTAAAAGAGCCGCCCCACGACGCTGCCGACGCGCAGGTCGATGCGTGGATCGAGCGCGATGACGGCATGCGCGTCGCGGAAGGCACCGCGTCCATCGGATGCCCCGACGAGCCGACCGCGTTACTGCGCCGTCCGCTCGATCGATTCGCGGCGGGTCAGTTGCGGATCTTGGGCCGGCTCAAAGTCGGCGATCGCCTTGAGGAATGCGACGCATTCCTGACTAAAGATGCGATAGCCGAACGGATGAAAGTGATCACCGAACCGCTGGAATGGTACGCCAAGCCCTCGCCATGGGGCGGTGCGATCGCCACTCCGGCGGCGATGGTGCACCTTCTATACGCGCAACCGATCGCGACTCTGCACGGCAAGCTCGGCGCGGCGGTGGGCCTGTATGGCGCGATCGAACTGCGCAACATCAACGGCCCGGTCATGGTCGAACGTCCGTACCGCCTTAGCGGGAGTATCGTGGCGCTCGGCCAGAGCCCCAAGACCGAATTCATGTGGTTCGAGAGCGCGCTGGATGAAGCGTCCGGCAAGCGCATCGCCGAGATGCGGATGCTGCTGCGCTTCATGAAGGCGTCGTCGCCGCTGTACCAGGACGCCAGCGCAAGCTGACCGGCGGCGCGCGTCGATCACGCGCCGCCCATGTGCCGCTCGTAAGCCCAGTCTTCGGTTCTCAGGTAGGTCACGAGCGCAGTGGCGATCGCCATCCGGATCGGTTCCGGCGGCCACGGAATCACTGTTCGATCGACGAACGGGCAATCCAGTTCGCTTTTGCGCTCCAGCATCATGTCGCGCAGCACCTTCGCGTTCAGGTGACTCATCGAGACGCCGTGGCCGATGCAGCCGAGCGCGTAAGCTGCGCGATGGTCGCCCAGATAGCCGATTGCGGGGGTAAGATTGGCCGTCACTGAAAACGGCCCGCCCCATCGATGGGTGATCCGAACCCCGCGCAGCGACGGGAACAGGAAGCCGATGTGCTCCTCGAGATGCCGCCACGCGGACTCGGAGCGATCCGCCTCGAGGCTGTTCGCCCAGGTGATTCCAACTGGACCGCCGCCCATCACCAGGCGATGGTCGGGCGTCAGCCGATAATAGTGGATGAGATTGCGCGCGTCCTCGATCCCCTCGTACCCCTTCCATCCGATCGGCGCGAGCTGCTCGTCACTCAGCGGCTCAGTTGCGATCATGTAGGTGAAGGCGGGCACTTGCTTGCGCTTGAGCTCGGGGAACAGGTGCGAGTAGGCATTGGTCGCGAACACCAGCTTGGTGGCGTTAACCGCTCCGCCCGGAGTTGTCAGCCTGAACCTGGGCCGCGAGGTGATTTCGAGCACCGGGGTCTCTTCATAAACCGACGCACCCGCTTTGAGCGCGATCCGCTTGTCCTCGCGCACCAATTGCGCCGGATTCACCAGCACCAGCCGCGGTTCCCACATCGCGCCCAGATAGCGTTCCGAGTTGACTCGGGCGCGCACTTCGTCGCGGCCGATCCAATCGATCCCGCTGAAGCCCAGCGACTTGACGAGCGTGATGTCGTGCTGGAGACGGCGAATGTAGCCCGGCGTCGTAGCGACGCGCAGGAAGCCGGGGCGAATACGGCTGCACTGGAGCTTTTCATCCAGGATTAGCTGGTCCAGATTATCGACCGCCTGCTCCATGTACGCGTGCGCCTGTTTGAGAAATTGCTTCCCGCGCAGCTTCGCGGTCGTGCCCAGCCCAAGCCCGATCATCGTCATCGCGAACGAGCCATTGCGCCCGCTCGCGCCGTAGCCGACGGTCTTGGCTTCGAGCACCGCGACCTTGAGCGCCGGGTCAGCGCGCCTGAGTTCGCGCGCGGTGGCAAGGCCGGTGAAACCACCGCCGATTATCGCCACATCGGCGTCGATTTCACCCTTGAGCGGCGGCTCGGGCGTGTACGGCCCGTAAGTGTCGAGCCAAAGCGAGAGCGGCGAGTCCGGCAGGGATTTTGTGGTCATGACTGATTTTCTTCGCTCCAAATATGCTTGTCTTTATATGCTTGTCTTTCGGCCTGGCTTGCAACCGCTGCGACGGTGGATCGCCGGCGCGCCGGGCTTGACCCGTCGGCTGGCTCGCACCGGCAGCGCGCGCACTCAGGCTCCGTCTCAGGCCGTGGTCCGGGCGAAATGATCGGCGATCACTTTCGCCACGCAGCAAGTCACCTTCTTCGCGGTCGGGATGTGGAGAAACTCGTTGGGCCCATGTGCATTGGCGTGAGGTCCCAGCACCCCGGTGATCATAAATTGCGCGCGTGGAAACCTCTCGCCCAGCATCCCCATGAATGGAATCGTGCCACCTTCGCCCATGTACGCAACCGGATTGCCGAAGTAGTCGTTCGAGGCCGCCTCCAGGCTGCGCTCGAGCCACGGCGCAAGTTCCGGCGCATCCCATCCGCTGGAGCCCCAGTTCGCATTGAAACTCACTTTGCATCCATACGGCGGATCTTTCTCCAAGATGCTTTTCAGCTTCTGCGACGCGATCCTTGCGTCCACGGCCGGCGGCAGCCTGAGCGACACACTCACCGCCGTCCCCGCGCGCATCACGTTGCCGGCGTTGCCGGTCGGCGGCAGCCCGTCCGCGCCGATGATCGAGAGCGCGGGCCGCCACGTGCGGTTCAGGATCAGCTCCATCGTATCGCCGCTTACCGGACGCGCGTGTTCGACCCATGGAAATTTCGCGCTGAGGCCGTCGCCGAGCACCGCCGCCGCGGCCGCCGCCTGCTTGAGGCGCGCCGCGGGAATCGACGCGTAGAATTCCTCGCCAAGCACGCTGCCCGTCGCCTCATCCTCCACCCGGCTTAACAACTGGCGCACGATGCGGAAGCTGTCGGGCACGACTCCGCCGGCGTCGCCCGAATGCACGCCCTCCGTGAGCACCTCGACCCGGAGTTTCCCGCCAACCAGCCCCCGCAGCGAAGTTGTCAGCCAAAGTTGATCGTAGTTGCCGCATCCCGAGTCCAGCGCGATGCACAGGCTCGGCTGCCCGATGCGCGCTGCCAGATGCCCGATGTAGTGCGAGAGATCGAAGCTGCCGCTTTCTTCGCAAGCCTCGATGATCACCACGCATCGCGCGTGCCGAATCGAGTTCGCCTGCAGCGCGCCGATCGCGCCCACGCACGCAAACATCGCGTACCCGTCATCGGCGCCGCCCCGCCCGTACAAACGCTCGCCCTCGAGCACCGGCTGCCACGGGCCCAGCCCTTCGCGCCATCCCGCCATCTCGGGCTGCTTGTCCATGTGCCCGTAAAGCAGCACGCAGTCCTCGGAGTCGCCGGGGATTTCGATGAACAGCAGCGGGGTGCGGCCTTCGAGCCGCACCACTTCCAGCTTCATGCCGCGAACGGGCTGGCGGCGCGCCCAATCCTCGAAGCGTGCGGCGACGCGGTCCATGTGACCGTGCGCTTTCCAGTCGCGATCGAACGCGACCGACTTGTTGGGGATACGAATGTACTCGGCCAGCTCGGCGACTATCGATTCATCCCAAAGCCGCTCGACGTGAGTTCGGATCGATGCTTTTTCCATAACCAAAGCCTGCGCCGGAAAATTTCGATTCGGCCCAATGTTATCGCCCGGCGCATCCGTCGAGGAAGATCGAGGTGACAATATCGACCGCGCGCTCGGGGGTGGTGTACTCGCGGCCGTAGCGGTTGATCCCGCGCATCATACCCAGCAGCGATTCGGCCGCGATTCGAGTGTCGAGACCCGCCCTGATCGCACCGCGCTTGATCCCGTCGTCGAGAACTCCGCTGATCAATCGCGCGAGCTCGTTGCGCTGAGCTTGATACTGGCGCTCCTGCGAGGGCCGCAACGCCTTGGGATCGCGCAGCAGGGCGAAGAACTGGCGCCGGCCCCAGAAGAATCTCAGAGAATGACCGACGATCGTCGCGATTTGCTCGCGCATCGACTTGCATCCCGCCAGCGCCGCGCGAATTTCGTGCTGCAATTCCGTGAATCCGTCGATTACCGCGGCCGCGTAGAGCTCCTCTTTCGATTTGAATTGGCGGTAAACGCTGCCCTTTCCGATCCCGGCGTGAGCGGCGACCTCGTCGATCAACACCAGCTCGAATTCCCGTTCGGCAAACAGTTCCGCGGCGCTCAGCAGGATCCTTTCGCGCAGGAATGGCGTTGACGGCCTGCCACGGCTGTTTTTGCGGCGAATCGGCGGCGAAACCGCCTCGCGCTTGACCCTCACGATTGGAAACCTGCCATCGCTAAATTCGTAGAAGCGTAGACGCCTCCAGGGACCTGATCTGAAATATGGACTGGCGGGTCCAAAATTGCAACAATAGACCTTGGATTGGTATTCGCCTGCTTGGATACGAGTCCCCCGGAGAACATGATGGATTCAGACGCCCCCACGACCGGAAAACCTAACGCCTCGCAATTTATCCAGGATGCTGAAGTGCGCACTCGGCTCGACAAAGTTATTCAACCATGGCGGCTGCGGCTGATCGTTTTGGCCGCCGCGGTCGTTGGCGTTTACTTTCTTATCGCCCGCAGCCGCCCGGATTCTTCCACCCAGGCGCCTCCAAGCGCGGTGCACATGGTCGTCCCGGTCGCAGCAGTGCCGGCCAAGCTCGGCGATATGAACCAGTACATCTCTGCGATCGGAACGGTGACGGCATACAACACGGTCACCGTCAAAAGCCGGGTGGATGGACAGCTCGACAAGGTGAATTTTACCGAGGGGCAGTTAGTTAAGGCCGGCGATCTGCTGGCTGAGATCGATCCGCGTCCCTACCAGGTGCAGCTCGCCCAGGCTGAGGGCACGCTCGCGAAGGACCTGGCGTCGCTCGAAAACGCCAAGGTTCTCCTCGCACGCGACCAGGAACTCTATAACCAAAGGGTCCTCGCGCGTCAGGACCTCGACAACCAGCAAGCGGCGGTCGGACAGTACGCCGGTTCGATCGAGAGCGATAAGGGCGCCGTGGACAACGCCAAGCTTCAGTTGGTTTACAGCCGCATCACTTCGCCGATCACCGGCCGGGTGGGACTGCGGTTGGTCGACGCGGGCAATATCATTCATGCGACCGACGCAACCGGTCTGGCGGTGATCACGCAGCTTCAGCCGATCGCGGTCGATTTCGGCATTCCGGAGGACGATCTGCCAAGCCTTGAGACCGCGATGAAGGCCAACCCCCAGTTGCCGGTTGAGGCTTACGACCGCGACTTCAAGCACAAGCTCGCGGCGGGAACCCTGCTCACCACCGACAACCAGATCGATCAGTCCACCGGCACGATCAAGCTCAAGGCGTCCTTTCCCAACCAGGACAGCTCGCTGTTTCCAAATCAATTCGTCAACGCGAAGCTGCTCGTCAATACCTTGCACGATGCGATTATGATCCCGGCGGCCGGCCTTCAGCGCAGCCAGCAAGGTTCGTTTGTATATGTCGTCAAGCCCGACCAGACCGTCGAGATGCGCGGCGTGACCGTGGCCGCAACCCAGGGTGACGTGATCGCCATAGCCAAGGGTCTTGCCGCCGGCGACCTTGTCGTCACCGACGGAGTGGACAAGCTCCAACAAGGGTCGCACGTCAGTGTTCAGACTGCGGCCATACCGCCGGCGAGTACTCCGTGAGTCTTTCGCGCCCGTTCATACTCCGGCCGGTTGCAACTTCGCTGCTGATGGTCGGGCTGATGCTGGCCGGGCTGGTCGCCTACGGCCAGCTCCCCGTGTCGGCGCTGCCGCAGGTCGATTATCCGACCATCCAGTGTATGACGTTTTATCCGGGCGCGAGTCCGGACGTGATGGCGTCGTCGGTCACGGCGCCGCTCGAGCGCCAATTCGGCGAGGTACCCGGGCTTACTCAGATGACCTCGAACAGCTCGTTCGGCAGCTCGGTCATCACGCTGCAGTTCGACCTCAACTTGAACATTGATGTGGCCGAGCAGGAGGTACAGGCGGCGATCAACGCGGCCGCGACCTACCTGCCCGCGGACCTCCCCAACCCGCCCGTTTACAGCAAGACCAATCCGGCCGACGCGCCTATCCTCACCCTGGCACTGACCTCAAGGGAACTGCCGCTCCCGCAAGTCGAAGACCTGGCCGATACGCGCCTGGCCGAGAAGATCTCCCAGCTGCCCGGTGTGGGTTTGGTGAGTATCGGCGGCGGCCAGAAACCTTCGGTCCGCATTCAGGCCAACCCGACCTCGCTCGCGTCGTATGGGATGACGCTCGAGGACCTGCGCGCCGCCATCGCGAGCGCCAACGTCAACGAGGCCAAGGGCAACTTCGATGGCAAGCAGCAGGCTTACACCATCGGCGCCAACGACCAGCTCCTGACCGCCAAGGACTACCTGCCGCTGATCGTCGCTTATCATAACGGCGCACCGGTCAAGCTGTCCGATGTCGCGGGCGCCATCGACGACGCCGAGAACGTCAAGGCCGCGGCGTGGATGAACACCACGCCGGCCGTGATCCTCAACGTTCAGCGCCAGCCCGGCGCCAACATCATCGCCGTCGTGGACCGGATCAAGGCCCTGATGCCGCGCTTGCAGGCGTCGCTGCCCTCGTCGGTGAAAATCGAGATCCTTACAGATCGCACCACCTCGATTCGCGCCTCCGTACAGGACGTGCAGTTCGAGCTGATGCTGACGGTGGCGCTGGTAGTGATGGTCATCTTCCTGTTTCTGCGCAGCCTGTCGGCCACGATCATTCCCAGCATCGCGGTTCCGCTCTCGCTGATCGGAACCTTCGGCGTGATGTACCTGCTCGGCTACAGCCTCGACAACCTCTCGCTGATGGCGCTCACGATTTCTACCGGCTTCGTCGTCGACGACGCGATCGTGATGATCGAAAACATCTCGCGCTTCATCGAGGAAGGTGACCCGCCGCTTCAGGCCGCGCTCAAGGGCGCCGAGCAGATCGGCTTCACCATTCTCTCGCTGACCATCTCGCTGATCGCGGTGCTGATTCCGCTGCTGTTCATGGGCGATATCGTCGGCCGGCTGTTCCGCGAGTTCGCGGTCACGCTGGCGGTGACGATCCTGATGTCGGCGATCGTCTCGCTGACGCTGACGCCGATGATGTGCGCCAAGCTACTGCGCCACAAGCCCGAGCGCGAGCAGACCTGGTTCTATCGCAGGTCGGAGAAGGTGTTCAAAGACACAATCGCGCTTTACGGCCGAACGCTCGAGTGGGTTCTCCAGCGTGAAACCGAAACGCTGATTGTCGCGATCAGCACCCTGGTCCTGACCATCGTGCTCTACATCGTCGTGCCCAAGGGCTTCTTCCCGGTGCAGGACACCGGCGTTATCCAGGGCGTTTCCGAAGCGCCGCAGAACGTATCGTTCGCCGCGATGGTGCGCGGCCAGCAGGCTTTGGCGCGGATCATCTTGCAGGACCCGGCGGTGCAGAGTCTCTCGTCGTTTGTCGGGATCGATGGCACCAACACCACCGTCAACAGCGGACGAATACTGATCAACTTGAAACCGCTCGAGCAGCGGATGGTGGACATCTCCACGGTTATCAACCGCTTGCAGCCCAAGCTGGCCGCCGCCCAGGGGATCACGCTCTTTTTGCAGCCGGTGCAGGACCTCACGGTCGAAGACCGCGTCAGCCGCACGCAGTATCAGTACAGCCTCGAAGACCCAAGCGCCGACGAATTGGTTCTCTGGACCGGCAAACTCGTGGATAAGCTCAAGACGCTGCCCGCGCTGCGCAACGTCGCCACCGACCAGCAGAATGGCGGCCAGCAGGAGCATGTCGTCATCGATCGGCTGACGGCCTCGCGCCTCGGTATCACCCCAAATCTGATCGACAACACCTTGTACGACGCCTTCGGACAGCGGCAGGTGTCAACGATTTTCACCCAGCTCAATCAGTATCACGTGGTGCTCGAAGTGGCGCCCGAGTTTCAAAACAGTCCCCACGCGCTTGACGACATCTATATCCGCTCGACCGCCGGCGGTGAGGTCCCGCTCTCCGCCTTCACCCACTTCGAAGCCGGTTCGGCGCCGCTTGCCGTCAACCATCAGGGCCAGTTTCCCTCAGTTACAATCTCGTTCGATCTCGCGCCCGGCTACTCGCTCGGCGACGCGGTCTCCGCCATCGACCAGGCGCGCCGGGAAATCGGGATGCCCGCAAGCATCGAGGCTGCGTTCCAGGGCACCGCCGCAGCGTTCCGTGCGTCGTTGACCAACGAGCCGCTGCTAATCCTTGCGGCGCTGATCACCGTGTACATCGTGCTCGGCGTCCTTTACGAGAGTTACATCCACCCGGTCACGATTATCTCGACCCTGCCCTCGGCCGGGGTCGGCGCGATCCTCGCTCTGATGATCTGCCGTACCGACCTCAGCGTGATCGCGCTCATCGGCATCATCCTGCTGATAGGTATCGTCAAGAAAAACGCAATCATGATGATCGACTTCGCACTCGAGGCTCAGCGCAAGGACGGCAAGCCGCCGCGCGAGGCAATCTACCAGGCCTGCCTGCTCCGCTTCCGGCCCATCATGATGACCACGATGGCGGCGTTGCTCGGCGCGTTGCCGCTCGCGCTGGGAACCGGCGTCGGCTCCGAGTTGCGCCGCCCGCTGGGGATTGCGATCGTCGGCGGCCTGCTCGTCAGCCAGGTGCTCACGCTTTACACGACCCCGGTGATCTTCCTGACCTTCGACCGCATGGCGGCGCAATTTGCCAAATGGCGGGCAGGGGATGCCATTGCGGAGACCGTCCCGGCTCGAGCCTCATGAACATTTCCGAACCTTTCATAAGGAAGCCGGTCGCCACCACGCTGCTGACCATCGCGCTCGCGCTCGGCGGCGCGATCGCCTTCCGGCTGCTTCCGGTTTCGCCGTTGCCGCAGGTCGAGTTCCCGACCATTCAGGTCCAGGCGGCGTTGCCCGGTGCGAGTCCGGAGACGATGGCTTCGTCGGTGGCGACTCCGCTCGAGCGCCAGTTCGGCCGTATCGCGGGTCTGACGGAACTGACTTCGACCAGTTATCTCGGCGCCACCAGCATAGTTTTGCAATTCGACCTGAACCGCAGCATCGACGCCGCCGCGCGCGACGTGCAGGCCGCGATCAATGCCGCGGCCGGGCAACTGCCTTCAACTCTGCCGAGCAAGCCGACCTATCGAAAGGTCAATCCCGCCGATGCGCCGATCCTGATTCTCGGGCTGACCTCGGACACGATGCGCCCGGGGATGATGTATGACGCGGCTGATTCAATCCTCCAACAGAAACTCTCGCAAATAGATGGCGTCGGCCAGGTGGTGGTCTTCGGAAGCGCGTTACCCGGGGTCCGTGTCGAACTCAATCCAACCCAGATGACCAACCTCGGCGTCGGTCTCGAGGATGTGCGAACGGCGCTGGCCGCCGCCAATGCGAACCGGCCCAAGGGCGAAGTTGCGAACGCGAGCCAGACCTGGGGGCTGAGCACCACCGATCAGCTGCTCAAGGCCGAGGACTACCAGCCGCTGATCGTTCGTTACCGCAATGGCTCCGCGGTTCGGCTTTCCGATATCGCATTGGTCAGGGACTCGGTCGAGAACGTCCGCGCCGCAGGGATGCTCGATGGCAAGCCCGTCATCGGCGTTATCATTTTCCGCCAGCCGGGCGCCAACATTATCGATACGGTCGATCGAGTTTACGCCGCGCTGCCCCAGTTGCGCGCCTCGATCTCCCCCGCAATCAAGCTCTCCGTGGTCATGGACCGTACGACCACCATCCGCGCTTCGGTGCGCGACGTTGAGTTCACGCTGTGCATTTCCATCGCGCTCGTGATCCTGGTGGTGTTCCTGTTCCTGCGTAACCTGCGCGCCACGTTGATTCCGGGGATCGTCGTTCCGCTGTCCCTGGTCGGAACATTCGGCATCATGTACCTGCTCGGCTACAGCCTCGACAACCTCTCGCTGATGGCGCTTACGATTTGCACCGGTTTTGTGGTTGACGACGCAATTGTCGTTATCGAGAACATTTCCCGCTACCGCGAACAGGGGATGGCGCCGTTCGAAGCCGCGATCAAGGGCGCTGCGGGCATCGGCTTCACCGTGATCTCGATCAGCGTCTCGCTGGTCGCGGTCTTTATCCCGATTTTGCTGATGTCCGGAATCGTCGGCCGCCTGTTCCGCGAATTCGCGGTTACCTTGTCGGCCGCGGTCCTAGTTTCATTGGTCATTTCGCTCACCACGACGCCAATGATGAGCGCGCAGCTGCTCAAGCCACACGGCCAGGAGAAACATAACCGCTGGTACCTCGCGAGCGAGCGATTTTTCAAAGGGATGCTCGACCGTTATGAGAGCAGTCTGTTGTGGGTTCTGGACCATCAGCCGTTTACTCTGACGGTCGCGCTCGCGACACTCGGGTTGAGCATTTTTCTTTTCAGGGTCGTGCCCAAGGGATTCTTCCCACAGCAGGATACGGGACGCCTGATGGGTGCGGTGCAGGCCGACCAGGACACTTCATTCCAGGCGATGCATGATCGGCTTACCCAACTGGTCATCACGATTGATAAAGACCCGGCCGTGGACAACGTGATCGCATTCACCGGAGGCAATGGCGCAACCAATACTGCGAACATGTACATCGGTCTCAAGCCCCTGAGCCAGCGGAAGATCAACGCCGATCTGGTTATCGCGCGCATCCGCAAGGAGGTCTCCCACGTCCCCGGCGTCAATCTCTATCTGCAGGCCACCCAGGACCTGCGCATCGGCGGCAGAGGCAGCAACGCGCAATATCAGTTCACTCTGCAGAGCGACGACCTCAACGAGCTCAACCAATGGGCGCCCAGGGTGCTCAAGAAATTGCGCACCGTTCACATTCTCACCGACGTCAGCAGCGACCAGCAGAACAGCGGCCTTGAATCCAACGTCGTCGTCGATCGTGACACCGCCTCGCGCCTTGGTCTCTCGCAGCAGGTGATCGACGATACGCTCTACGACGCCTTCGGGCAGCGGCAAGTGTCCACGATGTACACGCCGCTCAATCAGTACCATGTCGTGATGGAGGTCGCGCCGCAGTTCTGGCAGAACCCGGAGTCGCTCAGCCAGATCCACGTGATGTCCAAAACCGGCCAGTTGGTCAAGCTCAACACCTTCACCCACTTCGCCAACGATACGACCGCGCTTGCCGTCAATCACCAGGGACAGTTTCCGTCGGTGACGATCTCGTTCAATCTCGCGCCGGGCGTCGCGCTGGGCGATGCGGTTGACGCGATCACGCAAGCCGAGGCGCAGATTCACCTGCCCGCCGGCATTCGCGGAACATTCCAGGGGACCGCGCAGGCGTTCCAGGACTCGCTCAAGAACGAAGGTTTCCTCATCGCTTTCGCACTGTTCGCCGTGTACATCGTGCTCGGCATTCTTTACGAAAGTTACATCCATCCGATCACGATTCTCTCGACCCTGCCCTCGGCCGGCGTCGGCGCGCTTCTCGCACTGCTCCTGTTCCACGTCGATCTCAGCGTGATCGCGCTGATCGGAATCATTCTGCTGATAGGCATCGTCAAGAAAAACGCAATCATGATGATCGACTTCGCGCTCGAGGCTCAACGCGGCGAGGGCAAGTCGCCCCACGACGCGATCTACGAAGCGTGCGTGCTGCGCTTCCGCCCGATCATGATGACCACGGCCGCCGCGCTGCTCGGCGGGTTGCCGCTCGCGCTGGGCACCGGTACCGGCTCCGAGATGCGCCGCCCGCTTGGCATCGCGATCGTTGGCGGACTGCTCGTGAGCCAGGTGCTGACGCTCTACACGACGCCGGTGATCTATCTGTATATGGACCGGGTCAGCGCAGGATGGTCGAGGTTGTGGCGCCGGATCATCCGCCGCTCACCTGCCGCGCCGGCCGACTCCCGCGCATGATCCGCGTGGCTATTTAGACCTGATAGCCGCTTGATTAGCTACTTAGTAGTGGTGGCGGGCGCTCTGTCACCCAGTTGGTCGCCTGATCGTATGCATGCGCCAGTTGCATGCAGGCCAGCTCCGCGTGATTCGGCCCTACAATCTGAATGCCCATCGGCAACCCACGTTCGTTGAACCCGGCTGGTGCGCTGAGCGCCGGGCAGCCCGACATCGAGATCGGAATCATCACTTCCATCCAGCGATGGTAAGTATCCATGGATACGCCGCCGACCTCCTTGGGCCAATGTATCGCCGCGTCAAACGGGAAAACCTGGCCCGCGGGCGCGATCATGAAATCATACTTCTCGAAAAATCTGCGCACCGCTTGATACCACGCCGTGCGCACCGACAACGCGTCCGCGATTTCCAACGCGCCGGCCTTGAGGCCGCCCTCGACCTCCCACTGCAGTTCGGGTTTCATCAGCGCGCGCCTGGCGGGGTCAGCGTATGGTCCGTTGAGCATCGCTGCAATCTGCCACGCCCGAATCTTGCACCAGCTGTTCCACACCGGCTCCAGCGGATAATCGGGTATCGCGGGTTCGACCGTGCATCCGAGCGCCTCGAACACCTTGAGCGCGCCTTCGCAGAGATCGAGCACGCCGGATTCGAACGGGAGGTGTCCGCCAAAGTCTCCGACCCATCCGATACGCGTCCCTTTGAAGTCGCGCCCGAGCGGCCCCGCAAACTCGGCCGGGTCCTGGCGAATCGAAAGCGGCGTGCGCGCGTCGTATCCGGCAATCACCGACAGGAGCATCGCGAGTTCCGGCACCGTCCGCGCCATCGGGCCGTGCACCGAAATCGAGGGCATGAAGACCTCGTTGAACAACGATGGAACCCGGCCAAACGAAGTTCGCAGTCCGAACACATTGTTGAACGCTGCCGGATTTCGGAGCGACCCGCCGTTATCGCTGCCGTCTGCAACCGGCACCATCCTGAGCGCGACCGCGACGGCCGCGCCGCCGCTGCTGCCGCCGCACGTCTTTGATTCATCGTAGGCATTGAGCGTAGTGCCAAAGACGGGATTGTAGGTTTGCGATCCCAATCCGAACTCCGGAACGTTGGTTTTCCCGATAATGATTCCGCCCGCATGCCTGATTCGCTCGACCAGGATCGAGTCCGCCGCCGGAACAAAATTTTTCAGTATTGGCGAGCCCATCGTGGTGCGGATGCCCCTGGTCGGCTCGAGATCCTTGATCGCATGCGGAAAGCCGTGCATCCAGCCGAGATGTTCGCCGCGAGCCAGTTGCGCGTCGCGAGTTCTGGCCTGGTCCAGCAGATCCTGCCGAGGCAAGAGCGAAACGATCGCGTTGACGCGCGGGTTCAGCCGCTCGATATGATCGAGATATGCATTCATCACCTCGACGCACGAGACCTGCTTCGACTTGATCGCGTTCGAAAGTGCGGTTGCACCAAGGTTCACAATCTCAGGGGTTGCGGCCGTCTTGTTCATGATTTCGTTATTTCGCGCCCGCGATCTGAGGTTCCAGCACGCAGCTCTGGATCTCGGTCTGCGCCGCATCGGTGTCGATGGGATTCAGATGAGGAATGGCGGTCAGCATGCCCCATCCAAGTTCCTCTCTGATGTAGTAGGCCCGCGGCTCGGTCTGGATTTCTACTTCGTCGGCGGTGTCGGTCTGAATGCTGCAAACGACCTTTTCCCCGGCGGGAACGACGAAGGCATGATAGCCGCCGGGACCGATCCGCGCCGTGTCCTCACCGCAGGTGACCGCAGGGCGAAGCGCCGACGACCCGTAGCTGTAAGGCCGGTACACGTAAATCACCGCGTTGCCCGGAGGCGTCGGGATTTTTTCAAACGGTTGGCCCTGGACCGCGCATCCGACTCCGGCAATGCCGGCGACGCCGAGCAAAAGTACCAGAAGCCGGCGATTCATTGGCCGACGGAAGCGGTTGGGGATTTGCCCGCGCGGGCGACGGCGTCCGCCAGCCTGGCCTCATCGCGATAGAGCTTTTGATCGATCCTGTTCCTGACCGCGGCGCGAGCAGCGTCGTCCACCTCCTTGTGGGTGGGCTGCGAGTACATGTTGTACGATTTCGAGACGTGCTCCTTGGCCGTGTAGTCGCCGAGTATCCGGTCGCCGTCGCTGATCGACAATGAGGCGAACGCGGTCACCCCGATATCGCCCAGCGGAGCACCGGCCAGATTGGCCGGGTCGAGCGCGGAAACAATCAGCGGGACGTGATAGTCGTCATGCGTCAATTCCTCGCGATAGCTGAAGGTTACCGATGAAGTGATCGATAGGGACATCGCCACCGCAGGTGGAAGTTCAGCCGGATCCCCGGCGATCAAGCGGCCCTTGAACGGCAACGGATGCGCCGGCTCGTCGCTGACCTTGGGCGCGATTACAAGTTGCGATTGCGACCCGCTGGCGGGTTGCGGTTGCGATTGATCCGGCTGCTGAGTGCTGCATCCGAACATGGTGGTCGCAGCAAAAAGCGCCGCGAGAGCAAGTGTATGTCTCATGGCATCGCGGCGGCTCGAGCCGGGTGGTCGGGAATCGCCGATTCAATCCCTCGCGCCGCCATATAGCAATAGTATCAGAAAATTCCGCCCGGCCTTACGACGCCGCTGGCGATATAGACGGTGCCGCCGAGCATCTGTTCCAACTTGAGCCGCGACACCAGCGGCTCGAGATGGCTCCACGGACGCGTGAGGCCCTCGAGCGTGCTCGTCGAACGCATCGCGGCGTTCCACACCAGGATATTCAGCGGCATCGCCCAAACAGGCGCCCACTTGAGTCCTGCCGCCACGATTCGCGCACCCGGCTTGAGATGCCTGACGACGTTGGCGAGCGCCTTGGGCGTGCGCATTATGTCGTGCGTGAAATGAAACAACGCCGCGTCCGCCACCAGCGGTATGGCGGCTTCCTCGACCGAGGCCGAGATGAGCACGACGTTTTTCCAGCCGTTCTCGGCCGCCCGCGCGCGCGCCCGCTCGAGCATCTCGGGGCTCTGCTCGATTCCGACGATCGAGCCTTTGCGCCCGACCAGACCTTCCAGGGCCGCAAAACTCAGCCCGGTGCCGCAGCCGACATCCAGAACCCGGTCGCCGTGTTTCAGGCGCAGCAGATCGATCGCGCGTTGGCGCACGGGCTCGAACAATGCGAGCTCGAGATCGTAGATGCGGGCGCGCGAGCGATATTGGCGGAGCGCGGCGGAGCGGCTGGGCGTGAGCAATTGCGTGAGCCATTGAAATGGTTGCGAAGGGTCGCCGGGACGGGTGTCCATTTTTGGAGCCTCGCATTACCGAGTATCACGAACGCGCCCCGACATCGTGCGTGCGGCGCATCGACCGAATCGACACTAATGCGCCGTTTTGATAGTTAAAACTGCCTTTTTGTAAAGGTCGCGTGATTAAATGCTGCCTGTTACAAAATAGTGCAATCCCTGCGATCATTGTCGAAGCGCCGGCGGATTGGGTCTATGAGCAAGCGGATATGGGTTGTAGCGATCGTTCTGGCGATCGGTGGGATGGCTCTGAGCAGCCTTCCGATCTCGGCGCGGGCGCTTTCCGGCGCAAGCTCGGCGCCGGCTCAGATTACGGACCCGATCAACGACAATGACGTTGTCGCGGTCCCGGGCAATATCCGTCCCGAGGCAACGGCCGCCAACGATCGCGGGCGCGTGCCCGACGATTTTCCGCTTGACCATCTGTTCCTACTGCTCCGGCGCTTGCCAGAGCGCGAGCGCGCACTGGAGCAATTGCTCGGCGAGCTCGAAGATCCAAACTCGCCAAATTATCACCATTGGCTGACCGCGGATGAGTTTGGACGGCGTTTCGGCGCCAGCACGCGGGACATCGACACGATTGCCGCATGGCTTCGAGCGCACGGGTTCCGAGTGAATTACATTTATCCGAGCGCAATGCTGATCGATTTTTCGGGGACTGCCGGATCGGTACTCGACGCCTTCCACACCGAGATTCATTCGATTTCGGCAAACGGTAAAAGCCATTTCGCCAATATGAGCGATCCCGCCATCCCGGCCGCGCTCGCGCCGGCCGTAGTCGGAGTCGTGTCGCTGAACAACTTCATGCCGCGTCCGATGAACAAGCGGCGCGCCGACTACACGACCGGCGGCGGTGCTCATCTGGTGGTGCCCGCTGACCTTGCCACCATCTATGACTTCAATCCGCTATTCGCCGCGGGATACACGGGCACCGGACAGATGATCGTAGTGGTCGAGGACACCGACGTTTACAACTACCCGGGGGATTGGAATAAGTTCCGGTCCACGTTTGGCCTGGCCAGCGCATACCCAGCCGGCTCTTTCACGCAGGTCCATCCAGTCCCCGGCACCTTTGGCATTGGCGGCGCCGGCACCTGCACCGATCCTGGAGTCAACAGCGACGACGGCGAAGCGGCCATCGACGTGGAATGGGCCAGCGCGGCGGCGCCCAACGCGGCGATCGAACTGGCCTCGTGCGCCGACACCAGCAACTTCGGCGGATTCATCGCGTTGCAAAACCTGATCAGCGAATCTGACACCCCGCCCGCGATAGTGAGCATCAGCTATGGAGAGGCCGAGACGGAGCTGACCGCAAACGGCAACGCCTACATCAATTCCCTGTATCAGCAGGCGGCGTCCGAGGGCGTCTCGGTATTCGTGTCGTCGGGCGATGAGGGCGCAGCGAGCGCCGACGCGGGCGCGAAGGTGGCGACGCACGGCATAGCAGTGAGCGGATTCACCTCGACACCGTATAACGTCTCGGTGGGCGGCACCGATTTCGGCGACACTTACGCGGGTACGGAAAGCAGCTATTGGGGATCGGCGAGCAGCAACAGCTCGACCTATGGATCCGCGCTCTCCTATGTTCCGGAAATCCCCTGGAACGACTCGTGCGCCGGTGATTTACTCGCTACGTTCGAGGGCTATTCCTCGCCGTTGGGTTCCGCTGGATTCTGCAACAGCACGCCGGGAAAGTCATTCCTGACCACCGCGTCGGGAAGCGGAGGACCGAGCGGCTGCGCAACTGGAACCCCGTCCACCAGCGGTGTCGTGAGCGGAAGCTGCGCCGGTTATAGCAAGCCCCCGTGGCAATCGATTTTTGGCAATCCCGCCGACGGAGTGAGAGACATTCCCGACGTTTCACTGTTCGCCGCGAACGGATTGTGGGGACACTACTACGTAGTCTGCTATTCGGATCCGGCGTATGGGGGCGTCTCGTGCTCGGGAGTTCCTGATACCTGGGCCGGATACGGTGGAACGTCGATTTCCTCGCCGATAATGGCGGGAGTCCAGGCGCTCATCAATCAGCGTACTGCGAGCCGCCAGGGAAACCCCAATCCAACTTACTATTCGCTCGCTGCGGCAGAGTACGGCGCCAGCGGTAGTCCGTTGTGCAATTCGAGCTTGGGAAACGCCGCCAATCCATCGTGCATCTTTTACGACGTCACGCTCGGCGACATGGACGTCGATTGCACGGGCACCAATAACTGCTACAAGCCGTCGGGCACGTACGGAGGCCTGTCAACCTCCGATTCCGCGCTTCAGGCTGCGTACGCGGCCGGGGTTGGATGGGACTTTGCGACCGGGATCGGCACCGTCAATGCGAACAACCTGGTGATGGCGTTTGGATCGGCGGCCGCCACTCCAAGCGCGACGCCGACCGCCACTGCCACGGCGACCTCGACGCGCACGGCGACCGCAACCGCGACCGCCACGGCGACCGCCTCGCCAACAGTGACTGCGACCGCCACAGCGACGGCAACGCAAACCGTGACTGCGACTGTTACGCCGACACCCACCACGACTGCCACCGCGACGCAGACTACGACTACGACTGCAACGGCAACTCAGACCGCGACTGCGACCGCCACACCGACGGCAACGGAAACCGCGACCGTGACCGCCACCGCGACCGCGACACAAACAGTGACGGCCACCGCGACGCCGGCTGCGACTGTCACAGCTACGGCAACTCAGACCGCGACTGCAACTGCAACGCCAACACTGACGTCCACTGAGACCGCAACCGCAACTGCCACACCGACGCTAACTACGACTGCTACGACTACACCAACAGTGACGGCCACAGCAACGCCGACAGCGACCGCGACGCAAACAGTGACGACCACCCCAACGCCGACTGCGACTGTCACGGCGACGGCAACTCCGACCGCGACCGCAACCTCGACAGCAACTGCAACGCCAACACTGACGCCCACTGTGACTGCAACTGCCACGGCGACGGCAATCGCGACGCAGTCTGCGACCTCAACCGCAACGGCGACGCCGACGGCAACGCAAACCGTGACTCCGACCGCCACAGCGACCGCAACGCAAACGGCAACGGTAACTCAGACCGCAACTGCGACGCCGACAGCAACTGCAACGCCAACGGTGACGGCCACTGAGACCGCAACCGCAACTGCCACACCGACGCCAACTACGACTGCTACGACCACACCAACAGTGACGGCCACAGCAACGCCGACTGTGACGCAAACCGTGACTGCGACCGCCACACCGACGGCCACGCAAACAACCACGGCAACTCAGACCGCGACTGCAACGCCGACGGTGACGTCAACCGCAACTGCGACTGCAACACCCACCGCGACGGCGACTGTCACAGCGACGGTCACGCCCACTGCGACCGTGACAGCTACATCGACGCCAACTGCAACGCCAACGGTGACGTCCACTGAGACCGCAACCGCAACTGCTACACCGACGCCAACTACGACTGCTACGACGACACCAACAGTGACGGCCACGCCGACCTCAACGTCGACAGCGACCGCGACACAAACAGTGACGGCCACCGCAACACCGACTGCGACTGTCACAGCGACAGCAACCGCGACGCCAACCGCAACGCAAACTGCAACGGCGACTGTCACAGCGACGGCCACTCAGACCGCGACTGCAACCTCGACAGCGACTGCAACGCCAACAGTGACGGCCACTTTGACCGCGACCGCAACAGCTACGCCGACTGCGACGCAAACCGTGACTGCGACCGCCACACCGACGGCAACGTCCACTGAGACTGCAACCGCAACCGCGACGCCGACGGCAACGAAAACTGCGACGGCCACTCAGACCGCGACTGCCACTCCGACAGCGACTGCAACGCCAACAGTGACGACCACTTTGACCGCGACCGCAACAGCTACGCCGACTGCGACGCAAACCGTGACTGCGACCGCCACGCCGACGGCGACGCAAACTGCAACGGCAACGTCCACTGCGACCGTGATAGCTACATCGACATCCACCGCGACGCCGACAGGGACGTCAACGGCAACATCGACGGCGACCGCAACTCCAACACAAACCGCAACAGCCACCGCGACACCGACCGCCACCGCAACGCCAACTGCCACGCCGACGCCAGTGCCGGTCAAGTTGAAGATCAAGCCGGTGTCGCTGAACTTCGGTACGGTAAAGGTCGGCTCGTCCAAGGGCCCGAAGAACATTACCGTGAGCAACCCCAAGGGCAGCAAAAAGAAGCCCGGTCTTACGGTGATAATGGAGGGGCTCAGCGCAGCCGGCAATCCGTACAGCGTGACGAATGGTTGCGATGCGCCGCTGCCGGCAGGCGGGAAGTGCAAGATCGGAGTTACGTTCACGCCGAGCGCCGCGCAACCCTATAAGGCCACCCTGACGATCATCGACAATGCGGAACGAGAGCCGCAGTCGGTGAAACTCAAGGGCAAGGGCAAATAGGCGCGGGCTAAGGTTCCTGCACCGGGGTATGGACGAGACTCCTGGGAAGCTTTTACTTCCTGAAATCGATCGGCTGCGGGCAGGCTGAGCCGCCGGCGTTGTAACCGTAAACCATCTGGCCGCCGATGTCCGCGCCCGCCGCTATCAACCACATCACTGCTATCAAACCGGCGAGAAACAGGTACCGCCCCCGGGCCGGCATCGGCCGCGTCGCTAGCGCCCACACGGTCAGCACGCCCGTCACCGCCGACGCCGCGACCATCAGATGCTTATGATGCCGCAGCAATTCGTGGCGGACAGATTCCGAAACCATCAGGCCGGGCGCCGCGTAGAGGCCGCTCGAAAGCGACGCCGCCGCGCCAAGCGCGCCCAGCATCAGCATCCAGAGCGCGGTCCACTTGAGCCTTTCGCTCGCGCTAATCGACGCAAGGAAATAAAGGAGCGCCGCGCCGTAGAGAAACGCGATCGGAAAATGCACCAGGAGGGGATGGATATTCTGCAGGTCCGATGCGCCCGGCAGAATGCGCTCTAGCACGGCGATGCTGGTCCGCGGCTACTTCACTATTTCACGGACTCGACGACCAGGTAGTTCATGCCGTTCCTGCTGTATTCCTTGCCCGTCACCGTCACCTCGTCTTCCATGTGCTTGATGACGCTGTCGGGAAGCGGCGTCCCATTCTTGCTTGGCAGCACGATATAGGATTTGTCGGTTCCTTTTTCTACAAGTATCACCGGGACCCCGCTGGAAGCGCATTTTGTCGCGCATTCCTTGTGGCTCGGGCCCTTCGCACCCATCGTGCCGTAGCAGTAGGCGTCTTCGAGGTTGCCGGTGACCGATTTCTCGCTGCTGTCAGCCGCGATCGTTACGCCAGCCAGTCCAGTTGCAACAACGAAAACGAGTACGAATCCGAGACCGAAACCAAAATTCGCCAGACGATTCATTGTTCACTCCTGAAAGACCCGAAAAAGATAAAGTGATCAACGCGCTCGACTAAACGCAAGCCTAGCGGCGATACGAGCGAGCTTCAACCGTCGAGCCGACATCGCCGCCGCCGAACATCTCGCGCCATCCCTTGCGGCGTCGCGCTCCGGGCAATCGTGCACCGAGCCGCTGCAGGTGCAGCTCGAGAATCTGCTTGAGCTCGTCGTTGAGCCGCTCGATTTCGATTTCCTCGGGCATCCTGGGCCGCGGCTGTCCTTCGGTAATTGCGCCGCGGCGCCGTCCGTAGAGCTGCTGCAAGCGCAACTCCGCCTTCGCGAACATCGCTTTGTACTTATAGTCGAGCCGGCTCAGCGCGTCGGTCATGGCCGCCAGCGCCACGAACCTGCGCCGCATCCGCCACCACTCGAACAGCGCCAGCAGCATCGCGCCGAACATGAACAGCGCGAAGAATCCCGCGCTGATCGCGGTTGCGCGCCACCACGGCAGCAGCTTGCTGGCAAGCTGCAAGTCCTGATTGTCGCCGCTCAGTTCCTGGACTTGCGTCTGCAGCGATTTGACCTGCTCTTGCGCCGAATCGGCCTTCTGCTCCGCCGTTTGATTCTGCGCGCTCAGCGCCTCGACCTGTGATTTGAGCGTTTTGACTTCGGTGGTGAAAGGATGCGGAACCTTCAACACCTCGTCCACCTGCAACTCGTCGTCAGGATGAATCCGGTTGGCGCGGGCGAGTTCGTCGGCAGTGACCCCGAACATCTGCGCAACAGCGCCGATCGAATCGCCGGGCCGAACCGTGTAGGGGATCAGGTTCGCGGGATGGTCCGGCTTGGCGACGGGTTTCGGCGCCGACTGGTCCGCCGACGGTTCGGTTTCCGGAGCCTCAGACGGTTCGGCCTCGCTCGGCGCAGAGGGCGCAATCGTACTTTCGCCGATATCGGATTGAGCGAACGCCAAGCCGCCGCCAACAACGAGTAACGTTGCGGCGAGGGCCAGTTTGGCCAAAACTGACCTGAACCGTCGCGCGCTCATGATGGACCCTTTGCCTGCCAACCCGCTTCAGTATCCATCAGATCCCACCGACGGTCTAGGACGTGGCAAACCTGCTACGAGCGCGCCGGTGGATGCAGCGCCGCGTACGCCGCCCCCACGACCCCGCCTCGCGGACCCAGCGCCGCACGCACGATCTTCGCCTGCGAGGCGATCGCGGTGAAGGCCCGCTCGCGCACCTGCGCCATCATGGATTTGCGCATGTATCGCAACGCGCCGGCGACGCCGCCCCCGATCACAACCAGCTCGGGATTGAAGATGTTAAGAAAACCCGCGATCGCGATTCCGAGGTAATGGCCCGCGGTCGCGAACGCCTCGAGCGCGAGCCGGTCGCCGCGCCGAGCCTGCGCGGACAGTCCGCGCACCGAGAAATTCCCTTCCGAATCGACGATTGGCGCCGGCAACGGCGCGCCCGGCGGCAGGCCCAGGCGCTGCTCGATCAGGCCGCGCAGCCCCGACGCCGACGCGTACGACTCCAGGCATCCGTTGGCGCCGCAGTCGCATCGAGGACCATCCGGATTGACCGTGACATGCCCCAATTCGCCCGCCATCCCGCTTTGCCCGTGAACCAGTTTGCCGCCGACGATCAGTCCGCCGCCGACTCCGGTGCCGAGCGTCAGCAGCACCACGTCGCGCCGCCCGCGCGCCGCGCCGCGCCAGTATTCCCCGAGCGCCCAGGCGTTGGCGTCGTTCTCAAGCGTCACCCTCCTGCCGATCAGCGCTTCGAGCTTGCGGCGCAGCGGGTATCCGCGCCATGCGGCGACGTGCGGCGCCTGCATCACGGTTCCCGAGTACACGTTCAGCGGTCCCGGCACCGCGACTCCGATCGCTCGCGGCGATCCGAGTCCGCGCCGGCGCGCGGTATCCAGCAGATGAGTGAGCTGCGCGGCGATGTTTTCAGCGACGGCTGCGGCCTGGCGCGACGCATCCGACGGTCCGCGCTCCATCAGGAGCACCTCGCCGCCGGCGGCGGTCACGGCTGCGCACCGGATATTGGTGCCGCCCATATCCAATCCGGCCACCCATGCGCGCGTCATTTTCCGGATTCACGCGGGAATTTCATCAGCGCGAGAAATTCGCGATTTCCGGCCGCGCCTTCGATCGGCGATTCGATCGTGCCGACCACGCCGAGGCCGATACTCTGGGCGAACTCGACGATCCCCGCGACCGCTTCGTGCCGGAGCTTTTCGTCCCTGACGATGCCGCCCTTGCCGACCTTGCCCTTGCCGACTTCGAACTGCGGCTTGATCAGCGCGACTATCTCGGCGTGCGGCGCGACCAGCGCCAGCACCGGCGGAATCACCAGCCGCAGCGAGATAAAACTGGTGTCGATCGTCACCAGCTCGGGCACGTGGGGCAGGTCGTCGGGCGAGGCGAGGCGGATATTCATGCGGTCGAGCACGGTGACGCGTGGATCCTGGCGCAGCTTGAGCGCCAACTGCCCGTAGCCGACATCCATCGCGATCACGGCCTTGGCGCCGCGGCGCAGCATCACGTCGGTGAAGCCGCCGGTCGATGCGCCCACGTCCATCGCGAGCTTGCCCTCGACCGAGATGCCGAAATGCTCGAGCGCGGCGATAAGCTTGTACGCTCCGCGCGAGACGAACTGCGGCGCCCCCGCCATCAGCGCGATGGGAGTTTCGGAGTCGACCTTGAGGTCGGCTTTGTAGGCCGGGCGCGAGTTGACGCGCACGCGTCCCGCCATTATCAGGCGCTGGGCGATCTCGCGGCTGTCGGCCAGGCCGCGGCGCGCCATTTCCGCGTCGAGCCTGAAGCGGGCCAACGGCGCCGCAGCGCGCCGCGGCTTGGGCTTGGGCTTGGCGCCGGGACCATTGCTAGGAGGGTGTTTCGTCTTCGTCCTTTGCGCCGGAGGGGTGCTTGTCATCAGGCGATCCTTCGAAGGGCGCCGTGCGCAATTCGCCGCCGGCGCTCCGCGTTAACAATTCGACCTTGCGCTCGACTTCGTCGAGTTTTCCGTTGAGCGCCTTCACCAGCATCACGCCGCGTTCGAAGGCTGCGATTGATTCTTCCAGCGAAAGCTCGCCCGAATCGATCTGATCGACGATCTTTTCAAGGTCCTTGAGCTCGTCCTCGAATTTTTTGGTCTTGGTGGCCATCGTTTCTAGATTGCGCGGCCGGTCGCGCGCGCGCTCACCCGCCCCCTGGCCAGCCTGATATCGAGCTCGTCGTCCGGCATTACCGTCGCCGCGTCGAGCACCGCGCGCGAATCGCGCCGGTTGATCACCACGGCGTAGCCGCGATCGAGAACTTTAAGCGGCGACAACGCGTCGAGCCGGCCCGCCGTCGCTGCGAGCCGGCGGCGCCTGGCTTCGAGCGCCGACTGCGCGCCATGGACCAGACTGTTGCCGAGCCGCGAGGCCGCCAGCCGCATCTCGCGCACCATCGCCTCGGGACTGCGAAGGCGCAGCCGCAATTCGCGGACGCTCCGCCGCCACTCGGTGATTCGCGAAGAGACCGCGTCTGCCAGTTCGCCCTCGACCTCGGCCACGCGCTCGCGCGCCCGGGCGATAGCGACGCCGGGATGGCGTATCCGCGCCGCCAGATCGTCCACCGATTCGCGCCGGCCCGACAGTTCCCGTTGCATCACGGTCGCGAGCGACGCGCCGAGCGATGCGACCCGTTCGGTCAACTCGGCGCGGCTCGGCACGGCTATCTGCGCGGCCGCGGTGGGAGTAGGCGCGCGGAGATCGGCGACGAAATCGGCGATGGTGTAGTCAACTTCGTGGCCGACCGCGGAAATCACCGGGATCGCCGAGCGGAAAATCGCCCGCGCAACGATCTCCTCGTTGAACGCCCACAAATCTTCGAGCGAGCCGCCGCCGCGTCCGACGATCAGCAGCTCGGCGCGGCCGTCGCGATTGAGATCGTCGATCGCATCGGCGATCTCCTTGGCGGCGCCGTCGCCCTGCACCTTGGCGGGCCTGAAAATCACGTGCAGGTTCGGGAATCGATCGAACAGGATGCGCAACATGTCGCGCAGTCCCGCCCCGCCGCGCGCGGTCACGATTCCTATTCTGCGCGGCAGGTACGGCATCGCGCGTTTGCGCGCCCGGTCGAACAGCCCTTCGGCTTCGAGCCGCCGCTTCAACTGCTCGAACGCGAGCTGCAACGCGCCGGCGCCGCGCGGCTCCATTTCCTCGGCGTAAAGCTGCAACGCGCCTCGCTGTTCGAAGATTTGCACCCGCCCGCGGACGAGGACTTCCATCCCGTCGGCGGGTTTGAACCGCATCCGGTTGAACGCCGACTTGAACATCACGACGTTGATCGCGCTGCGCGAGTCCTTGAGGGTGAAGTAAAAATGATTCGACGGCGCCAGGCGCGCATTGGAGATCTCGCCGACCACCCAGTGCTCGCCGAGGTTGGCGTCGAGCGCGTCGCGGACCATCCGCACTAGCTCCGATACGCTGATCGGGCCCGAGCGGCGCTCGCGGAGTGAAAGATCGATTTGCCCCTCCATCGCCGTTTAGCTTATCAGAACCGGTTGCCAGGCACCTAGGCAGGGGTGACCCCTGGCAGGGCTGAGCCCTGCACCCAGTATTAAGACCGCCCGCCGTTGGCGGGCGCGGGCAGGGCCAGCATTGAGAAGGGGAAAACAGGGCGCGCTGTAACCGGACTTTTCACTCTCCCCGTCATCCCTCTCCCTAACAGGTGACCTTTGCGTAACTGCATATTGAATTCGGAGCAGCTCGGCTCCGCATGGCCTCAGTGAAGTCGAAGTGTTTTGCGCCTAGAAAGATTCGGGATTCTTCGCTGCGCTCAGAATGACACGAGTGACTCGGGGCGGGGGTGAAAAAAAATGCGCCGGACATCGTGATGATGCCCGGCGCGTTGCGATCAATTTTGGCGCCCTGCTAGTCGCCCTTGGACTTTGCGCTGTCGCCCTCGGCGGCGGTGGATTCGGCAGGCTGCGACTCGCCCTTGGCCAACTGGAGCTTGAAGGTGTTCCAATGCTTGAGGATGGCGATCGCGCGATCGAGCTGCACGTCCTTTTCCTCTTTGGGCTTGGCGCCCTTGGCGGCGGCTCCCTTTTCGCCCTTTTCGGTTCCGGGGGCAGGAACCGCGCTTTCGTTGGTCGCCGGGGTCTTGCCGTTCTTCTTCTGCCCGTTCTGGAAATGATGGGGCAAATCAGACTCGTGGATTTCCGGATTTTCGTCGAACTCGGCGCCGTGCTGCTTCAGCGATGCGATCGTTTCCTTGGGCAGCTCGACGTCGACGTCGGGCGTTATTCCCACCGCCTGGATCGAGCGGCCGGTGGGAGTGTAGTAGCGCGCCGTGGTCAGCCGCAGCGCGGAATGATCGTCCAGCGGCAGAATCGTTTGCACCGAACCCTTGCCGAAAGTCTGGGTGCCGAGAATCACGGCGCGCTTCTGATCCTGCAAGGCGCCGGCCACGATTTCGCTGGCGCTGGCGCTGCCGCCGTTGACCAGCACGACCATCGGAAAGTCGGTGAAATCCTTCTTCTTGTGCGAGAAGTATTTCTGCTGCTGATTTTCCTCGCGCCCCTGGGTGTAAACGATCAGCCCGCCGTCGAGAAAATCGTCCGAAACCTTTACCGCCTGGTTCAGCAATCCGCCCGGATTGTCGCGCAGGTCGAACACAATTCCCTTGAGCTTGCCGTGGTCCTTCGCTTCGAACTCGTCAATTGCCTTCTCCACCCCTTCGCCCGTGTTCTCCTGGAAGGTGGTGACGCGGATGTAGCCGTAGCCGCCCTCGAGCGTCTTGGACTTGACCGACTGAATCTTGATCACGTCGCGCGCGAGCGACACCGTGAACAGCTCGGGCACGCCGCTGCGATGAATCGTGAGCTTGATCTTGCTGCCCTTGGGCCCGCGCATCCGCTTGACCGCCTCGGTCAGCGTCATGTCCTTGGTGAAGTCGTCGTCGATCTTGATTATCTGGTCGCCGGCCTTGAGTCCGGCGCGATAGGCCGGCGTGTCCTCGATCGGCGCAACCACGGTGAGCGCGCCATTGCGGATGGTTATTTCGATTCCGAGTCCGCCGAAGCTGCCGCGGGTCTCGACCTCGAGGTCGCGGTACAGGTCGGGCGTCAGGTAGGCGCTATGCGGGTCGAGCGACGCCAGCATCCCGGTGATCGCGCCGTCGATCAGCTTTTTGGTGGAGACCGGTTCGACGTAGTTTTTCTGCACGATTGCGAGCACGTTCGCGAACGTGTCGAGCTCCTGGTAGGTGTCGTTGGAAAGCGCCTGCGCCCGGCGCACGGCGACCTCCTGGAGGACAACGAAGCTGGCGACCAGGAAGAGCGCCAGCGTGATGGACCATCGGTGTCGTTTAATCATTGACGTTTATTCAGTGCCGCTCGGGACTCGTGATAATGAGTCCATATATTTAAGCAGATGCGGCGCTCTAATGCATACGGCCGCGCCACGGTCCCGGCAGGGGTGACCCCTGCACCCACCATTAAGGCCGCCCGCCGTTGGCGGGCGCGGCCCCTGCCAACAGCTTAATATTGCGCTGCCGTCGCCACGACCAGGGGCAACCCCTTGTCACCCCTTGTCCTTTGAGTCGAGCAGTTGCTGCAAGGCGTCCTTCACGTCGGGCCGCGACCAGTCGAACGCGCCCATGTGATGCGCGACTATCTGGCCCTTGCGATTGATTATGAAAGTCTCGGGCACGCCGCTCACCTCGTAGGTCTCGCTGATCTTGTTTTCGGGATCGAGCAGGATGGTGAAACGGTAGCCGTTCTTCTTGACATAGGACGCCACCACCGAGCGGCCGCTGGTGTCCTGGCTGGCCGCCAGCATCACGAAGTCCTTGTTGCCCTTGAAGTCATCGTACAGCGTCTGCATCGAGGGCATCTCTTCCCGGCACGGTCCGCACCAGGTGGCCCATACGTTCAGGAATACGACTTTACCGCGCAGCGATTCGAGCGAGACGGTCTGTCCGTCCAGCGTCTCGAGCTTGAAATCGGCCGCGCGGCTGCCCGCCGCCACCGACGTCTCAGGCTGCTCGCTGATGCCGGGTGCGTTCGCGCCGACTTCGATGCGTGCGGCGCGATGCGGCATCAGCGCAACCAGCACAATCCCGCAAATCACGACGATCGCGGCGACGAGGTAGAGGAGCTTGTCCTTGATCTCCATCGCGCCTTAAGCCCGCGCCGCGTTGATCGCCGCGCCCCGCTCTTTTTCGCCGGGCCGATCGCCGCTTTCCGCCTGGTCTTTTTCCCTGGTGAGCATCAACGCGACGCCGCCGACGATCATCATCGCGATCGCAATCAGCTGCGCCTCACTGAGAGCATGGAAGACCCGCGGATTGATGCGCACGAACTCGACCGCAAAGCGGGCCGCGCCTGCCAACACCAAGTACCAATACATCAGCCGCCCGGCCGGATGAGACGTTTTGCGCATCGACCACAATATCGAAAACACGCCGAGATACAGAATAGTTTCGTAAACCGGCGCCGGATGCACGCGGACGCCGGGGAAGAAGCCGGAGACGAGGCGGTAATGCTCGTCCAATTTCAGCACGGTCTCGGAGTTCCAGCCGACGATCGCGCGCGGATACGCCATCGCCCACGGCAAGCTGGACGGCAGCCCCCAGTCGCCGTCGCCCGCCAGTTGGCATCCGATTCGCCCGATCGCCTGCCCGACCGCAACGGCAGGGGCGCACATGTCCATGGTCGCGCCGAATCCGATTCGATACCGCCGCGAAACCACCCAGGCGCCGAGGATCGCACCGATCATGCCGCCGTAAAACACGAATCCCGAGCCGGAGAAGATCATCAACCTGGGATCGGCAAGGTAGGTGGGCAGATCGTCGAGGATCGCGTAGATGCGCGAACCGACCAGCCCCGCCACGGCTCCCGTGATGACGATCGAGGACGAATATTCGGGATCGAGGCCGCGCCGCACGCATTCGAGGCGGATAACGCAGTCGGCGGCCAGAAATCCCAGCGCCATCATCAGCCCGAAGCTGTAAACGGTCAGCGGGCCCAGGTGAAACAAGACAGGAATCATTATCGCTGCGAATTATAGTACGCGGCGGCCCGCCCAAGCCACAAAGGCTTTCGCGCTTTGCGCCGATCGCTACTATATGACGCAGGTATGCGGGCAGTCGTTCAACGCGTCAGCCGGGCGGAGGTGCGATCCAACGGGCGCATCCTGGGCAAAATTGCGCGCGGCTTTGTGGTGCTGCTGGGCGTCGCCGCCGGCGACATCGAGGCCGACGCCGCGCATCTGGTGGATAGAATCGCCGGCATGCGCGTATTCGCCGACGACGCCGGCAAGATGAACTGCTCGCTGGCGCAGGTCGGCGGCGTGATGCTGGTCGTGTCGCAATTCACCTTGCTCGCCGACACCAGTTCAGGCCGGCGGCCGTCGTTCACGCGGGCAGCCGCGCCCGACGATGCGCGCCGCCTCTACGAGCATTTTCTCTCGCTCGCGCGCAGCCGCGATGTTAAGGTCGAAAGCGGTGAGTTCGGCGCGATGATGGAAGTGGAAATCGTCAACGATGGCCCGGTGACGATCATCCTCGATAGCCGTGAAAAGTGAAAATGGAAGAAATCGAAGGATTGGAGATGTAGGTTGCGATGCCGCGCGCGGGATTCTATACCGCCGAGCCGGGGAAGATCTCGTTTCGGCGCGACGGCAACTGGTACAGCGACGGCGAGCGAATCGACAACCCGCGAATCTCGCTGCTCTTCAGCCGGAGCATCAAGCACGATCCCGACGGCGGTTACTATCTGCAAGTCGCTGAAGAACGCGCGCCGATCACGGTCGAGGACACGCCCTACGTAATCAAGGCGCTCGAGGACGACGAGCGGGGAGGATTCGTGATGGTGCTGAACGACGACACTCGCGAGCCGCTCGATCCCACCGCGCTGGAAGTCGGCGCCGGTCACGTCCTCTACGCGCGGGTCAAGGGCGGCGATGCGCGCGCGCGCTTCCTTCGCTCCGCCTACTACCATCTCAGCGACCGCTTCGAAGCCGACGACGCCGGGCGTTTCTACGTCAATCTCAGGGGTCATCGCTATCCTCTCGGTGGCGCGCCGGCGCCGGGCGACTGATGCACCTGGCCGAGCCGAATCTGCACATCGTCCTGGTGCGCCCGGAAATTCCGCAGAATACAGGATCGATCGCGCGTCTGGCCGCCGCGATCAGGGCCCGGCTTCACCTGGTGGGTCCGCTCGGATTCTCGCTCGAGGATCGCTATCTCAAGCGCGCGGGGCTTGATTACTGGCCGCTGGTGGATTTGCGCACGTATGAAGGATGGGAGCAGTTCGCCGCAGCACATCACGATCCACTGGCAACGACGGTGAAAAAAACGAAATTTTTCTCGACTCACGCCGGCGCGAGCTATCTCGATGCGCACTATGCGCGCGGCGATTTTCTGTTCTTTGGCTGCGAGACGGCGGGCCTGGGCCGCGATTTCGTGCTTGAAAGAATTGATCGTGCGTATCGGATTCCAATCTTCGAGGCGGGCGTCCGCAGCCTCAATCTCTCCAACGCGGTGTCGATCGTGGCTTATGAAGCGCTGCGCCAGACCGGCGCGCTCAATGCTTCTTGACGGCGCAACTACCGCATCCCGTGCCGCAACCGCCGCTCTCGCCGGCGGCGGCTGGCGGCGGGCCAAAATAATAACCCGCCTGCTCGAGTTCGCCGGGCGAGACCCACTTGAGATGGCCGGCGACGGCGGTGTCGCAATGCACGCAGACGCGGCGTTCGGCGCCGTCGGCGTCGAGCGCGACGCAGGTCAGCACCGGCTTGCCGCAAGCCGCGCAATCGGCCATCGGAAATGACGCATCTCTGGGCGTTGGCGCCGGCATCGCAGATCAACCTACCTCATCGCGCGCGGATGAGAAATCTGTGTTTTCACTCTTCACTTTTCGCTTTTCGTTGTTCACCCCCGCTCAATCCCGCCGATACGGTTCCCCCAGCGCGCTCGGCGCCGCCGCCTGTCCGCCGAAGCCCGCCAGCACCACCAGCGTCAGCGCATAGGGGAGCGCGAGAAATAGCTGGTACGGAACGACGGTGCCGAGCGCCTGTAATCCGAATTGCAACGCCATCGCGGCGCCGAACAGCACCGACGCGGCCGCCAGGCCCCACGAATTCCATCGTCCGACGATCACCACGGACAGCGCGACGAAGCCGCGGCCGGCCGAGATGTTTTCCACGAACGTGTTGGCGTACGCGAGCGTCAGAAACGCGCCCGCCAGCCCGGTCAGCGCGCCAGACACGACGAGCGCCTGCCATCGGATCGCGACTACGCCGAGTCCGAGCGCGGCCGCCGCTTCGGGACGCTCGCCGCAAGCGCGAAGTCTCAGTCCATAGCGGGTGCGCGCGATCACGTACCAGACCGCCGGCACGAGAATGAAGGTGAAATACACCAGTGCGTTGTGATTGAAGAACACTGGACCGAGAAGCGGGATTCGCGCCAGCGCACCAAGCGGGATTTTCGCAATCGGCGCCACCATGAACGCCTTGCCGGTCACGCCGAACAGCTTGCGATAGAAGACGCCGGTCAATCCCAGCGCGAGGATGCTGACCGCGGTTCCGGTCACGACCTGGTTGACGGCGAGATTCACCACCAGCATCGCAAAAATCGCGTTGATCGCGACGCCTGCCGCGACTCCGCCCGCCAGGCCGAGCGCAATACTGCCGCTGAAGTACGCGATCGCGAGCGCAACGAACGCGCCCGCCAGCATCGCACCCTCGATGCCGATATTGATTACCCCGCTTTCCTCGACCAGGAGCTCGCCCAGCGCAGCCAGCAGGATGGGCGTCGCCATGGTGATTGCCGAGGTGAGAAACGCTTCAAGCATCGGGCGCCTCCGCAACCGGCGGCGGCGCGGCCGCGTCATGCGGCGCGCCGAAAATATGCTCGCGGATTCCGCTCCAGGCCGGGGTGTCGAAGGCGAGGATGATCAAGATGACGAGGCCCTGGATAACCTGCACCAGCTCGGGCGAGATGCCCTGGGCCCGCTGCATCGCCTGCGAGCCGTTGTCGAGCGCGCCGAACAGGAGCGCGGCGGGAATGACGGCGAGTGGATTGAGGCGCGCCACCAAGGCGACCGCAATTGCCTCGAAACCCCATCCGGGCGAGAGCTTCTCGTACAATCGATGCGAAACTGCGGAGACTTGCACCGCGCCGCCCAGCCCGGCCAGAGCGCCCGACAGCGCCATCACCCACAACGTGAGCGCCGGGATTCGGACGCCGAAGAAAGTCGCGGCGCGCCGGTTACGGCCCATCGCGCGCAGCTCGAACCCGGCTCCGGTACGGAACAACAGCATGTAGCACGCGGCGGCGAGCACGACTGCGAGCAGCATGCCCAGGTTGATGCGGCTCGGCGCAAAGTAAAATTCAAGCCGGGCGGCGCGTGCGATCGGCGAGCTGGCCGGATACGCGCGCGACGGTTCCATCAACGGGCCATGCACGGCCCAACTGAGCGCCTGCACGGCGACGAAGTTAAGCATGATCGTGCTGATAACTTCGTTTACGTCGCGCCGCGCGCCGAGCCATCCCGCCACGCCGCCCCAAACCGCGCCGCCAAGCACGCCGGCGGCGAGAATGGTCGCGATTGCGATCGCATGCGGAAAATTGCCGAGATGCGGACCGATCGCGCCGGCCGCCATCGCGCCGATGGTGAGCTGTCCGTCGGCGCCGATATTCCATAGCGCGCCCGAGAAAGCGAGCGCGACCGCAAGCCCCGTAAAAACCAGCGGCGTGGATTTCACAACTGTTTCCGCGCATGCGTACCAACTGCCGAACGCGCCTTCGGCAAGCGCCGCGAACACGCCGAGCGGAGACGCGCCGAGAGCGGCCAGCACGATCGAGATCAGCGCGGCGGCGAGCGCCAGCGCGGCAAATGGTTTCGCAATCGAGGACAGCATCCCGCAGCCTGCTAGTCGCGCGCCCCGGCCATCAGCAGGCCCAGCCGCTCGGGATCGCGCTCGCCCGGATTGGTCTCGCGGATATTTCCGCGGCTGATGATCAGCAGCCGCCCGCATATCGCGAGCAGCTCGTCGAGGTCGCTCGAAATCAGAATCACCGCGCCCCCGCTTGGATCGGACGCGAAGTCCAGAATCGTCCGATGGACTTCAGCGGTCGCGGCGAGGTCGAGGCCGCGGCAGATATTGTGTGCGACGATTACTCGCGGCCGCGACGCGATCGCGCGCGCGACTTCCAGGCGCTGGCGGTTACCGCCCGAAAGCGCGCCGGCGGTCGTTTCGGGACCGGGAGCGCGGATGCGAAAACGATCGATGAGTTCGCGGCAAAGATCGGCCGCACGCGAAATGCTGAGCCATCCGTGCGATGTCACCTGCTCCCGGAGCGGACGCGCGAGAATCAGGTTTTCCCACAGCCGCATCTCGAGGATGAGCCCGTCGAGGTCGCGATTTTGCGGTATCACCGCCATCGCGCCGCCCGGCGACCCGTCAAGCACCGTTATTCTCCCGCTGCTCGGACGGCGCACGCCCGCGAGCACCTCGACCAGCTCGGTCTGGCCGTTGCCGTCAACGCCGGCAATCCCCACGATTTCGCCGGCGGCAACGCGAATCGAAAGCCGATCGAGAATCCGCCGCCCGGTCCGATCGTCGAGGGTCAGATTTTCGATTTGGAGCGCGGGAGCGCCCGAACGCGGCCGCGCCTCGGAGCGAGCGGGCTGAGCCACGATTTCACCAATCATCAGGCCGGCCAGTTTCTCCTCGCTGGTCTCGGCCGGAGTCGTGCGGGCGACCACGCGGCCACGGCGCAGCACGGTGATTCGATCGGCGACCGCGATTGCTTCGGCGAGCTTGTGCGTAATCAGCACCACGATTCGGCCCTCGCTGCGCAGGCCGCGCAGCAAGTCCAGGAATGCGTTCAGTTCCGACGGAGCGAGCACGCTGGTCGGTTCGTCGAGAATCAGGACCCGCGGATTAAAGCTGAGCGCGCGCAGCACTTCGAGCCGAACGCGCTCGGCAACCGAACGATTCTCGACGGTGGCGGCGGCCGGCGGCATCTCGAACCCGAGTTTTGCGGCGAGCGCGCGCGCACGCGCCGCGACTGCGTCGAGGTCGAGCGCGCCGGCGTTGGTGTCGAAGCCGCCCAACGCGAGATTTTCCTCCCACGTCATCCGCTCGAACAGCATCGGGCTCTGATGCACCGCCGCAATTCCGGCCGCCAGCGCCGCGCGCGGCGAGCCGGCCCGCAGCGACCGTCCGTCGAGGACGGCTTCGCCATGGTCGGCGGCGAGCGAGCCGGCCAGCACGTTCATCAAGGTGGTCTTGCCGGCGCCGTTTTCGCCGACCAGCGCGTGAATCTCGCCGGGGAGCGCGTCGAAATCGACGGCGTCGAGCGCGAGCGTACGGCCGAAGCGCCTGGTTATGGAGATGGCGCGGAGCAACTAGGCGGCGCTTGCGCCGTAATGGACGCGCACGTATTCGAGCGCGGCTTCGCGGGTTTCGAGCGCGCCGTCGAGTTGATGGTCCTCGACATCCTTCAAAATTTCCTTGAAGCGCGGCCCCGGCGTGAACCCCAACTGCTTCAGGTCCTCGCCACCGATTAAACGCGGCGGACGAATCTCGGCCGGGGTCATCGTCGTGATCGCGCGGCGGCAAAAATGCCAGAAGCCCAGGTGCGAGCTCGACGCCATCGCGTCCATAAACGCGACTTCCATCAATTCGTCAAACCCGTCTTCCGCCAGCATTCGCTTGAGCGTCGAGGGGCGCATCCGCGGCGCCATCGAGAGCTTCAGATGATTCTTCACCAGGTACGCGACCCGCTCCTGGACCGCGCGCGAGCGCTTGAGCCGCGCCATGATTTCCGCCGCCTTCGCGGCGCCGTCCTCGGGGTGCCCGTAGAAGGTGACCTTGTCGCCGGCGACCGCGCGGCATTGGGGCTTGGCGATGTCGTGCAGCAGGATTGCGAACGCAACCGTCTCGCTGCATCCGGCGCCGAGCATCGCGACGGCAAGCCGGGTATGGGTGTACACGTCGCCCTCGGGATGGAAATTTTCGGGCTGCGCGCATCCGGCCATCAGCGCGACTTCGGGCAGGATCAATTGCATCAGGCCGCTGTCCATCATCAGGTCCATCGCGCGCGCGGCGGCGCCCTCGGTCATCATCATCACGATTTCTTCGCCGATTCGTTCGGCCGCAATGTCAATGATCGTCGGCGCGGCGCGTTTCATCGCGGCCCAGGTCGCGGGATCGATCGTGAAGTTGAGCCGCGCGGCGAAACGGGCGGCGCGCAGGATGCGCAAATGATCCTCGTCGAAACGGTCGTAGGGATTTCCGATCGCGCGGATGATTCCGGCGCGCAAGTCGCGCATCCCGCCGACCAAATCGATCAGGCGGTCGGCGATTGGATCGTAGAACATCCCGCCGATGGTGAAGTCGCGGCGAATGGCATCCTCCTCGATCGCGCCGAAGCGCACCGACGAAGGCCGGCGCCCGTCGGTATATTCCGCGTCGGCGCGAAAGGTCGCGACTTCGAACAGATCGTCGTCGATCAGCACGCCGATTACGCCGAACTTCGCCCCGACCGCCACGGTGCGATCGAACAGTTTCTGCACCACCTGGGGACGCGCGTCGGTGGCGACGTCGTAGTCCTTGGGCTCGACGCCAAGAATTCGATCGCGCACGCATCCGCCGGCGAAGACGGCGCGAAAGCCGGATTCGACCAGGCGGCGAACTATATGAAGCGCCTTTTGCTCTTTGTCGCTCATGGGCGACTCTCCGGCCGCACATTTTATAGCGCCGCGATTGTGAGGCGCCATACGGGGAAGAGGCTGGATGACGACTGCGTGCCCGCGCCGGCGCTCAGGCTGCTTCCTTGCGGTTGCCCGAGTATTCCTTTCTATAGACGCGCAGCAGCGACGCAAACACCGACATGATCGCGGGGCCGAGGAACAGGCCGAGCGGCCCGTAGGCTTCGAGCCCGCCGAGAATCCCCAGAAACAGCGCGATCGTGGGCAGGCCCGTGCCGTGCTTCATCGCCAGCGGTTTGATGAAGTTGTCGATGACCGCGAGCGCGATCGCACACCAGATGACCAGGCCGACCGCCGCCGACCATCCCGACGTTAAGCCCAGGTAGAGCGTCGCGGGAATCCATACCAGCGCGGTGCCGCCGATTGGCATCAGTCCTGCGGCGGCCGATGCAATCGCCAGGAACAGCCAGTACGGCACGCCGAAGACCAGCATGCCCAGGCCGATCGTCACGCCCTGCAGCACGGCGGACAGCATCAGGCCGCGCATCACCGACGAAAGCGTCGTGCGCAGCGTGTCGAAAATCGCCTTCTTGTCGTCTTCATGCAGCGGGGTCAGGTCGCGCAGGCTGTGGTAGTAGTAGTCGCCGTCGCGCAGCATATAGAAGAAGCCGAGCAGCGCGATTCCGAAATCGACGACGAACGAGAGGACGTTTTTCGCGGCCTGGGTCGCGTTCCTGGCCACGTAATCGCTGGTCACCTGCGCCGCTTGCAGGGTGAGCTTGGGCAGTTCCTCGTCGAGCTTGTAACCGCGTTCCCCCATTTTTCTGGCGACCCATGCGCCAAGATCGGTGCGGACCGCCCAGTCGTGCAACTTCGTCACGCCACCGCCGTTGACCGATTCCGCGGCCTGCGCGTATAGCGCCTGCGCCTCGACCACCAGCCGGCCCGAGAGCCAGATTGCCGGCACGATGACGCCCAGCCCGACGGCAACGCTGATAATCGCCGTCGACAGCGAGCGCCGCTTGACCAGCTTTTCGACTTCGATCAGCGCGGGATGCGCCATGAATGCGAGCAGGATTCCCCACGCCAACGGCGTCAGGAACGGCAGCATCAGTTCGTACAGCTCGTATGCCATCACGGCCAGAAAGCCGAAGAAGAAGAGCTGCACTATGCGCTCGCGTTCCATTTTTTGAGCCGTGGTCGTCCCTCCGTGCGCGCGCGATACTTGGCGCGAAATCCTAGCAGATGGCCCCGCAATCGTCGCCTGCCCGCCCATGGCGAATCGGGAGGCGCTGCGCTTCGGTTGCCCGCGCGCCCAATATCGGTTACCGTTTGCGTTTGCTTGACGTATCCAGCCAATACCGCTGCCCCGTGAAGGCACGTAGCTCAGTGGGAGAGCGCTTCCTTGACACGGAAGAGGTCGGCGGTTCAATCCCGCCCGTGCCTACCAGGTCTGCGCCCTTGAGCCGCGCGCGCGAATATCGCCCCGCCAGTTTCCTGCAATGATTAGAATCTTCGCTTGATGAGTTCCGAAGTAACCGTAACGCTGATCGGCGAATCGCGTGTCGTGCCGGCCGGCACTATCGTTCGCGACGTACTGGGCGGGATTCCGGGCCGCGAGCTGGTGGCCGCGCGGGTTGACGGCAAGCTGGTCGATCTCACGCACAAGCTCGAACACGACGCGTCGGTCGAGCCGGTGATTGCGGGCTCGCCCGAGGGTCTCGAGATAATCCGTCATTCCACCGCTCATCTGATGGCGATGGCGGTGCAATCGCTCTATCCCGGCACACAGGTGACGATCGGGCCGGTAATCGAGGACGGCTTTTTCTACGACTTCGCGCCCGCCGCGCCGTTCACGGTCGAGGATCTGCCGAAGATCGAAGCCAAAATGCGCGAGCTGGTGAAGGCCGACCTCAAGATTGCGCGGAGCGAAATCTCGCGCGAGGACGCTATCCGCAAATTCTCGGCGATGGGCGAGAAATACAAGGTCGAGATAATCCAGGGCATCGCTGACGATCACGTGTCGATCTACAGCCAGGGCGACTGGCTGGATCTGTGCCGCGGACCGCACGTCCCCTCGACCCGCTATCTCAAGGCGTTCAAGCTCACCAGCGTCGCCGGCGCGTACTGGCGCGGCGACGAGCACAACGCGATGCTCTCGCGCATCTACGGCACCGCGTTCGCCGGCAAAGAGGCGCTCGAGGAGCATCTCAAACTGGTCGACCTTGCCCGGCAGCGCGACCATCGCAAGCTCGGCCGCGAGATGGGCCTGTACATTTTCGATCCGATCTCGCCGGGCTCGCCGTTCTACCTGCCCAAGGGCGTCATCATCTTCAACGCGCTGGTGGACTACATGAGGCGGCTGTACCGGCGCTACGGTTACGACGAGGTGGTCACGCCGCTGATTTTCAAGAACGAGCTTTTCAACACCTCGGGGCACTGGGAAAATTTCCGCGAGAACATGTTCCTCTCGCCCGATCCCGACAGCGACGCGGAGGCGATCGACACCGGCCCCGACGGATGGCATCACGGCTACGGGCTAAAGCCGATGAATTGCCCCGGCCACACCTTCGTCTACCGCGCCGAGAAGCGCTCGTACCGCGATCTTCCGCTGCGGCTGGCGGAGTTCAGCCGGCTGCATCGCGCCGAACGCTCGGGGACGCTGCACGGCCTGATGCGGGTGCGCGCGATGTCGCAGGACGACGCGCACATCTTCTGCCGGGAAGATCAGATCGAGGACGAAATCGCGCTGAACCTGCAAATGGTCCGCGACGTTTACGGCGCGCTCGGTTTCGAGCGCGTCGAGTTCAAGCTGGCGACGATGCCCGAGCATCATCTCGGCACCGCCGAGCAATGGCGGATCACCGAGGCGAAGCTCGGCAACGCGATGAAGCGCAACCAAATCGCGTACGAGATAAATCCGAACGAAGGCGCCTTCTACGGCCCCAAGATCGAGATTTACGTGTCCGACGCGCTCAAGCGCCGGTGGCAGGTGGCGACGATTCAGCTCGATTCCAACATGCCCGAGCGCTTCGGCCTGACCTACACCAACAGCGCCGGCGCCGAAGAACGTCCGGTGATGATTCATCGCGCGATCCTGGGCTCGCTCGAACGCTTTATCGGCGTGCTGATCGAGCATACCGGCGGCGTGCTGCCCTTGTGGCTCGCGCCGGAGCAGGCGCGGGTGCTGTCGCTCAGCGAAAAGGTCGAGGCCTACGCCGCCGAAGTCACCGCCGTGCTGAGGCGCGAGGGATTTCGCGCCCACGCGGACATCCGCAACGAGAAGCTCGGTTTCAAGGTCCGCGAAGCGGAACTCGCCAAGGTGCCGTATATGGTAGTAGTCGGCGAGCGCGAGGCGGCCGATCGATCGGTGTCGCTGCGTCTGCTGCGCGGCGAGAAGAGCAATGCGATGCCGCTGGCTGCCCTGGTCGAGCTATTGAAGAACGAGCCGATTCCGGCTTAGAGAAGTTCATCCGGCCGCCGAGCCGGAGGAGGTGCCTTATCCGAAGAGATTTCAGAACCCCGCCCTCAAGGGAGCCCGCGATTCGCGTTAATAACCTGATTCGCGCTCAAGAAGTCCGTGTAATCGACGCCGACGGCAGCCAGATCGGAATTCTGCCGCTGCGCGAGGCGATCAAAGTGGCGGAGAGCCGCGGCCTGGACCTGGTCGAGGTCTCATCGACGGCGACGCCTCCGGTGTGCCGGGTCACCGACTTCGACAAGTACCGGTACTCGCAGAAGAAAAAGACGCACGACTCCAAGAAGCACACCATCAGCATGATCAAGGAAGTGAAGATGGGGTCGGCGACCGGGAAGCATGATGTGGACTTCAAAGTTGCCCACATCAAGCGCTTTATCGGCGAAGGTCATCGTGTTAAGCTCACCGTTTCGTTCCGCGGCCGCGCGATTACCCATCCGGAACTCGGCCGCGCGCTGATCGAGAGAATCATCGCGCAGGTCACGGACATCGCGCAGGCCGAAGGCACGCCGCGGATGGAAGGACGCAACATGTCGGTGCTGCTGACGCCGCGATAGGCCGGAAAAGAAAATTTAAGCAAAGAAGCAAAGCGACCATGCCGAAAATCAGAACCAGCCGTACCGCCGCCAAGCGCTTTTCCGTGACCAAGAGCGGCAAGGTCAAATTCAAACACGCGTATGCCCGCCATATGTTCTCGGCTAAAAATCCGAAACAGAAAGCGCGGCTCCGCAGGACCGGTATTTTGGGCAAGGCCGACGCCGAAAAAGTTAAGATAATGATGCCGTACGCTTGAGCGACGCCCCCCTAACTTAGCCGATATCTACCAAGGAAGGATTCGAACCCGATGCCTCGCGCCAAAGGCGGACCCAAGACGCGCCGCCGTCATAAGCGTCAACTCAAGCTCGCCTCCGGCTTTGTCGGCGGGCGCAAACTCTACCGGCAGGCCCGTTCGACCCTCGAAAAGGGCCTCACCTACGCCTATCGCGATCGCAAGGCGAAAAAGCGCGACTACCGCACGCTCTGGATTGCGCGCATCAACGCGCTCGCCCGCGAATGCGGAATCTCGTACAGCAGCCTGATGAACGGGCTCAAGAAGGCGGGCGTCGAGATTGATCGCAAGATGCTGGCGAAGCTGGCGCAGGAGCGCGACGCATTGTTTACCGAGCTGGTGCGCACCGCCAAGAGCGCGCTCGGCTCGCAAGCTGCATAGAGCCGCGCCGTTCCAAGCGCCGCGCACCAGGAACCATGTGGGCCGTCCGCCCACGTGGTTTTTTGTTTTTGGCGCGTGCAAGATTGCACAACGGATCGATTCGATCGCCAGACTCTGCTGGATGTCCGGGGAAGACCACGATGAGAGAACAACTCGAAGAAATCAGGCGCCGCGCGATCGCGGAACTCGCCGACGACGCCGCCGAAGCGCAAATCGACGCGGTTCGGGTGCGCGTGCTCGGCCGCTCGGGCGAGCTTACGGAAATCATGCGCGGGATGCGCGAGGTGCCGGCTGCGGAGCGCCCCGCGCTCGGCCAACTCATCAATCAGATCAAGCGCGAAGTCGAAGCGCGGATCGAGAGCCTGAGCGGGAATCTAAAGGCCGCGGCGCTCGCCAAATCGCTCAGTGAAAAACGGCTCGACGTGACCCTGCCCGGCATGCGCATCGCGCGCGGCCGGATCCATCCGATCACCGACATCCTGGAAAAAATGCTGCAAATTTTCGAGTCGATGGGCTTCGAAGTCGCGATGACCCAGGATATCGAGGACGATTTTCACAACTTCGCCGCGCTCAACTTCACCCCCCATCATCCCGCCCGCGACATGCAGGACACCTTCTACCTCGAAGGCGGGATGATCCTGCGAACCCATACCTCGAACGGCCAGATCCGGGTGATGGAAAAACGCCGGCCTCCCCTGGCCGTAGTTTGTCCGGGGCGATGCTACCGGCGCGACGACCTGACCGTGCGCAGCTCGCCGATGTTCACCCAGATCGAGGGTTTCATGGTCGATAAGCGCGGGCGCGTCACGATGGCGCATCTCAAGGGCGTGCTGACCGAATTCGCGCGCGCGTTTTTCGGCACGACCGCGGTGCGTTTCCGCGCGAGCTATTTTCCCTTCACCGAGCCGAGCGCCGAGCTCGACATGCATTGCCTTCTATGTGACGGCGCGGGATGCCCGGTCTGCAAGCATTCGGGATGGACCGAAGTGCTCGGCTGCGGAATGATCCATCCCAACGTGATGCGCGCGGTCGAGTACGATCCCGAGGAATACCAGGGGTTCGCCTTCGGCCTGGGCGTCGAGCGCACCGGCCTGCTCAAGCTCGGGGTTGACGACATGCGGCTGTTTTTCGAGAACGACCTTCGCTTCTTGAGCCAGTTCCCGGCGCTCAGCGGAGGTGTGCGATGAAGCTCCCGCTCAGTTGGTTGAGGGACTTCGTCAGCATCGACGCGCCGGTCGAGGAAATCTCGCGCCGGCTCAGTTTCGCGGGATTGGTGGTCGAGAACGTCGAGAAACTCACGCCCGGATTCGCCGGCGTGTACGCCGCCCGGGTGCTCCACGTCGAGAAGCATCCCAACGCCGACCGGCTCAGCCTTTGCGAGGTGGACGCCGGCCAAAAAGGCCAATTCAAAGTCGTGTGCGGCGCGCCCAACGTGAAGGCCGGGATGATGGCGGCGCTCGCCCTGGTTGGCGCGCAACTGGGCAAGCAGCCGCCGCTGGAGGCAGCCGTCATTCGCGGCGTGCGCTCCGAGGGCATGCTCTGCTCGGAGCGCGAGCTCGGCCTGTCGGATGAACAGGCTGGAATCCTTGCGCTCGGCGCGGATGCGCCGCTGGGCGGGGACGTGGCCGCGTATTTGCACCTCGACGACACCGTGCTCGATGTCGAGATCACGCCGAATCGGGGCGATTGCCTGTCGATTCTCGGGCTGGCGCGCGAGATTGCGGCGTTGTTCGCCGCCAGACTGCGCGCGCCCAGGCTGCGCGCGGCGCATAGTCCCGTCACCCCCGGCGGCGAGCACGTTTCGCTTTCGGTTTCGATCGAAGCGCCCGATCTGTGCCCGCGTTACGCGGCGCTGGCGATGACCGGAATCAAGGTCGGTCCTTCGCCGGCGTGGCTTAAGCGCCGGCTGGAAGTATGCGGGATGCGCGCGCTCAACAACGTGGTCGATGCGACCAACTACGTGATGCTCGAACTCGGCCAGCCCTTGCACGCGTTCGACTTCGGCAAAATCGCGGGCGGGGGGATTGTCGTCCGCCGCGCCGGCACCAGCGAGTTCGTGACGCTGGACAACGTCGCACGCGCGCTCGATCCGAACGATCTGCTGATCGCCGACGGCGACAAGCCGCTGGCAATCGCGGGCGTAATGGGCGGACTCAACTCCGAGGTCGGTGATTCGACCGGGACAATTTTGCTCGAGAGCGCATACTTCGAGCCGATGACGATAGCGCGCACCGCGCGCCGCCTCGGTTTGCGCAGCGAGGCAAGCTACCGCTTCGAGCGCGGCGTCGATCGCGCGGGACAGGTCGGCGCGCTGATTCGCGCGGCCGAATTGATCCGCAGGATCGCGGGCGGGCGCGAGGCGTCGCCGATCGCCGACTTCGAGCCGCGCAAGGCCGAGCCGCGCGAGATTGCGCTCGACCTGGGCGCGATGGAATCGCTGCTCGGCGCCGCGATACCGCCGGCCGTCGCCCGCAGCCGCCTCAAATCGCTCGGCGCGCAAGTGAGCACCCGCGCCAAGGGCGTGCTCGCGGTCGTGCCTCCGTCGTACCGCTCCGATCTGGCCGAGCAGGCCGATCTGATCGAGGAAGTCGCGCGCCTGGGCGGGCTCGAGGACATCGCGGCCCGGCTGCCCGCGCGCGTGAGCTCGCTGGCTCCGGTCAATCGCGAGCGTGATTTCTTGAAGGGCACCCGCGAGGTGATGCTGGGATGCGGGCTGACCGAGGCCGCGACCATCGCGTTCATCGCACCCGCCGACAACGCGCGCTTTCCGGGTGTTGAAGCGGCGACGCGGCCGGTCAAAGTGACCAACCCGCTGTCGGCGGAGCTGAGCGAGCTGCGGGTGAGCCTGATGCCGGGGCTGGTCGCCTCGCTCAGGTTCAACTTGAACCGCGAGGCGCGCGCCTTTCACGCGTTTGAAATCGGCAAGACGTTTTGCATGCACGGCGACGCCGCGACCGAGCACGATCATCTCGCGGCAGTCAGCTACGGAACGTACGCGGTGTCCGCAATCGGCGAGCAGAGCGTGGCGGCGGGATTTTTTTCGATCAAGGGAATTCTCGAGACGTATCTGGAAGCGATTGGCATTTCGCCGCGGGTGGCGTACAAAGCTGTCGAGAGCGGCGACGCGCCATTTCTTCCATTTCTGCATCCGGGGCGCAGCGCCGTGGTCACGCTGGACGGCGCGGCGATCGGTTTGATCGGCGAGTTGCATCCGGCGGAAGCGATGCGGCTCGATCTGAGCGGTCCCTGCGCGGTGTATGAACTTGACTTGAGTGGGCTCATTGCCTATGGTTTCTCGCCGCGCAAAGCTTTCGAGCCGCCGCCAAAATATCCCGCGATCAGGCGCGATTTGGCGCTGGTGATGGATCGAAATTTCCCGGCGGATATGGTAGTCAAAGCCGTTCGGGAGTGCGGCGCGTCGCTGCTGGAAAGCGTCGAGGTGTTCGACGTGTACGAGGGGACGGCGGTGGCGGCCGGGAAAAAGAGCGTGGCGTTGGCTTGTCGTTACCGTGCAAAAGATCGCACGCTGACCGATGAGGAGGTTAACCGCATTCACGCGCTGCTGGTGGAGCAGGCGCGGATGCGATTAGGGGCTGAGTTGCGGAATTAAGCGTGCCTAACGCGAGCGGGTGGGGATCGTTACGCCGCAGGGCATGACTAAGGCTGATCTCGTGGATTTGATCTACGAGCGGGTAGGCTCCTCCAAAAAGGAAGCCTGCGAAGTGGTCGAGGCGGTGTTTGCGATCATCAAGGATTCGTTGCGCCACGGTCAGAAAGTGAAAATTTCAGGCTTCGGCACCTTCCTGGTCAATCAAAAACATGCGCGCCGCGGGCGCAACCCGCAGACCGGCGAGCCGATTACCATCGACTCGCGCCGGGTGCTGTCCTTCAAGCCGAGCCAGGTGTTGAAGGAGCGGGTTAACAACGGCTCCAAGCAGGCGGGATGACGCCGATGCCACGCCAGCCATCGGTTGCGCGGCGAAAACCCAAGCCGGATGCGCGCGCGACGATGCCGCTGTTCCCCGAGCGCGGGCTCAAGATCGGCGAAGCGGCGCGCGCGCTTGGGGTCGAGACCTACGTGCTGCGTTTCTGGGAAACCCAGTTCCCATTTCTGAAACCCCGGCACACCCGCACCAAGCATCGCTTCTACAATGAAAAGGACCTCGACGTGCTCCGCCTGATCAAGCGGCTGCTGCACGACGAAGGCTTCACGATCGCGGGCGCGAACAAGCACATCAAGGAATTCGGCATCGAAGCCTTGATGAGCGGCAAGCCCGTGGCAAAGCCTGCGCCGGCGGCATCATCGGAGCGCGCGCCAGCGCGCCCCGCCGGAATCGACGGCCAAGCCCGCCGGGCCCTGAATGAAGTGCGCCGCGAGCTCGAATCGATCCACAAAATTTTAGAAGACTGAGTTCTTCGTCTGCGATGCGTCCGTGGGGGCAACTGCGCGCGCGCATCGGTGCTGGCAACATCGTGTGAACAACACTGCGCCGGAGCCTTGTACAGGGAGGCCGTCGGGTCTATAGCAGAGCCGGGATCGGGGACTCAAAACGGAAGTTCAGGTGAGCAATGAAGCGAGCGCTGGAGGGCCAGCCTGCTAGGACGTTTGGAGGGACCTGAGTTAGAATTCGAAACTGGTTCGGTGAAATGAGCCGTAGAGATGATTTAGCTCGCGCGATTCGTCAGCGGGACGTAAGCGCAATTATGCATCTGATGTTCGAGGCCAACACTCCTACGCTGAGGCCCGGCTTTGGCTCCGAAACAGAACTGTGGGACTTCAAGAGCGACTGCCCGCAGTTGGCGCGCGAGTATGCGAATGCGTGGGCAGACGTGGCCAAGGAGATCTTGGCTTTCCACAACAGGCTAGGGGGGATCTTAATTTTCGGCCTACGAGACGACTATTCGTTCTGTGGTGCCACCACGCGGCTTGACGGCAAGCTGGTAAATGATCAGTTGCGAAGATATCTGAGGGACACCATTTGGGTGGACTTCAATCGCGAGTTTATCCAACCGGACCAGCGCTATTTGGGAATTGCAGTAATTCCACCACGTGGACCGCGGATCGAGCGTTTTCTGACGGACGCTCCGGTAGTAAACGGTTCGAGGTTGTTCGGCGCGGGAGATTCGGCAATCAGGGAAGGTGACTCCTCGCGCATATTGCGGCGTGCGGAAGCCGATAGGCTAGCCCGCGCACAGGCGGTGCCGACGCTCGGCAAGGTGTTTGCGGTTGATGAATCATTCTTTCGAATCCTTCAACCGGACTACATCCAGTTTGTGGAGCGATCCGGTCCCTGTCAGGAAATCGAACGCGCACTTCGTGATCCGCGTGCCTCGATTGCGTCCGTGGTCGGTATCGGCGGCGTTGGAAAGACGGCGCTAGCTACATGGGCCGCGCTAAGGGCATATGAGAGAAAGGATTTCGAGTTCATAGTTGCGATGACCGCAAAGGATCGGGAGCTAACGTCCAGCGGTATCCAAGCGCTCGAACCGCCGTTGACCAGTTATGAAGCGCTCTTAGATGGGGTGCTGGAGGTTTTGCAATTTCCGGAGACCAAATCCGAGCCATTCGACGTCAAAGAAAGGAAAAGCCGCGAGCTTCTAGAGGACACTAAGGGTCTCTTATATATCGACAATCTTGAGACAGTGGACGATGCAAGAATCATCCGCTTCCTTGACAATCTGCCAGTAGGGGCCCGAGCGCTCGTAACATCGCGCCGCACTCGAGTGCGCGTTTCGGTACATCCGATCGATCTGGGCACGCTTACCGACGATGAAGCTCTAGCGTATATCGAGAGTCTAGCCACTCAGCCCGGTTCTAATTTCGCTGCAGAGCTCGCGACTGCCGACAGGGTTCGGATCGCGCGTGCATGTGGAGGGATTCCCTTGGCCATCCGCTGGACTCTGTCGTGCTCGAAATCACCGAGCGAGGCTGTCGCATTGGCTGACAAGATTACTTCGCTGAATTCTGAAGCCGAGCAGTTGCTCGAATTTTGCTTCAGGCGCGTGTTTGACTCGATGCCGGGTTCGGAGAGATCCGTGCTGGAGGTTCTCTCGCTGTTCCAGTCGCCAATTCCCGCCGAAGCTCTGCTGGTTGGAGCAAAACTGCCCGACTACAAGCTGTTGGACGTCACCGAAGGATTGTTAGCAGATGCGCTGCTTCAACGGCTCTGGGATCCTGATCGCAACGACTATTCCTATACTCTCCTTCCGGTCACTAGGGCCTTCGTGTATGCACAAGTGGCGCGCCAGACTAGTCGAGAGCAGGAAATCCGAAAGACTCTATCCGACTGGTTCAATGCTCGAGACATTAGAGAGGCCGGTGAACGCGTAATAATCAGCGAGATGAGACAAGGCAAGGGTGCTTCGGAGTCGCCCTTACTTGATCTGGCATCAGCCGCAGAGCGCCGAGGCGATCATGAGCGCGCATGCGAACTATATCGCCAAGCAGTAGCTAGAAATCCAAAGAGCTGGAGGGCGGCTCGTCTCTTCGCCGAGTTTTATCGACACCAGCTCAGAAATCAGGCTGAAGCCTTGCGGCTTTACGAGCAGGCGGCTGCGAACGCCCCGAGGCGCGGCCCAGACCGAACATTGATCTTCCGCGAGTGGGGCATGCTTTTGCGCGATTCTGGGTATCCCAACGCGACAGATCTAGCAATCGAGAAATTAGAGATCGCTCACGCTGAAGATCCGCGTGATGTCGTCGCTACGCATGCATTAGCACACATGCTCGGCAAAAGAGGCGTATACCGGCGCGTTATAGAATTACTAGAACCTTTAGCCAGTTCTCGCTCCGAAGCTACACGCCAAAAGACGCTCCCGCTCTTGTTGGAAGCATACGATCAGTCGGGAGAAATGGTGAAGGCGGCCAGCCTTCGCCCGATCGTACGAAAGCTCAATGGAGGTCCCTGACTCTCATCGTGAGAACCCGCTCCCGACGCTCGATGACTCGCGTCGGCCTCGCCCTGTCAGGGCGAGGCAAAGAAAAAGATCCGGGGTCGCTCCGCTTCGGTCGGGTGACACAAAGATAGGAAGGGGGCGGGCAAAGAATAGGGACGCAGAATCCTGAATCGCGCGCGAAATAGCGCGCTGTAATCGGACCCTCACCTTCATCCTCTCCCTAGCAGGGCGAGGAAAAATAGAGAGCGGCTAGTCGGTAATGCGTTCTTGCGACGCCAACTGGGCGCGGGCTGGCTTGCTCGCGGATACCGCCGCTTGCGCGGTTGAAGGCTGGCGTATCAGAACGCCTAGCGGGGATAGATTTAGTTCGGTTGCGCAATGCTCGGTTGCGCGATGCGCGGTGCGGCCGGCTTCTATCATTTCGGAAGCTATGCACACTGCGCCGGCGATCGTGAGTGCGCCCAGGCCGAGCGCTATCTCGGGCAGTCCCGCTATCGCGGCAATTCCCGCGCTTAGCGTGCCCGCCGCCAGGGCTAGCTTGGTCATTCGAGTGGACTTTATCCGCACCAGTACGCGGTTGGTGACCTTGCCTGCCTCGTGCTCTTCGTCGGCGGTCTTGAGTTCGATTCGGGTCCACGGATTGAGCCGTAGTTCGAGGTCGTAGTCGTTCCATCCGGGATCGACGATCGGGCCGTAGCCGCTGCGCGCGAACAGCTTGAGCATCCTGTCGATCAGGCGGTCGCGGGTGATGCTTTCGTTGTTCCAATAGTCCAGCCGGATGGTGCGCCTTAGCCAGTGGATGGTTGGGCGTTGGCGCACGCCGCTTTCGCCGGCGAGTGCGGTCAGGGCTTTCGCCCGCGTTTTGTAGCGCGTCATCGTTCGCACCATCGGGCCCGTATAAGCAAGATACGCGATCAGAAGCCGCGCCGTGAGAGTGTCGTGAGATTTTTCGAGCGGCGCATGCCACGCATAGTAGAGCGCCCAAATCGGCCCTAACGCGAGCATCGCCGCCGCGGGAACTATCGAGACGCCGAGCACGATCGACGCGGCGATCGCGATTGCGGAGAGCGTCGTCCATTCGAGCGTCTGCGGGAGAACCATCGCCAGGGTGAGTCCGGGATCGGAAAGCGTCTGCGCGCCGGCGGTGGCGTTTTTCCACATCACGCGTATCCGGCTGCCGCCGGGAATGGTGCGCGCCAGGCCGGGAATTACCCCGCGCCACGCGATTTGGCCGAGCAGGTTGAAGCGCTCGGGATATTTCGGAAAGAGCATCGCCTCGGCCCGCCCGTAGCCGCGCTGCTGACCGTAGTAAGCCTTGATCGTGTTGCGGCGGAAGTGCCAGACGAAGGCGGCCGGTGAAAAACCGAGCTTGAAGCCGGCGTCGAGCATCCGCCAGCAGATGTCAACGTCGTCGCCGGCGGAGGTGAACTGCGGATCGAATCCGCCGATTTTTGCCAGCGCGGCCTTGGCGAAGAGCATGTTGCATCCCGCCAGATGCTCGGCGCGATCGTCGGCGACCAGCACGTGGCACGGGGCGCCGGGGGAAGCGGCGCAACTGGCTTCGATCCATCCGTCCTCGTGCGGCGCGTAGTTGGGACCGCCGCATCCGTCGAAGTTGTTTTCGACCATCGAGCGGACCGCCAGCGTCAGCCAATGCGGATCGACGACGCAATCGGAATCGGTGTAGGCGATTATTTCGCCGCGTGCCGCCTGCATCCCGACGTTGCGCGCAACGGCGAGGCCCTTGTTGGGCTGGCGAATGAGGCGGAACTCGGGAAAATCCGTGGAGATGAGCGCGGTGCGATCGCGCGAGCCGTCATCGACGATGATGACTTCGAAGTTGGGGTAGTCGAGGCGGCGCAGAGAGTCGAGGCAATCGCGCATCGTGCGCTCGGCGTTGTAGGCGCAAATGACGACGGAGACCATCGGCATTTTGGGCGGCCGCGGCGGGCAGGTGCCGTTCAGGGTGACGAAGGGCATCAGCTCCGACGCGCGCATCATCCGCACGCCGAGCCAGTCGTGAGAAACCGGAGCAGGAACGGGCGGAGCAACCACGCCAGCTGCACCCGTGCCAAACGCCACTGCCACCGCTTCGTCCTGCCCCGGCGATGCATGTTTGAATTCGATCACCACCGGCCGCGCTTCGGCGAGGTTGTGCAAGGCGACGACGAAGTCTCGAATCTGGACCGGCTCGAGCGCGGGGATTTCGGCGTAAAGAAAATCCTGTTCAAGGATCGAAAGGGCGCGGGTTTCCGGCCGGACCTTTATTCCGACAATCGCGCCGGGGGCGTATTCCTTGATCGTGTTGACGACGGCGCGCATCCGCCGGCGCGCGTTTTCGAGTCCGCCCGCGCGCAGCGCGTCCTGTCCGATCTCGCAATCGAGGATGTAACCGGCCAGGGCGGGATGCCTTCCAAAAATGTTTGCAGTATGCGCGATCCGCGAGACCACGGATTTCCATCCGCGGCGGCGCGTGATTTCATCGGCGGTGATTCTCAGCTCGACCATCGCGACCAGTCCCGACTGGGCCGCGATGTCCATGCAGGGCTGCGACTGCGCCTCGGTCAGGACGACGCCGGTGGTGTGCGCGGCTCTGAGATCGTCGAACCGCTTTCTCAGCTTGAGCTTGTGGGCGAAATCGAGGGTTGCGCCGACGTCGGCGAGGCGCATCGCCTTGAAAAAGAACTTCTGTCCTGCGCGGGAAAAGAACTTACCGTGCGGGGTGACGTGTTGTGGTTGAACAGGACCGGAATTGGCAAGCATCTGATGTGGTCGTCCTCTGGATCAGGAGCCAAGTGCCAAAGCCATGCCATCGGGAAAATCCAGTGATTATGGGGCTTTTTCGGCAAACCTCCGCCTCGCACAAACCAATTGGGATGAGCCGTGTACGTTTTGCGCGGCGGGCGGACCGGGAGCGAAGGGTTCGCAGGGTGCAAAATCAGGCGGGATGCTGTCGCGATAAACAGGCGTGCTGCCCGGATAGACACCGCTAGATTGGTTATTTTGCGAATGTTATACGTCAGTGGTTGACATGCTAACGCAGGAATCCTGCCACCGGATTTTACCGCCATGAATCTATCGCTCGCTTGTGGATGCTGTGGCCCGTCGAAGCTCGAACGACACCGTCAAACGACCGACGCGCCAATCGAGGCCAATCCCGAAGAACTGCAGGAGATGAGGGAGCAGCTCGCTGAGATCGAGCAATCGCTCTCGCGGCTATGGGGTCCGACAATCTGGAGCCGCACGCCCGAGTGCATCCAGATTCGCGCCGAGGCAGCGGATCTGATCGACCGGCACTTCGACGGGATCGTCGAACAGTGGGGAGATTCGATAGACGTCATCCTCGACGGCCATTCCAGTTACGACCAGGAGGGGCGCAGAGCGAGTTTGGCCAATGCGCTGATCCGGCTGGTCGATCACCTGCGCGATCCCGACGACATCTGCACCTACGTTTATCTGCGCCGGCATTGCCAGGAGGGGATGCTGGCGCGGGCCAAACCGTCGCAGTTCAACACGATCCACATCGCGCTCAAGCAAATAATTCTCAATCACGTAAAATCCACGATGACCGGTCCGGCGATGGAACGGGTGCGCGACCTGGTGGTCGCGGCGATCGACGAGCGGCGGCTGATGGTCTCGCAGTTCTACATCGAATCGCGCGAACGGTTGCTGCGCGAATCCGAAGAGAAGTACCGCAACACGATCGACCACGCGCCGGATCCAATGTACGAGATCGAACCGTACACCTGGATCGTGATCGGGATGAATGCGGCTGCCCACCAGCTCCATGTTACGGTCGACGAAGCGCACGAATATGAGACGGTGATTGGGCGTCCGCTGCCGGATTGCGTACCGCCGGAGGTAAGGTCAAAAGTGATCGAGAGCCTGGAGGCGGGCGTGGTCCCGGTATTGCGCCAGGGATCGACGAAGATCTCGGAATTTCCGATCGGGCCGTTTTTCTTCGACGTAAACGCCGCGCTCATCACCTACGGCAAGAAGCAATTCGTGCAGATGATCCTGCGCGACGTGACGCAGCGGCGCGACATGCTCGACTCGCTGATCAAGGCCGAGCGATTGGCGGCGGCGGGCACGTTTGCGGCGGGCGTGGCGCACGAGGTGAACAACCCGCTGGCGTCGATCTCATCGCTGGTGCAATCGCTGCTGAGCGGCGAGAACGATCCCCAGCGGCGCACCTCGTTGCACACGATCCTGTCCCAGATCACGCGGATATCGAGCACGCTCAAGGATCTGATGAATTTCGCGCGACCCACCACCGCGCAACGCAAGCCGATCGACGTAAACGGGCTCGTCGCCGAGACGTTGCGGCTGGTCAGCTACAACAAACGCTTCAGCGGCATCCGGATTGAACCGATCCTTGCAACCGATCTGCGCCGGGTGTTCGCCGACGACAACGAAATTCAGCAGGTGCTGCTCAATCTGCTGTTCAACGCCGCCGACGCCTCACCCGCCGAGGGGGCCGTGATCAAGGTGATCACCGAGAACCAGCGGGCGGGACAGGGCGCGGACAAATCGCGCCGGGTGGTAATCAAGGTGGTGGACAACGGGATCGGAATCCCGCGCGAACATCTGGAACGCGTGTTCGATCCGTTCTTCACCACCAAGCCCGCGGGCGCCGGGGTCGGACTGGGACTGTCGCTATGCCAGCGGATGATCCTGTCCAATCAGGGCACGATTCGGGTTGACAGCGAGGTCGGCCGCGGCACCGAAGTCACGATCACGCTGGCGGCGGCAGCCGAGGATTCGGCGCGCGTGGAACACGCGGCGAGCATGGCCGCGTCTTGAGAATCGGACTGCGATGAACAGCGACGCATCATGGACGGCGCAGGAACGCGGGCCTTACCGGCTGCTGATCGTCGAGGACGAGCCCTTGATGCGCTCGATCATCGTGCAGCTCGCGCGCAGCGAAGGCTACGACGTGATGGAGGCGCCGGCGGCCGAGGTCGCGCTGCACATCTTCGAAAAAGAAAAAATCGACCTTGCGATTCTCGACCTTAACCTGACCAGCGGCGGCAGCGGACTCGATCTGCTGCGCAAGATGCGCGAGCTCGACCCCGAGGTGATGGGAATAATCGTAACCGCCTACGCCAGCGTGGAGTCGGCGGTCGAGGCGCTGCACCAGGGCGCTTACGATTACATCACCAAGCCGTTTGCGAACGATCACCTGAAGAAGGTGATGCGCAACGCGCTCGAGGGCAAGGCGCTGTTCCGGGAGAACCGGTTTCTGCGCCAGGAACTGCGCGAGAAGTACCGCTTCGAGAGCATCATCGGCAAAAGCGACGCGATCGAAAGCGTGTTCCGGGTGATGGAAAAAGTCGCGCGCACCGACACCAGCGTGCTGATCACCGGAGAGTCCGGCACCGGCAAGGAACTGGTCGCCCGCGCGATTCATTTCAGCTCCGATCGCGCCAACAACCGCTTCCTGCCGATCAATTGCGGGGCGCTGCCCGAGAACCTGCTGGAGAGCGAACTGTTCGGCTACAAACGCGGCGCTTTCACCGGAGCCGCGCAGGACAAAGTGGGCCTGCTCAAGGCCGCCGACAAAGGCACCGTGCTGCTCGACGAGATTGGCGAGTTGCCGCTCGCACTGCAGGTCAAGCTGCTGCGCGCGCTCCAGGAGCGCGAGGTCTACCCGCTGGGCGCCAACGACCCGGTGGCGTTCGACGTGCGCGTGCTGTGCGCCACCAATCGCGACCTGGAAGCCGAGGTGAAGGCCGGGCGCTTCCGCGAGGAACTGCTCTACCGAATCAACGTCATCAACCTCAACCTTCCCGCTTTGCGCGAGCGTCAGGACGATATTCCCCTGCTGGCCAACCATTTTCTGCGCAAGTACGAAAAGTCGCTGCCGCGAACCGCGATGCGCTTTTCCAAAGGCGCGATGCGCCTGCTGATCAACTACGCCTGGCCGGGCAACGTGCGCGAGCTGGAAAACGCGGTCGAGCGCGCCGCGATTCTGGCCGAGACCGACGTCATCCACTCGCACGATTTACCCGACAAGCTGCTGAGCACGTCGCCGGTGATAGAGAGCGTCGAGAACAGCGGGCTCACGCTCGAGGAGCTCGAGCGCGAGCATATCAAACGCGTGCTCGACAAGGTCGAAAACGACAAGGTGAAGGCGGCGCAGGTGCTCGGGATTCACCTCTCGACCCTGTATCGCAAGGTGCAGCGCTACCACCTCGACGGCGACATCCCCGTGCATCAGGAGCCGGCGCGCTCGGCGTGAGAGGGCCGCGGCATAGGCGTGGCAATCCGGCAGTCAAGGATATAGACTTTTAGCGGGCTGGCTGCACGGCGGCGGGCCCGGAGAAAAATATGGATCTGTTTGCGCCAACTCACCTGCTGATCATTCTGCTGATCATTTTGGTCATCTTCGGGCCCAGCAAGCTCGGCGATGTCGGCGGCGCGATGGGCAAAGCGATTCGCGATTTCAAGCGCGCGATGAACGAGCCCGACGATGCGGCCAAGACGGTCGCGAAGACCGACGACGCCAAGACGACAGAGGCCGCAAAGCCCGACAAGATTTCCTGACCCGAATCGATTCGCTGATTTTCCCGGACATTCTCTCAATCCGCCTGCGATGACGCGCGCTCGAAGCGTGCGAGATCGCGACCGGACGGATTCTGATCGCGCCGACGGGCGCTTGATGGCCTTATCAGGTCTATCGGGCGTTCAGCGATGCTCCGCGTCCGATTTGGAAAGGTTGTGGAATAAAGGCGGCTTGGAATCTTGCACAGGTAGGTTGTTTGAACTAAAAGCGGATTCAAATCAAAGGGTAAAACACGATCGCGAGAACTGTTACCAGCTTGCATGGCGGTATAAAATTTGCTTACTTGGCAGGCTGATGTTTTTAGAATTATTTATGAGATCGCGTTTCCCTCAAGGCTTACAGGGACGGCGCCCAAGGACTCAAGGCAATAATGATTCTTTTGGATACGAACAGATCGCCCTTTGGAGGCAGTTGTCCTTCTCTTGGGGCAGAGGCGGATTTTTTTCGGAGCGGTGAGAAAGCGAAGATACTACGAAGATAAGGAACCGAGTTCGGAGACGGTCGGGACGAAGGAGAGGCCGGGGCCAACAACGAATGACCTAATCTTCCGCCGCGGACCGGCCCGCAAACCAACTGGCGGAAAAAGAACTGAAGGAGAGGATCCATGGCGGAGAGCTTGAGAACCAACATTCGATCGAGACTGTGGACTTTGACCGCGGCGGCGATACCGGCGGTTGCGGCGCTGGCGCTGATCTCAACTGTCGCTCGCGCAGCCGATCTGGCATCCGCGGCGAGCAGCTACAAAGATACGTGCGCGAAGTGTCACGGCGACCTCGGCAAGGGCGACGGCCCCAAGGCGAAGGAACTGAAAGACAAGGAAGGCAAGCCGGTCGCGATCGGAGATTTGAGCGATTGCGCCAAGATGGCCAAGGTCACCGACGACGACATGTTCAAGGAGCTGAAGGAAGGCGGCGCGTCGGTGGGCAAGAGCAAGTTCATGACCCCGTACGGCGACGCGATGGAGGACGACGAAATCAAGGCGATGGTCTCTTACGTCAGGACCTTGTGCAAGAAATAGCGGCGCGCGAGAGGCTCCAGGCGGCGGTGGGCGGTTGAACGCGCGCTTTTGCCAACGGCAGGCACCCCAAATGGAAACGGCAAGCTAGACGTTAAACAAGATGGAGGAGAAGCCATGTCGAAGAGTTTGAGAACCACGATTCGATCGAGGCTGTTGGTTTGGACCGCGTCGGCGATACCGGCGGTTGCAGCGCTGGCGTTGATCTCAACTGTCGCTCGCGCAGCCGATCTGACGTCTGCGGCGAGCAGCTACAAAGATACGTGCGCGAAGTGTCACGGCGACCTCGGCAAGGGCGACGGCCCCAAAGCCAAAGAGCTGAAGGACAAAGATGGCAAGGTCGTTGCCTGCGGAGATTTGACCGATTGCGCCAAGATGAGCAAGGTCACCGACGACGACATGTTCAAGGAATTGAAGGAAGGCGGCACGTCGGTGGGCAAGACCAAGTTCATGACCCCGTACGGCGATGCGATGGAGGACGACGAGATCAAGGCGATGGTCGCGTACGTCAGGACCTTGTGCAAGAAATAGCGGCGCGCGCCAGGCTCCAGAACGAGGAGCCCCGGCGCGCGGGGCTGGGAGCGAGCATACTTGGGCAGCGGCTGCCGTGGAGTTTGTCGGCGGTATGCCCGGGGAACTGTGCTCGCGCATACCCTGACCACCCAAAGCGGCCAAATGAAAGGGCTGGGACGGGTAGCCGGCCGAATCTCATAAGTGAGCGACCCAGGACAAGCGGGTCCGATCCGCGGGATCGGACCGCTTGCCGCTCGGTAACCGGGCGCCGCTTCCCCAGATATAAGAAAGAAGCAACGCAGGTGGAATATGCAAACGAGCGGAGATGAGCCGGGCGCGCCGGGACCGGAGCGCGAGGCGCAGCCAACCGGCGCCGAGGCCGAGCGCCGAGTTCCAAGCCTGGCTCGCAACCGGCTGAGCATCGCCGGCCTGATCATCGCCGTCATCGTGCTGGCGAACATGCTTTCGCTGGCCGGCATGACGATGCTGGGGGTGCAGTTGAACCCCTACGTCGGCATTTTTGCCTACCTGATCGGCCCTGCCGTGATGATAATGGGCCTGTTGCTCATTCCGGTCGGGATGCTGTTCGAACGGCGGCGGCGCCGGAAGTATTTGCCGGGTGAGATGCCGGCTTTCCCCAAGCTCGATCTCAACGAGGCTTCGGTTCGGCGTGGCTTTCTCGGCGCGGTAGGCTTCTCGTTGTTTTTCGTGATTCTCAGCATGGTGGCAAGCTACCAGGGCTACCAGTTCACGGACTCGCCGATGTTCTGCGGCCAGACCTGTCACGTCCCGATGAAGCCGGAATTCGACGCCTACCAGGGTTCGCCGCACGCGCGGGTCGCATGCGCGGGCTGCCACGTGGGGCCCGGCGCCACCTGGTTTGTTCGCTCAAAGCTGTCGGGCGCCTACCAGGTCTATTCGGTGATGTTCAACAAATACCCCAGGCCGATCGAAACTCCGATCAAGGAGTTGCGCCCGATTCGGGCAGCCTGCGAGCAATGCCATTGGCCGCAGAAGTTCTACGGCGCGCAACTCAAGATCTTCCCGCATTATGGATACGACGAGAAGAACACGCCCATGCGCATCCAGATGCTGATCAAGACCGGAGGAGGAAGCGCCGAGTTTGGCCACGCCACCGGAATCCACTGGCACATGAACATCGCCAACGAAGTATGGTTCGCGCCTGCTGACAAGCAGTCCCAGGTGATTCCCTGGGTAAAAGTAAAGACCCCTGACGGAAGGACCACCGAATACCTGGCCAAGGACAGTTCGCTCAGCGCAAAGCAGATCGCGGATATTCCCATTCAGACGATGGACTGCGTGACCTGCCATGCACGCCCGTCGCATAAGTTTCTTCCGCCCGATCAGGCGGTGGATGCGGCGTTCGAGGCGGGTCAGCTCGACCCTACTCTTCCCTTCTTGAAAAGGCAGGCGGTCAAGACCCTGGTCAAGCACTACGACTCGCCGGAAAAGGCGGCCGAGGGAATCGCAACCGCCCTCGATACCTTTTACCGCAATCGCTATCCCCAGATTTATGGCCCGAGGTGGCCGCAAATCAAAGCTGCCATCGCCGCGGTGCAGGATATTTACAAAAAGAACATGTTTCCGTACATGCGGGTTGACTGGCGCACCCATCCCGACAACATCGGCCACCTGTATTACCCGGGGTGCTTCCGCTGTCACGACGGGAAGCACGTCAGCGCTGATGGCCGGGTGATCCCCCAGGCATGCGATTCCTGCCACACCGTCCTGGCAACTCCCACCAGCGTCGCCGAGTTCAAGCATCCGATTGATCTGAGCGATGTAGGCGGCGCGACCTGTAGCACCTGTCACAGCGGGGGCGTGCTGTAGCGCATCGGTGCGGCGCAGGCGGGAGGAACAAATGGCGCAGGGATCATGGCGGATGGTTAGCTCCGGGCGGATGGCTGGAGGCCTCGGGCGCATCGCGTGCGCTATTGCCGCAATGATGCTGTGCGCGGTTGCGATGGGCCATGCCGCTGCTGCGACGAAGGCCGCTGTGACGCCGGCCGCGACCACGAAGGCCGCTGCTGCGACGAAGGCCGCTGCTGCGACGAAGGTCACTGCGACGACACCGGCCGCTGCAACGACGAAGACGCCCACCGATAAGGATTGCCTGGGCTGCCATAATCTCAAGGCTAGCGCCAAGTTGCAGGCGCGGCCGGTCAGCGTGTACGTCAACGCGGAGATCTACGAGCCATCGATCCACGCGAAGCAGGGGTGTGTCTCCTGCCATACCGACATCCGTTCCTTTCCGCATCCCGATCCGGTAACGCCGGTTTCATGCGCTGGCTGCCACGCCAAAGAAACCTCAGCCTACGCGATCAGCGTTCACGCAACCGCCGAGCGGGAGAAGAAGAGCCGCTTTCCGGCCTGCCTCAATTGTCACGGGAATCCCCACGGCTTGCGGGCTAAGAGCGACCCGAAGTCGCGAGTCTATCCGCTCAACCTGCCGCGTACCTGCGGCACATGCCACGGGAATCCCGAGATTGCCAAGAAATATGGCTTTCCGGACGTGTACGGGCTTTACATGGATTCGATTCACGGCTTCGCCCTTACCAGCGACGGGCTGCTGGTGGCCGCCACCTGCGCCAGTTGCCACGGGGCGCATGACGTTCTTAGCAGAAAGGATCCGAAGAGCCGGACCTTCCCCAGAAATGTGCCTGCCACCTGTGGCGGGTGCCATGCCGGCGTCCAAACCGATTACCTCGCCGGAGCGCACGGCACGGCGATGATCGCCGGGCGCCCGAATGCTCCGGTATGCACGAATTGCCATACGGCCCATCAGATTGCCCAGGTGGAGGGCGCGAACTGGCAACTCAAAACCGTCGCCACCTGTGGCAACTGCCACAAGGCCCGGCTGCAAAGCTACCACGATACTTTCCACGGTCAGGTGACCCAACTAGGTTTCGTCGCCACGGCGCGGTGCTGGAGCTGTCATGGCTCTCACTTGATCCTTCGGGCCTCCAATCCCAAGTCCAAGGTGGCGCCGGCCAACCTCCCGGCTACCTGCGGCAAATGCCACAAAGGCGTAACCGCGAGCTTTGTCAGCTACGAGCCACATCCCAATCCGCACGACCGGCGGCAGAACCCGGGGTTATATTACACAGCCCTCTTTATGAACCTGCTGCTTTCGGCGGTTTTCCTCTTCTTCGGCCTGCACACGGCGCTATGGCTTGCGCGGTCGTCGATGGGCGGGTCGCGGGGGGATGACAATGGAGCGAGCGGTGAACAGTAACGATTCAGACCGCTATTATTTTCGGTTCTCGCTGGGGCAGCGCTACCTGCACGGCTTGGTGATCGTAACCTTTCTGGGTCTTGCCGCCACCGGAATGACCCTGCGGTTCAGCGAGCGGGGTTGGGCAAAGTGGCTGGCGGAGGCCATGGGCGGATTCACCGCAATCCTATCTCTGCATAAGCTATGCGCGGTGCTCATATCAGCCGGCTTTCTCTACCATATTGGAGCGATCCTCTTCAGGGCAATGATAAAGAAGGAGCGGGGCCTGTTTTTGGGGCCATACTCGATGACTCCGCAGCCCAAGGACGCCCTGGATCTTTTTGCGATGCTGCGCTGGTTTCTTTGGATGGGTCCGCGGCCCCAATTCGACCACTTTGCTTACTGGGAGAAGTTCGACTATTGGGCGGTGTTCTGGGGAATGGCAATTATCGGCATGACCGGCTACATGATGTGGTTCGGACCTTTCTTTGCCCGCTACGTGCCCGGCTATCTCCTCAATATCGCGCTCCTGATTCACGGTGAGGAAGCTCTGCTCGCCGTCTGGTTCATCTTTATCGTCCACTTTTTTAATTCGCACCTGCGCCCTGAGGAATTTCCGCTCGACCAGGTGATATTCACCGGCCGCGTCAGCGCTGGTGATTACCAGCACGAACGCCCCCTGGATTATTCGCGCCTTGGCGAGTCCGGCGCCCTGGAAACCCTGCGCGCCGACCCGCCTCCCCGTTGGCTCGAGAATTTCTCGCGGGTGATCGCGGTTGTTGCGGTCGGAGTCGGCTTTTCGCTGCTGGTGCTTACTGTGATCTCCTTTTGGGCTGAATAGGTGTATGACCGACGTTCACAATTTTTTCGTAAGGGTCGCGCGGGCTTGTTTTTATGGCCTGCCCGCCGTATGTTGACGCGCATCAAATTCCAGCATCCCATTGAGCTGGAGCGCCGTACCACCTGCGACAGATGTCGCAAAGGCGCAAGGCTTCAAAGGGTGTGGAGAGACTTATGAACTCCGCTATCGCACAAGGAGAATCGCAATGGTATCCGGTGTAGCCATCCTTATCGCCGCAATCTTCATTCTGAGCGGAGTCAAAATCCTTAACGAATACCAGCGCGCCGTAATCTTCCGCCTGGGGCGGCTGATGCGCTATCGCGGCCCAGGCATAATTTACGTGATCCCCCTGCTGGAGCGGATGGTCCGGATCGATCTGCGTACGGTCGTGCTCGACGTTCCGCCGCAGGACGTTATTACCAAGGACAACGTGACCGTCAAAGTGAGCGCGGTGCTCTACTTCCGGGTGAGCGATCCGTCGCGCGCGGTTACCGAGGTGGCAAATTACCTGTTCGCCACCATGCAGCTCGCGCAGACCACGCTGCGTTCCGTGGGCGGACAGACCGAGCTCGACGAACTTCTGAGCCAGCGCGACAAAGTCAACGCGCGCATCCAGGGGATCGTCGATGCCCATACGGAGCCGTGGGGAATCAAGGTCATCCTCGTCGAGCTCAAGAACATCGATCTGCCGCAGGACATGCAGCGCGCGATCGCCGCACAGGCCGAGGCCGAGCGCGAACGGCGGGCCAAGGTTATCGCGGCCGAAGGCGAATTTCAGGCGGCGAAGCGCCTGGCCGAGGCGGCGGAAATCATGGGCCAAAGCCCGATCACGCTCCAGCTTCGCTACCTGCAGACGCTGGCCGAGATCGCGACCGAGCACAATTCGACCACCGTGTTTCCCCTCCCAATCGATCTGCTCGAGCCCTTTCGCAAGCTGGCAGGCGGCGGCGACAAGCCGAAGTAGGGGAAAGGGCGCCGCGCCGCCGCGGGCGGGCGGCGCGCAGCGGTTGCAGGGTTGGCACTGATTTCGACGGCCGAACGCATCAACGCGACCGGCAGATGGCGCGCTTGCGCGGAGGACTTGGCAGGTGGTCGGAGGGCGTAAAAGAACGACTGGATGAGGTCGCGGGCCGGGGATGCCCGGTTACGGTTGACAAATACTTGGAATAAATGTTGATTGCTGATGCTTCAGAGCAGATGAAGGGCGACTAATGCGCTGAAGCGCAGCTAATGCACTGATTTCTGGTAACGAAGCGAAACGTTTAAGCGAGAAGAAGGAGTAGAACGGTCATGTTGGAAAGTTCACCGGCGAAGATTCGATTGAAGGGCTGGAGCTTGATGCCCTTGGCAGCGGCAGTAGCGATGGTTTTGGCGCCGGCGTTGATCTCAACCTCGGCCCGCGCCGCCGAAGTCGATCTGAAGGCCGCGGCCAGTAATTTTTCGGATTCGTGCGCAGACTGCCATGGTGAGTCGGGCAAAGGCGACGGCAAGAAGTCGGCTGAACTGAAGACCAAGCCCGCCGACTATACCGATTGCTCCAAGATGTCCAAGCTCACCGACGATTATCTTTTCGGCGTCATCAAGGGCGGCGGCAAGTCGGTAGGCAAGAGCAAGGACATGGCAGACTTCGGCAAGGCCTTCGACGACGACGAGATTCGCGGGCTGGTCGCCTACGTCCGCACATTTTGCAAAAAGTGAGCGCGGAGAGCCGTGCCCGACGGTAATCGCGCACAACTTGCAGTCTCGGAAGCTGGCGAAGTTATCGAGAACGAGCCGCGTCGGCGGTTCCTCGCGCGCCTGTTCTGGGGCGCGATGGGAATTGTCAGCGCCGGTATCGCTGCGCCCATCCTTTCCTACCTGATTGCCCCGCTGTTGGGGCCGGGCGAGAGCAAGGATTGGGTGCGGTTGGGAAAAGTCGAAGACCTTCCGCTCAACGTTCCCCAGCGGATCGAGGTCGCTCGGCGCGTGGCGGAGGGATGGGTGACGGAGGATTCGGCGGTGACAGCCTGGGTGGTGCGGGCGCCGGACAAGATCTACGTCTTCGATCCGCATTGCACGCACTTGGGATGCGCCTACCGATGGATTGAGGAGGCCAAGCAGTTCTTTTGTCCCTGCCATGCCGGTGTATTCAGCCTGACGGGGAAGGTGGTCAGCGGTCCTCCCCCGCGTCCGCTGGACGTTTACGCGTATGAGGTCCGCGAGGGCGCCCTTTATGTGGTCCCGACTCCAACTAAGCAAGTGGTTTGACGAGCGCCTGAGCACGCGCGCGATTCGGGTGGCGCTCTTCGATCGCCACATTCCGAAGAGCAGCCCGCTGGTCGAGTGGATTTATACCCTCGGCAGCGTGCTGCTGTTTTTCTTCATCCTCCAGGCGGTGACCGGGATGATGCTGGCGATGAACTACGTGGCCAGCCCCGATCACGCCTACGACGCCGCGCGCTACATCTCGACGCGCGCTCCCATGGGCCAGATCATCCGCGGGCTTCATTCCTGGGGCGCATCCGCGATGGTGGTGGTGATCGGCGCGCACATGCTGACGACCTTTCTGTCGGGCAGCTACAAGTATCCGCGCGAGTCGACCTGGATAAGCGGCGTCGTCCTGTTCCTGATCGTAATGTTGTTCGGATTCACCGGATATCTGCTGCCCTGGAACCAGAAGTCGTACTGGGCGACCGTGGTCGGCACCAACATCGCCGGCTCGACGCCCATCATCGGCGAGTACATCGTGCGCTTCTTCCGCGGCGGCAGCGAGGTCGGCCCGCAGACCTTGACGCGATTCTACGCGATGCACGTGCTGATGCTGCCGGCGGCGCTGATCGCCTTCGTGTCGGTGCATCTTTTCATGGTCGTGCGCCAAGGCATCTCGGCGCCCCCCAAGCGCCATCCCGAATACGGCCGCCACGGGATCAACGCCCAGCTCGGTATCGACCCCGGGGTTGGTGTCGGCACCCAGATCGAGATCGAGGACCAGCGCAAGCGGTCGGTCGACGAATACCATCACGAAAAAGAGGTGGGCGAATCCTTCTATCCGTTTTACCTGGCCAAGGACGCCGTCGCCGTGCTGCTGGCGCTTGCGGTGCTGGCGCTTTTGGTCTGGAAGTTCCCGGCCGAAATAGGCGAGATCGCCGACCCCGCCAGCACCAGTTACAATCCGCGCCCGGACTGGTACTTCCTGTTCCTGTTCCAGGCGCTCAAGTATTTTCCCGGGAGCATGGAAGCGGTCGCGGCAGTGATGCTGCCGGGGCTTGCGCTGCTCATCCTGGTCACAGTGCCTTTCTTCGATCGGCGGATGCGCCAGCATCCGCTGGACCGCCCGATCGCCACCGGAATTGCGTTCTCCGTGCTCGCCGGCGTGATTGCGCTGACCGTGATCGGCGCCGAGTCGCCGCTGCTCAACCCGTACGTGCCCGAGCTGCCGACCGTGGCCGAGGGTCACCGGCTCTTTCACACCCTGAATTGCGCTTACTGCCACGCCGTCAATGGCCGCGGTAGCAAGATCGGGCCCGACCTGATGCTGGATCCGCTCAAGCACGACAAGGCCTGGATGGTCAGCCATCTCGAGCGGCCCGGCGAAGTGGTAGCGCCCGGCCATCGCACCGCAATGACGGGATTGTTGCCCGACGAAAGCGCGGACCTGTTCGACTACATCAATGAGCTTCAGGGCGGCGGCCCCTACAGTGAGAAAGCGTCCCGGCTGTTCTACCGAAATTGCGGCAAGTGCCACATTGTGGCAGGCCACGGCGGCACCAAGGGTCCCGATCTGAGCGCGATCGGGCTGGTGCGCTCGGTCTCGTTCATCCATCGCTACATCGAGGATCCGAAGACCCTGTTCAGCCTGACCAAGATGCCGCCGTTCTTGCAGCCCGAAGGCAAGCTAACGCACGCCGAAATCGAGGACATCGCGCGCTTCCTCGCGCATCAGCGCACGCCGACGGCTGCTAAAAACTGATCCGCGCGAACCGAGCCCGGCCTTCGCGCGGCTCGGGCCGTGCGCGCATCGTCAAAACTTGTTCCACCCGAGCGGGAACGCGTATACTCGAAATGATCAGGTGATATATCCATGATGCCCTCGATCGACTTCGCGAAAGCGCCCTTTCTCGTTATCTGGGAAACGACTCAGGCCTGCGACCTCGCCTGCAGCCATTGCCGCGCTTCGGCACAACCGCTGCGCCATTGCGACGAGCTGAACACCGCGCAAGGCTTCGCCCTACTTGCTGAGGCCGCCGCGATGGGCACTCCGGTGTTCATCCTGAGCGGTGGCGACCCGCTCAAACGCCCCGACCTGTTCGGCCTCGTGCGCGAGGGCAAGCGGCTCGGTCTGCGCATGGGAACCATCCCCGCAGCGACTCCGGCGCTTACTCAGACCGTGGTCCGCCAGTTGAAGGAAGCGGGCCTGGATCAGATGGCGCTGAGCCTCGACTATCCGCGCGCGGATCTTCACGACGGTTTCCGCGGAGTGCCCGGGGCCTTCAAGAAGACCATGGCGGCGGTGCAATGGGCGCGCGAATGCGGCCTGCCGCTGCAGATCAACACGACGCTGTGGGCTGGTTCGGCGCCGTTTCTGTCCGAGATGGCCGAGCTGGTCGAACGTCTTGGCGCGGTCTTCTGGGAGGTGTTCTTCCTGGTCCCGATGGGTCGCGGCGAGGCGCTGGACGGCGTCGCGGCAAGCCAGTGCGAGGAACTGTTCGCGGTCTTATACGCGGTTCAGAAAAAGTCCCACTTCGTCGTCAAAGTCACCGAGGCGCCCCACTACCGGCGCTTTGTCGCGCAGCACGAGGCGGAAAGCAGCGGCAAGCAGCACCCGGGCCATCCCGGCTCGGTGGCGATGCCCGACATGCTTCGGCGATCGGAAGGTCCCGGGCACACCGTCGGGCTTGCGCCTCACAGCGTCAACGCCGGCAAGGGCTTTGTCTTCGTCTCCCATACGGGCGAGGTCTATCCGAGCGGATTTCTGCCGATTTCTGCCGGAAACGTGCGCGAGCAAAGCTTGACCGCGATTTATCGCGACTCCGAACTTTTCCGCACGCTGCGCGATCCCGCCGCTCTGCACGGCCGATGCGGGCGGTGCGAGTATGCCTCCTTCTGCGGCGGCTCGCGCTCGCGCGCGTATGCGCTGACCGGCGACTTTCTCGCGACTGACCCGTGGTGCAACTACCAACCTGCCCGGTCCGCCGCCTAGCCAAGCGCTGCTGCTCGAAAAAACCCCGATCGGATGGGCCGCGGGCCCGCCCGGCTATCGCTTGCGCAGCGCGGCCGCGGCGCGGCTCGGCTCGATCGCGCCGTAGCATACGATCGGCTCGAACAGGTCGAGTATCGTGCGGTCGTCCGACAGCAGGCCGCGCATCGGATGGCGCCTGAGATGCGTTTCGGCGAACAGATGGGCGATCACTGCCTTGCGCGCACTGCCGGAAGTGCTGAGCTCGAAGGCGGCCTCCTCGAGCAGCAAGGCGGCTGAGGCGGCGTCGGCGAGATAGTTGCCGAAGACCCGCGCGCGCAATTGCGCCACCTCGCGATCGACACGCGACAGATGCGCGAGCGCCTCGCGCACTTCGCCGAGCGCGTGCGCCACCGTCTCGCGCGTGGCTGCCAGCAGGGTGCCCGCCGCCTCGGCCCGTTCGCCAAGCGCGGCGAAGGCGGCCTGCATCACCTGCTCGCTGCGCAGCGCGCGCAGGATGTCGAGGCAGATGATGTTCTCGGTGCCCTCCCAGATCGTGTTGCTCTGCGCGTCGCGCAACTGGCGCGCGAGCGGCCAGTTCTCCACATAACCGTTGCCGCCATGCACTTCGACCGCCTGCGACGCGAACTCGATCCCGCGCCGGCTGGCGCGCAGCTTCGCCACCGGCACCAGCAGCCGCGCCAGCGCCTTGTTGTCCGAGACCGAGGCGAATACCAGCGCCGCCGCGGCCTCCAGCTCGACCGTCATGCCCACCAGCATCTCGCGCATCATCGGCAGATCGCGGATCGTGCGGCCGAACGCGCGGCGCTGCCAGGAGAAGATCGCGGAATCGAGGAACGAGCGGCGCATGATGCCGAGGCCCATCACCGCGATGCCGACGCGCGACTCGTCCACCATCTCCATCATGCGGTTGATCCCCTGGCCGTCGGTCGCCGTGCCGCCGCTGCCCGCGAGCAGGGATGCTTCGGCCTCGACGAAATCGACTTCGGCGGTGGGCACCGCGCGGGTGCCAAGCTTGTCCTTGAGGCGGCGAATCGCGATGCCGTTGCGGGAGCCGTCGCGCCGGATGCGCGGCACTAGGAACAGCGCCACCCCGCGCAGTCCGTCGGCGCCGCCCTCGGGGCGGGCCAGCGTCGCGATCGCGCTGGCATCGACATTCGAGCAGAACCACTTGGAGCCGTTCAGGATCCAGCGATCGCCGTCGCGCCGCGCGGTGGTGGTCAGCGTGGCGAGGTCGGAGCCGCCGGTTTTCTCGGTCATGAACATCGCGCCGTCCCAGGCGTCGTCGTAGTGCTCGGCGGTGAGATGCGGCATGAACTCGCGCTGCACTTCCGGCGGCGCGAAGCGGCGCACCAGCCCGATCACCCCGCTGGTCATGCCGACCGCGCACAGCATCCCAATCTCGGCCTGGGATAGCATGTACTTGAGCGCGGTCGGGACTCCCTCGTGCAGATGGCGGCCGCGCCGCTGCGCTTCGTTGTAAAGGCGTGGGCCGCTTACTCCCGCTTCCCAGAGATCGCGCTTGGTGGCGAGCGCGCCCGGATGGTGGCGCACTTCGTCGAGCGGATCGCCCCATCGATCGAACTTTACCAGTTCGGGTGAATGCTTGTCGGTGACCTCGGCGCGCGCGGCGACCGGACCGCCGCACAGCGCCCCGATCTTGCGCAGCTCCGGCTCGAGCCATTCGAAGTCGGCGGGGTCGAGCATCCGGCGCATCAGAAATTGCAGGTTGGGATCGATCTCGTACCAGTTGAGTCCGATTGCGCTCTGGAATTCTGCGTAGTCAATCATGGCTGCGTCTCCCGCTGCGGCAAGCCGCCAGAGATTCGAGAAATGGCGGCGCCGCGCTCGATTCAAAAGTTACTCGCGCGCATGCAAACTGTCTAATGGAGCGCAGGATTCTCCGCGCAGGCGCCTACTTCTGGAACTTGCGAAAATCCGGCGTCCGCCGCTCCATGAATGCGTTGCGTCCTTCCATGGATTCTTCGGTGCGGTAGTACAGTCCGAGCGAGATTGCGCCCATCGCGCCGATTCCCTTGATATGGTCGGTTTCGGCGTTGAACGAGGCCTTGGCGATCCTGATCGCGGTCGGGCTCAAAGCGAGCATCTCGCGCGCCCAGGCGCGCGCCTCGTCCATCAACTGCGCCGCCGGCACCACCTTGTTGACCAGTCCCATCTCCAGAGCTTCGTCCGCCGAATACTGGCGGCACAGGTACCAAATCTCTCGCGCCTTTTTCTCGCCGACCAGGCGCGTCAGGTAGGCGGTGCCGAACCCGGGATCGACGCTGCCGACTCGCGGGCCAACCTGGCCGAAGCGCGCGGTATCGGCCGCGATAGAAAGGTCGCAGATTATATGGAGGACGTGTCCTCCGCCGATTGCGTAGCCGTTGACCGCGGCGATAACCGGCTTGGGGATGTCGCGAATCACTTCGTGCAGCGCCTCGACGTTCATCCCGCCGCGATAGCCTCCGCCACCGCGCGCCGCCTGGTCACCGCCCGAGCTGAAAGCGCGGTCGCCGGCGCCGGTCAGAATCACCACCCCGATCGAACGGTCTCGCCAGGCGTCCCTGAAGGCCTCCACCATCTCGTCCACGGTCTGACCGCGAAACGCGTTACGGACTTCCGGACGGTTCATCGTGACGATGGCGATTCCCTCTTGCTTCTCGTAGATGATGTCCTCGAATGCCATCTGCGTCTCCTTCGGCTGCGGGCCGGGACTAGCGGGCGAAGGCCGCCCTCAAGGCCTCGGCGGCTTGCCGCTCGCCCTCTTTGCCTTTGTCGAGCATGTCGGCGAAGCTGACAAAAGCGTGGGTCACGCCTTCATAGCGCGTGCAGGTCGCTTTGACCCCGGCGGCGATCAGGCGTTCGGCAAATCTCTCCCCTTCGTCGCGCAGCGGGTCGTGGCTGGCGGTCAGGATGAGCGCGGGCGGCAGGCCCTTTAAGTTTTTAGCCCGCAGCGGACAGGCGTAGGGATTGTTTCTTTCCGTGACGGGATCGAGGTAATTCTTCCAGAACCATTCCATGTCGGCGCGCGACAGCGTGTAGCCGTCCTCGGCGAATTCCTTCTGCGACGGCGTGTCGAGCGCGCAATCGGTGACCGGATAAAGCAGCAACTGGAATTTGATCGCGGGACCGCCGCGATCGCGCGCCATCATCGAGACCACCGCCGCGATATTTCCGCCCGCGCTGTCCCCGCCCACCGCTATCCGCGAAGCGTCCGCGCCAATCGCGGCCGCGTTTTCGGCTATCCACTTCGTTGCCGCGTAGCAATCCTCGGCGCCGGCCGGAAAAACGTGCTCGGGCGCAAGCCGGTAATCGACCGACACCACCACGCATCCCGCGCCGTTGGCCAGCCCGCGGCAGAGATGGTCGTGACTCTCCAAGTCTCCGATCACCCATCCGCCGCCGTGGAAATAGGCCAGCACCCCCATCGGCGGGCTGCCCTCGGGGGTGTAAATCCGCGCCGCGATCGGACCGTCGGCGCCCGCAATCTGGCGATCCTCGACGCGATAGATCGGGGGCGCCGGCATCGGATGTGACTCGATCAGCGCGCGCAGCTTGGCCCGCGCCTGCTCTGGCGTTTCCGCGCGCAGGAACATCGGGCCCGCCGCGTTGACCATGTCGAGGATCGTTTTCATCTGGGGATCGAGGGCGGTGGTCATGCAAAAACTCCTCCTGGACCGCGCGTGATTGACGGCGCCTGGCGGATGGTCCAGAGCGCAGCGAGATACTTAAGTTAGGCGGGGCCGAGACGCAAGCGCCGCCGCCGCGCGGCTAATTCTCGAAGCGGTGAAAGTCCGCCCGCCAATGCGCCCGGAACCAGGGCTCGCCGTCGCGCGTGCCGTACACGTCGGCGTTGACGATCATCTCGTCGCCGGCGATCCGGCAGTCGAGGTTGGTGGTTTCGTCAACCGTAAACGTCGGTGACAAGCCGTCACCGCGAGTTTTGTACTCGTCGAAATCCAGTCGCGAGCGCATCGCGGCGTAGGCGCGGCCGTCGGTCCTGATCGCCGTCACGTTGCCATGCGGATTGATAATCTTCTCGTTCGGCGCGACGCCGGTCTCGGTGAACGTGAGCGTGAACGGCTGATCGCCGACGCGCTTGTAGCACAGCCGGTAGGTCTTCGGGGTCCAGAAACCGATTTTGTGCGCACCCGGTTCGCGCCTGATCCAGTCGAGTTGATTCACCTGTCCATTCCAGCATCCGCGGAACACCGCCGGCAGCGTAGGAAGCGTTTGCGCCGTCATCGGCGCGGCGTTCATCGGAGCGGGCGGGGGCGATTGCGCGGGTTGGAGCGGCGCGGGTGCAGGCCTCCATAACTCCTGCGGCAGCAGTTGAATCGAGTCGCCGTTATCGGCCCCCGACGGCGTCCACGCGGCCGCTGGCGGCGCCGGGCGCGGTGGAATATTCGGCTGATTCTGCTGCGCGGGTCCGGGAACCTCCAGGGTCGTTTGCGCGCGAGCGGATCGAGTCCCAATCAAAGCCAGCCCGGATGCCAGCGCAAGCAGTATGAGGATACGGGTCCGCATCGAGCGTCTCATCAGGTACTTTACTATACTCGGATGCATCCCGAGTGGCGCGGCTGTTGGCGGCTGCGGCGTAGATTGATCGCGAATCGACAGCTACCATCGAGAAAAGTTCGGAGCCATTTCCGATCAATAACGGCCGAGGATAATGAGCGATCAAACTGTCAATTTCGAAACCGCGTGGGCTGCGATGCAGCCGCCCGCAACCAGGCGCCGCGCCCAGGCGTATCGATTAGCCGACGCGATGCGCCGCGTGATCGACCATCTGGTGCAGGTCGCCGCGCCCGAGGAAGACTTGTCAGCCGCCGCCGACGCGCTGGAGCGCTACGCCCGGCGTTTGTCGAAATATCCGATCTCGCGCAGCTACGAGGGCTTTGCCGAGAGCGCCAACGCCGGCGACCCGCACGCCTTCTTCGATCACAGCCCGCTGATCGGAATCGCAAATCCGCTCGCGCCGCCGATTCGGCTGGCCGTGCTCGGCGACAAGGTCGAGGGCCGCGGGACGTTCGGCGTCGCATACGAAGGTCCGCCGGGACACGTGCACGGAGGATTTCTCGCCGCCGCCTTCGACGAAGTGCTCGGGATGGCGCAGTCGCTCACCGGCAATCCCGGCATGACGGGGACGCTTACGATTCGTTACCGGCGGCCGACTCCCTTGCTGACCGAACTCACCTTCGAGGCCTACGTCGATCGCGTCGAGGGGCGCAAGATTTTCACCCACGGAACGTTGTCGGCCAACGGCCTGCTGACGGCGGAAGCCGACGGATTGTTCATCGCAGTCGGCCAGGAGCGCTTCGCCGCGATGGCGGCGCTGGTCACAGCGCGCGCCGATTCGGCGAATAAAAAGAAATCCGCGGGAAAAACCGCGCCCGAGAAGTAGGGGCTGCTCAGTTCGATCGGTGACGGGCTACTTGCAGCTCACGCTCTTGACTACCCGGCGGCCCTCCCCGCCGAAGCGAACGTTGCGCTCGTAGGTGACGTCGCATCGCGAGACATCCACCGGCAAGCGCCGGGAGATCTGCGCCGTGGTGTTCGCATACTCGCACTGCAGCCAGTAACCGCGGTCGCTTTTGGCCAAACTCCAGGTTTGGACCACGATCTCGCTGGTCGTTTGCTCGCGGTCGGGCACGAGCGACGCCTGCTCGGCGGGTGGGCCCTCGAAGATGGTGACGCCCGCAAGCGCTGTGTTGTAGCCGGAGTAAGTAACGCTCCAGTCCGGCGCCGGCGCCGCCGTTTTCTGTTCGACAACCAGGGCAGGAGGACAAGTCGCCTGCGCGCATGCGAGATGCGGCGCCGCAATCACGCATGCGAGCGCAATCAGGTTGATCGTAATTTGCTTCATCTTGTACCTCCCCGGGCCGAGCGCAAGTGTAGAATGCGGCGCGAGGAAAAACGAGCGCGGGACAGGGCCGCGAAGACAATTCGCACCCTGCCCCGCAAAAAGGGGCAATCGCTTGCGGCGTCGCCGCCGCAGTCAGGCATGCCCGGCCGGGATTACTGCTCGGCCCTTGGTCTCTTGTAGTAGGGCTTGGCGGGACGCGCGATTATCACAATCGCAATAGCCACTCCCGCCACCAAAGATATTGCTTCCATCATCATGATCATCTTGCCAACTCACTTTCGCGCGCCCGCCGAAGTCGCGGTCGAGCTACGCAGCGCAATCTCAGGTCGATTGTCCCCGGCTCGCCCACCCGCACGTGCGAGTTGCTCGTGCGGGTGGTGCCGCGATGCGCGCATCTGTCGAAGAAGTAACTCAAGAACGCTTCGGGAAGCCGATCGAAGTCGATTCGCTTGATCGGGTCCTTCCCGTGCGTAGTATGCGATGCGTCGATTTACAGGCCCACGAACGAGAGAACGATGTACGCCAGCGTCAGGAATGCGAACGTCACGCCGGGCAATTCGCTGAGCAGACTGTTTTGCGCAATACGAACCGCAGCGGCAGTCTCGGTCTGCTCCCTTATCTGCTGAAAGCCTGCGAGTCTCCGATCTACTGTGGTAGCAGCCATTTTCCTCACCTCCTGTAAAAATTCGCCGTCACCGTGGGAGGAGCAAGGCTGATGCCAAGGACCCAAACGTTCATTTCATTGGATTATTTTCGACCGACACAGTGCTTATCATTTGCGATTCGCAAAACGTTGGCCGCGAGTCGCGAATACTCCGCCATTTTCAAAGACACGTCGTTCAATCCGGCTCATCGATGCGAAGCAGCGGAGCGACTGCATGCAGTGCGATTATGTCGTCAAGATGTCAGCTATTGTTACCAACATGTTGCGAACGCTGTCGCATCTCGACACCCCCACGGCGTACGCGACGGCTGAAATCAAGCGACGCGTAGTGATGGCTCATGGCCGCGCTGCGCTGGCCCCGCTTTCGTTTGACGGCGTCGCCCGACTCGGTCTTTAATGCCCGTCATGGCTGGAATAGTTTCTTACGGTTCATACGTTCCGTACCGACGCCTCAAGCGCTCCGCGATCGCCGCCGTCCTCGGCACGCCCGCCGGCAAGGGCGAGCGCGCAATCGCGAGCTTCGACGAAGACAGCGTATCGATGGCGGTCGAAGCGGTTCGCGACGCGCTGAAAGCTGCGCCGCCCGGCAACGTGCAGGCGCTCATCTTCGCAACCACGACGCCGCCCTACGCGGAAAAACTCAACGCCGCGGTGATCGGCGCAGCCGCTTTGCTGCCGGCGGAAATCCGCGCATCGGATATGACCGGCTCGGTCCGCGCCGGCTTGTCTGCCCTGCTGCAAGGCGCCGATGCGATCGGAGGCGGCGCCAAGCGCGCGCTGGTCGCGATCGGTGATTGCCGGCTGGCGGCGCCCGAGGGCAAGGCCGAGCAGACGACCGGCGACGGCGCGGTCGCTTTTGTGCTCGGTGCGGAGGGCGTGATCGCCGAAATCGAGGCAAGCGCCTCGCTCACGCGCGAGTTCCTGGACAGCTGGCGCGCGCAGGGCGAGCGTTTTTCGCATTCGTGGGAAGAGCGCTTCACGCTGACGCAGGCGCATTCTCCGCTGCTCGGCGCGGTGATCAAGAACGTACTGGCGAAGGCGAAAATCGCGCCGGGTGATCTGTCGAAGGTGATCCTCGACGCGCCCAACGTCCGCGCGGCCGACGAAATCGCGCGTGCGCTCAAGATTGATCCCGCCAAATTCTCCGACTCATTTGCGCTGACGGTCGGACAAACCGGCGCCGCGCACGCGGGCCTGATGCTCGCGGCCGCGCTGCCCTCCGCAAAGCCGGGCGACAGGATTCTGGTCGCGACCGTGGCCGACGGCGCCGATGCGATTTTGCTCCGCGTCACGCCGGCCAACGCCGGCTTCAAGCCGGTGCATTCCGTCGGCCGGATGATCGAGTCCAAGGGCGACGTGTCTTACGCCAGCTATCTCAAGTGGCGCGAGATTCTGCCCACCGAGCCGCCGCGGCGTCCGGATCCCGATCGGCCCGCGGGACCGCCGATGATGCGCTCGGAGAAGTGGAAGTTCGGGTTTATCGGTTCGCGATGCACCAACTGCGGGACTCCGCAGCTTCCCCCGCAGTTGGTCTGCGTGAAATGCCATCAGCGCGGCAAGATGGAACCTTATGGATTCGCCGACCGCACCGCGAAAATCGCCACCTACGCCATCGATCGCCTCGCTTATTCTCTCAATCCGCCGACGGTTAACGTGGTGCTCGACTTCGCCGGCGGCGGCCGCTTCCTGTGCGAGATGACCGACTGCGAACCCGACAAGGTCGCGATCGGCGACGAAGTCGAAATGACGTTTCGCCGGCTCTTTACCGCCGCCGGCGTCAACAACTATTTCTGGAAAGCGCGCCCCAAGCGTTAAGGCCGAGGAGAACATCAATGGCAAGCAGAGGAATCAAGGACCGCGTCGCGATCATCGGGATGGGATGCACAAAGTTCGGCGAGCATTGGGACAAGGGGACCGAAGACCTGCTGGTGGATGCCGCGTACCAGGCTTATGAATCGGCGGGCGTCGAGCCCAAAGACGTCGACGCGTACTGGCTCGGCACCATGGGTTCGGGAATCTCGGGGCTTACGCTCTCCGAGCCGCTCAAGATTCAGTACAAGCCGGTCACTCGCGTCGAGAACATGTGCGCGACGGGATCCGAGGCGCTGCGCCAGGCGTGCTACGCGGTAGCGTCAGGCGCGTTCGACGTCGCGATGGCGATCGGCGTCGAGAAACTCAAGGACTCGGGCTACTCGGGGTTGGTGATCAACAATCCGCCCAACGACGGCACCCAGGGCAGCATGACGGCGCCCGCGTCGTTCTCGCTGCTGGCGCCGGCGTATTTCAAGAAGTACGGCCTGGACCCCGACAAGGGCAAGGACGTGCTGACGCGCATCGCGTGGAAGAATCACAAGAACGGCGCTAAAAATCCCAAGGCGCAGTTCCAGAAGGAAGTGTCGCTCGAGGCGATCAAAAACTCGCCCAAGATCGCTGACCCGCTCGGAATCATGGATTGCTCGGGCGTGTCCGACGGATCCGCGGCCGCGATCGTCGTCCGCGCCGAGGATGCGCACAAGTACTGCAAGAATCCCATCTACATAAAGGCGTTGTCGTTCATCGCCGGGCCCGCGGAAGGACCGCTGTCGCCCGAGTACGATTTCACGACTTTCACCGAGGTCGTCGCCAGCGCCAAAGACGCGTACGCGCAGGCGGGCATCACCAATCCTCGCGAGCAGATCAGCATGGCCGAGGTCCACGACTGCTTCACGCCCACCGAACTCGTGCTCTACGAGGATTTCGGCTTCAGCCCGCGCGGGACCGCATGGCAGGACGTGCTGGACGGGTTCTTCGACCTCGAGGGCAAGCTGCCGGTAAATCCGGACGGCGGTCTCAAGTCGTTCGGTCATCCGATCGGCGCGTCGGGCCTGCGCATGATGTACGAGATGTGGCTGCAGTTGCGCGGCGAGGCGGGACCACGCCAGATCAAGAATCCAAAAGTCGGACTGACGCACAATTTGGGCGGCGCGCCGGGCCGATGCGTCAGCTTCGTGTCGGTGGTCGGCAGCCAGGTCGGCTAGCCGCGTTGTCGTTCTGAGCGAAGCGAAGAATCCCGGGCTTTGACTGAGCGGCTAGAACGGCCGGCATAAGCGAATGCCGGCCGTTTTCTTTGCGCGACTAAGATGCAGAACGCCGCTCCACTGGTCAAACGAATAGCTACAGTCGTAGCCGTGTTGCTATGTATTTTTTATGCGGGCGAATTTATCTCAGTTAAGTATAGAATTCCCGCAAGCCGCGAGCCTTTCGCAAGCGTGCAGATCAATAAGTATTACGCGGTGCCTCAGAAGAACGGCAAGACCGAGTTCGAGCCGGGTGAGCCTGAGACTCAGACCTGCGTCAACTCGATATTCCCGCACCTGGGTTACAGTCCGTGCTGGTACGTCCGACGGCACAAGAACCAACAGATAAATCTTTAACCGCGCGCCGCGGCGGCTGTTCTTTCAGGCTGCCCGCTCGCGGGGCCTGACCGCCGGCCGCTGCGCGGAGAGACGATAGCATGAGCAGGGTTTCCGAGATCAGTTTGAACAAGGTGCCGGAAGTTACGCTGGCTTTCTGGGTCATCAAGATCGCCGCGACGACTATGGGTGAAACCGCCGCCGATGCGGTGTCGATGACGATGCATTTGGGGTACGCGATCGGCACCGCCATCTTCTTCACCTTCTTCATGCTCACTGTCGCAGCTCAGGTCACCGCGAAATCCTTCCATCCATTTCTGTATTGGGCCGTTATCGTTGCAACCACCACCGTGGGCACGACGATGGCGGACTATGCGGATCGTTCTCTCGGAATCGGGTACATCGGAGGTTCGCTGACCCTCTTCACCATGTTGATGCTGGTTCTTGGAATATGGCGGTTCACCATCGGCTCCGTGGCGGTCAACAACATCACTTCGGCCAGGGTCGAAATGTTCTACTGGACGACGATTTTATTCTCCAACACGCTGGGCACCGCCCTTGGCGACTTTCTAGCCGATGATTCCGGACTCGGATTCGGAGGAGGGGCGCTGGTTTTTGCCGGTGCACTGGTGCTGGTCGCAGCCGCATACTTCTATACCAGGGCGTCGCACACCTCGTTGTTTTGGATGGCGTTTATCCTGACCCGGCCGCTCGGCGCGACGCTCGGCGATCTTCTGACCAAGCCGCATGCGGACGGCGGCTTCAATCTCAGCCGTATCAGTTCCTCTTTGATCATCGCGATTTTCATCTTCACCTGTATTCTGTTCACGCCCCAAAGAGCAGGCCGCCATCCGGGACATCAGGAAGCGAGCCCGTGAGAGAACGCTAATCGGCGCATCGTTGGGGCTCCGGATTTCATTGAAAGTTGCACGGTAACGCACGATGCATTTTGAAATCTCGCGGGATTGCAGAATGCAAAAAACCTTGTAGTATCGAGTGTTCCGGTTTGGCACGCGCGGTGCTGATAACCTTGTCGCATCAATTGCGATGCGACGGAGAGGTCTCAATGAAACACACCGTAGCAGCGACGATGCGCCATGTGTTTGCGGTCAAAGCACTGGACGCATCGGAGGGCCACGCTCGCTGGTTGTCCCCGGAACATTCTTGTCGTTCGGAGCTCCCGGCTCACTAAGAGACCGCACTGAACTTTACTAGGTGGGGAAGCCATTATGTGGGACTTGATTTCAATTCTCGGCAGCATCGCATTTTTTGCGATCGCAATCGCCTACGTTTGGGGGTGCGACTACTTATGAGTCCGGTTGAAACCGTTCTCGGCGGGATATGCGCTGTCTTGCTGGGTGCTTACTTGATTTACGCGTTGATCCGTCCCGAAAAATTCTGAACCGCACTAGCCGGTACATACCTACATGTTATCCAATTCGGTAGTTCAGCTCGTTGGTTTCTTCCTGCTGGTCACGGCGATCAGCGTGCCGTTGGGCCTGTACATGGCGCGCGTGTTCTCGAATGAGCGCACCTTTCTGGACCCGGTGCTCTTGCCGATCGAGAGATTGATTTACAAGATCTGCGGGATAAGCCCCGGTGTCGAGATGGGCTGGGCGGGATATACGGTCTCGATGCTCGCGTTCAGCCTGGTCTCGATGATCTTCCTTTACGCGCTGCAGCGGCTCCAGTACTACCTGCCGCTCAATCCGCAGGGACTCGCCGGGGTGCCGCCGGGACTTGCCTTTAACACTGCGGCAAGCTTCACGACCAATACCAACTGGCAAGCATACTCGGGCGAGCAGACGCTGAGTTATCTGACTCAGATGGTCGGGCTCACCTCGCACAACTTTCTCTCGGCGGCGGCCGGGATCGCGATGGCGGCGGCGGTGATTCGCGGATTCGCGCGCCGCAGCGCAAAGACGATCGGTAACTTCTGGGTGGATCTCACGCGCACGACGTTGTGGGTGTTGATTCCCATTTCTTTGATCTTTGCACTGGTTCTGGTTTGGCAGGGCGTACCGGACAACTTCAGTCCGTACGTAAACGCGACGACGGTGGAGGGTGCTTCGCAAACGATCGCGCAAGGACCGGTGGCGTCCCAGGAAATAATCAAGGAGCTGGGCACCAACGGCGGCGGCTTCATGAACGCCAACTCGGCGCATCCTTACGAGAATCCGACGCCGCTGACCAACCTGATCGAGATGCTGGCGATCTTCTCGATCGGCGCGGGCCTGACCCACACCTTCGGCAAGATGGTCGGTGACCGGCGCCAGGGATGGGCGCTGTTCGCGGTGATGGGGATTCTGTTTTTGGGCGGCGCGACCACCGCCATCTGGGCTGAGCAAGGCGGCAATCCGCAATTCAGCGCGATTGGAATCGATCAGCATGCCTCCGCAACGCAAAGCGGCGGCAACATGGAGGGCAAGGAAGTCCGCTTCGGAATCGTCGATTCCGCGCTGTGGGCGACCGTCACCACCGACACCTCGTGCGGCGCGGTCAACTCGATGCACGACAGCTTTACCCCGCTTGGCGGGTTGGTGCCGATGGTCGACATGCAGCTCGGCGAGGTGATCTTCGGCGGCGTCGGCTCGGGTCTTTACGGAATCATCGTGATGGCGGTGCTGGCGGTATTCATCGCGGGCCTGATGGTAGGCCGGACGCCCGAGTACCTGGGCAAGAAAATCGAGGCGCGGGAAATGAAGCTCGCGATGCTCTACGTGCTCATCTTCCCCGCCGTCATTCTGATACCGACCGCGCTCGCGACCGTGTTGCCCGCGGGCCTGTCGGGCATTTCCAATCCGGGGCCTCACGGCTTCTCGCAAATCCTGTACGCGTACACAGAAGCGGGCGCGAACAACGGTTCCGCGTTCGGCGGTCTGAACGCGAACACGTCCTTCTACAACGTGTCAATCGCGATCGTGATGCTGCTCGGCAGGTTCATGATGGCGATCCCGGCGCTTGCGATCGCGGGCTCGGTCGCGGCCAAGAAAACCACCGCCGCCAGCGCCGGCACTTTCCCGACCGACGGCGTCCCGTTCGTGTTCCTGTTGATTGGCGTAATCGTGATCGTCGGCGCGTTGACGTTCTTCTGCGCCGTCGCACTCGGACCGATCGTCGAGCAACTGCTGATGATGGCCGGGAAACTCTTCTAGGCATGGTGTCCCAAGCATGAGTGATCGCAAGGCTCCCGCACTCTGGAATCGCGAAATCGTCTCTCGCGCGTCAATCGAATCGTTCGTCAAGCTGGACCCGCGCCTGATGATCAAGAATCCGGTGATGTTCGTGGTCGAAGTCACCAGCGTGATGGTGATGTTCACCCTTTTTCGCGACCTGCTGGCTCACAAGATGGCGCTGGCCGGATTCGAATTTCAAATCGCGCTGTGGCTGTGGTTCACCGTGCTCTTCGCAAATTTCGCGGAGGCAATGGCGGAAGGCCGCGGCAAGGCGCAGGCCGACAACCTTCGCAAGACCCGCACCGAGACCCAGGCCAAATTGGTCATCGAAGGCGGCAAGACCAAGCTCGTGCCGGCCGCACAACTCCGGCGCGGCGACATCGTAATGGTCGCGGCTGGCGACGTCATTCCCGGCGACGGCGAAGTCATCGAGGGCATCGCCGCGGTTAACGAGGCCGCCATTACCGGCGAATCGGCGCCGGTGATTCGTGAAAGCGGCGGCGATCGCAGTGGCGTCACCGGCGGAACCACGGTGATTTCCGACTGGATCAAGGTGAAGATCACCGCCAACCCGGGCGAGACCTTCCTGGACCGCATGATCGCGCTGGTCGAAGGCGCGCAGCGTCAGAAAACGCCCAACGAAATCGCGCTCAGCATTCTGCTGTCCGGCCTCACCATCGTCTTCCTGCTCGTGGTCGTAACGCTCTACCCGTTCGGGCTGTATGGCGGCACGCGGCTGGCGCTGCCGGTGCTGGTGGCGCTGCTGGTATGCCTTATTCCGACCACCATCGGCGGGTTGCTCTCGGCGATCGGTATCGCGGGGATGGATCGCCTGGTGCAGCACAACGTGCTTGCGATGTCGGGCCGCTCGGTTGAAGCGGCCGGCGACGTCGATACCCTGCTGCTCGACAAGACCGGAACCATCACCCTCGGAAACCGGATGGCGGCGGAGTTCATCCCGGTGGATGGCGTGGACGAGGGCGAACTGGCCGAGGCCGCACAACTCGCGTCGCTGGCCGACGAGACTCCCGAAGGACGCTCAATCGTCGTGCTGGCCAAACGCAAATACAATCTGCGCGGGCGCGAACTCGGCGAGGACGGCGCCACCTTCATACCGTTTTCCGCGCAGACCAGGATGAGCGGCGTTGACTTCCGCGGGCGTCGAATCCGCAAGGGCGCTGCCGATCAGATCGTACGTTTCGTCCAGGATAATCGCGGCACCCCGCCGCCGGACTTGAAGGCAATCGTCGAGCGCATCGCGCGCGCCGGTGGGACTCCGCTGGTGGTCGCGGACGAGGCCAAGGCGCTCGGCGTGATTTATCTGAAGGACATGGTCAAGGAAGGGATTCGCGAGCGCTTCGAGCGGCTGCGCGCGATGGGTCTGCGCACAGTCATGATTACCGGCGACAACCCGCTGACCGCGGCCGCGATCGCCAAAGAATCGGGGGTGGACGACTTTCTGGCCGAGGCCACTCCCGAAACCAAGCTGCGGCTGATTCGCGAGGAGCAGAACCAGGGAAAGCTGGTGGCCATGATCGGCGACGGCACCAACGACGCGCCCGCGCTCGCGCAGGCGGACGTCGGGATCGCGATGAACGCCGGCACCCAGGCCGCGCGCGAGGCCGGCAACATGATCGACCTCGACTCCAATCCGACCAAGGTCATGGAAGTCGTCGAGATCGGCAAGCAACTGCTGATGACCCGCGGCGCCTTGACCACGTTCTCGATCGCCAACGACGTCGCCAAGTACTTCGCGATCATCCCGGCGCTGTTCATCGTGGAATATCCGGAGTTGCAGCGGCTCAACGTGATGCATCTGGCGACGCCGCAGAGCGCGATTCTGTCCGCGGTAATTTTCAACGCGCTGATCATAGTCGCGCTGATACCGCTGGCGTTGCGCGGCGTGCGCTACCGTCCGGTGGGCGCGGCCGCGATTCTAACCCGCAACCTTTTTATCTATGGCGTCGGTGGCGTGATTATTCCCTTCATCTTTATCAAGGCGATTGACATCATCGTGGCGGCGCTCCATCTCGCCTGAGGAAAATTCCGTGCGAACATTCATATCGGCACTGGTCGTAACTGCCCTGCTCACCGTGATTACCGGCATCGTCTATCCGCTGGCAGTATGGGGCATCGCGCAGGCGATTTTCCCGGCCCAGGCGGGCGGCAGCCTGGTCGTCGCGGGCAACAAGGTCGCGGGCTCGAGCCTGATCGGGCAGAATTTTGCCTCGCCCCGCTATTTTCAGAGCCGGCCTTCCGCCGCCGGTGACAAGGGCTACGACGCCGCCAACTCAAGCGGCTCGAATCTCGGGCCGACCAACAAGGCGCTGATCGACGCGGTCAAGCTGCGCCTGAAGAACTTCATCGGGAGCAATCCGGCCGCCGATCCGCGTCAGGTTCCGGTGGACCTGGTGACCGCTTCAGGCAGCGGCCTCGATCCCGAGATAAGTCCCGCCGCCGCCGGCCTGCAGGTGGCACGTGTTGCCCACGCGCGCGGCATAAGCGAAGATCAGGTGCGGCAGTTGATAGCCGAGAACACGCGGCCGCGATTTGCGGGAATCTTCGGCGAGCCCGGGGTAAACGTGCTGCTGCTGAACCTGGCCCTCGATCGCGCCGCGGGAAGTCATGGCGGAACAACTCCCGGGACTTGAATGGACGATGAAAAACGACTTGAGCCCGAAGCTTATCTCGGTCTTGTGCCCCAGACTCAACGGGGACAGCTCAAAGTCTATATCGGCGCGGCCGCGGGCGTAGGCAAAACCTACCGGATGCTCGAGGAGGCGCATCAACTCCGCGCTCGGGGAGTGGATGTGGTGCTTGGCCTGGTTGAAACCCATAACCGCCGCGAGACGGAGGAGCGGATCGGCAACCTCGAGGTCGTTCCGCGCCGCAAAATTGCGTACCGCGAAGTCACCCTGGAAGAGATGGACGTCGATGCGATCATCGCGCGCAAGCCCGAGTTCGTAATCGTCGACGAGCTTGCCCACACCAACGCCCCCGGCTCGCACCACGAAAAGCGCTACCAGGACGTCGAGCAGATCCTGGCCACCGGCATCAACGTGATTACCGCCATGAACATCCAGCACGTCGAAAGCCTCAACGCGCTGCTGCGCCGCATCACCGGCATCGACGTGCGCGAGACGGTGCCCGATTCGATCCTGGCGCGGGCCGATCAGATCGTCAACATCGATGTGCCCGTGGAGGCGCTGCGCGAACGGCTGCGCGAGGGGAAGATTTACCCGCAAGAGCAGATCGAGCACGCGCTCAAGAATTTTTTCAAGCCGAGCAATCTTTCTTCGCTTCGTGAACTGGCGCTGCAAGAGGTCGCGCGCAGTCTGGACCGCCAGCGCCTCGACCGCGAGGCGCTCAAGCGCGAGGGCGGCCGCCACGCAAACGTGATCGAGCGCATCATGGTCGGAATCTCGTCCAACGCCGCCGACACCGGACAGCTGCTGCGCAAGGCTTCGCGCATCGCCGGGCAACTCAACGCGGAATGGTTCGCCGTGCACATCGAGACCCCGGCCGAGTCGGTCAAAAATATCGGCACCAGTGATTTCGTGGCGCTGCTCAACAACATCAATGTCGCGAGCGACCTCGGCGCGGAAACCGTGTGGCTCAAGTCCGACGACGTGGTCAAGGCGTTGATCGACTTCGCCCACGACAAGGGCGTGACCAAGCTGATCATCGGCCGGACCCATCAGCCGCGATGGCGCCGGTGGCTGAAGGGCGACGTGCCGGCGCGGCTGGTTGAGGACGCACGCGACCTGGACGTCGAAATAGTCGCGACCGAGGAACGGGAGGAATCGCGATGACCGCGGCATCGCTGCAACGCCAAATTCGCAACGGTACCTTGCTGATGCTGGCGTTGGTCGTTGTGCTGGGGATCTACACGCTGCCGCGGGTTTACTCGCTTGGCGGCGCAATCCGCGAGACCCTTTATCGCAACTACGTCAGCATCGAGGCCGCGCAGAACATGCACGCCGCGCTCACGACGCTTCAGGTCGCCGAGCACGACGGCCGCGCCAGGGACGTTCTGCCCGGGGCGCGGCAAAATTTCCTGCAGTGGATCGACGTCGAGAATCACGACTTTACTGAAGTTGGCGAGCCTGATCTCGCCGCCGATATCGCCCGGCGCGGCAACCAGCTGTTCGCCGACATCGCCGCCACGCCGCCTGGCAGCTTTCACGATCGCGAATTCGCCGAATTGAACGGCCGCCTCGACGATCTGATCGCGATGAACAAGGCCGCGATGTTCCGCGCGGACAGCCGCTCGGTAAAGCTGGGGCGGCGGCTTGCGTACGAATTCGCCGGCGGGCTTGCGCTGGTGCTGCTGGTGGGCGTCGCGGTGTCGTGGGGTCTGGGATGGCGGCTCTCAAAGCCGCTGACCGAACTCGCCGAGCGCCTGCGCGGAATCAGTCAGCGCAAGTCGCAGGTCCGGCTTGGCCCGCAGCCGCTGGCCGAGCTGGAAGCGGTCGCGCGCGAATTCAACCAGATGGCCGAGCGGCTCGAGCACTACGACCAGCTCAACGTCGAGCGCCTGGTTTATGAAAAGAGCAAGACCGAAGCAATCATCGAGAGCCTCGAAGACGGCGTGGTGCTAATCGACACCGAAGGAATCGTTGCGCACATAAACGAGATCGCTTCGCTGATCCTCGGCGTCGATCTTCAGGACGCGCTCGGCAGCCCGTTCGACGACCTCAGCAGCAACCACCCTCATTATCTGCGCGTTCGCGATGCGTTGCGCGCACTTCAGCGGGCCGGGCCGGAAGGCCAGCGCACTGAAATCGATCTTCACGTCCGCGGCCGCGCCCATTCCTACGTGCTCAAGGCTGTCCCGCTTCATCATACGGCCGGCACCTCGCTTGGCACGCTGCTGATTTTGCAGGATGTGACCTACCTCCGCGATCAGGATCGCGCCCGCACCAACCTGGTCGCCACCCTGTCGCACGAGCTCAGGACCCCGCTCACCTCGCTTGCGCTGTCGGCGGAGCTGCTGGGCCGCGATATGCCGGCTTCAAATCCGAAGAGCACCGAACTGCTGCAGGTGATCATCGAAGAATGCTCCCGGATGCGTCAGCTTACCGACAACCTGCTCAACCTCGCGCGTGGCGAGATTCCGGCGATCGCGGTTCAGCAGAAGCGTCTCGATCTTGCCCGGCTGGCGGCAGACGTCACCAGGCGCTTCGCAATCCAGGCGCGCGAGAAGCACGTCGAGATCCAGGAGCAGATCGGACCGGTGCCCGAGGTGATCGGCGACCCGGTCAAGCTCTCCTGGGTGATATCCAACCTGCTCGGCAACGCGCTCCGCTACACGCCCGCCGGTGGAACCATCAAAGTCTCGACGCTGGGTGCCAGGCAAGCGACGCGGCTGGAAGTCACCGACTCCGGGCCCGGAATTCCGCCCGAGCTGAAAGACTATATTTTCGAGCGTTTCGTGCAGTACGGTTCCGACGGGCTCGAAAAGGGATCGGCCGGGCTGGGATTGTCGATCGTCAAGGAAATTGTCGAGGCCCACGGCGGCAGGATTTTCGTCGAGAGCGCCAACTCTCACGGCTCCCGATTCATCGTCGAAATTCCCGCCGCGAAGGAGCTTTGATGGCCAGGCTGCTCATTGTCGATGACGAGCGCAATATCCGCCGAAGCCTCGTCTCGTTTTTCGAGTCGCTTGGCCACGAGGTCCGCGCCGCCGAGAACGGCACGCAGGCCGTCGCGATGCTCGCCGAGACCCAGTTCGATCTGGTGCTGACCGACTACCGCATGGCCGAGATGACCGGGCTTGAACTGCTGCGCGAGATCAAGCGGCGCGCGCCCGACTGCCTGGTAATTCTGATGACCGCTTATGCGACCGTTGAAAATGCGGTCGAGGCGATGAAGTCCGGCGCGTACGACTATGTCACCAAGCCGTTCTCGCTCGAACAGATCCAGCACACCGTCGATCGGGCGCTGCACGTCAAGGTGCTTCAGGCGGAGAATCGCGCACTGCGCAGCGCGATCGACGAGGAGCCGCTGCTCGACTCGCGCAGCCCCGCGATGCAACACCTGCTCGAAACTGCGCGCCAGGCCGCCGCCAGCGACGCGACTATTCTGCTCACCGGCGAGAGCGGCACCGGGAAGAACGTCATCGCCCGGCAGATTCACCGATGGAGCCGGCGCCAGAGCAAGCCGTTCGTGGTGGTCAATTGCACCACGCTCTCGGAAGAACTGCTGGAAAGCGAGTTGTTCGGGCACATGCGCGGCGCGTTCACCGGCGCGATCAAGGACAAGCCCGGGCGGCTCGAGGCGGCCAACGGCGGAACGGTTTTCCTCGACGAGATCGCCGACTTGACGCCCACCCTGCAGACCAAGTTTCTGCGCTTTCTCCAGGATCAGAACTTCGAGCGCGTCGGCGGCGAACGCACGATTCACGTCGATGCGCGAATAATCGCCGCGTCCAATCGCGACCTCGACTCCGAAGTCGCCGCGCATCACTTTCGCGAGGATCTCTACTACCGCCTCAACGTCATCACCCTGCGCGTGCCTCCCTTGCGCGAACGCCGCGAGGATATTATCCCGCTCGCACAATGGCTGCTGAACGTCGCCGCGGTGCGCAATTCGCATCCCGGCCTGGCGTTTTCACCCGGTGCGATCGCGGCGTTGACGCACTATCGATGGCCCGGAAATGTGCGCGAACTTCGCAACGCGATCGAACGCGGCACCGTGCTGATGCACGGCGAGACGATCGCGCCCGAGGACCTGCCCGATTCGCTCTTTCACGAATCCACCGAGGCGCTCACCGGCATCCCCAGCGTCGCCAGCCTCGACGAGGTCGAGCGCGAGCACATCGCGCGCGTGCTCGCCGCCAGCGCCACGCTGGAAGAAGCCGCCGACACGCTCGGCATCAACGTCACGACCCTGTGGCGAAAGCGCCGGCGCTACGGAATCGAATAGCCGCAGGCGGCCGCGCTCGGCGGGCGTTGATCAGCCGGTTGTCCTAGGAATTCTCCGGTTCTTCCGTCGCTCTCAATCTTAGCGGGCGCAGCCGCGACGACTTCTTCGACTGATGGTCCTGCATGCGGCGCAGGATGTCGTCGAGTGCGCTGACCGCCGCGACAATGTGAGGCCCCTTGTTCAGCATCACGCACTCGGCGCGTTCGCCCATCGCCGCGTCGGTGATTTCTGCGCGCGACGCCTGGCCTTTCTTGGCCAGCGTCTCGAGCACCTGCGTGGCCCATATCACCGGCAAATGCGCCGCCTCGCAGATCCACAGGATTTCCTCCTGAACCTCCGCCAGCCGTTCGTAGCCGCACTCCACGGCCAGGTCTCCGCGTGCGATCATGATACCCACCGGTGGCTGCCGCATCGCGGCGAGCATCAGGTTGGGCAATCGCTCGAAGCCCTGGCGCGTCTCGATTTTCAGCACGATTCCCAAATGACCGCCGCCAAGCTCCCCCAGGCGCGATTGAAGTTGAGCGATGTCGCGCTCATGGCGCACGAACGACATCCCGACCAGGTCCGCGTGTCGAACGATAAACTCAAGATCTTCCAGGTCTTTCGGCGTGAGCGCGGGCAGGCTGATGTGGGTATCGGGCAGATTAATTCCTTTGTCGGCGCCCAGCCGGGTCCCGCCCGCTTTGGCCTCGGTTATCTCGATCCGAAGCGCGCCCGGCGCGGCCTCCCTCACGATTCCGCCTATTTTGCCGTCGTCGAACCAAATCTTCTCGCCCACGCAAACCATCGGGAAAACCTCCGGCAGCGTGCACGAGACCGTCGCCGGACTGAGCGTCCGTCCGTCCGAACCGACCGAAGCGTTTTTGCCCACGATAGGCTCGCCCGTGAGCAGCAGGAACTCGCCTTTGCGAAGCAGCAGCCCTTGCGCGGGGCGCGGTAATTCTCCTACCTGCGCTTCGCGCCTTGCCTCGCTGTCCACATCGACGCGGATCAAAACCGTTTCCGCAGTCACGTAGGCGGTTTGGCTGCACTGAGCCCATCGCCCCGCCTCGCCGCTGCCGACCACTTCGAGCACCCGCCGTTTCCCGCGCGCATCTTTGAAGTGAATGCGTTCTCCGGGTTTGACCTCATCAAGCCATTGCGCTGAGACGACGGGGATTGCCGCGTCCGCACCCGGGGGAGGACGGCGGGCCGGCTCGGGGCCCGCAAGCCAGATTCGCGCGGGTTCCGTCACCCGTCCAAAACTATCGCGCTTGGGATGCCACACGACCACTTGAGGCCCCGGTTCGATCGCCCCGGTTCGGAGCTTCGGCCCGGCAATATCCATCTCGATACGGCATGGGAGACCCAGTTCCCGCCGCGCGCGCTCCAGATGATCGGCCATCCGGCCCCAGGTTTCCGGGGTATCGTGTGCGCAGTTTATCCTCATGCAGTTCATTCCATGGGAAACCAGGTCGCGCACGAGTGCATAGTCATCCGCAGCCTCGGCCGACATCGTAACCATGATGCGGACGTCGCGATGCTCCGGCGAGGGACCCAGTAGCGCCTCGGTATTCGCCGCGAGGATCGACCTGCCCTCGCGAAAGCCCGGACATTCCGACGGCGCCGGCGCTTCAATCTTCCGCCCTGCCAGACGATGGAGAGCTAGCAGCACCGCATTCAGCGTGCTCATCACGTGAGCTTCCGTCCGGCCGAGCGATGAGAGGCCGAGCACCGCGAGTTCGTCCTGCAGTATCCGAATATCTTCGCGCCTGAGCGCGAGATAATGGATCAAATTGATCGCACTTTTTCGATACGCGGGATGGACCGTCGAGGCGCGCTGATGAAGTTCGCTTTCGTGCCTTAGCAGCGACCCGCGGATTTCACCAAGCCTCGCGATTAGAGCTTCACACGAATCGGGGCTTGCTAATGGCGATTCGATTTTATTGTTCACGGCGGCACAATAATTCGTGCAATCGACGTGCCGATTCCATTCTATCTCTCGTCGCGCCCTCGTAACAAAGCGAACATCTGCACGGCTTCGCGGAAGCCTTGGCAAAATTATTAGATTGGTTAATTCAAGTCGTCATTTGCGTAGATCCGGAGCTGTCGCGCATAGCATCACCGGCTTGGCGTGCTGATGCGTATGGAGACAGCTAGACGGGCTAACGAACGGAGCCGATGATCAGCCAGGCCCGCAATCGCGAGCGGGCCACTACCGCCGGTCTGGCGCCGACTTGACGCTGGAGTGGCTATCGTGTTGAGTACCGCGTGTCTCCAAACTCAAAAGCGGAGATCCCGGATTAAGTCCTTTTGTGCCTCTCACCCGATCGGTGAGCGGGGCGCAGCTACGCCGCCCGAGGTTAACCCAGGATCGTTTGCCTGAACCAAATTACGGCTGGAAGGCCGGAGAAGGGAATCGTTCAAATGCAATACTCGAGAAAATTTGAATCGGCAAGGTCGCGCGCGCTTCGGCGCGGGTTAGGGGCGCTTCTGATCTGTTCGGCGCTGGTGGGTGTTGCCGCGCCGGCCGCACGCGCCGCGTCAGGCGCTCTATGGATCGCAGACGCGGACAATGGCCGGATTGACGAGTACTTGCCCAGTCAGCTTAAGAGCAGCCACACGCCGACTCCACTCACTATTTCGATTAGCTCTGCGCCTTATGGGGCGTGCTTCGACAAATCGAATAATCTCTGGGTCATCGATGACGATGAACAGATCCTCGGCTTTACCGCCGCGGAGCTTAAGAAACTCCCAACCGCTCCCAGCCCAACAGTAACGATCACCAGTTCGTCGTTCAAAGACATCGTTGGCTGCGCCTTTGACAAGCACGGCAATCTCTGGCTGGCGGACCTCGACAAGGACAGTCTGGATGAGATCTCTGCGGCGCAATTGAAAGCCGGCGGCAGCATCACTCCGGCCGTCATCATCACGGATTCTGCGGAGATGTCGTCCGCTGCTCCGGGCTTCGTTACGTTCGACAAATCGGGAAATCTGTGGACGGACGGCCGAGATGACGACGAGCTCTTCGAATTCTCCGCTTCTCAGCTGAGCTCCGGCGGCGACAAGACCGCGGCAGTCGTCCTAAAGGGCGGCGGGAGTCTGGGCGATCCGGGTCAGATCGGATTCGACGGACATGGCAATCTCTGGGTGTCAAGTTACGACGAGGATACCGTCGTGGAATTCCCGAAGCGCCAAATCAGCACCTCGAACAACGACGCGCCGGCGGTGACGATTAGTAGCTCAAGTCTGGACGGGCCATGGGGCCTCGCGTTTCACGGCAGCGACTTGTGGGTGTTGGACTACGGTGATGGCAACGGCCAGGAGTTTATTTCCGCTCAAATTAAGGGGAGTGGGTCGCCCGCTCCGAAGGTTCTCTTGACCGGTGCTGCAGCCACAGATTCGTGGGGAATTACGTTCGGTCCCGCGTTCGGGAAGCTGCACTAGCAGGGTGTTGAAAAACCCATATCGAAGGGTAGCTCGGGTCGCGAACCATTCAACACCCTGCGTAAAAGATGGCTTCTTACCTACAACGTCTCCCCCTCTGGGGGAGACAAGAGAGAGGGAGCAGGCGTTGAAAATTACTTTTTCAACAGCCTGCTAGCAAACGTACTTGATTCTTCGGGTGGGGCGACTCGGTCGGTGTTCGTGCGAAACCGCACGTGGCCGCGTCGGCGCCCTCGAGGTGGTCGAACTCACGCAGATCGACCTGGCAAAATCGCGTTAAGAGAGCGTATCACGGCAACGGCGTCTAAGTTCGCATGACTGCTTTGGCCTCTCTGGGAAGGGCAGCATCCTATCTTCGGCCGGGCGCCCGGGGTTCGGACCCCAGCCCTGCTCGCCCGGCGCCGCGCGCGACCGTGCCCTATATACGGATAAGCCCTTAATACCCGTCATCGAGGTAGTTGCAGTCTCCGGTGTTCGGATCCACCGGCGGTATCAACGTCTCCTGGTCGAGCTTGTCGATCTGCATCGTCGGGGTCTGGTACTTCGCATCCTTCAGCTCCTGAGTCTTAGGCGGCAAGACAAACGGGGCGTACCCGTAGTCGGCGACGACCGCCCGGTACTGCTGGGGAAGGCCGCCGGCCAGATCCGGGGAGACCTTGATCACCATGAGGTCGAAGGAGAACACGAAATTCCCGGACGTCGGGTCCATGGTCACCGGGCAGTGCTCCTTGATGCTCTTCAGGGCACAGTTCACCGTATCGTCGGATACCGGGAAATGCGTGGCGACGGTGAGCTTCGGCTGGGGCTGGATCTGGCTGAGGAGGTACCCGAAGGCTCCCTGCGGGGTGTGGGAGCTTTCCTGGACTTCCTGCATCTGCGAAAGGGCAGCTTGGTAGACTGGGTACAATGGATCGGTGCTCGCTGGAGGCGCGCTCAGGCCCATGTTCTTGAAGGCCCAGACGTCCGGTGGGACAACACACTCGTGGATGAAGACGTCCACGCCGCTGGCCTGGGCCACGGAGTGGGTCTCGGGCCTGGTGTCCCCCGTGTAGATCATGCTCATGCCGTTCCACTCGAGCTTGTAGCCGATTGAGCCCTGCCGGCAGTGGATGACCGGGAAGTGGGTGATCTTCACGCCCGTAGCCGGGTTGTTGTAGGCGACGTTGTCATCCAACTTATTGCCGTACCTCCGCCAGTTCAGCTCGATGGGGACGAGGGCGTAGCCGTCTTGGCGCGAATCGCCGCCCAGCGGTCTGAGGGGCACTTTCAGGCCCCAGTCACTCCCTTTTGGAGGCGTGTAGTTCCCGTCTGTCGTCTTCAAGAAGCTGAAGCTCTCCGAGTGCCAGCGCCAGGCTTTGCGGAAGGCCTTTAACATGTCGGTGAGGCCGTCGTCGTAATACAAGGGCGGGGGCGTGGGGTTCTTGATCCCTGAGCGCGAGGGCCCCCAGACGTACAGGGGGGTTTTGCGGTCGGCCGAAGGCCCGAAGCAATAGATGTGGGTCAGGTCGCTCATGTGGTCGCCGTGCAAGTGGGTCAGGAAGACCTTGTTCATCCTGCTGAACCCGATCCCCATGGCCCCGTAATTGGCGCACACCCCCGAGCCGCAGTCGAAGACGAACGAGTCGGCCTCACCCTTGGCGTTCCCTACCTCCACGAAGACGCTCATCATGCACTGGGAACGGCGCACGGGGGGAATGCAGGACCCCATGAAGGTGATCCGCATCTCGTTGGGTTCGACGGGAATGTATGTGTGCGTCGTGGGGTCAATCGGGTTGAACGTCGGCATCGTGGAACCAAAGAAATAGCTGTAGGTCTGCGTGTTATCCACGGTATCCGGGTACCACGGCCCCGGATCCGTGCATGACGTGGCCTCCGGGGCGCTGCCCGCCCGCACCGGGCTACCGCTCACGGCGAGCCCGCCCAAGGCCAGCGCGGACAGCTTCAGCGCCTCGCGCCTCGAAAATTTTTGGTCAACCGTCTTCTTGGAACCGCCCATCCTCTCCTCACTTTTTCCCGACATTTTCCGTATGAACTTCGCCCTGTCGCCATGTACACAATCCCAACCCAATCTGCAAGCGCTACCTCCTTCGGGAACACTTTCAACAGGGATTTCCGTTTTGACTCTCCGGTCGCAACTAGCCTGATAGAGCAAACCGGGATTTCGGTGCTCTCCAGGTCCAGCACTACCCGGCGAGGCGAATCGATGGCCTCCGTGAAGCCTAAGTGTTTGGCGCCAAGAAAGATTCGGGATTCTTCGCTTTGCTGAGAATGACACAAAGAAGTGGAAAGGGAACAATCCCAGACCTTTTCCTCTCCCTGTTGGGAGAGCTTTGCATAACCGGCCGTTGCTTTTGAAGCACCCGCCCCGCGCACTCCTTACCGGATCACCTTCCGTTTCTTGTGTCATTCTTGAGCGAAGTCTGCGAAGCAAAGAATGACCCAAAGAAAAGAGCGCGACGGCGCGTTTCGCCTCTGCACCGGCGTTTGTTACGCAAGGCTTTGCTTAAGCCGGAGCTTTACGCGGCCGCGAAAGGGCGGGGCGGATCGCTTGCAACATCACTGAACGTAGAAAGCGTTTGAACCGGACCACCGGTAGGGCGTGTTCTTATCCGGAGGCGTGTACGTCCCCTGCTGCATGGCGTTGCTATGCTGGCTGGTCGTGGCCGTGTTTGAATTCGCAGCCGGCGCCGTCACCGGCGGATTCGCAGTATTGGATTCGGCGGACGCCGTGGTTTCCGCGCCATGACCGGCGGAAGCGCATCCGGCTATCCACACCATCGCGATACCGCCGCAAATAGCCATTGCGGACTTGATTGTGTGTTTCATTGTTCGCACTCCCGGTGATTTTGCTCTCGGCAAAAGGCGATAGAAAACAAAAGTCCGGCTCCAGGCCGCGTCTCGACCTGAGGCTCTCTTCGAAGGCCGAGCGTGTTTCCTGAGCGACTCTTCATCTTTACTCTTTTGCCCGCCGCCATTCATCCAGCCGGCATACATCCGTATGCGCCGCCGCTGGAAATATACTGTTAACAAAACCCGCCAAAGAGTGTTGCAACGGGATGCCGCTCGGAGTAAATAGCGTTTTAAAATCGGAAAGTTAGATGTAATTGCGTGAATTGTAAACTACTTGTGAACGCATAACGGATGAAGTTTTCCAAGGCTCAAGAGGCCGCCGCTTGAAGGATCCCAAAATCATGATGGCTCTTCCGGATTCGGCCGCATTGCCTTTTGCACGGATTTGTCCGGCCCCTGGGGCAATGTCCAACCGCCGGCGGTAAGCCGCTAGACGGGCGCATCTGCCCACGGCGGGCGCCCGAAATGGAGACGGCAAGATGGAGGGGGAACCCAGCTCGCGAAAGTTTCGGGCAGGTCTTTTGGTGGCGCTGGCCGCGTTTGGAATCGCCTCCCTGATTTCATCGGCCCCCGCAATCGGCGCGCAAGGCACCCTGCTTTCCCAAGCCGCGCCAGGGACCCCCCCGGCGCCCGGCTACGTTCATAACGACACCTGCACCAGTTGCCATGATGTGTCGGTCAAGTCCTTCCGCAAGACAATGATGGGCCATCTTATGATGGCCCGGCCGCGCGACGACCGGGAAAGCATGGCCTGCCAGACCTGTCACGGCCCCGGCCGCGAGCACGTACGCCATCCGGGCAAGCGGGCGCCGGGATTTGTGAGTTTTCGCGAGACCTCCTTCACCGAGATCAAGATTGAGAACGACCGGTGCCTCGATTGCCATCAGAACGGCGAGCGCGGGTTCTGGCGGGCCGGCGCCCACGCCTCGCGCGGCATCCGATGCGTCGATTGCCACGCCGTGATGTGTCCGGTGACGGCGAGCGCGCTGCCCCAGGCGCAGCTCAAGAAGTCACCGCTCGGCACCGAATTCATCAATCCGTTCATGGTGACGCGCCCCGAAACGCAGGTTTGCCTGCGCTGCCATCTCGACAAGAAGATGGAAATCAATTTGCCGTCGCACATGCCGCTGCGCGAGGGCTCGATGACCTGCACCGACTGCCACAATCCGCACGGCGGTCCTTATCAGAAGCAATTGCGGGCGGCGATGATCAATGAGGTCTGCTACCGCTGTCACGCCGAAAAGCGCGGGCCGTTCCTCTGGATGCACGCGCCGGTGGCGATGAACTGCATCAATTGCCACGTCCCCCACGGCAGCGTGAATCAGCACATGCTGGTGATCAACATGCCGGTGCTCTGCCAGCGCTGCCACATCGGTACCCATCATCCGAGTTCGCCCCATTACAAGGGGCAAATTTTCGTGGTCAACCAGCAATGCGCCAATTGCCATTCGCAGATACACGGCTCGAACTCGCCGGGCGGGAGATATTTCACGCGCTGAAGCGGGATGCAGAGGAAAGCACGGCATCGCTGGGCCGCATCGCGTCTTGCAGCCGGCCCGGGAGGAAACGTCATGAACCTGAAGCGGTTGTTAGCCGGATGTGGAACGATGGCGCTCGTGTTGTCGATGGTCTCGCCGGCGCCGGCACAGGTCGATTTTGGACAAATCAACGCACAGGGCTCGGTCGAGGCCGGCGCCATTGCCCAGCCTGTCCCCTATGACGACGCCGCGGCGAAGTATCAGGAGTACCGCGATCTGGCGCAGCAGTTCATCGTCCCGAAACTGCAGTTGATCCTCGGCGACAAGGCGGAGAACTACTACGCCCAGTTCGACGCGGTCAACGTCGCGCAAAAGAACCAGATGTATTCGCTGCGTTTCGGCGCGTACGGTCTGCTCGATGTCCAGGCAAAATTCTTCGAGATCCCGCACTTCTTCAGCGACCACGTCGCGAGCACGCCGTACGACGAAAACGGCGGCAGCTTCACTTTATCCTCGAAGCCCACTGGCACCGGCGCCGCGCTGCATTCCTGGCTGGAAGCGAACGACAAACCGTTCGACATCAGCCTGCTCGAAGGAGTCGCGGACATCAACGTGCGCTATACGCCGACGCCGTCGCTGAGCTTCAGTGCGAACATGAATTTTCAAAATCCGACCGGCCAGCAGCCGTTCGGCAGCAGCTTCATGTTTGGCACCAGCCCGGGCACCTACAAAGTGAACGAACTCTGGACGCCAGTTCAGTACTACACCTATAACTTCGGCACCGGAATGGAATACCAGAAAAACGGATGGCTGGTGGGCTTCCAGTACCAAGGCTCCTTCTTCGTCGATGACTACAGCACCCTGACTTGGGACAACCCCCTCAATACCAGCGGAGTAGGCGGCAAATGCGTTGATTCCACCGCCTTCAGTTCCACCTCGCTTACCGGTCCCTGCCAGGGGCGGGCAGCCATGTACCCGAACAACCAGGCTCACAACTTCATCCTGAACGGAGGCGGGGAACTCCCATTCAATACGCACCTGATGGGCAGCCTCGAGTACGGATTCTGGCTTCAGGATTCTTCCTTCATCCCGCTCACGGCCAACACCAAGCTGCAGCAGTCATTAAGGTCAGTCGGAGCGCCCAATAGCCTCGGCGGCGACGTGCAACCTTTCTTCGCCAACTTCACGATCGACAGTAATCCGATCGAACGGCTGGATCTCAAGGCGACCTATTCGTACTTCGATTACGACAACCTGACGCCATCGATTACCTTCACAGGGGTTAAGTCGCTGAATGACGTGCAGGATGCGCAGACGCCTTTCACCGCTTATCCCTTTTCATTCTCGGAGCAGGACGTCAGCCTCGAGCCAACCTACCGCGTGACTGATACTCTGGCCACGCACTTCAATCTCAAGTGGCAAACCAACCACAACCAGGGGCTGGAGGTGCTGCAGCAGGATCAACTCAGCTACGGACCCGCGCTCGATTGGAACCCATACCCGTGGCTGACTTTCCGGGCGGATTACCAGCACGCGCACCGCGACTCGCCGGGATACAACAACAACCGCACGGACCTGGTCGAGATACTTGGCGGGAGCCCGGGAGGGATCGAGGAGCTTCAGGACCTGCGGCGGTTCGACGAGGCCACGCTCGATGTGAACCAGACTTCGCTCTATGCCTCCGTGCAGCCGATCGAAAACCTCACCCTGTTCAGCGCCTTCAATTACGACAACTATAACTATCCCTCGACCGACTTCGGCCTGCAGCATACTTCGAGCTATTCGCCTTCGGTGGGGGCCAGTTGGGATCCGCTTCCGGGCGTGCACCTGTTTAGCGACTACACATGGCAGGCGTACGATTGGAACCTGCGGTCACTTGATGAGAGCACAATCCCTGCGCCGAAGCCTCCGCCGGGGAAAACCCCGGTTTGGACCGCCCAGGGCCGCAACCAGGCCAACAATGTCGATCTCGGCCTGGACATCGCGATACCGGCCAATCGCATCCTGCCGCGGCCGTCGCATCTGAAAATCCAGTACACCTACACCGATGGCAACAACAGCACCCACCAGGCGGGCGATACCGCGGCGGCAACGCCGGCGATCGACTATCCCAATACCGGCACCCAGTTCCACGAGTTGATGGTTCAGTACGAGTACGATGTGCGCGCCAACCTGGCGATCAACGTCGGCTACTACTTCAACAATTTCGGCGAACGCAATTTCTTGACCGACCAGATGGGGAACTACATGCCGGGCGCCAGCAAGAACTCGACATTTCTCGGCAACAGCGATATGGCTCCCTACGACGCCAATGTCGGATTCATAACGCTGAAGTACAAATTTTGAGCCATCCAGGGCTCGATCCGCGATCGCGACGACGACGCGGATCTGACGCGGGGTGGTCAGCTTGCCGATTCATCAATAGTGGGCGAAGTCTGCCACCGTTGCGAAGAATCTCGACGGACAACGAACACTCCGGCGTCGGGCACTAGTTATGCGAAGGTCTCTTTTGGGGGAGACAAGAGAGAGGAAGCAGGCAGGGAAATTTCATCGCGACTTGCTGGCAGCAGTGCTCTTCGCCGATTCATTTGAATCTATCCGCGCCAGCAGCAGATCGATCCTGGTGCGAGCAGCCTCTCCAGGCGCAAGCGCACGCGCGCGCGAGAGTGCCTCACGTGCATTGGGGTTGTCATTGACCATCAGGTACGCCACCGCAAGGTTAAACTGAGCTGGAAAGAAGCCCGGCTCGAGCGCGAGCGCCGCAGCGTAGCGTGCGATCGCCTCGTGCGAGTTGTGCTGGGCCAAATACATCGTGCCGAGATCGGTGACTACCTGCGCGTCTCTCGGTTTACGGCCCAGGTAGTGCTGGTACGCCGCGATCGCTTTGTCGAATTGTCGTTGATCGAAACATACGTTTCCGAGGCCGCGCAGGGCGTCGAGATTATCGGGGTCGAGTTCGAGCACGTGAGCGAACGCTTCACGCGCCTTGTCATAGTTCGCGGGGTCGAACGCCGCGGACCGGAAGGCCACGTCGCCGAGGCGGTTCCAAGCTGCGATGTCCTTGGGACGGGCCTGGGCCTGTTTCTCCGCCTTGGCGACAAGCGTGCTGGCGGCGTGGGCCGGACCACGAACCATCGGATGCCCGGCAGGTAAAGAGGTCAGCGAATGTCCGGGCGGCATGCCAGATTCTTCGGCGTTCGAAATCGGTGCATGCCGTTGGATAGTTGGCTGCACAGCAACTTGCGAAAGGTCGTGTTTCGCGGCGGCCATAAACGCCCATGTCAGGGCTCCGCCAAGCAAAAACGCACCACTGACTGCGGCAATCCATGAAGCTGAGAACCCGCCGCGACGCGGCCGGCTGTCGCTTGGCCGCCAGAGTTCGTCCGCGCCTGCCGCATCGACGCGATTGCCGCACACAGCGCAGAACTTCGCGCCGGTCGGGAACGCCGTCTGGCATTGTGAGCAATCGGCCATCGGGGGCTCGCCGCCCTACGGCAGCGCCGTACCGTCCTGCGATGACCGCCTCACTTGCATGCTCCCGGTCGCGGTAAACTGGCCGGTTTTGGGATTGAACAGCTCAGCCGTGCTGAGGGTCTTGCCCGCGTTGTCGATCCCGCCGGCGATCAGGACATAGCCCTTCTTGGGTCCCGAGGTAATCAGCACAGCCGTATGAAGCGCGCGAGCGGTGGTCATGGCGCCAACCTTGGTGAAGGTTAAGGCAACAGGATCGTACATCTCGGCGGTCGCCAGCACGGTTCCGGTTCCATCTTCGCCGCCGGTGATGAGGATGTTTCCGGGATGGCGACCGCCACCTTTGACATAAGTGGGATCAAGCTGGGTCGCGGTATGCAGATACCTGGCATGGGTCATGCTGGTGGTTGCGGCAAAATTGCCGGCGGTCGGACTGTAGAGCTCGGCGGTTTGCTGCACGACGCCCGCAGCGTCGAGGCCGCCGGCGATGAGCACGTTGCCTGCCCGAGGCCCGGTTACGATCAGCGTGGCGGTGTGGTTTTCGCGGCTGTCGGTCATCGTGTTGTTGCAAAAACCGGTAGTCGCGTCCGACCCGCCAAGGCCCGCGCAGCCGAAGGTCCCCGCGACGGGGTCGAAAAGCTCCGCCGTATTGACGATCGAGCCATCGAACCCGCCCGCGATCAGCACGCGGCCATCCTTTAACAGGGTTGCGGTGTCGAGGAAGCGGGCATCGGTCAGCGTGCTTTGGCAGTAGCCGGTAGTCGGATCGGCTCCTCCAAGCCCTGAGCAATCGAATTCGCCAAGCGCCGGATTGTACATATCCGCGGTATTGACGAGGTTTCCGGTTTCGTCTTCTCCGCCGGTGATTAGAACCTTGCCATTCTGAAGCACGGTGGTGGTGTGCGCGAAACAATGGGCGTCGGTCATGCTACCGGTCGCGGTAAACTTGCCAGTTGACAAATTGTAAATCTCCGCGGAGTTGAGGCATGTCGTGCCGATGGCGTTGCCACCCGCAACCAGCACTGCGCCGCCTGATAGCGGCGCCACCGACGCGAAGAAACGGGCCTGCGCCAAGGTGTTCTTGCACGCTCCGGTAGCAGAATTTACTCCTCCTAAAAACTTGCAGGAGAAGGTCTCAGTCTTAAAGTTGTAAAACTCCGCGGCGGCCATCGGGCCGTTGAACTGATCCACGCCTCCCGCAAGCAGCATGCCTTTGTGCGATGGGTCGCTCGAGGCAGCTTGCTCGCCTGCCGCAGGCAGCACCGCAAGCAGCCCAAAAAGCAAAAGCGACAACGACCACATGGCAGGTGGCCAACTGCGCTTACTTCGTTTCGACGCTCCGGTCACCATCGCGTTACGGCCGCGGGGTTCATCCGCGCCCCTTCCTTATAGCTGGTTTCTCTATAACCGGTTTTTCTACGGCCTGCTCGCCCGTAAACGGCCTGTATCTCGCGCCACAGCACGAGCTGGTCGGAGGTCGCGTTGAGTTCATGTGCTGATACCGCCTCTGTGTCGGTCGAAAACGGCGGCAGGCTCCACCAATCGCTGTGTTGACCAGTCATGAAAGGGATAAAAGCCAGAGCGGAGTCGGCGGTGAAATTCGAATGGCAGGTGTATCCACTTACGGAACCCTGTGCGCCGCACGAGTACGGCAAGTTTTCGGCGACTTTCCAGTCATGGAATCGCTCCGCAAGCGGCGCTTGCGGATTGGCCGGCGTGCCGGTGAATATCTGATAAGGGGCCATGTGACAATCGATACACGTCACACCGGCATCGTACATCACCTGAAAGACCCCATTCGCCGCCGCGTTATGCGGATCCTGTTCGTGACAGGTCAGGCAGAATTGGCTTTCCTGACCCGGGAGAACCGCAATCCATGAGCTTGCCTTGGCCGGATTCGCGCCGCGGATGAGCGTAGCCGTTTCGCCACCCGATAGCCCGCCGATCTGGCTGGCGATTTTGGAGCTCGGATGGCACGAGCTGCACACCACGCCCTGAAAGCTCGAAACTGTGACCGGGTTGATCACCGAGCCGAGGCCGAACATTCCCGGCTCGGTCGCGCTGGCCTGAAGCGGCGAGTGGCAGAACGCGCAGAAAGTATTATCGTTCTCGCCGTATGGCCCGCTGGGCTGTGTCCAGCCGTAATTGATCGCCGTACTTGACCAGCCGTTCTGTGACTGGGCGTGTCGCGAGTCCCACCAACCATGGCCCGTTCGCTCCCACAGGTTCGTGGTGCTGTTAAACTGAAGACCGGCGGCGCGCGCCGTGTGGTCGAATCCATCGATAAAGTGGCAGGACATACACGTAACGTTGGAGTAATCATAGTCGGGACGGACCAGGTTGGTGGGAGAGATCGTTGCGCATGAACCCTGGGCATTCCACGCGAGGATCAACGCACAGAGGATCGCAGCGACCCGAGCCAGTCTCGGGACTCGCAGATACCCGTAGGTCCCGGCCGGACAAGCAAAAGCCTCTGGAGGTAGCTGCGTTCGTCGCCTCGATGTGGCGGCGTTGATATTCATCGTCTTCCTGCTGCGCTCACATGGCGTCAATTTTCGATATCTCTCGCTCTAGTATCTTGTACTCCACGAGCGTAGGCGCGCCGTGTGCCGGCATTGCGGCCTGCGCCACCCCATTGAACGGCGGCAGGTTCCACCAATCGATGTGCTGCTCTTTAATGAACGGGATGAGGTTCTGCGCGTCGGCTACAGTGAACTTGGTATATTTGCTGTTATGACAATTCGATACCGATCCTACTGCGCCACAGGAGTAAGGAAGGTCCGCGCCTACGTTCCAGTCGTGGAATGCTTCCTCGAGCAGCGGCAGGCCGGTGCCGGGGCCGCCGATGGACTGGTAGATCGCCATGTGGCAATCCATGCACCGGACAGGACCACCGCCAGGGATCAGATGATTGTGCGTGGTCGTCATCATAGCCCACATGGCCGAGTTGTCGGTGTTGTGACGCTGCTCATGGCAGTTGAGGCAGAGCAGGTCTTCCTGCGAAGTGCCATCGGCGTTCACTCCGGGGTTCAGAGTCTGATAGGAGGCAGGATTGTTGACGCCCTTCCAGAGATAGATTGCGATCGCTCCGCCGTCTATCGCATTCGGATTCAACGCGCCGATCTGCGCGGTGATGTTGTCCGGAGGATGACACGTTCCACAGGTTACAGCTTGGAATCTCTGCTGCGGAACAGGGCCAGCATTGGCAAAGGTTCCATTTTTGAAGCCTGCACTCGCGGAAGCTTGAAGCGGCGAATGACACTTTGCGCAAAACCCGTTCTCGGTCGAGCCATGATCGGACTGCGCGTGACGCGAGGCGAGCCATCCGCCACCCGTCAATTGCCAGGTCTGAGTCGTGTCATTCCAGATTACGCCCAATACGCGCGAAGTGTGGTCGAGGCCAAGTATAAAATGGCACCCGGCGCACGACTCGGCCTCACCATAGTCGTAGGTGGGCAGCGACATGTTGGTGGGGAGAGGAGGATAGAGTATGCCCGGCGCCACCGCTGCGGTCTCGGGCGACATCGCTGGCGCTTCAGAACCCTTAACTGGCGACCGTCCCTGCGCCCAAGCCGGCGCCGCGAGCACCAGTACTACCGATGCAGCCGACATCAACGAACGCATCTGCCGACCCATACGTTTTCCGAGGCCTTGCATATTGATGCACAACGTCGGACTTGAACGTGTGCGAGTGGATTAGTGCAATTAATGTGCCAGTTCGATTGCATTTCTCGTGAAAAAGATAAAATCCCCGTGATTTTGTGGAATCCTTGGCAAAATTATTAGAATTGCTAATTTGCATTCATTTAAAATTTCATTCGCTCGATCCGAAACTGTCGCCGTTAGCACCACGGACCTGACGCGTATCGACACAGGCGTGTAAACTGGAAGCCATTACCGCAATGCCCAAGCGTGACCATCAGTTTAGCGTCTCGTCGCGATCCGAACTGCTGCCGTATCTGCTCAGCACTCCGCTCGGATTGTCGCGCAAACAGGCGAAGGATCTTCTGCGCTTCCGGGCGGTGACCGTAAAGCGATTAGCCGCCGTCAGGCATGATACTCAGTTGGAGCCGGGCGACGTTGTGACTATCGCCGTGGGCAGGCAAATCCCCGCTGCGTCGCTTGAGCGCCAGGGCCTGAAAATTATCTATCTCGACGATGCTATCGTCGTAGTCGATAAGCGAGCGGGGTTACTCTCGATGGGATCGGAGGGCGAGAAAGAGAGAACGGCGCATCGGATCCTCAACGAGCATCTGAAGGCGCTCGCAAAATCGCCGAATCAACAGGCCTTCATCGTGCATCGACTCGACCGCGAGACCTCCGGCTTGATGATGTTCGCAAGAAGCCGCCCGATCCAGGCGGCCCTTCAGCAGAATTGGAAGAGCGTGACCAAAAAATATCTTGCCGTCGTGGAGGGCGTGCCCGCCAAGGCGGAGGGAACCATCCGGGACAATCTTGTAGAGAGCCGGTCATTGCGGATGCATCGTGTCGAGCGGGGTGGAGAGCCGGCAATCACGCACTACCGCGTCCTTCGAACATGCCAAGGCAGGTCGCTCGTCGAACTTACGCTCGAGACCGGCCGCAAGAACCAGATTCGCGTGCAGATGGCCGGCCTGGGCCATCCTATCGTCGGTGATCGTAAATATGGCGCGACGATCGATCCCGCCGGGCGGCTTGCGCTCCATTCGTGCGAGCTGAAGTTTTGCCATCCGGTGTCGGGCGCCTCGATGGATTTCCGCAGCGCTATGCCAAGCCGGCTGATGGCGCTGACGGAGCCGCGCGGCGCCGCGCGCGCAAAGTGAAACATCCCCGAATCGCGGATCGACAAACAAATGAAACTGCGGCGCTATTCTGCCGGCGCTCTAGGCGCGTGCATCGGCCAGTTTATCACCGCTCAAAATTCCCACGAGTTCATCAGGCGCGCGACTGCCCGCCACAGCCAATCATTGGCGGCGTAAGCCACGCTTCGCAGGCCGTTGGGTTGCCTCGGCACGCAACTTGGATCGATCAAGCGCGAAGGCACGTTCTTCGTGCCTGGCGGGTCGGAGTGAAGCAGCTACCGGATGAAAAAGAGTGAGCATCGAAACCGCTAATGTTCCGGCGATTGACATGCGCGCGATTACTCAACTCGCCGAAGGTGGTGGACTGGGCGAGCAATTTGTCGCCGATATCATCGACGTGTTCCTTGCCGAGTTGAGCGAACACGTACGCGCAATCGGCTTGCAGATGAGCCACGGCGACCGCGCCGGAATTGCCATGACCGCACACGCGGTCAAGGGCAGCTGCGGCTATTTTGGCGCAGTGCGCCTGACGGAGTTGTCGCGTGAGATCGAAGGCCGGGTCAGGCGCCAACAGACCGACGGCCTTCAAACGGCGATCGATTCCATGATCGCGGAGACGGAACGGGTCCGCGCAGCGCTAGAAGCTTATCGATCGAGCAATATGCGCGGCGCCGATGCGTGATCTGCGGCAGGACGCTACGAACCCATCTTCCTGCGCTCTGCCCAACGCTTCTTCATCGCCAGCGACAACCGCTTTCTCCCTTCGGGAGTCAGGCCTCCGCGCTTGCGCTTTTTCGACGTGCTCCCCTTAGGCCTGCCGACGCCCATCTTCTTGCCAGCCTGCGACAAGGCCGATCCCAAGAGCGCCGCAATAGCTCGAGTGAGCCTGTCGCTCTCCTCCCTCAATTCTTCCACCAATTTTTCCAGGTCCAAGATTCGCTCCTTTGGCGCGCTTGCCACATCGCAGCTCGCGCCGTTGTGTAATTGCTCGTTATGACTTGCGTCTTATCGATGCCCGTATAGGATGCGCACGCCAACTCGTACCAGCGCAATACCTACTCTTTCTATCGGCTCGATCCAATCACGCAGAATATCCGGAATCCCGCGCACGAGCAGGATGATGATGCGGCAGGTAGCGATAATTGCGGGTAACCAATAAAGTAAACGGTTCATGCCTGGAAAAAAGATGAATGAAGCGGGTCGCAGCAGATTTCTTGTCGAGCTGATCAAACCTTCGCATTACGACGACGACGGCTATCTCATCCAATGGTGGCGCGGCTTCGTGCCGTCGAGTTCGCTGTCGAGTATCTACGGCCTCGCGCTCGACGCGCAGGCGCGGTCCGTCCTCGGCGCCGGAGTTAATCTCGAGATCGCTGCGCACGACGAGACAAACGCGAGAGTCCCGGTGCGTTCGATAATTCGCCGGTTCAAGCGCAACTCGAACTGCGGCGTCGTGCTGCTGATCGGAGTGCAAACCAACCAGTTTGCACGCGCACTTGATATCGCGCGCGAACTGCGTGGCGCCGGAGTCCAGGTCGCGATCGGCGGATTCCACGTCAGCGGATGTTTCGCGATGCTTGCCGAGATGCCGCCCGAGCTGAAGGACGCGCTCGCGCTCGGGATCACGCTGTTCGCAGGCGAGGCCGAGCATCGGCTCGACCAGTTGCTCATCGATGCGTTCGAGAATCGTCTCCCGCCGATTTACAACTTCATCGCGGATCTGCCGGCGATGGACGGCGAGCCGCTTCCGTTTCTTCCAATTCAGTACGTCAAGCACTACGCCGGGGCGATCGGATGCTTCGACGCGGGGCGCGGATGCCCGTTCAGCTGCAGCTTCTGCACGATCATAAATGTGCAGGGGCGCAAGTCACGTCATCGCAGCGCCGACGACATAGAGCAGTTGATTCGCGCGCACGCGGCGCAAGGCGTGCGCAGCTTCTTCATTACCGACGACAATTTCTCGCGCAATCGGAACTGGGAAGCCATCCTCGATCGCATCATCCAGCTCAAGCGCCGCGACCGGCTGAAGATAAACATCATCATGCAGGTCGACACCATGTGCCACAAAATCCCGAACTTCGTGGAGAAGTCGGTGAGCGCAGGGTGCAAGAAAGTCTTTATCGGGCTCGAGAACATCAACCCCGACAGCCTCAAGGGCGCATCGAAGGGCCAGAATCGCATCACCGAATACCGCGATATGCTCCAGGCGTGGAAGCGCGGCAAGGTTCTGACGTACGCCGGCTACATCCTCGGCTTCCCGTCCGACACGCCCGAGAGCATCGAGCGCGACATCCAGATCATCCAACGCGAACTCCCGATCGACATCATGGAGTTTTTCATGCTGACGCCGCTGCCCGGCTCCAGGGATCACCAGGAGATGCAGCTGCGCGGCGAGCGAATGGAAGCGGATACCAACAAGTACGACGCCGAGCACGCGACCGCCGATCATCCGCGGATGAGCGCCGCCCAGTGGCAGGATATCTACCAGCGGGCGTGGCACCTGTACTACTCGCCGGTGCACATCGAGACGCTGATCAAGCGGGCCGTCGCCAGCGGAATGCGCACGCGACGGATGACCTCGATGATTTTCTATTTCTACGCGAGTCACGCCTACGAGCAGGTGCATCCGCTGCAAGGCGGGATCATTCGGCGCAAGCCGCGCACCCAGCGCCGTTCTGGTTTTCCGCGCGAGAATGCACTCAGCTTTTTTTTCCGGCGCGCGCGCGAGATGGCAGCGACCTATGTGCCAGGCCTGTGGTTCTTGTGGCGGCTGGAACGGCTGCGACGCAAGATCGAGAACGATCCGGCGTCGAAGCGTTATACCGATGTGGCGCTCAGCCCGGTCGCCGATGGCGAGTTCGGCGCCGATCTCGAGCTCTACCACGCATCGGATTCAGCGCGCCGTGCCGCCGATCAGGCCCGCACGCGCGCCGAGGAGATGCGTGAAATCGAAATTCGCCGCGAAGCTGCTGCCTGATCGCGCCACGATAGCTTTGCCCCGCACCCCGGCCTGCTTCACGCGAAGCAGCGCGATTCTCCGCGTCGGGGACTACGGCTGATACAGCCCGGGAAAGTCTTGCCGGAGGCGCTTGAGTTTCGGCATATCGTTGACGACGATGTAGGGCGCATCCGGGTGCAGAGCCAGATAGTTTTGATGGTAGTCTTCGGCCGGGTAGAAGGCGGTGAGCGGAACTACCGTGGTTACGATCGGCTTGGAGAATGAATGTTTGCGTTCGAGTTGGGCGATGTAATCATCTGCCATCTTTTTCTGACCGGTGTTCGCATAGAAGATCGAGGACCGATATTGAGTTCCTGAGTCCGGGCCCTGTTGATTCAGCTCGGTAGGATCGTGAGCGACGAAAAAAAATATTTTCAACAGGTCGTCGTATGACACCTTCGACGGATCGTAAGTGAGCTGCACCGACTCGGCATGGCCCGTGGTTCCGGTGGCGACGCTTTCGTAGTTCGCCGTGTCGGCGGCTCCTCCCGTGTATCCGGAAACAACTTTGGACACGCCGTGGACATGCCTGAAGACGCCGTCCACGCCCCAGAAACAGCCGCCCGAAAAAACCGCAGTCGCGCGGGCGTTGCCGCCGGCCTCCGCCAAACCCCCGATCGGCGCCAGACCGGATAAAACGCCGCCGGCAAGCAGTAGCGTTGCTATCCAAATCGTTCGTGACATCATCGTTGTGGTTTCTCCGGGTGCAGGGCGCGCATGTTTCCCCGTGTTCATTCATACTAGCATGCGGGAATGCTTGAGGGACGCGGCGTACCGCACTGGCTTTTTGACAACCGGTATTGAACTCTGAGCAAGATCCACCGATGCGATTCGCGCCAATACTGCTTGCTCTGGCCACGTTCGTCTCCACCGGGTTGGGCGGGATGGCGGCCATTCGGTTGCGCGATCGGCTTCATTTGCTGCTTGGCTTCAGTTCCGGCGCGGTGTTGGCGGTGGCTCTGTTCGACCTACTGCCGGAGGTCTTCGCTTTCGACCACGGTTCAGCGTATATGCCGATCACCGCGCTTGGATTCCTTGCCTTCTTCGGACTTGAACGTTACACGGCGATGCACCGCGCCCGCGAACATCCTCACCTGGTGGGAGCGCATGAGCCGGAGCTTGGCGCGATGTCCGCGGGCGGGCTGGCCTTTCACAGTTTTCTGGACGGGGTTGCAATCGGCGCCGGCTTTCAGACCAGCGTTGAGATGGGCCTGTTAATCGCGTTTGGCATAATCGCGCACGATCTGAGCGATGGACTCAACACCGTGACGGTCGTTCTTGCGCATGGGAATTCGCGCAGACGCGCCATTTTCTGGCTGATAGTGGATATGTCGACCCCGGTTCTCGGCGCGGCCTCGACACTGATGTTCAATTTGAGGGCCGGACTGCTGCCGTGGCTGCTTGCATTTTTCGCCGGTTCTTTTCTTTACATCGGCGCCTCGGATCTGCTGCCGGAAGCTCGCGAGCACGACTCTCCATTGGTTGGCGTCGCCACCTGTGTGGGGATGCTCGCAATTTTTCTGGTTACCCGCTTACTGCGCGGATGAAATGAATATAAGGTCAGCAAACCTTGAACACGAGCGAGGGTTGTCTTAGAAATGATCGTTGCGGCATGAGGCAGTTGCTTTCAAAAGCGGACTTGAGGGATCTGAGTCTAATCATGGCCATCGTCATGCTGTTGGCCAGCGTGCCCTCAAATGCCGGGCTGGTGGTCGTCTCCGGACCGAGCCGGCCAGAATTGACCATCAACATTTGCCAGCCGATTCAAATGCTCGACCGCGTATCGAACACATTGCTCGCACGCCCTGCGGCGGTCTTGCCGGAGTTCATTGTTCGCCATCTGGGCTCGATTGCGCCAAAAGAGACACTGCGATTAGCCGACTGTAAGGTCGCCCCCGACACCCCGCCGCCGAAGCAATCCGTCTAACAATCTTCGTTCGACGGCGTTCCCGATTTGGGTTCCCGGCGCCGCAAAATGTCGCGGCGCTGGCCTTTCTTCCTTCAGGCGAGCGGCGGACCACAGGTGTCCGCGGGGAGATGTCCTTTGCGACGGATTACTGAGCTTGTCCTCTTGGCCGGAGCGGCCCTTGCTCCGTATTACGCCGGGAAAAAGTGCAGACGCCTCCTGGTGGCGACTGTTTTCCTCATCGGTCTGGCGCCCAGTCTGGTCTGGGCCTGTGCATGCGGGTGCGGTGTCTTTGAGGTAGGAACCGCATCACTGTTTCCCCAGGGGTCCGGAGGCCAAGTGTGGTTTCAATATGAATACATGGATCAGTACATAAACTTCCATGCGACCCAGCCAGCCTCCGCCTTCTACAATAACGACAAGTACATCCGAACAAACTTCATGGAAGCCGGCGGACAGTACATGTTCAATCGGGACTGGGGAGTGATGCTCGAGGTGCCCTATTGGTCGCGCGATTACAAGGGCGCTTATGACGGCAACAACGCCGACATCCATTGGTACCAGAATGACTCCATCGGCGATATCCGGATCCAAGGGATGTACACGGGCCTGTCGGAGGACATGTCGACCGGACTCCTGATGGGGGTCAAGGTCCCGAGCGGCGACTGGACCTATCCACCCTACGATCGGGACACGCAGATCGGCACCGGAAGCACCGACCTTCTCATGGGCGTTTACCACCTCGGAACATTACCGAAGCAGTTGGGAACGTTGCCGTTGACCTTCAAGGAGCGCCCTTTCAACTACTTCGTGCAGGTCAACTACGATTTGCCGCTCTGGGAACAGGACCAATACACGCCCGGCAGGGAAGTCGATGGTGCAGTCGGATCCTACTACGACTTCGGCAAAGTCGGCCCTCTCAAGGAAGTCGCTCCGATGCTCACCTTTCTCGCCTCTGACCGTACGCGGGACACAGGGAATAACGCGAATCCCGCCGACAGCGGCTACACCCGTTTTATCATTGCTCCGGGAGGCGAGATCGCACTCGGGGTCATCCGGGCGTACGCGGACATTGAGGTCCCAATCTTTCAAAACGTGAGGGGTTTACAGCTGACCGCGCCCTTCGCGACCAAGCTGATCGTGAGTTACAGTTTCTGAAGCGTGGGAAGGCAATTGTGAGGCGAAAGGCAGTGTGGGCCGCTGGAGCGGGGATTGCCGCGATCGTTTGTGCGGCTGCGCTGGCGTTTGCCTCTGCAAATGTCGGTGACGCCGCGCCGGCGCTCGAGGTGCTCGGACTGGACGGTCGGGCATTCGATCTAAGTGGGCTGCACGGGAAAGTCGTACTCGTTCACTTTTGGGCCACTTGGTGTCCACCTTGCCGCGAGGAAATGCCGGCGCTCGACGCCTTCTATCGGCGCTATCATAGACAGGGGCTCGAGCTGCTCGCTCTTAGCACCGACCGCCCGCACGATCGGTCCGATGTGGCCAAGGTCATGCAATCATACAGCTATCCGGCGGCGATGCTGGAGGACGCCAAAGTCAACGATTTCAGCGCGCCCGACGTCCTGCCCGTCACGTTCGTTGTAGATCGCAGCGGAGTCATCCGCGCCAAGCTCACTCCGGAGGTAACGCCAGTTACCGAGAAAACTCTTGCCGACATCGTGCTTCCGCTGCTGGCGGAGAAACCCGGGGCGCAGACTTCAGGGAATCGAGGCGATGCCGACGCTAAACCTTAATCTCAGGGGGCAGAGTCTCGGGATAGGCCTCTGTTTGACGATGCTGGTTGTCGTCGTGAGCGCGATGGCTCTAATCGGCTGCCGCCAGCATACGGAAGATATTGATGAGCGCGGAGGATTCGAGGTGCGCAATACCTCCGACTGCTTCCCCGACATCACGTTGGTCGATCAGCACGGCCGCAACGTTTCCATGGCCTCGCTGAAAGGAAGGCCGGTGCTGTTCGATTTCATTTACACCACCTGTCCCGGGGCGTGTCTTCTGCTCACGACCCAGATGAAACAGATTGCGAATCGACTCGGGCCCAAGCTTGGATCCGAGGTCCGAATCGTGTCGATCACAGTCGATCCCGAACACGATCACCCGGCCGAGCTTCTCGCATATGCGAACAAGCAGGGCGCCGACGTTAACGGCTGGCTGTTCCTGACCGGAACGCCCAAGCAGATCGACGACGTGATGGCGCGATTCAACGTGATTCGAAAGCGCGAACCCGATGGGACCGTCGATCACGTTCTCGAATTCTTTTTGGTTGATGGCGACGGCCGTGCATTGCTTCAATACATAGGTCAAAAGGCAGACCCGGATCGGGTCGCGAGCGACGTGGAACGAGTCGCGGCGCGCAAGCCGGTGGCGGCTGGCGACAGCACGAACCATGTGGGTACCCTTTAGGAAGTGAACGCATGAAATCGTCGAGGGTATTCGCCGGATCCTTGATGGGTCTGGCCTGCATCTGTGCCGGAGCGATCTTTGCAGGTCGAATCCTCGGCGCTGGCGTAAGCCGGCCTGCACTCACGGTCCGAGTGGTCGCGCATCAGTGGTGGTGGGAATTCGATTACTCCGCGCTGGGCATCAAGACCAGCGACGTGTTGCACGTTCCAAGCGCTACCAGCGTTCGGCTCGAGCTTGCTTCCGCCGACGTCGTCCACAGCTTCTGGATTGTTGGGATGAAGGACCCGGTGGACATCTTGCCCGGCGTGACGCGCCCGCTCGATCTGCTCGTCAAATCACCGGGCGAGCTCCACGGAAATTGCGACTCCACCTGCGGCTGTGCAACCGTCTGCATGCGATTTCGCGTGCTGGTGGATAGTCCCGGCAACTTCGCTCAGTGGTCGGCTCGCGAGCGCTCGCTCCCCACGGAGTTCAAGCCGCCGCATGCGAGCGTTGCGCCAGCCTGCGCTTTGAACAGCGGGCGTGACGGCCACGTCGGGCGCGGTTCTCCCGCCAGTGATTTGCAGCGCTTGCTTGATGAAGCCGAATCAGCCGGCAAGAGCCCTGCCCACTGATCGGCGGATATTACTTCAGAGGTTGAGTGAACAATAGACGCGAAAAAATTCGGGGGCTGGGATTTCTCCCAGCCCCCTGCCGTCACCACATCCGCCGCCCCACCACAACCCTTAAGGGCGCGACCCGCGCCGCGCCTGTGTTTATTTGGGTCCCGGGGAATTCGTCATCCCCATATTCTCCGAGGGCTGGCTGAAATTTTACCGCCGCCGCTTGTACCTTCCTGCCCGTCCGGGCCAACCTCACCATTGCCAGTCTCTCGAAATCCTCCCCCGCCAATTCTCCGGGACCCTTGATACTCCTTCTTCATGAGCACCCGCTGGTGGTGCCGCAGTTCATGCATTTGTAGCAGGCGCCGTTGCGCACCATTATGCTGCCGCAGTCGGGGCACGGCGGCGCGTCGGCCTGATTGATGAAGGCCTGGCGCATGCTGCCGTCCTTGCCGTCGCGCAGGCTGACGACGGTCGCCACCGGCGCGCGTGCTGCCTCGGGCTTTGCCGACAGCTCTTTCTCCGACTCGATAATCCCGACCTCGCGCCGTGCTTCCTCGCCGAGGAACTTCGACGCCATCCACCGGAACAGGTAATCGACGATCGACTTGGCGTACGGAATCTGCGGATTCTTGGTGAAACCCGACGGCTCGAAGCGCATGTGCGAGAATTTGTCCACCAGGAACTGGAGCGGGACGCCGTACTGCAGCGCGAAGGAAATCGCGGTCGCAAACGAGTCCATCAGGCCCGAGATGGTGGAGCCTTGCTTGGACATCGTGACGAAAATTTCGCCCGGGGTGCCGTCCTCGTACATGCCGACGGTGATGTAACCCTCGTGGCCGGCGATATCGAATTTGTGGGTGATCGATTTGCGCTCGTCGGGCAGCTTGCGCCGCTGCATGCGCTCGTCGGGTGGCGCGATCGCCGCCGCCGCGTCCACCGCTTTCTCGATTTCCTTGCGGCCCGTGTTGAGCGGCTGCACGCGTTTGGATCCGTCGCGGTAAATCGCGACCGACTTAAGCCCGAGCTTCCACGCGGTGACGTAAGCCTCCGCGACTTCGTCCACGGTTGCTTCGGCGGGCATGTTGATGGTCTTGGAAATCGCGCCGGAGATGAACGGCTGCACCGCGCCCATCATCTTGAGATGCCCGTTGTAGTGAATCGTGCGCGCGCCGGCGCGCGGCTTGAAGGCGCAATCGAAGACGGCCAGATGCGCGTCGGCGAGCTGCGGCGCACCTTCGATCGTCTCGTTCTCATCGAGGTATTCGACGATTTCCTGGACTTCCTTCGAGTCGTAGCCCAGGCGCTTGAGCGCGCGCGGGACCGTGTTGTTGACGATTTTCAGCATCCCGCCGCCGACCAGCTTCTTGTACTTGATCAGCGCGATGTCAGGCTCGATCCCGGTGGTGTCGCAATCCATCATGAATGCGATGGTGCCGGTGGGCGCGATCACCGTAGCCTGCGAATTGCGATAGCCGGCCAAGCCGCCGAGCTTCAGCGCGTCGTCCCATGACTCGCGCGCGGCGCGGAGCAGGTCGAGCGGAACGTAGGAGGGATCGAGCTTGTAGGCGGCGGCCTTGTGGCGCTCGATCACTTTCAGCATCGGCTCGCGATTGGGCGCGTAGCCGGCGAACGGACCCATTTGTTCGGCGATGCGCGCCGACTGGAGATAGGCCTCGCCCGTCATCAGCGCGGTAATCGCGGCAGCGTAGCTACGCCCCTGGTCGGAGTCATAGGGCATCCCGAGCGCCATCAGCAGCGCGCCCAGGTTTGCGTAGCCAAGCCCGAGTTCGCGGTACGTGCTGGCGTTCCTGGCGATCTCGTCGGTCGGATACGAGGAATTATCGACCACGATGTCCTGCGCCGTGATCATTACGTCGACCGCGTGGCGGAATGCGCGCACGTCGAATTCGCCGCGATCGTCGATGAACTTCATCAGGTTGAGCGAGGCGAGATTGCAGGCCGAATTGTCCAGATGCATGTACTCGCTGCACGGATTGGACGCGTTGATTCGTCCGCTGGCCGGGCAGGTGTGCCAGAGGTTGATCGTCGTGTCGAATTGCATCCCGGGGTCGCCGCATGCGTGGGCAGCCTCGGCGATCATGTGCAGCAGCTTGCGCGCGGAACGGGTCTCGGCGACCTCGCCGGACTTGACGAAGTGGGTCTGCCAATCGGCGTCGTCCAGCACCGCCTGCATGAATGCGTCGGTGGCGCGCACGGAATTGTTCGCGTTCTGGAAGAACACGGAGCCGTAAGCCGGGCCGTCGAGCGAGGAGTCGTAGCCTGCCTCGATCAGCGCCCACGCCTTCTTTTCCTCTTCGACCTTGCACTTGATGAAATCGACGATGTCGGGATGGTCGGCGTTGAGCACGACCATTTTGGCTGCGCGCCGCGTTTTGCCGCCCGACTTGATCACGCCGGCGCTCGCGTCGGCGGCCTTCATGAACGACAACGGTCCCGACGCGGTCCCGCCCGACGACAGTTTCTCGCGGCAAGAGCGCAGCGCGGACAAGTTCACGCCCGCGCCGGAACCGCCTTTGAAGATCATGCCTTCGTTGCGGTACCAGCTCAGGATCGAGTCCATGCTGTCATCGACCTTGAGGATGAAGCATGCGGAGCACTGCGGCTTGGTCTCGATGCCGACGTTGAAATAGACGGGGCTGTTGAACGAGGCTTTCTGGTTGAGCAGCAGGTACTTGAGCTCGGCGTGGAAAGTTTCGCGCGCGTCGAGGCTCGCGAAGTAGCCCTGCTTTTCGCCCCAACCGGTGATGGTGTCGACGACGCGGGAGATGAGCTGGCGGACGCTGGTTTCGCGCCGGGGCGTTCCGAGCGGGCCGCGGAAATATTTCGAGACCACCACGTTGGTCGCAGTCTGCGACCATCCGCGCGGCACCTCGACGTCCTTCTGCTCGAAGACTACGCGACCGTCTTCACCCGAGATGACGGCGCTGCGGAGATCCCATTCGACCTCGGAATATGGATCGACACCGGCGGTGGTGAAGTAACGCTCCAGGGTGATTCCGCGGCCAGCCGCGGCTGAGTCGGTGGGCGCAGCGTTCGGGGCTGGTGCGCGGTCGGTTATTTTGGACTTCGAACCCATCTCCAGATCCATCGCTCCCCCGCCCATCACCGCATCCTCCCCACCTCAATTACATATGCGTTAAGTCCGCATTCAATCTAGAAGTCGCTAAGTGACTCGTGGGCGACAATATGCGCGCAGCCCATACTGCCTGTCAAGCCCCAAACCCCTACAGGTAGTGTAGAACAATCTGTTCATAAACCATATATCAGGTTGTTGATAACTTTTGATAAATGTTCGCTTAAATTTGATAGTTGTTACTGGCCGATGACTTCAAATTAGTGTTGCTAATAGAAATTAGGCTCGATTCCGGCGACTCAGGGGCGCGCAAAAGTCGCCGGCCAAGCCGATTGGTATGCGTGCGATGCGCAGGCGCGCTATCGTGGAGCGCGCATGCCGATTCGACGCCATAAGGCTCCGGAACAGATCGGAGCCGCGATGCAGCCGCTGCTCGATCGCATCGACCGCGAAGGTCATTTCGCGATCGTGCGCCTGGCCAAAGCATGGCCGGAGATCGTCGGCGAGGCGATCGCGCGGCGCACGGAGATCGTCTCGCTGAAATTCCACACCGCGGTGGTGAAAGTGTCGGGTGCGATGTGGATACAAGAACTGAACCTGATGAAGTCGCAAATTCTCTCTCGCGTGACCCAGCGCTTGGGCGACGACGTTGTGCGTGAGCTGCGCTTTGTCCAGGGACGGCTCAGCCGGCGCGAGCGGCCGAAACTGCACACCGTGCCGCGCGCGACAACGACACGGAAATCGATCGAGCTGCCGGAGTTGAAGGATCCCGAGTTGCGCAATGCCTTCGAGCGCCTGATCGAAGCGTGGGGCCGCGCCTCCCGCTGACGCGCGGGGGAATACACTTAATCTTGATGTGAAACCTGCCGTGGGATGCGGCATGGGTCACCCCTGCCTGAATCCGCGCGGGCGCGGATTCGTACTAAATAATCAGGACAGACACGCCGTCGTCGGGAGAGACGGGTCGCGGTGGTATCCGAAGAAGCAAAACGGGACCAGATTCTGCACGTCCTGAACCGGCTCGGGTTTGGTCCGCGGCCGGGCGACTTCGAGCGTGTCCGCGCGATCGGACCCGATCGCTACGTGCAGCAGCAACTGCATCCCGAATCGATACCGATCGCGCCCGATCTGACCGAGCGCGTCAACCAATATCGCACGATCCACATGTCTCCGATCGCGCTGTTCCTCGAATATCAGCGGCCGATAATGCAGGCGCGGATGGCCACTAGGGCCGAGAGCGGCAGCGACCAGGCGTCGATAAGGGACGCGACCAAGGACTTGAGAATTCGACAGCGAATCGTGATGCGCGAGGCGGTCGAGGCGCGCCTCATGCGAGCGATCGAAGGGCCGCGGCAGTTGCAGGAAGTGATGACCGCGTTCTGGTTCAACCACTTCAACATCTTCGCCGGCAAAGGGCTCGACAATATATGGACGGGCGTGTTCGAGGAGACTGCGATCCGCCCGCATACGATGGGCAAGTTTCGCACGCTCCTCGGTGCGACCGCACATCATCCGGCGATGCTTTTCTACCTCGACAACTGGCAGAACACAGCTCCCGGCAGCCCCGGCTCGAAGGGCAAGTTCGAAGGCATCAACGAGAACTACGCGCGCGAACTGATGGAACTGCATACGCTCGGCGTCAACGGCGGCTACTCGCAGGCCGACGTGATCGCGCTCGCGCATATTCTGACCGGATGGGGCCTTCCCAAGCCCGGCGGCGAGCGCATGCAAGGTGCCGCGATGGGGCGGTTTTATCCATTCATGCGGCGCCGGGATAACTTCTGGTCGCCACGCGCGGCGGCGGTTGGCTCAAGCGGCTTTTACTTCGATGCCGATCGCCATGATTTCTCCAGCCAGAATTTTTTGGCGCATCGAATCGACGGCGATGCTGTTGCCCAAGGCGAGCGAGCGCTGGATATCCTGGCGAGCAGTGCCGCGACGGCGAACCATCTGAGCTTCAAGCTGGCGCAGTACTTCATTGCCGACGATCCACCCAAAGCGCTGGTGAGCCGGATGGCGGATCGCTACCTCGCGACCGATGGCGAGATTCGTGCGGTGCTCGAGACGATGCTCACAAGCGCTGAATTCCAGGACCCACGATACTGCGGCGCCAAATTCAAAACGCCCTACGAGTACGTGGTCTCGTGCGTGCGCGCGACGGGTGTGCCGGTGAGCAACTACCGGCCGCTGTACGGCACGATGCAGATGCTTGGCATGCCGCTGTACGGATGTCAGACGCCCAACGGCTACGCCAACACGCAGGACGCGTGGCTCAATCCCAACGCGATGATGGCGCGGCTCAGCTTTGCCACGGCGCTTGGCTCGGGGAATCTGCCGCTGGAAAATCCGCCGTTCGAGGAAGCCGCGGACGGCGGTGCAATGCGCCGCGAGCCGGCCGTGGTTCCGCGCGATGGCGGCGGCAAGGTGAGGTTCAACTTCGGCGCCGATCCCGCGCGGCCACACGGACCCAGGATGACGCCGCCCGATCCCACCCAGCTTGCGGCTACGCTCGGCAATCATTTCTCACCGTCGACAGCCAACGCGGTGCAGGCGTCGCCGGCGCAACTTCGCGCGCCGCTGATTCTCGGCAGTCCCGAGTTCATGAAGCGCTGAGAGTTTGAAGTGATTTTTCAGGAAAGTGATTCGTGCACAGAATGCAGTTTGGGCTCGGCGACGCCGATCAGCCGGAGGGCGTTTATCCGCCGCGCGGCGATTCTGTCGGCGTCGGGAATAGTGCTGCTCGGCCCGCACGCATGGGCGGCGCGCTCGCTCGACGGCGCAATCAAGCGGAGGCTCGTCGTAGTCTTCCTGCGTGGCGCGGTTGACGGCCTGAACGTGGTGGCGCCGCATGCCGAGCCGGCGTATTACGACGCGCGCCCGACAATCGCGATCGGACGCACGGGCGCAAGCGATGGGCTGGTCGATCTCGACGGCTATTTCGGGTTGCATCCCGCGCTCGCGCCGCTGGAGAGCCAATGGCGTGACGGCACGTTGGCGTTCGTGCATGCGTGCGGCTCGCCGGATCCGACGCGATCGCATTTCGACGCGCAGGATTTCATGGAGAGCGGCACGCCGGGCATCAAATCGACGCAGGATGGCTGGCTGAATCGGGCGCTGGCGGCGATTCCGGGTACCCATGGCCCGACCGAGGCATTGAGTCTCGGTCCGACGGTGCCGCGGATTCTCAAAGGCAAGGCGCCGGTCGCCAATATCGCGCTCGGGCGGGCGGCGGAGCGGCCGATGCCGATGGACCGGCCGGTAATCGAAGCGGCGTTCGATCGGCTGTACGCAGGCAACGATTCGATCAGCCGCGCCTATCGCGATGGGCGCGAGGCACGCAAGCGCCTGATGAGCGAGCTGGCGGATGATATGGCGGTGGCCAATGGCGGCGCGCCCTCGCCCAATGGATTCTCCGACGACACCGACAGACTGGCGCGTCTGATCAGCCGCGATCCCACGATTCGCGTCGCCTTCATGGCGCTTGGCGGCTGGGATACGCATATCAGCGAAGGCGCGGCCAACGGCCAGCTCGCGGGACATTTGAAGCCGCTCGGCGAGGGGCTGGCGAGCCTGGCCAGGCTGCTTGGGCCGAACTACCAGGACACCGTTATCCTGGTGATTTCGGAGTTCGGCCGCACCATGCACGAGAACGGCAATGGCGGGACCGATCACGGGCACGGCAACGTTATGTGGGTGATGGGCGGGCCGGTGAAGGGCGGAAAAGTTTATGGAAAGTGGCCGGGTCTTTCACCGGGGAGCCTGTATCAGGAGCGCGATCTGGCGATCACGACCGACTTTCGCGAGCCAATCGCGGCGGTCCTGCGATCGCACATGCAGTTTTCGGATGCGCAGATCGATCGAGTATTTCCGGGACGTCCATGTTCCAGCGGCAATGTCGATGGATTGATCAAGGTGTAAAGCGGCGGGCGCGGCCATGGTGCTCGGCCGCGCCCGCCCTGGTTGGGACCGGCTCGGGTCTCGGGGAAAGATTCGGAGCCGGCGTTACTGGCTCATTTTAGTAGCCATTAAGCGGCAGCCCGGGCAGCACCTGCGTACCCTCCTGTTGCACCGCCTGAAGGCTCTCGGGATCGAGTCCCAAGGCCGCCAGGATCGTCGGCGCGACTTGGGCGGTCTCGACAGGGCTCGATACGGTCGCGGAACGGAAGCCCGGATTGGACACCACCATCATCACGTTGACGTCGTCATGGGCGAAGCCGCCGTGCTCCGCGAGCTTCTTCTTACTGTTCGAATAGGTCACGCCGATATTGGGAGTAATGAGGATATCCGGCGCGCGCGAATCGCCCATATTGTAGTAGAGGCCAATCGAGGGACCCGAGAAAATCTGACCGATTCCGGCGATATTGTTGCTTGCGGGAGACAGGCTCTCGAGCGTCGCGACGGCGGCGGAGGTTTCGCTTGAATTCGCAAGCCAGAGCAGGGCTACGTCATCCTCCGTCGGTCCGATCGCGCTGTTCTCCGAGGGCGCCAGGTAGCTGCTCAGGAGTGTGGCGGGATCGTTGGACCCGTCCCTGACATAGCGGCTGGAATCGACCGGTGACTGCCCGTGCTTGGCGGTGACGATCACCAGCGTCGAATCGAGCAGGTGCTGCGTCTTCAGTTCCGCGACCATCTGCCCTATCGAAGTGTCAACGAACTCGATCTCATTCTCCAGCGAAGCGGATGGCGTCCCAATCGAATCGACGTAACCGCCGGACTCGCTGTATCCCGGCGCGACCGCGCCGTGCTGGTAGATCAATTTCTGGCCGATGCTGACCGCCTGGAAGTTCATGCCAAAGATGCTTGGCACGGGAGCGCTGGCGGTGCCGTCATGGTTCATGCCTCTGATCTCGTTGAGGATGGCATTCACCTTGAGGCCGTCGTAGCACTGGATGTTTTGAAAGCTCCCTGTGTAGTCATCGCCCGCGGCTACGGCAAGTTGGTCCGGCAGATACGGCGCCCCGCTCTTGATGCAACCGGGGATGAGCAACTGCGTCGGCGCCTCGGATGCAAAGTTCGCGGAATCGGAGTTTATTTCCGGTGAGTAGTAATCGTCGACATTAGTGTCAACATTGCTACCGCTAGGGCCGCCCACGGACGAATACGACGCATGCTTGTCAGACCAGGCCGTATAACCTCCTGCGCCATGTATAACCCCGAAAATCGTATTGTCGCGGATGAAGTTCCACGGATAGACCGGATTACAATTCTTGTCGCGGACCAGCTTACTCGGATCGATCCCGCCGATCCCGCCGTCGCCGCTCGGCGCGCCACCGTTGAGCAAGTTTTGATTGAATTCGATGCCCTCGTCGTATTCGGTGGTCGTCCCGGACGGGGTTCCTCCAGGCGTGCAACTGCCGCCCGGCAACCCATTGCCGGTGGTGACCGCTGGGGGGTTGAGCGCGCGGTCGTAAGCGACATCGTAATTGACACCCATCGTGCGCGGCGTACCGCCCGTCACCAGCGCCATCAGACCCGGGAATGAATCCGACGGCTTGGAGGTCGAAGTATTCAGGTATTTGACGCCGTTGCTTCCGAGCGCAGCCAGGTTCGGGCAAGAGCCGCTGCTTACGCAGTTCAGGTAATCGAGCGCGTGCATCCCGTCGATGCTGATTAGCAGCACGCGGCGAATGTGGTGATCGCCGGGACCGCCGCCGGGCCGGGGGCCGTCGGCCAGCACGGCGGAGCTCGAGGCGGTTGCCAGCAGGCACGCGCCAAGAACTGAGCTTACCAGGAGTTTTCTGTTGGTTGATTTTCTCTTCTTCATAATTCCTCCGTGAGGATTGGGTGTAAATGGACTCGGAGGATTTAGCGGACGCGATCGCATGCGGTGATGACCGTGTCGTTAATCGGAACTGAAATTGCCACTCACAAAACGTGACTGACACGCCGGCGCAATACGATCATCGACGCTGTGAAAGATGCGCAAACATGCGTAGGCGCGTGGCGCGGATTGCGGAAGCAAGAAAACTCAAGCGCGGGTTTGCGCTCGGCGCCGCGACGCGCGAATAATCGCGTTCATGGAATATGACATTGTCGTCCGCAACGGCGTCGTGGTCGATGGCAGCGGCGCGCCGCGCTACCGGGCCGACGTCGCAATCAAAGATCGCAAAATAGCCGCGTTGATCGATCCGGGCGAAGCCGCGAACGCCTCGGCGGCGCGCGAAATCGATGCGACCGGACTCGCGATCGCGCCCGGCTTCATCGACATGCATTCGCACTCCGACTGGGTTTTGCCGATCCCCGATCACGGGAAAATCCTGAAGCCATTTCTGCTACAAGGCGTGACCACGTTTGTCGGCGGCAATTGCGGCTTCTCGGTGGCGCCGGTGATGCGCGAGCGCCGGCGGATGCTCGACGAATCGGGACGGCTATGCACCGAGAGGGACTTTGATTGGGAATGGGACGACGTGGCGGGCTTCGCCGCGTATCTCAAGCGCCGGGGGCTCGCGCTCAACGTCGCGCATCTGGCGGGGCATGGCAGTATTCGCCTGAGCGTGATGGGCGCGGACGCGGGAGAGCCGTCACCCCAGCAGTTGCGCGCAATGCAGGTGATGGTCGAGGGCGCGATGAAAGATGGCGCGGTCGGGCTGTCGTGCGGGCTTGGCTATTTTCCCGGGATGATCGCGAAGCCGGCCGAGCTCGCATCGCTGGCGCGGGTGGCCGCGGCGGCCGGCGGCGTGCTGACCTCGCATCTGCGGGCATACACAGAGCGCTCGTTGTTCTTCGACAGCCGCGTGCCGCACAACATCCTGGCCGTGCGTGAGATGGCCGAGGTCGCGCGCGAGGCGGGCGTACCGCTGCAAGTTTCACATCTGATTTTTGTTGGCCCCCAAACTTGGGCGACAGTCGGAGACACCCTTGCCGAAGTCGAGCGTCACAAGAGCGCCGGAGTCGATATCGCGTTCGACACTTTCCCTTACACCTGCGGCAACACGACGATTCGCGTCATTTTTCCCTCGTGGTCGCAAACCGGACTCGAGGGCTTGCTCGATTCATCCGACGGTTGGGCAAAATTGCGTGCCGGATTCCGGCCGCTCGCGCCGTTCATCGCCGACGCGGTTCAGCTCATGTGGGCGGTCAAGCCCGAGCTCGCGCATCTCGAGGGCAAGTTCTTCGGCCAGATCGCCGATGAACTCAAGCTGGATCCGATCGATGCGTACCTGACGATCGCGCGCGAGAGCGGGACGCGCGCGCGCGTGCTGAACCATCTCTACAGCGGTGATGACTACGGCGACGAGCATGCGTTGCAGGAGGCGATGAAGCATCCGCTGAACATGTTCGAGATGGACACGATTCTGACTTCGCATGGGCATCAGAATCCCGCGAGCTTCGGCACCTATCCGCGAATCCTCGGCCACTACGTGCGGGAGTTGAAACTGCTGACGCTCGAAGACGCGGTTCACAAGGCGACCGGGTTGGCGGCCCAGCGGATGCGGCTGGGCGCTCGCGGGCTGGTTCGTCCGGGATACGCGGCGGACCTGGTGATATTCAACCCGGAAACGATCGGATGCGCCGCGGATTCGAGATCGCCGGCGCTCGCTCCGGTCGGAATCGAGCATGTGATGGTCAACGCAAGCGCGGTGGTCGCGGACGGCAAGTGGTGCGGCGACGGGGTGATGGCGGGCGAGTGGATTAGCAGGAAGTAGGCGCGCGCCCCGGAGCCGGCAGCCCTACCGCTGCCACGGCGGGAACTAAAACGGCCGCGCGGAGATTTTCCGCACGGCCGCCTGGAGTCGGGGAGATTCGATGCGCGGTCAGCGCTCCGCGTCTTGCATCTTCTTGTCCATCTCGCGCAGCTTGGCCAGTTTCTGATCGGTCGGCTCGTTCTGTTTGATCGAATCCTTGGCTGCCGTCTTGGCGCGCTCGGTCGGCATCTGGCCGTTGACCTTTTGCAGCGCTTCCTGCGCGAGGCGGCGGACGATCGGGCTTTGATCCTCGGCTACCACCGTGTTCAGCAGCGGCGCCGCCTTGTCGCTCCCAATTTCGCCAAGGGCGAAAACCGCGGTGCCGCGACCCCGCTCGTCCTGATCCTGGCCGAGATACTGCATGACCGGCATCGCGCCTTGCGCATCGCCGATCCTGCCAAGTGCCGCCACCAGATGCAGCTTGACAATCGGCTCGGTGGAACGCAGGAAAAGCATCGAGGACATCGACGTCACGGACTCATTGGCCTCACGCGCGCCAAGGATGTCAACGGCCTTTATCTTGACCCGCGCGTCCGGGTCGGACATCGAGTTCATCAGGATCTGGTTGACTTCCGGATCCTGCAGAAAGCGCAGTTTAACCAGCTCGGAGACGCGCACCGCGGGGTCGGCGTCCTTGAGGCCGAGCTTCACGTCTTTGATGATCTTGAACGGCGTTTCCTGCATCGCGCGATTCGTCACATCGTCGACGCCGGGTTTCACTTGCCCCTGATGCGACATCGGGTTGGAACTGAGAGCGCTGCCCAAACCCTGGCCGCCATACTGCGCAAAGGCGAGGTGTGGAACGGCAAGCGCGACGCCCAGCGCGAAGATCGCAAATAAATTTCGCGTGATAGTCATTTCCCGCACCTCCGCAATCAGCCAAAATTATTGGTGATTATGACAGTCATTGCAAGGAAACACGCTGCCGGAGCGGGGCGCATGAATATTTGCGGCGAGCTGCTCGCGAGCATCGTGGTCGCCGCGTTGATCCTCATTATTATAGCCGCGACCGGCGCGGGCGCTTTCGCGGCGCCGATATCTGCATCGGGCCCATCGTATTTGGATCCGCCGGCCGAAGCTCAGCCGGCGCCCTCGCACAAGCCTCGCCATCCCACACCGGCGCCGACACCGATGGCGCTGCCGCCCGAGGTCAAGGCAAAGGTCCCGGCGTACAAACCGGGGCCGATACCGTTTCACGACGGCGAGCAGTTGATCTTTCAGGCGTCGTGGGTTGGGATTCCGGCGGCGCAGGCGCGTATCGAGTTCCACAAACGGCCAAAAGATGCTTCGCGATGGATCGGGGAAATCTGGATCGAGACCAGCCCGCTTGCCGATGTCTTCTACAAGATGCGCGACTACATGCGCGAGAGCATGGCCGATGACACGCTCCACACCAGCGGCGTTTATTTGGTCCAACACGAAAACTCGCGGCTCAATTACTACGACGTGGCCGTCGATCGGCCCGCGCAGATGGTCACGATAACCAGGAAGAATCACAAAGGAACGCACAGCCAGCAGTACATCGCGTCGGATCCGTGGGGACCGATATCGGGCGCGATGATGGCGCTGACGCAGAACTTCGAGCCGGGCAAAACCTATGCCTTCGACGTGTTCAGCGGCAGCCAGCGTTATGTCTTCGCGTTCGAGGTCGAAAAGCGGGAGAAAATTCATCTCTCGCTCGGCGACTTCGACGCCTGGCGCATCGTGCCCGACGTCTGGTACGTCAGCGACGGCGCGCTGCGCCGCCAGGCGCACGGGACGGTGTTGTGGATCTCGGCGGACGAGCGCCATCTGCCGCTGCGGATCGAGGCGCAGGCGTTCATCGGTTACGTGCGCGCGGACTTGATCAAGATCGACGGCAAGGACGGAACCGAGAGTGCGCAAAAGTGATGGTCCCGCCGCGGTTGAGTGAGCTAATATCAACGGCGGAAAAAAATCGGACAATTTAATTTCAATCAGGATCGAATGACGAATTGGGCGCAAGATCAGGCACGAGCGCATCCGCACGGCGACTTCGGCCCGGGCGAGGCCGGCCGAGTGCGCGCGTTCGTTGCCGTCCGGATGAGCGAGCAGGTCGAGGAGTCAGTCGCGGCTACCATCGCCGAGCTGAAGCATCCACGCGACGGTATCCGGTGGGTGCCGCGGGCAAATCTGCATATCACGCTCAAGTTTCTGGGACCGGCGGTGGATTCGCATCGATTGGAGCGGCTCAGCGCCGGGCTTCATCAGCTCGCGGCAAGGACCGCGCCATTCGAGGTCGCCGCGGTGGGAGTCGGCGCGTTCCCCGACCTCGAGCACCCGCGCACAATCTGGGTCGGATTGCATAGTCTGGAATCGGGGGCGCTGGCCGCGCTGGCCGCGCGCCTGGAGACGGCCGCGGCCGACTATGGATTCGAGCGGGAGAAGCGGCGCTGGAGCGGCCACCTCACGATCGGGCGGGTTGGCGATCGGCCGATCGCGGGCAAAACCCGCCAGGCGCTATACGCCGCGAGGGACCGCGAGTTCGGCGTCTCGAGGATCGAATCGATCACGCTCTACCGCAGCCATCTCGGGCCCGACGGATCCAGCTACGAAGCGCTCGCGGCATTTCTGTTCCAGTCGCGTTAGCAGGCGGCAGTGCCGCCTTTTGTTCTTTTGGTAACACCGGCGCCGTCTTCTCAACACCCCTGTGGACACCGGCGCCGGCGCGGATAGAGCTATCAACGCGAGTTTGTGGCAAGATTCGCACCGCGATAAACAAATCACACGTGGGCATAACCGATGGCGATAGAGATCAAAAGTAAAGCGCTCGACCTCGCGTTGAGCCAAATCGAAAAACAGTTCGGCAAGGGCTCGATCATGAAGCTCGGCGAGCAGGCGATCTCGGCCGACGTCGCCGTCGTGTCGACCGGCTCGCTCGGACTCGACCTCGCGCTGGGCGTGGGTGGATTACCGCGCGGGCGCGTAGTCGAAATCTACGGCCCGGAATCGTCGGGCAAGACCACGCTCGCGCTGGAATGTATCGCGGAAGCGCAGAAGCTGGGCGGTACCTGCGCGTTCATCGACGCGGAACACGCGCTCGACGCGGCCTACGCGCGCAAGCTCGGGGTCAAGGTCGAGGACCTGCTCATCTCGCAGCCGGACAACGGCGAGCAGGCGCTGGAGATCACTGAGACCCTGGTGCAATCGGGCGCGATCGACGTGCTGGTAATCGACTCGGTGGCGGCGCTGGTGCCGCGCGCGGAAATCGAGGGCGAGATGGGCGAGCCGCAGATGGGCCTGCAGGCGCGCCTGATGTCGCAGGCGCTGCGCAAGCTCACCTCGATCATATCGCGCTCGCGCACCATCGTTATCTTCATCAACCAGATCCGAATGAAGATTGGGGTGATGTTCGGGAATCCGGAAACGACCACCGGCGGCAACGCGCTCAAGTTTTATTCGTCGGTGAGAATCGATATCCGGCGCATCGGCACGATCAAGAACGCGACCGAAGTGATCGGCTCGCGGACCAAGGTCAAAGTGGTGAAAAACAAGGTCGCGCCGCCGTTTCGCGAGGCCGAGTTCGACATCCTCTACGGCACCGGCATCTCCAAGGAAGGCGAGCTGGTCGATCTGGCCAGCGAGCACGGGATCATCGAGAAGCTCGGCGCCTGGTACTCCTACAACGGCGAGCGAATCGGGCAGGGGCGCGAGAACGCGCGCGATTTGCTCAAGGCGAATCCGAAGCTGGCCGACGAGATCGAAGCCAAGGTGCGCGAAAAGCTCGCGGCCAAGCCGGTCGCGATTCCGCCCGACGCGCCTGTCGAGGAGCCGGCCCAGACGCCCGCACCCCCGCCAAAGAAAAAGGGCTGACGTCTGACCAGGGCTCGCCCCTGCTACATCGCAATATGGAAGTGGGCGAGGATCGCGGGGCCGTTGTGCGAAAGGATTCGCGATAGCGCGAACGCGAGCCCAAAGAACGCGCCGAACAGGCCGCCGTTGACGCGAATCCAGTCCAGGTGCGTGCGCGTCTTCGATTCAATCTGAATTCTGATCTGGTCGTCGGAGAGATGCGCCAGATTCTCGCGGACCATCTGCGTTATCTGACCGCGGCTTGCTTCGACCGTCCTGCGCACCAGGTTGTCGATCAATCGCTGCGCCAATTGATTCGCGTAGCTGTCGGGATCGTGAAGCTGGCTCCCAAACTCGTGAATCGCGCTTTCGATCGTGTCGCGAAGCTCGGGGTCGTTTTGCAGCTCGGGCAGCCGTTTGCGCAAATTCGCCGCAATCCGCGCGCCGATTGACTGCGCACCGAGCCGGCTCATCACCGCGTAGATTCGCGTCACCGTCTTCGGCAGCACCCGCTTGAGAACCGCTTCAAGCCGATCGCGTTTCTCCGGCGATTCGAGGTAATCGATCGCCTGGCTGATCATCCGCTCGAGCCCGGCCTGCCCCAGCACGTCGGCGAGCTTGAGCTCCTGCAGGAACGAGCCGAGGCGGCCGACCAGATCCATCTCGCCGAGCTTGCGCCCGATCATCTGCGGCGTGAGCCATTCGTTCTCGATCGTGGCGGCGATCCCGTCGATCAACTTCGCCCGATTGCGCGGTAGCACGCCGGAGTTGGGCAGGTACCATCGCCGCTCGAAGATCATCTTGAGCGCGATATAGTCGCACAGCCCGCCGATCAGCGCCGCCTCCGCCATCGACACCGCAATCTCGGACGAGGTCTTCCAGCGCGTGAGCATCAGCGCGGCAATGCTGACGATATAAACGAACGCTGAAAAAGCCAGCGTCAGATCGCCCTTGTGGGAAAGAAAAAAATCGGTCAAGGAGAAGTGCTCTCGGCTGCGGGTCGGCGCGTCGATACTGATGTCCATGGCTCCAGTTTGGCCGACCTTTCGCTCCGGGCCAACTGCTCGCCGCAGTCCAAACCCTGGCCGTGGCGACGTCGGCGCAGTATTAAGCTGTTGGCAGGGGCCGCGCCCGCCAACGGCGGGCGGCCTTAATACCGGGTGCAGGGCTCAGCTCTGCCGATTATTCTTTCGGAGCCCTCGCTCAAATAGAATCAGGACTGTATGCGCTGGACCACTGCAAAGATCAGGCAATCGTTTCTCGATTTTTTCGCCGCGCGCGGTCATGCGATCGTGCCCTCTGCGTCGCTGATTCCCAAGGGCGATCCAACCCTGCTGTTCACCAACGCCGGGATGGTGCAGTTCAAGGATTACTTCCTGGGGGTGCGGACGCCGCAGCAGGTGCGGGTTGCGGATGTCCAAAAGTGTCTTCGAATTTCGGGCAAGCATAACGATCTCGAAGCGGTTGGCCGCGACACTTACCATCACACGTTTTTCGAGATGCTCGGCAACTGGTCGTTCGGCGACTATTACAAGCAGGAAGCGATTCGGTGGCATTGGGACCTTATCACCACCACCTGGGAAATCGATCCCAAGCTGCTCTACGCGACCGTTCACAAGGACGACAAAGAGGCCGAGGACATCTGGCTCAAGATGGGGGTGCTGCCGCGCGAGCGGATTCTGCGCTTCGGCGACAAGGATAATTTCTGGGAGATGGGCGAGACGGGGCCATGCGGTCCCAACTCGGAAATCAGCATCGACCGCGGCGACGGCGCCTGCAACCCTGAAAAAAATCATCCGGGGCAGAAATGCTTCGTCAACGTCGATGGATGCGAGCAATTCATCGAAATCGGCAACCTGGTCTTCATTCAATACAATCGCGACGCGGCGGGGGCGCTGACGCCGCTGCCGAAGAAGCACGTCGATACGGGCTCGGGGCTCGAGCGTATCGCGGCCGCATTGCAGTCGATCGAGGAAAGTAAAAGGCTCGGCAAGCAGGTCATCCTCGGCAACTACGACATCGACCTGTTCCAGACAATCATCGCCAGGATTGAAGAGGCCGCGGGCAAGTTCGGTGACCGCGCGCGCTACGGCAAAATCGAGGAGAAGGACGTATCGTTTCGCGCGATCGCGGATCATGCGCGCACGATGACCTTCCTGATCGCCGAAGGCGTCGTTCCCGGCAACACCGATCGCGAGTACGTGCTGCGGCGGATCATTCGGCGCGCCGCGCGTCACGGGCGTTATCTTGGAATCCATCGGGCGTTTCTCGCGATGGCGCACGCGGGCGTGGTCGAGGCGATGGGCGACGCCTATCCGGAGATCAAAGCGGGGGCCGACAAGACCGCCGAAATAATCACCCAGGAGGAGTCGCGCTTCGGCGAGACGCTCGATCGCGGGCTGGAACTGATCGACGCGGAACTCGCGCGAATCAGGAAAAGCGGCGGTCACACGATTCCCGGCGAGGTCGCGTTCAAGCTCTACGACACCTACGGTTTTCCGCTCGATCTGACCGAGGACGTGCTGCGCAATCATTCGATTGACGTGGACGCCGCGGGCTTCAACCGGCTGATGGACGAGCAGAAGGAGCGCGGACGCGCCGCCCGCAAAGAAGACGCGATCACGCCGGAGATAACTCTCGGCGCGGGCACTGCGTCGCGATTCGTCGGCTACCATCGCTACGAGGGCGAGTCCGAAGTGCTCGCGGCGGGCGGCAAGGACGCGGAGCACATGGCGGTCGTCGTCGCGGAGACTCCCTTCTATCCCGAGGGGGGAGGGCAGGTCGGAGACCGGGGCGTGATCGAGACCGCGTCAGGCGCAATTCTCGAAGTGTCGGACACACGCAAGGCCGACGGCTCGATCGTTCACGTCGGGCGGATGCTACGGGGCGATGCTCACGACTTCGCGCGCGGCACGCGGGTCAAGCTCAAGATCGATCGGATCAGGCGCGACGCCGCGATGCTGAACCATTCCGCGACCCACATTTTGCACTACGCGTTGCGCGATATCCTGGGCAATAGCGTGCATCAGGCAGGCTCGCTGGTCGATCCGGACAAGCTGCGCTTTGACTTCGCGCACACCGGGCCGGTCAAGGACGACGCGCTGGCGACGATCGAGGAAGAGATCAACGCGCGCATCCGCGAGAACGCCGAAGTGACGACCGAGGAGATGGCGTACGACGAGGCGATCAAGGCGGGCGCGCTCGCATTTTTCGGCGACAAGTACGGCGACCGCGTGCGGGTGGTCAGGATGGGCGATTTTTCGGTCGAGCTATGCGGCGGCACGCATATCTCGCGCACCGGCGACGTGGGCGTGTTCAAACTCGAGGCCGAGTCGGGTGTCGCGGCGGGAGTGCGGCGGATAGAAGCGATGACGGGGATTGGCGCGCTCGAAACGATTCGCAAGCGCGAGAGGATTCTCGACGAAATCGGCGCGCATCTCGGCGCGCGCGACGGCGCGGCGATCGAGCGGCTGGAAAAACTGCTGGCGCGCGAAAAGGAATTGGAAAAAAAGCTGCGCGCGATGGAGCAGAAGCTGGCCGCGGGTGGGGGCGCCGGCGGCGCGGCGGCCGAAGAAGTAGTGCGCGAGGCCGGCGGGGTCAAGATAGTCACGCGCAAGCTCGACGGCGTCGATCCGCGCACGATGCGCGAGATGGCGGATCAGATGCGCCAGAAGCACGGCTCGGCGGTGGTCGCGCTCGGCTCCGACCTGGGCGACGGCAAGGTGGCGCTACTGGTCGCGGTGACGGCTGACCTGACGGCGAAGATTAAGGCGGGCGACATCATCAAGCATATCGCGCCGATCGTCGGCGGCACGGGAGGCGGGCGGCCGGATCTGGCGCAGGCAGGCGGCCGCGACGCCTCGAAGCTCGACGAAGCGCTGTCCAAAGTCGCCGCGCTCCTGCACTAGCTTTTTTCCTGTCATTCTGAGCGCAGCGAAGAATCCCGGATCTTTCTCGGCGCAAACCACCCGGAGTTCACTTAGGGCACGCGGAGCCGAGCTGCTCCGAATCTGATACGCGCAGCTAGCGGAAGTGTTTGGCGGCACTTTCATACGTCCGGCGGGCGTCATCACCGGTTGGGATCATTTTCAAGGATCGAATATAGAGCGCCAAACGTGTAGCGTGCTTCCGATGGCACCCGACCCGCCTACGCGGATTCACGGGACGGGCCTCTGCGCACAATTCGCCGCCGCGGCCGATAAATTCTTCGCGAACACAGGCTCGCCATTTCGTGGTGCCGGTCTCGAGGGCTTTGGCACGAGCAAGCGGAAGGGTCTCTGCTTCTTCGATCGCGCCGCTGGAAGTATTGCGATTTGCAGGCCACCGCGAACAAGTTCAGGGAGGCCAGAAATGGACTACGACGACCTAGACAAGCAAATCGATGCGTTGAACCAAGAGGTCCAGCGCGCCAAGTCCGGAACAGGAAGCGGATGGAAGGAAGTATGGACCATGATAAAGACTATTGGCTCCAGCTTCAAAGGCATTCGGTACCCGACGAGTGCGGACAGAGAAGCCGCGTGGATTCGATTTGAGAAGATCGTGGAAGAGGTGAAGGCAAATCGAGTCGAGCACGGTAACGCTTGGAAAAATCGATCGTCTACCTCCGAGCGAGTTAAGAATGAACTCCTACGCTACGCAGAATTGGCGGATCGGGACGACGTTATAACGGCTGGGGCCAAGGGCGTCATTGGTGCGCTCTCATTGGGTCTTCTACGTGAGAGCGAAGGGGAGGGCCTTCACGCGAGATCGCGTGCTCTGAAGAGCGCGTGGGAGCGATTCGGGCAGCGCAAGGACGAGTTGCTGGCCCGAGACAAGCGCGAGGTCTTCGACGCTCTACAGAGGGCGAAAGAAAGGTTGGATCGCGACTGGACGGCATTCAAACAGGCAACGGCCGCCGACTACGAATCGAAGAGAAGGCAGCGCGAGGAAAAGCGGAAAGCCTTCGAAGATCGAGCGGCGGAAAATATCGCCAAACTGGTGCAACGTCTCGGCAGACTATATGGAGTCCTGGAACACAAGGAACAGCACCTCAACGAATTGCACGGCAAGCGGGACGCCGCGCGAAGTGACAAGTTTCGAGCAGTTGTCGAAGGATGGATCGACGAGGAGGAGACTGCGATCGGCGACATTCGAGCTCAAATTAGACAGCTTGAGGAGTGGGCCGAGGAGGCGCGACGCAAATTGCGATGACCTGCCCCGAGTTGGGTAAGAAGCGACGCCCGCGCAACGCGTCACGAAGCCGTGCTTCGAGTTCCGGTCGTGCGATCAATCTGCGCATCCGTGCATTTTGAGCATTAGGCGCTCAAAATGCACGGATGTCCTTGCCCTGAATTTTGAAATGCGCCGCCAGACCCGGCCTCATCGTAACTCAACGGGCGGTGAGATTTCAGTTACTGTTTGATTCAAGCTATGCGCTTCAAAATTTCTGCCGTCCCGGAATCGGAGAAACCGAAGCTCTGGGAAGAACTCCAGAATTACCTCGCCGAACTTTCGAAACTTGGAGGGCGGACGGCTGTGAACGGCGTGTTCCCGTATCGATACTTTGACGCCTACTGGCGGGAGCCGGGGCGCTGGCCGTTTTGGATCAAGGCACAAGAGGCGATCGCGGGGTTCGCCTTGGTGCGCAAGCTGGATGATGGCGCGTTTGAAATGGCTGAGTTCTATATCAGGCCAGAGCATCGGCGCAGCGGAATTGGCGCTGGCAGCGCGCGGGAACTGTTCGCGCGCTTTCCTGGCCGCTGGCATCTTTCGGAGTTCAAGGAAAATGCGGCCGCGATCGCGTTCTGGCGCCGCGTGCTTCAGGACCTCGGTGCTTATGAGGAGACCGTCGGCGCCGAGCGCGTGGAACAGAGCTTTACATTGACCTGACTTCGCGGCGGCGAGGGGAACATCGCGGACCACAACCGATCAAAACCTTGCAGAGTGAGGCCGTTTGGTCTTTGCTGCGAGTTGGAATCAGAGCGTCAAAACGGGAATCCCGGTTAATTCACGGTGGTCCGCGGAGGATCCTGAATGTCGCGAAGCAGGCGCGCCAAGGCGCGTTCCCGAGGCGGATCGATCCCGGTAAAGCCGCCGAATTCTTCGGATTCCGCCTTTTCAGAGCCCGCTCTGCCAGGTCGTAATCCGGCCGAAGCGTCCGTCTATCGCTTCGAAAGAATCGACGCGGTGCTGCTCGCGCTCATCCTCGGTTTTGCGCTGCTCCTAATCGTGCGCACGGGATTTGCGAGCGGACGGGAATTGTACCCGATGCCCGACGCGGTCGAATACGCGGCGATCGCGGTAAATCTGGATCGCGGTTTGGGCCCGGTGCTCCATTTCGGGGGAAATTCTTATCCGCCCCGCTATACGATCGGCTATCCACTGATCCTGGCCGGGGCGTATCCACTTCTGGGGCATAGAGCCGAGCGGCTATTTCTGGTTACGGCACTGACGGCATTGGTCGCTATAGCCGGGCTTTATCTGCTGACGCTTGGGGCGTTCGACCGGCCGAGCGCGGTTTTGGCGGGGTTACTACTGGCTACATCGCCACATTTTCTCATGCTTTCGAGCTGCGTGCTGAGTGACATTCCTGCGCTTGCCGTCGTAGTCCTCGCGGCGCTGGCGTTTTTGTATGCGGAGGAAAAAGAAAGCATCGTTGCATCCGCGCTGTGCGGGCTGCTGGCCGGCCTGGCGGTCACAATCCGCCCCACCAACTGCGCCATTTTGCTTGGAATGTTGGCGGCGGTGCTGCTGGTCCGGCCACGCAGATTGCAGTTTGCGCGAGTGATGGCGTTGGCGGTCGGATTGCTCGCATTTCCAGGATTGCAGGCTTGGCTAAATCTGCACTACCTCGGTTCGATCCTCTCAAACGGTTACGTGTTCTGGCAGCCGCAGTTCTACAGCAGCTCAGTTTTCAAAACCTTTAAGCTGAGCTACCTCGTTGTGCCCGCGCTTACGAGCCATGGGAACGGAAATTTTGTCTCTCTGGCGGTACCCGCGCTTACGAACTACCGGCACGGAAATCTTGTCTCTTATGCTATCGCAATGCTTGGTCTCGACGGCATCCTCGGCCAGCTTAATTTGGGTACGGAGCTCGGAACGTTAGGCCACGCACGCTACGCTTTCTACCCGTTCCCAGTGGCGGTCTTTGCAGGGCTGGGCATGTTCTTCGCCGTGCGCGGCCGCAAGCGCGACGCAAGCACGATGCGCGCGATGTATCTGGGCTTGGGCTTTCTTGCCTCGCTGTTGCTAATTTACCTCTTTTATTTCTGGTCCGATCGTCGCTTCATCATGCCGGGATTGTTTATCGTTTTTGCCGCGGCTGGCTACGGGCTGGTCAGTGCGAATCGAAGGCTCGAAAGGGGATGGGCGGGATTTGCGGTGATTGCCCTGGATGTGCTCCTGGCGGGCGCGATTGTGGTCCAGACGGTTTCCCGGCCGGCGGTGGCGCTGCCGGATTCGAAGCTGGTGGACGATGTGCTCGCGATGCGGCCCCGGCTGGCGAACGCCGTGGTGGTCAGCGATATCTCTCTACAATGGCTCGAGCTTATTGCGGGCGGAGAACCAACCGAATTCGTCGGCCTCAACAATCTTTCTGGCGGACAATGGGTAAACGAAAAACATCTGCACTGGCTTTACGACAAGAAGTCCAAAGGATGGCGCGGGCCGATACCGCCGATACTGCTTGCCGATGGCGAACTCGACCGGGCCGAAGCGCGCAAGCTCGCAGAGGAGGATAAGAAGGGACGCCCAGTGTACCTGCTGCTATTGGCGCCGACGACCCGCGAATGGTTCCTTGAACTTAATTGGGAGTCCACCCAGATCGGTCGCTACTTCTCGCTTGAAATGATCGAGCACTATCCCGAAGTGGGGCTTTACCGTTTGAAGCCGCACTGATTGAACTGGAATCTTGCAGACGGCGACCGTCCCATCTATGTTGTTGAAACCCGAGATTCCAAGCGGGAAAACCGGTTCTGACTGATTCACGGAAGATACTGAATGTCGCGAAGCAGGCGCGCCAAGGCGCGTTCCCGAGGCGGATCGATCCCGGTAAAGCCGCGGGATTCCTCGGACTCCGCCGCATCAGAGCCCGCTGAGGCCGGTGGTAATGCGGCCGCAGCGTCCGTCTTTCGCTTCGAAAGAATCGACGCGGCAATCCTCGCGCTCATCCTCGGTTTTGCGCTGCTGCAAATCGCGCGCACGG